>Ga0180221_1000021_pt1 | contig 450996 bp, 457 predicted proteins | sample eDN5th37CKraftMG_FD_151339 | JGI IMG/M metagenome (GOLD analysis project Ga0180221, IMG submission 151339) | Enriched Miracle-Growth compost microbial communities from Emeryville, California, USA - eDNA 5th pass 37_C Kraft MG (version 2) (version 2) ... | reverse complement strand
CCACGCGCCAAAGCGCAAGCCTCGCCGTTCACGGCGAGGTCAAGCGAGGCCATATCAATGCGGCGCCAAAGGCGCCCCTGCATTGTGGCGGAGAAGCTCCGGCCACAAGGCCGGAGTTCTTCACCACACTGGTAACACATGAATGTTTGCCTTTTGTGGCAACTGGGCCGATAATCAACCTCAAATCTGCTTGATAATTATTCTCATGTTTATTTGTGTCTGTAACGCTATCACCGAGCATCAGGTGCAGGCCGCTGTCGCGGGCGGCGCTTCCTCCATGGCTGATCTCCAGGGCGAGCTTGGCGTGGCTTCCTGCTGCGGCTGCTGCGCCGAGACTGCGGCGGAATACCTGCCCGGCGGCCGCTACGCCAGCGAGCATATTCTGCGGTCCGCCGACGAGGGCGCGCTGGTGTGCGACGCGGCAAATGATCCCGCCGTCGTGGGCGGCATGGCTGCTGTCGAAGCCCGTCGTGCCTGAAAACTGCGACACTGTTGCATTTTCTTGCAATTTAATTGAGGCCTGAAGCGCCTCGTTTCGCTCTGGTTTTTTAGCGATTTTCTGGCCGTTTTTCCCGCCAAATTCCCTCCTTTCTGCACATCCGGTACGCGCAGGCCCAGTCTGCATGGGGCCTGTGCATGAATGCTGCCTGAAATCATTTCATTCTCATTCTCACAACGCCTTTGGCTAGGATTCTAAGCTATTGATTATTAAGGCTGAATTGGGTTCGATAAAGAGATTCCAACCGTGTTAGCCTTACCTCAGGAGCGGATTTCTCGCATCCGCGGCGTAATAACATCAAGCACGGAGCCCGGCCATGAAAGGCGATAAGACAGTCATCAAACATTTGAATGCCCAACTCAAGAATGAGCTCACGGCCATAAATCAGTATTTCCTTCATGCCCGCATGCTCAACCACTGGGGGCTGAACAAGCTGGGCAAGCATGAATACGAGGAATCCATCGGCGAAATGAAACACGCCGATCGCCTGATCGAGCGTATCTTCATGCTGGACGGCCTGCCCAACCTGCAGGATCTGCACAAGCTGCTGATCGGCGAGAACGTGCCCGAGATCCTGTCCTGTGACCACAAGCTCGAGAGCGGCGCGCAGGCGACCGTCAAGGAAGCCATGGCCTATTGCGAGTCAGTGCGGGATTACGTCTCGCGCGATCTGTTCCAGGACATACTCAACGATACCGAAGAGCATATCGACTATCTCGAGACACAGATGGAGCTCATCGAGCGCGTGGGCCTGCAGAATTACCTGCAGTCGCAGATGGAGGCCTGAGCCGGCCAGCGTTGAACCAGGGTCTTTGACCACGGGCCAAAGCGCAAGCCTCGCCGTTCACGGCGAGGTCAAGCGAGGCCATATCAATGCGGCGCCAAAGGCGCCCCTGTATTGTGGTGAAGAACTCCGGCCCCAAGGCCGGAGTTCTTCACCAGACCCCGGCATCCGGCTGGCTGCCATGCGCTTCAGTTCAGAACGACTTGGCCGGACAATCGGCTACGCGGCCCCACGCTTTGTTGGGGCCGCAATACTTGTTGCGCGCCGTCCATGCACAGCTGGGGCGATCGAAAAAGCCCTTTGCGCTGCATGCCTGCAGATCCTGGCGCAGGCTGGCCTGCCAGGCCTGGTTGTTCACAGCCGTTGGCGGCGGCGGCGGGGGCGGCGGAGCCATCTCCACCGGCTGCAGGGGCTGCGGCTGCCCGCCCGTGCCAGTCAGGCCCAGGCCTGATACGTCGGCGATGCCTTGCAGGCCGGTGCCACCGCCCTCTTCAGCCAGCGCCTGAGCCTCGGCCATGGTAATCGTCGTGGTGGCGACATGAATGGCTGGGTTGGACGTGATCTTTTCCAGGCTGGGGTCTTCCAGCTGCCAGGCGATCCTGGCGGGTTCGGATGGAACGCCCAGCCTGCCGTTGACCAGCGGCTGCGGCGGCGCGGCGGTATAAGGAAGCCCATTGGCGTCGAGTACCGGAACGTCTGACAGCTCGGGGTGCGGGGGGGTGACGGGCGCGGTCGGGCTATGGGCAACCAGCCAATTGCCCAACTGCAGGCCGCCCCAGGCGGAAGCGCCTGCGGCGATCAGCAGGATTGCAAGAATAAAACGCCAGGACATCATTGCTCTCTGTGTGCCAGTATTAGCCTAGTGTAAACGCTGACGGACCCACCCGCATCCTCGATCAGGAATGCGTCCACTGGTGTGTCGGCCTACGCGCCATGGCCAAAAACCTGGCCGCCGTGCTCGCGCATGGTGTGAAAGACTATGCCTGGATACAGCTCCTGGGCCACCCGCAGCTGTGCAGGCGAGGAAGCAAGGAAAGCAGGCGCGTCGACGACATCATAGGCGATGTTGGCCGCGTTTGCGTTCATGAATTTTCGCAGCTGCGCAGGGTCCTCGGCTGTAAACCAACGTGCCATGTTGTAACGCGAAGGCATCAGCCGCGCTTCGACGCCATATTCCGTCTTGAGGCGATGTGCAACCACTTCGAACTGCAGCTGGCCGACCGCGCCCAGCAGCAGCGAACCGCCGGCCGCCTCCGGGCGGAATACCTGGATCGCCCCCTCCTCGCCCAATTGCGTCAGCCCGGTGCGCAGCTGTTTCGTGCGCAGGGGGTCTTTCACCTCCACAGCCTGGAACAGCTCGGGAGCAAAAAAGGGCAGGCCGGTGAATTGCAGCGCTTCGCCTTCCGTCAGCACATCGCCAAGCTGCAGCACGCCATGATTGGGTATGCCGATCACGTCGCCGGCATAGGCTTCATCCAGCAGCTCGCGGCGCTGGGACAGGAACGACACCACATTGTTCGGGCGGATCTCCTTGCCGGTGCGCGAAACCTTCAGGCGCATGCCGCGTTCGAAGCGGCCGGAGCTGACACGGACGAAAGCCACGCGATCGCGGTGCGCGGGGTCCATATTGGCCTGCACCTTGAACACCACGCCGCTGAAGCGCGGTTCGTCAGGCAACACATCCCGCTGCAGCGCCTTGCGCGGGCCGGGCGTGGGGGCAAGATCGACCAGTGCGTCAAGAACCTCCTGCACGCCGAAGTTGTTGATGGCGGATCCGAAGAACACGGGTGTCTGTTTGCCGGCCAGGAAACTGGCGTGGTTGAATTCGGGCGCAGCTTCCTGGATCAGCTCTATTTCCTCGTGGGCTTTGGCGAAGTTGTCGCCAAAGCGCTCGGCGATCACCGGGTTGTCCAGCCCCTCGATCAGTTCATCGTGCTGGTCGCGACGCTCCTGCCCGGCGCGGAAAACCCGCATGCGGTCATTGCGGATATCGAATACGCCGCCGAAGTGGCGCCCCATCCCCACGGGCCATGAAAATGGCACCGCATCCATGCCCAGGTGGGATTCGATCTCGGAAAGCAGGTTGAGCGGCTCCTGGACTTCGCGGTCCAGCTTGTTGATAAAAGTGATGATAGGAGTATTGCGCGCACGGCAGACCTGCAGCAGCCGTATTGTCTGCGGTTCCACGCCGTTTGCGGCATCAATCACCATGAGCGCGGCATCGACCGCTGTCAGCACGCGATAGGTGTCTTCGGAAAAGTCCTGGTGTCCCGGCGTGTCCAGCAGGTTGATGACGCAGTCGCGGTATTCCATCTGCATCACCGACGAGGCAACCGAGATGCCGCGCTGCTTCTCGATTTCCATCCAGTCCGAGGATGCATGCCGGCTGGCCTTGCGCGCCTTGACGCTGCCTGCAATCTGGATCGCGCCCGCAAACAGCAGCAGTTTTTCGGTCAGCGTGGTTTTCCCGGCGTCGGGGTGGGAAATGATGGCAAACGTGCGTCGCCGCTTGACTTCTTGTTGGATACTCATATTCGGATTCTAGTATGTCAGATCCCGGCTTTCGGCCTGGGCGCCTTTCTGTTTTCTGGGTGAGCGTCAGTCTTCGACATGGTGGCTGAAGCTCGCAAGCACCGTTCCGGCGGCAATGAACAGCGCGCCGAAGCCCCGGTTCAGCCAGCGTATGTGCCTCGTGCTGCGCAGCATGCGCAGCACGCGCGCGGCCAGCGAGGTATAGAACCCCATGGCCACCAGATCAGTGAACACCAGGGTCGCGGCGATAGTGGCGTACTGCAGCGCCAGCGGCCTGGACAGGTCCAGGAACTGCGGTACGACCGCCAGCAGGAAGATGGTGCCCTTGGGGTTGGTGATATTGACCAGTATGCCTCGCGTGACGAGCGCTCGGGCATGGAAGGTGTCCGGGCCAGCCGATTCAACCGCGACGGGCGCCGCATCAGTGCGAAACTGTCGCCAGCCCAGATAGATCAGGTAGCCTACCCCTAGCCATTTGACGATGGCAAAGGCTATTTCAGAGGCCGCCAGCAAGGCGCCCAGGCCGACGGCCACCACGACAAACTGGATCAGCAGGCCGATCTCCAGCCCGCAGGTGGTCCAGTAGCCGCGCCGGAAGCCATGCCGCAGGCCGGAGGCCATGGCGGAAATGGCCCCCGGGCCAGGAGAGAAAGAAATGGCCCAGGATGCGGCAAAAAAGGCAAGCCAGGTGGCGAATGACATGTCTTATTTTGCCAGCAGTGCGGCTCGCCGTTCGTTGGAGGGGCGGGCCGTGCCGGCGGGCCGGTTTGGTCGTGCCGTCCCGCCTTCCGGTCGGGCCGTGCGTGAATCGCGGCGCGGCGCATTGCTGCGCGGGGCTGCGCCCTGGGCTTCGCCGTTCGTCGTATCGCGCCGATGGCGGCTGCCATGAGCCCGACGGGCCTCGCCTTCCGCCCTGCGGCCGCCATCCGCGCCACGCTGGGCCTGGCCGCCAGCGCGCCCGCCGCGGCGGGGAGCTTGCCCCTGGCGCTCGCGGTCGCGTTCCCCGGCGGGTTCCGCGCGGGCCATGTCCGGCGTCCAGCCGGGCACGGTCGTGCGCTCGATCGGCCGCTTGATCAGCTTCTCAATGGCGTTGAGCAGCTTGATCTCGGAGCGGTCGACCAGCGACATGGCCGAACCTTCGCTGCCAGCGCGACCAGTGCGGCCAATGCGGTGGACATAGTCTTCCGGCACATTGGGCAGCTCGAAATTCACCACGTTGGGCAGCTGGTCGATATCAATGCCGCGCGCGGCGATATCGGTGGCGACCAGCACGGCAACCTTGCCATCCTTGAAACCGGCCAGGGCGCGCGTACGGGCGGCCTGGCTCTTGTTGCCGTGGATGGCGGCGGCCGACAGGCCGTCCTTGACCAGTTTTTCGGCCAGGCGGTTGGCGCCGTGCTTGGTGCGGGTAAAGACAAGCACCTGGTGCCAGCCGCTTTCGCGGATGATGTAGCTGAGCAGATCGCGCTTGTGCGACTGCTCGGTAAGCACGACGCTTTGTGCGACCAGCTCGGATGCCGTGTTGCGCCGGGCAACGGAAATTTCAACAGGGTTGTTCAGGACGCCCTTGGACAGCTCCCGGATCTCGTCCGAGAATGTTGCCGAGAACAGCAGGTTCTGGCGTGTCTTGGGAAGCAGCGCCAGCACGCGGCGGATGTCGCGGATGAAGCCCATGTCCAGCATGCGGTCGGCCTCGTCAAGCACCAGGATTTCCACGCCCGACAGATCCACTGTCTTCTGCTGGGCATGATCCAGCAGCCGCCCGGGCGTGGCCACCAGGATGTCCAGCGGCTTGCGCAGGGCGGATATCTGCGGGTTGATGTTCACGCCGCCAAACATCACCATCGAGCGGATGGAGGTGTGCTGGCTGTAGATGCGCACGGATTCTTCCACCTGCGCGGTCAGCTCGCGGGTGGGGGTAAGGATGAGCACGCGCGGACGGCCAGGCTTGCGTGCGGCGGCTGGCGATTCCAGCAACCGGTGCAGGATGGGCAGCGTGAAGCCGGCTGTCTTGCCGGTTCCGGTCTGGGCGGCGGCCAGCAGGTCGCCCCCCTTGATTACCTGGGGAATGGCCTGCGCCTGAATAGGAGTGGGGTGTTCGTAGCCGGTATCGGCGACAGCGCGCAACAAGGGGGCTGCCAGGCCAAGCTCGGCAAATGTGGTTTGGATACTCAAGAATTACTCCAGCGACAGCCTATCGCTCGGAGTGTCGAGAGATACCAATCTAGGCGGGCGACGATACTAAGGGTTGACGGCAAAAAGCCGGATGCAAGACAGAATAGCTTGCGAAATGCGCGCTGATTGGTACGGCGCACAGCTTTTCATTGTATCGCACACGGCTGTCTCTGCATACCCTTTGCCCTTTCCAATATCAGACGGGCCTGAGCCCGCCACCCTCGATAGCCCGAAGCTGCCTTGACGCAGGAGCCCTGGCCGCTCGGCAAGCCAATTCTCCGATGCGCCAATCTTTTGATCTGGATCAGATCATTTGGTAATGATATTGAGAGTGATTCCGATTAGCGTACAATTGATGCTGCGTTTCATAGCAAATGCATCATTTCCATCGCAGCGCACGATGGGCTGCCGTATACAACACTCCTCGGGAAGCAATAATGCCGTTTATTCTTCAGGGACGCCTGCGCCCATTGGCGCGAGCGTTGGCTGGGCTCGCATGCCTGGCGCCAGTGACAACCCTTGCCCAGCAACTGGCCGCAAACACGCAAGCCGTGCCTGCCCTGGCGCCGGTGACCGTGACAGCGACCATGCGCGCGCAGGATCCGCGCACGGCGCCGGCCTCGGTCACCGTGATAGACCGCGAAGAGCTGGAAAAGCGCAACCCGACGGATCTGCTCGATGCCGTGCGCGGCGAGCCGGGGGTGACCCTGTCGCCTCGCCAGGTGGGCGGGCGCAAGACGATATCGCTGCGCGGCATGGAGGGCAAGCACGTGCTGACGCTGATCGACGGGCGACGGATCACGCCGACCGACGATGTGGTGGGCCATTCCGATTACCAGTACGGCTGGGTGCCCATGTCTGCGATCGAACGCATCGAAATCATACGCGGTCCCATGTCCACCCTGTACGGGTCCGAAGCCCTGGGCGGCGTCGTCAACCTGATCACCCGCGAACCCTCCGGGCACTGGGAAGGCGAGGCTTCGCTCACCGGCACCACCAATCTCGGGGGCGAATCGGCCACGGGAGGCTCGGCTGCGGTGTACGCCTCGGGCCCGGTCAGTGACCGCATCGGCCTGCGGATCAATGCGGCGCATGCCGAGCTGCCCGATGTTGCCGATGCCGATGACAAGCGCTACAGCGAGATAGAAGGTTCAAGGCTCGACACGGCGGGCCTTGGGCTCAGCTTCAAGCTCAACGCCAACAACACGCTGCGCGCCGATTACCAGCAGGGCCGCGAAAAGCGGTATTACGACGATGTCGCCCGCAGCGGCACAGAGTATGAAAACAACTACACGATTGTGCGCAAGCACGGCGGCCTGTCATGGAATGCCGACTACGACCGTTGGCAGGGCGTGCTCAGGGCATACCGAAGCTCCATCGATATCACCAACAGCCGTACCAACGGGCAGTCCGCCACGCGGCCCCAGTATTTGCAGGATGACGTGCTCGATGGGCACGCATCCACGACCCTGGGCCTGCACACCCTGACCGCCGGCGGGGAAATGCGCCGCGAAACCCTGGAGAATGACGGCCTGATCGGCGGCAAGGATCATGCCGATCACAAAGCCCTGTTCATCCAGGACGAAATCGCCCTGACGCAAAGCCTGACCTTGACCGGCGGGATCCGATACGACCACCACAGCCAGTTTGGCACTGAATACAGCCCGCGCGCCTACCTGGTGTGGGAAGCCGGCAACGGGCTGGTCATCAAAGGTGGCTATGGCCACGCCTTCAAGGCGCCAACGCTCAAGCAGGTGTCACCGAACTACGTGGGCGCCGAAGGCCCCCATACCTTTCTGGGCAATGGCGACATCAAGCCCGAGGTCATGGATTCCTACGAGCTCTCCGCCGACTGGGCTTTCGATAACCTGGATCTGCGGGCTGGAATATTCCACAGTGAAGTGCGCGACCTGATCACCTACCGCCTGCTGCAGCAGATAGGCCCGCGTCGCATCTATCAGTACGACAACGTCGACAAGGCACGGATCTCCGGCATAGAGGCGGGCTACAGCTGGAACTTCGCACCAGGATGGTCATGGGCGACAGACATTACCGCCCTGCGCACGCGGGATCGGACCACGGGCGATGAGCTTTCCTACCGGCCCAAGCTGTCCCTGGCATCGCGCCTGGACTGGACGGGACCCAATGGATGGTCCGCGCGTCTCGGGCTGGAAAGGGTGGGCTCGCAGCGTGCCGAAGATGAACGCCTGCCTGGCTACAACCTGTGGAACGCCAGCGTCAGCAAGGCATTCGGCGAGCGCTACACGGTCCAGCTGGCGGTGGAGAATATCGGAAATGTCCGGCTCGCCGATGTTTCCCAGGACTTCGGCTATGCGGAACGGGGCCGCATGGTGTCCCTGAATCTTCGCGCCAGATTCTGAGCGGAGCATTGCTGATGATCATGGGTAATCGCTGCGTTACAGAGGCCGGCATGGCGGCATGGGCCGGGCGTGCGCGGGAGCGGGTTGCCGGGGCATGGCGTCTTTGCGCGCGGCAAGGCCTGGCCGCGCTGCTGGCTGCCCTGGCGGGCATGCTGTTGCTGAGCACGGTTTTTCCCGCATCCGCTGCCTCGGCGCTGTTCATCGCCACCAGCAACGTGCCGCCGGGCAAGTTCCGGCTACTGTCCGGCATCGCCGACAGGCATGGGGTAACGGTTGATGTGCGTTATCTCGACAGGCTGGCGTCTGCCGATGATGCCGCCCAGCTCATTGCGCGGCACGATGTCGTGTTTGTGGACAGCTATATGCAGGATCAGGTCAGGGCCAGGCTGGGCGCGGTGCTCCAGGGCGCCCGGCCGGTGGCCTGGCTGTATGACAAGTCGCCGGCCAGCCACAATATGCCGCCGGCGCTGGCGGGCAGGCTGGCTGCCTATTATTCCAATGGCGGGCGGGAAAATTTCGACGCATTCTTCGCAACCGTCGCAGCCTGGCTGTCTGGCGCCGGCTATGCCGGCATTCCGGAACCCAAGGTCTACCCGGAAACGGCAATCTACCACCCGGATGCCCCGGGCCAGCGTTTTACCGATCCACTGGCCTATCTGGCCTGGAAAGGCATAGATCCCGACAGGCATCCGCCGGTGATCGGCCTGGCCTTCCATGAGCAGTACCTGTCATCGCTGCAAACCGGGCTGGTCGATGCCTTGATTCGCAGCATCGAGGCGCACGGCGGCGTGCCGCTGGCCTATTACCATCCCATTCATGACGAGACCGCGAACCTGCGCATGCTGGCGCCGGGCGGCAAGCTGCTGGCCGATGCCATCATTACCACCCGCATCATGCTCGAACCCAACGGGCCCAGGGCGGAATACGAAAAGCTGGGCATCCCCGTCATCCAGGCCACGGCCTATCGCAGGGGTGACGAGGCGCAGTGGCGGGCCGACCCCCAGGGCATCCCGCTGACGGATGTGCCGTTCTACATGTCGCAGGCGGAATATGCCGGGGTGACCGATATACAGGTGGCGGCCGCGCGCGATGCAGACAGTGGCGAGCTGCTGCCCATTGCCGTCCAGCTAGAGGCTGTCGTGGCCAAGTCCATGCGGCTGGCGGCGCTGGCCCGCAAGGCGCCGGCGGACAAGCGCGTGGCGATCTTTTTCTGGAACTATCCGCCGGGCGAGAAAAACCTTTCAGCTTCCTTCCTGAACCTGCCGCGCAGCCTCGCGGGCACACTGTCGGCCATGCGTGCGGCAGGCTATACGGTTGCGCCGCATCAGGACGAACAGCCGGGCGAGGCGTCATCCGGCCAGGACGGCGGCTCCGCGCAGGCAGGGGAACTTTCCGCAGGTGATGCGGGCCTGCTTACCGAGCAAGGGTTGCTGCCCAGGCTGCAGCGTCTGCTCGAGCCCCATTATCGCCAGGATCGCCTGGCCGATCTGGTGGCCGACGGGTTGGCTGACAGGCTGCCTGTGGCCGACTACAAGGCATGGCTGTCCGCCCTGCCCTCCGGCGTGGCCGAGGAAATGAATGCGCGGTGGGGCAAGCCCGAGGATTCATACATGGTGTTGCGCGAGGGCGGCCGGGAAGATTTCATCATCCCGCGCCTGATGGTGGGCAATATTGCCGTGCTGCCCCAGCCGCCGCGCGGCGAACGCGAAGCAAACAAGGAAAAGGCCATCTATCATTCAACCACCGAGCCCGCTTCGCATGCTTACCTCGCCACCTATCTCTGGGCGCGGGAAAAGTTCATGGCCGATGCCTTCGTGCATTACGGCACCCACGGAACCCAGGAATGGATGCCGGGCAAAGAGCGTGGACTGACGGTGCACGATTATCCCATGCTGGCGCTGGGCGACGTGCCGGTGGTCTACCCCTATATAGCGGACAATATCGGCGAGGCCCTGCAGGCGCGCCGCCGGGGCAGGGCTGTCATTGTCAGCCACCAGACCCCGCCCTTCAGGCCCGCGGGCATGCATGACGATCTCACTGCCTTGCACGATCTGCTGCATGACTGGCTGAACCAGACCGAAGGGGCTGTTCGCGAGAACATCAAGGCCGACATCCTGTCGCGCGCCGCGGCCCTGCACATAGACCTTGACATGGGATGGACTCCGGAGCGTGCGGGTCAGGAGTTCCCGGCTTTCATCGACGCACTGCATGCCCATCTGCACGAGCTGGCACAGACCGCTCAGCCGCTGGGGCTGCATACCCTGGGCAGTGCGCCGGAAGCCCGGCACAGGCTGGCAACAGTCATGCTCATGCTGGGACAGCCATTCTGGGATGCTGCGGCCACCCAGGCCGGTGTTGCCCATGAAGACCTCGATGAAACCTTGGCCCTGGATTACGAAAAGCTGGATCAGGCTGCACCCTATCGCCTGCTTCAGAGCGTGTTGATTGATGGGCGGGACACCGCAGGCTTTCCTGAGGGTCTGAGGGAGCAACTGGCGCAGGCGCGGCGCTGGTATGAAGCCATCGGCGCGCAGGGCGAGCAGCCCGCACTGCTGGCAGGTCTCGAAGGCAGGTATATACCGACCTCCTACGGCGGTGATCCGATCAAGAATCCCGAAGCCTATCCGACGGGGCGCAATCTGTACGGCTTTGATCCTTCCCGTGTGCCGTCGCGCCAGGCCTGGGAGGCTGGCAAGCAGGCTGCGGAGAACCTGATCGCGGCCCACCGTGCCGAACATGACGGCCAGGCGCCCACCAAGGTCACGTTCTCCCTGTGGTCTGTCGAAACCATGCGCCATCAGGGCCTGCTGGAGGCGCAGGCTTTATGGCTGATGGGTGTTGAGCCGGTCTGGAACCAGGGGGGGCGGGTAACGGGCGTGAAGCTGGTCGACCGCGAGACACTGGGGCGGCCCAGGGTCGATGTGGTGCTATCGGCCACCGGCCTGTATCGCGATCATTTTCCCAACGCCATCAAGCAGCTGGCGCGGGCTGCCCAGCTGGCCGCCCAGGCAGATGAACCGGACAATGCCGTGGCAATGAATACCCGGCGCATACGCGACGAGTTGGTCGCGCAAGGGATCCAGGCCGATCAGGCGCTCGATAGTGCCCAGACGCGCATATTTTCCTCCGCCTCGGGGCAATATGGCACCGGCCTTGACGACGCCACGCTGGCAAGCGATACCTGGGGCGGCAAGCAAGAGGGGGATGCCAAGCTGGCCGCCCTCTATCTGTCGAAAATGCAGTATGCCTACGGGCCGGATGAGTCCCGCTGGGGGCAGCGCGGCATCGGCGACAAGGCCGTCAACCTGTATGCGGAGCAATTGCGCGGCACGCAGGCGGCGGTCCTGTCCCGCACGTCGAACACCTATGGCATGCTGACCACGGACGATCCCTTCCAGTATCTGGGCGGCATCGGGCTTGCGGTGCGCAGCCTCGATGGCGAGCCGCCAGGGCTGTACATCTCCAACCTGCGTGGCGGCGGAGCGGGCAAGGTCGAGGGCGCGTCCGGCTTCCTGGCCAAGGAACTGGCGACGCGGCAATTCCACCCGGGCTACATCAAGGGCCTGATGGCCGAGGGCTATGCAGGTACGCTGGCCGTGCTCGATGCCACCAATAACCTGTGGGGCTGGACCGCTGTCGCGCGCGAAGTCGTGCGTGATGATCAATGGGAAACCATGGCGGATGTCTATGTGCGCGACAAGTATGAGCTGGGTATCGATGAATGGTTCGAGAAAGAAAACCCGCATGCGCAGGCACAGATGATAGAGCGCATGCTCGAGGCTGCCCGCAAGGGCTACTGGGCTGCGGAGCAGGCGACAATCGACCTTCTCAAGCAACGTTATCAGTCGCTTGCCGCACGCTACGACGTGCAGACAGGCAACCAGCGCTTTCTTGAATACCTGGCCAGCGGCCAGCCGGATGACATCACCCAGGCATCGCCCGAGGCGGCGGCAAGCCAGGCGCAGGCCGCCACAGCCGCCGACTCCGCACCGGATGCCGCCACCGAGCAGGTCGAGGGTATGAAGCTCGAGAAAGTCGAGCCCGCGTCCGCCGAGCCTGCCGATACCGATCTGCAACTGTTTTTTGTCATGGCCTTTCTGCTGCTGGTCTTCATGGCCGGCGCGCTGCGCCAGACACGCCGTCCCGGGCGGGGCGGTATTTTCAATCCATTGGAGTCCTGAATGAGTCACACCCTGGAACAACTGATGTACCAACTGGGGCAGATATTCCTGATACCGACCCTGCTGGCGATCAGCCTGCTGTTCATCTACGCCATCTATGCGCTCGGCATGTTTGTCATGGCTGCGTGGCAACGCCGTGGCCGCAGGCCCGGCGACCACGGCCGGGACATGCGCTGCTTCAGCCTTTTGCGCTGGGCCGCGCGCCATCCCTCGGCTTCGGGCGACGACTGGGATGTGGCCGCACACAGGCTGATAGAGCTGCCGCGCATTGTCACCCGCATCGCCCCAATGCTGGGGCTGGTGGCCACCATGATCCCCATGGGGCCGGCCTTGAAGGCATTGTCCGACGGCAATCTCGCGTCCGTATCCGACAATCTGGCCATAGCTTTCTCGGCCGTCATCCTGGCGCTGATTACGGCCTCGCTGACTTTCTGGGTCGTCGCGGTGCGTCGGCGCTGGCTGGCCGAAGAGCTGGGCTGGCTGCTTGCTCATTGCGCTCAGCATGAGCGCAGCAGGCCGCCAGCCGAAGCGCAGGGCCAGGATGTCCGGGAGCCACAGCGGGCCGTGGCATGAAATTCCTGGATGAAACAGAGGCCGACGACCCCATTCTGTCTGTGGTCAATCTTATCGACATCTTCCTGGTGATCATTGCCGCCTTGCTGATCACCATTGCGAAGAATCCCATGCTCGACGCATTCACCCACCAGGATGTCACGGTCATAACCGATGCCGGCAAGCCCACGATGGAAATGATTGTCAAGAAAGGTGAGCAAATCGAGCGCTTCAAGTCTTCCGGCCAGCCGGGAAAGGGTGAAGGCATCAAGGCAGGTGTTGCCTACAGGATGAAGGATGGCAGCGTCGTCTACGTGCCGGAAGGCAATCAGGCGGACTAGCGGCGGCCGGCGCGGGGTTGCTGCAAGATGAAACCGGCGCCCCGCCGGCATTGCTTTTCACTGAGCGGGCTGGTGTAATTTGTGCATCTTTTTTCTCAAGGCAGCCCCTATGAAACGTTTCCTGCTCCTGCTTCTCGCGCCCCTGCTCTCCGTGCTGCTGGCCGGTTGCGGCTACAACGACATCCAGCGCCTGGACGAACAGGTCAAGGCATCCTGGTCACAGGTGCTCAACCAGTATGAACGCAGGGCGGACCTGGTGCCCAAGCTGGTCAATTCCGTCAATGCCTACATGGTCAACGAGCGCGCGGTACTGACCCAGGTTACGGAGGCGCGGGCCAAGGTGGGCAGCATCAACATTTCGGTCGATGACCTGCAGGATCCGGCTGTCATGGCGCGGTTCAACCAGGCGCAGGGCGAGCTGTCCTCGGCGTTGTCGCGGCTGATCGCGGTTTCCGAGAACTACCCCCAGCTCAAGAGCGACGGCCTGTTTCGCGACCTCATGACGCAGCTCGAAGGTACAGAGAACCGGCTGGCAACCGAGCGGGGCCGTTATGTGGAGGCTGTGCAGGCCTACAATCTTGTGGTGCGCCAGTTCCCCACGCTGATCACGGCCAAGATCTTCGGCTACCACACCATCGAGAACTACGGCGTGGACAAGCAGGATCAGATCACCCGCGATCCCGAGGTCAAGTTCTCGCTGCCTGAGCCGGCCAAGCAATGATCAGGACATCAGGCATCGGATATCCGCTGACGCGCGCCACATCGCTGGCCTTCCTGGCGGCGGCAGCGTTTCTGTTGTTGGCGGGAGCGCTGTTCTGCGCCTCGGCTGCGCGCGCAGCGCCCTTGCCGGTGCCGGAACTCAAAAGCTGGGTGACGGACCAGACCGGCACGCTCGATTCCAATACCCGATCTCACCTGGAACAGCAGCTTGCCGATCTTGAGAAGCGCAAGGGCGCGCAAGTGGCGGTGCTGCTGGTGCCGACCACAGGCGAAGACACGATAGAAAGCTATGCGCGCCGGGTCTTCGACAAATGGCGCATTGGCCGCGCCAAAGTGGACGACGGCATACTTTTCGTGGTCGCCAAGGATGACAGGCGCTTGCGCATCGAGGTCGGCTATGGGCTGGAAGGCGCTGTCACCGATCTGCAGGCTGGGCGCATCATCCGGGAGCAGGTCACGCCTCGTTTCAAGCAGGGCGACTATGCAGGGGGCGTTTCCGCAGGGGTCGACAGCCTGGTCAGGCTGATTGATGGCGAGGAGCTTCCGCCGCCTGTGGCCTCCTCGTCCGGGGGCGAGGATGAAGGGCCGCTGGCCATGCTGGCGCCGCTGGCGTTCATAGGCTTTTTCATGCCGCCTCTGTTTGCGGCAGTGGCGCTCGGCTTTTTTGCCTTCCTGATGTTCAACAGCATCGTCGGCGCGGTGATTGCCGCCGGTCTGGGCTTTATCGTGGCCAGCATAGGCCGCGCCTTGGGGGTCAAGAGCCGCGGAAGAGGCTCGCGGGCGGCGCGTCGGGGTGGCGTCATAGGCGGGCTGGGCGGCGGCTTCGGTGGTGGCGGCTTCGGTGGCGGCGGTTTTGGCGGAGGCGGCGGTTTTGGAGGCGGTGGAGGCGGCAGCAGCGGTGGCGGTGGCGCTTCCGGCAGTTGGTGATATCGCAAAGGTTTGCCGCCGACGCCCTCAGGCGGCCAGTCGCAGGCAATGTTGGGCAGTCAGGTACAGGAAATTCTCCGGGGGCGATGCATGGTTCAGGCCAGCAGATGGAAAGACATCACAGGTTGGGGGACGGTCGAGGGGCAGTGGCTGCGCCGCAGGCATTTCAGCGACGAGGCCCTGACCAGAGTAGCCGAGCGTATCCGCCAGGCCGAAGCGGCTCATAGCGGCGAGCTGATGGTGGCCATCGAGGCTGCCAGCCCGCTGCATGAACCCGACAGCGCGCTGCGGGCGCTGGAAGTATTTGGCCGTTTGCGCGCGTGGGATACGCCGCTCAATACCGGAGTATTGCTGTACCTGGCACTGGACAGGCGCGCCATGCACATCATCGCCGACCGGGGGGTGAATGCTGCCGACACCCAATGGCAAGGCGTGTGCGACCGGCTGCGCGAGCGTTTGCGGCTCAGGCAGTATGAAGCAGGCTTGCTGGCGGCCGTCGATGAGATTGAAGCCATACTGACGACCAGCTGCCCGCCACTTGCGCCCGGGGCCCCCAACACCAACGATCTGCCGGATCGGCCAGTATTGCTGTAGAGGCGTCCGGTTCCCTTCGCGACGCAGCCCGGTGTCGCGATCTGGTTTCTGTCACGAATGCGGGTTACGGCCTGCGGCGGCGGGACCGTTTTTCCTTACAGATAGGCGGCCAGCACCTTGAGCGCGTGTCTGCGGCGCGGCGTATTTTCGAAGTCTTCAGCCAGCGACGACCATCGCGGCTGGCTGCGCGCTTCCAGCAGAGGGTCGGGCAGATCCCGCGTGCGCAAGGCTTCCCGCCGCTTCCGTGTCTCCTCCTGTTCCGCGCTCGCAGGCGCCGCGGCGCCCGATGCCTCGCCGTCTCCGGCCAGGACGTCCAGCACGATAGGTTCTTGCGCGGCATGGCCGCGCTGTTCCAGCGCATCAATCAGCGACATCTGGCGTATCGCCAGCAGCCGGATCACGGCGTCGCTGGCCGTGATTTCGCGATAGCCCTGCAGGCGGCCCAGCACGCGCTTGCCAAGCTTGTCGGCGCCCTGCCACAGCCCGCCGACCGCGGCGCCCAGCATGGTGGCGGCGCCCAGGCTCAGGCCTGCGGTGAAAACATCCAGCGTGGCGCCCGCCATGGCGCCGGCCGCCATGCCCTTGCCAACGTGTATGCCGAAATCTTTCAGCGCCTGGGGGTGGAACAGATCCATGCCCCAGCGCTCGCCTTCCAGCGGCAGCGCATGTTCGGAGAAATCCCGCCGATTGAAGTTATAGCGCTTGAGCAGCGCCTGCACGCAGGCATTCTCGCGCGCGCGAACCTGCTCGCGCAGCTTGCGGGTGGCTTCCTTTACCGCTGGTTCGTCCGGCTCGCTGAGCAGGCGCAGCGCAGCAATGTCGATGAGCATTTCCGCAACCAGGCGCACGGCATCGTCGTGCCGCTGTGTCCGCTGGCGGGCTATATCGCGCTTGAGATCGCCCAGCAGCGATGCATAGCCGTCCATCAGCAGGGCAAGCTTGTCGTAAAGCTGCGCCTCGCCATCCAGCGCGGGCGCGACGGTATCGAACTCGACCATGGCATGCAGGCCCAGCCTGGCCAGCGCTTCGCGCCAGTCCGCCAGCCGTTGCCGCGGCGCATGGGTGAAATTCAGCACGGGCAGCAGCGGGTGGCCGCAGTCGGCAAGAATGGCAAGCTCGTCCTTGTGCTTGCCCAGGACCGGATCGCGCACATCCACCACATACAGGCCCGCATCGCAATCGAGCAGCTTGCGCAGAACGCGAGCTTCTTGCTCGAAGCGGCGCTGGCTTTCAGGGCTGTCCAGAAAGCGGCGTATGCGCTCGGGGCCGTCGATGCGTTCGCCCGGTTCGCTGAGACGGTCCAGATAGTCGCGCAGGGCGATGCCGTCTTCCATGCCAGGCGTATCGTAGAGCTCGACCGCGCTCATGCCTTCGATGAGCAGGCGCGCGCCCTCAACCTGACGCGTGGTGCCGGGGCTGTCCTGTACCTGACCGAAGCCTGGGTCGCGCGTCAGCGTGCGCAACAGCGATGTCTTGCCCGTATTTGTATGGCCGACGACGGCCAGGCGCAAAGGATGCTCCTGTCTCATGGCCCATCCTTTTCAACGGCGGCCTTGCAGGCCGCGTCGGGCTGTGTCTCGCCCGCCAGCCAGTTCAGCGCCTGCCGTGGCGGCCAGATGATGTGCTCCCTGGAGAATCCGGCCGCGAGCAGCCTGTCGAGCCAGGCCCGTGTCCGGGGGTCCGGCTCTCCTCTGGATGGCGGGCTATTTTCCTGCGAGGCGGAGGATGGCTGAATGTCAGCCGTTGCCGGGACTTGTGCCAGGGCGACCCGCGTTTCCTGTGCCAGGCTGGCCAGTTCCGCCAGAAGATTGACCGTTCCCCTGTCAGGCGTCTGCCGGGCATCGCAGATCAGCAGCAGGCGGGCCGGGCCGGCCTGAGCCAGCCGCTCCAGCAGCGCGCGCCGCTGGCCGCCGCTTTCTATGACGCCCATGTTGGCTACATCCGCGGGCAGGCCGGCAGGCGGCCAGGGGACGTTGGGCGCCAGCTCAATGCCGGCCAATGCTGCCTGCCCGGGCTGAAGCTGATGCGGGCTTGGCGGCTGCAGGCTGGCAACCCTGTCATCCCCAGGCGGGTTGTCGACGCCAGCGCGTTCGCTCGCCGGGTCCAGGCGATCCCGCAGCTCGGCAAAGCCGGGCAGCCCCGTATCCAGCGTCAGGCGGCGCAGGCGGTTGCGCACAACGCCCAGGCTGACTATCAGTGCCGCAACGCGGGGAATCAGCCCGTATACGACGATGCAACCGATCAGCCAGCTGGACCACAATGTCTGGGCGGTTGCCGGCAGTACGGCCAGCCCATCGCTGGCGCGCACCATGTCGGGCGTGGGCATGGCAAAGCCCAGCCTGGCCGGCAGCCATCCCAGTGTCGAGGTCAGCCACACAAAAGTGTCGGGCGAGAGCAGCGTTGTTTCCCAGTTGAAGCTGTAGCGGCGTGTGGACAGAATGGCAAGCAGTGTGACAACGGCACAGCCCAGCGCCAGAGTCCACAGGGCGTGGCTGACGCCGCCCAGTGTCCAGCGCAGGGCATTGTGCCGCTCCAGCAGCTCCACCAGAGCGCGTGGCGCCAGTGCGGCGTCGGGCCCCCGAGCCAGGCGGCGTGTCAGCCATAGCCAGCACTCCCCCAGCCAGGAGCCACCCTGGCTACCGGCGGAAACCGCAAAGCTGGCCAGCCAGAAAAGAAAGGTGAGCACATTCAGGCCGAGCAGTGCAGCCAGCGCAAGCATGATATTCACAGGCCTGCCGCCGTCACCCAGCGCGCCCAGCGCCGCGCCGGCTCCAGCCAGCAAGGCGGCCAGCGCCATGATGAGCAAGGCCAGCCGCGCCATGCCCGACCAACGGCCCAGGGTGATGTCAAGATTCTCCCTGTGTGCCAGCGCCCTGGCTCTGTGCCCGAGCCTGTCGGCAAAGGAGCCGCCCTGCGCACGCGCCTGGCGTGTTTCGGCCGCGTCTTCCAGCGGCCCCCAGAGAGTCTCGCGCAGGCGCAGGGTTTCGGCCAGCCAGCAGGTGCGGAAATGGGCCGCCGGCGCCGCGCCTTTCGGCGCCTCCCACGTTCTTTTACTGGCTGAATCAGGCATCTGCGCGGGTTTTGGCGGATGCGGGGCCGAACCAGTGCTCCAGCTTGCTGTGCGCCTGCGCCTTGACCTCGGGGGTGATGTAGAAGGCGACTGTCGCAAGCGCCGCCGCCATCACTGTCAGGTCGTCGGTATAGCCGATCAGCGGGGCAAGGTCGGGCAAGGCGTCGAGCGGGAATATGAAATAGCCCAGCGCGCCATACATGACGCGTCTGGCCCATTTCGGCGTTGCGGGGTTTTGTACCGCGTAATAGAGATACAGCGCCTTTTCGAGCGCGAACCGGCCTATGCCCTTGGCTCCTGGTCCCAGCTTGCGCCAGAAGCGGGCGGGGGTGTAGGCACTCTGGTAACGGGTATCGGTCATGAATCCTCCATGGCGGGTCCGCGCCAGTCTATTGTATAGGTATCGAGCCGGGGCAAAAGAAAGCCGTGGTCATGAACCGCAGCTCGAAGATCAGGTTGGACCCGGATTCTTCGAGCGGGTTCATGCCACGGCAATTCCCTCAATGCGGCAGTGCTGTTGTCACAGATCTCCGCGTGGCTCGCACAGTCAGCGCTTCTTGACGATGAGCCCGTAGATGAACAGTACGATGATCGCGCCAACGATGGAGCCGATCCAGCCTGCGCCTTCGCCTGCGGCGTAGAAGCCCAGTGCTGCGCCCAGGTAGCCCGCCACCAACGACCCGACAATACCGAGGATGATAGTCATGATGATGCCAAGCTTCTGATCTCCGGGCATGATAGCCCGGGCGAGCAGACCCACGATAAAGCCAACTACGATCATGCTGATGATACCCATAGCGTCTTTTCCTTTATTGTTAAAGGTTAACAGGCTGGCGCTGCAAGGCGCCTCCCCGTAGGCCGCATGCCGCAACCCTAGCCACAATCATAGGTACCGCCCAAAGCTCCGTCCACTATTGGAGGAGCATAGCTTGTGTCCAAACATGTCATTGGTGCGAAATATGCTCCCATATGTTGCATGAATGCAAATCAGGGTCGGGATTGCCCTCCTATGGCAGCCGAGATTTCCTGAGCGGCAACCTTGACCATTGGCACAATCGTTGTGTTGCGCTTGTCTTCTGATACCAGTGCACCGACCGTTGGAACCGTTAAGGCGGCAATGGCAATACCCAGATGGTTAAGAATCGGACAACTTACGTCAGTCACGCCCGGAGCGATGGCACTGTTCGAAATCTCATAACCTTGTTCGCGAATTGCCTCCAATTGTTGCATCAGCAGCTTCTGGGAAGTTCGAGATTCGCCTTTCGTCATTTCGGCAATGATCTCGGCGGTATGCTCTGGCAACTGGTGGGCTGCAATAGTGCGTGCTGAAGCAAAAGTATGAGAGTAAGGAAATATAGCTCCTACTTTAACGCTCCAACCCATAAGTAGCGTGTCGGGCTGTGCCTGCGCCACTACCATGAGCTTGCCTTGCTGGCGTGTGGTCAAGTGGCACGAGGCTTCTATTTTATTGACCAATATCTCCATTTTTCCGGTCGCAACACTGATCAGCCGGCGCGTAGGCGGATGTATATGAGCCAATTCAAAGAGACGCAAAGTAAGTGTGTACAGGCCTGAATCAACGTCCCGCGCAATGTAGCCTCGTTTCTCCAATTCTCCTAGAACCCGGAATACCTCGCTGACAGAGCGGCCCACACTCTCGGCTACTTCCTTCTGGCTCAAACCGTGTTGTTCCCGCGCTAACGCTTCAAGTATATCCAGCCCTTTTTCAAGCGCAGGAACCCGGCTTTTTTCATCTTTCATCTTTCACCTCTTGACATCCATCCATATCATATACAAAATTCATATAACCAATATGAAATTAATAAACACAAAACCACGGGCATGGCGCTAACTTAAAAGCCCGGTATACAGGAGATAATCTGATGCGTTCCCTAACGAAATTTTTTGTGGCTGCCGCCATATTTGCTGCATTTCCTTCTATGGGAGCAGCCAAAACCGTCAATTTAAGGGTAGCCCACGCTTTGGCACCAACGGAACCCATCCACAAGATTGCAATGGAGTTTGCTGGCGCGGTAAATAAACGTAGTCAAGGCCGCTTGAATATATCTGTTTTTCCTTCAGAGCAACTGGGTATCAACCGAGAAGTTTATGAGCAGGTGCGGCAGGGGGCTCCTATCATCCAGATTGCGGATCCCGGCTTCATGTCGGATTATGTGCCCGATTTTGGTGTGATGAATGGCCCTTATTTGCTGGACGATCCCCATGATTTCCAGAAAATTCTGGATAGCGACTGGTACCACCAACTGGAAAAAACAGCCAGCAAGGCTGGTTTCCGAGCGTTGTCCTTCAACTACTTTTTCGGTAAGCGTCACATGCTCGGGAACAAAGGGTTCCCTGATGCTGCATCGCTACAAGGTGTGACAATGCGCATTGCACCCAACCCCATATGGGTGAAAACTTTTTCTGCCTTAGGTGCGCGCGGAGTCGCGCTACCATGGACGGAGGTCTATAGCGCCCTGTCACAGCATGTCGTTGAGGCAGTGGAGGCTCCACTAGGATCGCTCGTCGGAGCCAAGCTCCAAGAGCAGCGCAAGACGTTGACCTTGACAGGCCACTTCACCGCATTCCTAGGCTTTGTCATGAGCGAGCAGGTATTCAAATCACTTGAGCCTGATCTGCAGGAAATCCTTGTTGAAGAGTCTGTCAAGGCTGGTAAGCACATGACTGAAATGACTCTCGAAAACGATAAAAAGCTATTGGCGGACCTTGAGAAGCAAGGTGTTACCGTAGTGCGCGATGTTGATATCGCGTCATATCGTGACGCCACAGCGAAAGTCTATGACCAGTTTCCAGAATGGACACCTGGTGTTTATAGCCAGATCCGTGCAGTCCTTGAGAAGTAATCAAGCGACGCTCCAGGGGACAGTTGGTCCCTAACAAACTGGCCTGGTGTCCCACAGGCCATTCATTCATAAGGATAAGCGTCATTGCATGGCGGTGAAGGCCGTCCTGCTGTCGGTTTGCGCCTCTCCTCCACTCGTCGAGTAAATCGTCATGAATAATGAACTCGCAGCATCTCCTCTTGAGCAGCCAAAAGTTACTCGGTCCTCAACCAAAATCCAATTTTCTGATCTGTACGCCGAAGAAGGCATCGCAGCCGCTGCGCTTGCCGTAGTGGTGGCATCCGTTACTTGGGGCGTTGTCACTCGCTATGTGTCGCATACGCCTTCTGCGTGGACTAGCGAACTGGCCAGTATCGCATTCGCATGGGTTGTCTTTCTAGGTTCGGCTGCTGCCTTCCGGCGTGGCGGACATATCGTGATCGATGCATTGCTGCCTGTGCTGCCTTTAGCGGCCAGCAAGGCAGTCGGTATTTTGGCCAATCTGGTTGTACTGCTGGTCTTGATTGTGATGACGGTGCTATCAGTGCGATTTACCATTTCCACGTTCGATGTCCCCACGACTGTGTTGCGTGTGCCCCAATCTGTCACGTATGCAGGCGCAGCCTTTGGTTTTGCGATGATGACGCTGCGCCATATCCAGTTCGTGGCTTCAGGCCAACCGCTCGACGGAGGGCAATCATGATTCTGTGGCCTATGCTGCTAATGCTGGTTCTTTTGGCTGCCAGTGTGCCGGTAGCTATTGCTCTTATTGCCCCCAGTCTCGCCTATTTCTATATAGGGGCCGCGATTCCTATAGACATTTTTGCCCAGAAAATGGTGTCTAGTACGGAGTCCTTCCCCTTGTTGGCATTGCCGTTTTTCGTGCTGGCCGGCAGCATCATGAATGCGGCGGGCATAACGCGCCGGCTATTGGTGCTTGCTGATGCCTTTGTAGGCCATTTGGTGGGCGGGTTGGCTCAGGTCAGCGTGATTCTCGCGACGATGATGGGCGGGCTGACGGCATCGGCGAATGCCGATGCTGCCATGCTTTCCAAGATGCTCGGGCCAACAATGATCGAGCGCGGCTATCCTCGAGGTTTTGCTGCCGCCGTCGTGGCTTGCTCGTCCATTATTGTTGCAATGATCCCTCCTGGTATTGGCTTGATTGTTTACGCCTTTATGGCGAATGTGTCGGTAGGGAAGCTCTTCATTGCTGGAATTGTGCCTGGCTTTCTGATTGCAATCGGCATCATGTCCACCATTTACGTCATTGCACGCAAAAGAGGGTTTAACCCCGGGCGTGCCCGAATGGCGAGCGCATCGGAGGTGGGCAAAGCGTTTCTAGACGCAGTATGGGCACTGACGGTACCGATATTTATCGTTATTGGGTTGCGTTATGGGATTTTCACTCCCACCGAAGCAGGGGCTATCGCTGTGTTGTATGCAGTGTTTGTCGGCACCGTCTGCTATCGGGAGCTGAGTGTCTCGCACATTCCGGAAATCATCCGCGATACGGTCACTACCATATCCATCGTTATGCTGATTATTTGCGCAGCAGCGACTTTTGGCTATTACATGGTGTGGGAAAGCGTTCCAACGCAAATTGCGAATAGTCTCATTGCAATGACTAGCAGTCCACTTGTCCTGCTACTGATCGTGAATATTTTTCTATTGGCAGTAGGTATGTTTATCGAGGGAACGGCGGCCATTATTTTGCTCACGCCTATCCTGGCCCCAGTCACATCGTCGCTGGGAATAGATCCTATACATTTTGGCGTAGTAATGGTGTTGAACCTCACTATCGGAGGTGTTACTCCGCCAGTTGGCACACTCTCATTCACTGCGAGCAGTGTCCTGCGCACCCCGGCTGCAGAAACATTTCGAGAGTCTCTGCCCCTCGTGATCGCGCTACTGCTGGTCTTAGCGCTTGTGACTCTAGTTCCCCAGGTGTCACTGCTTCTTCCTCATCTACTTATGCCTTAACCACCGTGAGAGTATGCAACATGAAGAATATTGATACTGCTGCCGACAAACTTCCTTTGGAAGGGTTGGTTGTTGTGGACTTCAGCCAGTTTTTGGCGGGACCTTCTGCTTCGCTGCGATTGGCTGATCTAGGCGCAAAAGTTATCAAGGTAGAACGTCCGGGCAGTGGAGACCTGAGCCGACAACTTTATGTCAGCAATCTGGAGGTTGATGGTGATAGCACCTTGTTCCATACCATAAATAGAAACAAGCTCAGTTTCTCGGCCGATCTGAAGAAGGAGGATGATCTTTCCCGCATACGCAAACTGCTGGCAAGTGCAGACGTAATGATTCAGAATTTTCGTCCGGGCGTCATTGAGCGGCTGGGCCTTGGCTACGAGGCAGTGAAGGAGATAAACCCTCGCATCATTTATGCATCGGTTTCAGGCTACGGCGAACATGGGCCATGGCGCGAGCGACCAGGCCAGGATCTGCTAGTCCAGGCCATATCGGGCCTGACATGGCTTAATGGAAATGCGGATGATCCGCCCATAGCTGCCGGTGTTGCCGTGGCGGACATGATGACCGGGACTCATCTAGTGCAGGGTATTCTTGCCGCACTTATACGGCGAAGCACGCAGGGGCGAGGCGCACGAGTGGATGTGAGTTTGCTTGAATCCATCATGGATTTGCAATTTGAGTTCTTCAGTACGTTTCTGAATAGTCGAGGTGAGGCCCCTGTTCGCAGCCATGTATGCAGCGCGAGCGCATACCTGAGTGCGCCCTATGGCATTTATCCCACCCAGGACGGATTCATAGCAGTAGCTATGAATCCCATAGACAAACTGGCCCAATTGTTGGGGGCTCCCGAGTTGAATAAGTACTCTGACGCGGAAAGCTGGTTCGATGCACGCGACGCCATCAAGTCAATTCTGCGCGACACGCTGGCCAGGCGATCTACACAGGCTTGGCTGAATATCCTTGTGCCTGCGGATATCTGGTGCGCACAGGTCATGGACTGGCCAGCTCTGGTGCAGCACGAAGGCTTCAAGGCGCTGGATATGATTCAGACGGTCTATACCAGCAATGGCTGCGCTGTTGCTACGACACGATGTCCTATCCGTATAGACGGCCAAATATTGAAGTCTGCGAAGGGTGCACCAAAAGTGGGCGAGGATAACGAAGAAATATTGGTTGAATTATCAATGGAGAGCATAGCATCATGATAGTTGCGCGCTATTTTGAGGAATATCAGGTCAACGAAACATCCATGACTTCGGGGCGGACAATCACCGAAGCGGACATTGTGCTTCATGCTGGCCAGACAGGGGATTTTTTTCCTCATCATATGGATGCTGCGTGGTGTGCGACTCAACCTTTCGAACAGCGAATAGCCCATGGAACCTTAGTATTCAGCGTCGGTATTGGCATGGCAGCCAGCGTTATCAATCCACATAGCATGTCTTATGGTTATGACAGGCTTCGGTTCGTAAACCCGGTATTCATTGGCGACACTATTCGAGTACGCTCTACGATTGTTGAAAAGAGAGACCATAGGAGATCAGAACAAGGACTGGTTATTGAGCAGGTAGAGGTGCTTAAGCAGGACGATACGCTGGCACTGATTTGCAATCATATTCATATCGTTGCACGTAGACAGGTGCGGCTATGAGGGAGATCACTGTTCTGAACTGGCAGAGCCGGCGCGCAACGCAGCCTATGGATGCAGCGATAAAAGCGTTCACTAATACGCATGCCGATTGCATTGTCCGTCAGGTTGTTCGCCCACTAAAAGACTTCGAACATCAGAGTCTTGAAGATATTTCGCAGCAGTACGATTTAATCGTCTTTGATCATCCGTTCTCAGGAGCAATAGCTAGGTCGAGATGTTTCGTTCCTCTTGAGACGCACCTTGCAGATAAGCTTGGCCATGAGGCAAATGCCCAATATGTGGGACCCAGCCTTGCCAGCTATAGATACGGTGGGCATATATGGGGTGCTCCCATCGATGGGGCCACCCAGAACGCCATTTATCGCAGGGACCTACTGAATCGTCTCGGGCATGCCGCGCCGCAATCTCACGTGCAAGTGCTGGAGTTGGGCCATACCGCCCGCCGGAACGGGTTGTATCTGGGAACCGCCATTGAAACACCACACGCGCTCATATCGATCCTCTCATATATGGCCAATTTGGGGGCCCCAATCGAGTTTGACGACACTGGCATAACGGCTATTCCCGAAAACAGCTTCAATGAGGCCTATTGTGCGATGGAAGATGTCTTGTCGTTGAGCGCTCGAGAATGTATGGGGTGGAACAGTATCGATCTGCATGAAGCCATGGTGGTGAGAGACGATATTGTCTACTGCCCAGCGGTATATGGTTATGCCACATACGGCGAGCCGGATTTGCGCGCGCCACTTTCCTTTGCAGGTTTCGCAGGAATCAGGCAGCCTTTTTCCGCAGGCGCAGCCATTGGCGGTACGGCGTTAGGTCTATCAAGATACAGTGAAAAACCTGAATTGGCGTTGGCCTTCATCAAGCACATGCTCAGCGATTCGGTTCAAGTGGAAATTGTCGGCGCTAATTGCGGGCAACCGGCAAGCCTGAATGGATGGAAAAATTCCAAGAATGATAGCCGATTCAATAATTTCTACTCCGCTGTGCTTGAATCAATGAAACTGAGCTGGGTGCGCCCCCGATTTCATGGCTATGTGGAGTTTCAGCGCAGAGGCGGCCAAGTGGTGGCGCAGGCACTGCGTGAAGGTGGGACGCCGATGCTGGCTCGACTGGCACTGCAGGATTTGGCCAATGAGCTGAGAGAAAAAAACGATAACGAAGCCCGTGAATCGGAGGGATAAGAACTATGTTGATCTCACAAATGGTAGACCCAAGAGGTTGTACACGGGTATTAGTGCGCCAGCCTGGCGGCCAAGCTCAAGTCGTGAATGGTGCCGAATCCGTGTACAAGCTAGTGCTTGAGGCGGCTAATGCACGTAAGAGCCTTCTGCAATGTATAGCGGACCATGGCTTGGGGGAAGAAGCAGACTTGACACAGGCATACGAAGAAGGTCGGTTACTCTCTCCAATAACACATCCCGATCCAGCCCATTTGCACCTGACTGGCACGGGTCTGACTCACTTGGGTTCCGCATCCACGCGTGATGCAATGCATACAGAGATAGGAAATGAACTGGGTGTTGCCGAGCTCACCGATTCCATGAAAATGTTTCGGATGGGAGTCAAAGGTGGAAAGCCTGTGGCGGGCGAACCGGGCGTGCAACCAGAATGGTTTTACAAGGGGAATGGGCATGCACTTGTGGCTCCAGGAAAACCGATCATTTCGCCTGCTTTTGCGCTTGACCATGGAGAGGAGCCTGAGTTGGCTGGCATATATATCGTAGCGGACGACGGGAAACCGTTTCGTGTGGGTTTTGCTCTTGCTAATGAGTTCTCGGATCATGTCACGGAGCGCATGAACTATCTATATCTGGCCCATTCAAAACTGCGTCCTGCCAGTTTCGGCCCGGAGATAAGAATAGGCGATCCTATTGCTGATGTGAATGGGCTATCTCGAATCAGACGGGATGGTGAGGTAGTCTGGGAGCGCCCTTTTTTGTCGGGTGAGAAGAATATGTCTCACAGCTTTGCTAATCTCGAATACCATCACTTTAAATATTCCCTGTTCCGAATTCCAGGTGACGTACACGTACATATGTTTGGCACTGCCACACTTTCGTTTGCAGATGGGGTATGTGTGCAGGAACATGATGAATTAGAGATATATGCGCACGAGTTTGGTTTGCCCCTATATAACCCAGTATTGGTGGCAGAGCCGGAGGAAGTATCTATCGGCATGCTCTAATGCAATCAGGTATATTCGAGGGCTATCTTTCAGCCACCTCCAGCCCTTCCCGCGACAGGTAGTCCATGCTGGGCATGAGAGAAAGCAGGTGACGTGTATATTCATGCCGCGGGTCGGCAAACAGCGTCTCGGTGGGGGCTACTTCCAGCAGCTCGCCGTGGCGCATGACGCCAACCCGGTCGCACATTTGCCGGATGACGGGAAGATCGTGGCTGATGAACAACATGGTCAGGCCAAGTTCCTCCTGCAGGTCTTTGAGCAGGTTCAGAATCTGCGCCTGGATGGAGACATCCAGGGCCGACGTTGGCTCGTCGCAGATCAGAAAGCGCGGGCGGGTGGCCAGGGCGCGGGCGATGCAGATACGCTGGCGCTGTCCACCGGAAAATTCGTGGGGAAACCGCAACAGTGCCCGCTCGCCCAGCCCTACATAGTCAAGCAGGCCGGCAACGATGCGGCGCACTTCCGCCTCGGTGGCTGCCAGGCCATGAAAGCGTATGGGTTCGGCCACAATGTCCAGGATGCGCATGCGGGGGTTGAGCGATGAGAAGGGGTCCTGGAACACCATCTGTATCTGGCGCCGAAAGGCATTGAGCGTCTTGCGGTCACTGAGCGTTGAAACATTGACGCCGTCAAAGCTCACCTTGCCCTGGCTGGGTGAATACAGGCCTGCGATCAGGCGCGCAATCGTCGATTTTCCGGATCCTGATTCGCCAACCAGACCGAACACTTCACCTTCTTGCAGGGCGAACGATACATGCCGGACGGCATCCATGGTGATGCGCCTGCTGGGGATGAAGGAGCTGCGCAGTACAAAACGCATGCCCAGGTCATCGACCTGCACCAGCGGCTTGCTCGACCTCGCGCCGAAGTCGCGGCGCTGCCGCAGCCAGCCGGCGGCCTCGTCCGCGCCGCTGGTGTCGGCGGGCGCCTGCACGTCTTCGATATAGGTCACCATGGGGAAGCGGCGCAGCTTGATGTCCGCGCGCGGCACCGCCGAAATGAGGCTCTTGGTATACAGATGTTGAGGTTGTCCGAGAATCTGGCGGGTGGCGCCTTCCTCCACCAGCTTGCCCCGGTACAGCACGGCGACCCGGTCGGTGATTTCTGCGATCACGCCCATATCATGCGTGATGATGATCATCCCCACCTGTTTTTCCTTGCACAGGGATCTGAGCAGATCCAGTATCTGCGCCTGTATCGAAACATCCAGGGCGGTGGTTGGCTCATCGGCGATGATGACTTCAGGCTCGCAGCACAAGGCCAGCGCGATCACCACCCGTTGGCGCATGCCGCCGGAAAACTGGTGAGGATATTGCCCCAGACGCAGTTCAGGCTGGTCTATGCCCACGCTGGCCAGCAGATCCACGGCACGCTGACGGGCCTGGTGGGCATTGAGATCCAGATGTACCTGCATGGTCTCGACCAGTTGCCGCTCTATGGTCTGCAGGGGATCCAGCGAGGTGAGCGGATCCTGGAAGATCATGCCGATGCGGCGGCCACGCACTTTGCGCAGCGCCGGTGCGGGCAACTGGTCTATGCGCTGGCCGTCCAGCAGCACCTGGCCCCGGGTCATCTTGCCCGGCGGCTCCAGCAGGCCTATGACCGCGTTGCCGATGGTGGATTTGCCCGCCCCTGATTCGCCGACGACGCCCAGGATCTCGCCCTTGGCCAGCGTCAGGCTGACATTCTGTATGGCCACGACATTGCCGCGGCGGCTTGAAAATTCGATACGCAGGTCCTGGATGTCTAGCAGTGCCATGGCGCCCTCAACGCAGTTTCGGATTGAGCGCGTCGCGCAGCCAGTCACCCAGGAGGTTGACCGACAGCGCAAGCAGCACCAGCGTCACGCCGGGGAATATGGAGATCCACCATTCGCCGGAGAACAGATAGCTGTTGCCTATGCGTATCAGCGTGCCCAGCGATGGCGTGGTAGGCGGTATGCCCACCCCCAGGAATGAGAGCGTGGCTTCGGTGATGATGGCGATGGCCAGGTGGATGGTGGCGATCACCAGCACCGGGCCCATCACATTGGGCAGGATATGGCGCCGCAGAATGGTAAAGGGGCGTATGCCGATTAGCCGGGCGGCCTGCACGTATTCCTTGTTGCGCTCCACCATGGTGGCTCCGCGCACTGTGCGCGCATACTGCACCCAGCCCGAGATGCCGATGGCGAAGATAAGTACATACAGCGCCAGCGTGTCATGCAGGTCGCGCGGCAGCAGGCCGCGCGCGATGCCGTCGATCAGCAGGGCGATCAGGATGGCGGGAAACGACAGCTGCACATCGGCTATACGCATGATGATGCTGTCGGTGCGTCCGCCCACGTAGCCGCTGATCAGGCCCAGGCTCACGCCGATGACCAGCGAAAACAGCACAGAAGCAAAGCCTACCAGCAGCGAAATGCGCGAGCCATACATAATGGTCGAAAGCAGGTCGCGCCCCTGGTCGTCCGTACCCAGCAGAAAACGCGTATCGCCCTGCGGATTCCATATCGGCGGCAGGTTGGCGTCAAGCAAGTCGAGTGATGCCAGGTTGAAGGGATCGTGTGGCGCAATCAGCGGCGCGAACACGGCGCCGATGATGATGACCATGGCCACTACTGCGGAAATGATGGCCGTGGGTGAATGGCTGAAACTGTAAAAGAGGTCGCTCTGGTATGCGCGGGACAGCAGCCCCGGCGGAGCCGAGCCCTTCGCGCTGTGTGCTTGTTCTGCATTCTGGGTCATGACGGTTACTGCTCCGTTTGCCTGTACGGCGCCGTACCGCGACGGGACGGCAAGACGCATGCGGCTGTCTGGTTCAAGTCTTCTGTATACGCAGGCGCGGGTCGACCACGAAATACAGCAGGTCGACGATAAGGTTGATGATCACAAAGAAAAATGCAATCAGTAGCAGATAGGCTGCCATTACGGGAATGTCCACCGATCCAATCGACTGGATGAAAAGCAAGCCCATGCCGGGCCACTGGAACACGGTTTCGGTGATGATGGAAAAAGCGATGATGGCGCCCAGCTGCAGGCCAGTGATGGTGATGACAGGCACCAGCGTGTTCTTCAGCGCATGGCGGAAGTTGATCATGCGCTCGGTCAGGCCCCGGGCGCGGGCGAACTTGATGAAGTCGGTCTGCAGCACCTCAAGCATTTCCGCGCGCACCAGCCTCATGATGAGCGTCATCTGAAACAGCGCCAGCGTGAAGGCGGGCATGATCAGCGATTGCCAGCCGCTGCGCGTGAGCAGCCCTGTGCTCCACCATCCAAGTTGCACCACCTCGCCTCGTCCGAAGCTGGGCAGCCAGCGCAGCATCACGCCGAAGAACAGAATCATCAGGATGCCGATCAGAAAGGTCGGCAGGGAGATGCCGATCAGAGAGATCGTCATGAACGCACGCGAGAGGACGCCGTTGCGCCGCAGTGCTGTGTAGATGCCCATGGGTATGCCCAGGCACAATGCAATCAGCGCTGAAATGAATGACAGTTCCAGCGTGGCCGGCATGCGGCTCTGGATGAGCTCGCTGACCGGCCGGCGCTGGCGGTAAGAGACACCGAAATCGCCCTGCGCCGCATTGGCCATGAAGCGCCCATACTGGACGAGGAATGGGTCATCCAGGCCGAGCTGCTTGCGCAGCGCGGCCCGCTGCTCCAGTGTGGTGTCCTGCCCGACCATGTTGTTGATCGGGTCCCCGACATAGCGGAACATGCCGAAGGCGATCAGGCCGACCGCCAGCATGACGAACACCGACTGGACCAGCCGCCGGGAAATGAAGCCTATCATCGACTCAGGGCATCACGACGTTGCGGATATCCAGCACATCGTCCGCGCGCTGGGCGACCTTGATGCCCTTGCGCACGCCCCAAGACATGGGCTGCTGGTGCAGCGGCAGGTAGCCATAGTCATTGTGCAGGATGGTGAAGGCTTCCTTGATCATCTTGTTGCGCGCAGCCTGGTCAGTTTCCACGCCTATCTTGGCAATGAGCGCATCGATCTCCTTGTTGCAATAGCCGCCCAGATTGAACTGGCCCGATGCGGTCTTGGCATCGCGGCAGCCGACAAGGTTGGTGAGCGCATTAGCCGCATCGATCGAGCTGGGCGTCCAGCCAAGCAGATACATGCTGGTGTTGTTTCCGGCCTGCAGCAGTACCTTGGCAAAGTACTTGGACTTGGTCTGCGCCAGCAGATCAATCTTGATGCCTATTCTTGCCAGCATGCTGGCGACAGCCTGGCAAACCTTCTCGTCGTTCACATAGCGGTCGTTCGGGCAGTCCAGCTGGACAGTAAAGCCGTCGGGATACCCGGCATCGGCCAGCAGCTTCTTGGCCTTGGCGACGTCGGTGTCATAGGGTTTGCCGAAGGATTCGTCGTAGCCGTTGATCTTGTCGGCGATCAGGGTGCCCAGGGGCTTGGCCGCGCCACGCATGATCTTCTTGTTGATGGTGCGCGTATCGACCGTCAGGTCTATGGCCTCGCGGACGCGCTTGTCCTTGAACGGATTCTTGCCTTTCACGCTGGAAAACAGCAGCTCGTCACGGTGCTGGTCCATGCCGATGAAGATGGCGCGCGCTTCGGGCTCGTTGAGGACCTGCACATTGGGCTCGCTTTCCAGGCGCGGCCAGTCCTGCACAGGTACGGGCATGACCAGATCCATTTCGCCCGAGATGAGCGCTGCAACACGTGTGGATTCCTGTGTAATGGGCTGGAAAATGACATTCGTCACATTGGTGGCAATGTCTTTGTTCCAGTAGCCGTCGTAGCGCTTGAGCGTCGTCTTGACGTCGGGCTGCCGGTCCACGACCATGAACGGGCCGGTGCCGTTCTCATGCATGGTGGAGTAGTTGCTGTCGCCGCCCTTCACATTGGCCGCTTCTGTCGTGTTGTTCTTCTCGGCCCAGCTCTTGCTCATGATATAGAGAAAGGTCCAGTCGCGCGGCAGGATGGGGTTGGGTTCAGGGGTCGTGACCTCGACCGTGTGATCGTCGATCTTCTTGATGTCGGTCGCCTTGGCGCCGTAGCCCTTCATGTCCGACCCCTCGGTCAGGCTGCGTTTCCACGAGAAGATTACATCGTCCGCAGTGAACGGGGAGCCATCATGGAAGGTCACGCCTTTGCGCAGGTGGAATACCCACTTGGTCGGCTCGGGGTTTTCCCAGCTCGTGGCCAGCTGGGGCACAAGCTTCAGATCTTTGTCATAGGCGGCCAGGGTTTCGTAGAACCAGCCCTGAAGGCCCAGGGTAAAGGTTTCGTTGAGCGACATGGGATCGAGCGACATCATGTCGCCCTGGTATGCCCAGCGGAAGGTTTTGCCCTCTGCGGCCTGCGCGGCGCCTGCGCCGATGCACAGGGCGACCGCCAGCGAGGCCGCGACGGTGGTGTGCCGAATGATCTGCTTCAGTTTCATGCTTGTCTCCTGCCTGGTGTTGTTGTGTGTTGCGGTTGTCTGCGGGTAGGAAGAGCGCGGCCCCTGCCGCGCCGGCGTTTCAGGCGCAGAGCCTGTCGGCCAGTTGCTCCAGGAAGCGCTCGCATGCGCTCACCTGTTCGATATCAATGTATTCATTGGGCTGGTGCGCCTGGTCTATGGAGCCGGGGCCGCAGAGCACCACCTCGAAACCACGCTCCTGGAACTGGCCTGCTTCCGCGGCGTAGGGGACGACGCCTGCGTGCTGGTGGCCGCACAGCTCAAACACCAGCTTCTGGGCGGCGCCGCCCCTGTCCTGCATGGGCGGCGCGGCGGCCATCACCTCGGTGACGATGTTGGCCTGCGGCGAAATGGTGCGCAGCTCCGGAAGCAGAGAGTCCGCATAGGCCTGCAGCCGGTCGAGATAACGCCGCCAGTCGTCGCCCGGCATCACGCGTATGTCCCACACGAACGAGCATTCGCGCGAAATGATGTTCAGCGCCGTGCCCCCATGCACGGTGCCCACATGCAGCGTGGTGTAGGGCGGCACGAAAGGGTCGCCTGGATCGGCGGCAGCCTTGTTCTCCAGCATCATGTCTTCGATGAAGGTGATCAGCCGCGCGGCCACCATGACCGCGCTCACGCCGCGCTGCATCTGGCTGGAGTGCGCCTCGTAGCCTGTTACCGTCGTACGCAGCGCGGCAATGCCCTTGTGGGCCACGATAGGACGCATGCTGGTAGGTTCGCCCACAATGACGGCGCTGGGCCTGGCAATGTCTGTCACCAGCCTGTCGATCATGGATGGCGCGCCAAAGCAGCCGATCTCTTCGTCGTAGCTCAGCGCGAAATGCACCGGGCGCTTCAGATCGCGCCGCAGCAGTTCCGGCGTCATGGCCAGCCCGATGGCAATGAAGGCTTTCATGTCGCAGGTGCCTCGCCCGTAAAGGCGGCCATCGCGCCGGGTGAGCTGGAATGGATCGGTGTCCCAGGGCTGGCCATCGACCGGCACGACATCTGTATGGCCGGACAGTACTACCCCGCCTTCGGCGTTCGGCCCCACCGTTGCGAACAGGTTGGCCTTGGTTCCGGCGGGGCTGTAGACGGTGTGGCTCTGTATGCCATGTTCGGCGAGAAAATCACGCACGAACAGTATGAGCTCAAGATTGGAGTTGCGTGAAACCGTGTCGAACCCGACAAGCTTGTCGATCATATCTAGGGTTTGGGGCTTCACGACTACGGTTCTCCTGGGTGTTGAGTACATAATCCGCCGGCATGTGCTGTCAGCGCTGCCAGTTTGCGCAGGGCGCAGGCCACAGCGGCCGATTTTGTCGGACCGCCGGCCGGGAAGCCGTCAGGAGGCTTCGCCGCCTTTACTGCGGGCAGTGTAGTGACCTCGTCGCAGCTTGAACAGGTGGGTAATCCCCGATGAAAGGCGCTATGCTATGACTCATGGACACGCATGACGCCCCCCTTAGGCTGTTTTTCGCGCTCTGGCCGTCCGCCGACGATGCGCGCGCCATGATGGATTGGGCGCATGACGCGCACAGGTGTTGCGGCGGGCGCATCATGCGCGAGGATACGCTGCATGTCACGCTCGCCTTCCTGGGCGAAACCTCGCCCGGCCGGGCAAGTCAGCTGGTCGAGGCCGTTCCTTCCTGGCCAGCCCCTGTGGGGCGGGTCACGCTGCGCCGGTTTGGGCGCTTTACCGGCCCGCGCATTGTATGGGCGGGGCCCGGCCATGACGATGACGATCGCGCCCCGTGGCTCGATGCCCTGCATGACTCGCTCTGGGAGCGGCTGCAGGCCATGGGATGGAATCGCCCTTCCTCGGTCTTTCGTCCGCATGTATCACTGCTGCGGCGTGCGGGGCAGGCGGATCTGTCCGGGCTGCGGCGGGCACCGCTGGTATGGACCCCGGAACAATGTGTGCTGGTGGCTTCCAGGCCGGCCCAGACAGGGTCCTACTACAAAGTGATGGCCAGCATGCCAATACGGGCGTACGCTAAACCCTGAGCCGGCCAGGCGCTTGTCCTGGTCCAATCCCGACGCAAGGAGGCAGCTATGTTGCTTGAAGGTTCATGCCATTGCGGCGCAGTGCAATTCTCGGTTGTGAGCCCAAATCCATATCCCTACCAGCGCTGTTACTGCTCGATTTGCAGGAAGACGCAGGGTGGGGGCGGTTATGCCATCAACCTTTCCGGCGATGCGCGCACCCTGACGCTCAAGGGTGGCGAGGATGTCACCGTCTACAACGCCATTATTCGCCGCGGAGGTGGGGAGGATCCGCGCCACAGCACGGCCGAGCGCCATTTCTGCGCGAAATGCGGCAGCGCACTCTGGCTCTTCAGCCCCGAATGGCCGGATCTCATACATCCGTTCGCCAGTGCCATCGACACCAACCTGCCGGTGCCTCCCGAGCATACGCATCTGTTCCTGGACTCCAAGGCGACCTGGGTGGAGGTCGAGGCCCACCCGGGCGACAAGCTGTTCAAGGAGTATCCGGAGGAGTCCATCGCCCAGTGGCACGAGCGCACCGGGCTGGAGGACAGGGATCAGTAAGACCTACCGCTCGGGCAGTGAATAGGCAACGGTATGGTCGCCTCCGTCAGGCCGTTTGTCTTACACAGGTGTTGAATCCGACACGGTGAATCAGTGTTTTAACAGGCGCTTCAGAATGAATACGAAGCATTGAGTCCTGCCACCCAGCTGCGGCCGGGGGCGGGCTCATAATAGCGACCGAAGCCCGCATTGATGATGGCGGAGCCGGCATAGCGCCTGTCGAAGATATTGTCCAGGCGCGCAAAGGCGTTGACACGCCAGGGGCGCAGTTGCCAGACATAGCCCACATGCGCGGCGGCGACAAAATAGGACGGGGTCGCCTCGTCGTTCAGATCGTTGACATACATCTTGCCGAGATAGCGTCCTTCCAGCCCCGCCTGCCAGCCTGTGGGAGGCATCCAGTCCAGTGATGCGAATGCTGCATGCCTGGCTATGCCCGGGATGCGATTCCCGGACGGCACGTATCCGGCCGTGCTGGAGAACCCGTCCCGATAGCTTGCATCAAGCCAGGTATAGGCGAGCCTGCCTTGCAGGTGGCGCGCCAGTTCGCCTGACCAGCTCAGCTCCAGCCCGTTGCGGCGGGTGCGGCCCGCGTTGCGGTAGGTCGTGCGTCCGCCCAGGGAAGCGGCGGTCACGATCTCGTTGTCGGTTCGCGTCTGGAACAGTGCTGCTGTCAGCACGCCTTTCTCGCCCGTCCTGATCTTGGCGCCGATTTCCGTGCTGGTATTCAGCGAGGGCTTCAGGTCGAGGTTGAGGCCTGCCAGGCCGTCGCTGCGATAGGACAGCTCGTTGAAGGTCGGTGTCTCGAAGCCGCGTCCTATCGTGGCATATAGACTGAGACCATGCCAGGGCTGGAATTTCAGTGCTGCCATGGGCAAGGCCTTGCGGTAGCGCTCTGATCCACTGTCGTCAGGGTTGCCGGCAGTGATATAGCGGTCGTCGGAATCAAAGTTCACCGTGCTGTAGCGCAGCCCGGCATCCAGAGTCCAGCGTTCGGCGAACTGCCATGATGCCTGAAGATAGGGATCTATATTCCAGATCGTGTTGGTTTCCTTGCGGCGCAGCCGGCCCGCCACCCCCAGCGATGCAGAGGCGGGGGAGCCTTTGTAATTCTCGTATCCGCGCCGGTCCTCCTTCACCGTGTCATAGGCAATACCGCCTATCAAGGTGAGGGGGCGCCCGACCAGTGATAGCCGCGTTGTCCACCGCGCGTCCATGCCGCCGTAGCGGCGATTCAGGTCTATTACCCCGCCCGCATGTCCTGGCTGCTGCTGCGCAGCCACCGGTATGGACTGGTACTGCAGGGTTGCACGCTGGCCATAGTAGGCCATCAGCCGCAAGTCATTGCCTGCGTCGATCCGGCGTTCGTAGGTCAGGCCTCCCTGCGTCTGCGATACCTTCTTGCGGGTATTGAAGGCAATGGCATTGGGCGCGGCATCGCGCGGGCTGTCTTCGAATTCCTCGCGGGTAAGCCCCTGCGGATCGTCTGCCTTGATATCGACGCTGTTGAGCACCAGCATCAGGCGGCTGTCATCATCGGGTCGCAATCCCAGCTTGATATTCGCCAGGTTCTTGCGTGCTCCGCTATGTTCGCGGTAGCCCTGGGTGGTATAGCGATTCAGGCTGATCAGATAATCCACATCACCCGGTGCAGCATCGCGCGAGCCGCTGGCCTTCAGGCCGTAGCGATACTGCCCATGGCTGCCGGCAGCGACGCTGGACGAGACCGTCGGAGGGCCTTCGCCTTCTTCGGTAAAAGCCTGGATCACGCCGCCAGAAGAGTTCCCGTACAGTGCGGAGTAAGGGCCGCGCAGCACCTCGATGCGATCCAGCGACGAGATGTCTATATTCGACGTCTGCCCCTGGCCATCGGGCATGGTGGCCGGAATGCCGTCCACATACAGGCGTATGCCCCGTACTCCGAAAGTCGAGCGCGAGCCGAAGCCGCGTACGGAGATTTGCAGGTCCTGCGCATAATTCTGGCGGTTCTGTACCAGGATGCCCGGCACCGAGGACAGCCCTTCGGACAGGTTTACCTGTAACTGGCCACGGCGCATGTCATCGCCTTCCACCAGATCAAGTGATGCTGGCACATCAAAGACTGGCTGTTCAATCTGGGTGCTGGTAACGACAACGGGCTTGAGCTTCGTGACAGCTGTCTGGCCAGGGGGTATGGCTGACTGGCTGTAAGCAGGTGGCCCGGCCATCATGCCCGCAAGGGCTATTGCGCCAGCCAGTGTGCCGCGGTGGGCAGCGATGCATGGCAGCTTGGGATCGACGCGTGGGCGGGCAGGCATGACGACACTCGGACAACGGGACTGGCGGCAGCGCCTGGGTTGCGCAAGCCTGCAGCCCAGGATGACGGGATTCGGTTCAGGATACCATGTGCGAAATGCTAGACTGCGGGCTGACGTTCAGGATGCGAGGTTCCCATGGCTGCTTCTTTTCATCGGATGCGTGTATGAATACGGGGCCGGGATGGGTTGTCTTCGCGCTTGGGTCGGCGTTCTTTGCAGCGCTGACCGCCATTTTTGGCAAGCTCGGCGTCACAGGCCTGAACTCCAATATGGCCACCTTCATCCGCACGATCGTCATCGTGCTGGTCATTGCCGCAATTCTCTTCATGCGTGGCGAGTGGCAGCGTACGACAGATATCCCAGGCAAAAGCTGGCTGTTCCTGGTGCTTTCAGGGGCGGCGACCGGCTTGTCGTGGCTTTGCTACTACCGCGCCCTGCAACTGGGGCCGGTGTCTGGCGTCGCGCCCATAGACAAGCTTAGCGTCGTCATTGCCATTTTATTAGGGGTGGTCTTTCTGGGCGAAAGCCTGACCTGGCCTCTGGCGATCGGAGGCCTGCTGATCCTGGCGGGCTCGCTGGTCATCATTATGTTCTAGCGGCGCACGCCTTCACATGCGTGGCTGATCAAGCGTTCATTTTCCTGCGTCCGCGCCTGGCTCGCCCACTGGCGGCAGACCGCTGGCAATGCGGACAGCGGCCAATGCCGAGGCTGGAAGCATAGGGCCATGGCCCAGCCCTTCAAAGGCGGTATACCTGACGCGCAGACAGTTGTGGCTGGACAGTGCCTGCGCCAGCGCATGCACATCTGTGCGGGGAGCATGCCGGTCGGGCTGCTGCCTGAGCTTTTCCTCGCTGCCGGCCATGAGATCCAGCGCCAGGCTGCCAGGCACGCAGCCCGCCTGACCGAAGGCGGCTGTGAGTCTGTCCTCCATATACGGGGCGTGCCACCAAAGCGAAGGACTGGCCGCGATATAGTGCTGGAACAGGGAAGGCCGCTGCGTCAGGGCGTAGAGTGTGAACAGGCCGCCGTAAGAATGGCCATACAGCAGGCGGCGATGCTCATTCACGGGTGCCGAGGCGCGTACCCAGGGCATGATCTGGTGTTCGATCATGTCCAGCAGGGCATCGGCCCCGCCATTGCGCCTGTTCGGACGCATCAGGTCAGCTGCCCCCTGGGCGCCGGCCTCCGGCGGGAGCGGCGTGTAATCCCAGCTGCGGGTTTCCACGTCCAGCCGTGCATCGATGTCGTATCCGATGGCGACCAGCACCGCCCTCGCCGCCAGGTCTGCATCGCCCGGCTGGATTCCGGGCGGAATCGACGACGAACCGTTCGCCTCGCCGCGTGCATGCGCGATTGCGTCGGCAACAGCCAGCAGGGTGGCGTTCCCGTCGAGCATGTAAAGCACCGGCCAGCCCTGCTTGGGCGCCTGGCCCCCAGGAGCTGAAAGATATACGCGCAAACTGCGCTCGCCGGTTTCCCGGGGGAATACCCGCTCCTGGACGCCGCCCAGCGGGGCCAGCCGGGCGAGCATCTGCGCCGCGCTGATGGGCGGCTCCGGGGCAGGCTGGGCCATGGCGGGGCTTGCCGAGGCCAGCAGAAGACATAGTGTGGATGCGGAAATCGTATGGCGCAACATCGTGATTTGCTAGCGGTGATCCGGGGGTAATCGGGAGGGGCTCCGCTAGTGTAGCCCAGCGATCCGGAGCGCCGCGCCGGCTCAGGTAAAATATCAGTTGGGGGAATCGCTACACACATCAAATTCAAGGCAGCATCCGCATGGGCGATGAGAGTTTCAGTTTAAAGAAAATAGCCGTTCCCGCATTTGGTCCATCTTTACTCTTCGGGCTTGGAAATGGGTCCATACTTCCAGTCATCGCCCTGAGCGCCCGAGACCTGGGCGCCTCCCCTGCGGTCGCCGGCCTGATCGTGGCGCTCATCGGTTTCGGCTCGCTGGCGGCCAACATACCTGCGGCGCTGATCACCTCGCGCGTAGGTGAGCGAAAAGCCCTCATAGGCGCCTCCGCCCTGACCATCATCGCCCTGCTGATGTGCATATTTTCGGGACATGAAGCCGTGCTTGCCCTGGGCGCTCTGCTGATCGGCATTGCCACGTCCGTCTTCTACCTCGCGCGGCAGACCTATCTCATCGAAGCCGTCCCGTTTTCCATGCGCGCCCGCGCCTTGTCGACACTTGGGGGCGTCAACCGCATAGGCATGTTCATCGGCCCTTTTGCCGGCGCGGGGCTCATGCATTTCATGGGCCTGGATGGCGCATATTGGGTCGCGGTAGTCGCCCTGCTGATGGCCGGCGGGCTGGCGTTTGCGCTGCCCGATCTCACCATTGAGCCCAAGGGCCAGGCCATGTCGCAAGCCAAGCCGCGGATGGCCGCCATCGCCAGGGAGCACGCCAAGGTGTACCTGACCCTCGGGGTCGGCATCTTGCTCATCAGCGCCATGCGCGCCGCAAGGCAGATTGTCATCCCCTTATGGGCCGACCACATAGGCTTGAGTCCTGCGGCATCTTCTGTCATCTTCGGTGTTTCGTCCGCAGTCGACATGCTGGTGTTCTATCCTGCCGGCAAGATCATGGATCAGTGGGGGCGCCTGTGGGTCGCCCTGCCTTGCACCATCATCATGGGCATATCGCTGGTCATCATGCCTTTCACCACCTCCGCCATCAGCTTTGTGCTGGTTGCCATGCTCATGGGTCTGGGCAACGGTTTCGGCTCCGGCATCAATATGACGCTGGGCGCCGACGCCTCCCCCGATCACGGGCGCACCGAGTTCCTGGGGCTGTGGCGCCTGATCAGCGACGTCGGCACGAGCGCGGGTCCCTTTGTGCTGTCAGGCGTGACTGCATTGGCCTCGCTGGGCGCCGGCATAGGCATCACCGGCGCTTTTGGCTTCATCTCTGCCGCCATATTCTGGCGCTGGCTGCCGCACGCGCGGCTCAAGGGCGGAAATCGGGATGTCTGATTGACACGCCTGCCCGGTTTCCCGGCCACTATGCAGCGCGAAGCACGGCCATCCTGTGGTTTCAGTCTGTCGCCAGGCCTGCCTGCCGCGCAATATCCGTGGCGCACTGTTTGAGCCGTGGCAGCGCCCAAAGCAGGTCTGGTGTGGCCGGTTGCTTCAGGGCGGCAAGCGTCAAGGTTGCACGGGTGCGTGATCGGGGGGAGCCAATGAGCACGCCCAGATCGAGCCAGCCAATGAATTTCTCGCCGTCAGAGTGATCGAACCCGCGGTCGCGGATAAGCGCCAGCCGCTCGTGGAAATCGCGGCGTTGGGCTGACGACATCGTCAGGTAGTCGGGCTGCATGTCGAGGAATTCGGCCAGTGCGTCCGGCTTCATGGCAGCCAGCAGCAGCCTGCCCGATACCGTGGCAATGGGCGAATGCAGCGAACCCACTTCCACCGACAGGCGAAAGGGCTTGGGGCTCTCGGACTGCGACAGCACCAGCAGGCGATCGCGATGCAGCACACTCAGATGGCAGGGCTCACGAAGCTCATCTGTCAGGCTGTTCATCAACGGGGTCGCGGTCAGCAGAAGCTCGTCATAGGCGGAATGCGTGCGGCTCAGCTCGAACAGCTTGAGCGTGAGCGAATAGCCGCCGCTTGTCTGGTCGCGCCGAAGATAGCCGCGCTGTTCCAGATAGGCGAGCATGCGGAACAGCTCGCCAGGCTGGCGGCCCAGCGCGCGCGCCAGCTGTGCCTGTGTCATGGGCACTGCCTGCTCGGACAGGTACTCCAGAATGTCGAGCGCCTTCTCCAGCGCGGGCACCGAGTACTTCCCCGTGCGTGTGTGCAAATGTTCGCCAGCTTCTTTCATCTTCTTTTGAATACGCTCCGCTCATGAGGATGCATGCTGGGGCATTGTAACGGTACGCAGCCTGAGCGATGGAGGCAGTCCGGGTATGCGTGCTTACTGGGCGGCTTGCCGGCGCTCCACGAGATGCAAATGATCACACACCAGAACTGTAGCCTGGTCCTGGTTGGTGATCGTGACCGTCTCGACCACAATGCCGTGCGTCGTACGCTTGGGGTGATCGCGTTTTGCGGTGATCTCGGACCTTGCGTAAATAGTGTCACCGATGAATACGGGCTTCACGAATCGCAGGCGGTCGTAGCCGTAAGACATCGCACGCGGATTGATCTGGCTGGCGGTCATGCCTATGCCTACGCTGAAGACCAGCGTGCCATGTGCGATCCTCTGTCCGAAGTCCTGCGTTGCGCACCAGGCCGCGTCCATATGGTGGGGGAAAAAATCCCCGGTTTGCCCGGCGTGTGTGACGATGTCCGCTTCGGTGATGGTTCGCCCGAAAGTTTCACGGGCCTCGCCCAGCGCGTAGTCTTCAAAATACTGTTCGTGGATCATGCTATTCCTTCAGAGTGAATTTGGCCGGACGTCGCAAGCAAATCGCGGCGGATGGCTGCAGTGTCGGCGCCCAGAGCCGGAGCGGCGCGGGCTGAGGTCAGTACCCGCCCATCGATTCGGATGGGGCAGCGGGTCGTCTGCAAGGGAACGCCGGATGCGCCTTGAATTGCCTGGGTCAGCTGCGCGGTCTTGAATCCTTCGTGGCCGACCAGCTCGGGCCAGGTATAGACGGGCGCGCACCATATGCCTGCCGGTTCGAGCGCGGCAAGCCAGCGTTCGGTCGGACCCGCCAGCAAATGTGCCTGCAGCAGCTGCTTGAAATGATCGCGCCGGGTGAACCAGGTGGATGCGTCGCGTGCCTGTTCAGACAGCTCGTTGCAGCCAAGCAGCTCGCCCAGCTGATCCAGCGGACCCATGGCCAGGGCGAGATAGCCGTCGGCGGTGCGATATATGCCGTAAGGCGCGGCGGTATGGACATTGGCGTGGTTCACCGCGCTGCGCCGGGGTTGCGATCCGTCACTGTTCAGAAAGGCGGTGAAGGGCTCGAACTGCAAGTCCATGGCCGATTCCAGCAGGCTGACAGCAACATGAGCCCCCTTGCCCGTTCGTTCGCGCCGCAGCAAGGCGGCCAATATTCCCTGGGCCAGATGGGCGCCCGTCATCATGTCCACGATGGACAGGCCTGCGGGCACAGGCCCATCGGCCGCATTGCCGCTCAGCCATGCCAGGCCGGTGAGGGACTGGACCAGCAGGTCCTGGCCGGGTTTGTCTTTCCATGGGCCTTCCCGACCGTAGCCGCTGACTTCCCCGTATACCAGACGCGGGTTGATGCGCAGCGCCTGCTCATGATCCAGGCCAATGCGGACCATGACGCCGGGCCTGAAATTGTGAATCATTACATCGGCCTTGGCGATCAACGCCTTGACCTCTTCAAGATCCGACGGATTCTTCAGATCGGCTGCGAAACTGCGCTTGTTGCGGTTGATAGTGTGAAAGAGCGCGCTGTCCCCCTCGTACTGCTGGTCTGCCAGCACGAGGCCTCTGCATGCGTCGCCACCCTGCGGGCGCTCCACCTTGATAACGTCCGCACCCAGGTCGGCAAGCCGCAGCGCGCAGGACGGGCCTGCCAGAAACTGGCTGAAATCAAGGACGAGCATGCCGTCCAGTACCCCGCTATTTTGCATGAAAACACCATTTGTTGATTTATGAGCAAATTATTAGTTTGTATTTGAATCGTATCTACAGGGGTAAACCCCGATAAGAATCCTATTGAATGCTCTATCAGTTAATTATAAATTTACATGCAAATTATTTGTTTATAAATAAATCATCAAGCAGGCTTACTACGCAGGAGACATCCTCATGAAGGTATCCCATCTGTTTTACGCGCTGGCGCTGTCCATGTGCCTGGCATCGGTGCCCGCCCATGCCAAAACCAATCTTCGTTTCGCAACTTCACAGGTGAACCCGGAAGAGCCCATCATCAAGGTGATGCACAGCTTTGCCGACAAGGTCAAGGAGCGAACCAACGGCGAGCTGCGCCTGTCGATCTTTACCGGCGACCAGCTTGGTCCCCAGAAGAAGGTCAACGAGATGGTCAAGAGCGGGGGCGCGATCCTGAACGTGACCGACTATGGCCAGTTGAGCCAGTTTGTGCCCGACCTGGGCATCATGGCCGGGCCTTACATGTATACGGATCTGGAGCAGGCCAGAAAACTGTTTGCTTCAGATGTGTTTGCCGACATGGCTTCGCGCCTGGAAGCGCAGGGCATCAAGCTCATCATGGCGGACGGTCTGTTCGGCTATCGCCACGTCATCGCCAACAAGGCAGTGCGCAAGCCCGAAGACATGAATGGCATGACGATACGTGTGCCGGCCTCTCCCATCATGATGGAGACCTTTGCCGCCATTGGCGCAAGGCCCACAGCCTTGCCTTGGAGCGAAGTCTACAACTCGCTGCAAAGCAATGTGGTGGACGCGGCCGAGGCAAACTACGGATCCCTCGCTGGTTCCAAGCTTTACGAGACACGCAAGGTCGTTTCCGAAACGGGCCACCAGATCATGTTCGCCGCCTTTGTCACCAGCAAAGCCTTCTTCGACAAATTGCCCAAGGAGCAACAGCAAGTACTGCTGGAAGAGGGCAAGGCGGCAGGCGCCGAGCTCACCCGCCTGACGCTGGAGTCGGACCAGGTCTACGCCGATACACTGAAAAAGCATGGCGTGCAGATCATCAAGGATGTGGATGTGCAGGCCTTTGCGGACAAGGCGATGAAGGCCTATGACGCCGTTCCGGGTTTGACGCCCGGAATCGTGGAGCGTGCGCGCAAGGCCATGGGCCAATGACCACGCGCCAAAGCGCAAGCCTCGCCGTTCACGGCGAGGTCAAGCGAGGCCATATCAATGCGGCGCCAAAGGCGCCCCTGCATTGTGGCCGAGAAGCTCCGACCCCAAGGCCGGAGTTCTTCACACTGTTGTCGCAGACCGCTACAGACTGACGGAAGAGTATGCATGAATGAGAATATGGAAGAGATAGACGAGCAACGGCCCTCGGCGCCGCTGTGCAGCTGGGAGCGCGCCGACGAGCTGATCGGTGTCGTGTGCCTTGTACTGATCGTCGTGTCCATTGTCTGGGGCGTGCTCACGCGCTACATACTGGAACGCTCCGCTTCGTGGAGCTTTGAGCTGGCCGTGATTGCCTTCGGCTGGATGGTGTTCTTCGGAACGGCTGCCGGGGTCCGGTATCGCATGCATGCGGACATTGATGCGCTGGTGGCACGGTTCCCGCCAGCCGTCCGCAAGGCTGTCGCCATTTTCAACTGGCTGCTTCTTGTGGCGCTGTTCCTCGGGCTTACCATCCTGTTCACCTCCCAGGCGATTGTGGCGCATACCATTCTTACGGTTGCGATGAGCCTGCCGAGATCCGTGGTGTATGGGCCCATGGCAATTGCCAGCGCGGCAATCCTGTACCAGCATCTGAAGCTGCATCCATGGCGGCCCGGTGCGCTAGACGAATCCAGTGCCGAGGTGCTGATATGACTTGGATGCATTTGTGGGGTCCTTCCCTGCTGCTCGTTATTCTGCTCGCACTGCAAACGCCCATTACATGGGCGATGGCGGTGGCTGCGGCGGCTTTCTTCCTGATCAATGGCGATGTCGTTCCGCTGTCGACCTTCGCACAGCAGATGAGCGATGGAACCGATTCCGTTTCTCTTCTGGCGCTGCCGCTGTTCGTGCTGGCCGGCTGCATTATGAATGCGGCCGGCATCACTCGCCGGTTGATGGTGCTGGCTGAGGTATTTGTCGGCCACATGACAGGCGCTCTTGCGCAGATGTGCACGGTGCTTGGGACGCTGCTTGGGGGGCTGACTGCTTCGTCGAATGCCGACGCTGCCATGCTCTCCAAGACTATCGGCCTGGAAATGGTGCGCCATGGCTATGGACGCCCGTTCGCGGCTGTGATCACGTCATCGGCTGCCATCATCACGTCTTTGCTGCCGCCTTCCATCGGTCTGATCATCTATGGATTCCTTTCCGAAACATCGATAGGGCGGCTGTTCGCGGCGGGTATCGTGCCTGGCCTGTTACTGGCGGTCGGCTTGATGCTTACCACGCACATCGTCGCGCGTCGGCGCGGCTACAAGGCCCAGCGCACATCCCGCGCCACGCCACGCGAGGGCGTCATTGCCTTGCGCGACGGCCTGCTGTCGCTGTCGATTCCTGTGGTCATCTTTGCAGGCACGCGCTACGGGCTGTTCACGACGACGGAGTCTGGCGCCATCGTTGTGCTTTATGTCCTGGCAATCGCGCTGTTCGGATACCGCGAAATGAAGTGGCGCGACCTGCCCGAGATCCTGGCCGAATCCGTTCGCGATTCGAGCGTAGTCATGATCATGATCTGCGCAGCCGCGGCCTTCGGCTTCTATCTGACCTGGGAGCAGGTACCGCAGGAAATGTCAGGCTGGCTTGCGCATGCAAGCTCGGATCCGCTCATGCTCCTGCTGCTGATAAACGCCGCGCTCATCGCGCTGGGCATGGCAATCGAAGGGTCAGCTGCGCTCATCATTCTTACCCCCATGCTCCTGCCCGTCATTGACGGGGCCGGCATCGACAAAGTCCATTTCGGGATCGTCCTCATCACCAACCTGACGATTGCGGGAATCACGCCGCCCGTTGGCGGGCTGATGTATATCTCGTCGCAGGTGCTGCGTGTGAAGATGGGTGCGTACTCTCGTGAAGTGGTGCCCTATCTGCTGGTCATGATGCTGCTGCTCGTGATCCTGAGCATGTTTCCCCAGCTCTCGCTGTGGCTGCCTAATCTGATCTACGGCGACAGCGCCGTGATGTAACGCCTTATTGGAATGACCGACGTGACCACAACCATCTTGCGGGGGATGACCTGGGATCATCCGCGCGGCTATGAGCCGCTGGCAGCATGCAGCGCCGAATGGGAGCGCCGTACCGGCGTCCGGATCGAATGGCACAAGCGTTCGCTGCAGGATTTCGAATCCTATCCCGTCCAGACGCTGGCGCGGGAATTTGATCTGATCGTCATTGATCATCCCCATATCGGCCAGGTTACACGCGAGCGTTGTCTTTTGCCGCTGGATGAACCCGGCAGGCAGGCCGCACTTGGGACGCTGGCGGCGGGCTCGGTTGGCCAGTCCCTGTCGAGCTATCACTGGGAAGGGCGCCAATGGGCGCTGCCTATCGATGCGGCGACCCAGGTGCAGGCGTGGGTGCCGGGCCGCATTGATGGCCCTGCTGCCACGCTAAAGGAGCTGATGGCGCTTGCGCATCAAGGCAAAGTGGCTGTGCCACTGCGCGCGCCTCATTCGCTCATGACGCTATACACGCTGCTTGCGCATTCAGGTCATCCGGGGAAGGTTGAGGGGCCGGTGCTGCTTGAGCGGGAAGCCGCCTGCGCTGCGTTCGAGACGCTGCGGGAACTGAGCGGCCTGGTGCCGGCCTCATGCTGGACCAGCGATCCGATCGCGGTGTTTGAATCCATGAGCCGGCCCGATTCCGCCATTGCCTGCTCGCCCTACATCTATGGCTACGTCAATTACGCGCTGGACGGCTTCAGGCCGGTACGGATCGCGTTTGCCGACATTCCTGTTGAGGACGGCCGCCCGCCGCAGGGCTCCGCATTGGGCGGCACCGGTATCGCCGTGTCCGCGCGCACTCTGCATCCTGCACAGGCAACGGATTTTGCGTACTGGGTAGCGTCCGCCGACGTGCAGCGTTCGCTGTATGCAGGCTCTGGCGGGCAGCCAGGCCATGCCAGCGCCTGGGAGGACGATGGCGTCAACATGTCGGTCCTCGATTTTTATCGGGCAACCCGGGCCACGCTCGAAGGCGCATGGGTGCGGCCACGCCATGATGGCTATATGGCGTTTCAGCAGGCTGCGTCTGATCGCCTGAACCAGGGACTGCAGGGCGGGGAGCCCGCGGGTGAGGTCATTGACGCGCTCAACACTCTGTTTGCCTCCAGCCTCCAAGGCAAGAAAGGCCTTGATTCTGCGCAGCCGAGCACAGGCGCGGAGCGAGACACTGCCCGTGACGCGATGCAGCGATGACAGCGAAGGATGAGACCGTGAATGCACAGGCGACGCCCATGCCGCTCGAGGGGCTGATGGTGCTTGACATGAGCCAGTTCCTGTCGGGACCGTCGGCAACGCTGCGTCTGGCTGACATGGGCGCGCGCGTCATCAAGATCGAGCGGCCCGGGAGCGGCGACATCTGTCGCCAGCTATACCTTACCGATACCGAGGTGGCCGGGGATTCAACCCTGTTTCATGCCATCAACCGCAACAAGGAAAGCTTTGCCGCAGACCTGAAGAACCCGGCAGATCTTGCGCAGGTGCTCGGGCTTGTCGAGCAGGCTGATGTGCTGGTGCACAATTTCCGGCCCGGCGTGATGCAGCGCCTGGGGCTAGGGTTTGAGCAGGTGCAGGCTATCAATCCGCGCCTCGTCTATGCCGGCATATCCGGTTATGGCGAAACCGGCCCCTGGGTTGGCATGCCGGGGCAGGACCTACTGGCGCAATCGCTATCGGGGGTGCTGTGGCTGAACGGCGATGACGAGCAGGGGCCTGTGCCCTTTGGCCTGGCGGTTGCCGACATGCTGGCGGGCCACGTGCTGACAGAAGGCATCCTGGCTGCGCTCGTCAGGCGGGGCATCACGGGCCATGGCGGGCAGGTACAGACCAGCCTGCTTGAGGCATTGATCGATTTCCAGTTCGAGGTGCTGACCACCTATCTGAACGATGGCGGCCGCCCGCCCCAGCGAGCTGCTTATCGCAGCGCGCATGCGTATCTGGCGGCACCCTATGGCGTCTATCCAACAAAAGACGGATATCTCGCGCTGGCCATGATGCCATTGGGCCAGCTTGCGCGGACACTGCCCCTGCCTGCGTTGCAACAGTACGTGGACCGGCCGGGCAGCGAGTTCGAGCAGCGCGATGAAATCAAGCGCCTGATTGCCGCGCACCTGAGCACGCAGACTACGCAGGCATGGCTGGCGCGCCTGCGTCCCGCCGATGTGTGGTGTGCCGATGTGCTGGACTGGGATCGCCTGCTGGCGAGCGAGGCCTTTGCGCGGCTGGATATGCTGCACGAGGTCAGCCGCGACGATGGAACCCGCTTGCGCACCACGCGTTCCGCATTGCGCATCGATGGCCGCCGGGCTGGGCGCGATACACGTGCAGCCCCGCGGATTGGTGAGCATACCGAAAGCCTGCGCGAGGAGCTGCTTGGCCAGACGCATATTTGAGGGTGCGGTACTGTTGCGCAAAACAAAAACGCCAACCCCGAAGGGTCGGCGTTTTTGCTTGATAACCATGGTGCCGGCCACCCAGTCACTCCAGGTACGACGCCTGGATTCTTGAGCAAGCTGGTATTCAACAGCCGCGCGAGGATGTGGGAACGGTGTGCTGCGTGCCCTGTGAAGATTGTTTGATAGCTGATGCGTTACGCGATACAATAAATTATGATAAAGACATTCCAGCATAAAGGATTGAAAGCCTTTTTCGAGCAGGGAACCGTTGCGGGTATTCAGCCCGTCCATGCGCCGCGTTTATCCGCCATGCTGCGACGCTTGGACGTTGCAACTGACCCGCAAGGTATGAACCTGCCGGGCTGGAACTTGCACCCGTTAAAAGGCGACCTCAAAGGGCATTTTTCAGTGCAGGTTAGCGGCAACTGGCGCATGACCTTCATGTTTGATGACGGCGATGCTGTGCTGGTCGATTATCAGGATTATCACTAGGAGAACACCATGCGTATGCATAACCCACCTCATCCGGGGCTGACCTTGCGTGATGACGTATTGCCGGCGTTAGGGCTTTCTGTTACGGATGCTGCAAAGCAATTGGGCGTAGCGCGTGTCACGCTATCCCGCGTCCTGAACGGCCATGCAGCCATATCGCCAGAAATGGCGCTGCGCATTGAGGCATGGTTGGGGGTTGAGCGTGGCGGTGAAGCCCGCTTGTGGCTGGCGGAACAAACCGCCTATGACATGTGGCAGGCCGAGCAAAGAATCAAGGCCACGCCGCTGCATGTTCAGCCAGCGCCGGTATCGCGTGACTTGGCAATCGCCTAACGGCAACGTTTACGCCAGCACCTACCGCGACGCCGGGAAAACCGGACAAGGCCAAGGGAACGTTTGATCTCACTTGCAACGTTACAAGTTAGCCGAAAACAGCCCGGATTGAACCTTGAGGGGTACAAGAGGGGTACAAAATCCAGAAAAGCAAAACGCCACCCGGTTGAGGGTGGCGTAAGTGCTTGATAACCTTGGTGCCGGCTAGAGGAGTCGAACCCCTGACCTTCGCATTACAAGTGCGCTGCTCTACCAACTGAGCTAAGCCGGCGAAGGCGCTATTCTACTCTAAATTCGCCATATGTTCACAAGCATTAAGGCCCGCCATGCTTTGCGGCGCATCAGGAACCTGCTGGCTACGCAATCTCCAGCAGCCGGCCAAAGCCTGGTACGCGTGCGTCCAGGCCCAGCAGATCGAGCATATTCCTGGCCGTGCATACCGAGGTGGATGTAACCGGGATGCCCAGCTGTTCCTGGGCTTGCTGAATGGCAGGCAAAGACTGCATCTGTACACAGGCGGAAAGAACAACAGCATCAATATTGGCAGTATTCAGGCGTTTGACGTCTTCAAGCAGCAGCATAGGGTCGCGGTTACCGACTTCCAGGTTATCGGGAATTTCGAAGCTCAGGCTGTCGACGACCTCTATGCCTTCATTTTCGATATAGTCTATGACCCTGGAAGTCAGCGGCTTCATATAGGGTGCCATCAAGGATATTTTTCTGGCCCCCAGCTTGTGCAGGCCATGGATCAGGGCGCCGGCCGATGTCATCACTTTGCTCTGGCCGCCGTTGTCCGCCACGACCTGGGTGAACTCGTGCTCCACCTCACGATGATAGCCATGGCCTTGTGCCATGATGGCCACCAGGCAGGCGGTGCTCATCACGTCGACACGAGCGTCGGCCAGTTCTGTGGCGCAACGCAGGCCTTCGCGGTTCATGGCGGCAAGCTCTTCAGGGGTAACGCGGTGCATGCGCATGCGGCTTGAATGGAAAGTAAAGCGCTCCCCGTATTCGCGTTCGCGGCTGGACAGAATCCTGGGAATTTCAGTTTCCATCGTGGTGTTCGAGCTGGGCACAATCTGCCCGATGCGATAGCTGCTCTTCATTCGATATCCTTGATCATATGTGTGCTCAACGCCTCGCGATATGCGCTTGGAAGGGATACACGCCTGCGCTCCCCATTGCGAGGAATACAAATTGGCGAGAATCGTGCTGTAAAGATTTCCTCTCCATCCGTTCGGGTGGCGCTGATGCGCAGGTCGAAGCCGCTTTCACGCAGCTGTGCCACCCCCACGCGCACAAGAAACTCGTCTTCAGGCCAGAGGGCACCGCGAAAATCCAGCTCAAGGCCACGGCAGGGTGTATCCACATCAAGCCCGCGTGCGAACTCCCGATAAGTCGTTGCGGACAGGTTGGCGTAGAAAAGATTCACCGCGCTCAGCACGTAGTCGACGAACTTGCCGGTGTAGACCACACCCGCTGGATCGCAGTCTGCCCAACGCACACGGCGTCGCAAGACAAAGGGCTGGCGGGAGATCACGCTTTCATAGCTGTCAACCATATTCAGTGCTCCGCAGGGGTGGTACCGGTGATCGCGCCAGCCGAACACAATTCAGCATAGAGCTGCGGGAAAGCCGATGCCAGACGTTCGTCGCTGACGCGCCCCGTGCGCGTCATGAACCGGTAGACGAACTCATGGGGCGTATAACGTGTCATCCATTCGCCAATATTCTCATACCAAAGGTAAGATCGCTCCGAGGCACTGATCAGCTTGTCTTTCTCGGGGCCGCGCTGTGCTTCGAAAGCCTTCAGGCGGTCGGCAACAGAGCCTTCGGTTTCGCACACAGCAGCCGCAAGGGCAATAGAGTCTTCCATGGCGATCCGTGTACCCGAGCCAATGGAAAAGTGAGCACTGGCATGGGCATCCCCGATCAACACCTTGTTGCCGCTGATCCATTGATTGTTGCGCACCACGGGAAACTGTCGCCACAATGAATTATTGGAGAGCAGGGGATAGCCACCAAGCTCCGGGGCGAAAACCTGCTCGAACAACTCGCGACGGTCATCGGGCGACATGTTTTCCATGTCAAAGCGAACCCAGGTGGCCCCATCGCACTCGGCTACAAAGGTGCTGTTGCTTTCAGTATAAGGATAGTAGTGGGCAATAAAGTTGCCATCCATGTACCTGCGAAATACCAGTGCGGGTGTAGGAAAAGCCTTGCCTACGCCAAACCAGGCAAAGTGGTTGCTGAGCTGCGAATATCTCGTGCCGAAACCTGCTTCATCATCCTTGCGCACCACTGAATTTACGCCGTCGGCGCCTACCACGATATCTGCGTCTGCCAAGCCGTGCTCGGCGAGTTGAGCTGTACTTTCCAGGCGGATCCCGCTGCGCACTTCCACGCCTTCGCGCAATGCGGCATCCTGGAGCACCTGTAGCAGGTCAATACGGCGAATCGCGCCCCCCTTGCCAGGGCGCTGTATCGTGAGCGGGGTTTCCCGCACCGTGATCACTTGCTGGTCCGTCAGCGTCATTTTTCGGAGCAAAGCATCATGGCTGGCCTGATCGGCCATGCTCAGGCTGTGCCGGCCGGAATCGGCCATGACGACACCGAAGCCAAAGGTGGCGTCCGGGGAATTCTGCTCCAGTACCACCACAGACCAGTCCGGCTTGCGTTTGCGCACGAGCATGGCAAAGTACAGCCCCGCCGGCCCACCCCCAACCACCGCAATTTTCATGACGCGCTCCTGGCAGTAATGCGTAGCGTATCTTTATCGAACTGTTCCACTTCTCCAACCAGCCCACCTGTCAGGGCGCCATTCCATACCGCGGGCTTGAAGCCAAGCTCCTTGCGCGAGAAGAGAATCGAGCTGTCGGCGTCAATGCGCCAGTAACCTTTGCAGGGACCGCTCACCCGCAAATCTTCGCGTGTGCGTGCGTACTGCACCAGTGGATTGAACTCTTGAACGTCCAGCACGAATATCGAGGGCATTATGCAACCTCCAGTTCACGGGCGAGTCGCTCGCCTTTCAGGCGCCAGACGTCGTCGATGCAACGTAGAGCGCCTGGGCGTTCATAAAGATCCATGGCGGCGGACAGGGTGCGCTCGGCATCCGCAATATCAAGCTCGGTAAAGGGGCGTGCCTGCCAAGTGATTTCTATGGAGTATCCATTCGGGTCATTGAAATAGATCGATTCGATGACCTCATGCCTGATCTGATAGTTCAACGCAATGCCCGCAGCTTCTACTTTCGCCCTGCATGACAGGAGCTGCTCGCGGCTTTCCACGCGCCATGCGGTATGTGTTGCCTTATAGCGATAGTCAGGCTGCGGGATTGCAAAGTCTGGTTGATCCGCGCCGATGTAGTAAAAGAAGGCAATCGTGCTGCCATTGCCGCTATCGAAAAAGAAATGCAGGAAATCGGCATGATTGTCCGGCCCCCATCCTCGGGCGGAAATGGCGTGTACCAGAGGCAGCCCAAGCAGATCGCGATAGAAGCGGACAGTCTCGGCTAGCCGCCATGTGGGCCGGGCGGTATGGTGAACCCCTTGCAGGGGGAGGGTTTCGGGAATAGTCATTGTGTTTCTCCTTGCTTCGCGGCCGCTTCCGCAGCCAGCTTTTCGGTGATGATGTTCCGTAGCAATACTTTGCTTAGCTTGCCAGTCTTGGTCATGGGAAACTCTTCGACGGGCTCAATGCGCTCGGGCCACTTGAACTTGGCCAGGCCCTCGTTCTGCAGGAATTGGCCAAGCTCCGCGACATTGGGCGCCTCACAGCCTGTCTTGGGCTGTATGAAGGCACAGGCACGCTCGCCCAAGACGGGATCGGGCATGGCGCATATCTGAACGTTCAGGACATTGGGATGGCGGCGGATAATGATTTCCACCTCTTCGCAATTGATCTTCTCGCCTCCGCGGCTAACGACATCTTTGGTTCGGCCCCGAAACTGAAAGTAGCGCACGCCATTTATGGTGTGGGCGGCCATCAGGTCCCCCGAGCGGTAGTAGCCCTTGCTCGTGAATGCTTCACGATTGCGTTCTTCAGCCTGGTAATAGCCGTGGATCGTATAGGGGCCAGAAAACGCGCTTTCACCTTCGACGCCATCCTCGCTGATCTCCTGCTCTGTGCCGGGAACCAGCAATTGAACCTTGTCCAGCTCGGATACCGGTCGGCCCACCATAGTGTCTTGCACTACTTGCGGATCGTCTTGCCGGGTAAGCATGATCACGCCTTCAGTCATGCCAAAAATATGGCGCACCGGCGCATTGAGCAGCGTGCGCAGGCGTGCAGCGCCATTTGGCGCAATCACGCCGCGCAGACGCGAAAGCCGGAGCTCGCCCGAATCCAGCTGAGGTTGTATGCGCGCCAGCACAGCACCGAGGGACGCCCAGGTGGGCTGGTATTCGCGCAGTACATCAACGATGTCGTCCGCGCGCATGCTGGTGCTTACAATAATGCTGCCGCCCACCATCAGGAATGGCCCAAAGCAGCAACCCATGTTGAGGTTGTGCATCATGGGCAATGGCATGAAAAGCACGTCGTCCTGGGTATAGCCGTTGGTGCGCGCAACGCTGCGCATGTTGTATAGATACTCGCTGTGAAAGCGCGGGATGATTTTCGGTACGCCAGTGGTTCCGCCTGACAGCTGGAATACGGCAACCTGGAATGGATCGAGAGACACTTCCCGCAACCATGCTTGAGCCTGCTCTCGATTCATATCATCGATCAGCTGGTACAGCCCTAGCGCACCATGCCTTGGTGTGCCTCGGGCTTGCACGACCCATTGCATCCTGGGAAGCTGGGTGCGCATCTTGTTGGCAAATGCGACATCGTCAAACCTGGCGTCATCGCCTTGCACAAGATGCAGGCGAGCGGCGCTCAGTTCGCCGAGATAACCTATTTCGTGCTCACGGTGGGCGGCAAGCGTGCAGACCGGAATGATCGATGCCTTGAGGCAGGCAAGGAAAAAAAACAGGAGCTCGTTGCTGTTGCCGATCTGATAGATCACGCGATCCAACGGTCGCATGCCCAGTCGCAACAGTGCGCCCGCAAGCCGGTCAGTGAGCGCGTCCAGTTCCGCATAGCTGTAGTTTCCGCCGGGCCCGACCAGTGCAGGGCTGTCGGGGTTGCGTGACGCCGAGGCGCGAAAACCATCAACCAGCGTTTCATGGGTCAGGGCGCCAGCGTCAATATAGTGCTGCAGTTTTTCAGGCGGGGGATAGACAACCCCGGGCATGCGATAAGAAGGCCCGTAATTCACGATTCCATTCCCCTGCGCTTATTCTGGCCGAAGGCCCATGGCTTTCACCACGCCGCCAAACAGTTCTTTTTGTTCCTGTACGTAAGCCGCCGACTCAGCCAGGGTGGAGATCTGGGTATATGTTCCCAGGCTATGGAAGCGCTCGATGACCTCGGGGCGCTTTAACGCCTCATTCAGTTCGGCGTTGAGCCGCTGCAGGATGGGGGTGGGTGTTCCCTTGGGCGCATGTATGGTGAACCATCCATAGACGACCAGCCCAGGTACGGTTTCTTGCGCAAGCGGGATGCCTTCGAGGCCGGGCAGTGTGCGGTCAGCAGCAACCGCCAAAGCCTTCAGTTTTCCGCTTTTGATCAGCGCGATAAGGGGTGCCACGCCATCGGTATAGAGTTTTACATCGCCGCCGATTACTGCCTGTATGCCCTGCGTTGTTGCCGAAAATGGAACCTGCAGGAACTTTGCACTTGCCTTGGAAGCAAGCAGTTCATTTGCCAGATGCGGAATCGATGTTCGGCGTGGATTGCCGATGCTTACGTCTTCCGGATTTGCCTTGGCCATTGCTATCGCTTCGGCAAGAGTCCGAGCCGGAAATTCTGGGCTCGCGGTGAAGATCATCGGCGTCATGCCAACTGTTCCCACGGTTTCGAAGTCCCGCTCAATATCGTAGGTCGCCGCCTTGTAGGTCAACGGTGTGACGGTTGCAACCGCCGCCTGCGCTAAACCTATGGTATAGCCGTCAGGCTTGGCAGCTTTGAGGCTATTCATCATAAGAATGCCGCCTGCACCGGGCTTGTTCTCGACAATGACGGGCTGCCCGATGCTCTTGGCCAGCGCGTCACCAACCACGCGGGCCATGATGTCGGGGGCGCTGCCGGGGCCCGATGGAACATAGAGATTGATGGCCCTGTCTGGAAAGTTTCCTGCCTGTGCCGTGATGACGCAGGCAAAGGCGGCCGCAAGCGTGGCGGCCACGCGAATCATGCGTTTCATGAATGAGTCTCCTGGGATATTGTGTAATGTTGATATCAGTCTGGACAATGCAGCCGAAGCCATTGCTGCAGATGTTGGCCTACAATTTCCTGGCCCGGTTTTTCGTCGTCGGAAAGCGCCATGCCATGGTGGTTGCCGCGCACCTTGATCCTGTTTTTTTCGGTACTTCCAATGGACGCATAGATGGCATTCATGTCTTCTGGAAACGCTGCCTGGTCGCCGGTGTACTCAAGCATCAGAGTGGGCAATTGCAGCTCCGGGCCAAACTGATCAAAACTTGCGCGTGAACTAATTCCAGACCACGTCGACAGCCATGACTCCGGCGTAATCAGCCGAGCAAAAGCGATACTGCCCATATTTGATACAAATGGGTTGGCTCCCCATAACGAACCAACAGCTCGGTCGGAAGGATCAAGTGAGGTATCCCAGCAACGTAGATCGGCATCCGTGCGCCAGACTGTAAGAATGGGAGCAAAGGCGGCCTTGCGGCGCAATTCGGCCGAAGCGGCATCGCCTGCAGCCTTGAGCGCCTTGCGTGCCAGAGCCCGTGCTTCAAGCAAGCCCCTGGCGATTTGATCCAGGCGCTCCACACGTGCCCGCTGTCCCTGGCGATAGGCCTGCACGAAGTCCGGCTGATAGTGCGATGACGCTGGAGGCATGGCAAAGCCGTTTTCAGCGCAGAAAGGATCAAGTGCGGCGTCGATGGAAAACGGGTCGTTCTCATCGATAACGGAAGGGTCTATGCCGTTCATGAGCAGCTTCCCCTGCCCTGGGTGCGGCGATACGAAAACCAGTGCGTCAGGTGCCGGCATATCGGCCTGGGCAAGCTTCACGGGGCGGCCTGCCGGCGTATCGGTCAGGCGGCGTTCGGGGGCGCGCAAGGCCTGTTGCGTATAAAAGCCATACAAGCCCGCACCGCCCGAAGTGCCCGCCAGCGTGACATGCTCAAAGCCCAGCCTGCGTAATTGAGCCACGCCTGCGGCGACATCCAGCAGCGCGACCTCATGCTCCAGGCGCAAGTCATTGCCGATCGAGCGTGGCGCCTGTACCCAGCACGCGCATCCGGCATCCAGCACATCAGGCACCAGGTATGGCGTGCCCGAAAACTCGCGCGGATGCATCAGGCAGACCACGGATTTTTCCTTTCCCGTCTGTGTATAGAGAAAACCGAGAGTCCGTTGGCCATCGGCGGTACGTAATGCGAATGGCTTGAGCGTGTAAGGGCGATCCATGCGCTGAGGATTCCAGCCCGCTCCACGTAGGCCAGCCGTTACGGCGGGCTTCTTGTCTGAGTTCAAGATTGCTCCATGCATTAATTAATGATGAGTAAATTAATGGTAGGGCATAATTAATGCATCGTCAATATTTGAGGTAGAAAATTGTCGCTACCCTCTAGTCGCCCAAAGTCTGCGGTGACTCGGATCACAACCAGTCCCCAGGATTCGCCACGCCGCCGCGGCCGACCGCCCAAGGCGGCCCAGGCCATTGGTGGAGATACGCCTGTAATCGCTCGCGAGCAGATCATCGAGAGAGCATTTCAGCTTGCCAAGGTAGAGCCGCTGGCTGAAATATCCATTGTCGGTCTGGCACGGGAGTTTGGCGTCACCTCCGCGCTGATCCATTACTACGTCGGTAGCCGCGACGAGCTGATCTCAGGTGTCGTCAATCAGTATTTCAAGATGCGTGTGGAGAGGCTGGGCAAGATGACAGGAGACTGGCGCGCGGACCTTGAACAGCATGCCAGGCATAGCTATGCACTTATGCTTGAATATGGCGGGGTGCTGCGTTATGTCATGTCGCATAACCGTTTCCGGCTGTTCCAGCAGGTAGAACCCGGCCAGGCTGACTATGGCCTGGTTTATCTTGACAGGGTGGCCCGGATATTCCGCGATGGTGGTTTTAGTGCGGCGCATACCGCAATGGGATACCACCTGATCGCGCAGTATTGCATGGCTTCTGCATACGCTCAGGTCAGCCGGCAGCTTCCGGCTGACCATGCGGCATTTATTCGCAAGCGTATCGAGTCGGCGCCGATGGGCGAACACGGGGCGGCGCATTTCATGGTGGATGAATTTACAAAGATAGACGCCGATAAAGCATTCGAGGCGGGGCTCGGCGTGTTGCTGGACGCCATGGAGGGCTGGCGAAAGCGCCAGCGGGCAGATGAGCAGCCAGCCTAGCGCTCGCCCTGATAGCCGATGCGCCGCGACAGGCGTGCGCTGATGTCGACCATGATGCCCTTGATCTGTTCGATCTCGGGTCGGGGCAGGCCATCGATGCGGGCGATGTGGGGAACGTTGATGGCTGCCACGACATGGCCGCCATTGGCCTTGACGGGGAAGGCGATATTGGTCACGCCGTGGATCTGTATGCTGGGCATGGATGCATAACCCTGGGCGCGGACGTCCTGCAGCAGGGAAAACAGCTGGCCGGGATCCACATCAAGCTCGCCTTCGACTCTGATGTGGCTGCTGAGCATGCGGGTGCGTTCGACTTCACTTTGATGGGCCAGCAGGACATGGCCGGAGGATGTGTCGGTCAGCCCCATCATGACGCCGACTTTCAGACCGAAAGACCATCGCTCCGGGCTGTCCGCCTGGGCGATGACCACGACACGGCCATCGCGATAGACCGCCAGGTGGCACGATTGGCGGGCACGCTCGGCCAGTTCTTCGAGCAGCGGGAGCGCGGCGCTGGAAAGGGCGTTGATGGGCGGGTGCTGGTGAGCAAGCTGAAACAGCTTCAGGCTCAGGGAATAGCGGTCCTGGTCATCGGCCTGTATATAGCCTCGCCGTTCCAGCGTGACCATCATGCGGAAGATTTCATTCACGCTTCGGCCCAGCAACTGGCTCAGCTCGTGCATCGCGTAAGCCTGCGAACTGCCGCTGAGCGCTTCGAGTATATCCAGGCCTTTCTCGAGCGCCGGGGCGCTGTAGCGCGCCTTGCCGCCTTCGTTTGGCGGCGGGGCTTGCAGTGCAATGGGCATTTCTACAGTTTCCGGAATTGATTTCATATATAAAATTATAGTTTTCTTCAAAAGGAAGATCCAGATATGGCTTCGCACGGCTTGAATAGGGGTTTTTACTAGTCAAAAATCAGGAGAAGGCCGTTGACGATGCGTATCTACGAGTCTAGGATTCTTTTTATATGAAATTTAATTTTTCTATATAAATTTCAAGATCACAAGAACTGGATAAGGAGTAATGGATGGCTGGGCGCTTGGCAGGAAAGGTGGCTGTGGTAACGGCGGCGGGGCAAGGCATAGGCCGTGCAACGGCGGAGATGTTCGCTCGGGAAGGGGCCACGGTTGTCGCCACCGATATCAATGAAAGCCTGCTTGCAGATCTGAAAGGCTGCCAGACCGAGCGCCTGGATGTGACCGACGAGGCGGCCATTCAGGCATTGGCTGGCCGGCTCGGTCAGATCGACATTCTGTTCAATTGCGCGGGCTTCGTGCATGACGGCACTATCCTGGATACCGATGCCGACGCGTGGGACTTCTCCATGAAGCTCAATGTGCGCTCGATGTACAACACTATCCGCGCATTCCTGCCGGGCATGCTGGAAAAGCAGGGCGGCTCCATTATCAATATGTCGTCAGCCGCTTCGAGCATCAAGGGCGTACCCAACCGTTTCGTATACGGCACCACCAAGGCCGCTGTCATTGGCCTGACGAAATCCGTCGCGGCAGACTTTGTCTCCCGGGGCATCCGTTGCAATGCGATCTGCCCCGGCACGGTCGAGTCGCCCTCTCTCAAGGGGCGTATTGCCATGCAGGCGGACAAGTACGGCAAGAGCCAGGAAGAGATCGAGGCCGCGTTTGTGGCACGGCAGCCCATCGGACGTGTCGGAAAGGCGGCAGAGATAGCCGCGCTGGCCACCTACCTGGCATCTGACGAAGCGGGCTTTACCACTGGCACCACGCACATTATCGACGGCGGCTGGTCCAACTGACCGGGGCCGATCGGCCAGAGAGCCGCCAACGGCGAGGTGCCGCGTTGCCGCGGACGCCTCGCGCAAACCCTTCCCGAATATCAAGGAGAAAACAATATGAAACTGCTGCGTTATGGGCCCGTGGGCCAGGAAAAACCGGGCTGTCTGGACAAGGACGGCAACGTTCGCGACCTGTCCGGCAAGCTGGCCGACATCACGGCTGACACGCTCAGCCCGGCGGGGCTGGAGGCGCTCAAGGCGATCGACGTGTCGTCCCTGCCGGTCGTCCAGGCGCCGGGCCGCATCGGCACGCCTTATGCGAATGTCGGCAAATTCCTGTGCGTGGGGCTGAACTATAGCGATCATGCGGCGGAAACCGGCGCTGAAGTGCCTGCCGAACCCATTCTGTTCACCAAGTGGTCGGAGGCTACGGGCCCGAACGACAACATCGTGCTGCCGCAGAATTCCGTAAAGACGGACTGGGAGGTTGAGCTTGGTGTCGTGATCGGCACCAAGGCGCGCTATGTGTCCCTGGAAGACGCACTCAAGTACGTGGCCGGCTACTGCGTGGTCAACGATGTTTCCGAACGCGAATACCAGATCGAACGGGGCGGCACCTGGGACAAGGGCAAAGGCTGCGATACCTTCGGTCCCATCGGCCCCTGGCTGGTCACGGCCGATGAAGTTGCCGATCCCCAGAATCTGGGCATGTGGCTTGACGTCAATGGCAAGCGATTCCAGGACGGCAACACGCGCACCATGATCTTCAATGTGGCCTATCTGGTTCACTACATCAGCCAGTTCACGACCTTGCAGCCCGGCGACCTTATCTCCACCGGCACGCCGCCGGGCGTGGGCCTGGGCCAGAAGCCGCCCGTCTACCTCAAGGCGGGCGATGTTGTTCGCCTGGGTATCGAAGGCCTGGGCGAGCAGCAGCAATCGGTTCATGCCTGGAGCGCTGATCTGTTGCGCTGACCGCAGCGGCCGCCATACCCATCGGGGCCAAAGCGTCACAGCATGACTGCGGACGGCTCCTCCAAAACGGAATCCACACAGCGCGGGTTCCGTTTTTTTCCGCTTTCCCCACGAATTAGAATCTGGAGACTACTGTGTTACCCACATTCCTGAACGGCCGCCTGAAGGCCGTCCTGGGCGGCGTTGCAATGGCATCGCTGCTGTCCATGGCATCCGTCACGGCGCATGCCGAAAGCTATCTGGACAAGATCAAGTCCAGTGGCGTGCTGAAAGTCGGCATTGTCATTGATTTCCCTCCCTATGGCACCACTGACCTGCAGAACAAGCCTGACGGCTATGACGCTGATGTAGCCAAGCTGCTGGCGAAGTCTCTGGGCGTCAAGCTTGACCTGATCCCGGTAACGGGCCCCAACCGCATCCCTTATCTGCTGACGGACAAAGTCGACGTGCTGGTGGCGTCCCTGGCCATCACGCCCGAGCGTGTGAAGCAGGTTCAGTTTTCCAGGCCCTACTCAGCGGCCAGCATGGTGCTGCTTGGCCCGGACAGCACAAAGATTTCCTCGCCGGAGGATTTTCCCAAATACAGAATCGGTGTTCCCCGCGCCAGCACGACGGATATCGGGGTAATGAAAGTGGCGCCGAAAGGTACGGATATCCGCCGCTTCGATGATGACGCCTCCGCATTGCAGGCCATGATCATGGGTCAGGTGGACGCTGCCGGCACTTCCTCGGTAATCGCCGGAGATGTGCAGAAGCGCTATCCCGGCAAGTTCCAGGTCAAATACGTGATCAATGAACAGCAGATGGGGATTACCATGCAGTACAAGCGTCCTGAGCTGCTGCAGGCCGTCAATGATTTCGTCAAGACCAACATCGAAAATGGCAAGCTGGACGCCTTGTTCCAGAAATGGCTGCATCAGCCCCTGCCGCAATCGCTGGCGCTTGCATCGAAATAGATGCTCGCCCCAGGCGCTTCGTCGCAAATCGAAGCGCCGCTTCGGCAACCATGCATGCACCGCGCCGAAGAATCTTCAGTCGCGCCGAGGGCCCTGCTCCCGGCGTTTTTTCATGCGCTGCCCGGGCAGGCCGGACTCCAGGCGCCCGATCAGACCGTGACGCCTATGGTCCAGGGGGCAAACTCGTTCTGGCCGTAGCCATGCAGCTCGCTCTTGGTGCGCGTGCCGGAGGCGGTATCCAGCATCATGCGGTAGATCTTCTCGCCCAGGCTATCCACGGTTTCCTCGCCCGTGATGATGGTGCCGCAGTTAATGTCGATGTCTTCTTCCTGGCGTTCCCAGCAGGCGTTGTTGGTGCTCAGCTTGAGCGACGGCGAGGGCGTGCAGCCATAGGCCGATCCGCGCCCCGTGGTGAAACAGATCAGGTTGGCGCCGGAGGCAACCTGCCCGGTAGCCGAAACGGGGTCGAATCCGGGTGAATCCATGAATACCATGCCCTTTGCTGTGACAGGTTCCGCGTATTCGTATACGTCATTCAGGTTTGTTGTACCAGCCTTGGCCACCGCACCCAGCGATTTTTCCAGAATAGTCGTCAGCCCGCCCGCCTTGTTGCCGGCCGAGGGGTTGTTATTCATCTCGGCATGATTGCGGGCACAGTAGTCTTCCCACCACTTGATACGCTTGACCAGCTTTTCGCCTACCTCGCGGCTCACAGCGCGCTGCGTGAGCAGATGCTCCGCCCCATATATTTCCGGGGTTTCCGACAGGATGGCGGTGCCGCCTGCGCGCACCAGCCTGTCAACGGCAGCGCCCAGCGCAGGGTTGGCGGTAATGCCGGAATAGCCATCCGAGCCTCCGCACTGTAGCCCGACAATCAGATGCGATGCGGAAACCGGCACGCGTTCCACGCGGTTGGCTTCGGGCAGCATTTCCCGCACCTTTGCGATGCCCTTGGCCACTGCCTTGGATGTACCCCCGGAATCCTGGATGGAATAGGTGTACAGACGGGAGCCTTCTTCCAGTTTGCCGGCTGCCATCACGCCCGATATCTGGTTTGTTTCACAGCCCAGGCCTATCATCAGCACGGAATGGAAATTGGCCTGGCGGGCATAGCCGATGAGCGTGCGGCGCAGCGTGTCCATGGACACACCGCTTGAGGACATGCCACAGCCCGTGGAGTGTGGCAGCGCCACGACGCCATCGACGTTGGGAAAATCGGCCAGTGCATCGGGGTTGATATCGCGGCGGAAATGATCGGCGATGGCTTTGGCCACCGTGGCCGAACAGTTGACCGAAGTCAGGATGCCGATGAAATTGCGCGTCGCCACGCGGCCATCTGGCCGCACGATGCCCATGAAGGTGTCTCTGTTCTCATCGACCGCAACCTCCTTGCGATGCGCACAGAAATTGTAGTCGCGGTCAAAGCTCATCATCTCCATGTTGTGCGTATGCACATGCTGCCCCGGCTTGATGTCCCGGGTGGCAACGCCGATGATCTGGTTGTAGCGGCGCACAGGCGTGCCGGCGGGTATGGCTTCGGCTGCCACTTTGTGGCCGGCGGGAACCAGCCCCGAAATAGTGATGCCGTCAGCCACATTGCCCTGCATCAGCTGGGTGGTGGCAATGATGACGTTGTCGTGTTCGTTGAGTCGTATGGTGGTCTTCTGCATGATGTGTCCAGGGCGAGGGTAAGCGGGGAATGAATAGGGGGCCGTGTTCAGCCTATGACGGCCATCAGCCGGGCATGAGCGCGCGTCAGGTGACGCTGCATGGCGGCCTGGGCCTGCAGCGGATCGCGGCTGGCAATGGCTTCATAGATGTCCTGATGTTCCTGCACGGCAATCTGCCAGGCCGACTGGTCATCGAAATGCCTGTGCATGGTATCCGCCACTGGCGTATAGCGCTGGTCGAACAGGTCTTCCAGCGTCTGCACCAGCAGCTCGTTCTCGGTCACGCAGGCCAGCGTCATGTGAAACAGCCGGTCTGCCTCGGTTATTGTCCTGACGCCAGCGCGCCCTTTCTGCTTGAGCGCCGCGCGCATGGCCTGCAGGCTTTTATCCAGCTGCCGCAGCTGGGCGCGCGTGATAAACCGCGCCGCGTGCGCAGCCACGCCTCCCTCCAGGAATAATCGCATCTGGTTCACGTCGCGGGGGCTGTCGCCCATCTTGACCGCTTGCATGGGCGTTGGGCTCTGGACGGGCGCCGCTGCTCCCGCTGGGCCCTGCCCGCCAGCGGGTTTTCTGAGATAGATTCCGGATCCGATCCGGATTTCAATCTCGCCCTGCAGTTCGAGTGCGATCAACCCCTCGCGCAGGCTGGGGCGAGAGATGTTGAGCAGGCCGGCCAGCTCCCGCTCCGAAGGCAGCCTGCCGCTGGCATCGACATCCATCTTCGTGATCTCCCGCCTGAGCATATCCGCCACATGCAGATAGCTGCGGGCCCGGTCTGTTCCGCGAGATAAAGGTTCAGGCTTCATGGTCACCTGTTCTGTTTTGCTGTGATGTTGGGCGCTTGTGGGCTTTGCCGGCAGACTGCCGCTCACCGCGTCGGCGCGCGAGCAGAGGCCGCCACGATCCTGGGCCCATTACCGACAATGTTATGGAAAGCGCATCGACTGGTCAAACCAATATGCAGAAAATACACAAATTTCAGGGTTTTCGATAAGTGGTTTTACCAATTATGCAAGGTAGCATATCCGGATTCCATAATTCAAACGCAGGTATTCCCGGCATGTCGTATCAGTTTGATTTTGCGTCGGTACTCGAGTACTGGCCCATGTTTCTGCAGGGCGTCAAGACGACGCTGGTCATGTCGTTCTGGTCCACGCTGGCCGGGTTCATCATGGGCGTGCTCTGTGCCATCGCCCGGAGCTCGGGCGGCCCCTGGCTGCGCAAGAGCGTGGGCGCCTATGTCGAGATCATTCGCAATACCCCGCTGATCATCCAGAGCTATTTCCTGATCTTCGGGCTGTCCAGCGTTGGCCTGACCATGCCCATACTGGTGGGCGCCATCCTGGCGCTGGTGATCAACATCACCGCCTATACCTGTGAGATCGTGCGGGCGGGCATTGAGTCCGTCCCGCGCAGCCAGCGCGAGGCGGGCGAATGCCTGGGCCTTTCGCCATTGCAGGTGTACTGGCATGTGATTCTCGTGCCTGCGCTCGAACGCGTATATCCCGCCCTCACCAGTCAGTTCATATTGCTGATGCTGGTGACCAGTGTGCTGTCGGCAGTAGGCACCGAAGACCTTTTTGGCATTTCAGGCAACATCCAGGCGCTGACCTTCCGCAACTTCGAGGTCTTCCTGGTGCTGTGGGTGGTGTACCTGGCCATGTCCTTCCTGGTTCGCGCGGCATTCACGCTGGCGGGCAAGGTCATGTTCGTGCGCAAGCGTCGGCTTGGCACGCTTCTGTAAGCGAGTAACAGCGCATGAACAGCGATCAGATCAATTATCTCCTGCAGGGCGCCTACGGTACGCTGCTGCTCTCCGTGCTCACCTTTGTCTTTGCCAGCATGCTGGGCCTGGTCATTGCATTGATGCGGGTTTCGGACAACACGCTGGTGCGCCAGACGGCTTTCGGCTATATCAATATCATCCAGGGCACGCCGCTGCTCGTGCTCATGGGCGTCTGTTTCTATGGGCCATCGATACTGGGCTACAGCTCGGTTCCGGCACTGTTCGCCGCCGTGCTTGCGCTCACGGTGCAGTCGAGCGCCTTCCTTGGTGAAATCTGGCGAGGCTGTATTGAGTCTGTTCCGCAGAACCAGTGGGAAGCCGCGGAATGCCTGGGCCTGAATCGTGTGCAGCGCATGTTCAAGGTCATCTTGCCCCAGGCGCTGCGCATCGCCACCCCGCCCACCGTCGGCTTCATGGTGCAGATCGTCAAGAACACCTCGTTTGCTTCGCTGGTCATTGGCTTTGCTGAGCTTTCGTACAACGCCAAGATTCTGAATAACGCAACATTCAAGCCTTTCCTGTATTTCGGCGTGGCGGCCGTGCTGTATTTCATCATCTGCTATCCCCTGTCCTGGATGAGCCTGAGGCTGGAGCGCAAGCTCACGCTGGCGCGCAGCTGAGACGGGGCCATAACTGCCATAAGGAAAATGACATGACAGAAGTCGTGCGCCTGAGCAACGTGCACAAGTGGTTCGGGGACAACCACGTCCTCAAGGGCGTGGACCTGACCGTGCAAAAAGGCGAGATTGTCGCCATCATCGGCCAGAGCGGTTCGGGCAAGAGCACCGCCCTGCGCTGCATGGACCATCTCGAAATCGTCAACGAGGGTGAGATCTCCGTCTGTGGCCATACCTTTGGCGCGGGGGCGCAGCGCAAGGATCTCAAGCAGCTTCGGCAGGATGTGGGCATTGTTTTTCAGAGTTATAACCTCTTTCCACATCTGACCGTGGAACAGAACATCACCCTGGCGCCCCGCTCCGTACGCAAGCTGCCCAAGGCCAAGGCCAAGGAGATTGCCCAGCAGGTGCTCCAGGAGGTCGGCCTGGCCGACAAGATCGATTTCTACCCCGAGCAGCTCTCTGGCGGGCAGCAGCAGCGTGTGGCCATCGCCCGGTCTCTTGCCATGGGGCCACAGCTCATGCTGTTCGACGAAGTCACCTCGGCGCTCGACCCCCAGCTTACGGGCGAAGTGCTGCGCGTGATCGAGAAGCTGGCCGCAGAGGGCATGACCATGGTCCTGGTCACCCATGAAATGGGCTTTGCGATGAAGGTCGCGCACAGAATCATTTTCATGCACCAAGGCAAGATTCACGAACAGGGAAGCGCCGATATCCTGCGCAACCCGACTACCCCCGAACTACGGCAATTTGTCAGCAACGGGCTTTGAGCCAGGCAGGCAATTGCATTTTCCGTTGATAACACAGGAGACAGACACATGAAGGTATTCCGTCCTACATTGGCCATGGCCGCCCTTGCCGTTGCGTGTGCGGGCTTGTCGGCCACGGCGCCGCAGGCGCAGGCAAACACGCTGGAACAGATCATGGATCAGAAGGTGCTGCGTGTGGCGATCGACCTGAACGCCCCGCCTTACGGGATGAAAGATGATTCCATGAAGGAGGTGGGATCCGACGTCGAGACCGCGAAGCTGCTCGCCAAGGACCTGGGCGTCAAGCTCGAGATCGTACCTACCACCCAGGCCAATCGCATTCCCTTCTTGCTGACCAACAAGGCGGATATTGTGATTTCCAGCCTCTCCATTACCGATCAGCGCAAGAAGGTCATTGATTTCAGCATGCCTTATGCAGCCATCCAGTCTGTGATCGCAGCGCCCAAGGATGCGGACATCACCAAGATGGCCGATCTGGCCGGAAAGACTGTGGTGACGGCACGCGGCACCACCAATGACAACAACGTCACCAAAATGGCGCCTCCGGGAACGAACATCGTACGTTTCGAGAATGACGCCACAGCCATTACTGCCATTACCAGCGGGCAGGCCAGCATCTTCTCTACCGCGCCATCCATCGTGGCCGCCCTGAACAAGCAGGGGCCGTCCAAGCCGCTTGAAACGAAGATCGTCATGGCCACCGCCATGCTGGGCATTGGCGTGGCGAAGGACAACAACGCGCTCATGGACAAGGTAAACGAGCTGATCCGCGAGAACCTGAAGGGCGGGGAGCTGAATACCATCTTCAAGAAGTATCACGGCACGGATCTGCCCCAGGAAGTCATTGCCGAGGGCGCCTGATCGCATTTTCCGCTCGCGGACATGAAAGAAGGCCGGCCAGGCGTGAAACCTGCCGGCCTTCTTTCATAGAGAGGCGTTGCGGGTGTGTGGAACCCGCCAGCCATCATTGACGGCAAGCTGCCTCTTTGCCGCGCAGGTCTGGTGTCAGTTGACCGAGATATTCGCCGACTTGATCAGCTTGGCCCATTTCTCCGTCTCGCTCTGGATGAACGAGGCGAACTCTTCGGGTGTGCCGCCGACCGCCTGGCCGCCTGTCGCGTCGAAGGCTTTCTTGACCTCGGGTTTCTGGAGAATATGATTGAAGGCTGTATTCAGCTTTTCGATGATGGGCGCGGGTGTGCCCGCCGGCGCAATGATGCCTTGCCAGTTATAGGACTCGAAACCGGGCAGGCCCGATTCGGCAACCGTGGGCACATCGGGCAGCAAGGCGAGGCGCTTGCTGCTCGTCACGGCCAGCGGATGTACCTTTTTTGCCTGTATGGCCGGCAGCGCCGCATAACCCATTTCAAACATCATGTCGATATGGCCGGCCATCAGGTCCGTGGCGGCGGGAGCGCCCCCCTTGTAGGGAACGTGCGTCATTTCGATGCCGGCTTCCTGGGCAAACAGCTCGCCTGACAGGTGATGTGCGCCGCCCACGCCGGATGAACCGAAGGTCAGCGCGCCCGGTTCCTTCTTGGCCAGGGCAATGAGTTCGGCGACCGATTTTACCGGCACCTTTTTGTTGACGTTCAGGATCAGCGGCGCTTCCTCGATCAGAACCACCGGAGCGATGTCTTTCTTGACATCATACGGGACGTTCTTGGGCATCAGCGTCGGGTTGACCGACAGCGGCGCCAGATGGCCGCTGCCTATCGTGTAGCCATCGGGCTTGGAACGCACCAGATCGGCTGTGCCGATCACGCCCCCCGCACCCGCCTTGTTCTCGACAACGATGGTGGTGCCCAGCTCTTTGCCCAGCTCCTCGCCCAGCATGCGCATGCGGGTATCCGCGAAGCCGCCAGCGGCGTAGGGAATGATCATGGTGACAGGCTTGCCGTCGGGCCAGTCGGCGGCTGCGGCGCCGACCGAAAACGAGGCAGCCAGAAGGCCAGCCAGGGCAAGCGCGCTGAATTGCTTGATGGATTTCATTGAGTCTAGCTCCGAAAGGCCGGCAGCGTCGTGCCGGGTAGATGTGCAAGGTTTGCCGATTGGGTGCTCCTCCCCAAGCTCATGGCCGCGCAGACTCGCGCATTGCAGGGCCATCAGAAGGGAAGTCAACGGCTATTGTACGCGGCTGCCGCCGCAGCGAGGATGCAAAAAAGGCGCATAAATCTGCCTTTCAGAAAGGCAAGGCCTATTGCCCGTATCTGGCTTATTTCAAGTTTGAAAAGCCTGCATTCCATATATGTGAATTGAGCGTGGTACCCGTGCATGCAAGAATTAGCCGATATATATAGAACAAACATATGGAACAAACCAGGAGGAAACAGATGAAACTTGCCGATCTTGCACTTGCCGTCGGGCTCAGCGGAGCAGCTCTGATGACAGCCGGCATTGCGCAGGCAGCAGGCTACCCGAGCCAACCAGTAACCATTGTGGTTGGCTTTCCTCCGGGCACGTCTACTGACGCTGTTGCGCGCATCATTGGAGACAAGCTCAGTGCCGACTGGGGGCAGCCTGTCATTGTCGAGAACAAGCCAGGCGTTGGGGGCAGTCTGGCTGTGTCGCAAGTAAAACGGGCCAAACCGGATGGCTATACATTGGTTCTGTCTGCGACCGCACCGATGAACATCAATCCCTACGTCTATAAAGAGCTGAACTACGATCCCCTGTCCGATTTCGAGTACATTGGCCAGACGACATGGCTTCCTTATATGCTGGTTACAAACAAGCAAAAGGGGCTGGACACCTTTCCGAAATTGATCGACTACGCGAAAAAGCATCCAGGCGACCTGACCTTTGCGTCGATCGGCATGGGGACGACCAGTCATCTGCTCATGGCCATGCTGATGAAGAGAACGGGCATCGAAATGACGCATGTGCCCTATAAGGGCAGCAGCCAGGCGCAGACGGACGTCATTGGCGGCAACGTGGACATGACGTTTGATACGGTAGTGTCGACACTGCCGCACGTCAAGGAAGGACGTTTGCAAGCACTTGCCGTCAGCACTCATACACGCGCGCAGCTGGCGCCTGAAATCCCGACCATCGAGGAACAGGGTATCAAAGACTTCAATATGGGAGCCTGGCTGGGATTTTTTGCACCTAAGGGCACGCCTGGCGAAATTGTCGAGAAGCTTCACACGGATCTTAATCGTACGCTGAACGATCCTGAGGTTCACCGAAAGCTGGTCGCGCTTGGCTCGGAGGTTGTGTCCAGCCCATCGACACAAGCATTTCGCGAGATGGTCGCGGACAATTACCGGATGTGGGGTGATCTGGTTAAAACAGCGGGAGTCACACAGAAATGATGGAAAAATATAGCGCCCAGGAGCGGCAGGCTCGTATCGATCTGGCGGCATGCTATCGGCTGATGCCTCTCTTTGGCATGAGCGATTTGGTCTACAACCATATCACTGCGCGCATACCAGGCACCGACGATGAAATCCTCATCAACCCTTATGGTTACATGTATGAGGAAATCACGGCTTCAAGTCTTATCAAGATAAACGTCAAAGGGGAGGTTTTGGACAATCCCCACGATGACCACGGCCTGAACCAGGCCGGCTACGTCATTCATAGCGCGGTCCATGGGGCGCGCCACGATGTCGGCTGTGTCATCCACACGCATTCGCGCGCGGGGATGGCCGTTTCGTGCATGAAGGAGGGCTTGCTTCCTCTCACGCAGACAGCGATGCGTTTCAAAGATATCGCGTATCACGACTACGAGAGTGTGGCCATCGACATGGATGAACAGGCCAGGCTGGTTGCCGATCTCGGGAGTCAGGATGCCATGATTCTGCGCAACCATGGACTGCTGGTTGCTTCGCCGAGCGTCGCTGAAGCATTCAATGCCATGTATTGGCTCGAAATGGCTTGTCGCGCCCAAGTGGATGCAATGTGTTCGGGTGCGACCTTGAATATCCCGTCGCAAGAGATCGTCAACAAGACTCATCACTTATATCAGCCTTCTGTACGGCGGCCATTCGGCCTGATGGAATGGCCTGCCATGCTGCGCTATCTGGACAGGCGGGACGCGAGCTATAAGAACTGAAACCGTTCTTGCGAGAGATATGCAGACATGGGAACAAGGACAGCAGCGAACTTGTTTTCGCTCAAGGATCAAGTTGCGTTGGTGACTGGATCCAGCCAGGGGTTGGGGCTGGAGGTCGTTCGTGGTTTTGCCGATGCAGGTGCGACAGTGATCGTGCATGGCCGTAATGCAGGCAAGGCAGAACAGACATGCAGGCAGTTGTGTGCTGAAGGCCTCGATGCTGACTGGCTTGCCTTTGACATTGCCGATCGCGAAGGACGTATTCGCGCTTTCGATGCCATACAGGCCCGCTACGGCCGGCTGGATATATTGGTCAATAATGCGGGCATGCGAGCCAGAAACCCGCTGGCAGAGCTTTCCGAGACGGACATCCACCATGTCGTCACTACCAACCTTCTTGCCGCGATAGAGATGTCGCGCCTGGCCGCTGACATGATGCGCAGAAGACAGTATGGCCGCATCATTAACATCACGTCGTTGCAAGGGCGTCTGGTGCGTAGCGGAGATTTCATCTATCCCATCACCAAGCAAGCGCTTGAGACCATGACCAGAGCGGCGGCTGTTGAACTAGGCCACGAGGGAATTCTGTGTAATGCGATTGCTCCAGGCACGTTTGCGACCGAGTTCAATCGCGAGCTGGTTTCGAAGCCCGAGAACATCGAAAGAATGCAGAAGCGCAATCCCTTGCGTCGTTGGGGGAATCCTGAAGAGATCGTTGGCCCTGCCTTGTTTCTCGCCTCATCCGCCGCTTCCTATGTCAACGGACACACCATTGTCCTGGATGGAGGTTATTCAGTTTCCTTCTGAGTATAGGAGGCGTGGGCATTCACAGGGCATGCGGCAGGTTCTACATAGACTGCATGAGCATATTCCGGTAATCGTCACTGCTGGCTTCGCGGGGATTGGTCTTGTGGCTGTGATCGGCCAGTGCTCCAGCAATGATGGCGGGATACATATCATCCGATACCGAGAGTTGGGCCAGCCCGGCAGGCAGCCCAAGCCGCGCCGACATGTCAGATAGCGCGGGAACGACCTCTTCAGCATGTTCCAGCCGCATGGCCTGGGCAAGCCGTTCCATTTTCTGTTCCTGCATCACCGTTTGCGCGGTGCTGTTGAATTCCACTACGGCGGGAAGGAAGATGGCATTGAGCGTGCCGTGATGCAGATGAGGCTGCAGCCCTCCAAGCGCATGGCTCAGGCTGTGCACGCATCCCAGGCCTTTCTGGAACGCCAAGGCCCCCTGCATGGATGCACTCATCATATTCAGCCGGGCATCCCGGTCCTTGGGCTCTCTGGTTGCCTTTTCTATATGGCTCCATGCGCGCCGCAAGCCATCCAGGGCTATGCCATCGGCTGGCGGATTGAATGCGGGGGCCAGGAATGTTTCTATGCAATGCGCAATGGCATCCATGCCGGTCGCCGCTGTGAGCATGGGAGGCAGCCCCAAGGTCAGTTCAGGATCGCAAATGGCGACTTTGGGCACTACGTGAGGAGAGATAATGCCAACCTTGCGGCCATCATCCAGTATCAGAATCGCGCCACGCCCGACTTCGCTGCCGGTTCCAGCAGTTGTGGGAACGGCGATGACGGGCGCCGTGGCCTCGGTGATCCGCCCCAGGCCGCCCTCTATCAGCGCGAAAGATCTCAACGGGCCATCATGGCGAGCGCAGACCGCAACGCCTTTGGCCAAATCTATGGATGAACCGCCTCCCACTGCAATGATGCCGTCATGCGAACCTTCCTTGAACTGCCTGCAAGCCATGCGTACTGCCTGCTCGTTCGGGTTGGGCGGTGTTGCGTCAAATACAGATGCGTTAGCTGGCTTGCTTAGCTGGCTGAGTATTGTGCGTACCAGCCCTGCGGCAACGACGCCTGCATCGCTCACCAGAAAGGGGCTGGTAATGCCAAGGCGGTCGCACTCGGCTTGCAATGTTTCGATGGCTCCGTAGCCGAACTGTATTTGAGTGATGTAGTTGATCATCGCCATAATTTTTTCCTTTTACCGTTCTTCGTGACGTACAGCGCCGGCTTGTCCAGAGGCTATCCCGGGGTCGCTTCGCCTGGCATCCAATTACTGCAAATCCAGTGGTGGCAGCTCCAGGGCCGGCGCGAGCGGTGGAAGTTCGATCTTTACACTGGCGGGGTCCACAGCGCTGGCCTGGCGATCAGGCTGTGCAAGGCCAGGGAAGAAGACCAGGATGCAGATCATGATCAGCTGCAATACGACGAAGGAGATGCCTGCCCTATAGATGTCTATCGTCTTGATCCCTGCGATCGTCTTGCCTGTCACCCTGTCGACATAGCTCTTGTCTGGTGTGACTGAACGCATGAAAAACAGCGCGAAACCAAACGGCGGCGTCAGATAGCTTGCCTGAAGATTGACCGCCAGCATGACGCCGAACCAGATGAGGTTGATATCCAGCGAGGCCGCGGCGGGCGCGAGCAAGGGCACGAGGATGAATGCGATCTCGAAAAAGTCGAGGAAAAAGCCCAGGAAAAATACGATCAGATTCACAAGTATCAGGAATCCGATAATACCGCCAGGGATCAGAAGCAGAAGCTCTTCGACCCACACATGCCCGTTGACGCCATAGAAGGTCAGAGAGAAAACACGCGCGCCAATCAGAACGAAGAGAACGAATGCCGACAACCGCGCTGTCGACTCTATGGCTTGGGAGAGCAGGGGAAACGTCAGACGCCGTTTTCCCAGTGCGAGCAGCAACGCGCCGACAGCGCCCATGGCGCCGCCTTCCGTGGGTGTGGCGATGCCCAGGAATATTGTGCCCAGGACAAGAAACACCAGCGCCAATGGGGGCACCAGCACAATGACCACGGCCTGTGCGATACGGGAGAACAGGCCCAGTTTGAAGCGCCTGTCCAGCAGAGCGAGGCAATACCCAAGTATGACGCCAAGCGATGCGCTGTAGATCTCCTTGTCGGTCTGCAGCATATCCGGGGAAAGATATCCCATAAGGGTATAGAGCCCCACGATGCTTGCGCCGATGAGGGCAATCAGGATGAAAAGTGATCGCAGGCCTATTCGCCCATCGGGCTCGTTCAGCTTCCGTGCTTCCGGCGGGAGAGCCGGCGCCGAGCCGGGTTTGAAAATGCTCAGGCAGAAAACGTAAATGGCATACAACAACGTCAGCAAAAGGGCCGGCACGATAGCGCCGCGATACATGTCTCCGACGGAGGCGCCGAGCTGGTCTGCCAGGACAATCAGGATAATGGATGGTGGTATTGTCTGCGCCAGTGTGCCTGAGGCCATGATGACGCCGGTGGCCAGGTAGCGGTCATATCCATAGCGCAACATGATGGGCAGGGCGATAAGCCCCATGGAAATTACGGACGCCGCCACCACACCTGTTGTGGCAGCCAGCAATGCGCCAACAAATATCACCGCGTAGGCAAGGCCTCCGCGAACAGGGCCGAACAGCTGCCCGATCGTATCGATCAGGTCTTCCGCCATGCCCGACCTCTCGAGTATCAACCCCATTAACGTGAAGAACGGGACCGCGAGCAGCGTTTCATTGGTCATGACGCCGAAAACCCGTTCGGGCAGGGCGCCAAGAAAGTTTTCTGTAAACAGCCCGAGCTCTATGCCTAACCATGCATAGAAGAGCCCGACGGCAGACAGGGAAAACGCAACGGGGTAGCCCAGAAGCAGGAAGAAGATAAGGCTGACGAACATGATGGGCGCCATGTTGTCGAGCAGGAAGGCTGTCAGCATATATCGCTACCGTGGTTAGAAGAGGGGGTATGGCATTGGCGCTATCTGTCAGAGGCAGGTGGCTGATCCAGGCCCTCTTCCATGGCTTGCACGATCGGAGGCTCCTTTTCCTTGTCTGCATTGATGTCCTCCATCCTGCCGGTCAGGATGGCAAACCGTTTGATGGTCTCTGACACTGCCTGCGTGAACAGCAGAAAGAAGCCGATAAGTATCAGCATCTTCGCGGGCCATACGAGCAGCCCTCCGGCATTGGAGGAAGTTTCCTTCAGCTCAAGGGAGCGCATCGCGAACGGATAGGATTCGATGAGCATCAATATGGTCAGCGGAAGCAGGAAGCATATATGGCCGAAGAGATCAATGACGTCCCGGGCGCGTTTGCTCAAGCCGGAAGACAATAAATCTATCCGTACGTGGCCGTTCTTGAGCAAGGTGTACGCGGCGCATAGCAGGAACGCAGCGCCGAACAGATACCATTGAGCATCCAGCCAGGCATTGGAGCTAGTGGAAAAAATCTTGCGCACGGCGGCGTTGACTGCGCTGATGACTACGGCAATGAGCAGCAACCATCCTGCCGCTTTACCTATGACGGAATTGAGCGCATCGATGATGCGGCTTATAGTAAGGAGGATTCCCATTGATCAGGTTCCCGGGGGCGGGTGCGCTCGCCCCGCGAGCATACCCGCCCAGTGGATGGTTTAACTGCGGCGCAGCTGTCGGATGATGGTGCTGTCGTAGGCGAACTCTGAAACTTGATTCCAGAGGCTTGCGTCCTTTTGAAATGCCTTCTGGCTTTCGTAGAACTTCTTGAACACAGGGTTGGAGGCAGACAGCTCGTCGTACAGCTCCATGGTCGACGTGTATGCGGCGTCGAGAACATCAGCAGGGAATGCATGCAGCTTGGCGCCTGCGGCGACCAATCGGCGCAGGGCTGGCGGGTTGATCACATCATAGTGCGCGATGCTGTCTATATGGGCTTGTGCGGCAGCGGAGCGCAAGGCGCCCTGGTAATGCTTGGGCAGTTTGTCCCACTCCCCGCTATTGATGAAAAAGTGCTGCATTGATGTGCCGTCCCAGAACCCTGGGTAGTAATAATGCGGCGCTACTTTGTACAGACCCAGCTTTTCATCGTCGTATGGTCCATTGAATTCAGCGGCGTCAATCGTGCCTCGTTCCAGGGAGGGGTAGATATCTCCTGCGCCTATCTGTTGTGCGACTACGCCAAGCTTCGCCAGGACCTGGCCCCCCAGGCCTGATATTCGGAATTTCAGCCCCTTCAGGTCATCAACGGATTTAATCTCTTTGCGGAACCAGCCGCCCATCTGGGTCGTGGTATTGCCGCCAGGCAAGGCAACGACATTGAAGTCTCGATAGAATTCTTCCAGCAGCTTCTTGCCTTCCCCATAATAGGCCCAGGCTGCCTGCTGTCTCGTATTGAGCATGAAGGGCGCGTGAGTGCCGAAAGCGAAAGCAGTGTTCTTGCCTGTGTAGTAATACGATGCGGTGTGGCACATCTGCACTGTATTGTTCGAGGCGGCATCCAGTGCCTGAAGGCCTGGAACAACCTCGCCGGCAGCAAACACCTGTATCTGGAACTTGTTGTCAGTCGCTTCGGCCACTGCCTTGGAAAGCACTTCGGCGCAGCCATACAGCACTTCAATATTCTTGGGAAAGCTGGATACACAGCGCCAGCGTATGGTATCGGCTGTCTGCGCAACCGCTGGAGCGCCTACAGCAGCCAGGCCTCCGGCCGCAGCCGCAGACTTCAGAGCAGTATTCAGGAATTTACGGCGTGTTGTCACTGTTGTCTCCTTTTATGGTTTATGCAGAAGGTGTCACGTCATCCGTAGGCTGCGATCCAGGCCGCGTACCAACGGCAATACAAGGTCTAGCGCGGGGCAGCTTGCCCCTGCCTCGGCGGCCAGGGCCTGGGCTTGCCCCAGAATGGCCTCGACCTCCAGAGGTCTTCCCGCCAGTGCGTCCTGCAACATCGACGGCCGCAGGCCTTTCACCGGCGGGGCTCCGCCTTCAGCACCGCCACGCCGCAACTGTTCACGGGCCGCATCACGGTGATGAGAAATATCGCTTCCCTGGGCGCGGGCGATGGAGATGATGTCATCGACCAGTGCATCAGCCAGGGCAAGCAGCGCCGGGTCCTGCGCCAGCCCATCGACCGGGAGCCGGGTCAGCGAGCACAGTGAATTCAGGGATGCATTGCGCAGCAGCTTGGCCCATATCTCTGTACGTATGTCAGTACTTGCTTCGGCGTTGATGCCACATCCTTGCAGCAGGCCGGCAATGTTCTTTAGACGCTCGCTCAAGGACAAGTCCGGCTCACCCAGCACCCAGCGATTGTTTCCCAGATGCCTGACAACGCCGGGGGCAATGACTTCGTTGGCGGAGTATATGACGCAGCCTAAAGCGCGTTCGGGAGTCAATTCATTCCACAGCCTGCCATCAGGGTCGAGCAAAGGCAGGTGGGCCGGCGCCGCAGTACCCTGTTTCCACCACCAGGGGATGCCGTTCGCGGCAAATACTGTGCAGCCTCCCTGGGCTGTCAGCTGGCGTAGCGCACCTGATATGCCAGGCTGTGCCATCACCTTGACAGTCACGAAGGTAATGTCTTGTGGCGGCAGGTCATCTGGCGTATCGGTCACACGATCCGGGTGCACCGTAATCGTTTCGTCCGGTGTTTCAAGACGGATGCCGTTGCGCAAGATGGCTTCTTTCTGGGCGCCTCTTGCCACGACTGACAGCTGTGCTGCATCCGCATGCCCTATGCGTGCGGCGAGATATCCGCCTACGGCGCCGGTACCAAATATGCAAACTTTCACGCAGGTTGCTCCCCCCGTTTTTTTGATGCCATCCGTATCGTTATGCTCCGGATACTGCCCTGTTTCAGGGTGACGCTCGACGCGCGGTTATCTGATCGTCGCCGAGCTGCGCAAATCCGCACTCAGGCCTCGCCAGTCATTCCCTGCCACAGCAGCCTGCGCATGTCATCACGGCTTGGCATTCTTGGATTGACTGGAATATTGCCTGAGGTGAGTGCTTCGTCGATGACCTCGTCAAAGCGGTCTTCGCCAAGCCCGAAATCCGCCAGCGTTTGGGTAAGCCCAATATCACGCTTTAATTGCTGCACTGCGACGACGGAACGCTCTGCCGCTTCACGCAGGCTCAGGCCTGCCGTATTCTCACCGAACAGTCGGGCAATGGTTGCGTAGCCTTCGAGGTTGGCGGGAACATTGAATTTCATGACAGGTGTCAGCATGATCGCATTCACCAGCCCATGCGGTATATGGAAATGGTTCCCGAGGGGCAAGGCGAAGGCATGCGCCAGACCCAGGCGGATCCGGTTGAATGCCATGCCTGCCAGCGAGCTCGCAATCAGCATATTGCCCCGGGCGTGGATGTTGTCGCCCTGAAGCACGGCAAGGCGCAGATTGTCGGCAATGAGTGCTATCGATTTTTCCGCCAGGCCTGCCGCCAACGCATGGCAGGCCTTGTTCACATAAGACTCTATGGCGTGGGTGAGGGCATCCATGCCGGTGGCCGCAGTAATATGGGCAGGCAATCCCAGGGATAGCTCCGGATCCAGGAGCGCAACCCTGGCACAGTTGCGGTAGCTGCCGATATTCACCTTGGCATTGTTTTCGGTATCTGACAGCACGGACCAGACCGTAACTTCGCTTCCCGTCCCGGCAGTGGTGGGAATGCAAATTACCGGCGCGGCATTTTTCGCCATCCTGTCCACACCGAAGTAATCCCTGATGTCCCCCTCATTTGTCAGCATGGAGCCTATGGCCTTGGCTACGTCCAGGACACTGCCGCCGCCGAGGCCAATCACGCCGTCGCACTCCGCTGCTTTGGCCGCCTTGATTCCTTCACGGACCGAACGGACCTCGGGGTCGCTATGAATGTCAGAGAACTGGACATAATGGATGCCAGCTTTATCTAGAATTTGTGCGACGCGGCTTGCAAGGCCGGCATCGATTATTCCGGCATCGCATACCAGCAAAGGGGCGCTGATGCCCTGTTCGTTCAGCAGAACAGGCAAGGTATTGAGTATTCCTGCGCCATACTGAATATGGGTTGGACTGTGATATTCGAAAGGCTTGTTATTCATTCTTTCCGTAGCCGAACATGATGCAGTGCAAAAATTGCGGCGTCGGCATACAGTCTCCCATTGTGTGCCGGCCCTTAAAGGCAGTTTGTATCAAAAAAGCGACTGCGCCTATTTTGATTAGGCGAACCCTCGCTTTTGCAATGCTGAACCGCAGATTAACCCTAAGTACCCCGGAGAGGGAGGCCGAGATGGCAGGATGAAGGCCTGGGGCGCGATCCCGCCTGGGAAGCATCTTGTACCCCAGGCCTCGGGAGCCGCACGCATTAAAAAAGCTCCGGCGTTTTGCGATGCCAGAGCTTTTTGGGGAATGTCTGCGGAGAAGGGCGATTATTTGACGATGGTCAGCCGGGGAGGCTTGGGGTCGTCGTCGCCTGGGGCGCCGTCTGTGGCCGGCGGCCGGCTGCTGTTGTCGGTAACGACCTTGGGACCAGCGCCTGGCTGGGGTGCAGGCGCATCCGCCGCTGCTGTCCCTGGGTAGGGCGTGGATTCCACGACATCGAAGCCCATGCCCGCACCGGTTTCGCGTGCGTAGATGGCCGATACGGCTGCCACGGGCACGTAGATCTGTTCCGTGACACCGCCAAAACGGGTCTGGAACTCGATGTACTCATTTCCCAGGGTCAGCCGGTTGGTGGCCAGCGTGCCGATATTCAGTGTGATCTGCCCGTCGCGTATATGCGCGGGAGGCACGACCGTGTTGGCATCGACGGTCACGACAATATGCGGCGTATAGCCGTTGTCAGTGCACCATTCGTGCAGGGCGCGGATCAGATAGGGCTTGGTCGAGGATTCTTGCATGGTCGTTCAACGGCGCATGACTTTTTCGGACGGCGTCAATGCCTCGATGTAGGCGGGCCGCGAAAAAATGCGCTCGGCGTATTTTTGCAGCGGGGCTGCGTTCTTGGGCAGTTCGATACCATAGTGATCCAGGCGCCACAGCAGCGGTGCGACGGACACGTCGAGCATGGAAAATTCCTCGCCCAGCATGTATTTGTTCTTGATCAGCAGGGGCGCGAGCTGGGCCAGGCGGTCGCGGATGTTCTGGCGTGCCAGGTCCTGGGCCTTGGTATCCGTGTTGCTGCGATCCTCGAGCACGGAAACATGTACGAACAGCTCCTTCTCGAAGTTGTACAGGAAGAGGCGGGTGCGCGCGCGCATGACGGGATCGGCCGGCATGAGCTGCGGATGGGGAAAGCGCTCATCGATGTACTCGTTGATGATATTCGACTCGTACAGGACCAGGTCGCGCTCTACCAGGATGGGCACCTGCCCATATGGGTTCATGACCGAGATATCCTCGGGCTTGTTGTACAGGTCGATGTCACGGATCTCGAAATCCATGCCTTTTTCGAACAGTACGAAGCGGCAGCGTTGGGAGAACGGGCAAGTCGTTCCAGAATAGAGCACCATCATGTCGCGGTTTCCAATCTCAGAAAAATGACAGGCGGGCGAAACAAGGCGGCCCGCCGAAAAGAGAAATAGGCGTATGACCCTACGCCTATTTCCTGGGTGATAGTGTAATCGCAGAGGCTGTGTAAATGCGAATTACTGTGAACTATCAATATGAGAGGTTATTTCCCCTTACTTTACATGCTTCCAGTACGAAGCATTCAGCCTCCAGGCAACAACCAGGAACAGGCCCAGGAACAGCAGGACCCAGACGCCGAGCTGCTTGCGCTGCAGCTGCATGGGCTCGGCCATCCATCCCAGGAAATTGGCCAGGTCGGCCACATCGTTGTCGAACTGCGCTATCTGGCGCGGATCGGGCGACGAAAGCAGCGCCTTGTCCACGGCAGACCCTTCGTAGTCTTTCAGCGGTTCAGCCTTGATCTCGGAGAAGCCGTCGGCATCGTACTTCGACACGATGCGTTCCCACTGCATGCTGCCGTCAGCCTGCTCGACCTCATGGACGACCGTACGCTCCATAGCGCGCGGGCCTTGTAGCTCCCACAGGATATTGGGCATGGCGATGCTGGGGAATACCAGGTTGTCCCAGCCGCTGGCCTTGGTGGTGTCGCGGTAGAACGAGCGCATGAGCGTATAGACATAGTCAACGCCGGAATGCCCCATGTTCTCGGATTTGGCGCGCGCGATCACCGACAGGTCGGGGGGCGCGGTGCCGAACCAGCGCTTGGCATCTTCGGGCTTCATGGCGATATGCATCAGGTCGCCGACCTTCTCGCCTGTAAAGAGCAGGTTCTTCTGGATCATTTCGTCCGTCAGGCCAATTTCGGTGAGCTTGTTGTAGCGCATCGAGTTGGCGCTATGACAGCCCAGGCAATAGTTGACGAACAGCTTGGCGCCATTTTGCAGCGACGCCATATCGTTGATGCGGTCGGGCGCCGTGTCCAGCTTGTGCCCGCCTCCGGCGGCAAGGGCAACCGTGCAGGTCAGTGACAGGGCGACGACACTAAGCAGCTTTTTTATCATCATGGTCAGGTCATTCCGTAACGTGTTGGTTGCCTTAGTGAGCATGGAACGTGACGCGGTCGGGCACTTGCTTGAAGGTACCCAGGCGGCTCCAGACGGGCATCAACAGGAAGAAGCCGAGGTAGATCAGCGTGCCGATCTGGCTCATGAGGTTGTAGGTGGGATTCGGCGCTTGCGTGCCCAGGAAGCCCAACACCAGGAAGTTGATGATGAAGATCGCGTACAGGAACTTGTGCCAGCCCGGACGATAGCGGATCGACTTCACGGGGGAATGATCCAGCCAGGGCAGGAAGAACAGGATCACGACCGCGCCGCCCATGGCCACCACGCCCCAGAACTTGGCGTCGATGGTACGCAGCAGAACCGCCACCAGCAGCAGGATGACGGGGACAGCCACGCGCCAGATGCCCTTCAGGTTGCCCTTGAAGAACAGGGCAATGGCGGCAAGGACGGCGGCGCCGGCCAGTACCAGGGTGAAGTCGGCGGTGGTGGCGCGCAGCATGGAGTAGAACGGCGTGAAATACCAGACCGGGGCAATATGCGGCGGCGTCTTGAGCGGGTCGGCCGGGATGAAGTTGTTGTACTCCAGGAAGTAGCCGCCCATCTCCGGTGCGAAGAAAATGATGGCCGCGAAGACGATCAGGAAGCCCGCCACACCCATGATGTCATGCACCGTGTAGTAGGGGTGGAAGGGGATGCCGTCCACCGGGCGACCGTAGCGGTCTTTCGGGCCCTGCTTGATTTCGACGCCGTCGGGGTTGTTCGAACCCACTTCGTGCAGCGCGATGATGTGCGCGACCACCAAGCCCAGGATAACCAGCGGGATGGCAATGACGTGGAAAGCGAAGAAGCGGTTCAGCGTCGCATCGGACACCACGTAGTCGCCGCGAATCCAGATGGCGAGGTCAGGACCGATGAAGGGGATGGCGGAGAACAGGTTCACGATCACCTGCGCGCCCCAGTAGGACATCTGGCCCCAGGGAAGCAGATAGCCGAAGAAGGCTTCGCCCATGAGCGACAGGAAGATCGCAACGCCGAAGATCCACACCAGTTCGCGCGGCTTGCGGTAGGAACCGTAGAACAGCCCGCGCAGCATGTGCAGGTATACGACCACGAAGAACATGGACGCGCCGGTCGAGTGCATGTAGCGGATCAGCCAGCCCCACGGTACTTCGCGCATGATGTATTCCACAGACTCGAACGCCAGCTTGGCGTCGGGTTTGTAGTTCATGACCAGGAAGATGCCGGTGACGATCTGGATGACCAGCACCAGCATCGCCAGGGATCCGAAGAAGTACCAGAAATTGAAATTCTTGGGTGCGTAATACTCCGACATGTGCTCCTTGACCATGGTCGAAAGCGGAAAGCGCTTATCGATCCAGCCCAAGAGTCCTGTCGTGTCGACGGTTTTCTCGCCAGCCATGAAACGGCTCCTTTCTTATGTATTCAGGCGTAAACGGGTTCGGTTCCGCAGGCGCCCTCCCTGGGCGCCAGCTGGGTTCAAGCCTTCTTGTTGTCTTCTGCCCCGATGGTGACGCGCGTGCCGTCTTCGGAGAAGACGTAGGGCGGTACCTCGAGATTGTCTGGAGCAGGCTTGTTCATGAACACGCGCCCGGCCAGGTCGAATGTGGAACCGTGGCAGGGGCACAGGAACCCGCCCTTCCAGTCGGCCGGCAGGCCGCCGGCGGCGGAAAATTCAGCGGTTGGCGAACAGCCCAGATGGGTGCAGATGCCGACACAGACAAAGATTTCGGGTTTGCGCGAACGGTATTCGTTCTTGGCGAAATCAGGCGTGAAACCGGGGCGCTCGGACTCGGGGTCGGCCAGCTTGCTGTCCAGCGTGGGCAGGTCTTTGATCTGCTGTTCCGTGCGGTGAAGAATCCACACTGGCTTGCCGCGCCATTCGACGGTCATCATCTGGCCGGGAGCCAGGCCTGAGATGTCTGCTTCGACCGGGGCGCCGGCAGCGCGGGCCTTGGCCGAAGGTGCGAAAGAACTGACAAACGGGACGGCGGTGGCCACACCGGCCGCGCCGCCCACCGCACAGGCTGTGGTGACCCACATGCGTCGCGACGGATCGGGCGGAAGGTTTGGATCGACTGCGCCGGAATCATCTAGCTGTGTCGTTATGTCACTCATTCTAGTATCCTTGTTGATGCCCGGGACGGGCACTCCGGTTCACCATTCTTGGCTATATACAATCTCTTCAACCGCGTATTATAGCGTTAGCCCGAATCCCGGGTATATTGGCTCAAGTCAAAGGAAGAGGAAATCATGAGTAAAGCAGGCGGTTTTCTGAAGGAATTCCAGGAATTTGCCGTCAAGGGCAACATGATCGATCTTGCGGTTGGTGTCATTATCGGCGCGGCTTTCGGCAAGATCATTGATTCTTTGGTCAAAGACATCATCATGCCCATTATCTCCTTCATTTTGGGCGGAGAGGTTGATTTCACCAGCAAGTTTCTGCTGCTGCGCGCGCCGGAAGGGTATGCCGGGCCGCAGACTTATGAAGAGCTTACCAAGGCTGGCGCTGTCATGCTGACCTGGGGCAACTTCATCACCATTCTCATCAATTTCATTTTGCTCGCATTCGTGGTGTTCTGCCTGGTCAAGGCGGTGAATGCTTCGCGCCGGCGCCTGGAAAAGCCTGAAGAGGTGGCTCCGTCCGCACCGGAGCCCGATCCCGAGGATGTCGTGCTGCTGCGCCAGATCCGTGATCTGCTGCAAAACAAGTAGATTGGCATTCCCTTGCCAGGGGCGGCATGCGCCCCTGGAATCCGCCAGGCCAGATGGCCGGCGATCGGTGACCGGGCTTGCGCCTTATACGGGGTTATCGATATCGATGAATTCGACCTCGATGCCAAAGGCCTGCGCCACGGCCTGGCCGAGCGCCTGCACGCCATAGCGCTCGGTGGCATGGTGTCCCGCGCCAATAAAGCCAGTGCCGGTTTCCGTGGCCAGATGAAAGGTCGGTTCGGAGGCCTCCCCCGTGATATATGCGTCGGCGCCGGCGGCAATGGCTGCATCCATCATGCCTTGTGCGGCGCCGGTGCACCAGGCCACACGCGTGACAGGTTGTTCGGGCGAGCCGACAACCAGCGGTTCGCGTTGCAAGGCTTTGCCTGTCTGGCTGGCCAGTTCGCCAAGCGTGCCGGCCCGGCTGCGGCCCAGCCAGATCAGACCCTCCGGGCCGCAGGTGACAGGCTGGCCTTCCGCGGTGCGCTCAGGCTCCAGGTCCAGCACGCGTGCCAGCTGAGCGTTGTTGCCCAGTTCGGGGTGGGCATCCAGCGGCAGATGGTAGGCAAAAATATTGAGCTCGTGGGCGAGCGTGAGCGACAGCCTTTTGCGCTTGGGTCCGCGTACACAGGGATCTTCGTTCTTCCAGAACCAGCCATGGTGCACCAGCACGGCGTCGGCATTGCGCCGCACCGCGGCCTCGAGCAGGGCCTGTGTTGCGGTTACGCCTGTAATAATGCGGTGTATGCGCTTCTTGCCTTCCACTTGCAGCCCATTGGGGCAATAATCTCGAAATCGCTGGGGCTGCAGGGTCTGGTCCAGCCAGGCGGCAAGCTGAGCCGTAGATACATCATTCATGAATAAACTTTCCCCTCATAACCTTATGCGTCGATTGTGGTTGCTCTTTGCCCAGACAGTGACTGTCTGCCTGGGTATTTTATTCATCGTGGCCACCCTGCGGCCAGAATGGCTGCATGTCGAGCCCGGGCAGCCCAGGGCGCCCGCCACGGCATCCGCACCGGCGCCCGCTGCCCGTCCTGCGCGGCAATGGTCGTTTGCCGATGCGGTGGCACGGGCCACGCCTTCGGTGGTGAACATCTATACACGCAAGCATATCAATGTACCCCTGTTGCCGCTACCGCCCGATCCAGAGCTGGAGCGGCTCTTTCGCGATGTGCCCGGCTTCAGCCGCCGCAAGGAGTCCACCAATCTAGGGTCGGGGGTTATCGTTCGCGACGACGGCTACATTCTGACCAACTATCATGTCATCGAGGCGGCTGATTCCATCGAGGTGGCGCTTTCGGATGGGCGCGAATCCAAAGCGACGCTTGTCGGCGCTGATCCGGAAAGCGACCTGGCCGTGCTGCACGTCGATCTGCCGGGGCTGCAGGCCATCGCCTTCAATGGCGAGCATGTCCTGCGCACGGGCGATGTGGTGCTTGCCATCGGGAACCCGTTTGGCGTGGGCCAGACAACCACCATGGGCATTATCTCTGCCGTGGGCCGTAATCGCCTGGGCATCAACACCTACGAGAATTTCATCCAGACCGACGCGGCCATCAACCCGGGCAATTCAGGCGGCGCGCTCATCGATACCGCCGGACGGCTGGTTGGCATCAATACCGCAATCTATTCCGAAACCGGCGGCTCGCTCGGCATCGGCTTTGCCATCCCTGCACAGACCGCGCATCAGATCATGGCGCAGATCATTGAAACGGGTACGGTGACGCGCGGCTGGCTGGGCGTCGAGCCCCAGGACATTACGCCGGATCTTTCCAGGGCATTCAACCTCAAGCTGGATCACGGCGTGATTGTCGCCAGCGTGCTGCGCAAGGGGCCAGCCTGGAATGCCGGCATACGCGTGGGTGACATCATTCTCAAGATAGATGGCGCCGATGTCCATGATTCCATCGGCTTTCTGAACCAGATTGCGCCCCTGGCGCCGGGGCAGGAAACCAGGCTTGAGCTTTTGCGTGGCGGCAAGACACTGCAGCTTGCCGCCAAGGTGGGAACCAGACCGCCCATCCGCAGGCGTCAGCAATAAGCGTGATGCGTCCTGCGCCCCTTATTCGCCGTCACGCGTCAGATCTGTGGAGGAGTCGCTGTCTGACGCCTCTGCCGCCTTGCGTTCCAGCATGCCCGCGATCAGCACCCCTAGCTCAAAGAGCAGGCACAGGGGCAGGGCCAGCATGAACTGGCTGACGACATCGGGCGGTGTAACCACGGCAGCGATGATAAAGGCGCCCACCACGATATAGCCGCGCGCGGAGCGAAGCTTCTTGACGGATACCATGCCGGTCTTGACCAGCAGGATGACCGCCACAGGCACTTCGAAGGTGATGCCGAAGGCCAGGAACATGGTCATCACGAAGCCAAGATAGGCCTCGATGTCCGGCGCGGGTGTAATGGATTGCGGCGCGAAATTCGCAATGAACTGGAATACCGTGCGGAACACCACGAAATAGCAGAACGCCATCCCCAGCAGGAAGAGCACGGTGCTCGAGGCGATCAGCGGCAGCGCCAGGCGCTGCTCGTGCTTGTAGAGGCCGGGGGCGACGAAAGCCCAGGCCTGGTACAGCACGATGGGCAATGAAATCACAAAGGACGCGAGCAGAGTGACCTTGATAGGCACCATGAACGGCGTGATAACGCCTGTGGCGATCATGCGCGTGCCCTGCGGAAGCGAGGCCAGCATGGGCTGGGCCAGAACGTCGTAGATTGCCGAGGGGCCGGGGTAGATGAAGAGCACCACAAAGACAGCCAGCACGGCCATGGCGGCCCGCAGCAGCCGGGTGCGCAGCTCAACCAGGTGCGAAATGAAAGAGTCCTGGGTGTCGTCCTGTGCTTCTGTCACGATGGCTTGCCTGTCTGGGTCGGAGTGGCGGCCGCGTCGTCGAAACCGGGGAGCGGCAGGGTGGCGGTATCGGGTTCGGGCGCGTCGCCGCTCTGTGTGCCGGCATTGTCGCCGGCCTGTTGGGCGGATGCGGCTGGCGGCTGCGGGGCCGCGCCGGGGGCGGCCGGCAGGGCTGCGGCATCAGGTTTGGCTGCGGAGGGGCCGGCAACCGCCTCCTGGGCGGCTTCCTTCTGCGCATCTGATTTCTCGACGGCAGTGAGGTTGCCGATGGATTCGGATGCCTCTGTCAAGGCTTTGCGCGCATCTTCCAGCGGCTCGCGCAGACTGTCCGACGCGCTTTGCATGGATGACTTCACCGAGCGCGCTGCATCTTCCATCTGGCCCTTGAGGCTGTTGAGCTCCTCCAGATCCATTTCCCGCTGTATGTCGGACTTGACGTCGCTGACGTAGCGCTGGGCGCGCCCGACCAGATGGCCGATTGTGCGTGCCACCTTGGGCAGACGCTCGGGTCCGATCACGATCAGCGCAATCACGCCGATCAGCATAAGTTCGCTAAAGCTGACGTCAAACATGATGGTGCGGCTTGCTCAATAAAGATGGGGAATCATTGCGGATCATACGCCAGCTCTGGCCAGCGCGCCCGCAACATGCATGCCGTTCCGCCGGGCGGCCGCGCAGCCAGCGCGCTTCCAGCAGGCCTTGCGGGCCATCCTGGAAGGATCGGGCCGCGCCCGGACGGGCGGCTTCGTGTCAGGTATCCGATTTTTCCTTGGCCTGGACGTCGATCGTCTCGCTGTCCTGGGAGGTGCGTTGCTGCGTGACGGCCTCGGGCGTCTTGGCGTCAGCCTCCTCGCTGGCATCCCGCATGCCCTTCTTGAACCCCTTGACGGCGCCGCCAAGGTCTTCGCCCATGTTGCGCAGTTTCTTGGTGCCGAACACCAAGGCTACGATGACCAGAACGATAAGCCAGTGCCAAATGCTAAAGCTACCCATGGTAGGTTTCTCCGTTTAAGCGGCAGGTGCCGCCCGTTTGTCCCAGGGGCGATGGCCCCCGATGATGTGCATGTGCAGGTGGGCAACCTCCTGGCCGCCCTCCACGCCCGTGTTGATGACCAGCCGGAAGCCGCCTTCGGGGCCCGGTGTGCAGCCGTTTTCCTGCGCCAGCCTGGGGGCCAGGGCCATAAGCCTTCCCAGCCATGGCGCATCCTGCTCGCCCACCTCCTGCATGGAGGAAACGTGCTGCTTGGGCACAACCAGCAGATGTACCGGCGCGGCCGGATTTATATCATGGAATACGAAGAACTCGTCGTCCTCGTACACCTTCTTCGAAGGGATCTGGCCTTCGACAATCTTGCAGAACAGGCAGTTTTCGCTCATGTGCATATCCTATTGCTTAGGCCGGCTGGCCTTTTCGACAAGCCCGGAAGTGCCTTCGCGCCGCGCCAGCTCGGCCAGAACCTGTTCCGGGCGCAAGCCATAGTGTGCCAGGGCGACCATGCAGTGGAACCACAGATCGGCGGTTTCGCTGACGATGCGCTCTGGCGTGTTGTCCTTGGCCGCCATGACCAGCTCAGTGGCTTCTTCGCCTATCTTCTTCAGAAAAGCGTCGGGGCCTCGCGCCAGCAGCTTGGCGGAATAAGAGGATGCCGGATCGCCGCCATTGGCCGGCAGCCGTGTTTCCAGCGTGTCTGCCAGCCGGGCGAGAATGGATGCGGTGTCGCTGTTCATCGGTAGATCCGCTCCGGGTCTTTGAGCACGGGGTCGACGGTTTGCCAGGAAGCGGGTTGCGCCACCGTGTCAAGGCGTCTGAAGAAACAGCTTCTGCGTCCAGTATGGCAGGCAATGCCGCCCTGCTGGCGTACCTTGAGAAGGATGACATCGCCGTCGCAGTCCAGGCGGACCTCTTCGACAGTCTGCACATGGCCGGATTCTTCGCCTTTTCGCCAGAGCCGTTCGCGCGAACGCGACCAATACACCGCCCGCCTGGTGGCGACCGTCTCGCGCAGAGCGTCGGCATTCATCCAGGCTACCATGAGTATGGCGCCGTCGTCCGCATCCTGTGCGATAGCTGGAATAAGGCCTTTTTCGTCGAACGTGACGTCGTCGAGCCAAGTGAGATTTTGTGTCATACGGGTAATCGTACCTTAATACCCTGCGCCGCCATGTATTCCTTGGCTTCCTGCACCGTGTGCTCGCCATAATGGAATATGCTGGCGGCCAAAACCGCGCTGGCGCGGCCTGTGGTTACGCCATCGGCCAGGTGCTGGAGGTTGCCTACGCCCCCCGAGGCAATGACCGGAACAGGGACGGCATCGGACACGCTGCGGGTCAGGGCAAGGTCGAAGCCCGATTTGGTGCCGTCGCGATCCATGCTGGTCAGCAATATCTCGCCTGCGCCGTAGCTGGCCATCTTGCGGGCCCATTGCACCGCGTCAATGCCGGTCGCCTTGCGCCCGCCATGGGTGAAAACCTCCCAGCGCGGCGGTTCGTCCTCGGCAGATACCCGCCGGGCATCAATCGCCACGACGATACATTGCGAGCCGTGATAATCGGCCGCCGCCCGGACCAGCTCGGGATCGGCCACGGCCGCGCTGTTGATCGACACCTTGTCGGCGCCCGCATTGAGCAGGCGCTGGATGTCGGCGACCTTGCGAACACCGCCGCCGACCGTCAGGGGAATGAACACCTGGCGCGCGACCGATTCGATGATAGGCAGGATCAGGTCCCGCTCGTCGCTGGTGGCAGTGATGTCGAGAAAGGTAAGCTCGTCCGCGCCCTGTTCATCGTAGCGCTGTGCGATCTCGACCGGATCACCCGCATCCACCAGGTTGACAAAGTTGATGCCCTTGACCACCCGCCCGGCGGTGACGTCCAGGCAAGGGATGATGCGGCGGGTCAGCCCGGTATCCGGGGTGCTGCTGGCAGAGGTCATGGTGTTCCGAGCTTGTCCGCCAGGTCTTGGGCGGCGGCGAAATCGAGCGTGCCTTCATAGAGGCTGCGGCCCAGGATCGCGCCTTCGACGCCTTCGGCTTCCACGGCGCACAGCGCCTCGATGTCCTTCAGGTCGGTCACGCCGCCCGACGCGATGATGGGAATGCGTACGTGGCGGGCAAGATTGACGGTAGCCTCGATGTTCACGCCCGACAGCATGCCGTCGCGGCCAATATCGGTGTACACAATGGCCTCGCAGCCATAGTCTTCGTACTTGCGCGCCAGGTCGAGCACATCGTGGCGGGTCAGCTTGCTCCAGCCGTCTGTGGCCACCTTGCCGTCGCGGGCATCAAGCCCGACGATGATGTTGCCGGGGAAGGCGCTGCAGGCATCGCGCAGGAAGCCGGGATCTTTCACAGCCGCTGTGCCGATGATGACATAGGACAGGCCTGCGTCCAGGCACTGCTCGATGGTATCCAGGTCGCGGATGCCGCCGCCGATCTGCACTGGGATTTCATCGGCCACGGCTTCGACAATTGCCTTGATGGCAGCGCCATTCTTGGGCTTGCCGGCCACGGCGCCGTTCAGGTCGACCAGGTGCAGCCGCCGGGCGCCCTGTTCGAGCCATTGCGTCGCCATGGCGGCAGGGTCATCGGAAAATACGGTGGCGTCGTCCAGGTCCCCCTGGCGCAGGCGCACACAACGCCCGTCTTTGAGATCGATGGCGGGGATGAGTAGCATGATGTTAAGGATTCCAATCTACGAAATTCCGGTAAAGCCGCAGGCCGTGGCCCGCGCTTTTCTCGGGATGGAACTGTACCGCGAAAATGTTAGCCTCTGCGATGGCGCAGGTAAAGCGCACACCGTAATGGGTTTCCCCAACAGTGAGCGCCGCATTTGCGGGCTGCGCGTAATAGCTGTGCACGAAATAGAAATGTGTTTCATCGGGGATGCCGTCCCATAGCGCGTGTGGGCGCGTTTGGGTAACCCGGTTCCAGCCCATATGCGGCACCTTGAGCCTTTCGGGGCTGGCGTCATCCGCGACGGTCGAAGATGCGCCGTCGTCGCCAGCGTCGCCGTCGGCCTGGCCGGCCGCTGCTTCGCCTGCCGATGCGGCTGGGGCAAATTGCGGTCCCGTGAAGCGCCGGACCTGGCCGGGGAAGATGCCCAGGCAGGGCGTGTGGCCTTCCTCGCTTTCCTCGAACAGCATTTGCTCGCCGACGCATACGCCCAGCAGGGGTTTGTTGCGGGCGGCGCGCATGACGGCCTCACGCAGGCCCGACTGATCCAGTGTGCGCATGCAGTCCGGCATGGCTCCCTGGCCGGGAAAGACGACGCGAGCTGCCTGGTCAATTTCGGCGGCACTGCGGCAGACGCGGATGTCGGCATCGGGTGCGGCGGCTTGCAGTGCGCGCGCCACCGAGTGGAAGTTACCCATGCCGTAGTCAACAATGGCGATAGTATTCACGGTAGTCAGCCGTTGGAGGTTGCTGGTGGTGTGCGTGATGCGTCCGGCGGGTCATGGCGCCCCGGGAGGGCGCCGTGTGTGCCTTGTGCTACAGCACTCCTTTCGTGGAGGGAACGACGCCGGTGTTTCGCGGGTCGATCTCGGTGGCCATGCGCAGGGCGCGGCCGAACGCCTTGAACACAGTTTCACACTGGTGATGCGAATTTTCGCCGCGCAGATTGTCCACGTGCAGTGTGACCAGGGCATGGTTCACGAAGCCCTGGAAGAATTCACGCGCCAGATCGACATCGAAGCTTCCGATGCGCGCGCGCGTGAAGGGGATGTGGTACACGAGCCCGGGGCGGCCGGAAAAGTCGATCACGACGCGCGACAGCGCCTCATCCAGCGGCACATAAGCGTGTCCGTAGCGGCGCAGGCCTGCTTTGTCGCCCACGGCTGCGGCAAATGCCTGGCCCAGCGTGATGCCGACATCTTCCACTGTGTGGTGATCGTCGATGTGCGTATCGCCGTCGCAGTGGATGTCCAGGTCGATCAGGCCGTGGCGGGCAATCTGGTCCAGCATGTGATCCAGGAAAGGCACGCCGGTATTGATGGTCTGGCGGCCCGTGCCGTCCAGGTTGATGGCGACGCGCACGCGCGTCTCATTGGTATTTCGGGTAATGTCGGCGGTACGCATGATCAGGATTCTTCAGTAGTGGTCAGGCGGTATTCTGCGCTGGCTGCGTGAGCCTGGAGGCCTTCGCCATATGCCAGCGTGGCGGCGACCTTGCCCAGCGCCTGCGCGCCCGCCTGGGATACCTGTATCAGGCTGGAGCGTTTCTGGAAGTCATAGACGCCCAGCGGCGACGAGAAACGCGCAGTGCGCGAGGTCGGCAGCACATGGTTGGGGCCGGCGCAGTAGTCGCCCAGCGATTCGGAGCTGTAGCGCCCCAGGAAAATGGCCCCGGCGTGGCGAATCAGCCTGGCCCATTGTTGCGGATCTTGCGCGGAGATCTCCAGATGCTCGGGAGCGATGTCGTTGGCGATCTCACAGGCTTCTTCCATGCTGCGCGTCAGAATCAGCGCCCCGCGGTTGCCCAGGCTGGTGCGGATGATCTCCGTGCGCGGCATGCCGGGCAATTGCCGGTCTATTGAGGCCTGCACGGCATCGAGATAGGCTGCGTCGGGGCAGAGCAGAATGGCCTGCGCCAGTTCGTCGTGCTCTGCCTGCGAGAACAGGTCCATGGCGACCCAGTCCGGAGGCGTGGTGCCGTCCGCAATAATCAGGATCTCGCTGGGGCCTGCGATCATGTCTATGCCGACGGTGCCGAAGACGCGGCGCTTGGCCGAGGCGACATATGCGTTGCCGGGGCCGACTATCTTGTCCACCTGGGGAATGGTTTGCGTGCCATAGGCCAGCGCGCCAACAGCCTGGGCGCCGCCGATACACCAGGCGCGGTCCACGCCGCCCAGGGCGGCCGCGGCCAGCACGATGGGGTTGCGCAGGCCGTCAGGCGTGGGCGTGACCATGATCACCTCGGGTACGCCGGCCACCTTGGCGGGGATGGCATTCATCAGCACAGACGAGGGATAGGCAGCCTTGCCGCCGGGTACATATAGCCCGACGCGGTCGAGCGGCGTGATCTTCTGCCCCAGCAGCGTCCCGTCTTCCTCGGTGTATGTCCAGGTTTGCGCGCGCTGGCGCTCATGGTAGCGGCGCACGCGATCAGCGGCGGTTTCCAGCGCGCTGCGCTGCTCCGCATTCAGGCCATCCAGTGCGGCCTGCAATGCGTCGCGGCTGATTTCCAGTTCGGCGACCGTCGCCGCGTCGACGCGGTCGAAACGGCGTGTGTATTCGAGCAGGGCTTCGTCGCCGCGCTGCTGAATGTCGCCCAGGATGCCGGCCACGGCGCGCTCTATGGATTCATCCTGCGAGGCGTCGAACGCCAGCAGGGCGCGCAGGGTGGCCTGGAACCCTTCCGATTGGGTGCTGAGGCGTTTGATCGATGACATGGGATGAGCCAGTGTGTGCTTTCTGTGAATCTACAAGCCTGAGTGTATACCGGAAGCGGGCCATTTGCCGGACGAAGGGCCTGCGGGCCATGCCGCGCCGCCGATGCGCCGTTTCGGGTGCGACGGCGGGCCTTTGCAAACCGGATGGCAGGCTGGGCTATTTTCCTTTCTGCGAGGCGTGTGCAAAGGCATCCAGCAAGGGCTGCAGCAGCCCCGCGCGGGTCTTGAGCGAGGCCTGGTTGACGATCAGGCGTGACGAGATCTGGGTGATTTCCTCAACCTCTTCCAGATTGTTGGCGCGCAAAGTGCCGCCCGTGGAGACGAGGTCGACAATGCAGTCGGCCAGGCCGACCAGCGGCGCCAGCTCCATGGAGCCGTATAGCTTGATCAGGTCGACATAGACGCCTTTGCCGGCAAAGTGTTCGCGCGCCGCGCGCACATACTTGGTGGCAACACGCAGGCGCGAACCCTGGCGCACGGCGGCTTCGTAGTCGAACCCCTTGGGGGCGGCCACGCACAGGCGGCAGCGCGCAATATTCAGGTCTATGGGCTGATAGAGCCCGCCGGGATGGGAATCTGTATGTTCATAGAGCACATCCTTGCCCGCGATGCCGAAGTCCGCCGCGCCGTATTGCACGTAGGTGGGCACATCCGACGCACGCACGATGATGATCTGCAGGTCCGGGCTGCTGGTCGGCAGGATAAGCTTGCGCGAGGTTTCCGGGTTTTCCGATACCTGGATGCCGGCGGCAGCCAGCAGCGGCATGGTTTCATCGAAGATGCGGCCCTTGGACAGGGCCAGGGTCAGCGGCTTTTGCAGGCTGGCGGGGCTCATGCTTCTTTTCCGGTGAGACGTTGGACATCGGCGCCAAGCGCGCGCAGCTTCTCTTCCATGCGCTCGTAACCGCGATCCAGGTGGTAGATACGTTCGACTGTGGTCTGGCCTTCTGCGGCCAGGCCGGCAATGACCAGGCTGGCCGAGGCGCGCAGGTCAGTCGCCATGACCGTGGCGCCCAGCAGCTTTTCCACACCCTTTACCACGGCGGTGTGGCCGTCGATCTCAATGTCCGCGCCCATGCGCATCAGTTCCTGCACGTGCATGTAGCGATTCTCGAAGATATTCTCGACGATCACGGCGGTGCCTTCGGCCAGGGTGTTCAGGGCCATGAGCTGGGCCTGCATGTCGGTCGGAAAGCCCGGGTATTCGGCGGTGCGCACGCCTGTGGCGCGTGGACGCCGGCTCATGGCGCCGCGGATCCAGTCTTCACCATATTCGATCTGCATGCCGGCTTCCTGCAGCTTGTCCAGGGTTGCTCCCATGGTGTGCGGTGCGGCCCGGCGCAGGGTGATTTCACCGCCTGCCGCACCCACTGCGCACAGGAATGTTCCGGCTTCGATGCGGTCGGCGATCACGCTGTGCGTCGCGCCATGCAGGCGTTCGACGCCATCGATGATGATGCGGTCGGTGCCATGTCCTTGAATGCGCGCGCCCATTTTGATGAGCAGCTCCGCCAGGTCGCTGACCTCGGGCTCGCGGGCGGCATTTTCCAGTATGGTGCGGCCCTGAGCCAGCACGGCGGCCATCATCAGGTTTTCAGTGCCGGTGACGGTCACCATGTCGGTCACGATGGTGGCGCCTTTCAGGCGTGCTGCCTTGGCCACGACAAAACCGTGTTCGATACGGATGTCGGCACCCATGGCCTCGAGCCCCTTGATGTGCTGGTCCACGGGACGCTGCCCGATGGCGCAGCCGCCCGGCAGGCTTACACGTGCCTCGCCAAAACGGGCCAGCAGCGGGCCGAGCACCAGGATGGAGGCGCGCATGGTCTTGACCAGCTCATAGGGGGCCTCCAGCTTGTCGACATTGGCGGCGGTGAGCGTCACGGTTTCTTCGCCGTGCTTCTCCGATGCGACCCCCATCAGGCCGAGCAGCTTGAGCGTGGTGCCGATGTCGCGAAGATCCGGGACATTGTGCAGGGTGACAGTGTCGGCTGTCAGCAGGCTGGCGCACAGAATGGGCAGCGCCGCGTTCTTGGCGCCGGATACGGTGAGCTCGCCCTGGAGCCGCCGGCCGCCGGAAATAAGGAGTTTATCCATTCGGGTTCGCCTTGTATTCGGCGGGGGTGAGGGTGCGCATCGACAGCGCGTGGATCTCGGCCTTCATGCGGTCGCCCAGCGCTGAGTACACCAGCTGGTGGCGCGCGATGAGCCGCTTGCCCTCGAAAGCCGGGCTGACGATGACAGCGTCGAAATGGGAGCCGTCGCCCTGCACCTCGATATGTTCGCAGTCGAGATTGGCGGCGATGTACTCGCGTACTTGTTCGGGGGTAGGCAACATGGCAGTCAGTTCCTGAGTTTGTAGCCGCTGGCCAGCAGGCGCAGGGCAAATAGGCAAAGCGCGATGAAGACAGCGACGACCACGGCCAGGCTGTGCCAGGGGGAAACATCTGACACGCCGAAAAAGCCATAGCGCATGCCGTCTATGGTGTAGAACACTGGGTTCCAGTGCGAGACTGCCTGCCAGAACGGCGGCAGGCTGTGTATGGAGTAGAACACGCCCGACAGGAAGGTGGCGGGCATGATGAGGAAGTTCTGGAAGGCGGCGAGCTGGTCGAATTTCTCGGACCACAGCCCCGCAATAAGCCCCAGTGTGGCCATGATGCCGCAGGACACTATGGCGAACGCGAGAACCCACAGGATATTGACGGCAGGCAGCGGGATGAAGAACAGCGCCACCAGCCAGATACAGGCGCCTACGCACAGCCCGCGGGCGACTGCCGAGAGCACATAGGCGCAATAGATCTCGCGATGCGACAGTGGCGGCAGCAGGATGAATACCAGGTTGCCCGTGATGCGGCTCTGTATCAGCGATGAAGACGGGTTCGCGAAGGCGTTCTGCAGCATGCTCATCATCATGAGCCCTGGAATGAGGAAAGATGTATAGGGCACGGAGCCATATACATTCACGCGTCCTTCCAGCACATGGGCGAAGATCAGCAGGTAAAGCAGGGCCGTGACGACCGGGGCGGCAATGGTCTGGAAGGCAACCTTCCAGAACCGCAGCAGTTCCTTGCGCAGCAGCGTGGGAAACCCCGAACCCATATCGGTGCGGGGTTGGGGAATGGGTGTAGTCCTGGATGTCATAGCGAGGCCTCCATGGATGCGTCTTCATCCTGGCCGCGATTTTCTGGCTCGCCGTCCAGGCTTTCGCCGTGCATGATTCGAACGAAGGCGTCTTCCAGGTGGGTGCCGCCCATGCGCGCCAGCAGGTTCTGCGTGGTGTCCAGTGCGGCGATGCGGCCTTGTTTGAGCATGGCGATGCGCCCGCACAGGGCCTCAGCCTCTTCGAGGTAATGCGTGGTGAGCAGAATGGTGTGGCCCTCGCGGTTCAGGCGGGAAATGAATTCCCAGAGCGTGCGGCGCAGGTCGACGTCCACGCCCGCAGTGGGCTCGTCGAGAATGATGACAGGTGGGCGATGCACCAGGGCCTGCGCCACCAGGACGCGGCGCTTCATGCCCCCCGAAAGCGCCCGCATGTTGGCATCGGCCTTGTCGGACAGCCCGAGATTGTGCAGGATCTCGTCGATCCAGTCGTCGTTGTTGCGCAGGCCGAAGTAGCCGGACTGGATGCGCAGCGTTTCACGGACACTGAAAAACGGATCGTAGACGATTTCCTGGGGCACGACGCCCAGGGCGCGCCGGGCCTGGCGGAAGTCGGCCTGTACATCGTAGCCACAGACGCGCGCCTTGCCCGCACTGGCCCGTACCAGGCCGGCGAGAATCGAGATCAGCGTCGTCTTGCCGGCGCCATTGGGGCCAAGCAGCCCGAAGAATTCGCCATGCTCCACTGTGAAGCTGACATTGTCGAGTGCCTGGTGGCCGGGGCGGGCCGGCGTGCGCAGCAGCCGCTTGCGCAGGCTGCGCGCGCCGGGCGCGTAAACCTTGGAGATATTTTCTAGACTGAGCGCGGACATGTGCAAATAAAAAAAGGCCCGGCCCTGCATGGGCCAAGCCTGCCATTATAGACGCTGGCTGCGCTGCGGGCGGCACGGGCCGCCCGCAGCCAAAAGCCGCTCAGCGGTGTTTCGCCCCGGCGCGGCGCCGGCTTATCCGGGCGTAGTGGCCTATTTGGCCGTAGGCTGTGTTTTGTTCAAGGCATCGATCAGGCCGTCGATGCCGTTTTGCTGAATCTGCTGGGCGAACTGGTTGCGATAGTTCTGGATCAGCCAGATGCCTTCTACATTCAAGTCGTAGATCTTCCAGCCCTCCGGTGTTTTCTCCAGGCGATAGTCCACGCCGACGGCGGGGCCGTTGCTTTGCGACAGCTGTGAGCGCACGACAACGTCGTCCGCGTTGGGATCGCCGCGGAAAGGCTGCATGGTGATGGAGGATTTCTGGTCTACATTGGCCAGCGCGCCGCTATAAGTGCGTATCAGGGTGTTCCGGAAGGCCGCGACCAGGCGCTGCTGCTGGTCAGGGGTGGCCTGGCGCCAGTAGCGTCCGGCTGCCAGCCGGGTGGTCTTCTCGAAGTTCACATAAGGAAGGATGTACTGGTCGACCAGCTGGTTGATGCGCGTCAGGTTGCCGTTCTGGGCAGTCTTGTCCTGTTTGAGCGCTTCCAGCGCATTGTCTGCCGCCGCCTGGACGAAGTCATTGGGGGCGGCCTTGGGATCGACCGTGGCCGCATGGGCGGATGCGGCGGCCAGGGCGATGCCCAGGATGGCGGCTGCCATGAGCCGCTGGAGCAAAGAGGTGTTGCGAAACAGAGAAAAAGTCATGTGCGGTATCCCTTTGGATTATTGGGCGGGCGTGGCCGCGGGGGCTGCGTCGTCGCCATCATCGGAATAGTCGGGCAGGCTGTCGTCGGAGTAGTCCGGCAGGCCCTGGTCGGCTTCGCCGGGCGCTGCCTCGCCGTTGCGCCGGCTTTCGACCAGCGACTTGCGGCGCTGGAGGTAGGCGTCGCGAATGAAGCTGTACCGGTCAAGGGCGATCTCGTCCACAAGCTTGTCCGCATCGAGCAGGTTGGCCCGGGTGTCGACGATGTACAGGCCGATAATGCTGTTGCGCACCGGTACGTCGTCGATGGCCAGTATCGGCGTGGTGGGCGAGAAGCCTGTTCCCAGCGTGACAGCCGTGGCGGATGCGTCGCGCACCGAGCTGGAGCCCAGGAAAGGCAGCACAACATAAGGCCCCGGCTTGAGCCCCCAAACGCCCAGCGTCACGCCAAAGTCGTTGACGATGCGCTTGGAGCCGTTCATCGAGGCCACATCTATACATCCGCCCAGGCCCATGGTGCTGTTGAACATCACACGGCCCAGGGTATTGACGAAGTCATGGCCGCGTCCCTGCAGGAAGCTGTTGGCCGCAGACCAGACATCGCCCAGGTTGTTGAATATATTGTGTATGCATGTCTGGACGGGATCGGGCATGAGCTGGTCATAGCCGGACGCAATGGGCTTGAGCAGCGCCTTGTCGACGGTGTCGTTGAAGGTATACATGCCGCGGTTGTAGCTTTCCCATGGATCCTGCGGGTTGGGATGCTTGACGGTGGCGCAGCCTGCAACCAGGGCAACGCTGCCCAGAAGGCCGGCCATGCGGATAGCGCGCTGGGCGCTGGGTGAAATTAAGGGCTGAATGGGTTTCATCATGATTGTCTTTCGAGCCGCGATAGCCTAGATTGTAAACGCCGTTATGCCGGCGAAACCTGCGCCGCATGCCCCGCGCATGCGCGCCATGTGTCTGTGAGGGGGCTAATTGCCCTGGGCGCCGCCTTCCTTGCTTGCGGAGCTATACAGGAATTTGCTGATCAGTTCTTCAAGCACCACGGCGCTTTGCGTATAGCGAATCTCGCTGCCCGAGGCCAGCATCTTGTCGTCGCCCCCGGGCGTCAGACCGATATATTGCTCCCCCAGCAGGCCCGAGGTCAGGATGGACGCGGAGGTGTCATCGGGAAACTTGTACTGGTCTTCCAGATCAAGCGTGGCCACTGCCTGGAAGCGCTCGTTGTCGAAGCTGATGCCAGAGACGCGGCCGACGACGACACCGCTGCTTTTCACCGGAGCGCGCACCTTCAGCCCGCCCAGGTTGTCGAAGTGGGCTTTTACCTGGTAGGTCGAGGCAAAGGAGAAGGAGCTCATATTGCCCGCGCGCAATGCCAGGAACACCAGGGCGATGCCGCCCAGCAGCACGAAAAGGCCTACCCAGAAGTCAGTTTTTTCTCGCGTCATGTCTACATCCGTCTATCGTTGGTCTGCCGGGGCCAGTTGGCTCGCCGGCGGTCGATTCGTCTTTCCCGGCGGCAGGGCCTCATGCCCGCCCGCCGATGCCTCATGTCAAGTGCTGAACATCAGCGCGGTCAGTATGAAATCAAGCCCCAGCACTACCAGCGAGCCGGTGACTACGGTGCGTGTGGTAGCCCGCGACACGCCTTCTGGCGTCGGCTTGGCTGTCCAGCCGGCGTGCAGGGCGATCAGGGTTACAGCAATCCCGAACACCACACTTTTCAGCACGCCATTGAGCACATCGTTGACGACGTCCACGCCGCCCTGCATCTGCGACCAGAAAGCGCCCGCGTCTATGCCGATCAGCAGCACACCGACAACCCACCCGCCAATGATCCCGACCATGGAAAACACGGCGGCCAGCACCGGCATGGCAATAAAGCCGCCCCAGAAGCGGGGGGTAAGCACCCGGCGAATCGGGTCTACAGCCATCACTTCCATCGCTGCCAGCTGCTCGGTCGCCTTCATGAGGCCGATTTCCGCTGTCAGCGATGTGCCAGCCCGCCCGGCAAACAGCAGCGCGGTAACCACCGGCCCGAGCTCGCGCGTGAGCGACAGGGCCACCAGCAGGCCCAGCGCCTCTTCGGAGCCATAGCGGTTCAGCGTGTAATACCCCTGCAGGCCGAGCACAAAGCCTACAAACAGGCCGGATACCGCAATGATGAGCAAAGAATAGTTGCCGATGAAGTGAACCTGCTGCGATACCAGGCCGGGTCGACGCAACGCCACGCCGCTGCGTGCCAGGACGGCGCCGGCCAGCCTCATGAAAGCGCCCAGGCCGCTAATGCCATTGCGAACGTGCGCCCCCAGCCTGGCGATGGAACTGAACAGCGGCATCATGACCGGCCCCCCTGGCGTTGTTCCAGCCAGCGAGTGAAACCGGGCGTAGTCGGATAGGTGAATGCAATGGGGCCATCCGGTTCGCCATTCAGGAACTGCCTGACATAGGCGTCTTCGGACTGCTCCAGCGCCTGTGGCGTTCCCGACGCCAGAAGCTTGCCTTGCCCCACGACATAGACATAGTCCGCAATGGTGAACGATTCCGGCACGTCGTGGGTGATCAGCACCGATGCGCATTGCAGCCTGTCCGTCAGGCTGCGGATGAGCTGGGCCGTAATGCCCAGCGAGATGGGATCGAGCCCGGCAAACGGCTCGTCGTACAGTACAAGCTCGGGTTCCATCACGATGGCGCGGGCCAGCGCCACCCGGCGCGCCATGCCGCCTGAAATCTCGGAAATAAGCAGATGGGCCGCTGCCCGCAGGCCTACCGCATCAAGCTTGTCCAGCACCCGCTCCAGGATCTCGCTTTCGTTCATGGCGGTGTGTTCCCGCAGCGGAAACGCGACATTCTCGAACACGTTCAGGTCGGTGAACAGCGCGCCCTGCTGGAAAAGCACCCCCATGCGCTGGCGCACCTCGCGCAGTTGCTCGCCCGCCAGGCTGCCCATATCCCTCCCGAACACCTGAATGGCGCCGGCCTGCGGCCGCAGCTGGCCCGTGATGGCGCGCAACAGCGTCGTCTTGCCCGAACCCGAGCCACCCATCATCGCCACGACCTGGCCGCGGCTGACCTCGATGTCTATGTCCCGCAGGACGGTGAATTCGCCATAGCCCAGCGAGACATCGCTGAAAACCACTTCAGGGCCGGAGGCATTACGCACATTGCTCGCCATAAATGGAAACCTGGACATTAAGTCCCGCATTGTAGCGGTTTATGGTTCCATTAACCGGCATTGTCGGCTATTGGTCCTTGGATTGATGCTTTCCTGTGTGAAACAATGTGAGTCCTTACAGGACGCAATCCTGATGCCATTGGTTCGAGTTTGCCGCCCATCGCTCCGAAATCAGCTCCTACGTCCTACCGCCGCCGAACGATCCAACTCGCCTATTCCCTGCCCCAGATTTCCCAGACGCTGTCTGGGAAATCTGGAGAACGTTCAGTTTTTTACGCAGAAATACAGGCCCACGCGATCAGTCGTCCAGGTGGGCACGCCGGTTCCGAAGAAGTCGGCATCCTCAGTCCAGATTGGGCATCCAATTGCCATCGCGCATGCCAGGACAGGCCAATCGTTCGCATCCCTCATGGCTATCCGTCGCAAGGCATCCTCTCGCAGCGGGGCATACAGATCGCTCTCCAAAGGAATGACAATAGGCTCTAACCCATCCAACACAACCATAGCGCTGGAGGGATCCAGGGCGCGCTTTGTGAGCAGCGCAGGCAGGTATTTGCGTGCCTCCTCATAGGCGATATCTGGTGCGAAAAACTGAACAGATGACGCGTGAGTAAAAATCAATGTGCGTACACTTTTGCCGAGTACTGCGCGAATCAGTATGTTGGCATCCAGAATAATGGCCCTCACGCTCATTTGCCGTGTGTTTGTCCTCGTGATTTCTTGAATTCAGCCACGATCTCATCAACATCGACGCCCTGGGCGGCAAGCAATTCATCCAGCACTTGGCTGGCCTGCTTGAGCGCCGCCAGCTCCGCGGCATCGTGACCATGTGAAGGGATGAAATAGCCCACGGTCTGACCGTGCCGCGTGACTGCGACGGGCACATTCGCTGAAATGTATTCGGACAACCCGGCCCGGAACTCGCGAATTCCAACTTTGGTGGCTTCCATGTTCAGGCTCTCAAAAATTGTGAATCAATGTGTACACATTTTAACAGTATCGTCGGCGTTGGAGCAATGCAAAGGCGACAGCCCGCTGGGTGTGTGTCCGTCGGACGCGCTCAAAGAAAAAGGCCTTTCCCTCTGCAGAAAAGGCCTTTGTTGTTCAGGGGCGCCATGCCTTGCCGGGATGGCCGGCAAAGCATGGGGGCCTGGTCAGCGTGGCAGTGTGGTGGAACCCATCAGGAACTCGTCCACCGAGCGGGCGCACTGGCGGCCTTCGCGGATTGCCCAGACGACCAGGGACTGGCCCCGGCGCATGTCACCCGCCGCGAAGACCTTGGGGTCGCTGGTACGGTAGTCGTCCGTGTTAGCCTGGGCGTTGCCGCGCGCGTCCACGTCGATGCCGAATGCGTCGAGCACGTTGCGTACGGGTGAGACAAAGCCCATGGCCAGCAATACGAGGTCGGCGGGCAGCTCGAACTGCGAGCCTTCGATTTCGCGCATCTTGAGCTGGCCGGTTGCCTTGTCCTTGGCCCATTCCAGGCGTGCGGCGACCAGCTTGCTGACCTTGCCGTCCTTGCCTTCGAAAGTCTTGGTGGCGACGGCCCAGTCGCGCTCGCAGCCTTCTTCGTGAGATGAGGAGGTGCGCAGCTTGATGGGCCAGTAAGGCCAGGTCAGCGGTTTGTCTTCTTCGTCAGGCTGGCGCGGCATCAGTTCAAACTGCGTGACCGAGAGTGCGCCATGCCGATTGCTGGTGCCCACGCAGTCGGATCCCGTGTCGCCGCCACCGATGACGATGACATGCTTGCCCTTGGCAGAAATCTGCTTGCTGATGCGGTCGCCGTTGTTGACCCGGTTCTGCTGCCGCAGGAAATCCATGGCGAAATGGACGCCTTGCAGTTCACGTCCAGGCACAGGCAGGTCGCGCGGGTTTTCGGCGCCGCCCGACAGGACAATGGCATCGAACTCCTCGCGCAGGGATTCCGGTGTGCGCACGGTCAGCCCTTCCTGCGCATGCTCGGGGGCGCCTACATAAGTGGATGGGCAGAATTCGACGCCTTCGGCCTCCATCTGCGCCAGGCGGCGGTCAATATGCGACTTTTCCAGCTTGAAGTCTGGAATGCCGTAGCGCAGCAAGCCGCCAACACGGTTGCTTTTCTCGAATACGGTCACCGAGTGGCCTGCGCGTGCAAGCTGCTGGGCGCAGGCCAGCCCTGCAGGGCCAGAGCCAACGACGGCAACCTTCTTGCCGCTGCGGCGGTGCGGAGGCTGGGGCACCACCCATCCCTCGTGCCAGCCTTTGTCGATGATGGCATGTTCGATCGACTTGATGCCCACTGCATCATTGTTGATGTTCAGTGTACAGGCTGCCTCGCAGGGAGCCGGACAGATGCGGCCGGTGAACTCCGGGAAGTTGTTCGTGGAGTGCAGCACCGCAAGCGCCTGGCGCCATTCCTGGCGGTACACCAAGTCGTTCCAGTCGGGGATGATGTTGTTGACCGGGCAGCCGTTGTTGCAGAACGGGATGCCGCAGTCCATGCAGCGCGCACCCTGCTTCTTGGCCTCGGCGTCAGTCAGCGGCGCGACGAATTCGCGCCAGTGCTTCAGGCGCGCCTGCGGCGCCTCGTATGTTTCCTTGATCCGTTGGAATTCCAGAAAACCAGTTACTTTGCCCATCTTTCAGATCCTCAGGCAGCAATTTGTTGTGGGTTGGAAGCGCGCCAGAGCTCGCCGAGCGCGCGGCGGTACTCGGTCGGCATGACCTTCAGGAAGGCCAGGCGGTTGCGGTTCCAGTTGTCCAGGATGTCGCGAGCCCGGAAGCTGCCGGTATAGCGGTAGTGATCCTCGATCAGGCGACGCAGTATGGTTTCGTCGGTTTCGCGCTCGCCGCCTCGCACAGCGCTGTGCCAGCCTTCGATCAGGCCCTGGTCCAGCTGCTCCTGATGCGACATGACGCGCTCCAGTTCCACCATGGACAGGTTGCAGTTGCGGCGGAAAGTTTCGTGCGGATCCCAAACATAGGCAACGCCGCCGGACATGCCGGCCGCGAAATTGCGGCCGGTCTCGCCCAGCACGACGACGGTGCCGCCCGTCATGTACTCGCAGCCGTGGTCGCCGGTGCCTTCCACGACAGCCGCCGCGCCCGAGTTGCGCACGGCAAAGCGCTCACCGCCCACGCCATTGAAGAAAGCCTCGCCGGACAGCGCGCCGTAGAGCACGGTGTTGCCCGCGATGATATGGTCGGGGCCAAAGCCACGGAAATCATTCGGCGAGCGCACGATGATGCGTCCACCCGAGAGGCCCTTGCCGACATAGTCATTCGCTTCGCCCACCAGATCCAGCGTGATGCCATGGGCCAGGAATGCTCCGAAGCTCTGGCCGGCGGTGCCGTTGCACTGAATGTGGATAGTGTCGTCAGGCAGGCCGTCGTGGCCGTAGCGAGAAGCCACCACGCCCGAGAGCATGGCGCCGATTGTGCGGTTGCGGTTGCGAACCGGCGTGATGAAAGACACCTTCTCGCCCCGCTCTATGGCCGCCTTGCTGCGCTCGATCAGCTGGTGATCCAGGGCATGCGCCAGCGCATGATCCTGCTCCAGCGTCTGGTGCAGCGTGCCGTGGGTCTCAACGGCGTGGAAGACTTTGCTGAAATCCAGGCCTTGCGCCTTCCAGTGTTCGATGCCCTTGCGGGTGTCGAGCAGGTCGACACGGCCGATCAGGTCATCGAAGCGGCGGATGCCGAGCTGGGCCATGATTTCGCGCACTTCTTCTGCAATGAAGAAGAAAAAGTTGACCACATGCTCAGGCTTGCCCTGGAATTTCTTGCGCAGCACCGGGTCCTGGGTGGCCACGCCGACAGGGCAAGTGTTCAGGTGACACTTGCGCATCATGATGCAGCCTTCCACGACCAGCGGCGCTGTGGCGAAACCGAACTCGTCCGCGCCCAGCAGCGCGCCGATCACGACATCGCGCCCGGTTTTCATCTGGCCATCGGCCTGCACGCGGATGCGGCTGCGCAGATCGTTGAGCAGCAATGTCTGCTGGGTTTCGGCCAGGCCCAGTTCCCAGGGCGTGCCGGCATGCTTGATGGACGACACGGGCGAAGCGCCGGTGCCGCCATCATGGCCGGCGATCACGACGTGGTCGGCCTTGGCCTTGGCAACGCCTGTGGCGACCGTACCGACGCCGACTTCGGACACCAGCTTGACCGAGATGGACGCACGTGGGTTGACGTTCTTCAGGTCGTGGATCAGCTGGGCAAGATCCTCGATGGAGTAGATGTCATGGTGAGGCGGGGGCGATATCAGGCCGACCCCGGGCACCGAATAGCGCAGCTTGGCGATATAGTCTGTGACCTTGTGGCCGGGAAGCTGTCCGCCTTCGCCGGGCTTGGCGCCCTGCGCCATCTTGATCTGGATCTGATCCGCGCTGCTCAGGTATTCGGCAGACACGCCGAAACGGCCCGAAGCCACTTGCTTGATGCGTGAGCGCAGCGAGTCGCCCGCAGCCAGCGCAATGTCTGCCTCGATGCGCTCGTGGCCCAGCACTGACGCCATGGTGTCGCCCTTCTTGACGGGCTTTTTGCCTGTGCGCATTTCTTCGCGATAGCGCAATTCGTCTTCGCCGCCTTCGCCGGTATTGGATTTGCCGCCGATGCGGTTCATGGCCACAGCCAGAACCGCGTGAGCTTCCGTCGAAATGGAACCCAGCGACATGGCCCCTGTGGCAAAGCGCTTGACGATTTCCTTGGCAGGCTCGACTTCGCTCAGCGGTATTGCCTGTGCAGGATCGAACCGGAATTCGAACAGGCCGCGCAAGGTCATGTGACGGCGTGACTGATCGTTGATGAGCTGAGCGTATTCCTTGTAGGTGCTGTAGTTGTTGGCACGCGTGGAATGCTGCAGCTTGGCGATGGAATCGGGCGTCCACATATGGTCTTCGCCCCGGACGCGCCAGGCATAGTCGCCGCCCGCGTCCAAAGCATTGGCCAGCACGGGATCGTCGCTGAATGCAGATTTGTGAACGCGCAGCGCCTCCTCGGCGACTTCGAAAATGCCTATGCCCTGGATATTGCTTGGCGTGCCGGTGAAATACTTGTTCACCAGGCTGGTATTCAGGCCGACGGCCTCGAAAATCTGCGCGCCGGTATACGACATATAGGTCGAAATGCCCATCTTGGACATGACCTTGTTCAGGCCCTTGCCGATCGCCTTGATGTAATTCTTGATGGCCTGTTGCGGCTGGGGCAGCGTGGCCAGGGTCTCGAGTGCGAGATAGGGGTGGATGGCTTCCGCGCCATAGCCGCCCAGCAGGGCGAAGTGGTGGACCTCGCGCGCCGAGCCGGTTTCCACCACCAGGCCTGTATTGGTGCGCAAGCCTGCGCGAATCAGGTGCAGGTGGATGGCCGAGGTAGCCAGCAGCGCTGGAATCGCCACATGCTCGCTGTCCATGTTGCGGTCGGTGATCAGCAGGATGTTGTAGCCGCTGCGCACAGCATCGGCCGCATTGGAGCACAGTGCCGCGATACAGGCCTCAATGCCGTCCGGGCCCCAGGAAACGGGGTAAGTGATATCCAGCTCGAAACAGCGGAACTTGTCGGATGTGATCTGGGCGATGTGCCTGATCTGCGCCATGGCCGCAAAGTCCAGGATGGGCTGGTTGACCTCCAGGCGCAGCGGCGGGTTGACGTTGTTGATGTCCAGCAGGTTGGGCTTGGGTCCGATGAACGACACCAGCGACATCACGAGCTGCTCGCGGATGGGGTCGATGGGCGGGTTCGTGACCTGTGCGAAGAGCTGGCGGAAATAGTTGTAGAAGGGCTTGGCGCGGTTGGAAAGCACGGCCAGCGGCGCGTCGTTGCCCATGGAGCCGGTGACTTCCTCCCCATTGGCGGCCATGGGCTGCAAGATGAATTTGAAGTCTTCCTGTGTCCAGCCGAAAGCCTGCTGGCGATCAAGAAGGCTGACTTCCCTTGCCGGATCTTCAGCCTTCTGCGCGGGCAGCGATTCGAGCTTCAGGCGCAGGCGTTCGATCCACTGGCGATAGGGGCGCATGTTGGCAAGCTGCGACTTGATCTCTGCATCGTCGATGATGCGGCCTTGCTGCAGGTCGATCAGGAACATCTTGCCTGGCTGCAGGCGCCATTTCTTGACGATGCGGTGTTCGGAAATCTGCAGCGTGCCCGCTTCGGACGCCATGATGACCATGTCGTCGTCGGTAATCAGGTAGCGCGCGGGACGCAGGCCGTTGCGATCCAGCGTGGCGCCGATCTGGCGGCCATCGGTAAAGGCGACGGCTGCCGGGCCGTCCCACGGCTCCATCATGGCGGCGTGGTACTCATAGAAGGCACGGCGGTTCTCGTCCATGTCGGCATGCTGTTCCCAGGCTTCCGGGATCATCATCATCATCGCGTGTGCCAGGGAATAGCCCGACATCACCAGCAGTTCCAGGCAGTTGTCGAACGTTGCCGTGTCGGACTGGCCTTCATAGACGATGGGATAGAGCTTGGGCAGGTCGGCGCCCAGCACTGCCGACTGCATCATGCCTTCGCGGGCGCGCAGCCAGTTGAAGTTGCCCTTGACCGTGTTGATCTCCCCATTGTGGGCGATCATGCGGTAAGGGTGGGCCAGCGGCCAGGCAGGGAAAGTGTTGGTGGAAAAGCGCTGGTGAACCAGGGCCAGCGCGGAAACGGCACGTGTGTCGGCCAGGTCGCGGTAGTACATGCCTACCTGGTTGGCCAGCAGCAGGCCCTTGTACACCACTGTGCGCACCGAGATGGACGGCACGAAATATTCCTGGCCATGCGCCAGATGCATGTGCTGGATGGCGTGGCTTGCGGTCTTGCGGATGACATACAGCTTGCGCTCGAGCGCGTCGGGCACCATGATGTCCGGCCCGCGTCCAATGAAAAGCTGGCGGATGACGGGCTCACAGGCCTGCACCGTCGGCGACATGGGCATGCTGCGATCCACCGGCACATCGCGCCAGCCCAGCACGACCTGGCCCTCGTCGCGCACCGCGCGCTCGAGCTCCTGCTGACAGGCCAGGCGCGATGCGGTTTCCTTGGGCAGGAACACCATGGCAACGCCATATTCGTCGACAGGCGGCAGTTCCACGCCTTGGGCTGCCATTTCCTCGCGGTAGAGCTGGTCTGGAATCTGGATCAGGATGCCCGCGCCGTCACCCATCAGCTCATCGGCGCCCACGGCACCCCGATGGTCGAGGTTTTCGAGAATCTTCAGGCCTTGCTGGATGATGGAGTGGCTTTTGCGGCCCTTGATATGGGCGACAAAGCCGACGCCACAGGCGTCATGCTCGTTCTCGGGCTGATACAGGCCCTGGGCCTTTGGCGCGGCTCTGCGCGGAGCAGGAAGAGACGCGGGGCGGACGCCCGGCGTGCGGGGCACCACGGACGGTGCTCGGTTGGGTGACTGTGACATGGCAGACTCGTGCTTGGAAATGGTGCAGTGCGAAAGCTGCATTGCAGAGGGTCGAAGATACAGCGTAAGTCCGTGCCACGCAACAGAAAATTCTATGGTGCGTCCCTATTAAATATCGCACCATAATTGTGCGCAAAAAATAAGGGACGTATCCAAGTGGAAATATAAAAAGACAATTAGGGGTGTCCAAATTGGTGCGAAGTGCCAAAAACCGCCTTTTCAGGGCGGTGCGGCAGGTGAAAAAAAGCCACCGATGGGGGACGGTTGGGGGTTTACGCAACGCCGGCGGCAAGTGTTCTGCTGCGGTGCTACAGCGTTTTTCCGGCCAGCCATGTCCGGTTGGCCAGATACCAGGCTACGGTGGTTTGCAGCCCTTGATCCAAGGGCATACGGGGTGCCCAGCCCAGTTCGCGCCGAATGCGGGTGGAATCGATGTCGTATCGCCGGTCATGGCCCGGACGGTCGTCCACATGCGCAATCAGGCTTTCGTAGTGTTCGATTCCCTTTGGCTTGACGGGGGCTTGTGCCTCGAGTTGCGCACAGATCATCTTGACCAGATCGATATTCCGCTGCCCCCTGCCGCTGCCGACGTTGTAGCGTGCGCCTGGAGCGGCCTGTGTGACGGCCAGATGCAAGGCACGGGCGTGGTCATCGACATAGAGCCAGTCCCGTATCTGCTGGCCATCGCCGTAGACAGGCAGCGGCTGGCCAGAGATCGCACGCTGTATGGTCAGGGGAATAAGCTTCTCCGGATACTGCCAGGGCCCATAGTTGTTGCTGCTGTGTGTAATGATTACCGGCAGGCCGTAGCTGCGACTCCATGCACCCACAAGATGGTCGGCGCCGGCCTTGCTGGCCGAATAAGGGGAGCTGGGGGCGTAGCGGCTGAGTTCTGTGCAGGCTTGCCCGGACGCGGACGCCGAAGATGCGCTTCCTGTTCCGTCCAGCAGGGCTTCGGGGCGCGCGCCCGTCAGCACATGGGCTGGGGAAAGGCCCGCTTTCGCAGGCAGATCGCCCAGGTCGCCGTAGACCTCGTCCGTGGAAACATGATGGAAACGGAAAGCAGCCTGCTCGCGCTGACCGAGCTCTTGCCAGTAAGCGCGCGCCACCTCCAGCAGCACGCAGGTACCGACAATATTGGTTTCGATGAACGCGGCAGGGCCTGCAATCGAGCGGTCCACGTGGGATTCCGCAGCCAGGTGCACGACAGCATCGGGCCGGTGCTGGCGGAAGGCGCGTTCCAGCCCCGTGCGATTGCAGATGTCCAGATGCTCGAACGCGTAGCGGTGACTGTCGGCCACGGACGCGACGCTATCCCTGCTGGCGGCATAAGTCAGCTTGTCCACGTTGACGACCATGTCGTCCGAATGGCGGATGATGTGGCGCACCAGCGCCGAACCTATGAACCCGGAGCCGCCGGTCACGAGTATCTTCATTGAAATCTCTCTATGGGCAGGGGTTGGCGCAGTGAAACCAGGTGGTCAATACCCCGCGCAAAGTATAAGCGTATGCGGGCTTGTTCTTCCCGGCGCTTCCTGTGCAAGGAAGGCGTGGCAAGAGGCTGTCGCACGCATGCTGCCGGAGGGCAGTGTTGCCAGAGTGGTACACATTGGTGGTGCCATACCTGTCCATGTGGTATCATGACAACGCTAAGTGCTTGTGCATACAGCAAAAAATAGCTTCACCAAGCCCCGTCAACCAGGCAGGCCAGCCATTTCGGCAATGCCGCCTGTCAACGCGTTTCACCGCCCGCGCACCTTCCCATTCGTGGCGAGGTAAACCTAGTAGGTTATGCGCGCTGTTTGAACACATCCTGCACGCTTCCCGCGAAGCGCGGCTGCGGCGCTCGACAAATGCGTCCGCTCAGCATTGCCCGCCTGCTCCAAGGTCGGGCGCCGTTCCACCACGCGTGCCCAGACGGGTGCTGCGAGCCAGGCGCTGGCACGAATTGCCGCATCGGGCGATGAGCCACTGCTTGTCGGCAGGCCTCTCGTCCGACGCATCCGATAGTCTTTTACAGGAGTAATCTATGGCTAAAGAAGAACTGATCGAAATGGGTGGTCTTGTTACCGAAGTACTGCCTGATTCCCGCTTTCGCGTTACCCTGGACAATGGACACCCCGTCGTTGCGTATACCGGTGGCAAGATGCGCAAGCACCATATCCGCATTCTCGCTGGCGACAAGGTTTCGCTCGAAATGTCCCCCTACGACCTTTCCAAAGGCCGCATCACCTTCCGCCACATCGCCGGCCGCGCGCCAGGCTCGACCAACAATCAGCGCCGCCGCTGATCTCCTGCATGCAGCTCGGGTGCTTTCCTGCGCTCCGGCATTACAATTCCCGAAGAATCGCCCGCACATCGCGCCGCCTCCCAGGCAGTGCGCCGGCGGGTTGACCCATTGCCGCTGCGCCGCCGGCGCATGGCTGCGGCCATGGCCTGTGGCCGGATCGGGAAAACTATGTCTTGCCGCAAGGAGCGCCTGTGCCCAGTTCAAAGCAAAGTGCCGGAATCGCCGACCAGCGTCCGCTGACAAGCCTGCCTGAATGGCAGGTATTCGAACATGCTGCTGCCCGGGCTCCCATTGATGTCCACCGCCTGAGGGTGCTTGGCGCAGCCGGGCTTGATGTGGATATCAGCGGCCAGGGGTGGTCGCCGGAACTGCAGCGCGCAGGGGCAGCCCTGCTTGAGGCCCGCCAGTTCGGTCCGATGCGGGAACTGCTGCTGAATGGCGGCATCGTCAATATCACTGAAAACCGCGCGGCGTGGCACACGGCGCTGCGCGCGCCCGACCCCGTCGATGAGGTCGCCGCGGAACGCCAGCGCCTGACAGAATTTGTCCGCCAGGCCGATTCCGAGCGCCGCTGGCGCAACATCGTCCATATCGGCATAGGCGGCAGCGACTGGGGTGTGCGGCTCGCCGTGCATGCCTTCGGCTATGCCGGCGCCTGGCGTACTGTGCATTTCGTCGCCAATATCGACGGCCATGCCATGCAGGGCGGGCTGGCGGGCTTCGATCCGCACGATACGCTCATTGTCATGGCGTCCAAGTCGTTCTCCACTGCCGAAACCCTGCAGAACGGCGAGCGGGCCATCGAGTGGCTGCGCGCAGCAGGCATCGAGCATCCCCATGAACAAGTGGTGGCCGTCACGGCACGCCCCCAGGCCGCAAGCAGATGGGGTATCCCGCAAGCCAATATCTTTCGCCTGTGGGACTGGGTCGGTGGCCGTTTTTCGCTATGGTCTTCTGTCAGCCTGACAACCGCGCTTGCTGTCGACACGGATGTCGTCGCAGGCATGCAGGCTGGCGCGGCCGCCATGGACGCACATTTTGCGGAGGCCCCGCTTGAGGAGAACGCACCCGTGCAGATGGCGCTGTCGGCAATCGTCAATCGCAGCGTGCTTGGCTATGGGTCGCTCAATATTGCTCCCTATGATTTCCGCCTCGCCGACCTGGTGCCATACCTGCAGCAGCTTGAAATGGAGTCTCTTGGAAAATCAGTCGACCTGGCAGGCGCCTCGGTTGGTGTGCCGACGGGGCCCGCGGTATGGGGCATGCCGGGTACGGATGCGCAGCATACCTTCTTCCAGTGGCTGCATCAGGGCAGCGACGGGGCGCCCGTGGATTTCATTTTCTGCCGGCAGGCCGATCACGGCTGGCCCGAACATCACCGTCGCCTGCTGGCCAATTGTCTTGCGCAGCGCGAGGCGCTGCTCAAGGGCAAGTCTTACGAGCAGGCCTTGCACGACTGCGAGGCACAAGGCATGGCGCCAGAGGAAGCAAAGTGGCTGGCGCATCACAAGGTCCACGCAGGCGGTCGCCCGTCCAATCTCATCGTCTTGCCTCGCCTGTCACCCTATGCGCTGGGCGCGCTGATCGCGCTGTATGAACACAAGATCTTTGTGCAGGGGCTGGTATGGGGCATCAACCCCTTCGACCAGTGGGGCGTGGAATATGGCAAGGTGCTTGCCAATGGGATAGCCGGCGAGCTGGCCGGAGATACGCAGGTAGATAAGCAGCATGACGCCTCCACGGCACACTGGGTACGCCTGCTGGCCTGCCCGCCCGGCGAGCAATAAACGCTGGCCAGCATGTACGATGCACGTTTGCATGACGGCCATACATGAAAACCAGCACAAGGAGAAGACACCTTTATGAAGATCCAGGCAGCAGTTTTGCGTGAAATGGGCCTGCCGGCCCCCTATGCCAGCAGCAAGCCCTTATCGGTGACCGAGGTTGATCTCGATCCGCCCGGTTTTGGCGAGGTTCTGGTCAGGATCAGGGTGGCCGGGCTGTGCCATTCTGATCTGTCTGTCATCAATGGCGACCGGCCGCGCGGCCTGCCGCTGGTGCTTGGTCATGAGTCTTCCGCCGAGGTCGTGTCTGTCGGGGAAGGGGTAACGGATCTGCAGCCGGGTGATCATGTTGTTACCGTGTTCGTTCCCAGCTGCGGCTGCTGCATGCCTTGCCTGAAAGGCAGGCCCGCCCTGTGCGAGCCGGGCGCACAGGCCAACGCCGCGGGCAGTCTGCTGGGCGGTGGGCGCCGCGTGCATATCGGCGACGAGCCACTCAATCATCATATCGGTGTGTCATGCTTTGCCGATCATGCGGTGGTATCGCGTCGCTCATGCATACGCATCGATACTGACATTACTCATCGCGAAGCAGCGTTGTTTGGTTGTGCCGTGCTGACCGGCGCGGGCGCCGTCATCAACCGCGCTGCCCTGAAGCCAGGAGACACTGCCGCAGTTGTGGGCCTGGGCGGTGTCGGCCTTAGCGCCTTGCTGGCCTGCGTGGCATCCGGTGCGCGACGTGTCGTTGCCGTGGACCTGAGCGACGAAAAGCTGGCGCTGGCGCGACAGTTGGGCGCCACCCATCTGGTAAACCCGCGCAGTATCACGTCGGACGCGGATCTGATCGATGCCGCGGGCGGGCGCGTTGACTTCGGTTTTGACATGGCTGGCGCCGTGCCGGCCTTCGAGACAGCGTACAAGCTGACCGATCGCGGCGGCGCGACCATTACTTCTGGCCTGCCCAACCCAACACAGGGCTTTAAGCTGCCGCTGTCGCAAATGGTGGGCGAGGAGCGGGAGATTCGAGGAAGCTATCTGGGTTCAGGCGTGCCTACCGTGGATACAGCCCGCTATATTGGGCTGTACAAGGAAGGACGGCTGCCGGTGGACAAGCTGCTGGGCGAGACATTCACCCTGTCGCAGATCAACGAAGGTTTTGATCACCTGGCATCGGGCAATGGCTTGCGCGACGCCATCGTGTTTGACTGAGGCTTCCGCTTGACCGAAGCCGCAGGCGCCGCGCCCGGCTTCGGTCACACTCAGGCCTCATCCGCATTCCAGCTTCGTCCGTGCCCCGCTTCATCCGCGCCGCATGAGCTTGCCGATGACAGGCGGCAAGCTCTCCTCCAGAGGGGTACGCTGGATTCCTAGGGCTTCCAGTCTGGCGCAGGAAAGTGTGGACACTGCCGGGCGCGCAGCCGCGCAGGCATAGTCTGTGGAACAAATGGCAAGCACCTCTGGTCTGGCTGCATCGCCATCCAGTTCAGCCATGCGGGCAAAGATCCTCTGTGCGAACGCATGCCAGCTCATCGCCTGAGCGCCGCAATAATGGTAGATGCCACCGGCGACGGCTGATGCGTGCGGATCGGCCACCCGTTTTCCAAGGGTGATAATGGCTTCGGCCAGATCCCCGGCATAGGTCGGGCAGCCGGTCTGGTCACGGACCACGCGTATCGTGGCACGATCCGCACCGGCTGGGGGCACAGCCAGCCGCAGCATCGTTTTCACGAAGTTCTGGCCATATTCACTGAAGAGCCAGGATGTGCGCAGCACGATTGCGCCGGGCAGGGCTGCCAGCACAGCTTCCTCGCCGGCCCGCTTGCTCAGCCCATAGACATTAAGAGGGCGGGGTGTGTCATCTTCCGCGTAGGCAAGCAACGCCGGGCTGTGATTGATGCCATTCAGTGTCCTGGTGTTGCTTCGATGCCCGCCCGCCTGCGATATTCCGTCCTGGCCGTCAAATACGTAATCCGTCGACAGGTGTATCAGCTTCGCTCCAACATGCGCCGCCGCCCGCGCCAGATTTTCCGGGCCTTGCCGATTCACTGCAAAGGCCTGTTCAGGCTCGCTTTCCGCGCGATCCACCGCGTTATAGGCGGCGGTGTTGATTATCAGATCAGGCTTGAGAGCCAGAACATATGCCTGCGTTGCCCCCGCATCCACAATATCCAGGGCGTCATGCGCCGGCGCGTCTATCTTCCAGCCAGGCGGAAAGCGATCAAGCAGGCACTGGCCGAGCTGGCCCGAGGCGCCAGTCAGCAGTATCGTCACGGCAGCCATCCCTTGGCATCCAGTTCCGCCAGTGTGAGCCCGGCGCTGTCCTTGGGGGACAGGACTGGTGCTGCATCCGCAGCAAACGGCCACTCTATGCCAACCTGAGGGTCATCCCAACGCAGGCACACTTCGCTCTCCGGATCAAAATAGGCTGTGCATTTGTAGCTCACCATGGCGGTTTCCGACAGAACATAAAAGCCGTGCGCAAAGCCTGGCGGAATCCAGAGGCGACGGCTTGCCACGCCGGCGCTGCATTGCATGTCGGGCCCTTCAAGCAACAGGCCATGCCAGCGGCCAAAGGTAGCGGACCCACGCCTAAGGTCCACAGCAACGTCAAACACCCGCCCGGCGCAGACCTCCAGCAGCTTGCCCTGCGGCCGCTGGCGCTGGAAGTGCATGCCGCGCAGCACATTGGCCCGTGAAAAACTGCGGTTGTCCTGCACGAAACGCGCATCTTCTCCCAGGGCGCGCATATAGTCGCCATGGCGGAATGTTTCGGTGAAGTAGCCGCGGGCGTCGTGGAAAACCGGCGTTTCTATAATCTTCAGCCCCGCCAGCGGCGCGTCCAGTACCTGCATCGTCACATGCGCTCGAAAATGCCGGCTGCACCCATTCCCGTGCCGACGCACATCGTCAGCATCCCATAATCCAGATTGCGGCGGCGCAGTCCATATATCACAGTGGCCGCACGAATCGCGCCAGTGGCGCCCAGCGGGTGTCCCAGCGCGATGGCCCCTCCCATCGGATTCACAATTTCCGGGTTCAGCCCGGTTTCCCGCATGACCGCGAGCGACTGGGCCGCGAATGCCTCATTCAGCTCTATCCAGCCGAGCTGATCCAGCTTCAGGCCAGCCAGACGCAGCGCCTGCGGAATGGCTTCTTTGGGGCCTATGCCCATGATTTCTGGCGGCACGCCTTTTACCGCGAACGAGACAAATCGTGCCAGCGGCGTGAGGCCATGCTGCTTCAAGGCTTTTTCCGAGACAACGAGCAGCGCCCCCGCCCCGTCGGATGTCTGTGAGCTATTACCCGCCGTGACGCTGCCTTCTGCGGCAAAAACCGGGCGCAGCCTGGCCAGCGCCTCGAGGCTGGTATCGGCGCGAGGCCCTTCGTCCAATGCGACAGTCTGCCTTTGCACGTTTACGTCATCCTGCTTTCCGGCTGCCGATGCCGCGAGGTCAGGCTGCCGTCGTATCACTTCCACAGGCAGGATTTCGTCCCTGAATTCTCCTGCCTGCTGGGCCGCGATCGCCCGTTGATGCGAGCGCAGCGCAAAGGCATCCTGATCTCCGCGGGACACCTTCCAGCGCCGGGCCACCTCTTCCGCCGTCAGCCCCATGCCATAGGCCATGCCCAGGTTCTCATCACGCTCAAAAATCGCCGGGCTGAAGCTGGTGTTGATACCCATGGTGGGCACCATGCTCATTGACTCCACGCCGCCGGCCAGGATAACGTCAGCCTCGCCCACGCGTATTCTGTCGGCCGCCATGGCAATCGCTGTCAGGCCCGAAGCGCAGAAGCGGTTTACCGTGGCGCCGGCGACCGACGCAGGCAGGCCCGCCAGCAATACGCCCATGCGGGCAACATTCAGCCCCTGCGGCCCCTCGGGTATGGCGCAGCCTATGATGGCATCTTCGATGGCGGCAGGGTCCAGCGTAGGCGTCTGTGCCAGCAGGCCCTTGATTACCGTGGATAGCAGCTCATCGGGGCGTGTGTGGGAAAAGAAGCCGCGCGGCGCCTTGCCTATGGGGCTTCGCGTCGCCGCGGCGATATATGCTTGCTGCAGAGTAGCCATGTCTTGCATCCTTTGCGCCGGCCCTGCCGGCGTTCCTGTCAGTTTTGGTTGAAGGCCTTTGGTGACGGCTTCAATTCCGTACCGGCTTGCCCGTCTTCAGCAACCCGGTAATGCGTTCCTGTGTTTTGGGATGGGCCAGCAAGGTCAGGAATGCCGTGCGCTCCTGGTGCAGCATCCATGCCTCGTCCACCAAGGAACCCGCGTCAATATCACCGCCGCACAAGGCATGGGCAATATGGCTGGCCACCAGGAAATCGTGCTCGGAAATGTAGCCCCCGACCTTCATGTTCACCAGTTGCGCTTTCAGCGTAGCGATCCCGTCTCTGCCAGCCACGGGGAAGCGGCCTGGCAGGGGAGGCCGCCAGACGCTGTCGGCAAGCGTGCGTGCAAGCCGGACGGCAACGTACAGCACCTCGTGCCGATTCATCACGATGGGATCTGAGGCCTGAAGATAGCCGATCTCGCGGGCCTCGGCGGCAGAAGCCGACACTTTGGCTGTTGCCACTGCGAGAGCAAACTGCCGGAGCGTGGCAAGCAGAGGCGCATCAGGCGCTGCCTGCGCCCTCAGTTCGGCTGCCCGCCGTGCGCAGTATGTCAGCCCACCTGCGCCGGGTACCAGCCCTATGCCTGCTTCCACCAACCCAATGTAAGTCTCAAAATGCGCCACCCGCGCGGCGCAGTGAACCGACAGCTCGCAGCCGCCGCCCAGCGCCATGCCTGCAAGGCCTGCGACCACAGGCACCTGGGCATAACGCAGACGCAGCACCATATCCTGCATTTCGCGCTCAATCGGCGCCACAGCCTCTGCGCCGCCCTGCTCGAAGGCCGGCAGCATGGCCTTGAGATCGGCCCCGGCGGAAAATGGCTCGCCGTGCTGGCCGATCACCAGCGCCTTGTAAGACGCTTCGGCCAGGTCGACTGCCTTGCCAATGCCGCGCACGACCTGCGGGCTGAGTGTGTGCATCTTGGTCTTGAACGACACAATCAGCACGTCTTCCGGGTGTGGCGCGGGCAGCGTCCAGCAGCTTACGCCTTCATCTTCGTAGACCACCTTGTGTTCATGCGCAGGGGCTTCTCCCACCAGCCTGGGCGGGTCGATCTGGCGCGCATAGACGGGCAAACCAGCGCGCTGCTCGAAGCGGCCCGTGCCAGGGTTCCATGAACCCTGCGCAGTATGCACCCCCTGCGCATCCCATACCGGACCGCTGAGCGCCCAGTCGGGCAGCGGGGCGGACGACAGCGTCTTGCCTGCCTTGATGTCCTGCTCGATCCATGCCGCCACCTGGCGCCAGCCTGCTGCCTGCCAGATTTCAAACGGGCCCTGCGCGTGGCCGAACCCCCATTTCATTGCCAGGTCTACCTGGGCTGCCGTATCGGCAATGTCAGCCAGGTGTATCGCACTGTAATGGAAGCCGTCGCGCAGCACCGACCAGACGAACTGCGCCTGCGGGTCTTGTGAATCATGCAGTGCGGCCAGCCTGCGTATGGGGTCCCGTTCGGCCAGTATGGCTGCCACGGTGTCGTTGGCGCGGGCGCCAGATGGCACGTATTCACGCGTTTCCGGGTCAAGCCGCAGAATCGTCTTGCCGTCCTTGCGATAAAAGCCTGCGCCTGTCTTCTGGCCCAGCGCGCCCTGCTCGATAAGCCCAGCCAGCACCGGGGGGATGTCGAAATGGTCATGAAAAGGGTCGTCAGGCAACTGATCGCGCATCGTGCCGATCACATGCGCCAGCGTGTCCAGCCCTACCACATCGGCGGTGCGGAAGGTGCCCGATTTCGCCCTGCCCAGGCGCGTGCCGGTCAGATCGTCAACCAGATCGTATGGCAGGCCAAACTGCTGCGACTGGGCGAACACCGACAGAATGCCGAACACGCCGATGCGGTTGCCAATGAAGTTGGGCGTGTCTCTGGCGCGCACAACACCCTTGCCCAGCGTGGAGACCAGAAAGGCTTCGAGCACGTCCAGCATGCCCGGCTCTGTGTCGGCGGTCGGTATGAGCTCCACCAGATTCATGTAGCGCGGCGGGTTGAAAAAATGCACGCCGCAGAAGCGGTGGCGCAGCGTTTCGGGCAGCGCCTCAGACAGGCTGGTGATCGATAGCCCGGAAGTATTGCTGGCAATATAGGTGTCTGGCCTGAGCGCGGGCGCCAGTCGGTGATAAAGATCCTGTTTCCAGTCCAGCCTTTCGGCGATGGCCTCGATCACAAGATCGCAGTCGGACAGCAGGGCGAGATCGTCCTCGTAATTGGCCGGAACAATCTGCGCGGCCAATTCCGGGGTGCCCAGCGGGGCTGGGCTCAGCTTCTTGAGGTTGGCAATCGCTTTTTCGACGATGCCATTCTTTGCGCCTTCCTTGGCCGGAAGGTCGAACAGAACCACCGGAACACCGGCGTTGACGCAGTGCGCGGCAATCTGCGCGCCCATCACCCCCGCTCCACATACCGCGACCTTGCGCAAATGTGTGCGAGGCTGCTGCGCTGTACCCGTTGGCATAGGCTGACTGGACTGCATAAGGTTCTCCACTGAATATTGAATTGTGGCCAAACCGGCGCTCGCGCCGCCTGTTGCGGCATGGCGTCGCGCGTGCCGAAGCAAAAGCTAGATTAGTGGATTCCGGGCGCGCTTGCACGAAAGGCCCCGGCGCTAGAATAAACACCTGTACTCACTTCCTATAGCAGCATGGCCAGACTGCCCCGCCTCTATGTTCCCGATATTCCCCAGCTAGCGCAGGCGGAATTTCTGCGGCCCCTGAGCTCGCCTGCCGACCCCGCGCCGGCATCGCAGCTGGACATGCTGCTCGAGTGGCTCCGGGAAGAGGCGCGATCCCAGGGCGTTGCCCTGCACGGTTGGCTGCTCTTGAGCGACCGGGTCACGCTGCTTGCCACGCCGAGGGATGAAAAGTCTTTGTCACGGCTCATACAGGGGCTGGGGCGCCGCATGGCGGCGGGCATGCTGCATGGCAGGGTGTTCAAAGGACGGTATCGCAGTGCGCTGGTGCAGCCAGGAGCATGGGTACTGCCCGCCATGGTCTGGCTCGAGTCTCTTCCTGTGCAAGGCCGTTATGTGGACGCAGCCGCCCGCTGGCCCTGGTCGTCAGCTGCTGCACATGCCGGCCTGCCTGCTTCAGGCGCCGATCTGCTGGCCGATCACCCCGATTACTGGAATCTGGGCAATACGCCATTTGCCAGGCAGGCAGGGTACCGCCAGATGCTGGAACAGGGGCTGGGCTCAAGTGGCGCCGCGCGTATCCGCGATGCCTTGTTCGGCCAATGGGCCTTGGGCGAGGAGGCCTTTCTGGATCAGATCCGGGACAGGGCCAGCCGCCGCATTGCCCCGGCTCCTCGCGGCCGGCCTCGCAAAAGCCCAGCGTTATCCGAAACATCGCACAGCGAAACAGAAGCCTGAGCAAGCACGCCTACCGCAAGTGAGAAATGACATTTTTTGGGATTTGTTCTCATGGTTCCTCTGGCCTCGGCGCCCGACATGGGTAAACCCTTACGAAAACGGCCTGCGAATTGACGCTTGTGTGCGTTATTTGTCGTAGTGGCATGTTACATTTGGCGCGTTGAGAATGACCGCATTGCCATAGAATTCCGCAATCATGCCTTCCCTTTTTGTGCAGCGCAACGTCACGCTGTCCCGTATGGTGTCATTAGCGACATTCCTGTTCTTTGCGTTGATGCTATCGACGCCGAGAGGATACGCTGTGGGGGTCATCCTTCTTCTTGCCTGTAGCCTGTATTACGTTGTGGCGGCTCGCGGCGACCGTCCGCCGCTTGGCTGGCCTGACAGGATCATGGTTGGGCTGATGCTGCTGGTCTTTCTCATGGGCCTGGCAACCTGGGCCTACCATGGCGAAGCGCTGTCCGAGCTGGATCTTTTTACCCGCTACCTGTTCTCCGTGCTCATCTTCCTGCTGCTGCTCGCCTGTCCGCCGCGCATGTCCTGGCTGTGGGCGGGGCTGATCGTGGGCTGCGTGTCCGCGGCATGCGTTGCCACCTGGCAGCGTCTGGTGGTTGAAGATCCGCGGGCATTCGGCTTCACTGGCGGCATTCAGTTTGGCGATTTGGGGCTGACCATGGGCATATTGTGCGCCGTAGCCATGGTGTGGTGCAGCCAGTACGCACAACGCAAGACGGCTTGGCGGCTGGCTTTATTTGTTGGCATGCTATGCGGTCTATATGTCTCGCTCATGTCGGGCAGCCGGGGCGGCTGGATATCGGTACCTGCTGTCATCGCCATTTTCTGTGCGGCGTTCCTGCGTCGTTCCAATATGCGCTGGGCCATGGGCATCATGGCCACCCTGCTGGTGGGGCTGACGATTGTTGCCGTGACGTTGCCCATGGTAGAGACGCGATACGAGCAGGCGGTCGAAGATATTGACCAGTTTCAGGAAGGTAATCCCGATACGTCGCTTGGGCGCCGGCTGGATCTGTGGCAGGCCCTCGTTGATGTCATTCCCCAGAAGCCATGGCTGGGTTGGAGCGTTCATGACTATGCCGCAGAGAAGCAGCGTCTGGTTCAGGCCGGGAAGCTGAAGCCGCGCGCAGCTCGGCTGGCCAATGCGCACAACACTTTTCTGGAAGTATGGCTGCACAACGGGCTGGTAACGCTGGTTCCTCTCCTGGCGCTGCTGGGCTACTCGGCAATACAGTTCGGCCGACGCATACGCGATCCGGACTGCATCGTTCAGCTTGCGGCAACCGCTGGTCTTACCCTGGTCGTGTGCTACCTCATATTCAGCCAGACGCAGGTCATGCTGGGCCGGAACAATACACTGACGTTCTTTCTCATCACGCTGATGATCTTCTGGGCCATCATGAGGGCGCGACAAACCCAGCTGCGGGATGGTGCGCAGAGCAACTTGATATGTAACTGAAGCTAACATGACACAAACAATACTCGTCACCGGCGGTACGGGCTATATCGGCAGCCATGCCACAGTGGCCTTGCAGGCGGCGGGGCATCATGTGCTGATCCTGGACAACCTGTGCAACAGCGATGCAGGCGTGTTGGACGCTATCGCAGAGATTCCGCGTGAGAGGCCAGGTTTCATACAGGGCGACATACGCGATGGGGCGCTGCTGCGGGGCATCTTCGAACAATACAAGATAGACGCCGTCATGCATTTCGCCGGACTGAAGGCTGTGGGCGAGTCCTCCGTCATTCCGCTGGCCTACTACGACAACAATGTAAATGGCAGCATCCAGCTGCTGGAAGCGATGCGCCATGCCGGGGTGCGGACGTTTATTTTCTCGTCATCGGCAACCGTCTATGGCGAGCCGCAGCACCTGCCGCTGACGGAGGATCATCCGCGCTCGGCCACCAACCCCTATGGCCACACCAAACTTGTCGTCGAAGACATCCTGGAAAGCCTGTACAACAGTGAGCCTGGGTGGCGCATTGCGCGCCTGCGCTACTTCAACCCAGTGGGGGCGCATCCCAGCGGGCTGATCGGCGAAGCGCCGCAGGGCACGCCCAACAACCTGATGCCCTATGTAGCGCAGGTCGCCACAGGTGTACTGCCCGAGCTGCGCGTATTCGGCAATGACTACGACACGCCTGATGGCACGGGCGTACGGGATTACATCCATGTCATGGACCTGGCGCAGGGCCATGTTGCCGCGCTCGATTATTGCCAGGCGGCGCAAGACAAGGAATTGCTGACCGTCAACCTGGGAACAGGCAAGGGCTATTCTGTGCTCGAGATGATCTCGGCGTTCGGGCAAACCAGCGGGCGGCCGATACCGTATCAGATCGTTGGCAGGCGGCAAGGAGATGTTGCAGCCTGCTGGGCAAGTACGGACAAGGCCCGGCAACTGCTGGGCTGGCGCGCACGCCTCGAATTGCCCCGGATGTGCGAGGATGCCTGGCGTTGGGAATCCGCCAGGCGGGATCGTGTCGCCTGAACGCCACAGGTCAGATTTGTTTGCAATTGGCCGTTTGGCTGTATGAATGAGCGCCGGCCTGCGTGATATATTGCGTTCAACTGTTGAACGCACGGGCGGGCCGCCCTTGAACACATTGTCAGAAGAACATCACTTGAAGCTGCTTCGCCTGCTGGAAGAATCTCCAGGCATGACACAGCGCGAATTGTCCGCCGCGCTTGGGGTGAGCCTGGGCAAAACCAATTACTGCCTCAAAGGGCTTTTGGCGCGGGGGCTGATCAAGATGCAGAATTTTCGCAGCAGCACCAACAAGCTTGCCTACGCCTACCTGCTGACCCCTGCGGGCTTCAGTGCCAAGGCGGAACTCACGCGGCGCTTTCTCAAGATCAAGATGAACGAGTATGAGGCGCTCAAGGCGGAGATCGCGCAGTTGCAGACCGAAGCTGGGCAGTTGTGTTCCGAGCCGGCCATTTTTCAACATATTAATTCTCAACCAAGACAGTCAAAATGAAAAATTTCGCACTTATCGGCGCGGCTGGCTACATCGCGCCCCGTCACATGCAGGCCATCAAGGCCACCGGCAACGATCTGGTGGCCGCGCTGGATCCGAACGACTCGGTGGGCATTATCGACAGCCACTTTCCCAATGCGGAATTTTTCACTGAATTTGAACGCTTTGACCGGCACCTGGACAAGGCGCGCCGTGCCGGGAACGGCAAACAGGTCGAATACGTCTCGATCTGCTCGCCGAACTACCTGCATGACTCGCACATGCGCTTTGCGCTGCGCTCGGGCGCGGACGCCATCTGCGAAAAGCCCCTGGTGCTCAACCCCTGGAACATCGACGGGCTGCTGGACATCGAGAAAGACACGGGCCGCAAGGTCAACACCATTTTGCAGCTGCGCGTGCATCCGTCCATTGTGGCGCTGCGCGAGAAGGTTCAAGGCCAGAAGCGCGACACCAAGCACGAGGTCGACCTGACCTACATCACCTCGCGCGGCCACTGGTACCTGCAGTCCTGGAAGGGCGACCTGAAAAAATCCGGCGGCATCGCCACCAACATCGGCGTGCACTTCTTTGACATGCTGCACTTCATCTTCGGCGACCTGCAGCAGAACATCGTGCATCACTCGGCCGACACCAAGGCTGGCGGCTATCTGGAATACGAGAATGCCCGCGTGCGCTGGTTCCTGTCGGTCGATGTCGAGGACGTGCCCGAGGCCATTCGCGCCAAGGGCCAGCGCACCTACCGCTCGATCACCGTCGATGGCGAAGAGATCGAGTTCTCCGGCGGCTTTACCGACCTGCACAACCGCAGCTACGAAGAGATTCTGGCCGGGCGCGGCTTCGGGCTGGAAGAGAACCGCACCGCCATTGCCACGGTGGCTGCCATCCGCAACGCTGAGCTTACCCCGCTGCAAGGCGACTATCACCCGTTCCTGAAGAAATGAGCCATTACCAGCATGAGAGCGCAATCGTCGACGAGGGCGCACAGATCGGCGAAGGGTCGCGCGTCTGGCATTTCGTGCACGTGTGCGCCGGCGCGCGCATAGGCCAGGGCGTCTCGCTCGGGCAAAACGTGTTCGTGGGCAACAAGGTGGTCATCGGCGATCACTGCAAGGTGCAGAACAACGTCTCGGTGTACGACAACGTGACGCTGGAAGAAGGCGTGTTCTGCGGCCCGAGCATGGTATTCACCAATGTCTACAACCCGCGCTCGCTGATCGAGCGCAAGAGCGAATACCGCGACACCCTGGTGCGGCGCGGCGCCACGCTCGGGGCCAACTGCACCATCGTGTGCGGGGTGACCATCGGCCGCTACGCCTTTGTGGGGGCGGGCGCGGTGGTCAACAAGGACGTGCCCGACTACGCCCTGATGGTGGGGGTGCCGGCGCGCCAGATCGGCTGGATGAGCGAATTCGGCGAGCAGCTGGACCTGCCGCTCGAAGGCGAAGGCGAAGCCCGGTGCCAGCATACCAACGCCCGGTACATACTCAAGGGCAAGCAACTACACAAGCAGGAAGCCTGACAAATGATTGACTTCGTTGACCTCAAAGCGCAGCAAGACCGCATCAAGGACAAGATCGACGCGGGCATCGCCCGGGTGCTGGCGCACGGCAAGTACATCCTGGGGCCCGAGGTGGCCGAGCTGGAAGAGAAGCTGGCGGCCTTCGCGGGCGCCAAATACTGCATCAGCTGCGCCAATGGCACCGATGCGCTGCAGATCGCGCAGATGGCGCTGGGGATCGGGCCGGGCGACGAGGTCATCACCCCAGGCTTTACCTATATCGCCACAGCCGAGACGGTGGCCGTGCTGGGGGCGAAGCCCGTCTATGTGGACATCGACCCGCGCACCTACAATCTGGATCCCAAGCTGCTGGAGGCGGCCATCACGCCGCGCACCAAGGCCATCATTCCGGTGTCGCTATACGGGCAATGCGCCGACTACGACGCGATCAACGAGATCGCCGCGCGCCACGGCATCGCGGTGATCGAGGATGCGGCCCAGAGCTTTGGGGCCACCTACAAGGGCCGCAAGTCCTGCAACCTGACCACTATCGCCTGCACCAGCTTTTTTCCGAGCAAGCCGCTGGGCTGCTACGGTGATGGCGGGGCGATCTTCACCAATGACGAGGCGCTGGCCAAGGTCATCCGCCAGATCGCCCGTCACGGGCAGGACAGGCGCTACCACCACATCCGCGTGGGCGTGAACAGCCGGCTCGATACCCTGCAGGCGGCGATCCTGCTGCCCAAGCTGGAGATCCTGGCCGAGGAGATCACGCTGCGCCAGCAGGTCGCCGGCGCCTACGACCGCATCCTGAGCGAGCATGGGGTCAAGACCACCCCGTATGTCGAAGCGCACAACGTGAGCGCGTATGCCCAGTATTCGATCCAGGTCGAGGACAGGGAATCCGTGCAGAAAGCCCTGCAGGAAGCCGGCGTGCCCACCGCGGTGCATTACCCCATTCCGCTGAACAAGCAGCCGGCGGTGGCCGACGCGGCCGCCGTCCTGCCGGTGGGCGATGCCGTCGCCCACCGGATCATGAGCTTGCCTATGCATCCGTATTTGAAGCAGGATGATCAGCGGCATATTGCTTCTGCGCTTAGTGCTTGAGTGCAGTATAGGCTCTGATGGAAGAGCTCATACTGCGTAACGATGTATTTGAGTCGGACAATATGAAACCATCTGAGCGCGTCTCTCTCCTGTATGCCGCAGGACGCAGCAAGACACTGGTTGGCGTGCGCATCCTGCTTGTCGTGGCAGCGATGGCGATTAGTTCATCGGTTGTGGCACAGAAGGAGGCCGGCAATGCGCCGGCCCCACTGCCCGAGTACCGAGCAGAGATCTATAAGTATTACAAGCTTGGATGGTTGCCTGACGGGTATCCAGGCCGGTATACGGATGACGGCCTGGTTGCCCATCCGATATATGGGACTTATGTAATTGCGGATTATCTGCGTCAGTACAGGAAAACGAAGGAAAAAAGATATCTTGATGCGGCTGTCAGCGTCGCTGATGCGGGATTGAATCGAATGGAGGGCCTGGGTGACGCCCTGGTTTTCTATTATTACCCCGAAGACAAGCTATCCCTGATTCCAAACAAGTTCTATAGCGCGCTCACTCAGGCCAGATGGCTTGAGGCACTCAGCAATCTATACGAGACGACACACGACACTTCATACAGAAAGGCCGCCCACCGAGTGATGCTGAGTCTGCTGATTCCTACAGCGAAAGGTGGGGTTCTGCAAAAGGTGGCGGGGGGGACGTCGATTGAGGAATATCCGCACCAGATACCTTTATATACGCTGAATGGTTGGCTGACCGCATTGGAGATTCTTATCGACTATGCGAAGACCGTCCAGGATGACGATGCCAATGCGCTGGTGAAGGATAACCTGACAGCGCTGGAGAATCTGCTGCCGCTATATGACCTGCCCGGAATATCAAACAGCAGGTATCAGCTGACTGGTTCTGTAACCTTCAGGCTGAGTGGTGCGGAAATTGTCGATGCGTCGATTGAAATACCCGGAGAAGGGGTATACAAGGCAGACCACTGCGACGGGAAGCAAGGGAAATGGGATATTTGCCTTTATGAAAAATCGAATAAGACAAGGCTTAATGCCGTGCTGAGCTATGTCTCGGCGCCGGAGCCAAATGTCCTGCACCTCACAACCAAAGACGACAGCGCGGTCAATATAGAAATAGCCACATCCAGGTACGACCCCACAGTCACTGCCTTGCCAACCCGGTCATGGACAACACTAGGGAAATTCAAGCCAAGCAACAACCAGCTCGCGGTCGAGATACCCTGGGACGATGCACGCTTCGTTGCGTACCCAACGGCCTTCACCAAGAAAATTGGCGGCACCTACTACAACGTATACCATCCCATACATATCAAGGTGCTGCGGGCCTTATATGCAGAAACTGGTGTGAAGGTATTCAAGGAATACGCGGATAAATGGGCCGGTTATTACAAGGATTGGCAGGGGCTTGATGCGTATAAAGTAGATGGAGTAAGCCTTGTGCCGTATGTGGCAAATTGAAGGGCGTATGGCCGGGGAGCATTCCTCTCTATGTGTGGATGGTTGGCGGTATTGTGATAAATGAAATATTGGCAACTATCCAGGTTTAAAGGCAGACGCATATAGTGATTGATAAGAATAAAAAAGTAGTTTTCTCGCTGGCAAACAATTCTTGTGTGCATGACGCACGGGTATTGAAACAGGCTGCGGCACTTTCAGAGGCAGGCCATGACGTAACGATATATGCGAGAACGGGCCCGGAGGTAAATGCTCGAGAATCCAGGGATGGGTTCAAGATTGTTCGTTTCGACTGCTACAGCCTGTTTGTGAATGGCAAGAGCGCTTCTTTCGAGGAGGCGATCAATATTTTCCAGGATTGTGAGCCAATAGTCCGGAGCGCTTTTGCGGCAGCAGAAGAAAATGCGGCCAAAATGTTGAGAGAGAAAGCGGAGCGAGATGCAAAGGCTCGTGCTGAAAGACTCAAGGCGGCGGCTGAAGCTCGAGCTGCGGAGCGGGAAGCCAGGTTGCAGATAGCGCGGGAGGCACGGATTCAAGCCAAGGAGCGGCAGTCGTCGTCGGCGCATCAATCGGGACGCTCTGCAGCTCGAGCCAGCACGCAGGTATCGTTTCCCCCCCCTAAAAAACTAGTCGGGGCTTTCTGGGGGCAGAAAACCCGATTGATGGTAAGGACCCGCGCCAGGCGCGCGATAAAGAATGTCCTCTCCATACCTCCGCGTCTGGCTCGATGGGCCAGAACGACGCGAAATGCAGCCGTGCCTGAGACATCTGTAGATTTACAAGCGGTGGATGTTCCGGCAACTGTTGAAAACATGCGGAAAGCCGATGTCGCACCGGTTGCCTCAACTACCCATGCAGGTATCCTTCCGCCAGCCACGGCCCCCAGTCAGATCGGGCACCGCATTCGGCCAGTAGATGACGGTATGTTCTACCTGCGCTATTTTTTGTATGCCTATCATATTGCAGCCCTGAACCTGGATAGCAGGCCGGATATTATTCATGCCCACGATCTTTATACGCTCCCTGCGGCTATCCTGCTGGCGCGGCGTACCGGCGCAAAAGTCATATTCGACGCGCATGAGATCGAGACCGAGCGGATTCCTCCCTTGCCTGCTGAAAAGAAAGACTTTATTGATCGGCTGGAACGAACCTTGTTCAGGGAAACAGATGCAATTGTCGTGTGCTGCGAATCGTCTGCCGATTTCTACGGAGAGCGGTTGCAGAAGGATAGGCCATCTGTTGTCATGAATGCGCCAGTGCTCTCTACAACAAAAGAAGCTGATATTTGCGCACTTGAAGTCATAGACAGGCTAAGGTTGGAGGCCGAGGCGGAAATCATAATCTATACCGGTGGTGTGGGCCGGGAGGCGCGAGGGCTGCATATTGCTGCGGCTGCATTAGCGCACCTGCCCAATGCGCACTTGATCATCCTGGGGCCGCGGCATCCCGCGAATGACGAGTGGCTGATGGGCGAGGCTTCGTCGCTTGGCGTAAGCGATCGCCTCCATTTGATTCCACCGGTTTCGCATAATGAGGTGGTTGACTCGGTCAAGAAGGCTGATGTGGGCATTTGCCTTATTCAGGACGCTTCCTTGAGCTATCGCTATGCCATGCCGAACAAGCTGTTTGAAATGGCATTTGCGGGCTTGCCGCTTTGCGTTTCCGATCTTCCTGAGATGGGGAGATTTGTCAGGGAGCTGGGTGCGGGCGTCACTGTTGATCAGACCAATCCCCGTGCCGTGGCGGAGGCCATACGTCATTTGATGGATCACAGAGATCAGTATGTGCTGGACGAAAATGGCAAGGGAATCCTGATGGACAAGTATTCCTGGCCGGCGCAGAAACGCGTGCTTTGGGGTTTATATGGGAGGCTGCTGAGTCATGCTTAATTTCACATCAAGAACGAGGTTCAGTGACCACATTGATCTGTTTGATGAGATTAGGCGTAATTGCGAGTTCTTTACCGTGGGAAAGATTCCTACAAAGGCTCCCGCGAAGATTGTCCCCATTTCGTCTCCGAAATATCTCAGCGAGCTGCGCCGCTATCCGGATGATATTGTTGGAATAATTTGTTCTCCCGAGGTGGCGGAGCAGTGCCCGGATCATCTTGGCTGTGCCGTGTCCAGCCAGCCGTTGCATGCTGCGTACACATTGCATAAGAAGCTTGCAAAGCTCGAAGGATACTTCTGGACGCCTTTTGAGTCGATCATCTCACCGACAGCGCAAATACATCCCAGTGCATATGTAGCCCCATACAACGTGATCATTGGGGAAGGCGTGGTCGTACAGCCAAATGCCTCGGTCATGGAGCGGACTTCTCTTGGCGACGGAACCATAGTCGGGCCAAACAGCACTATCGGTGCTGATGCATACGAGATAGTGAATATCAACGGCACACCTGAGTTAATTACGCAGGTGGGTGGAGTCAGTGTCGGAGAGGGGGTTGTATTTCTGGCCAGTGTGACAATAGCCCGCAGCAGCTTTCCTGTCATGACCAGAATTGGTGATTATTGCAGCTTCGATAATCAGGTTCATGTTGCGCACGATTGCGTACTGGGGAAAAACGTCAAAATGACCGCATGCTCCATGCTGTCAGGCAGAGTCGAGCTTGGCGATAATGCCTACATCGGCCCCAACGCTACGATCTCCAATGGCGTGACAATAGGCCGGAATGCGCGGATTTCACTGGGTGCAGTCGTTGCCTCGAATATCCCCGATGATGCGCATGTATCAGGGAATTTTGCGATGGACCATAAAGCCTTCCTTCGCGCCTTTCGAAACCTCAAATCCATCTGATGCAGTGAAGAGAAGGACAATGATGCAATCAGGTTGCGAGTCGGGAATACAGCGCCAATAGCTTGGGCGCTTCATTATCCCAGTTGTACCGCTCCTGGACAGCTTTTCGCCCGTTGACGCCCATTTGCCTCGCACGTTCGGGGTGCGCTGCCAGATAATCTATGGCTTCAGCAATTTCCAGCGGCTGCTCAGGGTCGACGCAAATGCCGCAATCGTTCCCTTCTATGATTTCCCGCCACAGTGGAAAATTGGAGGCGATCACGGGCAGCCCGGCGCTCATATACTCGAACATCTTGTTGGGCTGGGCGTTTATGTGGTTCGGTACGCCCAGAAAGGTCACCAGCCCTGCGACGGAATGAGCCAATATGTCCCGTACGCTATCCCGATCCACAAATCCCTGCTCGTCCACTTTGCTCCATCCGGGCATTGCGTGCGCCGCAGCATTGACAGATGACTCCGCAAATCTGCCTGCGATGACCAGGCGTTCAGCCTTCGTGACATGTTCCATCGCCTTGATCAAGGGAAATATTCCCCGTATTTCCGTAATTCCCCCGATATAACAGACCTGTGGGCGTTTGATGGACCAGTCTGCTTCAGGCGTATATAACTCGCCGCGCAAGGGGTAGTTGTTGATGTCTACCACATCGGGATTGATTTTCCTGAACTTGTCGCGGATATGGGCGGTGGCAGTGACGATTGCATCCAGCCGTGCGCATACCCGCCTTTCATACCATTCGATGAGCGGAGGGATCGCAATTCGCGCTATGCGGTTCAAATAGGGCTTGGAGGCCAGTTGCTTGGCGATGTCTTCGTGAGCATCAAAGACTACCGTCTTGCCCAGGCGCTTAAGCTTTCGTCCCGCCGGCAGCAGTTCGGGGTCATGAAAGTGATAGATATCGGCATTCTGTGCCTGTGCCAGTCGCAGCACATTGCGCGTGGTTGTCAGCATCCTGGAAAGACGCCCCGAAGGCCTGCCGGCATCCTTGATGCTTACGCCAGAGGTAAGTGCGTCTCCTTGTCCGTCGGCGACCACCAGGCAGACGCGATACCCCGCTTTGGCAAGGCTGCCGCATTCCTTGAGGAATATGCGCACATCGGCGCGCGAATGCACCGATGTCATATGGCAAACGGCGATGGGGGCTCTGTTTTCGCCGCTCATGGCTGGCTCTGGCATTGGCTCACTGTGCGTTGGGGGCATCGTTCCTGGCAAGCTGGTTTACCCATCTTGCTTTGGCGTTTGCAGGCGTTTGTACAGCTGCACAAGGCGCTTGCCATACCTGGACCAATTATCTTCTTCAATATAGGCGTAGCAGGCAGCCCTGGCCTGTTCAATGGCTTCAGGAGCGAGATTGTTGATAATTGAGGCGATGGCTTTGGGGTCGGATTCTTCCGGCAGCGTCCAGCCTGTTCCGTTTTCCTGCACCGATTTTGTCATTTCCACCAGCGGGCTGCATAGAATGGGAACGCCGGCGGCAGGATACTCCCAAAGCTTGTTAGGTGTGCAGTACAGATGGTTGAGGCCGACGTTCTCGTAGGGAATCAGGCCGACGGTTCCACCTGCAGTCCAGTACAGGAGTTCATCCTGTCTGGCGGGGGGCAGAAACACAATCGCCGGCACGCTTCTGCCAGCGGTTTCAGACAGAATGGCGGCGGCCGATTCCTTGAGCTCGGCTTCAAGCTTGCCCCAGCCCATCATGACCAGTGTCCAGTCGGGGTCAAGGTAAGCAGCCATGCTGATCAGGAGGCGCAAGCCGCGTTTCTCGGCGAAACCTCCCTGATACAGGGTAATTTTCTGCGTGCCGGGCAGGCCAGCGGCCTCATGAAGCCTGCCGTCGTAGGCCACGCGCTGAGAGTAAAGCGTGGCGTTTTTGATAATGGTTGCCTTGGGTAGCCGCGGATATTTTTCCTGGTAGAACGCCGCGATGCTGTCGTTGATGGTGATGAACTCGTCAACATCTTTCTCGTGCGCCCGCATGAGAGCCCGGCACATCCGTGCATGCTCTTCGTTGCCCTGGGCAACTTCCTCATAAATCTCATGGGCGTCCCACACCAATATTGCTCCGGTCTTCTTCTTGACGGCAGCTCCGACCGGCAGCGCCCAGAGATCATGGCAGTGAATGACATCGGGATCGCCAAGCGATGCGGCGTCTATAAGGCATTGGCGCTTGATCCTGGTGTAGTAGGGCTTGGCCATTTTCCTGGCCGTATGTGTCATCCACTGCAAGGTATGTTGCAGTACTTTCTTGACTGGTGAAAAGGCCCTGCCGGCGATATTGTCGGGGGGGGGCTGACGCAGTCGGTGCACGTAGGCGCAAACACGCCATGCGACGCCTGTGAATATTCTTGGATAAGGCCGCGGAAGACCTTCCCTGGCGCAGTGAGATGTTTTTCTGGTGATATGCCGACATAGTCGATAGCAGAACCATGCGGCAAAAATGATGACGGCCAGGGCAGCAGCCAGCCACAACAGTGCAGCAATGGCGCCTGGAATATAAGAAAAGTTGTCAAAGTCCAGCGTCGCCAACATGAGGGCGGCCAGAATGAGAACGAAGGCAAGTATCGCAGTGTATACGACACGCCTCATTTTTTTGACAGCATCGCTGAACAATGGCCGGCAAAGATGTATGCGTACTCCTGATGGCCGAACATGGTCCTGGGAAGATACCCGCTTGTCGAGCAAACCCGTGATGGAAACTTGGTGTCCAGCGCTCGCCAGGCTATCCGCTTCTTTCAGAACACGGGCATCGTGCAATACGGAGTTCATAACCACTACGTTTATTCGCATTTTTTCTATTTCTGCGGTGACGAGAGGGAATAAAATGGCTGGATCCGCCACGCTTGCGGCCGATGAGCAGAGCGCCGGATTTTGATATGCCTCGTCCTGGAATTTATTGGGAAATCAGGGATGGTGCGGTTGTTATAAAGCAACATCATTGTTTTAAGTGAGTGCGGCTGATCTGGCCAGGGCAAGGAATGTATTACGCTTTGATCGGCCGCCTTGCCTGACATGGCATATGTGTAGAGCAAGGTGATCGAAGTTTACATCATCGGCCGCCCGGGAATTGTGGGGGTGAACGGCATAAATGCTACATAAATCTGTTGCGTTGTAAGTATTGATTGCCATACTGCTCCGCTGGATCGATGTCCTGCGGATCATCCGTTATAAATGAACCCTAGGCCAGCGACGGGTGTGCTCATTTTCTGGAATGAAATGACAGGTGCGCCAATCCGGCAGGACAGATTTTGTAAATTTTGTGGGATTACGTTTGAAGATGAAGAAAATATTGACAGTTCTGGGTGCTCGCCCACAGTTTATAAAAGCCAGTGTGGTTTCAGCGGAAATAAAGAAGAGGCCTGGAATTGAAGAGGTTGTTGTCCATACCGGCCAGCATTTTGACAACAATATGTCCGATGTTTTCTTTGAAGAGCTCGCGATGGAGCGGCCGAAGCATCAGCTGGATATTCACGGCGGCGGCCACGGCGAAATGACCGGGCGCATGCTGATCAAGATCGAGGAAATAATAAAACTGGAAAAACCAGATGTCGTGCTGGTATACGGGGATACCAATTCCACCCTGGCAGGGGCCCTGGCTGCGTGCAAGCTGCACGTTCCCGTGGCTCACGTCGAGGCAGGCTTGCGCTCCTTCAACATGAAGATGCCGGAAGAGATTAATCGCATTCTGACCGATCGGGTGTCGAACTGGCTGTTCACCCCGACGGAGGCTGCCGGCCGCAATCTTGTGGCTGAAGGCGTATCGAACGAGAAAATTCTGGGCGTGGGCGACGTTATGTACGACGTTGCGCTTTTCCATGGCAAGCGCGTCTCTGAAAATGGCGGGCTTCTCAAGCAGCTGGGGCTTCAGGCGAAGCAATATTTTCTGGCAACGATACATCGCGCCGAGAATACGGACGATGTGAACCGTCTGAAGAACATCATTGCGGCGTTGAATGAGGCTGCGAACGATTTGTTGCCAATCGTCTGGCCTATACACCCGCGCACGCGCATTACGCTGGCCAAGGAGGGGCTCACTGACACCTTGAGTGAAAAAGTGATCCTGATCGATCCAGTGGGCTATCTTGATATGGTCCAGCTGGAGAAATTCGCCGCAGCAGTGGTGACAGATTCTGGCGGTGTGCAGAAAGAGGCGTTTTTCCATGGTGTGCCCTGCATCACGCTGAGGGACGAAACGGAATGGGTGGAGCTCGTTGACGGTGGATGGAATACCCTGGTGCCGCCTGGAAAGATTGCCGCCTTCAAGGAAATCGTCAGCGCGGCACTTGCTAACAAGCCGTCCCCCATTTCGCCGTATGGACACGGTGATGCTTCTGCGCGTATTGTGGACGCGTTAGAAGCCTAGCTGGAGCGTGGTTGCATTGCTTCCCAGCATTGTTCCTCGATTTTTTTCATGTGTGCCAACAGCTTTGCTCGCGGAATATGCGCCCCCGCCGGTAGCCATAGGGGTGTTCCTTTCAAGGTCGCAACGTGATCGATAAAGACGAGTCCAATGTCGGGAGCAATGCAGAGAAAGGTCTGGTTGCCAGGCTCAAGCTGCGGGCTTTGGATCTCGTCGACCACTACCATGGTGTAAAAGGCATCGGATCCGATGCTTATTCTGCCGTGCCGTTGTCACATCCTATGGCTGATGCAAAGTTCCTGCTTGCACTGGTAGCTTTGCTGAACGCGAAGGTCATATCCCCACAAAGGTTTGTGCAGTATGCCGCCCCGGTCGGCCCGCGTCTGGAGAGCGCCAGAATCCCCCTTTTTGGAAGCGGGGCTGCCTGGGGCCTGGGTTTTTGCTTCCGCAAACTTCCGGCACGTGAACCATATTTGATCACTTCGGCCCTGACTGTGGAGGCTTTGTCTGCGGCAGCGGCAACAGGGCTGGTCGACCCGGTTTTCGAGTCTCTCCACCAGGCAGGCATGCACGCACTGGCATCATGGCTGCAATGCTGGGTGCAGCCATATCCCGGCGTGGCGTTGGCACTGCCGCAGTATTCAGAGCATTTGCAAGAGCCAGTCATTAATGCCGCAGCTTATGCTTTTGGGGTGGTCGCCCGATCTGACAGTGACCCGGTGAGCCATCAAGCTGCTGAGGCGAGGAGGAAGCTCTCCATGATTGCCGGGTTGCGCATCCCCGGCATTGGCTGGCAGTACTCAGCATCTTCGGGGATCGTGGACCTTGTACACCAGTGCTATATCATTAACGCTTTCCCTCCTGATATGTGCCCGATGGTCAATGAGTGGCATGCCGACCTGGTTTCCATGTTTGACGGTGGAACCGGTTACCTGGATGTCTGTACACTTGTCGCTGACGAGAGTGGCCTGGCGTCGTCTCCCGAGCTCCCGATTGTCAGAAGAATAAGTGGCCGCTGCGTCCGTGTGGAGCGCAAACCTGCCCGCTTGTGGTCGTTGGGAGAGCTCCTGGTCAGCTTGTCCCGACAAGCCGGGCTGATTGAGGATGAACAGTTGCGTTTGCAATGGAAGCGCACGGCAAACAGGGTGGCTGGACATATTCTGGATCTGCTCGACACCCATTCGAGGGAGGCTGGTTTCGTCCGGCACTCAATGCACGGTCTGCATGGAATCGCGGAGCTATTGGCTATGTATCGATCCGGGATGCAGGCCTCTGATGACCGGTGGAACAGGGCATTATGAACACGACTTCCCTGAAGAAGAAAGCGGCACAGACTCGTGACCAGTTTTTCCGCTACAAGAATGCGATGCAATGGCTGTGGAGAGAGGCTTATGGATCCTATAAGCTGATATCAGTTGGCTCCGCCGTGTTGATGTTCATGGCGCTGGTCCTGAAGTTCGGCGCACTGGCCATACTGGCAAGATATCTGCATTTGTTGGCAGCCAACCAGAATGTGCACATACTGGGCTATGTGTTCGAGAACACCAGGACATCTTTTCCACTTCTCATTGTCATAACGGCGCTGGCATTGGGAATGTTTGTGCTTTCGTCCGTAACCCAGTATTTCTCCGAAATATATAACCTGCGCCTCTGTATCAATTTTGAGGAGCGCTGTTCCAGTCGCGCCCTGTTTCTCATCGCCACAGTAGGGGAGCACGCGGGGCTACGCAGATTTCGGCCACACTTCTCGCGTATATCCAATATGGATGTCCGTTATTGCGGCACTGCCGCAAGGCTGATCCTGCGGTGTCTGTTGCCCATGTCTTCGGGTATGGTGGCACTGGCCGTATTGCTTTATCTGGATGCCCGCCTGACCATCTCTTTGTTCCTGCTGGTCTTGCTCATTATTCCTTTGCTTTATCGTGCGAGCCTGAAGGGAGCACGGCACTCCAAGGAGTTCGAGTTGCGAGCGCCCCAGGCCATCGTCGAGAAACGCCGTCTCGTCAGCGAAATAGCGGAGGCGTCTGGTCAGGACAAAGAGAAAGCGCCTAACATGGATGACGCATTCAGGAGCGGACCCCTGCGTCAGAGTCTGGATGCTTACCTGGGCCGTTTGGTCGCCAGTGCTGAAAGCACTTTCCTGGCCAGTGTCCTGATGGCGGTGGCAATTTTTGCCCTTCTGTTCCAGAAGGGTACGGAACTGCTGCAGATGAATACAGGGTGGGGCCAGTTGACTACCTATCTTCTGGTTCTGCGGCTATGCCTGAATAATTTTACGCAGATAACAAGCCTGCTCGCTTCGTTCAATCGCATTTACCCTCAGATGTTCCGATTCATCAGTTTTGAGAAGGCCGCTTCCCGCTTGGTCGAACGTGGCGTGGTTGCTCCCGCCGCCAAGGATATCTGGGTTGCAAACAAGAAAGGGGCTGGGGCCGTCGACGAATTACTGGACGAGGACGTATAGTTGCGCATGATTGACCACGCGCCTAAGCGCAGGCCTCGCCGTTCACGGCGAGGTCAAGCAAGGCCATATCAATGCGGCGCCAAAAGCGCCCCTGCATTATGGCGGAGAAGCTCCGGCCCCAGGGCCGGAGTTCTTCACGCACAACGGCAACTCCAGCCCCGATCCATGCATGGACATATGGGTAGGGGCTTATGAAGATATGGTACATCCACCCATCTGCAGGTGGTCCAGGTGTGGGGCGTTACTGGCGAGCCTATCACTTTGCCAGGTATTGGGAGATGTCGGGCCACGAAACGCTGATCATCAGCGCGGGGTACCACCATTTGCTGGAGCCCGATGAGAGGCGCTGGCGGGATCAGACCAAGGGCAGGGCGCGTTATGCCTTTGTTCCAACGATAAAGTACCGAGGCAACGGTTGGGGGCGCAAGCTCTCGATGCTGTTGTTCTCTTTGATGCTGGCGCCTTATTGCCTAGTCCGGGCATTGCTGTCCGGGCGGCCCGATGTGATGGTGTACTCATCTCCGCATCCGTTCGGCTATGTCAGTACATGGCTGGCCGCCAGGCTGCTTCGATCCAGGCTTGTTTTTGAGGTGAGGGATATCTGGCCGCTCAGCCTGGTCGAGCTTGCCGACATGAACCCGGCATCTGCGCTTGTAAGGGCAACGGGGTGGATAGAGCGTTTTGCGTACAGAAGATCTGACAAGGTGGTGAGCCTCTTGCCATGTGCCAAAGAGCATATGGTGGCCAGGGGGCTGAGCCCGGACAAGTTCAGCTGGATCCCCAACGGGGTTGGCGTCGAAGACGCTTCGGACAAGGGGCCGGGCATGTCTGTGTCCGTTCCCATACCGCTCGTGCAGCGAGTACAGGAGCTCAGGCGTGATGGCTATTTTGTCGTTGTTTATGCGGGGGCGCTGGGCGAGCCCAACTCCATTGAAACATTGCTGCAGGCGTTCTCGTTGCTGAAAAAGTACCCGGAAAAAATCAAGCTTCTCCTGATTGGGCGTGGAGTCATGGCTCAGCAGTTGGCTGACTATGCAAACCGCGAAGATTTGTCCAATGTGGAGTTCCATGACCAGATAGACAAAGCTGATGTCATGAAGGTGCTTGGGCAGGCCTCGGCGGGTTATATCTCGCTAAGATCCCAACCCATCTTTAGGTTCGGCGTCAGTCCAAACAAGCTCTGGGATTACATGCTGGCGGAGTTGCCGGTGGTTTTTGCGTGCAAGGCTGGAAATAACCCAGTGGCGGATCACCATTGCGGTGTTTCAGCGGATCCTTCCGATCCAATATCGATTCGTGACGCTATTGTGCAGCTTTGCAGGCTTCCTCAAAGCGAGAGAAGCCGGATGGGGGAGTCGGGTCGTCAGGCCGTCTTGCAGCATTATGAGTATAAAAAGCTGGCTGCCAGCTTTATAGAGGCCATGGTAAACCTCGCCGATCCAAAAGGAAAAAACGGCTAGTCCCTACCGTGCCCCAAACCCCGTCAGCATGGTCTTGATCGTCAGGAAAACAATCAGCAGATCCAGGTACAGCGAGCAGTTCTTGATGTAGTAAAAGTCGTGTTCGATCTTTACCTGGGTTTCGTCGGTGCTCGCCGCGTAGCCATGCCTCACCTGGGCCCAGCCGGTAATGCCAGGCTTGACCACGTGCCGGTAACAGTAGAAAGGGATGATTTCGTCAAAACGCTGCACGAATGCGGGCTGCTCGGGACGTGGGCCGATCAGGCTCATTTCCGCGTTCAGCACGTTGATCAGCTGGGGCAGTTCATCTATCCTCAACTGGCGGATGATGCGACCTACTCTGGTGACACGCGGGTCTTCTTTCGACGCAAACTTGGCGGAGTGTTCCTTGTCGGTATACATGCTGCGGAACTTGTACATCACAAACCGTTTGTTGCCCTGGCCCACGCGCATTTGCGCGTATATCACCGGGCCGGGGCTTTCCAGCTTGATGCAGATAGCCGTCACGATACAGATAGGCAGCACGATCGGAAGCGAACAGACAAGAATCGCAAGGTCCGCCAGGCGTTTCAGCATTTCGTAGGCAGGGCTGGGCAGCAGGGATCCGATATTGTTTTCGGACATTCTGTTGATCTGGACGCGGCCGGTGAACGACTCGAAAATCGCCTTCGCATCATAGACAGCGATACGGCTCAGGGCGCATTTGGTGAGAAACCGTTCGGTGGCCTGGTCAAGCTGGGAAAAGTCGGTCACGACCGCATCGTATCGGGTAGGGCCCAAATCAAAATCATGAATGACGCGGGTATCGATGTCGGGAAGGCCCAGAAGCTGGTCCGCCGCGCTTTGGCCGATCACGGCCAGCTTGAGCCGGCGGTACCTGAAAGTTGCCACATACTCCAGGTGAAACCAGAAAATGGCTGCTATGCCCGACCCCACGAGAATCAGGCGGGAGATTTCCAGCCTCAGCAGCAGGGCTCCCAGGGCGAACAGCATATAAACCACAAAGACCTGGGGGGCAATGAAGAAACCCGATTTGACGCCAGGGTAGGTCTTGCGCAGGCGCCTTACCGTTATGTGCGAAACCAGGAACGCGGCGGAGACGACCATGATCGCAGTGCGTTGGCCCTGGGTCGTGGTGGGTACGTGCAGTGTTCCCCAATAGAGGCTCAGAGGCAGGGCGACAGAGAAAAGGCCGCCCAGCAAAAGAGAAAACCAGAACGACAGCAAAATGCGTTCATGAAGCTTGTGGAAGCGCCTGCTAGGAAACTCGCTCATTCACAGTACCCGATAAGAAACCGGTTCAGAAGATAAGCATGGGGCGCCCTCATGCGTCATGCGCACCAGGTGCACCGGCCGCCATTGCGGCTTGCACCGGCGGGTCGTTGCGGGTTTGCCGGGTAGGGATGCCTCTCTGAACGTTCATTGTCATGTTACTTATGGGACGATTGCTTGGGATTATAGGCAGAGTTGAAACAGCTTTCGCTGATTTGTCCCGAATGCCGGGCAGCAGTGTAAGTGTAGGCGTGTTCCATGCATGACAGATATCATCCCGATATCCGGGGGAGGCTGCCATTGGTAATCCGCTGTGCGGTGTATTATCAGAGCAGCCAGGGCGGAAATTACCCTCGAGCACATTTCCCAATTTTTCATACAAATAATATGACCTGCTACAAACTCGGCGATATTGCTCCTAAAATTCACGATTCTGCCTTTATCGCGGCTGAAGCGACCATCATCGGCCAGGCTGAGCTGCAGGCGCGCACCAGTGTCTGGCCGGGGGCGGTGATCCGGGGCGACAATGAGCCCATCGTGGTCGGTGAGGGCTCCAACGTGCAGGAAGGGGCCGTGCTGCATACGGATCCGGGCTGTCCGCTCACGATCGGCAAGGATGTAACGATCGGCCACCAGGCCATGCTGCACGGTTGTACGGTCGAGGACGGCGCGCTTATCGGCATCCAGGCGGTCGTGCTGAACAAGGCGGTGATAGGCAAGGAAAGCCTGGTCGGCGCGGGCGCTGTCGTGACCGAAGGCAAGGTCTTTCCCCCACGCTCCCTGATACTCGGTGCGCCGGCCAAGGTGGTGCGGACGCTGACGGACGAGGATGTGGAAGGCTTGCGCCGCAATTCCCGCACTTACGCAGAGCGCGCCGCACGCTACAAGACGGATCTCACCGCCATTTGACCAGCCTGTCTATGAAAACCGCGGCCGGCCCGGGGGGCGGAACGAAGGCGGCGGGCTCTGTCACAGAGCCGCTCAAGGGGGTGCTGCTGCTGGTTGCGTCGCTGTGGGCACTGTCGGGGCTGGATGCCAGCGGCAAATATGTCATGGGCGCGGGCGTGCCGCTGCTTGTCCTGTGCCTGGTTCGCTATCTTGTACATCTGGTACTGGTGCTGGCCCTGGTCGTGCCGGCCAAAGGCTGGCGGGCGGTGCGCTGCCAGCGCCCGGGGGCGCAGATTGCCCGGGGCGCATCCATGCTGCTGGCCACGATGTCGTTCTTCACGACGCTTCACTATCTGCCGCAGGCGCAGGGCACCGCGATCAATTTTCTTGCGCCGCTGCTCGTATTGTCGGTTGCGCCCTGGGTGCTGAAAGAGCCGCCGCGCAAGTCGCGCTGGATTGCGGCGGGCGTGGGCTTCCTGGGGGTGATGATTGTTGTCCGTCCGGGTTCTGGACTGGACCCCGTGGGTACGCTGTTTGGGCTGCTGACCGCCTGCATTTTGTCGGTGCAGTACATCACGACGCGCAGGGTGGCCGTCGACGACCCCTATACCTCGCTGATCTGGAGCGGCGGCGTGGGCAGCGTTTTCATGATACTGGCGCTGCCTTTCATCTGGAGCGACGTCGTGCAGACGTTTGCGCAGCTTTCGATGGGCCAGGTGCTTGTGCTGCTTGGCACCGGTTTCTGGGGCTCCTTCGGCCATCTGCTGCAGATCCAGGCCTATCGCTGTGCGCCGGCCTCGCTGCTGGCGCCATTCATTTATTTTCAGATAGTCAGCGCCGCCACGCTGGGCTGGCTGATCTGGGGACAGTTCCCGGACGGGCTGTCCTGGGTCGGCATCGCTGTGGTTTGCATGAGCGGTATGACTATAGGAATGGTTGAATGGCGCAGGCGTAACATATAATCCGCCCATGACGAAACGAATCCTAATTGTCCGAACGTCGTCGCTCGGCGACCTGGTGCATATGCTGCCGGCCATATCGGATATCGCGCGGCATGTTCCGGGCGCGCAGATCGATTGGCTCGCCGAGGAAGGTTTCGCCGAAATCCCATCATGGCATCCTGCGGTGAATGAGGTGATTCCCGTCGCGCACCGCCGCTGGCGCAAGCACTGGTGGGCAGCCGAGACCCGTGCCGAGCGCGCGGCTTTGCGGCGCAAGCTCGGCTCGCGGCGATACGATATTGTGCTGGATATGCAGGGCCTGATGAAATCCATCTGGCTGGTGCGCCAGACGCATGGTACGCGGCATGGGCTTGATTTCCGTTCGGCGCGCGAGCCGCTGGCCTCCTTCTTCTACGACGTGAAGCATACGGTGAAGTTCTGGCAGCCGGCGGTCACCCGCCAGCGCGAGCTTGCTGCAGCGGCGCTGGGCTATACCTATGAAGGCGAGGCAGACTTCGGCCTGGGGCGCATTACCGAGGGCGCGGCCATTGAGCCATATGCGGTCATCATGCCTTCGGCCAGCCGCGACGACAAACTGTGGCCTGAGGAAGACTGGCGCCGCGTCTTCGATTGCCTGCATGAGCGGGGGCTGGACCTGCGCCTGCTCTCGGGCAACGCGGCAGAGACCGAGCGCGCCAGGCGGCTCGTTGCCAGCGACGACCGTGCCCAGGTGCTGCCCCGCATGAATCTGACAGATGTCGCCCGCGTTCTTGCTTCCGCCCGTATCATGGTGGGGCTGGACAGCGGGTTGACGCATTTGTCGGCCGGGCTGGGCAGGCCCACCATTGGCATCTACAAGGCGTCTACGCCCGTGCGAACGCCGCTCGAAGGGCCCGCCTATACGGCCAGCCTGGGCGAGCGCGGCAGCGCGCCGTCGGCGCAGACAGTACTGAGCGCCATTGGGCAGGCGCTTGATTTTGACGATACCTCGCATGCCGAATTCGCCGGCGGCGATTTGCCCGCTGCCTAGTGTGGCAGCGGCTTTTGTGAGCGACGCCGTTCGCGGCGTCCCCTGGATGTTTAATCAACTGGTGGCGCATATCTGGTGAACCGGTTTCTCTATACCTCTCTTATCAGGCTACTGTCGCCCGGTCTGCTGGGCTGGATGGCCATGCGCGCGCGTCGCGTGGGGGGGGACTGGGGCGTATGCTCCGGCGCACGGTTCGGTCATTACGCGCAGCCCAGCCCGCTGGCCGCGCCGGTATGGGTGCATGCGGTCAGCCTGGGCGAGACGCGGGCCGCGGTACCGTTTGTGCAGGCATTGCTGGAACGGGGGGAAACCGTACTGCTCACCCATATGACGATTACCGGGCGGGAAGAGGGTGAGCGCGTATTCCGCCAGGCCATAGACGAGGGGCGGCTGCTTCAGCAATGGCTGCCTTACGATTTCCCTGGCGCTACGCGGCGCTTCATGGAGCACTATGCTCCACGGGCCGGGGTGCTTATCGAGCGCGAGGTCTGGCCCAATCTCATCGCCTCGGCCAGGCAGGCAGGCGTGCCAATGATGCTGGCAAGCGCGCGGTTTTCCGATCATGCGCTGCGCCAGAGCCTCAGGCTGGGCAGTGTGATGCGGCGTGCCTATGGCAGCTTCCATGCCGTCTACGCCCAGACCCTGCAGGACGCCCAGCGGCTTGAGCAGGCAGGCGCTTCGGCGGTGCGCGTGTCCGGAAACTTCAAGTTCGATGTCTCGCTGGCCGAGGGCAAGATACGGCGTGGCCGCGAGTTCGCCGCATGCCTGAAGCGCAAGGTCATAGTGATTGCCAGCACCCGGGAAGGCGAGGACGAACTGTTCATTCGCGCGATGGGCAAGCATATCAAGCGGGCCCGGGCGCAGGGCAGGAATCTGTCTGAGCAGGTCATGTTCTGCCTGATCCCCCGCCACCCGGAGCGCTTTGACACGGCGGCCACCCAGTTGTCCCAGTCCGGGCTTTCTTTTGTGCGGCGCTCGCAGTTGCTGGCCTCGGGCGACTGCAGTACAACGGCCCTGCAAGCCTGCGGCAATGCCGCCGTCATGCTGGGCGACAGCCTGGGAGAGATGCCGTGGTATTACGCATTGGCCCAGGTCGCGGTGGTCGCCGGCAGTTTCGTTCCGCTGGGCGGGCAGAATCTGATCGAGGCGTGCGCCGTGGGCACGCCTGTGATTGTCGGGCCGCATACGCGCAATTTTGAGCAGGCGGTGGTGGATGCCCTGGACGAAGGCGCCGCCTTGCGCGCCCCTGATCCCGAGGCTGCGCTGCAGCAGGCGCTGCAGCTGCTGGGCGACCCCCAGCGCATGTCGGGAATGGGGCTCGCCGGGTCGCATTGGGTGCAAAAGCATGCTGGGGCTGTAGCCCGCGTGCTATCGGGGCTGTCGGAGATCGCCGGCCCGCGCTGAGCCGACGCGGCAGGCCGGACGCGAAGCCGCGCGTCAGGGTTCCAGGCCGTGATACTTGCGGCCCAGCTCGATCGTGGCGCGGAAGAAACCCGCCTTGCTGCCGCAGTCGTACCGCGTACCCTCGTATTGAAGCCCGTACACAGCCTTGGACTGGAGCAGGCTGGCGATGCCGTCGGTCAATTGCAGCTCTCCACCCACGCCGGTTTTTGTGTGGCGCAGATGCTCGAAGATTTCCGGCTCCAGCACATAGCGGCCCACCACGGCCAGGGAACTGGGCGCCTGGTCGGGATGCGGCTTTTCGACTATGCCTGACAGCCGCTCAGTCTTGCCGTTGATCGGCTCGCCCGAGATGATGCCGTATTTCTGCGTGTCTTCGCGTGCGACCTCCTGTATGGCAAGCACGCTGCCATTCTGCTGGTGCGCAGCATCGATCAGCTGCCGGGTGACGGAAACCCTGGCGTCGATCAGGTCATCGGCGAGCAGGACAGCGAAGGGCTCGTTGCCGACAATGGGGGCGGCGCACAGCACGGCGTGGCCCAGCCCCAGGGGAGCGGGCTGGCGCGTATAGATACAGTTGACGTTTGCGGGGATGATATTGCGTACCGTGTCGAGCAGCTCGGTCTTGTGCTTGGATTCGAGATCCGCCTCCAGCTCGGGCACACTGTCGAAATGATCTTCAATGGCCCGCTTGTTGCGCCCCGTGATGAAAATGAGATCCGTGATGCCGGCGGAAATGGCCTCTTCCACAGCGTACTGGATGAGCGGCTTGTCCACGATTGGAAGCATTTCCTTGGGCATTGCCTTGGTGGCCGGCAGAAAGCGTGTGCCCATGCCGGCTACGGGGAATACTGCTTTGCGAATTGGCTTCATGTCTATGTCTGGATCTTGGTGTGTTTTGGGCGAAGTGGTTGCGTGCTTGCGCCGTGCAGCCGAATGATAATGTATGCCGCCCGCCGGGGGCGGCCAGGTCTGGCGGGAGCAAGTTCCATGCCTGGGGAAACAGCCGCGGGGACCACGGGATATTGCGCGCTTTGTCCTGCGCCCGGACGCGCCTGCCTGGCCCTCATGGCGTCCAGCAATGCGCAGTATGTGTATTATGAACGCTTCCGGGTTTTCGACCTCCTGTCATCATGCGTCCATTGTTTCTCATCATCCTGCTGGCAAATCTGGCCGTTCTGGGGTTTGGCCAGGGCCTGTTCGGGCCGCCGCCCAGCGAAGACGGGCGTGCGCCGCGGCGCCTGTCCGAGCGGCAGCAGAACGCTATCGCGCTCGGCGCCCCCCTGCCAGCGCAGCCGACACCGGTTGCGGAGCAATCAAAGTAGCGCCAGCCGGGCGAGTCCGTCGAGCACAGGCGTGGCGAGCCATTCGACCGACTCGCGGGCCTGGCCCAGATCTGCCTGCGCGCGCAGCAGCGTGCGGCACACCTCGCCTTCCACAAGCGGCCAGCCGCCGCCGCTGCAAAAAACGAGCGGCGCCTGCCCGTATCGCGCCAGCCCTTCGCGCCATTGACGCAACAGCGCGCCTGTCTGGGCGGCGGCGATGCCGCTGCTGATGGCCTGGTGCGTATGCAGGCCGAAGGCTGCGAATGAGCTTTCGGCCAGCGGCAGATTGGCGGTGGCCGAGGCAAGGCTGGCGCGCATCAGCATGGGGCCGGGCAGGATCAGGCCGCCCACGAAGACGGGCTCGCCCGCTTCGTACCCCAGTGTGTCTATCGTGGTGGTGGTGCCGAAGCTTGCCAGCATCATGGGTCTGTGGCCTTGCGCATGCCCGGCAAGGCCAACCATGGAAACCCAGCGGTCGGGGCCGAGCTGCGCCGGGTTCATATAGCCATTGCGCACCCCCGCCGCGGCAGGCGTGCCTGTGACCCAGGATATGTCTGTGTCAAGGTGGCGCTGAACGATGTCTTCGATGCGCTTGCCTGCTTCGTTGCCGGCTACATTGGTGCCCAGGGCCCGGATCGCTCCACTGCCATTGCCTGGGCGCGTCGCAAGCCAGGGTTCGATCTGATCCAGCTCTGCGTGGCCCAGCGCCAGCGCCACCGCCTCGCGCTCACCCGTTCGCGTGTCTATCCACCCGAACTTGATGCGCGTATTGCCGGCGTCGATCAACAGCGTCGTCATTCCGGGTATTCCTGCCGGCGCCGCACCGAGACCTCGCCTACGGACACGCCGATCTGCCCTGCCGGCGTGCGCAGCTGCAGCTGGCCATTGGTGTCGACGCCGCAGGCGATGCCCGCCTGAATGATGCGGTTATGTTCGATGATGTGGATATGCTGCCCCGCCAGGGCATCGACCTGCGCATAACGTTCAGGCAGGAAGTCGAACCCGTGGGCGGTGACTTCATTCAGGCTGTCATACCAGGCTTGTGCAACGCTCGAGACCATGAGGCTGGGGCTGACCTGTGCGGCAGAAGGGTCTTCGCGTGCGATTTCCGACCAGTCGGACACGCTGCGGTTGAGCGATTTGCTCAGGGCGCGGGCGTCATCCAGGTTGATGCCCATGCCTATGATGGCGACATAGTGGTCTGGCGAAAGCCTGGATGCGCCCGCGCGCGTGGTTTCGACCAGGATGCCCGCCAGTTTGGCGTATCGCCACTGCAGGTCGTTGGGCCATTTCATGGAGAGATTAAGCCTGAGCTCGGGCGAAATGAGTTTGCGCAGAGCCTCGCATGCCGCAAGCCCCACCAGCGGGGATAGCGTGGGCAGCTTGCGCGGCGGCAGGAATACATCGAAAGCGCAGGAAAACATCAGGTTGGCGCCTTCGCGGTTCTGCCAGCTGCGGCCCGACCGTCCACGTCCGTGCTCCTGCAGGTGCGCGCCCAGCAGCCAGGGGCGCGCCAGTTGGCCGCGATCGGCGCGAGCCAGCTCCATCAGGCTCGCGTTGGTGGATGCAATGGTGCGCACCCACTGTATCTGGCGGAACTGGGGCAGGGCGCCAGACAGCGCGGCCTTCATGTCCTCGGGTTCAGGCAGGGGTTGGAGGTTATCTTCGCTCATGGGAAGCGATAATAAACCGTCCCGGGCCTTCATGTCTGTGCCTGGCCCGGATACGAATCGTTGCCTTGACCTGCTGTTTGCCTAGCGGGGCGGGCGATATCCATGATGCAGCTGGCGTAAAATGGCCGGGCCCGCCGATTCAGGCGTGCGGGTGCCATGCAGGCATGGCATTCATAACCTGATTCCATTGATTCCCTATGCTCGTGCGTACCCAGAAAGTGACATTCGAAGGCCAGGCCGGTCCCATGGACTGTGCCGTGGACATTCCTGGGCAGGAGCCCCCGCGCGGCTGGGCGCTTGTGCTGCACCCGCATCCCCTGCACGGCGGCGCCCGTGACAACAAGATCGTCACCACCATTGCGCGGGCCTGTGTGCAGCAGGGGCTTGTTGCCGTGCGGCCAAACTTTCGTGGCGTGGGCGCTTCGGGCGGCGCCTTCGATGCCGCGGTGGGCGAGACGGCCGACATGCTGGGGCTGGTGCCTCAGTTCGAGGCCGCTTTTCCCGAGGCGGCCGCCGGCAAGTGGGTGCTGGCGGGGTTTTCATTCGGCACATCCGTGGCTGCGCAGCTATATGCCGCCAGGGCTGAACAGCACCTTAAGGTGCCTGATGCGCTATTATTGTTCGGTTCCGCTGTGGAGCGCTTCAGGTTCCGGGATATCCAGGTTCCGGACCACACCCTGCTGGTGCATGGCGAGGTGGACGAGGTCGTTCCGCTTTCCGAAGCCATGGCGTTCGCCCGCGCTCACGAGCTTCCCATGGTGGTGGTGCCCGACGCCAGCCATTTTTTCCATGGCAAGCTGATCATGCTCAAGAACTTGCTGCAGCAACGCCTGCAAGCCATCTGAACGCCTTATTTTATTGACGATATAGCCAATGATCTTCAATCTTCCCCGATTTTCCTCTTCCGCCTTGACCCGCACGGCAGCAGCCGCAAGCGCAATATTCGCGCTATCCCTGGCGCCCGCCTTTACAGTCGCCCAGGAGGCTGCGCAGCAGCAGGCGCCGGTCGCCACGCCCGCCACAGGCGAGCCCATCAATGTGGGCGTGCTCTCGACGGTGCCCGCGCCCACGCTCACCGCGAAAGCGTGGCTGACGCTGGATGCCACCAGCGGCCAGATCATTGCGGCGCAGAATCCGGACGAAAAGGTAGAGCCGGCTTCGCTCACCAAGATCATGTCGGCGTACATCATTTTCGATGCCATCGAGAACAAGCGCCTCTCGCTTGACCAGAAGGTGAACGTGTCCGAAAAGGCATGGAAGACGGAAGGCTCGCGGATGTTCATCAAGCCCAACACGCAGGTGTCCGTCGACGACCTGCTGCAGGGGCTGATTGTGCAGTCGGGTAACGATGCCACGGTGGCGCTTGCCGAGGCAGTGGCAGGCAGCGAGGGCGCCTTCACCGCGCTGATGAATCAGGAGGCCGCGCGCCAGGGCCTGAAGGATACCCATTTCGAGAACTCCACCGGCTTGCCGGGGGCTACCCATCTGACCACGGTGCATGACCTGGCCATCATGGCCCGCAACCTGATCCAGCGTTTCCCGCAGTTCCTTCACTATTACAGCCAGAAGGAATACACCTACAACAACATCAAGCAGAACAATCGCAATCGCCTGCTCTGGACGGATCCTACCGTCGATGGCCTGAAGACGGGGCATACACAGTCCGCGGGCTACTGCCTGGTCTCGACGGCGCTGCGTGACGGTCGCCGCGTGGTATCGGTGATCGTAGGGGCCGCCAGCGATGCGGCGCGCAGCGAAAACAGCCTGAAGCTGCTGAACTGGAGCTTCCAGAATTTCGATACCGTCAAGCTGCTCGACATTGACAAGCCTGCCGTCACTGCGCGCGTCTGGGAAGGCGAGGCCGAGAATGTGGGCCTTGGCACGCCCACCGCTACGTGGGTTACGGTGCCGCGCGGCAAGGCCCAGGAAGTACAGCCGGTTGCGCAATATACGCAGCCGCTGGTGGCGCCGCTCTCCAAGGGGGCCAAGGTCGGCACGGTGACTCTGTCGCTGGACGGCAAGGTGCTTCGCCAGGAGCCGCTGTATGTGTTGGACGACGTGCCCCAGGCGGGCTTTTTCGGACGAATCTACGACAAGATCCGCCTGATGCTGCAGTGATTGTGGTGCCGGCCCTGTGCGCCGGCCTTTTTTCCTTCGAGGCGTAGACAGAAAATGATTCCCGATGTCGATAACGACAGTATCGTTTACCTGAATGGCGAATTCGTTCGCCTGGGCGATGCGCGGATTTCGGTACTTGACCGTGGCTTTATATACGGCGACGGCATATATGAGGTTGTGCCGGCATACGGCGGCAAGCCGTTCCGGATGGATGGCCACCTGGGGCGCCTGCAGCGCAGCCTGGCGGCCATAGGCATCAAGGTCGATATCGACAGGGCGGGATGGGAGGCGCTGGTGCGCGACCTCATCGCCCGCTCCGGGCTGGGGGACTGTATTGTCTATATCCAGGTCACGCGCGGCGTGGCTAAGCGGGATCACGCTTTTCCGAAGCAGGCCACGCCCACCGTATTCTGCATGGTCTCGCCATTCAGGCGACCCAGTGCAGCATGGCGCGAGCAGGGGCTTTCCGCCGTGGGCATCCCGGATATCCGCTGGCTGCATTGCGAGATCAAATCTGTTTCGCTGTTGGGCAATGTGCTGGCCAAGCAGCACGCCGTGGACGCAGGGGTGGATGAGGTGCTGCAGTTCAGGGGCGACCACCTTTCCGAAGGCGCTTCCTGCAATATCTGGGTGGTGCGCGACGGCAAGCTGCTGGCGCCGCCGCGTGACAATCTCATCCTGGAAGGGATACGCTATGGCTTTATGGAAGAGCTGGCGGCTGCGGCAGGCGTGCCATTCGAGGCGCGGCCTATCACCAGGGAAGAAGTCGAGACTGCGGACGAGCTGATGCTGACGGCCGCCACCAAGGAGGTTCTGCCCATCACACGGTTCGAAGGCAAGCCGGTGGGTACAGGCAGGCCGGGGCCGATATATGCTGCCTTGCGTGCCGGCTACGACCGCGTCATCGCGGCGCTCTGAGCGTCCCTGCAAGCCCTGGGGCGGCATGCCGCCCGTACCGCCCGGCCTTCGAGGCCGGGCCTGGAGCATTTGATGAAAGAAATTCCCCCCGAAGAATCGCTGATCGAATACCCCAGCGATTTTCCAATCAAGGTGATGGGCAAGGCCCATCCGGAACTCGCCCAGATTCTGACAGCGGTCGTACAGGAGTTCGATCCTGATTTCGACCCCGCCACTGTTGAAATGCGGCCCAGCCGCAATGGAACCTATATCGGGCTGACATTCACCGTCCGGGCGACCTCGCGCGAACAGCTCGATTCGCTGTACCGTGCGCTGCATGGCCACGACATGGTTGCCGTGGTGCTGTAGGGGTGTAGGCATGCAAGCCTGTCTGTATGGAGGCGTCGCATGCCGGCGTCGATGATGGATCTCAAATGGCTGCCCAGACCCAGCGCCTATCTGCCGGTCTGGGAGGCGATGCGCAGCTTTACCGAGGCGCGGGATGCCGGTACGCCGGATCAGATCTGGCTGGTGGAGCACACCCCGGTATATACCTTGGGCCAGGCGGGCAAGCCCGAGCATGTGCTCAACCCAGGGGGCATCGACGTCGTACGTACAGACCGTGGCGGACAGGTCACCTATCATGGCCCCGGGCAGGTGGTGGCTTACTGCCTGATCGACTTGCGGCGGCACGGCCTGTTTGTGAAAGAGTATGTGGCGCTGCTCGAGGATGTGCTGATCGGCCTGCTGGAAAGCCTTGGGGCGCACGGCGCCTGTCGCAAGCCGGGGGCGCCTGGCGTCTATGTGCCTGGCCGCCATGGCGAGCTGGCCAAGATCGCGGCACTGGGCATAAAGGTGCGCAATGGCTGTACATATCACGGCCTGGCGCTCAATGTCGACATGGATCTGGATCCTTTTCTCGGGATCAATCCTTGCGGCTACGAGGGGCTGGAAACGGTGGATCTGCGCTCCCGCGGCGTAACCCTGACGCTGGAAGAAGTGGGGGAGCAGCTGGGCGCCCGGCTTGCGCAGGCCTTTATCGCGTATCGGGAGGCCCGGCATCCCGCCGGGGAGCACGCGGCCGGCTGAGCTTTGCGCGTCGGCTGACGTTTGCAAACCTTGTATGGCGGGCTTGCGCCGGAAGGCCTGCCGGCGGAGCCGTGGCGACACCGTGGCAAAATAAGACCGGAAATCCGACGGAATACTATGCAAACCAGGGGAGCAGGCAAATATGGCAGGCGATAAAGATCTTGTGCAGGTAAATTCGGATACTGGGGTGACGACGCTCACGCTCAATCGGCCCGATCAGTTCAATGCGCTGTCCGAGGAAATGCTGGAGGCGCTGGAGCATGCCCTGGACGCCGTGGCGGGCGATGAGCAGGTGCGCTGCGTCGTGCTGGCCGGAAATGGCCGCGCATTCTGCGCGGGACACGACCTGAAGCAGATGCGCGCCAAGCCGGATCAAGGCTATTACGAAGACCTCTTTTCTCAGTGCGGCGGGGTGATGCAGCGCATCGTCAGCTTGCCGGTGCCGGTCATTGCCCGCGTACATGGCACGGCGACAGCGGCAGGCTGCCAGCTCGTGGCAAGCTGCGATCTTGCGGTTGCCGCCGATTCCGCCAGGTTCGCCGTGTCCGGCATCAATGTCGGGCTGTTCTGCTCCACGCCGGCGGTTGCGCTGACCCGCAGCATTCACATGAAACAGGCTTTCGAGATGCTGGTGACCGGCGGGTTTATCGACGCCCAGGAAGCGGTGCGTCGCGGCCTGGTCAACCGGGCTGTGCCGCTGGAACGGCTGGACGAAGAGGTGGGCGCACTGGCACAGGCCATCTGCGGGAAAAGCCCCGTGGCAGTGCGCACGGGCAAGGCGATGTACCGGCGCCAGCACGACATGGGCCTGGCCGAAGCTTATGAATATGCGGGCGGGGTGATGGCGCGCAACATGATGGCGGAAGATGTCGCCGAAGGCATTGATGCCTTCATCCAGAAGCGCGCGCCTGTCTGGAAGGGGCGCTGAAGCGCGCAGGCGGCAGGCTTTGCGAAACCCGGCGCGCCGCCATGGACGCGCCGGACGGACAGGCCGTGCTCAGGCTACGCCGGCGTGATGGGCCTGCTGGTCAGCGTGGTAGGACGAGCGCACCATGGCGCCGACAGCAGCATGGGTAAAGCCCATGTCATAGGCTTCGCGTTCCAGCATCTTGAAGGTGTCCGGGTGCGCGTAGCGCAATACCGGCAGGTGATGCTCCGATGGCTGGAGATACTGGCCTATGGTCAGCATATCGACATTGTGCGCACGCAGGTCGCGCATGACCTGGAGGATTTCCTCATCCGTCTCGCCCAGGCCCAGCATCAGGCCTGACTTGGTTGGCACGTCAGGATGCAGCGCCTTGAAGTCTGACAGCAGCTTGAGCGAATGCTGATAATCCGAACCGGGACGCGCCTGCTTGTAAAGGCGGGGCACAGTCTCCAGGTTGTGGTTCATGACGTCGGGGGGGCCTTCGTGCAGAATGCCCAGCGCCCGATCCAGGCGGCCGCGGAAGTCGGGCACCAGGACCTCGATGCGGGTTGACGGAGACAGCTCCCGCACCTTGCTGATGCATTCCACAAAGTGAGCGGCGCCGCCATCGCGCAGGTCGTCGCGGTCGACCGAGGTGATGACCACGTATGACAGTTTCATGAGGGCGATGCTCTTGGCCAGGTTCAGCGGCTCGTTCACATCCAGCGGATCGGGGCGGCCATGGCCCACGTCACAGAACGGGCAGCGGCGCGTGCATTTGTCGCCCATGATCATGAACGTGGCTGTACCGTGGCCGAAACATTCGCCGATATTGGGGCAGGAAGCCTCTTCACAGACCGTGTGCAGGTTGTTTTCGCGCAGGATCTTCTTGATGTCGTAGAAGCGCGAGCCCGGGGCTGCGGCCTTGACCCGGATCCATTCAGGCTTCTTCAGGCGCTCGGCCTGTACCACCTTGATGGGAATGCGCGACGTCTTGTCGCCCGATTTCTGCTTCTGGGTGGGATCATAGCCAGTGACGGCGCGAGGGCGCACCGTGGGTCGCTGGATGGTTGGATCGACGGGTGTAGTCATAAGAAGTAGTTTCCTGCGGCAAAGCTCCTGCCTTGCGCTTGAAGCGGCGGCGTGCTTCTCGCCGCACGCTCATGAACAATAGGCTGACCTCGCCGGAGATACCTGCCCGGCTGCTGTTGGCAGCGTGCGGCGCCCCTGGCGAAGTGGATGCCCGGTCTGGCACCGCCCCTAGTGTAACGCCAGCGGACGGAAACTGCCCAGGCGCCCTTCCGTCTGGCGTGGCCTGTCGGATACATATGCGTCATGGCGTGCCGGTTTGCGAGGATGACGCCCGGCGCCGGTCATGGAGCTTGCGCCGCGACAAAGACGGGCGGCCCCCCCGGGGGTCAAATAGGCGCATAGGGTCGCGTGGCGGCCCGCCGCAGGGAGACAGGACGATATGCGCCGCTCAACGACCAGAAACGCCGGATTGCTTGCCATTATGGCGCTGGCGGGGCTGATGGCAGGCTGCGATACCAGTGGCGACAACGCCGTCGCTGCACGGCCGGACGATGCGACCGCCATGGAAATGGCTGTCCTGCCTCCGGCCCGGATCAGTTATTACCCGCCCGGCGAATATCTGGAAAACGGCTTTCCGGTCACGCCTTCCCCCAGGTCGGCCCATTTCGACCAGGGTTTGCGGATCAGCGTACGCCAGGTAAGCCAGGCCGAGTATGCGCAGTGCGTGCAGGACGGCGGCTGCAGGCCCCTGGACAGGGGCTTTCGCGATTTCACCTCGCCCGACCTGCCCGCCGTTGGCGTGAGCTGGCGCGACGCCACCGACTATGCCGCATGGCTGTCGGCCCGGACGGGGCAGCGCTATCGCCTGCCAGTCTATGAGGAATGGGTCTATGCAGCCGGCGCGGCCTACAAGGAAGATGTGATTCTGGAAAAATTCGATCCCGCGGATCCCGCGCAGCGCTGGCTGGCCGAATATGCGCTGGAAACGCAGCGCAAGGCGACCGTGGATGCCGCGCTTCGGGCATTTGGGGGCTTTGGCCGCAACGAACATGGCCTGCTCGACATGGCCGGCAACGTATGGGACTGGACCGATACCTGCTTTGCCCGTCACGTGGTCGTGCCGGGGCTTGCCGGGAGCGCGGGTGAACAGGCGGCGGGTACTGCTTCCGTGGAGGCTGCCCAGGGCGGCGCGGCGGAAAACTGCGGCATCCGGGTCGTGGCCGGCCCGCACCGCAGCTATATCACTGATTTCATGCGCGATCCCAAGGCGGGGGCCTGTTCGGTAGGCGTACCGCCCAGTCACCTGGGATTCCGGCTGGTGCTCGACGATGGCGTCGCGCCCAGGCCAGCCAGCCTGCGCGAACGGCTGGGCATATCGTAAGCGGCACGGTGGGGGAAGAGGCTTGCGGGCGCGTGTCAGTCTTGCGGCCGAACGGCGTGCCTGGGCGTGTGCTGCGGGCCTTCGGCCAGGCGAATGAGCTCGTCCATGGAACGGACAATGACCCGCTTTCGTCCCGTGCTGACCAGGCCGCGATCTTTCCAGGCGCTGAGCAGGCGGCTGACGGTATGCAGGGTGGTGCCGGTAAGCTCGGCAATATCCTGGCGGGTGATGGGGAACTCTATCTCTATGCCTTCGGGTGTCTGCTCGCCGGATTCGTCCACCAGCCGCAATATGGCGCGCGCCACGCGCTGTTCGACCTCTTCGGTGGACAGCTCCCGGATGCGGGAATGCGCGTCCTGCAGGCGTTGGCCCACGGTCTGCAGGGCAAACGAGGCAAATTGCGGGTTGCTCCGAATGAGCTTGTCCCATTCAGCGTCAGGCCAGGCGAGTACCAGGCTTTCCTGGGCGGCGACAGTCGTCGCGGGGTAGTGGCTGCGCCGCATGGCATGGGCAATGCCGAATACATCGCCTGGGTTGACGTAGCGCACCACGACCTGCTCGCCTTCCGGCGTGATCTGTACAACCTTGAGGTGGCCGTGCAGCAATACAAAGAAGCGTGTCGCCTCCTCGCCCTGCTGGAAGACGACGCCGCCTTCTTCCACGCGCAGCGTCTGCGCCTGTTCCAGGGCTGCGTCCAGATTGTCGTCGGACAGCGCCCGGAACAGTTCCAGGTTCTTGATGAGCGACCGGCTGATCTGTGCGGACATGGCGGTGCCTGCGGCATTAAGTGACGGGTAATGGGCGGATTCTAGCATCCTGCGGTTTCTGTCAGTAGATTGCGCTGCAGCAAAGAAGGAAAGCTCCCGGAAAGGAACAATGAAGGTGTCGAATTTCACGACACCTCGAAACGAAGGGAGAAGTGCAATGAAAGCGTTCCGTACCACCCTGCTGGCCGCCATGGTTGTGGGCCTGATGGCAGGCGGAGTTGCTCGGGCCGAAACGGCCGAGAACCTGGAACACGTCAAAGTTGACTTGGTGGCACCTCCTCTGGTGCACAAGCATGAGGAGAAAGCCAGCTCGGGACCCAAGGTCGTCGAGTTCCGCATGGTGATAGAAGAAAAGAAAGTGGTCATCGATGACAAGGGAACCACGCTGCAGGCCATGACATTCAATGGTTCCATGCCCGGCCCCACCATGGTTGTCCATGAAGGCGATTATGTCCAGTTGACGCTGGTCAACCCCGCCACGAACAAGATGCCGCACAACGTTGACTTTCACGCGGCGACAGGCGCGCTGGGCGGCGCCAAGCTCACCAATGTGAACCCTGGCGAGCAGGTGACGCTGCGCTTCAAGGCTGACCGTACCGGGGTGTTTGTCTATCACTGCGCGCCCGAAGGCATGGTGCCCTGGCATGTTGTGTCAGGCATGAGCGGCACGCTGATGGTGCTGCCGCGCGATGGCCTGAAAGATCCGCAAGGCAATGAGCTCAAGTACGACAAGGTATACACCATTGGCGAGTTTGATCTCTATATTCCCAAGGATGAGAACGGCAATTACAAGGACTATGCCACTGCGGCAGACAGCTATGCCGAAACCATGGAAGTGATGCGCGGCCTGATTCCGACCCACATTGTGTTCAACGGCAAGGTCGGCGCGCTGACTGGCGAAGGCGCGCTGAAGGCCAAGGTTGGCGAAACGGTGCTGGTTGTCCATTCTTCGGCCAACCGCGATACGCGTCCTCACCTGATCGGCGGCCATGGCGACTGGGTATGGGCCAGCGGCAAGTTCGACAACCCGCCGCAGAAGAACCTGGAAACCTGGTTCATCCCCGGTGGCGCGGCTGGCGCAGCGCTGTACACCTTCAAGCAGCCCGGTGTGTACGCCTACGTGAACCACAACCTGATCGAAGCGTTCGAGAAGGGAGCTGCTGGCCACTTCGTCGTTGAAGGCAAATGGAACGACGACCTGATGAAACAGATCACGGCGCCGGCTCCTATTGATGCGGAAACACAGGCAGCCATCGCGAAGGGCAAAACCGTTGCGGCAGCGCCGGCCAGGACTGCGGCGGCTCCCGCGAAGGCGGCTGCGCCCGCCAAGGTCGCCGTGGCAGCCAAAGCTGCTCAGCCCAGCACGCATGCCGCCGGAGAGAAGCTGTACAAGTCGGCCTGCGTAGCCTGCCATAGCACTGGCGTGGCGAATGCGCCCAAGCTGGGCGACAAGGCAGCATGGGCGCCGCGCCTGGCTGATGGCGAGGAAGAGGTGATGAAGGTCGCCTTCAAGGGCAAGGGTGCAATGCCTCCGCGGGGCGCTTCGTCGGCCGATGATGACACGCTGCGCGCGGCTGTGCGCTACATGCTCAGCACGGTACAGTGATGCAGGGGCGGCGCGCGAATGCGCCGCCGTCGTGCAATAACTGCATACATTCATCGGGAAAACACTGATCTTGTAAAGCCTGACGGCTCGCTACACTCGCTCCATGCCCCCGGCATGGAGCTTTTTTTTTCGTAGTACGACTGCCTTACCCCTTGAACATATTCATACAACAGGAAGGGAAGCATGACTATGAAGCTGATCAGTAAGACCATTCTTGCAGCTGCCCTGGCGGCAGGCTGTCTGGGGATGGCGCAAGCCCGAGACCTCACCATCGCGCTGCGTTCCGAGCCCAGTTCGATGGACCCCCAATTTCACTCGCTGACACCGAACACACAGCTGTCGGAAACAATGTTCGATCCTCTGGTGCGCACCGACAAGGATGCCAAGCCGGTGGCCTGCCTGGCCGAGTCCTGGACTGTGGATGGCAACGTCTGGACCTTCAAGCTGCGCACGGACGTCAAGTTTTCCGACGGCACGCCGCTGACATCGGAGGATGTCCTGTTTACATATGACCGCGTGCCCAAGGTGCCGAACAGCCCATCTTCCTATGCGCTCTACCTGAGCACGGTCGAGAAGGTGGAGGCGCCGGATCCGCATACGGTGAAGATCACAACCAAGGGGCCGTCTCCGGTGCTGCTGGCCAACCTCTCGCTGGTGCCCATCATGTCGAGCAAGGCCGCATCGGGGCCGGCACCCGAAGGCAAGACCACGGTGGAGCTCAACCGTGGCGAGGGTCTTGTCGGAACAGGGCCTTACAAGTTCGTATCGTGGAAGCGTGGCGCCGAGATCGTGCTGGATCGCAACCCTCACTATTGGGGCGAAAAGCCGGCCTGGGACAAGGTCATATACCGTCCGATCACAAATTCGGCGGCGCGCGTGGCAGCCCTGCTGGCCGGTGATGTCGATGTCATCGAAGATCCTCCGACGGATGATCTGGGGCGCTTGAAGAAAGACGCGAACCTGTACGTGCAGGAAACGCCTTCTGTGCGTGTCATCTACCTTGCCCTGAACCAGGGAAAGGAGCCCCCCGCGGGCATGAGCGGGACGGATGGCAAGAATCCGCTGACCGACAAGCGTGTGCGCGAGGCGCTCTCTCTGGCTATAGACCGCAAGGCCATTGTGGCGCGTGTCATGGATGGCGCGGGCCTGCCTGCGGCCAATCTGCTGCCTTATCCTGCCTTCGGCACATCGGAAGCGCTTTCCAAGGCTGCCGATGCCGATGCGGAAAAAGCAAAGAAGCTGATGGCCGAGGCGGGCTACAAGGATGGCTTCACGATGTCGCTCGGTTCGCCTGACGGCCGCTACACCAATGACAAGCGTATCGCCCAGGCCGTTGCCTCGATGTGGGCGCGCATCGGTGTCAAGGCCAATGTAGAAACCATGGCGCCGCCTGTTTTCTTCAAGCAGCGCAATGCGTTCGCATTCAGCACTTATCTCGCGGGCTGGTCGGCCTCGTCGGGCGAGATGCTCAACCCGCTGACATCGCTGGTTGTCACCAAGAACCCCGATCTGGGCCTGGGCACCACGAACTGGAGCAAGTACTCCAACCCTGAAATGGACAAGACGGTGCTTGAGGCATCCAAGACGCTTGATGACGACAAGCGCTCGGCACTGCTGCAGGAGGCAAGCAAGATGGTGATGGAAGACTACGGCATCCTTCCCCTGCAGTTCGAGCTTTCGGTATGGGCAATGAAGAAGGATATCCGCTATGCGGGCCGTGTCGACCAGATGACACTGGCCCAGGACATGACCCTGGTGAAGTAGCGGGCGATACGTGCTGAGCGCAATCGTCCGGCGCGCGCTGCAGACGCTGCTTGTGGTGCTGGTCATGTCGGCGCTGGTCTTTGCCGGTCTGTACGTGATCGGTGACCCGGTGTCTATGCTGGCCAGCCCTGAGGCCACGGATGCGGAGCGCGCCGCCATCAGCCGTTCGCTTGGACTGGATCTGCCGCTGTGGCAGCAGTACGGGTTATTCCTGTACAAGGCGGCGCATCTCGATTTCGGCCGCAGCTTCCTGACGGGCGAATCGGCCATGCACCTGATCCTGGAGCGCATGCCGGCTACGCTTGAGCTGGCGACGCTTGCCATGCTGCTGTCAGTGCTGGTAGGGGTTCCGCTCGGCATTTATGCCGGGCTAAAGCCCTCCAGCCCGGTATCGCGCAGCATCATGACCGGGTCGCTGCTCGGGTTTTCTCTGCCCAATTTCTGGGTGGGGCTGATGCTCATCATGCTGTTCGCCGTCATGCTGGGCTGGCTGCCCGCGGGCGGGCGCGGGCCGGTGGAACAGTTCGGCCCCATTGCCCTTAGCGCATTCAGCTGGGACGGGCTGCGCAACCTCATCCTGCCCGCCTGTACCATCGCAACCGCGAAATGCGCGCTCATCATTCGCGTGACGCGCGCGGCCACGCGCGAGTGCCTGCCCCAGGACTACATCAAGTTCGCGCGCGCCAAGGGCCTGCGGGAAAGAAGAGTGCTGGGCGTGCACCTGCTCAAGAACATCATGATTCCCATCGTCACGATCGGCGGGCTGGAATATGGCCAGGTCTTCGCTTTCGCGGTGGTCACCGAAACGATATTTTCCTGGCCGGGCATGGGCAAGCTGTTGATCGACTCCATCATTACGCTGGACAGGCCGGTGGTCGTGGCCTATCTGATGCTGACGGTTGTGTTTCTTGCAACGCTGAACCTGGTGGTGGACATCGCCTACACCATACTTGATCCGCGCGTGCGGCTGGAGGCGGCCTGATGGCAAACGAGAGCCCGAACTCGTTGCGCACGCCCGCGCCGGGCGGCGCCTCTCGGACGCAGGCGCCTGAAAGGAACGGCGCAGCGGCTGGCAGCGCCGTCTTGCCGGCCGATGTGCTGCCGGCGCATGACAGCCTCTGGCGCGTGTTTGTTTCCCAGTATCTGTCCAGCAAGCTGGCGGTGTTCGGTCTGGTGGTGCTTGTCATTTTCGTGGCGCTCGCTGTCCTGGCTCCGTGGATTGCGCCGCAGAACCCTTACGATATCGCCACGCTGGACATCATGGATTCCAAGATGGAGCCGGGCAGCACCAATATGGATGGCAGCCTGACGTATTGGCTGGGCACGGACGGCCAGGCGCGCGACATTCTGTCGGCCATACTGTACGGCCTGCGCATCAGCATGTTCGTGGGCCTGGCGTCAGTGACCGCGGCTTTCCTGATCGGCGCGGCGGCGGGTCTGGTATCGGCTTATTTCGGCGGGCGCATTGAGGCGGTGATCATGCGTATTGTCGATATTCAGCTGTCATTTCCTTCCATACTGGTGGCGCTGGTGCTGCTCTCGATACTTGGCAAGGGTGTTGACAAGGTGATCTATGCCCTGATTGCGGTGCAATGGGCTTATTTCGCGCGTGCGGCGCGCGGCGCGGCCATTGTCGAGCGCAATCGGGAATATGTCGAAGCTGCCCGCTGCATGGCGCTGTCGTGGCGTCGCATTCTCTGGCGCCACATCTTTCCCAACTGCGTGCCGCCGCTGATGGTTATCGCCACCATAGACCTGGCGCACGCCATCGCGCTTGAGGCGACATTGTCTTTCCTGGGTGTCGGTGTGCCGGTCACGCAGCCTTCGCTGGGCATGCTGATCGCCAATGGCTTCGAGTTCCTGCTGTCGGGAAGCTACTGGATCACCTTCTTCCCCGGGCTGGCGCTGGCCATCGTGGTGATCGCGATCAATCTGGTGGGCGACCATCTGCGCGATATTCTCAACCCGCGCAATGAGGTCTAGGAAGGCATGATGAACCGGCTTCTGAACCTTGTCGCCGCGCAGCCATCCATGGCCGGCTGCGCCCTGGAAAACGCGGCGCCAGCTTCCGTGGCCCCCGAAGCCGCGGCGCGGGACACAGACCTGCTTCTGGATGTCAAAGGCCTCAGAACCTGGTTCCATACGCGCGACGGCATCGTAAAGGCGGTCGATGGCGTCGACCTGCAACTGCGGCCTGGCGAGATCCTTGGCCTGGTGGGCGAATCGGGCTCGGGCAAGAGCATTACGGGCTTCTCGCTGATGCGTCTGGTGGATCACCCCGGACGCATTCAGGCGGAATACATGCGCTTCAATGGCAGGGACCTGGCAACGCTGTCGGACAAGGAGTACCGGCGCCTGCGGGGCAGGGAACTGGCGATGATTTTCCAGGATCCCATGATGACGCTGAACCCGACGCTGCGTGTCGACACGCAGATGATCGAGGCGGTGATGGCGCACAGCAAAGTGTCGCGCAAGGCGGCAAGGGCGCGCGCCATCGAGGTGCTTGGCATGGTCGGCATACCTTCGCCGGCCGAGCGCCTGCTGGTGTATCCGCATCATCTTTCGGGCGGCATGCGCCAGCGCGTGGCCATTGCCATTGCCCTGCTCAACGAGCCTCGCCTGGTGATTGCGGATGAGCCTACCACCGCCCTGGATGTCACGATCCAGGGGCAGATACTGTATGAGGTCCAGAAGCTGTGCCGTGAAACCGGTACGGCGCTCATCTGGATCACGCATGACCTGGCCGTGGTTTCGGGGCTGGCCGACCGGCTTGCCGTCATGTACGCAGGCCGGATCGTGGAAACGGGGCCGGCCGCGCAAGTCATCGGGGCGGCGCGGCACCCCTATACGCATGGCCTGATCGCGTCCATTCCCTCCATCGGCACGCGCGGGCACACGCTGTTCCAGATTCCTGGCGCTACGCCGTCGCTGCTGGACCTGCCGCCCGGCTGCCCATTCCAGGCGCGGTGCTACCGCGCCACCGCCGCTTGTGCGCGCGATCCGGCGCTGGATGAAGTCGAGCCGGGGCACTGGGTCAGCTGCTGGCATCAGGGGCTGAGCGCCGATGCGGCTTCTCGCGTCCAGGAGCCCGGGGCCGGTAGCGTCGGCGGAAACGGTGAGCTTGCGGGGACAGGGTCATGAGCGCGAAAGAGCCCATTCTCAGCCTGCACGATGTGCGCCGCGACTACCGGCAGCCCTCGGACATGATAGACCGTGTCGGCCGACTGCTGCGTGGCGCCGGCAAGCCGCCCGTGGTCCAGGCCGTGGCCGGGGTGAACCTGGCCGTCATGCCGGGGGAGGTCATCGGCATTGTCGGCGAGTCTGGCTGCGGGAAATCAACGCTGGGGCGGATGCTGACCGGCATCCTGCCGCCAACGGGGGGCGAGATCCGCTACAAGGGGCAGCCTGTCTCCAGCCTGACAGGCGCCGTGCGACGGCAGTACGAGCTGGATGTGCAGATGATATTCCAGGATCCGTATTCGTCCCTCAATCCGCGCATGCGGGTGATCGACATCATAGGCGAGGCGCCTGTGGTGCATGGCAAGGTGCGGCGCCGCGATATGGAAGGCTTTGTGGCAGGGCTCATGCGCAAGGTCGGGCTGGATCCCGCCTACCGTTTCCGGTATCCGCATCAGTTCTCGGGCGGGCAGCGCCAGCGCATAGGCGTGGCGCGTGCGCTGGCGCTCAATCCGTCAGTCATTGTGTGCGACGAGGCGGTTGCCGCGCTGGATGTTTCCATACAGGCGCAGGTGCTCAATCTGTTCATGTCGCTGCGGCATGAATTCGAGCTGACCTACTTCTTCATCAGCCACAACCTTGGCGTGGTCAGCCATATTTCCGATCGTGTGGCCATCATGTACCTGGGCCGCATCGTGGAGATAGGCAGCACAGACACTATCTTCGGCGCCGCGCATCACCCATACACGCAGGCCCTGCTCAAGGAACTGCCAGTGCTGCGCACCGGGCGCCGCCAGTTTGATCCGATCAAGGGCGAGCTGCCTTCGCCGCTGGATCCGCCGGCGGGCTGCCCGTTTCATCCGCGATGTCCCCATGCCATGCCGCGCTGCCATACGGAGCGGCCACTGCTCAGGCGCATAGGCCCCACTGCGGCCGGCGGTCGGGAACAGGGCTTGCTGCCTGGGGAGGAGGGGGCATCCACTGCGGACACGGGCATCGCGGAACGCGAGACCGAACATCTGAGCGCCTGCCATCTTGGAGACGCCCCTTCCTGAACTGAACATTGCAGCGCGCCCGCTCAGCCCCTCGGCGCGGGCGCGCTGTCCATCGTGGCCGGCGAGGGAAGACTACACCTGGAGCATCTGATGAAATTCGCGGACTCGGAATTCGAACCCTATACACTGAGCTATCCCACGGGAAGCTCCATTCCGCTCATTTGTGACTCACCGCACAGCGGCACGATCTATCCGGCCGATTTTCAGCCGGCGCTGGACATGCACGTGTTGCGCTCGGGCGAGGATACCTTCGTGGAAGAATTGTGGCAGGCGATTCCTTCCGTGGGCGGGACGCTGCTGGCGGCCAGCTTTCCGCGCAGCTATATCGACCCCAACCGGGAGTTGAGCGACATCGATCCGAATATCCTTGCCGAACCCTGGACGACAGAGCTTCACCCAACTGAAAAATCACGGCTGGGCCACGGCCTGATCTGGAGCCAGGCGCGCAAGCTGCCCATCTATGACCGCAAGCTCTGGGTGGCCGAGGTGGAGAACCGCATCGGCAGCTATTATCAGCCCTATCACGATGCCCTGCGCAAGAACATCGATGCCGCGCACGAGCGCTTCGGCGTTGTCTGGCATTTGAATCTGCATTCCATGCCGGCCAACTCCTACGAGGTGCTTGAAATAGACACTGACCACGAGCTGGCGGATTTTGTGCTGGGCGACCGTGACGGTACGACCTGCGATCCAACCCTCGTAGGGGTGATTGAAGACTTTCTCAGGGACCGGGGCTATACCGTTGCACGCAACGATCCATTCAAGGGTGTTGCCCTCATTGCCCGAATTGGCCAGCCGGAACGGCATCGGCACAGCCTTCAGATAGAAATCAACCGGGCGCTGTACATGAATGAGGAAACCTACGAGAAATCCGAAAATTTCGAGAACCTGCAGCGCGATTTGTCAGAGCTCAGCGTCCATCTTGCCGATTTCGTCCGTTCCGTCATGTAGGTATCGCGCTTGCGGCCCCGCGAGCCGCCATGTCATGGCGCGGGCCGCTCGCATTGCCTCGCCGGCAGGGTGGGCCTGCCCATGAGGTCGGATGGCTGCGCACCACCCCCAGCCCGGGTGTTCAGGCCTGGCGGGCGTCCACAAGGCTGTAGAGAGGAGCCTGCCCGGGCGCATCGTACACCTGCCAGCGCACATGGTCTTCGTCCACGTGCATGTCTGCCGATGCCATGGTGTTTTCTCCATCGGGATCGCGAGGGTCTGCGCGGAAAATGGGCAGGGCTGCATCCTTCCTGTCCGCCAGGATCTCCAGTGGCGAGATATCCGGGCCGGCTGCAAGCATTTCGTCGCCACGCTGTTGCCGGTGCAGGGATGAATCGGTAATGACCTGTGGCAGCGCCGCCATGCTCGCATGGATGGCGTGATTGGCGTGCAGTGCCGCCTGCTGCACCGAGATCACGGAAACCTCCGTTGCACTGAACTCCACGCTCAGCAGCTCCGTCCTGCCAGACTGCGCGAGGCTCAGGTGAAACCCGCCGGCGCGAGGGCTTTCCCGCAGTACGCTCACCGCTTCGACCAAGCCCGGCGCGCCCAGAATGGCGCGCGTCAGGACCATCCTGGGCACGCCCGGCGCTGTCTTGCGCATGCGCAGGTTATTGACGGTCATCGCGAGCCCGGCCTCTGTCACGGCGAAGGTGTGCCCCGGTATCGATGCCGGGTAGACAAAGGAAGCGAAGCGCGGCGCGTTGCCGGGCGCTGCCAGGACGATGCCGCAATGGCCATGAAAGCCTGGATCGCCATCTTCGTTATGCGAAATACGCGGACCGTTGGCCGATGGCATGAGCACGGTGGTGCAGCCATCCGGCGCCAGCGACCAGAGATCCCCGCGGCAGTTCCAAAGGAACACGTCGTCGGCATCCAGCTCCAGGCCCGCGGCCAGGCCTAGTATTTCTTCATGAATTTCCGGAAAGCGCACCCGCACGAGTTCCTTCATGGCGCGAGCCTCCTGGCTGCCTCGCCATTGCATGATGCTGGCCCAGGATTCGCAATTGACGAGATGGTCATGCGCGGCCTGCGCACCGAACTCGCCCAGTGTCTTGCCGAACGCGTGGGGGTCGCCTGAGGAGGTAAACAGTTTAAGCATGGTATTGAGCCTCGTTGTTCAGATAGGCCCCGGTTTCGTGCAGCTGCTCTTCGGCCCGGCGCAGCCCCTCGACCGCCGCAGGGCCGGCTTGAGCCAGCAGCTGCCCGATCAGGATCTCCACCAGCGCAAGGGCCGGCGTGCTGGAGGGAAAGAAAGAATGCGTCTCGGTGGAAAACACCAGCACGCAGTCTGCCTGCCGGGCGATAGGCGCGACGACGCTGTCGCTGATTGCAATGACCTTGCTGCCCGCCTTGCGTGCAGCCTGGGCTGCGCGCAGGGATTCCTGCGAGTAGGGCGCGAAGCCGATGATGAGCGTGGCATCTTCGCGCCCGATCGCGCGCAGCTCCATCTCCAGTGCGCCCGCGTCCGCGCGCAACAGCGAAACCGTTGGCCTGAACAGGCGATACAGGTAATGGAAAGTGAAGGCAGGGGCAAATGAAGCCCGAAAGCCTGCGACGTGCACATGCCGCGCCTCGGACAGAACCTCTACGGCCTGCCTGATGCGTCCGGCATTGAGCTGCTCCAGCAGGCGTATATTGTCGGCCTGCATGGACACCGCGCGTCCCAGGGTGTCGGCCTGCGCATCGCGCACCAGCTTGCGTGCCTGGGCGGCGTAACGCTTGGGGATGCTGCGCAGCGATTCCACATGAATGCGCTTGAGCTCATCCCAGCCGCCATAGCCCAGGGATTGAGCCAATCGCACCAGCGTAGCCGGCTGCACACCGGCCTGGGCAGCCACTTTGCGCATCGACGATACGGGGATCTCAGCCGGAAAATCAAGCAAATAGCGGGCACCCACTTGAAACTGCGGCGTCATGTCCGCGAAATCGCGCTGGATGCGTGCCGCGAGCGCCTGAACATTCTGTGGCGGGTGATCTGGGTTGCGATTCATATCTGATGGACGCCTGGCTGGCCTGTTGCGCATACGCCGCGCGGGCCTGCCATCAGGGCAGCGCATAGCGGCCTGGCGTTGATTTATTTGTTGAGAAGTATATGATACAGGAAACATTTGTTGAAAAACATAATGCTGCAATCAACATGTTTTTCTCCATTCCTCCATTTTTTTACGCTGTCTCCAGCCGCCATGACCCATGTTTTTCACCGGAACCCCGGGCAAACACTAGACTTCGCCGAGCGTGGCGAAGGTATCCGCCTCTTTGACCAGCACGGCAAGGCTTATATCGACGCTTCGGGCGGGGCGGCCGTGTCCTGCCTGGGGCACGGTCATCCGGCGATCATACAGGCGATCAAAGACCAGGTGGACAAGGTAGCGTACGCGCACTCCTCGTTCTTTACCACTCAGGTTTGCGAGGATCTGGCCGATTTCCTGGCGGCGCGGGCGCCGCAGGGCCTGGAACATGTGTATTTCGTTTCCGGCGGTTCCGAAGCGGTGGAGGCAAGCCTGAAGCTGGCCCGTCAGTATTTCGTGGAAATCGGCCAGCCCGGCCGCAGGCGCTTCATCGCGCGCAGGCAGAGCTACCACGGCAATACGCTGGGTGCGCTGGCCATCGGCGGCAACGCATGGCGCCGCGAGCCTTTCCTGCCGCTGCTGGTGCCCGCTCACCACGTTTCGCCCTGCTACGCGTATCGCGATCAAGGGCATGGGGAAAGCGAGGAGCAGTATGCGCAGCGCCTGGCTGACGAGCTGGATGCCAAGATCCGTGAGCTTGGGCCCGAAAGCGTGGCCGGCTTTGTCGCGGAAACCATTGTCGGCGCCACCGCCGGCGCATTGGCGCCCGTGCGCACCTATCTGCGGCGCATCCGCGAAGTATGCGACCGTCATGGCGTGTTGCTGATCCTGGATGAGGTCATGTCCGGCATGGGCCGCAGCGGCCACCTGTTTGCCTGCGCCGAGGATGGCGTCGCCCCCGACATCATGGCCATCGCCAAAGGCCTGGGCGCGGGTTACCAGCCCATCGGCGCCATGCTGGCCAGCAATCGAATCTATGACGCCATCGTGGCGGGCAGCGGTTTTTTCCAGCATGGCCATACCTATATGGGCCACGCAACCGCCTGCGCCGCCGCGCTGGCCGTGCAGCAGGTCATTGAACGCGAGAACCTGCTTGCCAACGTGCGGGCGCGTGGCGAGCAGCTGCGGGCAGAGTTGCGCGAGGCGCTGGGCGATCATCCGAATGTCGGCGATATCCGCGGGCGCGGGCTCTTTACCGGCGTCGAGTTCGTGCGGGACAAGGCCAGCAAGGCTACGCTGGACCCCGCGCTGCGCACGCATGTCGCGCTCAAGAAGCAGGGCATGAAGAACGGCCTGATGACCTACCCCATGGGCGGTACGGTGGATGGCGTACACGGCAACCATGTCCTGCTCGCGCCGCCGTTCATCTGCGGCGTTGCCGACATCAGCGAAATTGTCGGGCGTTTCGACAAGACGGTGCGCGAGGTGCTGGCCGCATGAGCCGCCCGCCAAGAGACATCGCCTGGCCAGGAGCAGCCAGGCTTCGCGCCAGCCTTGGTTTGCCGACCTTGCGGGCGTGACATGCAGCAACATCCCGCGCTATAACTCCTTGCATTGTTATCACCGCCGTGCGACACGGCCTACACCTGGAAGCATACTCACATGGCACGTATTCCCTATGCGGATCTCAGCGATCCCGAAGTCAGCCCGCTGGTCGAGCAGATTGTCGCCGAGCGCGGCAGCGTGCTGCATCTGTACCAGATGCTGCTGCAGAGCCCGCCCGTGGCGCGTGGCTGGCTCAATCATCTGACCGGCATACGCCACAACACATCGCTTGCGGGAAGCCTGCGCGAGATGATTATCATGCGTATCGCGCTGCTCAATGGCGCGCCTTACGAGGCGGATCAGCATGCGCCGATCGCCCTGAAGGAAGGCATGACGCAGGCGCAGCTGGACGAGCTGGAAAACTGGGAAGCGTCAGCGCTGTTCAGCCAGCAGGAGCGCGCCGTCCTGGCCTATACCGATACCATGACGCGGGACATCCAGGTTCCCGATGCGGTCTTCGAAGCGGTCAGCCTGCATTTCGAGCCCCGCCAGATGGTAGAGCTGACCGCCACCATAGCGACCTACAACATGGTGTCGCGTTTTCTGGAAGCCTTGCAGATCCATTCGCACGACGACCGCTGACAGGCGCGCCGGCTGGCGCGGGTGTCAGCGGCCTGTGGCGGCTGCGAGGCGACGGTTTCAACGTTTCCACAGTACATCGGGCTGGCCTGCTGCCCGGTTCAGCGCTCGCGCCAGCACAAAACACAGGTCTGAAAGCCGGTTCAGGTATTGGCGCACAGCCTCGCTTACCTCTTCCTCGCGGCCCAGCGTGACGACAGACCGTTCGGCGCGGCGGCATACTGTTCGCGCCATGTGCGCCAGGGCAGCGGCGCGCGTGCCGCCCGGCAGGATGAATTCCTGCAGCTTGCCCAGTTCGGCATTGTATTTGGCCAGCGCCTCCTCAAGCATGAGCACGTGCTCGGCCTTCAGGGCGGTGTGGCCTGGGATGCACAGCTCGCCGCCCAGATCGAACAGATGATGCTGGACTGTACCGAGCAACGCATCCACGTCTTCGGGCAAGGGTTCCGTACGCCAGAGCCCCACCTGGCTGTTCAACTCGTCCACGTCCCCCAGCGCGGCGATGCGTGACGCATCCTTGTCGACGCGGCTGCCGTCACCCAGACCGGTGGTGCCTTTGTCGCCCGTGCGGGTGGCTATGACTGAAAGGCGTGTCGCCATGGAATGTGAGCTCCTGTAAATCAAGATAATGGATGCGGCATGCTGCCGGAGCAGTCGCTCGTTGGCCGCAGCAATGCTGGCGGCAGCTGAACAGCATCGGCCTGCCAGATTCGGGCCGCTTGCATCCCGCTTGCGGGCGCCAGGAGGAAAATACAGGCATCCGCCTGCTGTTGCGTGCCGGCACGCCTGAAACCGCCTGAAGCATCCTCACACAGGTTATGGCTCGCTGCCGGGCCGGCTGTCCTGTTTGGAGTTATGCTTGGGATGTATTCAAAGGGAGTTTAGCGTATGTCGATACTGAACGATCGCAGCATGCAGGCGCTGGCCGCCGCGTTGGCGCTGACGTCGTTTTATTCCGTGCAGGCTGTTGCCCAGGAAGCCAGCGCGTCCGGCGAAGTTCGCCGCGTGGATGCGCAGGCGGGCAAGGTCACCATCAAGCATGGTGCGATTTCCGAGCTTGACCTGCCCGCAATGACGCTGGTCTACCGGTGCGACCCGTCTCTGCTGGCGGCGATCAAGCCGGGCGACAAGGTGCGCTTTACCGCAAAGCGCGACAACGGCAAGTACGTCATCACCAAGATATCCAAATAGTCAGACGCCCGAACGGCTTGCCTGCCGCATTGAGGCGGCAGGCAACAGGCGGCGGATCGTTTGCCTGTGCCGCGCGCGTCGGGCGGAATCGGGCTGCGGCAAGCCTGTGCCGCCCGATCTCGCGCTCGGCCCGCAGCCTGGACTAGAGCACGTAGCGGGCCAGATCCTGGCTTGCAGCGGCCTCGCCCAGCTTCTCGTCCACATAGGCCGCATCTATCGTTACTGTCTGGCCGCTGCTGTGCGACGCATCGAACGAAAGGTCTTCCAGCAGTTTCTCCATGACGGTGTAAAGCCGGCGTGCGCCAATGTTCTCTGTACGCTCATTGACCTCGAATGCCAGTTCGGCGAGGCGCTGGATGCCTTCCTTTGTGAAGTCCAGGGTGACGTCCTCGGTGCCCATCAGCGCTGTGTATTGCTTGGTGAGTGAGGAGTCCGTCTCGCACAGAATACGCACGAAATCTTCCGCCGTCAGCGAGTCGAGCTCCACGCGTATGGGAAATCGGCCCTGCAGTTCAGGGATCAGGTCCGAGGGGCGAGACAGATGGAACGCGCCCGAGGCGATGAACAGGATGTGATCCGTCTTGACGACCCCATACTTGGTATTGACGGTAGTGCCTTCGACCAGCGGCAGCAGGTCGCGCTGCACGCCCTGGCGGGACACGTCGCCTCCCGAATGCTCCTGCCGCGTGGCGATCTTGTCGATCTCGTCCAGGAACACAATGCCGTTCTGCTCGGCGTTGGCTACGGCGCTCGTGCGAAGATCCTCTTCGTTGATGCGCTTGCTGGCTTCTTCCTCGACCAGAAGCTTGAAGGCCTCCTTGACCATCATCTTCTTGGGCTTCTTCTTGTCCCGGCCCAGCCCGGCGAACATGCCGCGCAGCTGTTCCGTCATTTCTTCCATGCCGGGGGGCGCCATGATCTCCATTTGCGGCGCGATCTGCGCCACTTCTATCTCGATCTGCATCTCGTCCAGTTGCCCTTCACGCAGACGCTTGCGAAACACCTGGCGAGCATTGTTCTCTTCGCGCTGAGGCTCGCCGTGGGCGTCTCGAGGCGGCGGAACCAGCACATCCAGGATGCGGTCTTCCGCCGCATCCTCTGCCTGCGTGCGCACACGGCGCATCTCGACATCGCGCGTCTGCTTGACGGAAATTTCCACAAGGTCGCGGACAATGGTATCGACATCGCGGCCCACATAGCCCACTTCCGTGAACTTGGTGGCTTCGATCTTGACGAAGGGGGCATTGGCCAGCTTGGCCAGGCGCCGTGCGATTTCGGTCTTGCCCACGCCGGTGGGCCCTATCATCAGAATATTCTTGGGCACGATTTCGTGACGCAGGGGCTCAGGCACCTGCTGGCGGCGCCAGCGGTTGCGCAGCGCGACAGCCACGGAACGCTTGGCACGGTCTTGCCCGACAATGTTCTTGTCGAGCTCGGAGACGATTTCTCCGGGGGTCATGTTGGTAGCGGACATAGTTCTGAACTTGTGAACGGGCCGGCGCGCTGGAAGCGTGCGCGTCCGGCCTACAGTGTTTCGATGATGTGATTCTGGTTCGTGTAGATGCACAGATCGCCGGCGATCTCGAGCGACTTCTTGACGATGTCCGCGGGGGGCATTTCCGTATTGTGCAGCAGCGCCAGCGCGGCCGACTGCGCGTAGGCGCCGCCGGATCCGATGGCCGCCAGGCCGTGCTCTGGTTCAAGCACATCGCCGTTGCCGGTAAGAACCAGTGTGTGTTCGCGGTCAGCCACGATGAGCATGGCTTCCAGGCGGCGCAGCATGCGATCTGTGCGCCAGTCTTTTGTGAGTTCGACCGCAGCGCGCATCAGGTTGCCCTGGTGCTTTTCGAGCTTGGCCTCGAAGCGCTCCTGCAGCGTGAAGGCATCGGCCGTGGCGCCGGCGAAACCGGCCATCACCTTGTCGTTGTACAGGCGGCGGATCTTGCGCGCGGTGCCTTTGATGACGATATTGCCCAGTGTGACCTGGCCGTCTCCGCCCAGGGCGACTTCGTTGCCTCGGCGGACACAGACAATGGTTGTGGCGTGAAATTGTTCCATGGATTTTTCCTCGTGAAATAGTCAGGTGGGGGCAAATCTGCCTGATTCAAGAGGACGGGCTGGAACGGGCCCGCAGAAGGATCCCGATAGCCGGGGGAGCCGAGCCGTGTGCGGGGCATTGCTGTGGCGCAGGCCGGAATAGGTTTTCCGCCAGCCGGCACAGAATATCGCAGGACGGCCGGGAGGCGGACGCACTGCCATCTTGGCAGGCGCCGCCGGAACTCTACAGGGCCGCCTTGCGCGGCGGTTGCGCGGGTCAGTCGCCGTACAGCTTCTGGCGCATTTCGCGGCGCTCTTGCGCTTCGAGCGAAAGCGTAGCGGTCGGGCGTGCCAGCAGGCGTGCAATGCCTATGGGTTCGCCGGTTTCTTCGCACCATCCGTATTCGCCGGAGTCGATGCGGGAGATGGACTGCTGTACTTTCTTGAGAAGCTTGCGTTCGCGGTCGCGGGTGCGCAGCTCGAGCGCATGCTCTTCTTCGATCGTGGCGCGGTCGGCAGGATCCGGCACGTACTGGGTTTCACGCAGGTTTTCGGTTGTCGCGTCCGCATTGTTGAGAATGTCTTGCTCAAGCTGCTTCAGACGATCCCTGAAGAATGCAAGCTGGTCCGCATTCATGTAGTCGTCTTCAGACATTGCCAGCAACTCTTTCTCGGTCAGCAGACTGCCTTGAGTCTTGGAGGCGGCTGATTTGCTTGCCATGATTGTGTCCTCTTGTTGTAGTGTTGGTACTTGGAACCAGTGTTGCTTATTGCCCGGCGGGCAATTGGTTCTTAATCAGACCAAGCATTGTTCCAGACCCCGGGTGAATATCTCCTGGGGAAGTTTACGTCCGATGAATACCATCTTGGTATTAGGCTTTTCACTGGATAGCCACGGCTTTCCAGGTTCGGCGCCCATCATCATGTGCACGCCCTGAAAAAGCATGCGGCGGTTGATCCCTTTCAGGTAAAGAATGCCCTTGTAACGCAGAAGGTCGGGGCCATAGACTTGAACGATCCCGCCCAGGAATTCCTCCAGGCGCTCGGGATCGAAGGCCTTGTTGGAGCGGAACACGAAGGCGCCGATCTCGTCGTCGTGGTGAGCGTGATGATGATCGTGGTGATGATGGCCGCAGGCAGGACCGCAGTCGCCGTCATGGTCGTGCTCATGGTCGTGGTCATGGCCGTGATGGTCATGATCGTGGGCGGCGTCCGGATGGGTCTCGGCCAGGAATTCGGGATCGATGTCCAGAATCGTGTTCAGATTGAAACCGCTGATGTCGAGCAGCTGGGCGATATCGGTTTCCCCGAAATTCACCGGCGTGATCGTGGCGCGCGGGTTGATATGCACCAGGCGCGAGCGCAGGGCCGCATAGTCGGCCTCGTTGACCAGATCTTTCTTCGAGATCAGGATCTTGTCGGCAAACCCGACCTGCTTTTGCGATTCTTCCTGCTTGTCTAGCGTTTCCATGCCATGCTTGGCGTCGACGATGGTAATGACGGCGTCCAGGCGATAGTATTCGGCAATGTCGTCGTCCATGAAAAACGTCTGGCACACCGGGCCAGGGTTGGCCATGCCCGTGGTTTCAATGATGACGCGCTCGAAATTCAGCTTGCCCGCCTGACGCTTGACGCGCAGGTCGTTCAGGGTGCGCATGAGGTCGCCCCGTATCGTGCAGCACACGCAGCCGTTGCTCAGCTCGACGATTTCTTCTTCGCTGTCCTGGACGAGCAGGTCGTTGTCGATGCTCTCGGGCCCGAACTCGTTTTCGATGACGGCAATGCGCCGGCCATGATATTCGGAAAGAATACGCTTGAGGAGCGTGGTCTTGCCCGCGCCCAGAAAGCCGGTGAGAATTGTAACCGGGACCATTTTGTCTATGTTTGCGGCGTTCATTGCTTGCCTCGCATGACGCGGTAGACACAAATGCCGCCAATGATGCAGCCGCTGGCGGCAGATTGCGTGGGCACCGCGCAAAAAAACTTCAACGTGCGATTACATCACAGCAACCCGAATAGGGCAAATATCCATTGTGACAGCGATTTCGCCCCCTGTTTCAGGGAAGCGGCGTGACCCATGGATGCCTTGGGGCGCGGCGTCGTTCCGCCCTGCACAGGCCACGGGTTTGGCCTCGCAGGACAGTGTGATGGAGAGATAGCTTTTCCGCTGGCCCCATCGTCACAGGCGGCTTACCACCAGCGGGCCCGCCGCCGGTAGCGTTCAGCAGCAGCGGCTCAGTGGCAATGAGTCAGTGACAATGCGCGGGGGCTTGCTGGCGACAGGAGGCGCACAGGGCGCGCAGCTCGGTTTCGTGGCCGGCCAGGGTAAAGCCTGCCGCAGCCACCTTCTCTGCAAGCAGCCGATTCAGGCCAGGATCGCTGAGCTCGGCCACTGCCCCGCACTGGGTGCAGACGATCAGCAGGTCATGGGGCTTGCCGCCGGCGTCCAGGCAGGCGGTCCAGGCGTTGATGGCATCCAGCCTGTGCACCAGGCCTTCCTCAACCAGGAAATCCAGCGCGCGGTAAACCGTCGGCGGCGCCGCCCCGGGCTGTACGTCGCGGATGAGGTCAAGCAGCTCATACGCCTTCACGCTGCGCTGCTGCTCCAGAAGGATTTCCAGCACCTTGCGGCGGATCGGCGTGAGGCGTTTTCCGCGCTCGGAACACAGCGCTTCGGCGGTACGCATTTGCGCGGCGAGGAAGGTTGTCGATCTCGAATGTTTGTCCGGCATGGCGACAGCTCGTTGGTCGGCCGCCCCCGCCCGGGGGGCGGGGCGGCATGGCGTGGATTTCATGGGGCCCGGTGAAGGCACATAGTACCAAAGCGCCTGGCAGCGGCTGATTTTGCCCTGCAAAAACCCTATGTATGTTATAACATAACACTTCCTCGCATTCCTGACACTTCTTTTTCATGCACCGCTCTTCTGCCCAGGCCCCGCGCGAACCCCGGCGTTACCGCGGATCCGCTGCGCTGGCTTCCAGCGTCTATCGCGTGGCCTGCATCGCGCCGGCCATCGTCTTCCTGTGGGGGCTGGCGTGCTGGGCCATGGCGTGATGGCGGCCGGCTCGGCGATGCGCCGCAGCCAGGCTGCTGCGCGACCGGAAAGCTCGCCTGTGCCGGCGGCTGCGGATGCCGTTATCGCGCTTGACCAGGTTTCCCTGGGCTGGCGTGATCGCGTTGCCGTGCGTGATGTCAGCGGGGTATTCCGCAAGGGCTCGCTTACTGCCATTGTCGGCCCCAACGGTGCCGGCAAGTCCACGCTCATCAAGGGTATCACCGGGCTGATCAGCCCGATGCGCGGCCATATCCGCCTGGCAAAAGGGGCGGGCGAGCGCATTGCCTGCCTGCCGCAGGCCGCCGAGCTTGATCGAAGCTTTCCCGCCACGGTCTATGACCTGGTTGCCATGGGGGCCTGGCGACGTGTCGGCGCATGGCGAGCCTTCAGCGCCGCAGAGCATGACCGCATATACGACGCGCTCCAGGCTGTCGGGCTTGCTGATTTCGGCCGCCGCATCGTGGGCACGCTCTCGGGCGGGCAGTTACAGCGCGCCCTGTTTGCGCGGCTCATGCTCCACAATGCCGACATCCTGCTGCTCGACGAGCCTTTCGCCGCTGTCGATCGCGCCACGACCGAAGACCTGATGGCGCTCATCGAAGGGTGGCATGCGCAGGGCCGCACCGTCGTGGCCGTGCTGCACGATCTCGATTTCGTGCGTTCGCATTTCCCGCAGGCGTTGCTGCTGGCCGGGCAGGCTGTCGCCTGGGGCCCGGCCTGCGACGTGTTGACCCCGGAAAACCTGCATCTTGCGCGTCATCTCTGCGCCGGAGACTACCTCTGATGTGGCTGTTCGACCTGCTTGCCGGCCCGTTTATCGATTATGGCTTCATGCGCCGCGCGCTGGCGGGCTCGTTCGCGCTCGCATTTGCAGCGGGGCCGCTGGGCGTCTTTCTTGTGCTGCGCCGCATGAGCCTGATGGGCGATGCCATGGCGCACGCCATATTGCCGGGCGTGGCCGTGGGCTTCCTGACGGCGGGCCTGTCGCTCACCGCAATGACCGTTGGGGGGGTGGTGACCGGTCTGGTTGTGGCGCTGCTGGCAGGGGCTGTTGCGCGGGTGACCCCGCAGCGCGAAGATGCCAGTTTCGCGGCCTTCTATCTTGTCTCGCTCGGGCTCGGCGTGCTGCTCGTATCGCTCAGGGGGTCGAACATGGATCTCATCCATGTGCTGTTCGGCACGGTGCTTGGGCTGGATAACGCTTCTTTGCTGCTTGTGACATCGGTCGCCAGTATTACGCTGGCTGGCCTTGCCGTCATCTTCCGCCCCCTGGTGCTGGAATGCCTCGACCCCCAGTTCCTGCGCAGCATGGGCGCGGCCGGTACGGCGATACACATGGTTTTCCTGATTCTGCTGGTGCTTACCATGGTCGCGGGCTTTCAGGTCCTGGGCACCCTGATGGTGGTCGGCATCATGATGCTGCCGGCCACGTCCGCGCGTTTCTGGGCGGGCACGGTCGGCCGGCAGATGGTACTGGCCGGTGCGCTGGGAACGGTATCGTCCTATGCCGGGCTACTCTGTTCATACTACGCGAATGTGCCGGCTTCACCCGCCATCATACTTGCGGCAGGATGTATCTATTTTTTATCTGTCTGTCTTGGCCCCCAAGGGGGCCTGCTGCAGGCGGCGCGCAAGGCGCGCGCCCGTCGTGAGCGTATGTCTGGAATCCTGGAGTAACCAATGAGCAAAGCCAAACTATACGGGTTTCAACTGGTGCGCAGAGGCGTGCTTGCCTTGCTTGCGGGCTCTGTGCTGATGCTGGGCGGGCCTGTGTCCGGGGCCGCCGCGCCTCAGGCCCCAGTCGAGCGCTTGCCGGTGGTCGCGACCTTTTCCATCCTGGGCGATATGGTTCAGGAGGTCGGTGGCGATTATGTCAGCGTCACCACCATCGTCGGCCCTAACGGGGACGCGCATACCTACGAGCCCACACCGCGCGACGTCAAGGCGCTTGCGGATGCCAAGGTGCTGGTGCTCAATGGCCTTGACTTCGAAGGCTGGCTGCCCCGCCTGCTTGCGGCCTCCGGGTTTGGCGGGCGTCAGGTGCTGGCCTCGCAGGGGATCGAGGTCCGCCATCTTGGCAAAGGCGAAATGGTGCGGCTCGACGGCAAGGCGGGCCAAGACCAGGGCCACAGCCATGATGAAGACCACGACCACGATCACGGCCATGATCATGGCCATGATCACGGCCACGGCGGGGAGCACGAGCACCGTGCCGGCGATGTCGATCCTCATGCATGGCAGGACCTGGCCAACGGCGTCCTGTATGTCCGGAATATCGCGGCGGGCCTTTCGCTGGTTGATCCCCGTCATGCCGATTACTACAACACGCGAGCCAACCTCTACATAGCGAGGATGAACAAGCTGGATGCCGAAATCAAGAATGCGTTCATCGCGATCGCTCCTGATCGCCGCACGGTCATCACCTCGCACGATGCGTTCGGCTATTTCGGCCAGGCCTACGGCATCAAGTTTATATCCGTCTCAGGCTTCTCCAGCGAAGCAGAACCGGCGGCCCGTGACGTGGCTGCCATCATCGACATGGCGCGCCGCCAGCATGTGGCCGGCGTGTTCGTCGAGAATATCAACAATGCCAAGCTTGCCAAGCAAATAGCGCGCGAAACGGGGGCGACGGTCGGCGGCACCCTCTATTCCGACGCGCTGGCTCCGGCTGGCGAGCCTGCAGGCACCTACCTTGGCATGTTTTCCTGGAATGCGGGGCGTCTGATCCATGTGCTGAACCCCAAGGCGCGCTGACGCGCCATAAGGCTAGCGCTTGCGGGCGCGTGGGTGGGCTTTGTCGTAGGCCTGCGCCAGATGCTGGAAGTCCAGCCTTGTGTAGATTTGCGTAGTGGAAATATTGGCATGGCCGAGCAGCTCCTGGACGGCCCGCAAATCCTGCGCCGACTGCAGCATGTGGCTGGCGAAACTGTGCCGCAGGCTGTGGGGGTGTACATGTACCGGCAGGCCGGCCTTGATGGCCAGTTTTTCCAGCTGCGCCTGGACCACTCTGGGGCTGATGCGCCTGCCCCGAGCCCCCAGAAACAGCGCGGCGCCAGTGTCCGGGTCGTCGTTGCCGGTCAGCAGCTGTCCGCGTACAGCCAGCCACTGCTCCAGGGCCGAGATGGCCTTGCCACCCAAAGGTACGCTGCGTGTCTTGCCGCCCTTGCCCTGAACGATGGCCTCATGCTCCTCAAGCTGTAGCCAGCTCCTGGATTCGTAGCCGTCCCGGCGGATATGCCGCCAGTCCAGGCTTACCAGCTCAGCCAGCCGCAGGCCGCTGGAATACAGCACCTCGAACATGGCCTGATCTCGCCAGGCGACCGGGCTATCGGGCTCAGGCAGGCTGGGATGATCCAGCAGTGCCTGCGCCTGCTCAACAGACAGCGCCTTGGGCAGGCTGCGCGGCGCCTTGGGAGCCCGTATGCCGGCGCAGGGGTTTGCGTCCATGCCTGTCATGGGGGCCCACCACTGGTAAAAGCCACGCCAGGCCGCCAGCGCACGTGCCAGACTGCGCGGTTTATGGCCCTGGGCATGCAGCCGGGCTACTGCCTGGCGAACATGGCTTTCAGTCATGGCTTGCAAAGGAACGCCGGGATGTATCTGCGTCAGATGGTGTAGATCCTGGCGGTAGCCCAAAAGCGTATGCGCGGAGTAGCGCCGGTTGCTTTCCAGATGCGCAAGCCATTGCTCCATGGGCGAAGGAAGCGCATGCATGGCGTGGTCAGGCAGCGGCCGGAGGTGTGTCTGGCAGCCTCAGGCGCATCAGGCTTGCGCTGGCGAGGCGGTTGATGGTTTCCAGAAACATCGTTCCCATATCCATGGAGAAATGCTCGGGATCGCTCGATCCCAGCACCAGCAGGCCCAGGGGTTCTGCCTGGCCGTCGGGGCGAAGAGCGATCATCGCCAGCGATTCGGGAGGGGAGCCTAGCCAGGAAGCGGCCTCCTGGCCGCTGGCCGGGCCGCAATAAGGTTTGGTCAGGCTGCGTGCCTGCTCGCGCACTATTTCGGTGACGTCCTCGGTGAACTCGCTGTTTGTGAGCCTGGGTACATCCCATAGCCGCAGCGCCACGGCGGGAAGGTCGAACATATCGCTCAGGCTGCGCACGATATGGGCCGGGATCTGCTGGCAATCGTCTTCAGCCAGCATGCGGCAGCACCAGTCTGTCAGTGTCTTGCTGATGCGCTCGTTGCCGCTTGCATTCTGCACCAGGCCGGAAAGCTTCCATTCCAGGTCCTTGGTGCGGGCGCGCAATGTCATGATCTGGCGCTCGCCCAGCGAGATCGCACGCGTCTCGTTGGGATGAGGAACACGCAGTTCGGAGAAAATATCCGCATGTTCGCGGAAAAAAGACGGGTTTTCCTTGAGGAAATTCGCAATCGATTCGGCGGAAAGGCTGTCTGCGCTCATGGGCGTAGGGGCTCCTTGTGCAATGGGGTTGCTGGTGCGGGGCGGGCTTCAGGCCCGCTGGGCGGCGCCTCGCGCCTGCTGCTGGCGCACGAGGGCATCGATATCGATTTGCCCCGAGAATACCGTGGCTGTCGGGCCGCTCATGCGCAAGTGCTGTCCGTCCCAGGCTATGACGAGCACGCCGCCGTGCGTCTGGACGCTGACTGGCGATTCGAGCAGGCCGCGGCGTATGCCGGCGACAACAGCGGCGCAGGCGCCTGTGCCGCAGGCCAGGGTTTCCCCCGCGCCACGTTCGTATACGCGCAAGGCGATGTTGTGTCTGTCCATGACCTGCATGAAACCCGCATTCACGCGATGCGCAAAACGTGGATGGGATTCGATCAGCGGGCCGACCTTGCCGACCGGCGCCGACTCTACGTCGTCCACCACCTGCACTGCATGCGGGTTGGAAATGGCCACCAGCGAGAGATGGGCTTCGCCAATGCCAGGCAAGGGCAATATCCAGAGCGTGTCATCTTCGCAGGCAACGGATTCCAGCCCTTGAGTGTCGAAGGCGACATCTTGCGGGCTGAAGCGTGTCTGCCCCATCTCGACCGAGACGTCATCCTCGCCACTGCTGTCCAGGGTGATGAGGCCGGTGCTGATCTCGGCGCGCAGCGGGTTGCGGCGCGACAGGCCTTGCTCGTGTACAAACCGCACGAAACAGCGCGCGCCGTTGCCGCAGTGTTCGACCTCACTGCCGTCGGAATTGAAAATGCGGTAGCGAAAGTCTGCTTCGGGGTGCAGCGGAGCCTCGACCAGCAGCAACTGGTCGGCGCCAATGCCGAAATGGCGGTCGGCCAGGGCCCGGGCGCGTTCAGGCGTCATGGCAATGTTCTGCCGAACGCCATCCAGGACAACGAAATCGTTGCCTGCGCCATGCATTTTTACGAAATTCCAGATCATCCGGCCATTATCCCGGATTGCGGGGCTTTTGTCCGCAATCGGCAGGCGTGCGCGGCCTGCCCGCAACAGGGGGGAAGGTCAGCGCGGCTTGAGAAGACAAGGTCAGCGCAGCTTGAGTGAGCAAGGTCAGGGCTGCATTAGAAGTCAATGTCAGTACAGTTCGAGAAGGGACTCAGTAGAGCTTGGGTTGCCCCTCTGGGCGGGTTTTGAAGCGTCTATGGACCCAGTAGTACTGGGGAGGATCGGCGCGAACCCAGTTTTCTATCAATTGATTCAGGCGCGCGGTGGCTTCTTCGGTCGACTGATCGCCGGGGAAATCTTCGAGAGGCGGGAGCACGTCCACCTGATATTTCCCGGTATCCAGATCCAGGCGGCTGATGACGGGGATGACCGCGGCATCCCAGGTACGCGCAATGTGGGGCGTGGTCGGCAGGGTGGCCGCCTGGACACCGAAAAAGGGCGAGAAGATGGCGCCCGAGCGGCCAAAATCCATATCGGGCAGATAGTAGACGGGGAAGCCGGCGCGCAGCTGCCTGATCAGGCCGCGCACGCCGTCCTTGCGGCTGATCAGGTGCACCTTGTTGAATCTGGCGCGCCCTTCGCGCACGATCTGGTCCACGGCGGGGTCGCTCTGGCGGGTATACATCGTGGCGGACTCAACGACATCCATGGTCATGCGCGTTGCGGCGGCATCCAGGCCTATGAAATGAGGCGCCAGCAGCAGGATGCGGCGCTGGTCGTGCAGGGCATTCTCGAGATGTTCGAAGCCATTGAGCGCAATGGTTTCCCTTATGGCTTCGGGCGTGCCGAACCAGCACAGCCCGCGGTCAACCACGGACTGCGCCAGCAAGTGAAAGTGGCGGCGCGTCCAGCGCTCGCGTTCCTGCTCGCTTTGATCGGGAAAACACAGCGCCAGATTGGTGCGCACGATATGGACGCGCGAGCGCAGCAGGCGCATGCTGAGCCAGCCCAGGGCGCGGCCCCAGCGCAGGCGCGCGGCCGTCGGGCAACGGCCGAAATAGGAGAAGATTTTTCGCAGTAAGGTGATTTTGCTGAAGGTCATTGGTTCGGGTAGCCCGGTGGCCGGGGTGCGCAATTGGGGACTTTATACCGGTTGTAGCTCCACAGGTACTGTTCTGGAAACTGGCGGATGAGGGACTCCATGGCCTGGTTGATCACGCATGCCAGGGCATGGGGATCCGATGGCAGGGGATGTGAAAGACGAGTGTAATGGATGCGCCAGCCTTGGCCATGCGCAAGCCTTTCGCCTACGGTCAGGATGACCTCGACGTCGAACTGCGCCAGCTTGCCTGCAAGCGTCATCGTATAGGCGGGGCGGCCGAAGAAATCGGCCCACACGCCGTCGCCGCCGCGCGGAACCTGATCCGGCAGCAGCCCCACGGCCTCGCCCCGGCGCAGCGCACGCACGAAGGAGCGCACACCCTGCATCGACGCGGGAACGGCGCGCAGGCCCGCCATGTTGCGCGCCTGGGCCATGGCGGGCTCAAGCAATGCCATGCGTGGACGGCGGTACATCACAGTGATCGGGCCATACTGGGTGAGGTGGCGCGCAGTGATTTCGAAGCAACCCAGGTGCGGCGTCAGGAAAACAACGCCCTTGCCGGTGGCAAGGGCGGCGCGTACCGCGGAATCGTCCGTACATCGGGCAAGCTTCATGCTTTCCTGCGGGCGCAGCCATATCTTTGGCGTCTCGAACACCATGGCCCCGGCCTGCGCCGCCGCGCGCAAGGCGAAGCCACAGCCGGGATAGCCGGCCTGCAGCGCATTGGCCCGCAGGCGCTGGCGGTATCTGCCGGGCCACGCATAGACCACCAGCCCGGCGATGCGGCCCATCCAGTGCAGCAGGGGCAACGGCAGGCGCGCCATGACGTGGAAAAAAGCCAGTAGCATAGGCAGGCGACCCTTGTGCGAACCTGTGAATTGTAATGTTCAGGCTATTTTCGCTTAAAATAGGGGCTATCGCTGAGTTAACCGACAACTTGCGGGGCGATGGCGCTCTCTGTGCAATGCAGGCCGCGCCCAAAATCCGCTAAAGCGTCGCGCCCTGAATTACCTGCTGCGCAGATGTCCGAGGTGCAACGCGTTTCGTTCAACCTCCTGCTGGATCACCAGCGCAACATAGGACGTATCGCTGTGGCAAATAACGATTTTCTGTTTACTTCCGAATCTGTCTCCGAAGGCCATCCCGACAAGGTGGCCGACCAGATCTCCGACGCTATCCTCGATGCCATTTTCACGCAAGACCCCAATGCCCGGGTCGCCGCGGAAACCCTTTGCAACACCGGCCTGGTTGTGCTGGCCGGCGAGATCACCACGACGGCCAATGTCGATTACATCCAGGTGGCGCGCGACACCATCAAGCGCATCGGCTACGACAACACTGATTTCGGCATCGATTACAAAGGGTGCGCCGTGCTGGTCGCCTACGACAAGCAGTCGCCCGATATTGCTCAAGGCGTTGACCGCAGCCTCGAGGAAATTCTCAATCAGGGCGCCGGCGACCAGGGGCTGATGTTCGGCTATGCCTGCGACGAGACGCCTGATCTCATGCCCGCACCCATCTGGTATGCGCATCGCCTGGTTCAGCGCCAGAGCGAACTGCGCAAGGACGGCCGTCTGCCATGGCTGCGCCCTGATGCGAAGTCGCAGGTCACCTTCCGGTACGTCGATGGCAAGCCCGCCGAGGTCGATACGGTTGTCCTGTCTACCCAGCATGCGCCCGATGTCACCCAGGAAACAATCCACGAAGCAGTTATCGAAGACATCATCAAGCCGAGCTTCCCCGACGGCCTGATCACCCCCAAGACCCGCTTCCTGGTCAACCCGACCGGCACCTTTGTCATTGGCGGGCCGCAGGGCGACTGCGGGCTGACAGGCCGCAAGATCATTGTCGACACCTACGGCGGTGCATGCCCCCATGGCGGCGGCGCGTTCTCAGGAAAAGATCCTTCCAAGGTTGACCGTTCCGCAGCCTACGCGGCGCGCTATGTTGCCAAGAACATCGTTGCCTCGGGCCTGGCCCGCCAGTGCCAGGTGCAGGTCAGCTACGCCATTGGCGTTGCTGAACCCATCAACATCACGGTCTACACGGAAGGCACCGGCGTGATCCCGGACGAGCAGATCGCCCGCCTTGTTCGCGAGAATTTCGACTTGCGTCCCAAGGGCATCATCAATATGCTCGACCTGTTGCGCCCGATCTATGCCAAGACGGCGGCCTATGGTCACTTTGGACGCTCCGAGCCTGAATTCAGCTGGGAAGCGACCGACAAGGTCCAGGTGCTCAAGCAGGCTGCCTGAGGCGTCTGGCTGGGCAGGCCGCGTCAAGGCCCCACCGCCTGTGGGGTCGTCTGGTCCGGGCCGGCCATGTACGGCGATAATCGCCATGGCGGTTGTCGCCGTATTTCCAATCAGCTTCGCCTGGGCTGTCGCCAGGCGTGGGAGCAATGACAAATGAAGATCACCGAGGCTCATCGCCAGCAGGACATCGGCCAGGCGTCCGATGCGGCGTGCGTCGATGCGCAGCGCAGCCTGTCGGTGACCGATTCCCCCTGCGTTGCCGTGTGCTCCACGCTGTACGATGAAATCTGCCGTGGCTGCGGCCGCACCGCCATGGAAGTGGCCAACTGGGTATTTCTGGACGAAGACGAAAAACGCCGCATCTGGGCGCGCATCACGGCCCAGGGATATCCACGCCGCAAGGGCTAGCCTCGGCAAGCCAGGCCATACTTTCTCGCGCTTTCTCTCGCGCGACCGGGCTTTTGCCCCTTGCAACGATACCTCTCTATTGCTTGGTGGCTCTCGCGGGCCTGGCGGCTGGCGGATTTACGCTACAATCTCCCGCACAAGCAGGCCTGCCGCCTGCCGCGATGTCCGCCAGCGCGCGGCGCGCCGGCTCGGCAGGCTTGTGCCAGACAAATCCTGAGGAGCGCTGCAACGACAGCAGGCCGCCATTGCGCGGGCCCCGTCGCCAGGCTCAGGTTTCCACTGTTTCGAACGGCGCTCATCGTTACCCTGTACGGGCAAGGATGAGCATTTCCGCCTTTGTGCGGCACGCGCCGGCCAGTACGGGTTTATGGGGTTATTGCCATGAATGCTGTTGCCGACGCTACGTTCACAGACTACAAGATCGCCGATATCGCCCTGGCCGGATGGGGCCGCCGCGAGATCGCCATTGCAGAAACAGAAATGCCGGGCCTGATGGCCACGCGCGAAGAATATGCGGCCACGCAGCCGCTCAAGGGCGCACGCATTGCGGGCAGCCTGCACATGACGATTCAGACCGCTGTGCTGATCGAAACCCTGAAGGCGCTGGGCGCGCAGGTGCGCTGGGCGTCGTGCAATATCTTCTCGACCCAGGACCATGCCGCCGCCGCGATTGCCGCAAGCGGGACGCCGGTTTTCGCCATCAAGGGTGAATCGCTGGAAGACTACTGGAAATATACGCATCAGATCTTCGAGTGGCCCGAGGGCGAGCACGCCAACATGATCCTGGACGACGGCGGCGATGCCACGCTGTTGCTGCACCTGGGCGCCAGGGCCGAGGCAGATCCGTCTGTGCTGGCATCGCCCGGCAGCGAGGAAGAGCGGGTCCTGTTCGCCGCCATCAAGGCCACGCTGGCGCGCGACTCCAAGTGGTATTCCACGCGATTGGCCCAGATCAAGGGTGTGACCGAGGAAACCACGACCGGCGTGCATCGCCTGTACCAGATGTCGCGCAAGGGCGAGCTGGCTTTCCCGGCGATCAACGTCAACGACTCGGTCACAAAGTCCAAGTTCGACAACCTCTACGGTTGCCGCGAGTCGCTTGTCGATGGCATCAAGCGTGCCACGGATGTGATGGTGGCGGGCAAGATAGCCGTGGTGTGCGGCTTTGGCGACGTGGGCAAAGGCTGCGCACAGGCGCTGGCTGCGCTGCGCGCCCAGGTCTGGGTCACTGAGGTAGATCCCATCTGCGCACTGCAGGCCTCCATGGAAGGCTATCGCGTCGTAACGCTGGACGAGGCTGCCGACAAGGCTGATATCTTTGTCACGGCTACTGGCAACTACCATGTGGTCGGGCGAGATCACATGGAGCGCATGAAAGATCAGGCCATCATCTGCAATATCGGCCACTTCGATAACGAGATCGACGTTGCGTCGGTTGAAGATCTGCAATGGGAAGAGATCAAGCCGCAAGTCGATCACATCATTTTCCCGGACGGCAAGCGTCTCATTCTGCTCGCCAAGGGGCGGCTGGTGAACCTGGGCTGCGCCACTGGCCACCCCTCGTTCGTCATGTCGGCGTCGTTCACCAACCAGACCATTGCGCAGATTGAACTGTTCACGCGGGGCGATGCGTACGAGCAGGGCAAAGTCTATGTGCTGCCCAAGCATCTTGATGAAAAAGTGGCTCGCCTGCACCTGAAGAAGCTGGGGGTTGCGCTCACGACGCTGCGCCCTGACCAGGCTGACTACATCAACGTGCCTGTCGAGGGACCGTACAAGCCTGAGCATTATCGCTACTGATGCCACAGGGAGGCGTGCCCGTATGGGCATGCCATGTGCTAGTCCGGAACAGGGCCGCTGCCGGCACAGTCCGCATACCCTGGCGGGGGTTTTACTAAAAGGAGCTCCATCATGGAACTGATACTTGTCTGGATCCTCAACGCAGTTGCCTTGCTGATCGTTGCCTATATACTGCCTGGCATCAACGTGGCGTCCTTCGGCTCGGCGCTCATCGCGGCGCTGGTGCTTGGCCTGCTCAACACGCTGGTCAAGCCGGTGCTGATCCTGCTGACGCTGCCCATCACCATTGTCACGCTGGGCCTGTTCCTGCTGGTGCTCAACGCACTGGTATTCTGGTTCGCCGGCTCGGTGCTCAAGGGCTTCCAGGTCAATGGCTTCTGGTGGGCCATGCTGGGCGCCTTTGTCTACAGTATCGTGTCCGGCGTGCTGTCCCGCCTGCTTTCTTCCTGATATTGGCTGGCCTGCCCTTTTTCACGTGGTCGTGGCGACACGGCCCCGAGGGCGGGCCTATTGCCTCCCGGGCATGGAGTTTTTGAATGAGTAGCAAACAGACGGTCAGTCTGGAGTTTTTTCCGCCTCGCGATATTGCGGCGCAAGAAAAGCTGGTGCGTTCGGCCAAGCAGCTGCTTGCCCTGCATCCTGAATATGTGAGCGTTACCTTTGGCGCCGGTGGCTCTACGCGCAGCGGCACGGCCGATACGGTGCGCATGATGCAGAATCTGGGCTGCGATACCGCGCCGCACCTGTCATGTATTGGCGCCACGCGCGCGATGCTTGGCGAGATACTGGACGCCTATCGCGCGCAGGGCGTGCGGCGCATCGTTGCGCTGCGCGGCGACCTGCCTTCGGGCATGGGTGGCGATGCCGGGGAGCTGCATTATGCAAGCCACCTGGTGGAGTTTGTTCGCCAGCACAGCGGAGACTGGTTCCATATCGAGGTGGCCGCCTATCCCGAAACCCACCCGCAGGCCGCGAGCGCGCAAGCCGACCTGGGGCATTTCGTCAGCAAGGTCAAGGCGGGCGCCAACAGCGCCATTACGCAGTACTTCTTCAATGCCGACGCTTATTTCGATTTTGTCGGGCGTGCGCGCGCCAAAGGGGTCAACGTTCCCATCGTGCCCGGCATCATGCCAATCACGAATCACACGCAGCTGGCGCGCTTCTCGACCATGTGCGGCGCTGAAATACCCCGCTGGATAAAGCAGCGGCTGGTCGATTTCGGCGACGACAAGGCATCCATCAAGGCGTTTGGCGTGGATGTGATCACGCGCCTTTGCGGGCAGCTGCTCGAAGGGGGCGCGCCGGGCCTGCATTTCTATACGCTCAACAGCGCGGAAGCCACCATGGCCATTTGCAAAGGCCTGAAACTGTAGCCGAACCCGGCGCCGCCGGCGCTTATCGCCGGCGCGGCGCCAGCTAGCCCAGCACTGGGGCGGGAACAGCCCAGCCCTTGTCTGTCAGGATGGCATCCAGCGGAAAATCGTGCGCAGCCGGGGTGTAGTCTTCACCCGTCAAGTCGCCGCAGGCCCAGGCGATGCCTATCGCCGTAAAGCTGTGGCCCGATGCTTTCAGGGCCGCGAGCGTTCTGTCGTAATAACCCTTGCCATACCCCACACGATCGCCCTTGCGGGTGTAGCCCAAGGTGGGTACCAGTATCAGATCGGGCAATGGCGCGGGATCACCCACCGGCTCTTTGATGCCGTAGGCGCCTTCTTGCATGGGGGCGTCGGGTTCCCAAAGCCTGAATTGCAACGGAGCGTCGGCTTCCGTGACGACAGGCAGGGATACGCGGTATCCTTCTTCCTCAACCCATTGCTGCAGCAGAGGCTGCAGCGCAGGTTCGTCGTCCGTGGACCAGAAGGCGGCAATATTGCGTGGCACGGGCTTGCCAGCCTCGCGCAGCCGGGTACGGGTCGTGGCCAGCCAGGTGAACAGCCGGCCGCGTATCAGGAGCGCACCGCGGTTGCGGTCCACCGGATTCTGGGCATCGCGCAGCGCCTTGAGCCGCATGCGCAAGGGAGCTGCATTATTGGGTAAGCTGTCAGTCATTGCGTGTTAGGGATCGAATAGAGATGTTATCCAATAGGCAACGGTATCAGAAAATCCATGGCATGTCCGGCAAGCACGTTGGTATTTGCGTAGCGCTGGCTTGCGCTGTTTCAGGCTGCGGCGGCGCTGAGCGCGTCGCCGCAGGCGGTTCCGCCGGGCAGCAAGGCATAGAGATGCGGCATACGCTGGCGCCCGCGACCGATACCGCTGCGGCTGTCCAGCTCGCCTCGCTGCAGCTGGTCCCGGCTACACGCGAGCAGAATGCCGGTTCAATACAGGGAGCGCCGTCCTCGCCGGTCGTGTCGCCGGCGGCGCGCCAAGCCATGGCCGACGCGCGCGAGGCAAAACGGAAAAAGCAGTGGGACCGCCTGCAGGCGCTCGTGCCTGTTGCCTCCACCGACCCGGTCATTGGCGCATATGCCGAATACTGGGCGTTGAACAGAATGCTGGTCGATCCCGCCCAACCCGTGCCTGACGCGCAGATCCATGATTTCATCGAGCGTCATCCCGGCACTTATCTGGCTGACCGCCTCAAGGGCGACTGGATTGTCGCCGCAACGCGTGCCGGCAATTATTCGCTGGCGGCCGGCCTGGGGCCGCTGGTCAACAGCAATCGGTCGGAAACCTGCTCGCTGCTGCTGTCCCAGCACATGACAGGGCGGAAGCTGCGCGCTGAGCAGGTCATGGATGCATTCGAGCCCAACACTGCCTGCTGGTCCATGCTGGATCAGATGGCGAGCAGCAAGGTGGTTGGCTGGGACGATCTGGAGCGCGGCCTGCGCGGCATCCTGGAAACAAACAAAAGCGGAAATGCGCGCCGCATGGCTGCCATCATGTTCAGCCCCGCCGAGATGGCGGACTATTCAGCCATCATGAAGAACCCCCGGAAGTGGCTTGCGGGCCGCAAGGCGCCCCGGGGCAGGTCGGAAACCGAGCTGGTCACCATCGCGCTTTCCCGCCTGGCCTATGGCGATCAGCGTTTGCAGAACGCGGATTATGTCGAGAAGCAGTGGGCCGGTGCGCTGCCGAAGGACAATATCCAGTGGGTATGGAGCCAGTTCGGCCTGGTGGCGGCCCTGAATGTGGAGCTGGATGCCGCGAAGTGGTATCGCCGCTCGGGCAGCAATCCCATGACCGATTACAACCACGCCTGGCAGGTGCGCGCCGAGCTGCGTCAGCCGGCCATCAACTGGAAAGAGGTTGAAAAAGCGATCGAGCGCATGACGCCTCGGCAAGCCTCGGAACCCGTGTGGATGTACTGGTCGGGCCGCGCGCTGGCCGCGACCGGCCATCAGGAAGCGGCACAGAAGAAGTTCGAGACGATCTCGGACGAACTTGGTTTCTATGGGCAGCTTGCCAGCGAGGAGCTTGGCAAGATGCCCGTGCTGCCACCCGCGCCCGCTCCCGTGACTTCCGCTGAGCTCGCCCAGGCGCGCGCCAACCCTGGCTTGCAGCGCGCCATTGCGCTGTTCGACCTTGGCTGGCGGCCGGAGGCTGTGCCGGAATGGAGCTTTGCCATCCGAGGCATGAATGACCGGCAGTTGCGTGCGGCGGCTGAGGTGGCGCGGCAGGAGCATATCTATGATCGCGTGGTCAATACCTCGCTCCTGACCAAGAGCGAGGTGGACTTTTCCCAGCGCTTCATTGCGCCTTTCGAAGGGCGTGTGGTCGAGAAGGCGCGGCTGATCAATCTTGATCCTGCATGGGTATATGGCCTGATCCGCCAGGAATCTCGCTTCATCATGGATGCCCGCTCGCATGTGGGCGCATCCGGGCTGATGCAGCTCATGCCTGCGACCGCGCGCTGGGTGGCGCGCAAGATCGGCATGGTGGATTTCACGCCCGCATCGGTCAATGACTTTGACACCAATACCATCCTGGGTACGAATTACCTGAACATGGTGCTCAATGATCTGAATGGTTCCGAGGTGCTGGCGACAGCTGGCTATAACGCGGGGCCGCGCCGTCCGGTGCTGTGGCGCTCGAAGCTGGCAGCGCCGGTCGAGGGGGCGATTTTCGCGGAGACGATTCCGTTCACGGAAACCCGCCTGTATGTGAAGAATGTGATGTCGAACGCGACCTACTATGCGATGCTGTTCACGGGGCAGCCCCAGTCGCTCAAGAAGCGGCTGGGCATGGTGACGCCCGAGCCCAACAGCAAGGTGGATCTGCCCTGATGGGGGATATTGTGGATGACGCGGTGGCTGGCCTGGATGTCTATGTCGTGGGCGGCGCGGTGCGTGATGATTTGCTGGGGCTGCCAGCGGGGGATCGCGACTGGGTGGTGGTGGGCGCGACGCCGCAGGAGATGTCGCGGCGCGGGTTTATTCCGGTGGGTGGTGATTTTCCGGTCTTTCTGCATCCGCGCAGCAAGGAGGAATACGCGCTGGCGCGCACTGAACGCAAGTCGGGGCGGGGCTACAAGGGGTTTACGTTTTATACCGGCGTGGATGTGACGCTGGAGGATGATCTGCAGCGGCGTGATCTGACGATTAATGCGATTGCGCGCCGGCCTGACGGGACGCTGGTGGATCCGCTTGACGGGCAGTCCGATATTCGCGCGCGTGTGTTGCGGCATGTGGGTGCGGCTTTTGCGGAAGACCCGGTACGGTTGCTGCGGCTGGCGCGTTTTGCGGCGCGTTTCGATACCTTTTCGATTGCTTCTGAGACGATGGCGCTGTGCCGCCGGCTGGTTGCGGAAGGGGAGGTGGATGCGCTGGTGCCTGAGCGTGTCTGGAAGGAGGTTGCCAAGGGGCTGATGACGGATCATGCAGGCCGGATGTTTGCTGTGCTGGATGAGGCGGGCGCGCTGGCGCGGGTGTTGCCTGGCTTGTGTTTTGACAGTGCGGTATTGTCCGGGGAGCTGGCTTTGGCGGCGAAGCGGGGTTTGGCGCTGCCGGGGCGTTTTGCTGTGCTGTGCAGGTTGTCTAGTGAGCCTGAGAGTGTGGGGCGGCATGTTCGGGCGCCGGGAGATTGTCTGGATTATGCGCGCTTGTTGCCTGGGGTTCTGGAAGGGTTGGGCGCTTGCGGGCCGGATGCCGCCCGATGGCTGGATCTGATGGAGCGCTGCGATGCGTTTCGCAAACCGGGGCGTTTCATGGATTTGCTGGATGCAGCGGGCTGCTCGGTTGCTGTGGACCAGGATGCCTGGGCGGCGCGGCTGTCGGCTGTGCGGGGTGTGGATGCGGGGGCGATTGCACGGGAGGTGGCTGGGAAGCCGGAGCTGATCAAGGCGGGGCTTAGGAAGGCTAGGCTGGCTGCGCTGGTTGCTTTGGGTTCTTGCACCGGCGCTCCCCCACAGGCATAGCCCTGACTCACGATCGCGTGGCCCCGTTGGGGCTGCCCTCGGTCAAGCTCCGCACGGCGGGCGTGTGCGAACTCGCCCTTTGATCGCCTTGCCAGGCGATCACGGAGCTCGGACATGCGCGCACGCTTTTTCCGCCGCTCGAAGCCTGGCCTCGGCACGCTCAAGTTCGTCAGGGCTATGCCTGTCGGGGAGCGCCTAGAGGCATGGCCCGTTTTTTTCAGCAGAAGGTGACTTTTACCCAGCCCAGGCCCGCGAGATGGGCGCTGACGTCTGTGCCGGGGTCGGCGAAGGTGACGCCGCTGCAGGAGCCGGTGGTGACGATCTGGCCTGCGCGTATGCCTCCCTGGCGGCGGGCGCCGTGGTTGGCGAGCCAGATGAGGAGGCGAAGGACATCGCCCGCCGGGTTGGCGCCTTTGCCCTGGAATGCGATGCTGTCGTTGAAGGCGACTTCGGCGGTCTGCTCCAGCTGGTTGATGGCAAAGCCGGACTCGCGGCCTTCACCGTAGATGAGACCGCCGTGGCTGAGGGAATCGGCCAGGGCCGAGCAGAAATCGACCTGGGTGCGGTCGGTGTAGCGTGATTCGATGAGTTCTATGACGGGGTGAACGGATCCGACCGCGTCGAGTATTTCGTCAAGGGTGTAGGGCTGGTCTCTGGGGGGGAGGTCGTTCTTGAACCGGTAGCCGATCTCGGCTTCGATGCCCCGCAGGGGGTAGTCGCCGGACGACAGGCGAACCGGAGATTGCATGATTCCTGACGCGGGCAAGGGGGCGCAGTTGGGCTCGCCGTCATGGCTGCTGGCGCCGACCTTCCAGCCGCCTATGGGGCCCAGGCTGGCAATGACGACGTCTTGCACTGCATAGGCCTGTTCTTCGCTGGTGGGGCGGCAGTCGGCAGGCAGAGCAGTGATGGGGTTGCATTGGGCGCGGGCGTCGAGCAGGAGCTGGGCGGCTTGCTGGATCTGGGAATCGGTCATGGGATGTCGGGTAATGTGGTCAACAAAAGAGGCTGTAGTACCGGTGGCCGGACGGGGCTTACAGTGTACCCCGGCTGCTGAAGGCGGGCCGGGGCCTGCTAGAGCCTGTCGCGACGGTCGCCGCGCATGAAGCCTTGCAGAGGCTGGTCGAGGCCGCGCCCAATGGCGAGAACCTTGAAAAGTTCCCCCATTTCCGATTCCGCCGTGAGCTTGTTTATCGCGGACAGCATGCTGGCATGGGCCGCAGCGGCGATAGGGGCTGCGTGCGCGGCTGGACTGTGCTGGCTTTCTGGCTGGCCCTGGTGGGCCAGAAGCGCCGGCAGGCCCGCGTTCATGAGAAATCGCGCCTGGGAGGTATAGCCATAGACGCCCAGACCGGCGGCCAGGGCCGCGTCGGCCATGGCGGTAAAGTCTACATGGGTGGTGATGTCTTGCAGGCCAGGGTAGATGAGGGGCTGCGTGTGAGTGTGGTGCCGGAAATGGCACATGAGGGTGCCTTCGGCCCGCTGGGGATGGTAATACTCCCTCTGCGGAAAGCCGTAGTCTATGAGCAGCGCGGCGCCTCGCTCAAGCCAGTTGCCCATCTGGCTGATCCATGCCTCGGCCTGCAGATTGATCTCTGAACAATAGCCGGGCAGCGCAGGCATTCGGGCTGATACAGCTGCTCGCAAGGCATTGCTGGCGGGACGTCCGGCGAGCTTGAAGCCACGCGGCATAGCCTGGTCTGAGGCTTGCTCTGTGGCCGGACACAGGCGTACGCCCAGTTCCGCCAACGAGCCGTCTTCGTCCCAGCGGAAAAGGGTTGCAGGCATGGCATCGAGTACCTCGTTGGCGAGTACGCAGCCGCGAAATGCCTGGGGCAGGGAATCCAGCCAGACGACATTTGCCTGCAGGGGGGCAAGGCGTGCCTGCTGGCGCTGGCGCAGGTCTGCCGAGACTTCGAGAATCTGATATTCAGGTTCTATCCCCAGGCGGCGCAGCGCAGGAATGACGGCTGAGGCCAGGGCGCCGGAACCCGCACCGAACTCCAGCACCTGCACGCTGCCTGCGATGCCCAATATCTGAGCAACCTGCTGCGCCAGCGTCTGGCCAAAGAGCGGCGTCAATTCAGGCGCGGTAGTGAAGTCGCCGGTGGGCAGGTCGCCGCCGAACTTGGCGCTGCCGGCCGCATAGTAGCCCAGGCCGGGCGCATAAAGCGCCAGGTGCATCCATTGCTCGAACGGCAGGAAGCCATCTGGCGTGGCGTCGATGGCCGCGGCCAGGTGCCGTGCGACATCGTGCGAATGCCCGAGCGAATCGGGATCGGGGAGAGGCAGCCCGGAGGGCGGCGAGGAGGAAGTCATTATGGGTTGCTCCGCAAGGGAAGGCCGGGCTGGTGCGCTATTCGCGCTCGCGCGGGAGGGGCTTTTGCTCATGCTCCGGCTTGCGGTTCAGCACCCACAGGGAATAGCTCATGGAAATGAGAAACCCGATCAGCAAGGCCGCGGCGATGGCAACGATGAAGTTGTCCAGGACGATCCACAAGGGTATTGCCAGCAAGGATGAAGACAACAGGGGTTTGCGCGCGAGCTGTTTCATGTTGGCTATTTTAGCCGCTGAGGCAAAAACGACACGCCCGGCGCGAGGGCCGGGCGTGTGTCGTGTCAGTTTGCGTGCGGATCAGGCAAAGTCGCGTCGGGCATTTCCGCCCTTGGCTGCCGGTTTGCCGCGAAAACTGGGGCGAGCAGCTGGGGGGCCAGCCGGTTTGCCGTCCCGCGCACCAAAGCTGGGCCGCGACTCGCGGCTTGCAGGGGCTGCGCCACGGGCTGGGCGATCAGAGGGTGCGCGCCTGGCGGCGCCGGGCTTGCCATAGGCCGGACGGTCTTCGTGGCCGCGTTGTCCCTCAAAGCGATCCCTGCCGCCGGATTCGGCCCTGTCGCCGAAGCTGCGCTTGCCACCGAATTCCGGCTTGTTGCCAAAGCCGCGCTTGGCACCGAACTCCGGCTTGTCGCTGAAGCTGCGCTTGCCACCGAATTCAGGCTTGTCGCCAAAGCTGCGCTTGGCACCGAACTCCGGCTTGTCGCTGAAGCTGCGTTTGCCACTGAATTCCGGCTTGTCGCCAAAGCCGCGCTTGGCGCCGAACTCCGGCTTGTCGCCGAAACTGCGCTTGCCACCGAATTCAGGCTTGTCGCCATAGCTGCGCCTGTCGCCGATACCGGGTTTTCCACCGCGGTTGCCGAAGCTCTTGCCTTTCTTGCGGTCGGTATAGGTGGGCCGCACGGTTCGGGTGGGCTCCAGCCCTTCGATTACAGTCGCCGGAATGGGCTGGCCGATGAAATGCTCTATGCGGCGTACTTTATGGCGTTCCGAATGGATGGCCAGTGTAAACGCCAGGCCATTGCGGCCCGCGCGGCCAGTGCGGCCGATGCGGTGCACATAGTCTTCAGCCTGCATCGGCAGGTCGTAGTTCACAGCATGGCTGATGCCTTGCACGTCGATGCCGCGCGCGGCTACGTCGGTAGCCACCAGGATGCGCAACCGGCCTTTTTGCAGTTGCGTCAGGGTGCGGGTGCGCTGGCGCTGGTTCATGTCGCCGTGCAGGGCAGCCGCGGCAAAACCCTGGTCAGACAGTTTATCCGCCAGTTCGTCGGCGCCACGCTTGGTCGAGGTAAAGACAATGGCCTGTTCCAGATTCACATCGCGCAGCACATGGTCGAGCAGGCGCATCTTGTGCTGGCTGTCGTCGGCATAGAGCAGGTTTTGCGTGATATTGGCATGCTTCTGGCGCTGGCCCGAGATCTCGATGCGTTCGGGCTCGTTCATCATGCTGGCTGCAAGCCTGGCGATGGAACCGTCCAGCGTGGCGGAGAACAGCAGCGTCTGGCGGCTGTCGGGGGTGCGGCGGACAATGGATTCGATATCCTCGATAAAGCCCATGTCGAGCATGCGGTCGGCTTCGTCCAGCACCAGGGTATGTACCGTGGAAAGGTTCACACGCTTGGCCTGCAGATGATCGATCAGGCGGCCGGGCGTGGCGACCAGCACATCGACGCGGCGTGACAAAGCCTTGAGCTGGGCGCCGTAGGGCATGCCGCCAACCACGACGGCGATGCGCAGGTCTTTGATATGCGCGCCGTATTGCTTGGTGGCATCGGCCACCTGCATGGCCAGTTCGCGGGTAGGCGTGAGGACCAGAACCTGCACGCCCGAGCCTTTGTTGGGGGGCATGTGTGCAATGCGGTTCAGGGCGGGCAGCATGAAGGCTGCGGTCTTGCCGCTGCCTGTTTGCGACGACACCATCAGGTCGAGGCCTGATAGCGCCCGGGGAATGGCCGCTGCCTGCACGGTGGTGGGCTCGGTAAAGCCGGTTTTTTGGATGGCGGAAAGGAGGTTGGGTGCAAGACCCAGTGTTTCGAAAGACATGCGTGTCCTAGGCCGCGCGCGGCGGCATGCGCAGGCCGGGGCATGATAGGTTTTGCCCGGCATACTGGTTGACTGGAGCATCGTGCCGACCGAATCAACCAAAAGAGCAGCGCGGGAACTAGCTGTGCGCGGCGCAAGGCCAGGAGGTCAGGGGAGCGATGGTGCTCGGCATGGGTGCTGAAGAATCAGTCAACTGCTATGACGCGGATCGGAGATCGTTGCGTGAAAATGCCGGCACTGGAAATATTGCAGTGTGGGCATTATAGAAGCAGAATGGTCTTGGGGTAAACCATTAATTTTACTGAGTTGTTGCGCCGCAACGCAGTTGCGGCGGCTTGGCCTGGATGTTCAGGCAAAAAGCTCCCTGAGCGCCACGCCGGGATCCGGTGCGCGCATGAACGCCTCGCCGACCAGAAAGGCGTTGACCTCATGTTCCTGCATTTTGCGGACGTCTTCCGGTGTCAGGATGCCGCTTTCGGTGATGACCCGTTTGCCGGGCGGAACGAAGGGCAGCAGATCAATCGTGTTTTGCAGCGATGTTTCGAAACTGCGCAGGTTGCGATTGTTGATGCCAAGCAGCGAGTCTTCGAGCTGCAGCGCCTTGTCGAGTTCGTCACGGTCATGCACCTCCACCAGCACATCCATGCCCAGTTCCGTTGCAAGGCTCTCGAATTCCTTGAGCTGGGCAAGCGACAGCGCTGCCACGATGAGCAGGATGCAGTCGGCGCCCAATGCGCGCGCATGGGCAATCTGGTAGGGGTCGATGATGAAGTCTTTGCGCAGTACCGGCAGCGTGCAGGCTGCCCGGGCTTGCCGCAGGTAATCGTAGGATCCCTGGAAAAACTGTACATCCGTCAAGACCGACAGGCAGGCAGCGCCATGCGCGGCATAGGTTGAGGCGATCTCGACCGGGTTGAAGTTTTCGCGGATCACGCCTTTGGAGGGCGAGGCCTTCTTGATCTCGGCGATGACAGCAGGCTTGCCCTGGGCGATCTTTTCTTCGATTGCGCGCGCGAAACCGCGAAGATCCTTGCGGATCTTGGCTTCGCGCAGCACATCGGATTCGCTGCGCATCTGGCGCGCGGTGGCGACTTCCGTCTTCTTGGTCTCGAGGATCTTGGCGAGGATATCGTTCATTGCTTGAGTGTCTCCGTGTAAGCCCTGAATTGCTCCAGCTTGTCGCGCGCTGCGCCGTTGGCAATGGCTTCGAAAGCAAGTTTGAGGCCTTCTTCGATGGAGTCTGCCTTGTTTCCGGCATAGATGGCCAGGCCGGCATTTAGCCCGACAATATCACGCGCGGGGCCATTGGTATTGTTCAGCGCCTCCAGGACCATCGCCGCGGATTCCTGGCGATTGCTCACCTTGATCGAGCGGTTCGACACCATGCTCATGCCGAAGTCTTCCGGGTGGATCTCATATTCGCGAACTTCGCCGTTGCGCAGTTCACCCACCATGGTCGCCGCGCCAAGAGACGCTTCGTCCATGCCGTCCTTGCCATGCACGATCAGTACATGATTGGAGCCCAGGCGCTCAAGCACGCGGACCTGAATGCCGACCAGGTCGGCATGGAACACGCCCATGAGCTGGTTGCCTGCCTTGGCCGGGTTGGTCAGGGGGCCGAGGATGTTGAAAATGGTGCGTACCGCAAGCTCGCGGCGCACCGCCGCAACGTTCTTCATGGCGCCGTGGTGTGCAGGCGCGAACATGAAGCCAATGCCGCAGCGTTCTATGCTTTCGGCCACCTGTTCGGGGTTTAGCGCGATATTGATGCCCAGCTCTTCCAGTACGTCGGCGCTTCCCGACGACGATGATGCGCTGCGGTTGCCGTGCTTGGCGATCTTTACCCCTTGCGATGCCGCCACAAACATGGCTGCCGTGGAAATATTGAAAGTGTTCGAGCCATCGCCGCCGGTGCCGCACATGTCGAGCAGATCATTCGGGTTGCTGGCCGGCACAGGAAGGGCGAACTCGCGCATGACCTCGGCCGCCGCCGTGATCTCACCCACGGTTTCCTTCTTGACTCGCAAGCCCATGATAAGCGCGCTGGCAATCTGCGGCGTAAGCTCGCCGCGCATCAGCATGCGCATCAGGTGCAGCATCTCGTCGTGGAAGATTTCCCGATGCTCAATGCAGCGCGCCAGCGCTTCAGTGGGTGTGATCGTCACATTAGTTCCTTTCTTGTTCTGCCGGGTGCCGCAATGGGGCAGCGATGCACCGGTGGCGTTGTGTATATAAATCTAATCCAATATCGGCGGTCATGCTTGCCTGGCGGCATGCGCCTTTGTCCTTGCGCGGGCGCATTGTCCGCGGGGCGGCCTCATATCTCCAGGAAGTTCTTCAGCAGCGAGTGGCCGTGCTCGCTGAGCACGGATTCGGGGTGGAACTGTACGCCATATATCTGCAGGTTTTTATGGCGCACGCCCATGATCTCGCCGTCATCGGTCTGCGCGGTGATTTCCAGGCAGTCGGGCAATGATTCGCGCTCGATGGCAAGCGAGTGATAGCGCGTGACGACATAGGGCGAGGGCAAGCCCTTGAATACGTCGGTGCCGGTATGGGTAATGCTGGAAACCTTGCCGTGCATGATTTGCTTGGCCCGGATGATTTTTCCGTCGAATGCCGCTCCGATGGCCTGGTGCCCAAGGCAGACACCCAGAATGGGTTTCTTGCCGGCGAAGTGCCGGATCAGGTCGATCGAGATGCCGGCTTCAGCTGGAGAGCAGGGGCCGGGCGAGACGCAGATGCGGTCCGGTCCCAGGGCTGCTATTTCCTCCACCGTCGTTTGATCGTTGCGCAGCACGCGAACGTCTTCGCCCAGCTCCCCGAAATACTGCACGAGGTTATAGGTGAATGAATCGTAGTTGTCGAGCATCAGCAGCATGATGGCTCCTGCGAAAGGCGAAGGAAGGCGCAGCCATGCGCAAAAGCATGGTGATCAGGCGAGGCGGGAAAGCTTGGCAGCATGATGGGCAGATCTCCAGTTTCAGGAGCCGCCGTGCCGAGGGGAGAGATCGAACCATTGCCTGCCACCCAGAACGGCGGCAAGGTGCGAATTGAACACGCAACAACAAGCCGCTTCCTAGCGGAAGCGCCACCACTGTGCAAAGCGGACGGTTGCGATGTTTTTCATGCAGGCAATTCTACCGGCATCCTGGAATCTTGTCGACTTGGATTTCGCGAAGCTTTCCCGCCTGGAAAGCTAAATTGGTCTGACCTTATGTAACTGCAGCTTTGGGCTGCCAGGGCTTAGACTAAAGTCTACTGCCAAAATTTTGTCACCCAAATTTACGCATATATAAGAAAAAAAGACAGGTAAAGGCGTTATTTATGGGTAATTTAGGCGCTTTTTCCGGCTATAAATGGCAGGCTGGACGCATTGACTCCCCAAAAAACGCAAATCTATAATACGCGCCAGCTTATTCAAATAATTAAATTGGTACGACCAATTATGCAGGGTTTCCACCAAAGCCCTGTCGTCCGCAGGGCTTGCGGATGAAATCGAAAGGAGCATCAAAGGGTATTTATGCAAGAGACATGGCATCATCTGTATGATCCGGCCGGCAATATCTGGCTGTCCAGCCTGGTCGCCCTCATTCCCATCATCTTCTTCTTCGTGGCCCTGGCTTTTCTGCGCATGAAAGGCTATCTGGCCGGCACGATCACGGTAGTTCTCGCGTTGCTGGTGGCCTGGCTGTTCTATGGCATGCCCGCACCCCTGGCGCTGGCGTCGGCCGGTTATGGTTTCTTCTACGGCCTGTGGCCCATCGCCTGGATCATCGTGGGCGCCGTCTTCCTGTACAAGCTTTCGGTAAGAACAGGGCAGTTCGACATCATCCGGGCTTCCATCCTGTCGGTCACCGAAGATCAGCGGCTGCAGATGCTGATGGTGGGCTTTGCCTTTGGCTCCTTCCTCGAAGGGGCGGCCGGCTTTGGCGCGCCCGTGGCCATCACGGCGGCCCTGCTGGTTGGGCTGGGCTTTAGGCCGCTTTATGCCGCGGGCCTGTGCCTGATCGTCAACACCGCGCCGGTGGCGTTTGGCGCCATGGGCATTCCCATCATCGTCGCGGGGCAGGTGACGGGGCTGGACCCCTTTGCGATCGGCCAGATGGCGGGACGGCAACTGCCCTTCCTGACCATTATTGTGCTGTTCTGGATCATGGCCATCATGGATGGATGGCGCGGCGTGCGCGAAACCTGGCCTGCCGTGCTGGTGTCAGGCGGAACATTTGCGGTGGTGCAATACCTGACCTCCAACCATCTGGGCCCGGAGCTGCCGGACATCACCGCTGCGCTGGCTTCGCTGGTGTCGCTGACGCTGTTCCTGAGGATATGGCAGCCGGCGCGCATCTTCCGCTTCGATGATCCTGCAACGTCCGCGCCCGCGCCCGGGGCCGGTTCGCCCGCCCTGCCGGCCCGAAATGCCCAGCAAGCAACCGTGTCGGGCGGGCCTGTCAGCCTGACCGCCGGAACCGTGTTCAAGGCCTGGTCGCCTTTCATCATACTGACCGTCATGGTCACCATCTGGAGTATTGAGCCTTTCAAGCGCCTGTTTGCAGCCGGCGGTCCCCTGCACGACTGGGTGTTGAGCGTGCCGGTTCCCTACCTGGACGGCCTGGTGCAGAAAATGCCGCCCATCGTTTCGCAGGCTACCGCCTATGGCGCCGTCTACAAGTTCGATTGGCTTTCCGCGACCGGTACAGCCATCATGATTGCGGCGCTGCTGACGATCCTGCTGGCACGGCTCAGGCCGGGCGCGGCCCTGGGCACCCTGGGCGATACGTTCAAGGAGCTGGCCATTCCCATTTATTCCATCGGGATGGTTCTGGCTTTCGCGTTCATTGCCAACTATTCGGGCCTGTCGGCGACGCTGGCCCTGGCGCTGGCCCGAACCGGGGATGCCTTTACTTTCTTCTCGCCATTCCTGGGCTGGCTGGGTGTATTCCTGACCGGATCCGACACATCGTCCAATGCGCTGTTTTCGGCACTGCAGGCCACCACTGCGCAGCAGATCGGCGTACCGGAGGTGCTGCTGGTCGCCGCGAACACGACCGGAGGGGTAACCGGTAAAATGATCTCGCCGCAATCCATCGCGATTGCTTGCGCGGCGGTCGGTCTTGCAGGCAAAGAATCCGACCTTTTCCGTTTTACTGTCAAGTACAGCCTGATCTTCGCCACTATCATCGGAGCGATCACGACATTGCAGGCTTACGTGTTTCCCTGGATGATTCCCTGACACGCCATGCGTATTTCAGACCAGATTGCCGACCAGTTGCAGGCGCTCATCGCAAGCGCCGGGCTCAAGGCGGGTGAGCGTCTGCCCGCCGAGCGCCAGCTGGCGGCTGATCTGGGCGCATCGCGGTCTTCGGTGCGCGAGGCCATCCAGAAGCTGGCGAGCCAGGGTGTGCTGCAAAGCCGCCGAGGCGGCGGCACTTACGTGCTGGATGCGCAAATGGCCCAGTGGCCGCGGGAAAGTGTCGTGGACCCGCTGAGCGGCCTGTTTCAGGAAGACCCCGAATATCGCTACGATGTTCTCGAGGCGCGTCACGCGCTGGAGGGCAGCACGGCCTGGCATGCGGCGCTGCGCGCCACGGACCAGGACAAGGCCAGGATACGGGAATGCTTCGAAGCCACGTTGCGCTTTCAGGTCGTGGGCGATCCCTATCTGGCCTCGCGCTCGGATGCACAGTTTCATCTGGCTATTGCAGAGGCGTCGCACAACCTGGTGTTGTTGCAGATGATGCGGGGCCTGTTCGATCTGCTCCAGGCCACTGTTACCCAGAATCGCGAAAAAATGTATACGGTGCCCGAGACTTTCGGGCAGCTTACCAATCAGCACCAGGAGCTCATGCAGGCCATTCTGGATGGCGACGCCGAACGCGCGCGCGCCACTGTCTGGAGCCATCTCGAATACGTACACAATTCCGTCCGCACGCTCGACGAAGATGAAGCGCGTCGCAAGCGTTCCACCCGTCTGCCCACCATTTCGTCCAAATCATGATCATTTCCGCATCTACAGACTATCGCAACGCCGCGCAGCGCAGGCTGCCCCCCTTCCTCTTCCACTATATCGACGGCGGCGCCTATGCCGAGCATACGCTCGGCCGCAATGTCAGCGATCTGGCAGGCATTGCGCTGCGGCAGCGGGTGTTGCGCAACATGGCCGATCTCAGCCTGGAAACCCAGCTGTTCGGCGAAACGCTGTCCATGCCGGTGGCGCTGGGCCCCGTGGGGCTGCTGGGCATGTTCGCACGCCGAGGCGAGGTGCAGGCGGCGCGGGCAGCCGAGCGCAAGGGTATTCCGTTCACCATGTCCACGGTGTCGGTGTGCCCCATCGAGGAGGTGGTGCCGGCCATCAAGCGGCCAATGTGGTTCCAGCTGTATGTGCTCAAGGATCGCGGCTTCATGCGCAACGCGCTGGAGCGCGCCCAGGCGGCAGGGGTGACGACGCTGGTCTTCACGGTGGATATGCCGGTGCCTGGCGCGCGCTATCGCGACGCGCATTCGGGCATGAGCGGTCCCAACGCGGCGCTGCGGCGCTACTGGCAGTCGGTGACGCATCCGGCCTGGTCCTGGGATGTCGGCCTGAACGGGCGTCCGCACGATCTGGGCAATGTCTCGGCCTATCGCGGCAAGCCCACGGGCCTGGAAGACTATATCGGCTGGCTGGGTGCGAATTTCGACCCGTCCATTTCCTGGAAAGATCTGGAATGGATACGCGAATTCTGGAAGGGGCCCATGGTCATCAAGGGCATCCTGGATCCCGACGATGCGCGCGACGCGGTGCGCTTTGGTGCCGACGGCATTGTGGTGTCCAACCATGGCGGCAGGCAGCTCGATGGCGTGCTGTCATCCGCCCGGGCCTTGCCCATGATTGCCGACGCGGTAAAAGGTGATTTGACCATCCTGGCCGATTCGGGGATCCGCAATGGGCTTGATGTGGTCCGCATGCTGGCGCTGGGCGCGGACAGCGTGCTGCTGGGCCGTGCCTTCATTTACGCCCTGGCCACCGCGGGCGAGGCGGGCGTGGCCAACCTGCTCGATCTCATCGAGAAGGAAATGCGCGTGGCCATGACACTGACAGGCGCCAAGTCGATCAGCGAGATTTCTTCCGAGCTGCTTGCCAAGGAGCTTTAAGCCGCCCCAGGAACGGCCACAGGCGGCCCTGATATGGGCTCCGGCGCTGCCATTGCAACATCAGCAGCGCCAGCGTTGCGCACAGAGGCGGCGCAGATCCCGCATACCGTACAAGATACATGGCGCGGCCAGCATTGCGCGCGCAGAGGCTGCTGTTACGGAGCCAGGAAAAGCGACGCCAGGGCCGGCGAGGCTGGCGTCACATCTTCAAGAGGCTGGCTTGGCTGCTCAGATGGGTTCATCCAGCCCGAACTGCACCTGCTCGGCGGCGCGCAGCACCGCGCGGGCCTTGGCCTCGGTTTCCTGCCATTCTTTTTCGGGATCGGAGTCGGCAACAATGCCGGCGGCGGCCTGTACGTAGAGCATGCCGTCCTTCACGATACCGGTGCGTATGGCGATGGCCAGATCCATCTCGCCGCCGTAACTCATATAGCCCGCCGCCCCGCCATAGATCCCTCGGCGCACGGGTTCGAGTTCATCAATGATTTCCATGGCCCTTACCTTGGGTGCGCCTGTGAGCGTGCCTGCCGGGAAGGATGCGCGCAGCAGATCCATATTGCTCATGTCTTCCTGCAGCTCGCCGGTGACATTGGACACCAGGTGCATGACGTGGGAATAGCGTTCGATAGTCATGGTGTCCGTCACTTTGACCGTACCGGTCTTGGCTACGCGGCCGACATCGTTGCGGGCCAGGTCTATCAGCATGACATGTTCGGCGCGTTCCTTGGGATCCGCCAGCAGCTCTTCGGCAAGATCGCTGTCTTCTTCAGGCGTGCCGCCCCGCTTGCGGGTGCCCGCCAGAGGACGGATGGTGGCCATGGTCCGCTTGCTGTCGCCTTCCTTGACAATTTCCTGGCGCACCAGAATTTCCGGCGAGGATCCGACGACCTGGAAGTTGTCGAAGTTCCAGTAGTACATGTAGGGCGAAGGGTTCAGCGAGCGCAGTGAGCGGTAGAGCGACAGCGGTGAATCGCGGAAAGGCTTGGAAATGACCTGGCCGATCTGCACCTGCATGAGATCGCCGGCGGCAATGTATTCCTTGGCCTTGAGCACTGCGTCGATGTAGTCTTCCTTGGCGAAGTCGCGCTGCGTGTTGGTCTGCATGCTGGCGTAGGCGTAGGGGATGACAACCGGCGTGCGCAGCTTTTCGCGCAGCTCTTTCAGCCTGCGCCGGGCCAGGGCGTACGCTTCGGGCTGGCCAGGATCGGCATATACCATCAGGTAGGTGCGTCCGGCCAGGTTGTCCACGATAACCAGCTCATCGACATGCAGCAGCATGATGTCTGGCGTGCCTCCTTCCTGGCCCTCTGGGAACGGTTTGCGGGCAGGCCCCAGGCGTGGCTCGATGTGCCGCACGGTGTCGTAGCCGAAGTAGCCGGCCAGGCCGCCCGCAAAGCGCGGCATGCCGGGCAGCAGCGCAACCTTGAACCGCTCCTGATAGGCTTCGATAAAGGCCAGGGGGTCGCCTTCATGGCGCTCGACCACTTTGCCTTTTTGCACGACCTCGGTCACGTCACCCGTGGCGCGTATGACTGTCTTGGCAGGCAGGCCTATGAATGAGTAACGCCCGAAGCGCTCGCCGCCGACGACCGATTCCATCAGGCAGGTGTTGCGCCCGCCCTCGGGGCCGCTGTGTGCCAGCTTCAGGTAAATGGCCAGCGGCGTGTCGAGATCGGCGTAGGTCTCGGCGATAAGCGGGATGCGGTTGTAGCCTTGGGCCGCCAGGGCGTTGAACTCGATTTCTGTCATAGTGGTCTCTGTCTGGGTTTGCATACAGGCCGGGACAGAATCGCATGCACAAAAAAAGCCCGGCCAATCTGGATGGTTCCGGGCTAGATCTGCTGGTAATTGCTGCGGCACGGGAAGGCAGGAGCCAAGGTGCCGGGAGAGGATTACCGCTACCCAGAACGCAAGCGCCACCAGCGCCAGTAGGCGCGGGGCGCGGTGCCGTAATACAGGGTAGCGTTCATGTGTTCTGGGCTTGTGTCTGATGGCCAGCCACCCAGCGGGCGGCATCGGCGATAGAAGGAACTATATCATCGACGTCGAGTTCGTGCACGTCCATCCCTTCGTTATAGCCGTAAGGCACTGCCAGCACGGCCACGCCCGCAGCCCGCGCCGCCTGGGCGTCATTGACCGAATCGCCTATGGCCAGGGTGTTTTCCGGGCTCACGCCGAGCAAGTCGCATGCATGCAACAGTGGCATGGGATCGGGCTTTTTTCGCGCGCAGGTATCTCCACAGACAACATGCTCGAAAAAACCGGCAAGCCCCGTCTGCTCGAGCAGCGGAGGGGTGAAGGCGGCGGGTTTGTTGGTGACGACCGCCAGCCTCAGGCCCGCTTCGCGAAAAGCCTGCAGGCCTTCCACGACGCCCGGGTACAGCACCGCGCGCCTCCCATTGATGAGATGGTAGTGGCGATGGAAGCTCTCGAGGCCGCGTTTCAGGTCGTCCTCGCCTGGCAGGGCGCCTGAGGGATTGTTTTCCAGAGTGCGCCGCACGAGCGCGGGCGTGCCTTTCCCCACATAGGTGGCGATTACTTCCTGCGCCAGGGCGGGAAGCCCCAATTCTGATCGCATGGCATTGGCGGCATCGGCCAGGTCGGGGATGGTATCCAGCAGGGTGCCATCCAGATCCAGCAGCACAGCTTCGATAGGCATTTTGGGATTCCTGGTGAGTTGCAGACTCGCGCCCGCATGGGTTTGGCCACGCGGCGTGCCGGTGGCCGATGCTGCGTCGGGAGCGCTCAGGCGGGCATGTGTTCCGCCCGGGCGATTTCCGCCCGCATGGCATCTATCACAGCCTTGTAATCGGGTTGCCCGAAAATCGCCGAGCCGGCCACGAAGGTGTCCGCACCGGCGGCACGCACCGCAGCGATGTTGTCGACCTTCACGCCGCCGTCCACTTCAAGGGCGATCTGCTGGCCCCCCTGCGCGACCCAGGCATCCAGCTTGCGGCGTGTCTGGCGCAGCTTGTCGAGCGTGCCAGGGATGAATTTCTGCCCGCCGAAGCCGGGATTGACCGACATGAGCAGGACAATGTCGAGCTTGTCCATGACATAGTCCATGTATTCAAGCGGGGTGGCGGGATTGAAGACCAGGCCCGCCTTGCAGCCATGCTCGCGGATGAGCGAAAGGCTGCGATCCACGTGGCGCGTGGCTTCGGGATGGAAGGTAATGATGTCGGCGCCTGCCTTGGCGAATTGCGGGATAATGGCGTCGACCGGCTCAACCATAAGGTGTACGTCTATGGGGGCTGTGGTGTGCGGGCGCAGCGCCTCGCATATCATCGGGCCCATGGTCAGGTTGGGCACGTAATGGTTGTCCATCACATCGAAGTGAATCCAGTCCGCCCCGGCGGCGACAACGTTGACGATTTCTTCGCCCAGCCTGGCGAAATCCGCCGCCAGCAGGCTGGGGGCGATGCGGGTCGGATGGGAAAAAGGTTTGGTCATGATGTGTTTGCTGTTCGTTGTACCGCTATGGGAAGCGTAAAAATGCCCTGGACGCCAGAGGGCGTGCGCGGCCCGGCGGCAGATGTGTAATTATTGCAGTTTAGCGCTGTCCGGTGCATTACCTGGGAACCGAACATGAAACCCTACGATTTTTCAGTGACTGTCACGCCGCAGTATCTGCCAGAGCAATCCGAACCCGATGAGCACCAGTTCGTGTTTGCCTATACCGTGCGTATCACCAATAATGGCCAGCATGCCGCGCAATTGATCAGCCGGCACTGGATCATCACAGACGGTCGCCAGCAGACACAGGAAGTGCGGGGGCTTGGCGTCGTCGGGCAGCAGCCTTTGCTGGCGCCGGGGGAAACGTTTGAATACACCAGCGGCTGTCCGCTTTCGACGCCGGTTGGTACCATGCGAGGCACCTACCATTGTGTTGGCGAAAATGGCGTGCCCTTCGAAGTACCGATACAGGAATTCGTGCTGGCCATGCCGCGCACCTTGCATTGAACACCTACCTGTGACTCTATCCGGCGATTCCCCGACCCCATGAAGAAGCTACTGTTTTCCTCCGGCCTGCTTGTCTTGCTGGCCGCATGCAGTTCCGTACCGCTCGACCAAGGCCCTGGCGCTTCCTCCTCCGGGCAGGAGCAGCCCGACATAGCCTCCAAGCCCCTGGTTGTTCCGCCGTTGCAGTCTATCCGCGATACGCCTGCGCGGGCGCTGGCGGGCAAGTTCCAGCAGGCGTCATGGGCCGCGCTGCCCGGGTGGCAGGCGGACAGCCTCGATCATGTGTGGAAAGGGTTCATCAATAACTGCAAGGGCTTGATGCGCCCGGTTTCGGGATCGCTCGCGATGCAGGCGCGCGCCACGCCGCGAGCATGGCAGCCTGTCTGCGCGGCTGCCATGCAGTCGGGCATCCCCATCGAAGGCGCCGATGGCGCGCAGGTTCGCCGCTTCCTTGAGGAGCATCTGCAGCCCTGGCGCCTGCTGGACGCAGCCGGCAAGCCAGCGAGCAATACTGTGACCGGCTATTACGAGCCCTTGGTTCGCGCCTCGCGCTCGCGCGGCGGTGTCTACCAGTGGCCGCTGTACGCGGCGCCCGACGATCTGCTGACCATAGACCTGGGCTCCGTCTATCCTGAGCTGGCGGGCAAGCGTGTGCGCGGCAAGCTGCAGGGCAAGCGCGTGGTGCCTTACGATACGCGCGCCGAGATTGCCGCATCGCCCTCGCGCCAGCCTCCGGTGATTGTGTGGGTCGATGACCCTGTGGAGGCTTTTTTCCTGCAGATTCAGGGTTCGGGGCGCGCGCAGCTGCCTGATGGTTCGACCTTGCGCGTTGCCTATGCGGATCACAATGGGCGGCCCTATGCGTCAATTGCCAAATGGCTGGCCGACCGTGGCGAGATGCCGCTCGCGCGGGCGTCCATGCAGAACATCAAGGCCTGGGCGCGCAGCCATCCGGCCAGGGTGCAGGAGATGCTCAACGCCAACCCGGCCATGGTGTTCTTCAAGGCCGAGCCGGTGACAGACCCCGAGCTTGGCCCCAAGGGGGCGTATGGCATCCCCTTGATTGCCCAGCGCTCGGTCGCGGTGGACACGACTTTTGTACCATTGGGTGCGCCTGTGTTCCTGGCGACCACCTACCCCGGCACGGGCGATCCCTTGCGGCGGCTGGTGCTGGCGCAAGACACGGGGGCGGCGATCAAGGGTGCCGGCCGCACTGATTTTTACTGGGGCACTGGCGACGAGGCAGGCGCTCAGGCTGGGCGGATGAAGCAGTCGGGGCAAACCTGGGTGTTGTGGCCCAAGGGCGCGGGAGCGCCGTCCGCCAGGTAGCGGTATCGAGCGGGCAGCGGGGCCATTGCGCCGGGAGGGCTGCGGTGTGGACCTTCCCGTCGAGATAGCTGGCCAGATGGGGTATTCAAGGTTGAGAACATGGCAGCAAGAGAGAAAAACGCGAAACAATCCATTCTGGTCTGCGGAACCGGCATTGCCGGGCTGGCGACGGCGCTCGGGCTGGCGCGCGGCGGGCATGCCGTGACGCTGCTCGGCCCGCGCCGCGCGTTGCCGCTGCGCGGCGCGGACGAATATTGCCCGCGCGTTTATGCAATCTCGCCGGCCAGCCAGGCTTTTCTGGACAGCCTGGGTGTATGGGGCATGATGGAATCTCGCCGCATCACACCCGTGCAAGCCATGGAGGTCCATGGTGATGCCAGCGGGCTGGTGCATCTGGATGCATGGCAGGATGCGCGGCAGGCCCTGGCCTGGATTGTCGAATCCAGTGAAATGGAAGGCGTGCTGCAGCAGGCCGCGCAGGTATATGGCATTGCCTGGATTACGGACAAATTCCAAGGGCTTCAGTCAGGCACGGTGACCACGGACAGCGGCCGCACGCTTACCCCTGCGCTGCTGGTTGGCGCCGATGGTGCGCAGTCTCCGGTACGGCAGGCGGCGGGCATAGCGCACCGCTCGCGCGCGTATGGCGACACAGGCATTGTGGTGCATCTCGATTGCGAATTGCCGCATCAGAACACCGCGGTTCAATGGTTTACGGGGGACAGCGTGCTTGCGCTGCTGCCCATGCCGGATACGGCGCAGGGGCATCAGGTTTCCATGGTCTGGTCGCTGCCTGATGCCGTGGCCCGGGAATGGATGGGCTTGCCCGACGACGAGCGCCGCAAGACGATAGAAGCGCGCCTTGCCGCGGCCACCGGCGGGCGTCTGGGCTGCCTGCGCCTGCGCAGCCAGCCTTTTGCCTTCCCCCTGTTTATCGAACATAGTGACATGGTTGCGCCTGGCGTGGCGTTGGTGGGCGATGCCGGGCATCGGGTGCATCCGCTTGCCGGCCAGGGCCTGAACCTCGGTCTGGGCGATGTCCAGGCCCTGTTGCATGAGCTGGCCTGCAAGGAATCTTTCAGGGCCGCTGGCGATCTCCGTGTGCTGCATCGATACCGCCGCGCTCGCGCCGAACCCATACTGGCGATGCGGCTGGCGACCGACGGCCTGCACCGTTTGTTCGCATCGCCGGCCACGCCTGTGGCCTGGGCGCGCAACCTGGGGATGCGCTGCGCGGATCGCTTGCCTTTCGTCAAGCGGATGCTGATAGACGCCGCCGCCGGACGCCGGCATGGCGTATGATTTGATGAGATTTATCGGGAAATTGCACTGTAGCTGTTGCAGGCAGGGAGCTGTTATGCGTTTGCGCAAGGCGGGCTGGCTGGCCGCCACATTAGTGAGTATCTGTATCTGTGGCGCGCAGGCGCTTGCCCAGTCGGAGCCGGGTTCCGGGGCTGTACAGGATGCCGGGGCTGTCCAGGAATCCGAGTCCATTCAACCCGCCGGGCATGCTCAGCCTGCCGAGGTTGTCCAGGAAGTCGAGTCTGCCCACAGCCAGGAGCCGCAGGCTTCCGAAGCCGTGGAAAACCCCGTTGCGCAGGCCGCGCCTGAACCGGTGTCCCTGGATGATGTGCGCAAGGCGTTCAAGCAGCGTTTCCCCGAGCTCGACGATGATGGTGTGGCAAACACGCCTTTCGATGGCCTGTATGAAATTCGCCTGGGCAATGATGTGGTCTATACCGATGCGGGCGTGAATTTCCTGCTGCAGGGCACGCTGATCGATGCCAAGGAGCGGGTCGATCTCACCGCTGCCCGCCTGGAGGAGCTGTCCAGGGTCGAGTTCTCCTCCTTGCCGCTGGACCTCGCCGTCAGGCAGGTCAAGGGCGACGGTTCGCGCAAGATGGCAATCTTCGAAGACCCGAACTGTGGCTACTGCAAGCAGTTGCACCAGACGCTCAAGGACGTCGACAACGTGACGATCTATTCCTTTCTTTTTGCCATCCTTACGCCCGATTCGGCGGTCAAGGCACGCAATATATGGTGTGCGCAAGACAAGGCTGCCACGTGGAAAGCATGGATGGTGGACGGAAAGAAGCCCGCGCAGGCTGATTGCGATGCGCCCATTGAACAGGTGCGGGCGCTCGGGCGCAAGCTCATGGTGCAGGGAACGCCGGCGATATTTTTCTCCGACGGCAGCCGCATCAATGGCGCTGTGCCCGCCGATGCCCTGAACCGCAAACTGGACGGTGTCAAAGGGTAAGCGTCAGCCCGCTGCGGAAGGCCGTAGTGGAAGCTTTTTGTAACTTAACGATTGACACACAAATTTATCGAAAACTAGAATAATAACTATTCTTATCTTTTATCGTTGTCGATAAACCCTCCTCAATCAGGACAGCAAATGGCTTTCACGGCGTGGCGCGCAGGCGCTCACCCGAGCGTAAGGCGTGCCCCATGACGGCGGCCTCATCGCTCAAGACTTGGTACTGGGTCCACAAGTGGTCGAGCCTGGTCTGTACCTTGTTCCTGCTCGTCATTTGCATCACAGGCCTGCCGCTTGTTTTTCATGAGGAGATCGAGGGCTGGCTGGATGACGGCAAGCCCTATGCGGTCGTGCCGGAGGGCACGCCGCGCGCCGGCGTCGATGGCATACTGGAGAAGGCGCGCGCCGTGTATCCGAACGATGTCATTGAATTCGTATTCATGGATGATGCCGAGCCGCAGGTGCTGGTCGGCATGTCGCCGTCGCACGAGGCGGATTTCGACACCAATCATTTTCTGAAATTTGACGCGCATACGGGCGATCTGCTCAAGGATGGCGGCCCGCAGTCCGAGGAAAAGCTTTCCTTCATGGGCATCATGCTGGCGCTGCATGTGGACTGGTTCACTGGCCTGCCCGGTGAACTCTTCATGGGTTTGATGGGGCTGCTCTTTGTCGTCGCCATCGTCTCGGGCGTGGTGCTGTATGGGCCGTTCATGAAAAAGCTGCCGTTCGGTACGGTTCGCACGGAGCGCTCCGCGCGTCTGAAGTGGCTTGATCTTCACAACCTGCTTGGCATCGTGACCTTGAGCTGGGCCCTTGTGGTGGGGCTGACGGGTGTCATCAACGAGCTGGCCACGCCTTTATTCGGCCTGTGGCAGGCCACAGATGTTGCCAGAATCATGGCGCCCTACAAGGACGGCAAGCAGCCGCCTTCCTCATTCACCTCGGCCGACGCCGCCATTGCCGCCGCCGGGAAAGCCGTTCCGGGCAATGAAGTCATCAGCTTCAATTTCCCCGGCAACCGCTTTGCAACGCCGCATCACTACATGATCTGGACCAAGGGCAGCACACCGCTGACCTCGCACCTGTTTACGCCGGTGCTGGTCGATGCCGGCACCGGAGCTGTGACGACGGTGGCCCATCCCCCCTGGTACCTGAATCTGCTTGAACTTTCACGCCCCCTGCATTTCGGAGACTACGGCGGCATGCCGCTCAAGGTATTGTGGGCATTGCTGGATCTTCTCACCATTGTGGTGCTGGGCAGCGGGCTGTATCTATGGTTTGCGCGGCGCAAGGCGACCGATGCGCGGGTTGCCCGGCTGGCGCGCGAATTGACGCCGGCGCTTTCCTCGGTGAGGTCCTGACATGGCCCAGCCATACGCCGGGCTGCGCCTTTGGGGCATCCCCGCCATCCTCGGCGTCCTCACCTGTTTTGGCCTCCTGGCCGCGCTTCTGGGCACGGGCATTTGGCATCTCATGGCCTGGGCTGCGCTGGCCGTTCCGCTGATCGTGGGCGTCTGGTTCTGGTTATTTCCCAGGCGCTAAGCCGCACATGCCGCGCCCGTGGATGGCCGGCGAGAACATCAGTTTCACTACAAAAGGAAGAGGATCATGCCGAGCATGAATTCACGCCGGCCGGCCTTGCTGGCCGTGGCTGGAGCAATGTCGATCACGTGCGCCGGGCCGGCGCTGTCGCAGACTGCCGCGAATACGCTGGCGCCCATCACAGTGAGGGCCGTGCCGGGCGAGGAATCGCCAACGGGGCCGGTGGAAGGTTATATTGCACGCCGTGCGGTGACTGCGAGCAAGACCGACACGCCTTTGCATGAAACCCCGCAGTCGGTCACTGTGGTCACCAGCGACCAGATCCGGGATCAGGGCGCCCTCAATGTCCAGGATGCGCTCACCTATGCGGCGGGTGTGCGTTCCGATGCCTACGGGCTCGATTCCCGCGCCGATTCCTTCCGCATACGCGGCTCCGAGCCCACCATATATATGGATGGGCTGCGCACCAACTACAACTGGTACACCAGCACCACGCGCGCCGAGCCGTACACGCTGGAACGCATCGAAGTGCTGCGCGGGCCGGCTTCCATGCTTTATGGCCAGGGCAGCACGGCGGGCGTGGTCAACATGGTATCCAAACGTCCGCTGGCCGAGGCGCAGCGGGAAATCGGCGTCTCGTACGGCACGAATGCCCGCCGGCAGATTCAGGCGGACCTGACAGGCCCGCTGAATGAGGAAGGCACATGGCTGTATCGCCTTGTCGCGGTCGGCCGTGAAGCAAATACCCAGGTTGATCATGTCCAGGACGACGGATGGGCGCTGGCGCCATCGCTGACCTGGAGGCCGAGCGCGCGCACCTCGCTGACCTTTCTTGCCTTGCTGCAGGAAGAGAAGACGGGCTCGACCAATCAGTTTTTCCCATGGGAAGGGGTGTCGCTGGACAACCCGAACGGCAGGATTCCGGTGGACCGTTTCATAGGCGACCCGGATTGGGATCGCTACAACTCGCGCCGCCGATCCATAGGCTGGAGCTTTGAGCATCAGTTCAACGATGACTGGACGGTGCGCCAGAACCTGCGCTGGTCGCGCAACAAGGTGGACTATCGCTCCACATATGGGGATTCCTTCGCCGGCGCGAATGGCTGGCCGGGAGATCCCATCAACAAGCGCCTGATAGGCCGCTATGCGGATGCGACGGTCACCACCGTGAACATGGTTTCCGCAGATCAGCATATGGAGGGCAAGTTCAGCACAGGTGCGCTCAAGCACCATATGCTGCTGGGGTTTGACGTCGCCTATGCGCGCGAAGAAAAGCAGTCGGGCTTCGATTCCCCTGTCTACATGGGCGGCGGCGTTCCGCTGATAGACGTATACAACCCTGTGTATTCCAATGGCGGCTACACGCCCCCTGCGCTGTCGGACGATCCCACATCCCGCCAGCGCGACTTCGGTGTCTACCTGCAGGATCAGATACGCTACGGCAACTGGATTATGGTCGCAGGCCTGCGGCGCGATCGTTCCGAAAGCTCGGTGGAGGGCGATGAGGATTACGTCAGCCGCGCCACGACCAAGCGTCTTGGCGTAATGTATACAGCCGACAATGGCTTTGCGCCATATGTGAGCTACAGCGAATCTTTCACCCCTGTATCCGGCCTGAATGCCGACAATGAGCGCTTTATTCCTCTGCGTGGCAAGCAGGTGGAGGTTGGCGTGAAGTATGAATCGCCCGAAGGCGGCCTGCTCGTCAATGCGGCGGCCTACACGCTACATGAAGAAAACCGGCTGGTGCCTGATCCGCGCGGCGGCAACAACCAGGTGCAGGCAGGCAAGACACGCAACCGGGGTGTGGAACTGGAGGTCAAGACGGAGATTGGCCGCCAGTTCGATCTGATGGCCAACTACAACTATATCGACATCGACGAGCAGCTCGAGGGCATTCCAAAGCACCAGGCTTCAGTCTGGGGCAAGTACCGTTTTGCCCTGGGCCAGGTCAACGGCCTGTCTGTCGGAGCAGGTGTGCGCTGGCTGGGTTCCTTCCGGGATGGCGCCGCGCCCCATACGCCCAGCGTAACCCTGGTGGACGCCATGCTGGCCTACGAAACGCCTTCATGGCGCTATGCGCTCAACGTCAACAACCTGTTCGACAAGACCTACGTCAGCACATGCCTTTCGCGTGGCGACTGCTGGTACGGATCGCAGCGCACCATCGTCGCCAGCGCCACATACCGGTTCTGACGGCTGCCATACCGGCTGGACGCGTTCCCTCGGGACCAGCAGCCGGCATGCGCCGCAAGGCAAGGGTTGCCGGGGGGGTCTGGTAGGATGATGCGCTTGTAGCCCAACCGTATTCACAGGATCTGTAACGTGAAAGTCATCTTTGCCTATGGCGGGCAGACCGAAACCCCCGACTGGACCATCCCCCTGCAGCAGGCCTTGCCTGAAATCGAGCTCTTTCATTGGCAGCCTGATGCGCCCACGCGGGGCGCGGAGGCAGCCATCGTCTGGAATCCGCCCGCAGACTTGCTGCGCCAGGAGCCAGGCGTGCGAACGCTCTTGAACCTCGGGGCTGGCGTCGACGCCTTGCTGCGCCTGGAGGGGCTGAGCGACGACATCCAGGTGGTCAGGCTCGAAGATGCGGGCATGGCGGTGCAGATGGCCGAATATGCCGCGCATGCGCTGGTGCGTGCCGCGCGGGAATTCGATCATTATGAGGAGTTCCAGAAAACGGCGCAGTGGCGCCGCCTGCCCGATATACGGCGCAGAGACTGGCCGGTGGGTGTCCTGGGCATGGGGGTGATGGGCATCAAGGTGGCGCAGGTACTGGCTGCGCTGGACTACCCGGTGGCCGGCTGGTCGCGCAGCGCCAAATCACTGCCTGGCGTGGCATCATACGCGGGTGATGAGGGCCTTCCAGCGTTTCTGGCGCGTACCCGAGTGCTCGTCAATACGCTGCCGCTGACCGACCAGACGCGCAATTTCCTGTCGCGTGAAACGCTGGGGCAGCTCCTGCCCGGCGGCTATCTCATCAACATGGCGCGCGGGGAGCATCTCGTCGAGGAGGATCTGCTTGATCTGCTGGACAGCGGGCATATGGGCGGCGCAACGCTTGATGTCTTTCGCACAGAGCCGTTGCCGCCGGATCATCCGTTCTGGCGGCACCCTCGCATTACGGTAACTCCGCACATCGCCGCCGCCAGCCTGCGGGAAGAGTCGATCGCACAGATCGTGCGGAATGTCGGGCGGCTGCTCAGAGGCGAGCCGCTCTCGGGCGTGGTGTCGCGGCGCCGGGGGTATTGAGCCGGCCTCAGCCCGGCGTTCGCAAAGTGTCTAGCGGTGGTGGCGATGGTGGCCGCGGCCGCGATAATGGTGTTTGTTGTTGCCGCGATAGTGACGGCTGACGTATTTGCCATGAGGCCGGTTCCAGCTGCGCTCGCGGTAGTGGCGGTGGCCGCCGCGCCAGTCGTTATCCTCGGTAAGCACATTGCCCAGCACGCCGCCGGCGGCGGCGCCGCCCAAGGTAAGCAGCGGGTCGCCCTGCGACAGCACAGCCCCCGCCGCGGCGCCCAGACCGGCGCCGAGCAATGTGTTGGTCGTGCGGTCGCCTGCCATGGCGTTGCCTGCGATACCCAGCGCCATGGCGCCGGCAAGGGCGAATTGGATGATTTTGTTGTTGAGCTTCATGATGCGCTCCTGAATGCCTGAAAAATTGTCGCGGCCGACATGGGAAGCTGCTGTGCAGGCTGCCTGTCCGGTTGGTTGATATCAGCGTATCCCCCGCGCCAGGGCGGCGCAAGCGTCGCGAGGGGCTTTTGCAGCCAACTGAAATAAGTGCGGGATGCGTGCTGCGTTTGCTTACAGATCTGTATCCGTTGAAGCGCGAGCTTGCGGGGGTTTGTCACAGAACATTGCGCCACTGTCGCAGGCATGTCCGTGGATCAGCTCAGCACGCGGAAGATCCGCCGACGCCGTGCGAGGTGCCGGCGATCGTCCAGGCTGGAAAAAACCAGGGCAAAGATGATGCCCAGGGCCGCACCCACGATGGTGTCCACGACGCGTTCGATGGGCATGTCCGTATGGACGATGGGCGAGGCCAGGTGTGTCATCAACAGTGCCATCGGGGTCACGGTGATCTGGCCGAGGGCATAGTTGAAACCTATGATGACTTCGGTGATGAACTGGAACAGCACAATGGCAGCCACCATGGTCCAGAAGGGGGGATCCTGCGCCAGGATCGCCCAGACAATGCAGGCGCCGACGACTGTCCCGGCCATGCGCTGCAGGGCGCGATTCATGGTGATATGCAGATGCGTGCCTTGCATGACGGCGGTGGCGCCAATGGCCGCCCACGCCGGGTAGTTCCACCCCGCCAGGTGGGAAACGAATGCGGCTGCGCCCGCGCCTATCGTAATGCGGCCCGCTGCGATCAACTGGTTTTTCCAGGGGGGCGGGGCTGCCGACGGCTGCGGGCCGGCGGCATTGGGCCGCAAAGTGTCCGTCAGGGCGCAGACCATCCACGCGAGCGCCGCTCCCCAGGCCGTGCCCAATGAGCGCTCTGCAACGGCAAGCCAACTGTCAGCCGGAGCAAGCACCGCGCCTATGGCGAACACGAAAATCACGGCGCCAGGCCCGCCCAACCCCCAGTGCGATACGGCGATGGTCACCGCGCCCGCCAGAACAGACAGCAGCGCAATCATCATGGCGGGCGATGCCCCGGTAAGCGAGAAGGCTGAAGGGATAAGCACACCCAGCGTAAGCAGGGCGCCACAGATCAAGACGACGCGGCGGCGTTGGCGCAGGGAGGCATAGCGCCCGAACAGCGCCGCCAGTGCGCCCAGCGCGGGAAAACCCACAAGCTGAGGCCACGGTGACAGATGCGTGGTAGCCAATGCCAGGAATACCGCCAGCGCGGCCTGCATGCCCGCAATGGCTGCGGTGCGGATGGACGGAGGGGGGACGACGGCCAGGCTTTCCTGGAACTGGCCGAGCGCCAGGAGGTCGCGTGCGGATGCCCGCCGCGTGGGCACGCGAACACGCGCCCGGCTGGCATGGTGATGTTTCTTGTGTGGGGAGGGCTGTGGAGGGAGGGGGGCCATACAGGTACTAGGGTTAATACCTATATGATACACCCGGGGTCAGCTTTGATAGTCGCGCGCCAGGCGGACTACTGTCACCCCCGGCCGCAGCTGTCGCAGGGAAGGCATGACCAGCGTACAGGAATCATAAGGGGCAGTAATGGCCTGGCCGTCCGCCCAGCCTATGAGGTCGCCTTTATGACGCAAGGTTTCCAGCCCCTGCCAGTCGGCGGCAAAACCCACCTCCATGGATGGGGCCACGACAGCCTCGGTAACCTCGAGAATGCGCTGGGTGTCGGGCGTGGGCTGAAGCCAGTCGCGGGGTATGTCCTGTTCGTCCGCCACACCCGACTGCAGCAGCATACGCGCCACCATATCCAGGGCTACGGTGCGGGATGCCGGATCGCCGTGGTAGCCGCATTCGATCAGCAGCGCGAGCGCATCGGCGTCCGCGGGATCGCCGAAGCGGCCGTAATCCCGCAGCCGGACGCCATCCTTGTGGCCCGCGTCGACAATGACATGCTGGGGGGCCTGAAGTGCGCGCGCCAGTTCCACATTGCGTGGCAGCATGCCTGTGAGCAACAGCGGGGCGCTGGGTTCGTGCATGGAATGCAGGTCCAGCAGCCAGTCCGCACGGCGCACCCAGGGCAGCAGCTCTGCGGCGCGCCGGCGTTCGCGGTTGCCTGCTTCCGCCAGGCGCTCGTCGCTCCAGACGCGATTCAGATCCTCGTCGAGATAGCGGCTGGCGTCGTGGCGGGCGCTGTCGAACGCGTCGTAGCCCGCCAGATTGCAAAAGGCCAGGATCAGGCCGCCCTGGCGAGGGCGCAGCCCCGCCGCCAGAAGGTCTTTGAGCGCCCATGCGCCGCACAGCTCGTTTCCGTGGATGAGCGAGGTGATCATCAGGGTGCGGCCCGGCTTGCCGGAATCGAAATGCCAGACGCCGGGCGTGCCGGTGTTGCCTTGCCCTTCGGCGGAAAGGTCGGGGTAGGGAAGATCAAAGCTGGTGCGGGTTGCCATGGTTGCGTGCCTGTGGTTATTGACGTTCGATCTTGGCGATCTTGACCAGCCTTGCGTATTTTTCGGTTTCGCTCTGCTGGAACTTTGCGGCATCCATGCCGGGAGCGTACAACGTTGCGCCGCTGACCGCCAGCTTCTCGCGGAACTGGTCCGACTTGAGAATGTCGTCCAGCGCCGCGCGCAGCTTGCTCGTGACCTCGGCGGGCAGCCCCGCGGGCCCGTACAGGCCGAACCATACGTTGATGTCTACGCCTTCGAACCCCGGCGTTTCAGCCAGGGCGGGAATATCGGGGGCGGCAGCGGAGCGCGTTTTCTCCGTCACGCCCAGCGCAACCACCTTGCCGGCCTTGACCTGCGGCAGGCCGGATGAGAGCACCAGTACGCCATAGTTGAGCTGGCCGCTGATCAGGTCCGTGACGAGCGGGGACACGCCCCGGTACGGAACGTGCAGGGCTTCCGTTCCGGTGGATTCGTTGATCATTTCCCCTGCCAGATGCAGCGCCGTTCCTATGCCGGACGAACCGAATGTGTAGTCGCCGGGTTTGCCGGCCCTGAGCGTCTTCACATAGTCGGCGGCGGTTTTTACGCCTGAGCTGGTGGAGGCAGCCAGCAGCATGGGCTGGGAAGCGATCATGCCTACCGGTGTGAAATCTTTCTGGCCGTCGTAGCGCACGGCGCTGTTGATCATGCCTGCGATAACCATCTCGTTGGTGGATCCCACCAGCAGGGTATAGCCATCGGCGGGGGCGCGCGCGACGTGGGACGCGCCTATCGTGCCGCCCGCGCCGCCTTGGTTCTCGATCACCACGCTTTGCCCCAGGCGCTCGGACAGTGCTTCGCCCAGGACGCGCGCTGTCAGGTCGACGCTGCCGCCGGCCGGGTAGCCCACGACGATGCTGATCGCCTTGGAAGGGTAGCTGTCCGCATGAGCGGGCGAGCCAGTCATGATGAGGGTCGAGGCGAACAGTGCGGCATAGAGGCCGTGTTTGCTGAAATGCGTCATGGTTTATTCCTCTTGTTGTTGCGCATGCGTGAGGCAGGGCGATGGTGGTGAATAAATTGCAATTACTTGCGGTTAATTGACATTAACTTACGTGTTTCTTGCCATGTTGGCGAACGAAGACGTGCCGGCCATTTTGGGCGTGCAATGTCTGTTCAATGTGCTTTATCGGCACAATGATGTGCTTTATGGGTTTGGGCTGTGACGGGTAAAGAGGTTCTGGCCGTACACCTGATTGCTGCCTTGCAGGCAGTCAGCGCAATGACTGCGTGGCAAGCCACACGGCTTCGGCCGTGTCCGTCAGCCGAGCGCGCGGGCGGTAAAGCCGCACCTCGAAGGAAATCTGCTCGCTGCGCCCTCCCAGCGCCACCAGTGAGCCTCGCCGGCATTCGCCGGCAACCATGGACCATGGCAGCCAGGCAACGCCCAGGCCGTTGAGTACGGTGCCAAGCGCGGCATCCAGCGAGTCGCACCGTATCGCGGGCACCATGGGATAGGGCAAGGTTTCGAGCCTATCCCCCAGAATGCGTGCCATTGCCAGACCCCCGGCATAGGAGATGAGGGGCAAAGACTTGCCGGAAGATTGCAGCGGGTAGCGCGGCTTGCCGCGGGCAAGTGCCTGGCAGACGGGAACCAGCTTGTCCGTGCCCAGTGTCATGAACAGGTAATTGCCGGGCTGCAGCTTGGTGGACAGCGCTGCGTGCTCATAGCAGCAGAGCATGTCTGTCTTGCCGTTGGCGAGCAGGCTGGCCATATCTTCCATCATGCCCGTCGCGATTTCGATCTGCGTGGTCGGTGCAATCACGGGCGGGCGGCTTTTGCGCAGGCGTGCGATCCAGTCCGCCACGAGCGTGCGCGCCAGGCTGCGGCCAGTGGCGATGCGCAACAGGCCATGGGCGGCGTCATTGCTCTGGGCAAGCTGGTTTCGTACATGGGCCAGCTGTTCGACCACCTGGCAGGCTGTCTTGAGCAGCGCTTCGCCTTCGGGGGTAAGCCTGACCGGGATGTGGGCGCGATCCACCAGGGTTGCGCCCGCCCAGCTTTCCAGGGCCCGGATGCGTCGGCCAAATGCCGGGTGCGTCACATGGCGCATTTCGGCGGCTCGCACGAAACTGCCGCAACGGGCCAGGGTGATGAAGTCTTCGAGAAGCTTGAGCTGTGGCATGGCAGTTCGTCTGGCCGGGCGGCTGCCGGCTGTGAAGAGTTCCGGCCTTGTGGCCGGAGCTTCTCCGCCACAATGCAGGGGCGCCTTTGGCGCCGCATTGATATGGCCTGGCTTGACCTCGCCGTGAACGGCGAGGTTTGCGCTTTGGCGCGTGGTCAGGCTGAGCCCCGGCCAAAGCCCACACGCCGCATGAATTCGGCCAGGACGAGTTCGGCGTCGGAATCGCGCGCGGCGTCCCCATCGGGCCAATGATAGATGCCTATGCCGTCGCACAGCGCCATGAAGCCCAGCGCGATCTGCTGCGGCGTAAGCGTCAGTGCCAGCCCTGCCTGGCTCGCGAAGGCGGCGGCAAAGCTGGCGACGGTGTCCAGCATGTTCTGCTGGAAGGACCTGAAATGGCTGCGAAAGCCTGGGTCGCGGCTGGCCTGCAGTCGCGCCTCCAGGTAAAGCGTGTACAGGGGCACATCCCGGTGAATATGCACGTAGTAATCGAGCAGGCGCGCCTCCAGCAGCGCGCGCCTGTCGTCCGTGCCCTCGGGCTGGGAGGCGTCTTCTTCAAGTATGGCGTGCAGCCCCGACATGATGCGCTCGTGTTCGCGCTGGAGCAGTTCCAGAAAGATAGAGGGCTTGTCGCGAAAATTGGAATAGAACGCGCCCCGCGAATAGCCTGCCGCCAGTGTGATGTGCTCAACGCTGGTCGCGCCGAAGCCCTGCTCGGCAAACAGCGCCTTCGCGGCGTCGAGCAGCCGTTGCCGCGTCTGCTCGCGGCTTTGCTGGCGGGTAAGGCGTGGTCGGGTCATGGTGGGGAATCTTAGCACCAGAAATAAAGATACAACTATGTATTTGAATTCAGATATGTATTCAAATAAACTTTCCCCGTTCTTGTCAAGCGGGGCCCGATCCGGGCTCGCCGCGATAGCCGGGCATGCAGCCCGGTACTCAACGGAGCTATTGGTGCACGATTCCGCTTTCGCCCAGGCTGCCCGCTGCGCAGCCGCTCTTCTGTGCGTTTTGATGCTGTCTGCCTGCGGCAGACAGGAGGAACCTGCTGAAAAGCCCAGGCCGGTTTCCACCGCGGTAGCCGGTGACGGCAGCGCAGGTCAGACGTGGTGGGTGCCGGGGCAGGTTGCTGCGCGTGAATCCACTCCGTTGTCGTTCCGCGTCGATGGCAAGATCCTGCGCAGGGCGGTTGTGCTGGGCGACATGGTGAAGGCGGGCCAGGTGCTTGCAGAGCTTGATCCGCAACCGTTGCGCCAGAACCTGGATATCGCGCAGGCGCAGCTTCAGGCCGCGAAAGAAGGTTTGGACTTCGCCAGCCGGCAATGGGCGCGCGACAGCAAGCAGGCCAAGGCTGATCTCATCTCCCAGGCGCAGCTTGAACAAAGCCGCAATCTGCGCGCCCAGGCGCAGGCCCAATATGCGCAAGCCAGGAAAAGCCATGCGCTTGCGTCCGACCGGCTGACGTATACGCGGCTGGTGAGTACGCATGAAGGGGTGATTACTGCCGAGCAGGCTCAGACGGGGCAGAATGTCGCCGCGGGGCAGGCCGTCTACACATTGGCGTGGGGGGACGGCATGGATGTGCTGTGCGATGTCGGGCAGCGCCAGGTTGGCCGGTTGTCTGCGGGCCAGAAGGCCATCGTCAGGCTGACCGCATTTCCCGATCGCAGCTATGCCGCATCGGTGCGTGAAATCGCTCCTGCGGCGGACCCTGCCAGCCGCAGTTTTCGTGTCAGGCTGACACTGGCCGCGCCTGCGCCGGAACTGCGCCTGGGTATGACGGCGGCCGTCTGGTTCGAGGGCGAGACGCAGGCTGATGGCCAGTTGAGCACCATACCCGCGACAGCCCTGTTTCACGATGACGATGCGCCTGCGGTATGGGTAGTGCGGGATGACGGCACGCTGGCGCTGCGTCCGGTCTCGGTCGTGCGTTTCGATGCGGATACCGTCAGTATCGGGCAAGGCCTGCAGCCGGGCGAGATCGTGGTTGCGAAGGGCGTGCATGCCGTCAGTGAGGGGCAGCTTGTGAAGCCGGTGCTGTCGCAGGGGCAGGCATCGGCCGCTCGGGAAGCCGGACGGGCGCAGGCGGACGGTGGTGAGCAATCCAGGGCAGGGGCGCATCCATGACGGTGCCCAGGCAGGAGGAGCTGGCGCAGGGGTTCAATCTGTCGCGCTGGGCAATCCATCACCGCGCCCTGGTGGTGTATTTCATTATCGTGCTGACCGTTGCCGGCTCGCTGGCGGGGTTGCGGCTGGCGCAGTCCGAAGATCCGCCGTTCACATTCCGTGTGATGGTCATACAGACGCTCTGGCCTGGCGCCACGGCGCGGCAGGTTCAGGAGCAGGTCACCAACCGCATCGAGCGCACGCTACAGGAAATGTCGCAGCGCGACTATACGCGCAGCTACTCGCGTCCAGGCGAGTCAACCATTTTCTATTTCATGAAGGAATCCGCGCCGGCCGATCAGGTCGAGCGCGAGTGGTATCAGATCCGAAAGAAAGTGGGCGACCTGGCGGCGACCTTGCCGCCGGGTGTGCGGGGACCGTTCTTCAATGATGAGTTCGGCGATGTCTACACCAACATCTATGCGCTCAAGGGTGATGGGTATACGCCCGCCCAGTTGAAGGATCAGGCTGACACCTTGCGTACAGTGCTGCTTACAGTGCCTGGCGTAGCCAAGGTGGATTATTTCGGTGAGCAGGAGGAGCGCATTGAGATCCGTATTCCCAACGCCGTGATGGCGCAGTCAGGGTTGACGCCCGCGCTGCTAGGCCAGGCCATCGCGGCGCAGAATGCGGTTGCCGATCCGGGCGTGGTCACCACGGCGCATGATCGGATATTCGTGCGCCCGTCTGGGCAATACGGCGACATGCAGTCGCTGGCGGACACCTTGGTGCAGGTGAACGGGAAGCTGGTCCGCCTGGGCGACATCGCGGAAATCACGCGGGGATATGCGGATCCGCCTTCCACGCAGATGCGTTATCAGGGCCAGCCGGTGCTGGGCATAGGCATTACCGCCGCTGATGGTTATGACGTAGTGCGCCTGGGGCGCAATCTGGGCAGCGTGGCCAAAGCCTTGCGCGAGGATCTGCCGGCTGGGCTGAGCCTGGACGAGGTGTCCAGCATGCCCAAGGCCGTTTCCGCGTCGGTGGACGAGTTTCTGCGCTCGGTAGGCGAAGCGGTGGCCATTGTACTGATCGTCAGCCTTGTGTCGCTTGGCCTGCGCACCGGGGTGATCGTGGTCATTTCCATTCCCGTGGTGCTCGCCTTGACCGCGCTATTCATGTACTGGCTGGGCATCGGCCTGCACAAAGTATCGTTGGGCACGCTGATTCTTGCGCTTGGCCTGCTGGTGGACGATGCCATCATTGCCGTGGAGATGATGGCGGTGAAGCTTGAACAAGGGTGGGACAGGGTGCGCGCCGCTGCCTTTGCCTATACCAGTACGGCCTTTCCCATGCTGACGGGCACGCTGGTGACGGTGGCGGGCTTCCTGCCCATTGCGCTGGCCGAATCGAGTACCGGCGAATACACGCGCTCGATCTTTGAGGTTTCCGCCATTGCGCTGCTGGTGTCATGGCTGGCGGCGGTCATCCTCATACCACTGCTGGGATATGCGCTGCTCAAGCCGCATCCGCGGCCCGCGGGCGCCGCCGCCCCGTCCGGTGGCGGCGATGCAGGCGGCGCGCGTCAGGATGACGGGCAACGGGAACATGATATCTATTCCTCGCCCTTTTATACGCGCCTGCGCCGGTGGCTGCGATGGTGCGTGAGCCGCCGGGGGCTGGTGCTGGCGGTGATGATTATGCTGTTCGTGGTCTCCATGGCAGGCTTTGCCTATATCCCCAAGCAGTTCTTTCCGGATTCGGCCCGGCCGGAGCTGCTGGTGGATCTTCGCCTGCGGGAAAGCGCATCGTTTCCCGCCACGCTCGAGCAGGCGGAGCGCCTGGAGAAAATGCTTGATGGCCGCCCGGAAATCGGACACTTCATCAGTTTCGTCGGGACGGGCGCGCCGCGCTTTTACCTGCCGCTGGACCAGCAGCTGCCATCGCCCAATTTTGCGCAATTCGTCATCACAGCCAAATCCATAGAAGATCGCGAGGCGCTCAAAAACTGGCTGGATTCCATGCTGCGCGACAACTTCCCGGCATTGCGGGCGCGCGTATCCAGGCTCGAGTCGGGACCTCCTGTCGGCTTTCCTGTCCAGTTCCGCGTCAGCGGTGAAGATATTGCCACTGTGCGTCGTCTGGCGGAGCAGGTGGCCGCTGTCATGCGGGCCGATGGGCGTGCCGTGGATGTGCAGTTTGACTGGGATGAGCCTTCCGCACGGGTTTCGCGCTTTGTCGTGGACCCTCAGGCGGCGCGCCTTGCCGGCATCAGTTCGAGGGACATTGCCGATTTCCTGAACATGACTTTGTCAGGGTATGCCGTATCGCAGTATCGGGAGGGTGACAGGCTCATACGCATAGACCTGCGCGCGCCGCAGGCCGAGCGCGCCGGCCCGGCATCACTCGAGAACCTTTCCATGCCCACGCCAGGCGGACCTGTGCCTCTGTCATCCCTGGGGCATATGGAAAATGGCCTGGAGCATGCCATCGTATGGGAATATGACCGCCAGCCGACCATTACTGTACGCGCCGATGTGAAAGCCGGCGTGCAGGGCATAGACCTGACGGAGGCCGTGGACCAAAAGCTGGCTGACATCCGTGCACAGTTGCCTGTCGGCTATCACATTGACGTGGGCGGATCCGTGGAAGGCAGCGGCAAGGCGCAGGCCTCCATAGTAGCCAAGATGCCATTGCTGGTCATTGCGGTATTCACACTGCTGATGATTCAGCTGCAAAGATTCTCGCGCGTATTGCTGGTGGTGCTTACCGCCCCGATGGGGATGATAGGCGTGGCAATGGCGCTGTTGCTGTTTGGCAAGCCGTTTGGCTTTGTTGCGATGCTGGGCGTGATCGCCATGTTCGGCATCATCATGCGCAATTCCGTGATCCTGGTGGACCAGATCGAGCAGGACATTGCCGCCGGACATATGCGCCTTGATGCGATTGTCGATGCGACAGTGCGGCGATTCCGCCCCATCACGCTTACCGCAGCGGCTGCGGTGCTGGGGCTGATTCCGCTGCTGCGCAGCGATTTCTTCGGCCCCATGGCCACTGCGCTCATGGGCGGTATAACCAGTGCAACGGTGCTTACCGTCTTTGTCCTGCCGGCCATGTACGCGCTTATGTTCAGGGTGCGATCGCATGAGACCGCGCAGGGCCCGGATCATGCGCCGGAGGGCAAGCAATGAAACCATGGAATGCAGCTGTTGCGCAGGCCATGCCGCCTGCTTCGGCGAAGGCGGCGATTTCCAGGCGGGTAAGCCGCGCCGATTCCGGCGTGCGGCGCAGCCTGTTTGCCGCGGCTGTGCTGGTCAGCTTGGCCGGCTGCGCCCTTGCTCCGCCTGCGCAGGCGCCGACAGTGCCCGAGCCGAAGCAGTACGGCGCGATGCCCCCGGCCAGCGGCACCGCGATTGCCCAGGGGCGCGCCCAGCATTTCGTCTCCAGCCAGGCTCCGATGGCTCGCTGGTGGGAAGCTTACGGTTCCCCGCAGCTGGATAGCATGGTGGATGAGGCGCTGGCCGGAAACCTGGATCTGGCGTCTGCCCGACATCGCCTCGAGGCCGCGCGCGAGCAGTGGGCGGCCCAGGCCGGAGCGACCCGCCTGCCTTCTGTGGATATCGGTGCACAGGCATCGCGCCAGCGCGACCTGTCGCTGCTCCTACAGGGGCTGCCGCCAACATCGCTCTACAACACATTTGTCGGCCAGGCGCAGCTGAGCTACACCTTCGATATCTTTGGCGCGAACCGCTATCAGACCCGGGCATTGGGCCAGCGTGTGGACCAGCAGGCCGAAGAGCTGCAGGCGGCCCGCAATGCGGTGGCGGCTAATGTTGTGTCCGGTGCGATCAGCCTGTCGGGGCTGCAGGCGCAGATTTCCGTGCTGGAGGAGCTGATCGGCCTGTCGCGCCGCGATGCGCAGGATATGGCACGCCAGTATGCGCTAGGCGCGGCGCCGCATGCTTCGGTGCTGGATGCACAGCGCAGTCTTGCTTCGCTGTCGGCACAGCTGCCTGAGCTGCGTGCGCAGGCATTGACGGCCCGGCATGCGCTGGCAACATTGCTGGGGCGTACGCCCGACCAGGCGCCCGAGGCCCTGGATCTGGACGTGCTGTCGCTGCCTACCGAGCTGCCGGTGCTGGTACCTTCGGCGCTATTGGCCGCGCGCCCGGACGTCAGGGCTGCGGCTGCCGCGCTGAAGGCGGCAGCCGCGGATGCAGGCGCAGCCGCGGCTAACATGTTTCCGCGCATCACGCTTTCCGCCTCCATGGGGCGGGGCGGGTTTGACTGGGCGACGGCGACGTCCGGCGCGGGCGCCATCTGGGGCCTTGCGTCTTCCATCACCGCGCCCATCTTTCATGGCGGTGCGTTGCGCGCACAGCATCGCGCCGCCTTGCAGGCATATGAGGCTGCGGCCGATGCATACAGGCGCACGGTCTTGTCGGCCTTCCAGGAGGTGGCGGATTCGCTGGCGTCGATCGAGCAGGCTGGCGAGTCGCTGCGCCAGGCCGAGCTGGCGCAGTCCGCTGCCCAGGCCTTGTATGGCAAGACGCGCCAGCAGGTTTCGCTGGGGGCTTTGCCGGCCGTCGCGGCGCGCGGCATGGCCAGGCAGGCCGCCCAGGCACGGCTTGACGCCTTGCGCTATGAAACCGGACGGTTGCTGGATACCGCCCGCCTGCTGCATGCAATGGGATCCATGCCTGACAAAGGCGAGGGCCGGGCAGCGTCTGGAAAACGCGCCGCTGCGGGCGATTCTTCAGACGCGGGAGCTGGCCTTGCCAGTGATGTGCGGGGGCGGGACGCGTTCTGAAGTCGTGTTCGCCGGCCTCGTGTTCAGGCCGGCGAACAGGCTCATCAGGTGCTCTGCTGCATCTTGAGCCGGTTGCCCGCATATTGCGCCAGCAGCACCAGCGCAGTGGAGATGATGATCATGATGATGCCCAGCGCGGAAAGCTTGCCCCACAGGCCATCGTCGGCAAAGCTCAGGATCTGTACCGCCAGCACTTCCGTTCCTGGCCGCGAGAGCACCACGGAAACCGTGAGCTCCCGCACAAACATGGTGGCCATCAGTATCCATGCCGATACGACACCGGGTATGAGCAAAGGAACGATCACGCGCCGCATGGTGGTCATGGGGCTGGCGCCGCAGACCAGTGACGATTCTTCAAGGTGCGAGTGCACCTGCACGAAGGCGCTGGCCAGAGGCCTTATGCCGTAGGGCAGATAGGCTGCGATGTATGCCAGGAGCAGGGCGGTTAGCGTGGAATACAGCGGCGTCTGAACGAAGAACCACATGAAGCCGATGCCGATCACGATGCCGGGGAAAGAGAATGACAGGAAGCTGAGCGACTCCAGCAGCGCAGCCGCCCGTGTCCGTATCTTGACGATGACATAGGCCACGAAGAGTGACAGCAGTACGCCCAATGTCGCCCCCACCACGGCCAGCAGCAGGCTGTTCTTGAGGGCCAGTACGGACACCGGGTCATTCAGCACCTCTACCCAGTTTTTCCAGCTCATCATCGAGAAAGCACGCGCGCTGGGCACCATGGAATAGGGGGTGAACGAGGTGTAGAGCAGCACCGCCACCGGCAGCACGATCATCAGCAGGCAAAGCAGCGCCACGATGATAAAGAGCGGGGTGCGGGCCCGCTTCAGTTCAATGACAGTCGGCTTGAAGCCCCGGCTGGAAATGGTCACGAACTTGCCGCTTTCGGACGTCAGCGCTCGGTAAACGACGATCAGAGCGATGGATGCGGACAGGACGCTCATGCCCAGCGCTGCGGCTTTGCCATAGTCGGGCGCGAAGCCGGTGGAGATCATCTCGTAAAGATAGGTGGCGAGCACATCGACCCGGCCTGGCATGCCCAGCACGCGCGGCACTGCATACGAGGCGAGGCTGCGGACAATGCCCAGCACGAAGGCAGCAAGAATGGCGGGCCTGAGCACGGGCAGCGTTACACGCATCAATGTCCGCCATACGCCTGCGCCGAAAACGCGCGACGATTCTTCCAGGGACACGTCGAACGAAGCCATGGCCGGCGCGATGATCAGATAGGCGATGGGCATGTTCAGCAGCCCTTCGACCAGTATCATGCCCCATAGCGAATAGATGTTGAAGGGCGCCGTCTCCAGCCCGAGAAAGTCTTTGAGTACGAGGTTGATCAGGCCGTTCGAGGGGTTCAGCAGCAAGGCCCAGCTTACCGAGAACAGCAGGTGGGGGATCATCATCGGCACAATGGACAGTACCGTGAAGGCTGGCTTGAAGGGGATATTGGTGCGTGTATTCAGGTAGGCCAGGAATACCGCGAGCACTGTGGAAAATATCGACGACCCCAGCACAAACACCACTGTGTTGAAGGTGACTTCCATCAGGAAAGGGTCGGTATAGGCCGAGACATACTTGGACAGCGTGAACGACCCGAAGGCGGTGAGCCCCTGCGAAAAACTGCCCAGCAGCAGCATCAGTACGGGGCACAGTGTCAGGAAGCCGACGATGGCAATCAGCGACCAGGTCAGCGCGGGGCGCGTTTGATTCATGGCGCGCGGCTCCTCAGACTGACAGCAGCATGCAGTATTCGGGATCCAGGGTGAAACTGACCTGTTCGCCCTGGCGCAGTTTTACATCTGGCTCGATGCGGGCGAGCAGGCGCTCCTGGCCCACGACAATGTCCGCTTCGTAGACTTCGCCGACGAATTCCAGCGACTCTATGGTGCCTTGCATGACATTCTGGCCCTCGCTGTGGTCGCGGCTGGTGATGCGGATGAATTCTGGCCGTATGCATAGCGTGGCCTTGCTGCCGACGGCGAGATCGCGCTTGCGGCACTGGATCAGACCCATGCCTGTCTGCACCATGGTCAACCCATTGAGGTTCTCGGACACGACAGCCTCAACCTGGTTGGCGCGGCCGATGAAATCGGCAACGAACCGGTGTTCCGCATCAAAATAAATCTGCTGCGGGGATCCTTTTTCAACGATATGGCCGGACCGCATGACCGCGATAGTGTCGGACAGCGCGAGCGCCTCGACGCGGTCATGGGTGACATAGATGGCGGTGATATTGAGCTCGCCCATGAAGCGGCGCAGTTCCTTGCGGGTTTCCTCGCGCAGCTTTGCGTCGAGGTTGCTGAGCGGTTCATCGAACAGTATGACTTTGGGCTCGGCCACCAGGGCCCGCGCGAGCGCCACGCGTTGCTGCTGGCCGCCCGACAGCCGCGTGGCGGAGCGTTGCTCCACCCCTTCGAGCTGCACGAACTGCAAGGCGCGCGCCACTTTTTCGCGTATTGCTTCCTTGCGGTCGCCACGGATTTGCAGTGGGTAGGCGATATTGTCGAATACGCTCATGTGCGGCCAGATGGCATAGGTCTGGAACACCATGCCCAGGCCGCGCTTTTCGGTCGGCACCGCTATTCCTTTGGCGCGTGACCATACGATCTCGCCGCCTATGCTGATTTCCCCATCGTCCGGCGTTTCGAGCCCGACGATGCAGCGTAGCAGGGTGGTCTTGCCACAGCCGCTGGGGCCCAGTAGGGTGAAGATTTCGTTGGCGGGAATCGTCAGGTCGACGTGGTCGAGCGCCTTGACAGTCTTGCCCTCGGACACGTAATGCTTGCAGAGGCCCTCGATCCGTATTTCCATCTTTCAGTTTTTTCGCTTCAGGGGGTTCAGGCAACTGGAAGCCAGCCGAGGGTGGGAACCCTGCTCATGGAAGGCTTCCTGTTGCAGTGTTGGGCGGCGACGGCCTGGCGCCGCCACGATGATGAGCTTGCGTCAGGGTTCAGCGTGTGTTGAACAGCTTGCCGAATTCGCGGCCCCATTTCTGGAGCTCTTCGTCCGACAGGTCGCGCACAGGCTTGACCTCTACCTTGTCTATGCCTTCGATTTCGGGGAACACGCCCGGGGCCAGCACATATTCGCCTACATCCTTGGCGAGCAGGCTCATGGCTTCCTTGCCCAGCCAATAGTCCATGAAGGCGCGGGCGGCGTCGGGATGCGGCGCCTTGGTGGTCAGTGCGATGGCGCGCGAAGTGCCGAGCAGGGGCTGGCCGGAGCGCGGACCCCAGTCCAGCGGCGCCGGTTTCTTGGTGACGATGTATTTCGGCATGGAAATGGCTATGCGTTTTTCGCCGCTCTCGATGGGGGCGGGCGTGGGGCCGAACGATGCCACGAACATGGGCTGGTTGGCCGCCAGCCCCTTTACGAAGGCCATCCAGTCGTCTTCGGACTTGAATACTTGTTCTTTCAGCCCCACCAGCCAGGCGATGGTCGAGGGGTGGTTGGATGGGTTGGCCATGACGATCTGGTTTTTCCACTTTGGATCGGCAAGGTCTTCGTAGCGCGCCGGCGCTTCTTCTTTCTTGAGATGGTCGGTATTGAACAGGTAGGACACGTACTCGATGCCGAAAAGCGTGATGCTGTCGTCTTTGGTAGCCCAGTCGGGATAGCCCTGGGCGGCGGGCGATTTATACGATGCAAGCACGCCCTGTTCCTTCAATACTTCCAGCATGGGCTGGGGCGACTGCAGCACGTCGGCGAGCAGTTTGCCGGCGCTGGCTTCGGTCAATATGGTGGGAACGAACTTGGTGCTTGAGGCCCGTGTGTATTCGCCCTTGATGCCGGTGGCTTTCTGGAAGGCGTCCATGATGGGCTGGACGGCGGTGATGTTGGCATAGAAGACGGCCTTGCCTTGCGCCTTGGCTTTTTCCATCATGGCGGCATCGGCCGCGTGGGCCAGTGGGGCCAGGCCTGGAAGGCTGTATATGCCGGCAGCGCCGGCCAGCTTCAGAAAATGTCTGCGGTCAATGGTTGTCATGGCAGGCGTGCTCCTCGTTCTTATGTGGCGTGTTTGTTACAGGTGGATCCCGAGATAGTAGTTCGGGGCTGCGTTTCTATCAATAAGTGATGTCCAGCAGCAGGATGTGTCGCTCGATGAGGGGAGCGGTGAAACACTTTACTTTGAATTTGGCGGGATCTGTGTACCGGCTGTGATTCGGGCCAGGTTTTTCGGGAATGTCGTTGTCATGCTGGCTTGCTATCATGATTATCCGGCCGGAACATTGGCGTGGCCGTTCATTTCCAGGAGAAAAGCATGTCCAAGAAGCTGTTGATGCTGGTTGGCGATTATGCCGAGGATTATGAAACGATGGTACCGTTCCAGATATTGCTGACGGTTGGGCATACTGTTCATGCCGTATGCCCGGACAAGACTGCGGGCGATTCGGTGGCTACGGCTATTCATGACTTTGAGGGTGCGCAGACGTACAGCGAGAAGCCTGGGCACAGGTTTACGCTGAATTTTGATTTTGATGAGGTGGATCCGGCTGATTATGACGGTCTGGTGATTCCGGGAGGTCGGGCGCCTGAGTATCTTCGGATGAATGAGCGGGTGCTGGATATTGTGCGTCATTTTGATGGTGCCCGTAAGCCGATCGCGGCGGTGTGTCATGGGGCGCAGATTCTGGCTGCGGCGGGCATCCTGCAGGGGAGAACATGTTCTGCGTATCCGGCGTGCGCGCCGGAGGTGCGGCTGGCGGGGGGGACGTATGCGGATATTGCGATTGATCAGGCGCATACGGATGGTCACTTGGTGACGGCGCCTGCCTGGCCTGCGCATCCGGCGTGGATGGCGCAGTTTCTGAAGGTGTTGGGGACGCGGATAGAGGGATAGGTTTTATCGCAGCGACGGCAACGGTTCTTGAGTCGGCGCGGGCTGGCGGGTGTGGGCCTGGCTCACGATCGCGTGGCCCCTGGCGGGGCTGCCCTCGCCAAAGCCCCGTCCGGCGGGCGTGCGCGTACTCGCCCTTTGATCTCCCTTCGGTCGATCACGGAGCTCAAACAGGCGCGCACGCGTTTTCCGCCCTCCGAGACTGTGGCTCGGCACGCTCAAGTTCGCCCTGCCCACACCCGCCAGCTCGCGCCTCGCATTGCGTAAAGGCTTGGCTTCTCGTAGCGGTCGTATTCCTTCTTAGGCTGGTGCGGGCTGGTTGGTTCTTGAGCCGGCGCGGGCTGGCAGGCGGAGGCGTGGCTCACGATCGCGTGGCCCCTGGCGGGGCTGCCCTCGCCAGAGCCCCGTCCGGCGGGCGTGCGCGAACTCGCCCTTTGATCTCCCTTCGGTCGATCACGGAGCTCAAACAGGCGCGCACGCATTTTCCGCCTTCCGAGACTGTGGCTCGGCACGCTCAAGTTCGCCCTGCCCACACCCGCCAGCTCGCGCCTCGCATTGCGTGAAGGCTTGGCTTCTCGTAGCGGTCGTCTTCCTTCTTAGGCTGGTGCGGGCTGGTTGGTTCTTGAGCCGGCGCGGGCTGGCAGGCGGAGGCGTGGCTCACGATCGCGTGGCCCCTGGCGGGGCTGCCCTCGGCAAACCCTCGTCTGGCGGGCGTGCGCGAACTCGCCCTTTGATCGCCCTTCGGCCGATCACGGAGCTCAAACAGGCGCGCACGCATTTTCCGCCTTCCGAGACTGTGGCTCGGCACGCTCGAGTTCGCCTCGCCTTCGCCTGCCAGCCCGCGCCTCGCATTGGGCGCGTTTGTGTTGTTTCTCCTCCTCAATCATGAATTATTGCTGGGCATACGTTGTTTTTAATTGAAAACAATTATCGTTTTAATTAATATTATTTTCCCTGCCGAAGAGAGCAGGGCCGGTCGGCATGGGAAGAGCCGGCATGGCGGAAAAACAGCAGATTTATAGGGAATCCATTTCATGAAGTCTTTAGCTCCCCAGGGGAAGGGCGGGGCGGTATTGCGCTGGGCGTTTGCCGGCGGAAGGTCGCTGCTTTTTATTGCTGGTGCGTCTGCATGTTCGTTTGCAGGAAATGTCATGGCTCAGCAGGCCGAGGGCGCAAGTTCGCCAGTGACATTGGCCCCGGTTACTGTGCAGGGGGCGACGCCGGATGGTACGACCGAGGGAACCGGGTCCTATACAGGGGATTCGAGCAGTGCTTCCACCCGTTTGCCGCTGTCTCTGCGTGAGACGCCGCAATCGGTCAGCATTATTACCAGCCAGCGCATGGAAGACCAGGGGTTAACGCAGCTGACCGACGTGGTGAACTGGACGCCGGGGCTCACGCTCAGCGGCAGCGGCAATGCGGGATCGGATTCCAGCCCAATTTATTCACGTGGCTTTCAGGTCGACAATTACCTGATCGATGGGGTTGGGCTGAATTACACAAACTATACCGATCTTGCGCAGACAAGCGACATGGCGATGTTTGATCGTGTCGAGGTGGTGCGCGGCGCAGCGGGTTTGATGAGTGGCGTGGGCTCTCCGGGGGCAACCATCAACCTGATACGCAAACGGCCAACGCGAGATTTTCAGGCGAACGTCAAGGCTGAGGTTGGGTCCTGGGACTATTACCGGGGTGAAGCCGATATTTCCACGCCGTTCAATGCTTCGGGGTCGGTGCGTGGCAGGCTGGTCGCCGCCTGGCAGGATAACCGCTCCTACATTGATCGTCTGCATGAGCGCAAAAAGCTGCTCTACGGCATTGTCGAAGCCGATGTGACAGACCACACGCTGGCTACGCTGGGGTTTTCTCTTCAGGAGCAGGATGCAACCGGGCATGCGCGATCAGGCTTGCCGGCCTTTTACTCGGACGGTACCCGCACGGAGTGGAAGCGTTCGGATTCCGCTGCGGCACATTGGGCGTCCTCGGACCGGCGCAGCTATTCGATCTTCGGCTCTCTGGAGCACCGCTTTGATAATGAATGGAAGATCAAGGGTACGCTGACACGTTCGGCCAGCGAGTATGACGAGGTGCTGGGCTATGCTGCTGGCGGAAACCCTGATCGTGCGACAGGCACGGGCGTGAATCTCTGGGCGGGCCGGTGGGCGGGCGAGCCGGTGCAGGACAGCTTCGACCTTTATGCTACGGGCCCATACACTCTGTTTGGCCGCAAGCACGAGCTGGCGCTGGGGGCGACGGCGACGCGCACGCGAGAAGATACGCCAACCTATAACCTCTGGTGGTTCGACAACTGGAGCAATGCAGTACCCAACATCTATTCATGGAACGGCCGTTATCCAACCGAGCCGATCAATCCGCCCAATGGAGAGATGAAGCTGCGCGAAAAGCTGACAAGCGCCTATATGACAACGCGCCTTCATGCGACGGATTCCCTGTCTGTCATACTGGGCGGGCGCATAACGAGCTGGCGCAGCGACAAGTCGACGTACAGCTACGGCGGCGCCAAGAGTGTTGCCAACCGCAGCGAGAATGACAAGTTCACGCCTTATGCCGGCATTGTTTACGACATTAACGACAACTGGTCCGCGTATGCGAGCTATACCAGCATTTTCAAGCCGCAGACATACAAGGATGTCGGCGGGAATTATCTTGACCCGCTGGTGGGCAACAGTTACGAGGCAGGTCTCAAGGGGGCATTCTTTGAGGAACGGCTCAATGTGACCGCCGCGTTGTTTACGGTCAAGCAGGACAACTTCGCTGTCGCGATCCCCGGGCAGTATGCGCCTGATGGCTCGAGCGCATATCGCGCGGAGTCAGGCACGCGTTCGCGCGGCTTTGAGGTGGAGGTCGCTGGCGAGCTGGCGCCAAACTGGCAGGCGGCCGTGAGCTATGGACGCACGTTGACGGAAGATCGCAATGGCGATGTTCTGAATACCTATATTCCGCAGAATACGTTCAAGCTGTTCAGCACATACCGCTTTCCCAATATCGGGCGCGGCTTGACGGTTGGCGGCGGGGTGCGCTGGCAAAGCGCCATCTATTCCAACAACCTTGGAGCGCCGGGCCGCGACATGAGGCAAGGCAGCTATGCGCTGGTGGACCTGATGGCCAACTATGTCATCAACAAGCATGTCACCGCGCACGTCAACCTGTACAACGTGTTCGACAAGAAGTACTACACCACGGTGGGCTATTCTTCCTATTATGGCGCGCCAGCCTTCTTCAAGGCGGGAGTGGAAATCAGGTATTGACCACGCGGCAACGCGCAAGCCTCGCCGTTCACGGCGAGGTCAAGCCAGGCCATATCAATGCGGCGCCAAAGGCGCCCCTGCATTGTGGCCGAGAAGCTCCGGCCCCAAGGCCGGAATTCTTCACACATCGCGGGCGGCGATCGGAACGCGTCCTCTTTCAGAATGAACGACGCAGCGACGGGCCCCAGCAACAGGGGGCCCGCTTCTTTTCGCGGCCCCGGACGGCCGGGCGTTGACGCTAGTTCGATGCCCCGGGCAACTCGGTTTCCACGGTCATGTCCAACACATAGGCATGGCGCGAAGCATCCGCGGGCACATCTTTGCGGGTGTATCGCTTGACACGCAGCACGTTGCGGACACCAGGCTCATGCTGATAGCCGTCAATGTTTTCATACAGCGGCTGCCACGGGCCATGCCCCTGCTTGATGCCAGCCGCGTCATACTGAACAGTCCGCACATTCAGGCATTGCTTGTTGGGAATGAGAGGATGCGAGCATGGAATTTCCTGAGGCGCTATTTCCAGGAACATGATCTCGCCTGCCGAGCCGTACTGCGTCTCGGCTGTGGGTTCGCCCTCCAGCAGCCATTGGCCCCCATCCTCAAAGCGCAGCGTCAGTGTTGGTCCGGGCTGGGCGTCTTCAATACTCCAGGCCGAGACCTCGGGCAGTCGTGTGCCGATAGCCTGTTCATATTTCATCAGTGCTGTATCGCTGCACATGCGCATCGTGCTGGTTACCTGGCTGATATGTATTTGCGTGCCAGTGGTCCGGTAGCTTGCACCCATGGCGTTGCATAGCCCTGTGACGGAAAGGCGCTGATCCTTGAAGGTCAGTGTCACAGCCTTGTCGCCCGGGCCTGCCCACTGCGGCTGGGCGTTTCCGCTGCCGTCCAGCGCTTTGCCCAATTGCCAGTGATAGGCGGAAAGCGATGAGGCAGTCTCCGAGCCAGGCGATACCCCGCCGTCCTGGTGGGCGCAGGCCGCCAGGCCTCCGAGGGTCAGCACTGTACATAGCCACATCAGGGAACGATTCATGCTTCTATCCTTTGTTGATAACAGAACTTCTTTCTTTTAACTGAATGCGGCAGCCGGGACAATTTCCCATGCTATCGAGCCTGAACCAGGGCAAGCGTTTCGGCCATTTCTGGCGTCAAGCTTTGTAAAGACGGGACGATATGAACGTCAGTGCTCGGCCCGGAGTCGGTAAACGGGAAACTTTGCTGACCACGCGCCAAAGCGCAAGCCTCGCCGTTCACGGCGAGGTCAAGCGAGGCTATATCAATGCGGCGCCAAAGGCGCCCCTGCATTGTGGCGGAGAAGCTCCGGCTCCAAAGCCGGAGTTCTTCATATGGATCAATAGCTTTATGAAACTTTATGGAGCATACGGCGTCATACCGTCAGTTTTAATTCAGTTTTTGTTCAGTTTCCTGGAGAAGTTTGTGCTGCAACCAGATTCCCGTGCACGTTATGGCACCATAACCCGCATATTTCATTGGCTGATGGCGATCGGTTTTGCCTGTATATTCCTGACGGCCGCGCTGCATTTCTTTGCCGATAAATGGTGGCTTTCCGAATTATTATGGCCTGCGCACAAGACATTGGGTACGACGCTGTTCATATTGGCGCTGTTGCGTGTTCTCTGGGTTGTGGCAAGCCGCGCACATCGGCCCCAGCATATTTCCCGTCTGGCCGGCGTGGGGCATTTTCTGCTTTATGCCCTGATGCTTGCGATCCCGGGTATCGGCCTGCTGCGCCAGTACGGTTCCGACCGGTCATTCTCCTATCTCGGCATTCAGGTCATGGAATCTGTTGGCGCCAAGGTGCCATGGATGGTGGATCTGGGGGGGCTGCTGCATGGCGAGCTGGGCTGGGCATTGCTGGCTATCGTGGTTGGGCATGTGGGTTTTGTGTACTGGCATCGCGCCGCGGGCCACGAAGACGTCCTGCCCCGCATGTGGGGCCAGCCGCAGTTGCCGCCAGCCACGGCGAGGCGATAGGCCAGGCAGGCCGGCATGGCAGCGGCACGCAATGTGCCGCTGCTCTGGATATTTGCGATTTATAGTATTGCTTTCAGGGGTAGTGCGCCCCTTTTTGTTTAGAACTTTTGTTTAGAACAAGGAAGCAAAGTGAATTTCATATTCAGGGGGGATGAACTGCTGGTTCGAGAATCGGGGCTGGGCCTGCCGGATGCCAGCATCTGTTCGCTGATGGGGTTGGCTCCCGAGGCGCTGCAGCCAGTGTGGCTGGGTGGCCAGAGCAGAGAACAGACTTGCCATGTGCCGCGCGATGCCGATGCGCCCGAGGGCTTCGCCTTTCGGAAATTACGTGCGCTGTGGGGCGAGCTTGGCGAACAGGCCGCGCTGGCGGGGCGGGCGTTCCAGGTCTCGGAATGGGTGCGCACCCATCGCTATTGCGGCGTCTGCGCTTCGCGGATGAGCAAGTCCGAAACGGAGCTGTGCTTTCATTGCCCATCCTGCGGGTTTGCCGCATATCCGCGCATATCTCCGGCCATGATGGTGCTGATCAGAAAAGGCGATCGCATCCTGCTGGCGCGCCATGCGACTTATGCGAAGGCGCGCTATACCGCGCTCGCGGGGTTTGTGGAAGCGGGCGAAAGCCTCGAGGAAGCCATACACCGGGAGGTATATGAAGAGGTTGGCCTGCGGGTGAAAGATTTGCGCTATTTCGGCAGCCAGTCCTGGCCGTTTCCGCATTCGCTCATGGTTGCATACACAGCGGAATACGAAAGCGGCGAGCTTGCCATTCAGGAGAGCGAGATTGCCGATGCCCAATGGTTCGGGCCAGGCGATCCCGTGCCGGATATCCCCATGGTCGAGTCAATAGCGGGCCGCTTGGTACGTGCCAATCTGCCGCCAGGGATAGCGGCCTGAGTAGATGTGGCGATGCCACGCCAACGCTATACAGGCAAGGCATCACGGCGGCGCGTGGCCGCATAGAAGCGCCAGAACAGCAGAGCTGCGGTGGCTCGATAAGGGGCCCAGCGCTCTGCCATTGCAGCCAGCGCACGGTGGTCCGGGCAGGGATCGATGCCAAATGCCGCGCCGACCGCCTTTTGCAAGGCCAGGTCGCCTGCGGGGAAAATATCGGGGTGGCCCGCGCAAAACATCAGATAGATCTCAGCTGTCCATGGGCCTACTCCCCTATGGCTGGTGAGGCTGGCAATGGCCTGCTGCGCGGGCAGCGAGGCAACGGCATCCAGATCCAGGTCACCGGCCACAATTGCCTGGGCCACGGCAGTGATGGATAAATACTTGCTTCGGGAAAGGCCCACCCCTTGCAGGCCGTCTTCGCCCAAAGCGAGGAAGCCTTGCGCGGTCTGCCCGCCATTGCGTGCTTCGAGACGGGCCCAGATCGCGTCCGCGCTGGCGACGGATACCTGCTGCCCGCAGATAATGCGCGCCAGCCCCTCGAACCCCGGCGCGCGGGAGCGCGGCATCACTTTTCCCGCAACATGATGCACAGCCTGAAGACGAGGATCCTGCGCCAGGAGGGATGCGAGATGTCTGGCCACACGCGCCTTGCTGCGGTCCGGGTTTAGCGTGCGTCTGGTCGTCATGCTGTTTACTCGTGTCATCGACATTGCGTTAACGCTGGGTCTGACGGTTGGCAGGCTTGACATGCTGCCCCGCACCCGCAAACGATCTTAACATCGGCTGGAAACCCGATTAATCTTTTCCAGGCCCAGTATCTGGTATTCGCCATGCCCCTGGCAGGGTCCTGGCGCATTCATCGGACATCGCGTTTATTTTTTGGCAGGGGCTTGTATGAGAAGAACGGGGACCGACTGAACGAGTAGCGGCATTCTGCTCGCGTCGGAAACGGGGCGAAACGGCGCAAACACGGGTTGTTCAAATAAGAATGAGAATCTATGGCATTATTGGCTGCTTTGTAGGGCAGATTCGCCTTCGCCAGGCGATCCGCTGAAGCTGTTGTGTCAAGATAATCGAGGAATCCTCCAATGAAACTGACCCACCTGTTCTCCGTCCTGGGCACCGCCCTGGCCATTGCATCGCCGGCAGAGGCGTTTGAATTGCAGCATGCGCAGGGGACCCTGACTCTTGCTCAAGCGCCGCAGCGCGTCGTCAGCTATGAGCTTGCTCACCTCGATACGCTGAACACGCTGGGCATTCCCGTGGCAGGCGTGCCCAAATCTGTTTATTCAGGGGCCTTGTCCAAATACAGCCAGGCCGCTGTCGTGGGAACCCTGTTTGAGCCGGAGTACGATCAGCTCAAGGGGGTAAAACCCGATCTCATCATTGCGGGAGGGCGGTCTGCTTCGGCGATACCCAAGCTGAGGGAAGTAGCACCCACAGTCAGCTTCACTTCAGACCCCTCCAGCTTTCTCGAATCGGTAAAGGTTTCCAGCCTTGCCATTGGGCGTGCGTGGGGCAAAGAGGCCCAGGCGCAGGCTGCACTGAATGATATTCAGAAGAATGTCGATACGCTCCATGGCCTTAATCGGGGCAAGAAGGGAGCCTTGCTGTTTGTGGTCAGAGATAATGTCATCGCCCATGCTCCGGGCGAACGCTTTGGCTATGTGCATGAACTGTCGGGGTTGGCGCCTGTGCTGCCTGCCAGGCAGGCAGCCGCATCGGCCGCCAGGCCGGAACCAGGCTCGCCGGAAGCGCGGGCAGCTGCGGCTGAACGGGCAAAGGCGGTTCAGGCTGTGGCCCAGGCCGATCCAGACTGGCTGATTGTTCTTGACCGGGGAGCAATCAATGATGGTGAAAAGACAGCGGCCGATACGCTGGCCCGGCATCCCCAGATCAGCCGGACGACAGCTTTTCGTGAAGGCCGCGTGCATTATGTCGACCCTAATGGCTGGTACGTGATCGGTGGCGGCTTGACCAATCTCAAAACAATCACCGAGCAGATGATCACAGCGATGAAATAGACATTGACCCGGCCTGAGCCCTCCTTTCCCATGGCAGACGGGCAGGCGCACGAGTCTGGCTGGCAGCATTTGTTTGCGCAAACGCAATTGCAGCCCTTCCTCGATCAGGCGTGTCAATGTTGTGTGCTGGCGTACAGCCGTGGTTTTTGCCTCGGCGAGCAGGGCATCATGCAGATCGAGAGTCGTTTTGATGGTTCGATCCTTTTAATACAGATTTCTGTATGATTTTCAAGTTGCCCACCTGCACAATGCAATCAGGTCATTATCGAGGCCGGCACCAGCGCGTGGCGGGGAAGGTCGCCGTAGCGCATTCCGGTGCGCGCACGTTCCCGCTGGCTCCCCGCGTTGCGGATTTCCTCGATCAGCGTGGCCGCGGCAGACAAGGGGGCTATGGCACTGTTCCAGATCAAGCCGATAGGCTCATCCGTGCCTGCAAAAGGCAATTGCAGCGGTGATACGACGCCATGTCGGTCTAGTGTTTAGTTGTGCTGCCCATGCTGTCATCATTAATGTCAATTTGCAAACCCCCCTTCGTTTTCCCAACGTTCGAGACAACCACACGCGTATAGGGGCTTGCCGCATTTCGTGCAGATTTCGGATTCCTGCGTTGTTTCTTTCTGTTTTTTGCTGTCGGGGCTTGGATTACTCTCAGCCATAATATGTATCTCCTGATATACGATGGTAGTTGCTGAGTTTTCATGCCGGCATAGCTTCTGGTAATCATGTAAACGCCAATTTTCAGGCGCCGTCGCTTGTCTGGCTGCTCATCCCTGGCAGACAAATGTTGCATGATACGGATCAGCCGCTTTGCGGATTAAATGCCGCTCATACGGTCCGGTTGATCATTAGCTGCTTGATCTCGGAGATAGCTTTGGCGGGATTTAGCCCTTTGGGGCAGGTGTTGGTGCAATTCATAATTGTGTGGCAACGGTAGAGCTTAAATGGGTCCTCCAGATCGTCCAGCCGTTCGCCGGTCGCCTCGTCGCGTGAATCGGCGATCCATCGGTAAGCTTGAAGCAATACCATAGGGCCAAGGAAACGATCAGGATTCCACCATGAGCTCGGACAGGCTGTGGTGCAGCACGCGCACAGGATGCACTCGTACAGGCCGTCCAGTTTTTCTCTATCCCCGGGCGATTGGAGGCGTTCACGCGTACCAGGCACGCTTTGGGTCTGTATCCATGGCCTGATCGACCCATATTGAGCGTAAAGATGGGTGAGATCAGACACCAGATCCTTCACCACCGGCATGTGCGGCAGCGGGTACACGCTGATAGCGCCATCGGGAAGTTCATCCAACCCCTTGGTACAGGCCAGCGTATTTTCACCATCGATGTTCATCGCACACGACCCACACACGCCTTCGCGACACGAGCGACGCAGCGTAAGCGTGGAGTCCATCTCGTTCTTTATCTTGAGCAGGACATCCAGAACCATAGTGGAGCCGGTGACATCGACTTCGTACGTATCCACGCGCGGATTACCGCCCACATCGGGATCCCAGCGATAGACACGGAGGCTACGAATCTGCTTTGCACCCGGCAACGCGGCGTGGTGATTGCCTTTCTGTATCCTCGACATTTTTGGCAAGGTGAATTCAGCCATGCTTCTTCCTTACATTCAATGACCTGCATGCGCCGAGGCGCGACTTTTGCCCGAAAATGTGCATCAATAAACCCGCTTGGCGGGCGGAATGGTTTCCACCTCGTCAGTCAAGGTATTCGAGTGAACGGGCCGGTAGTCAAATGAACAGACAGCCGTCTCGTCCACGCTGACCAGCGTGTGCTTCATCCAATTGACGTCGTCGCGCTCGGGGAAGTCCTCACGCGCGTGTCCGCCACGGGTTTCCGTACGCTGTGCGGCCGAGTGCATGGTGCCGACCGCCTGTCCCAGCAAGTTGGCCAGCTCAAGGGTTTCTATCAGATCCGTGTTCCAGACCAACGAACGATCAGTTACGTGGATATCGGCAAATTGTGCGTGAATCTGATCAATCTTCCTGCAGCCTTGATCAAGTGTTTCGGCGGTCCGGAACACAGCGGCGTCGGCCTGCATGGTCTTTTGCATCTGCAAGCGCAGTTGTGCGGTTGGCGTTGAGCCATTGGCGTATCGTAACCGGTCGAGGCGAGACAATGCCGGTTCCAAAACGTCAGAAGGCAGATCGCAGTGTAATGCGCCGGGCTTGACGATTTCCGCGCAACGATTGGCAGCTGCGCGGCCAAACACTACGATGTCGAGCAACGAATTGGTACCCAGGCGATTGGCGCCATGCACCGATACGCATGCGCTCTCGCCGATGGCGAACAGGCCCGACACTATCACATCGGGGTCATTGGCAACCTTCTGTACCACTTCGCCATGATAGTTGGTCGGGATGCCACCCATGTTGTAATGTACTGTCGGGAGCACAGGGATCGGGTCCCTTGTGACATCCACACCCGCAAAAATGCGTGCCGTTTCCGTAATGCCTGGCAGGCGCTCATGTAGTGTGTCGGCCCCCAGATGCGCAAGGTTCAGATGGATGTAATCTGCGTGCTCTCCAAGGCCGCGCCCTTCACGGATCTCCATGGTCATTGCACGGCTTACGACATCGCGTGAGGCTAGATCCTTGACATTGGGCGCATAGCGTTCCATGAAAGGTTCGCCATCAGAGTTGGTGAGAAACCCTCCTTCGCCACGCGCGCCTTCGGTGATCAGGCAGCCGGCGCCGTAAATGCCCGTCGGGTGGAACTGCACAAACTCGAGGTCTTGCAGCGCCAGACCGGCGCGTAAGGCCATGCCGCCGCCGTCTCCTGTTTGGGTATGAGCGCCGGTGCAGGAAAAATATGCGCGTCCATATCCCCCAGTGGCCAGCATGATCGCGTGGCCTCGAAAGAAATGCAAGCTGCCATTATTCAGGTCTATTGCGAGCACACCCACGATGCGGCCGTCGGCAGGGTTTCTTATCAGATCCGTGGTGAAGTATTCGACAAAAAACTGGGCATTGTGCTTGAGCGCCTGTGTGTATAGCGTGTGCAAGATGGCATGGCCCGTGCGGTCGGCAGCAGCGCAACTGCGTTGTGCGATACCTTCGCCATAATGGGTCGTCATGCCGCCGAAAGGGCGCTGATAGATTTTGCCGTCTTCCGTTCGCGAAAACGGTACGCCGAAATGCTCCAGCTCGATGACTGCCGGGATCGCTTCGCGGCACATATACTCGATAGCGTCCTGATCTCCCAGCCAGTCACCGCCTTTGACAGTGTCATAGAAGTGATAGCGCCAGTGGTCCTCGCCCATATTGCCTAGCGCCGCAGCGATTCCGCCCTGTGCCGCGACAGTGTGCGACCGTGTTGGAAACACCTTGGTGACGCAGGCTGCCGACAAGCCCTTGGCGGCAAGCCCCAAGGTTGCGCGTAGCCCCGCGCCGCCAGCGCCAACCACGACCACGTCGTATTCGTGCGTCTGGACCTTGTAACTTTGAGCGGGCATGGGCCCTCCTGGTTTCCGGAATTAAACGTTATCGTTGCGGGACGATGCCCAGCCAGATCGCCAGTACTGCAAGCACACAGGCCAGCGCGGCGAAGATCGCACCAAAACGCAAAGCGATCTGCAGCGCGACCTCCAGCCAGCGTGTGTGCACGTAGTCTTCGATAATGACTTGGAGGCCAAGCGCGCCATGCCAGAAAAGGCACAGGCTCAGCACGATCAGAAAGATCGCGTGTACCGGCTGTGCGATTGCAGCCAGCACGGCCGGGTAGCTGGCGTGCACCAAAGCCCTCATGAAAAACAGAAACCAGATCGAAAGTGGAATTAGCGCGATGGCGGTGAGCCGTTGCAGCCACCAATGATGCACGCCCGACTTGGAGGAACCGAGTCTGCGTGCGACCTTAAGCGGCGAGCGAAGCGAGTCTTGCCCCGGATAGGCACTCATAGTGAGCCTCCTGCCTGAAATGCCAAGACGGTCCACACCAGTATGGTCAACAACACACTAACAGCGACAACTAGCCAACCAGTAGACCAGTAGACGGGCTTATGCGCGCGATCGCGTGTCGGCGGGCCGAAGTTCTTGCCCATGTCGCGAACCAGATGCTGGATGCCGTTGCATAGATGAAACAACAGTGACCATGTCCACAAGGCCAGCAGCAATACACCGAACCAACTGCTGCAAAAACCGGCAAACACGTGCCAGGCAGCCTCTCCTGTCCCGGCGGCGATCAAGCCCCAGGCCACCAACAAGGCACCCAGGCATAAGAACAGACCTGTAAGCCGGTGCAACGTAGACTGCAGCATGTTGATGCGCCAGCGGTAGATGCTGAGATGCGGTGATAGTGGTCGTATATTGGCCATGCCTGAGCTCCTGATGGCATATTAACGAAACACGGCTTCAGAGAGGCACCAACACAGGAAAATGCGTTCCGGCAGGAAATTTATTCCGCGCAAAGACAGGCATGCCTGTCGATTTCAAAAATCGATACGGCACCCGTTCTTTTCCCAATCGCCGTAGCGTGTCGGAACAAGGCCATCACCCTCAGGCGTCATTTGTTCGCGGGCTGCTGCATCAGGTACAGCGAAAGGTGTAGATCTGGATGCGGGTGTATCAGCCGATTCTTCTTCTATGACTTGCTATTCGTAAAGATGTAATGCGGCTCAATCGGATTGCCGCCAGCTAGTTTTCAAAATCCTGCCAGCGCCACTGTTGGCCGTTACTCAGTTGATCTACTATACGCCGACGGCGGTTGGTGCGTCTACTGAGGTAGAGATTCGCTTGTTCAGGCGCCCTCGGACTAGGCATGAACTCATTTTCCCTAAGCGATCTGCCGGTATGGGTTTCTAGCAGGCCGCGAAATATCCCGGGGAATTGATTAAAACCTTGCTGTGATATTCTGATCCATAGGCGCCGCAGCTTGCCTTGCCGCGGCTGTCATTCCGGACAGTTGTCAAATAACCGTTGAGATGGAAATCATGACGCTAATTACCACCATGCTGCCTATCGCCCGTAAACGGCTTGTAACCCTTGATGCAGTTGCCCCGGTGATCGAAGCAGCAAAGCTTCTGAGCGCTCCTAATACCAATCTCGTCATTGCCTGTGATTCCGAAGGTCTAATGGTGGGCGTATTGACCAAAGCTGATATCGTCAAGCAAATCAGCCACTGCACGGGATGTAGCTGTGTCACTGCCATTGCCGATATCATGACGCGCGACATCATAAAGTGCTACCCGGAAGATCAATTGCAAGACATATGGGGTGTCATGAAAAATAAGGCGGTAAGGCAGATTCCGGTTAGCGATAATCAATCAAGGCCTATAGGCTTGCTTGATGCCAGCGACGCATTGCAAGTGCTTTTGGCAGAAGTCGAATACGAAGAAGACTTGCTGCGCGATTACGTAATGGGAATTGGCTATCATTAGGCTTGAACAGTGCATGCTGTCTGGCAGACGCGCCAGGGGATTCTCTGGTCCAAGGCCTCTGGGCTAGCACTTAGAGGGCTCAATACATCGTAGATCGGACGCAGGGGTAGTATCGAGCCGCTTTCAACCGTCCCTGTTTGCATAGCTCATACACCCATACTCCCCACACTATGGCCACGATATAGATCATGCCTGTGCCGCAAGCTTCGGCGCTGAACTTGTAAAGCGCAAGGAGTTCTGCTGAACCGTGGCGCAGGATCTGGTTGTATGGGACCAGAAGGCAGGAAAACTTGTCGTGCCATGTTATGAGGATGGAACTTCGCTTCCAGCAAATCGTTGTTCGCGCTAGCCTGGACATTTCACGAGATGCGTAAAAAGGGATAGGCAATCTTGGTCCGACGGCTTATGGTTATTGGTATGAGAAGCCATAACCAAACAAGATTGCCTATGCCGAATCGTGCCACCGCACAGCTGGATTTTGGGCGCCTTGGACGTGCAGCTGCATGGCGATCAGGAGCTCAAGCAGTTCCACGGCTACTACGATCATCACTGCTATCTGCCCCTGTATGTGTTCTGCGGACAGTCGATGCGGGCCTGCCTGCTGTGGCCCAGCCGCATCGACGGGACCAAGCACGCTGCAGCCGTGCTGCGTCTGCTGGTGAGCCGGCTGCGCCAGGCTTGGCCCGAGGTACGGATGATCGTCCGGGGCGACTTTGGGTTCTGCCGCCAGCGGCTGATTCGTTGGTGCGAACGGGCCGGAGGGCAATACCTCATCGGTCTGGCGCGCAACAAGCGCCTTCAGGCGCGTGTCCAGCCGGCCGAGGCGGTGCTGGCGCGTGACTACGAACGCGCGGGCGAGAAGTAACGCCTGATGAGTGAATGCTCTTACGTTGCCGATTCGTGGGGCCAGCTACGGCCTTGCGCAGCGGCGTCAGTTCTTCCTGCAGCGTGTCGTCGGCGGAAAGGCGCCGCCTAATGTAGTTAGAAAGGGATAGTCCAGACAGGGCGGCGGCTTCGCCCAGGCGCGCAGCATGGGACGAGGTCACCTGGATACGGATGACCTCGGAAAGAGGTTCGTTCATGGTGGTTCCACTGAGGTATTGAGCTAAAACGGTATCGCCTAACCTGCTATGGGGCTGTCTTCAGTTCCAGCCTGTCTAGTGATGTAGGGCTTTGATGACGGTGGCCGGAGCCGCTGCCATGACTTTCAGCAGGGCGGCGGCTGGGCCGGTAGGGGATCGCCGGTGTTGCTCCCAATTCTGCAGTGTACGCACGCTGACGTTGATGGCTGCAGCAAACTCGCCTTGCGAGAGCTTCGTGCTTTCGCGCACGGCCCTGACGTCAATGGGGCTGACGGTAGTGCGGCGGCCTTCGAGCTCGCCTGCGCGGATGGCCTTGGCTTGCCGCAGGCTTTCTTTTAGGTCTTCAAAGAGTTCTGTGTCCATATCAGAGGTCCTTTACCAATGCCCGCAGTTCCTCAATCTGTGCGGGGGTCAGATTCTCCTGTTTCGACTTCGGATAAGCCAGGAGCATCATGATTTGATCTTCGGCAGTGATCCAGTAGTAGATGACACGAATGCCGCCACTTTTCCCCATTCCTGGTCTTGCATGACGTACCTTTCGGATTCCTCCTCCAGACGGAATCAGATCACCCCGCCGAGGGTTAGCAGCCAAAATCTGTTGCAGTTCAGCGTAGTCATCGTCTGGAAGCAAGTCTACGATTTGTCGAGTGAACAGGGGAGTTTCGATGAATTCCATAGGTTCTAAGTTCGAGCATAAATTATACGCCATTGGCGTATGCGAATCTATAGTGCGATGTTATGTCCCAAACTGCAATTCACGCTTTGGTCGATGGCGGATGAATTGCAGTATTTTGTTTTCAGGGACAGGCAGCTTCCCAGCTTCCAGTTCATCCAGGAAGTCGGCCCACTGCTGCACCATTTCTTTGCGTTGAGCAATGAAGGCGGCGCGGTCGTAGCTGCTGCCAAGTTCTTCATCGGATGCGTGAGCCAGATGCCGCTCGATGACATCCGGGTCCCAGCCCAGGTGTTCGCGGATCATGGTGCGTGCCGTCGCACGGAAGCCGTGTCCTGTGATTTCTTCCCTGGTGTCATAACCCATGGTGCGCAGCGCCACATTGATGGTGTTGTCGCTGATGTACCGGCTCGTCTCCGAACGACGCGACATACTGCGGAACACGGGGCCGCTTGGGCCGGTCAATGGGTACAGTTCCTCAAGAATCTCCAAAGCCTGACGCGGAAGCGGGACAAAGTGTGAAGGGGGGCGGCTATCCCGTTTTTGCCACTCGCGCATCTTCATTTTTTCAGGCGGGCATCCTTCACGCGTTGCACAGCAGCCAGCTTGAACTCCGCAGTGTATACCTGCCTCGGTACCTTGAACATGCTGATTTCCTTCCTTTCCGTCGAGTTTATACGCGACCTATTGGAAGGCGAAATTTCAGGGGAAGCTCAGTTGCTACGAGTTCATGTCCCAAATCGTAGCTTTGATCTAGGCTCCTTGCGTATGAACTGCAGGCCTTTGCTGTCCGGTTGAGGCAGTTTTCCCGCTCCCAGCTCATCCAGAAAGTCGGCCCATTGCTGGACCATGGTTTTCCGCTGCGCGATGAATGCTGCACGGTCGTAGCTGCTGCCGAGTTCTTCATCGGACGTACGCGCCAAGTGGCGCTCGGTGACATCCGGGTCCCAGCCTAGATGCTCCCGAATCATGGTGCGGGCCGTGGCGCGCAAACCATGGCTAGTGATCTGTTCCTTGGTGTCGTAACCCATGGCACGCAACGCGACGTTGATGGTGTTTTCGCTGATGGTGGCGGAACACTAAACTGAACCCGCGACCGATTTCTGAATGAAAGTCCGTCCGTAAGAACGCAGTCTCTATTTTGAATTATTTGGCCGTTTTGCATCGTGAAAACACCGGCTGGCCCCCCCGCACCTGCGTGACTGGCCGCGATAGTGTATTGACAACAGCTATACACCGAGTGATAATTTGCGTATCTGTTGTGTATGCGCGAATAGGAGAAATCAATGCGTGACGCCGCCATCAACCTGCGGGCGCTGCCCGAGCAGCGCGACCTGATCGATCATGCTGCAAGCCTGCTTGGCAAGAATCGTTCCGACTTCATGCTCGAAGCGGCATGTGATCGCGCTCAGGCCGTGGTGCTGGATCAGGTTTTTTTCAGCCTGGACGCCGACAAATTCAAGCAGTTCACTGCTATGCTCGACGCCCCGCCCAGCCCCAACCTCGGGCTTGAGCGCCTGTTGGCTGTCAAGGCCCCCTGGAGCGCTGGCACGGCATGAGCTTGCAACTGATTGCACCTGCGCCGCTCACCGCTACCCACCTTTTGAATGAATTCGGATGTGGGGAGGCGAGTCTCGACGAATGGCTTAAGCGTCGCGCATTAGCCAACCAGCAGAGTGGTGCCAGCCGCACCTTTGTTGTCACTGATCAGGAAGGCCGTGTCTACGGCTACTACGCGATGGCCGCAGGCGCGGTTTCACACCAGGCAGCAACTAGCAATGTGCGGCGCAACATGCCAGATCCCGCTCCTGTGATGGTGCTGGCCCGGCTGGCTGTCGACCACCGAGCGCAAGGCGTCAAGCTTGGGGCATCCCTACTGCAGGATGCAGTCGGTCGCGCGGTGAGCGTTTCGCAGAACGCCGGTGTCCGGGCGCTGCTCGTCCATGCCCTCCACGACCGCGCCAAGCAGTTCTACGAGCACTACGGCTTCCAGGAGTCACCGCAGCATCCAATGACGCTGATGCTGCGCTTGAACACCGTCAAGGCTTGAGAGAGGTCGTTAGCATGACCATCCACAAAATTCACACGGAGGCAGAATACCGGGACGTTCTCAAGGAGGTCTCCGCACTCGTGGATTCAGACCCTGCTCTGGTCTACAGGCTCTAATGTCAATACGCATGAGATTGAGCGCCTGCTAGACCACAATCAATTCAAAGTCTACTTCAACGAAAACGAGAGAAGCCATTTGTATTGCTTGATGTCAAAATAATGATCCAGCGAAGGGCTACATTCACCAGGACGCAGACTGGACGACAGGCATAGCGTTGCTTCGCAGGCCAGGCGCGGGATGCCCGTCAGCCGCTCAATAGTGCCGTTTGCATGGGCAGCAGGAGCCAGGACGCGGGCAAGTGCCAGCGCCCCAGCCCGCAGGGCGGGAAGGGTGTGCATGAGGAGGTTTCCGGGAAGGGGTAGAGCGTGCGGCCTGCCGGCCAGGGGGATCAGCGCTGCTGCAGTGTCTGTTGGGCGATGGCGAGATGTTCAGGCCTGGCCATGGCCCGCAGCAGGTGGGCGCTTTCGATGGCGGCCAGTCGGGTATCGCGCAGCTGGCCCAGATAAGCCACAACCTTGCGCAGCAGCGTCAGTGCTTCCTGCAGCGTGTCGTCTGCGGAAAGCCGTCGTCTAATGTAGTTAGAAAGGGATAGCCCAGACAGGGCGGCTGCTTTGCCCAAGCGCGCAGCATGGGACGGGGTCACCCGGATGCGGATGGCCTCGGAAAGAGGTTCATTCATGAAATCTCCTGTGTAATGAATACAGGCCTTAACGTGAGATAGGGCGGAAGTATCCCTTGATGCAGTCCAGGTTGCGGATGGCTATCTGGATGTGTGTGCGTCGATGGAACCCGGCACCAGGGTAAAGCTCAACATCTTCCCTGAATGGCGCCCTTACGGAGTCGTAGGGTGGCAGACCTTTCCCTTCCCGGTATGTGTGGACGGCAGTGATGACCTGACAATCTAACTCCCGCCTGAGTTTGTCAGGCCCACCTTTGTTGGCAGGCAGCGGTATACCCAGCTCGTTGTAGCTTTCTGTCAGAATGGCGTAGGCTTCAGCTACCTCTTCAAGACCCGACCGAGTGGTCAGGTCCAGGCACTATTTCAGGTCAAGGACTGCGCCAACCGCATCCGGTGACTTGATTTTGGATTTCGCATTGCCCGTACTGGCCCACTCGTATGCCCGTTGAGGGTCATTTTCCCAGAAATAGATACCGTGACCCAGCCATTCGTATTTGCCGGCACTCGGTTTTAGGTGCTTTGAAGGGTCAGCGACCAGTGAGGTAACGGTTTCTTGCTCTGTTCCGTGGAAGCCAAGGATAAACGACGGCTGGGTCTGATACAAAAGCCACGAATTAGCCACGGATCAAATTCTTTCGCTTGCCGTCGGTGGTGAGGACGCCCAGTTCAACGAGAAACTTGCGAGCAGCTTCAGGGGAGGTCGCGATCTTCTTGCGGTAAGCGCGCATATCTTTGAGCAAGGCTTCGCCTTCCAACATCTTGGTATGGCCGACAGCTGGCTGGGAGCGGCGTCGTATGCGATTGATGGTGCTGGATGTGGTGTTGCTCATGTTCACTCCCGTCAAGTTCAGACTGGCGTTTGTGTCCTCGTATTTTAGCATCGCTGCCTCTCCGGAATAGCATTGGTGTCCCATTGGCCATGGGGGGCACGGATTTTGATTGAATACGTGTCGCTGATGCCGAAGTCACGACACTAGAGCTGGAACTGGAACAAGAATTAAAAGATAACAACACGCGCGAGATCCTGACAGGTCGGCATGAGCATCTTTGAGACAGCTGTGCGCTGCTTCCGAATCTGGTGGCGAAAGGAACCGGGCAAAAGGAAAGGGCAGTAACAAGGGCAGAACGGGCCCTTTTCGGAAGGCCTGTTTGCTCAGCCAATCCAGTTTCAATAGCCTGCCTCCTTCTGGTGTCGGAAGGCCAGGATGTACACCGCGTCGTCGGCCAGCTCATGATGGTACAAGGCGACATAGCCTGAATCACCAAACGCAATAACCAGTTCACGCAACTCCGGCATTTCTGGAAAGGGCCGGCCAATGTCGGGCGCAGTTTCCAGCAGCAGGAATTGCCTCTCAATGGCCTGACCGGCTCGTCTGGCAGCTTCTGGTGCTTTGGTTTGCAGGAACAGACGACACCGCTCCAAGCCTGCTGACGCGCCTTCGGTGACGATTACTTGTGGCACTTTGGCACTGCCTTTTCCTCATCGGTGCCCCAGGTGTTCAGCCAAGTACGAACTTCCTGGCCGGTCAGGTGGCGGCCTGTTTCCTTGTAAGCCGCCCAGGACGCCAAGGCTTCCTGCTTGAAGTTCTCTCGCGCTTCCTCGCGCTCGACATACTGTCGAATGGCTTCGAGCATGATCCAGTGCGGCGAGCGGCGGCGCTGGCCAGCCAGATGCTGGACACGGCCTTTCAGGGCGTCGTCGATCTTGAGAGATGTTGCCATAATGGACCTTTTATCACTTGGTAATACCTAGTGATATTAGCTTGTTCGTGAGTTGTAGTCTACCCCCCAGGGATTAAGTGTTAGGAGTTCATGAAATGTCCGGTTCGGAGGTGCGGACGATTTGTTGGACTAGTTTACGTTGCAATTCCCAGGCGCTGCCGATACTCCGAAGGGCTAAGGGCACCGAGCGAGAGCTTGATGCGATGCTGGTTATACCAGCGAATGTAGGCATCCAGCTCTTGCATGAACTCCTCGACCGTCGTATTCACTTTGCCATCGAAGCAATCGACCACGGGTGAGAGGTACACCTTGCCGGTGGGCAACTGGAACTCCGTGATGTCAGTCAGCCACTTCTGATTCGGTGCGTCCGCATGGAAGTCTCTCGCGAGCAGATTCTCGGGAGCGTGCGCGATCTCGCCGCAGTATGAGCTGCATCGGCGCCGACGCCGCTGGTACACCACAAGCTGCTCCTGCGTCATTAGCCTGCGCACAACCTTCTCGGAGACGACGATGCCTTGCCGCTGCAGGACGGCATGCACCCGGCGGTATCCATAGCTGTGGCGATTTTCATTGAAGATTTCTGCGATGGTGCCGCGCATGTCCGCATACTTGTCGCCCAACCTCAGGCGAGCATGGTGATAGAAGTAGCTGCTGCGGGCAAGCTCCAGCGCGCTAAGCAGCTCAGACAACGGATGTGAGTTCCTCAAGGCATCATCGCCACCGATCAGCGCCTGCAGCGTGATGCTCTTGGGCGCTCCAAAGGTCCGACAGACAACGAACCCGAGGATGACGCTAGTTTATTGATACTGTCACAACCGTTGAAAAACATCAAATATGACCCTGATTGCGTGAACTTCATTAGCATGACAACTGCCGCGCCCGGAAACTTATAGCGACCCGCTGCAAAGGTTCTGGCCGCGTGTCATTACGCTTCCATGCACGCCTGTTTGCTCAATTTTCCTGATTCTTGAAAAGCCATTAAGACAGCTCCAAAAGACTTAATCGGCAGGCACACCTTGGCAATTGGATAATCCCCCGCCAAAGCCACATACCCACCCAGCGCCGGCAATGCCTGTATCTGTGCTGCCGTTACCACTTCCCCTGTCACCCGCTCCATGTTATCCGACGTATTGCGGTTGTCCGCACTGCGACTGATGCTGAACTTGGGCCTTTCCACTTCATGCTTGCCCAGGCTTTCGCTCATGTCCTTGGCTGTCTGCGGATCGGTGCGAGAGCCGCCGAGCACGGCCAGGTTGCGGAAGCTAGCCCGGATGGTGGTCGCCATGGTGCGCCCGTAGATATGTTCCAGCTGAGATGTGCTTTGCAGGCCGGTAACGATGCGCAGACCGTTCTTGCGGCCTTTGGTCTATCCAGCTTCCAGTGAAGGCAGTGCTTCCAGGCTAGACCGGGCCGCGTGGTCCAGTCAAGGGATATAACTCTTGCAGAATCTCCAGAGCCTGTCGCGGTAGTGGACCGATGTGTGCTGGTGTGCGGCTATCGCGTTTCTGCCATTCGCGCATTTTCATCTTCTCAGGTGGGCAGCGCCAGAGTTCGACTTCGAAGTCAATGTCTTCCCAGTCAGCGAGACGAATCTGGCCGGGACGCTGAAACATCATGGGAGCAAGGCGCAATGCGCAGCATGTGATGAAGTGCCCGTGGTAGTTGCGGATATCGCGCAGTAACTGTCCCAGTCTGGCCGGCTCGGTAATCGCAGCATAATGCCGGCTGCGCGGCGGTGGCAGGCCACCCGTATTCTTGTTGACGAAATTCTTGGCAGGCTCCATTGCTCCTACATCCACTGCGTATTGGTAGACGTGCTGAACGGCTTCGCGGACGCGCTGCGCAGTTTCGAGATTTCCACGCCCCTTTGGCCGATGCAGGCATTGCACAATTTCTGTCGGAAGGATTGCTTCGATAGGCTTTTGGCCCACCCAGGGAAATATGTGAATCTCCAGGTGGCGGATGACCTTCTGCGCGTAGTCTTCTGACCACTCGCGGTCTTTCTTTGCACTGCTGTGCCATGCTCTCGCTAGTAGCTCGAACGTGTGCAGGCGTGCGATGCGGGCAAGTTCTTCCTGCTGTTCACGGGTTTCCTTTGGGTCAGAGCCGTTCGCCCTTTGACTGTTGTGCCTCATACGCCTTGGTTCGTGCCTGAGCGAGTGTGACTTCCGGGTATGGCCCCAGCCCAAGTTTGATGCGTTTGCCGTCTTTGGTGTAGCGATAGATCCAGACCTTGCCAGTGTCTCGAACGCGCAGGTACAGATTGTCCCCGTCGTTGAGCATGTATTCCTTCGGGCCTGGCTTGGCCGCTCTGATCTGAGTTTCGCTAAGAAGCCCCATGACTTGTACCCCCAGAGGTCGTTTTTCACGAAACCATTGTGGGGTACAAACGGGGGTACAGACAAATGTGGGATATAGCGGAACGCAGTGATACGTCCTGGGTGAGGTTTTTCACCTAAGATTTTGATTTATCAGCGTTTTGGGATGTTTTGAAGCGTGCTGGAACAGCAGAATGGTGGCCTGGGGCGGAATCGAACCACCGACACAAGGATTTTCAATCCTCTGCTCTACCGACTGAGCTACCAGGCCAACGAAAGGCGAAATGATACACGAAATTTTGGTTGCGTGCAGGCAACAGCTGACTTTTTTGTTTTGAGGGCTGCCGCGGGGAGCTCGAATGCTGGTCAATTCGTCATACCCCGCTGCGGGAGCGGGTTCAGGGCAGGGGCCCCAGGCAAGCCGGCACAGCTCAGTGCAAATGAGAATATTTCCCGTTTTCATGAGCCTTGTCGATACCCTGGGAAATGCCTCCAAAAGTTTCAGTTATGGGTCAGGAGGACTATAATCGGGATATTCCCTTATTCCGCGCGCACGCGCGGCAAGCCTGTTCCATGTCTGTTGGCGTCCTTACTTTCGGTCTGAATCATGTTTCCGCCCCGGTTTCGGTGCGGGAACGTGTCACGTTCCCGCTCGATGTCGTCAAGCCTGCCCTTGATGGCCTGCGTTCTGCCTTCGGCTCGCGGGTAAAGGAAGCCGCGATACTCTCCACCTGTAATCGCACTGAAATCTACTGCGCTGCCGAGCCACAGGTGCAGGAGCATCTGCCATCCTGGCTGGCGGATTTCAACCGCCTTGAGGCCAACAGCCTGCAGCCGCACCTGTATCAGTATCATCAGAACGATGCGGTGCGCCACGCCTTCCGGGTGGCCAGCGGGCTTGATTCGATGGTGCTGGGCGAGCCGCAGATACTCGGGCAGATGAAAGACGCAGTGCGGGCCGCCGAGCAGGCGGGCGCACTCGGTACGCTGCTGCATCAACTGTTCCAGCGCACCTTTTCGGTTGCCAAAGAGGTTCGTTCCACAACGGCAATCGGTACCCATTCCGTGTCGATGGCCGCTGCGGCGGTTCGGCTGGCCGAGCGCGTGCTGGGCGATCTTTCGCAGTCCAGCATCCTGTTTATTGGTGCGGGCGAGATGATCGAGCTTTGCGCCACCCACTTTGCAGCCGCTCAGCCGCGCAGCATGGTGGTCGCCAACCGCACGCTCGAGCGGGCCGACATACTTGCTTCCCGGTTCACCGCCAAGAGCATGAAGTTGTCGGACATCCCCGACAAGCTGGCTGATTTCGACGTCATCGTATCCTGTACGGCTAGCACCCTGCCCATTCTCGGCCTGGGAATGGTGGAAAGGGTTACGCGCATACGCCGCCACAAACCCATGGTGATGGTGGATCTTGCTGTCCCGCGAGACATCGAGACCGAGGTTGGCCGCCTGGCTGATGTCTATCTGTATTCTGTCGATGACCTGGGGCGCATGGTGCAAAGCGGCACCGATGCTCGCCGTGCTGCGGTGGTACAGGCCGAGGCCATTATCGAAACCCGCGTGCAGGGCTTCATGCACTGGTTGCAGAGCCGCGAGGTGGTGCCTGCCATTCTCGATCTGCAGCAAGCAGCCGAACAGGTGCGCGAGGCCGAGCTTGATCGCGCCCGCCGTGCGCTGGCCAAGGGCGAATCCCCCGAGCTGGTGCTCGAGCAGCTGGCTCATGGCCTGACACAGAAATACATGCACGGGCCATTGGCTGCGCTCAATCGCAGCGAGAATGCGGAACGCCAGCAACTGCTGGCCATGCTGCCCCGGCTGCTGCCGCGCGTCGATCGCCGCCGTTAGCGGCGCTGGGCCTTCTTTCGCCGCCTCGCGAGTGTCGCATTGCCGCACGCGCGTCCTTTCCTGATATCCCCTTCCTCCGCATCCTATGAAAGATTCCATGCGTAACCGGCTGGAGCAGCTGGCTCACCGGCTGATCGAAGTCGATGCCCTGCTGGCCGAGCCCGAAATAGCCAGCGATATGGATCGCTTCCGCAAAATCTCCCGTGAACGTTCCGAGCTCGAACCCGTCGTGACCGCGTTCAACACCTATCAGGCAACCGAAGCGGACATACAGGCCGCGCAGGAGATGCTGTCGGACCCGGACATGCGGGATATGGCCGAGGAAGAGATCAAGCTGGGCAGGGCACGGATCGAGAAGCTTGAGGATGAGCTGCAGTTGCTGCTGTTGCCCAAGGATCCCGATGATGGCCGGGGCGTGTTTCTGGAGATACGCGCAGGCACGGGCGGAGACGAGAGTGCGCTGTTCTCGGGCGATCTGCTGCGTATGTACACACGTTATGCCGAACGCAACGGCTGGCGTGTGGAGATCATGTCGGCCAGCGAGTCCGAGATCGGCGGCTACAAGGAAGTGATCGCGCGCGTGGAGGGCGATGGCGTCTATGGGCGCCTGAAGTTCGAATCGGGCGCGCATCGTGTGCAGCGTGTCCCGGAAACAGAGACGCAGGGCCGCATCCATACCTCGGCCTGCACGGTGGCAATCTTGCCGGAAGCCGATGAGCAAAGCGACATCGTCATCAACAGCAGCGACCTGCGCATCGATACCTTCCGCGCGAGCGGCGCGGGCGGCCAGCACATCAATAAAACCGATTCGGCCGTGCGTATTACCCACCTGCCCACAGGCCTGGTGGTCGAATGCCAGGACGATCGCTCTCAGCATCGCAACAAAGACAAGGCGATGCAGGTACTGGCGGCACGCCTGAAAGACAAGCAGCAGCAGGAAGCGCATGACAAGGAAGCCGCCCAGCGCAAGAGCCTGGTCGGATCGGGCGACCGCTCTGAACGCATCAGGACATACAACTACCCCCAGGGGCGGGTCACCGATCACCGCATCAATCTGACGCTTTACAAGCTGGGCAACATCATGGAAGGCGATCTCGACGAATTGACGGGTTCCCTGTTGGCGGAGCATCAGGCCGAACAATTGGCAGCGTTGGGCCAGGACTAGCTGGCGCCGACACTGGGAGCGATGCATGGCTGATACCCTGCGCGACCTGCTGCGCACGACTTCCTTGCCACGGCTTGAGGCCCGCATGCTGTGGCAGCACGTGCTGCAAGTGCCGCGCGCATGGCTGATCGCGCACGATACGGATGTGCCTGCGGCACAGCAATTGCAGGCCTACAGGGCACTGGAGGCAAGGCGCCTTGGCGGAGAGCCCATGGCTTATATTCTAGGGACTCGTGAGTTCATGGGGCATGCGTTTTCTGTTACGCCCGATGTGCTGATCCCCCGGCCTGAAACGGAATTGCTGGTGGAGATTGCCCTGGATTACCTGGACAGGTTGGCCGCCCGATTGGATGCGCCGCGCCGTGTTCTGGACTTGGGTACGGGATCGGGCGCAATCGCCATTTCCATCGCGCTGGCGCGCCCTGATACGCAGGTCGTCGCAACCGACAGCAGCGAGGGTGCGCTCGCCGTGGCACGCCAGAACGCACATGCGCTTGGAGCCCGGGTCGAGTTTTTACGCGGGAGTTGGTACGATGCACTGAAAGAGGGCGGGTGTTTTGACCTGATTGTGTCCAATCCGCCCTATATCGCAGCGGGAGACGCCCATCTGGCCCAGGGCGATGTCCGTTATGAGCCGCTGCAGGCCCTGACGGATGGCGCGGACGGCCTTTCAGATCTGGCGGCCATTGCGCAGGGCGCCGGCGGCTGGTTCAGGCAGGGCGGAGCCCTGTATATGGAGCATGGCTGGGATCAGGCCGCGGCGGCCAGAAACATACTGCGGCAGTCGGGTTTTGTCCAGATTTCCAGTACGGCAGACCTGGCCGGAATCGAACGGGTGACCGGCGGTCTTTATAATTAACCTTTTCCCTTCGGGGTTTGTCCATTTTCTGATACGAGATCACCATGAGCGACGTTCAAGATTTCATCCGCGAAACAGTCACGGCCAACCCCGTTGTCCTATTCATGAAGGGTACGGCCCAGTTTCCGCAATGCGGCTTTTCCGGCCGCGCCATACAGGTGCTCAAGGCCTCTGGCGTTACAAAGCTGGTGACCGTGAATGTCCTGGAAGACGACGAAGTGCGCCAGGGCATCAAAGAATACTCCAACTGGCCCACCATCCCTCAGCTGTATGTCAAGGGAGAATTCGTTGGCGGGTCGGACATCATTGCCGAGATGTACGAAAACGGCGAGCTTGAAACCGCCCTCAAAGAGGCCGGGGCGCTTGCGTGACCACGCGCCAGAGCGCAAGCCTCGCCGATCACGGCGAGGTCAAGCGAGGCCATATCAATACGGCGCCAAAGGCGCCCCTGCATCGTGGCGGAGAAGCTCCGGCCCCAAGGCCGGAGTTCTTCACCTCGCCACGCCGGCTTGTAATCGGCATTACTGGCGCTACGGGCGCCATTTATGCTGTGCGCATGCTGCAGGCCCTGCGGTCGGTGCCCGATGTGGAGTCTCATCTGGTCGTTTCACCGCCCGGGGTGCTCAACATCAAGTATGAGCTGGGCCTGAGCCGCCAGCAGGTTCATGCGCTGGCGGACCGGGTCTACAGCTTCCGTGACGTGGGCGCGGCGCTGGCCAGTGGCGGTTTTGCAACCGCCGGCATGGTGGTGGTGCCCTGCTCCATGCGTACGTTGGCGGCGGTGGCCCATGGCCTGTCCGATAACCTCGTCACCCGCGCGGCGGACGTGACGCTCAAGGAACGTCGCCGGCTGGTAATGATGGTGCGCGAAACGCCCTTCAATCTGGCGCATCTGCGCAACATGACCTCAGTGACCGAAATGGGGGGGGTTATATTCCCCCCGCTTCCGGCTTTCTATCATCATCCCTCGTCCATCGACGAAATGGTGGATCACACGGTTGCCAGGGTATTGGAGCTGTTCAACATTGAGGTTCCGGGTCCGCATTGGGAAGGAATGGATCAAGCCTGAATCCTCGCTACGCGGCGGGTTGCGGCCCTGGCCGCATGGTTTGCCCAGGCGGGGGAACCGTGCCCGATTGCTCCTTGAGCGCATCGAGGGCGCGCACATCCACGGGGGCGGCGTAGCCCGACTTGTCGCGCCCGAAATGCAGCACTGTTTGCGGATAGGGTAGTTCGATGCCCGCGGCGTCGAAACGCTGCTTCACATAGCGGTTGAAAGCCCGCTGTACTGCCCACTGGTTGCCTGGCGTGGTCTTGATCAGTACGCGTATGGTGAAACCGCGATCGTTCAGCGCCGTGACACCCGGGATGTCGATATCCTCAAGTATCTGCGGCGCGACGCTTTCGTCGCTCTTCAGGTTCTGGAAGGCCAGGCGCAGCTGGGCCATGGCCTCGTCCACGCTTTCGCGATGCGCAATGTTGTACTCGCCGTAGTGATAGCCGAAATCGCGCGTGTGGTTGGATACCTTGTCTATCACCGAGAACGGGATCAGATGGTAGCCGCCGTCCAGTGTGCGGATCACGACCGACCGGATCGTGATTTTTTCCACCGTGCCGAACAGGCCGGCGACCTCGACGATATCATTCTGGTTCATGCCGTTCTCGAGCTGGATGAACACGCCGGTAATGACATCCTGCACCAGCTTCTGCGCTCCGAAGCCTATGGCCAGGCCGGCTACGCCGGCGCCGGCGATCAGGGGCCCGATATCGATGCCGATCTGCGACAGCAGTATCAGGACAGTCATGGTGACGATCACAATGGCGGCTGCGTTGCGAAAAAGCATGAGCAGCGTTTTTTCGCGTTCGGTGGCGCGGCGCGTGCCTCGGCCAGTAAGGCGATGTTCGATGACGCTTGCCAGAATGGTCCAGCTCAGCGCGGCAAACGCCAGGATGATGACGATGCGGAACAAATGCGCGATCACTGCCTTGCCCGTATCCGAGCCCAGCCAGCCTGCCAGGTCAAACGCCTGCCAGGCATCGAGCACCACCAGCGCAGATGCCGCCAGTATAAGCAGCCGGCTGCCATGCAGCAGGGCGGGAAAATAGGAATTCAGGCGTGTCTCAAGCGATGGGAACGCCGCGCGCCAGCGATCCGGTAGCGTCAGGTGGCGCGACAGCAGCTGTGTCAGCGCGGCCCCGATTAGCATGCCGATCACGATGGCAACAGCGCTCTGGATAGTAGCGCTGGCCATGAATTCCAGCGCGTCCTGCTGGTCCGCCTGGCTGACGATGAGCAGTATCGTGAAATACAGAATCACCAGCACATGCCACACGCGGGCCAGTATACGGATCAATGTCCCGAATACCGCGGTGCTGGTCTGTTCCGCGTGCCGCAGCAGGCCTGCCCGCACAGTCTTGCGGTTGGTCCAGGCAACGCGCACGCCATAGACATAGATGCCCAGCATGATGAGCAGTCCGAGCACCTGGGCCACAGATGGCAGCAGTACGGCGCGGGTAATGGGCACGATGACCATCAGGGCGTAGCCGGTGACGCTTATCAGGCGGCAGAGCCAGAGATTCCAGTAATTCGCCGCTTCGGGAGACAGTGGCAACAGCCGCAGGTGATCATAGCGGGTGGCGAATATGCCACGAGATATCGCCTTGACGATTTCGATCATGACGAAGGCGCCCAGAAACTCCAGCGCGAAGACTGCCCTGGCGCCGCCGTCCGCCATCCACAATGCGCACACATAGCCCGCGAGTGCGGCAAGCAAGGTGGCTGCCATATCGATCAGCAGCGCCGCGAGCACCCCCAGCAACTTCCGGCTCAGGCGCACGCGGTGCAAGCGCCTGTGTGCAGGCGCCATGCCGGGGCCAGCTTGCTCGGGAGGCGGAATAGGAGCAGGCACGTGCTGTGAGTCCTGCCGGGGCGCGAACACAGGCTTGCCGCCTTCCTTCTGTATCCAGGTGTTGAGCCGTGCAAAACCTGGCGCAGCCAGCCGCCGCAGCAGGAAGTAGGCGATCAGTACGGTCAGTACCGTCATGGCGAGCACCTTGAGCATGGGCGCGGCGCGTTGCAGTGGGGCGCCAGCCTCGGCCTGCCCGGTGGCCAGCGCGCGGATCATTCCCGCCGTTTGTGAAAAATCGTGCGCCAGGCTGACGGTGAACTGTTCGGCCTTCAGGGCCAGGCGCTGGGAGAAAGACTGTTTGTCATTGTCCGCGGTGGCCTGTCCGTGTGTTGCGGCCTGGCCTGCGTCCTCCTGTCCCATGTCCTGGGAGGGCGCCATGGCGCGCAGCTGTTCAATCAGCTGTTGCCGTGTCTTATCATTCTCGAGCAGCGAGGCCAGCGCGGCATACGACGCAGCCGGAATGGCCTGCTCCTGGCCTGAGTCTCGAACTTGCTGGCCATGCGCCTGTTGATCCGGGGCTGTTTGACTCTGGTCCTGCGCGGAGCTTCGTTCGGGCTCCGATGGCGAAGCTGCGGTTTGTGCCTGGCTATGAGCGGCCTGCATCTGCTGGGCATCCGCTGTGGGTTGGGCTGCTTCCGTTTGCCCGACGGCAGCGAAAATGCACAACAGCGCAAGCATCAGTGTCATCAGGCGCGCGCGTATGCGCAGCGGGTTCGAAGTGCAATGGGCCGCATTGAACATCACTCGGCTGTCTCCTTCTGGCGCAATACAAAAAGAAAGAGCACGCTAGACACGTGCTCTTTTTTTTAGGGTAACACTTGCGATGCTGCGCTGTCAGCAGCCTGGTTCCGCCGAGGGGCTGCGGCGTGGGACTATCAGGCTCGCAGTAACCCCGCATGCAGGAGCCACGGTCTGGTCTTCAGCCGCGCTGTCTTGCGACCACGCGCGGAAAGGTCCCGCTACCTGCCTGCTGGTTTCTGTCGTTGCCGGCGCCAGGCGCGGCCGCCAGTCCCGCATCGCCTCCGTCATTGTCGTCATGCTCGCCGCCGATGCGCGCGAATGCATTGGCTGCCGCTGTGTCGAAGTCTTCCGCGTCGAATGCCGTGTCACCGCCCTCGAAAGCCTGTCCGCTGGGCGTAATGCCGGAAAAATCGAAGAGATTGCGATCCATCAGGTGTGTAGGCACCACGCGCGAAAGCGCCCCAAAAACGTTCCATGAGCGGCCGGGGTGCAGGCGGTCCCATTCCGCGATCATCCGCGTCACCTCCTTGCGTTTGAGGTTTTCCTGTGAGCCGCAGAGATTACAGGGGATGATGGGAAACTGTTTGTGCTGTGCATACGCGATCAGGTCTTTCTCGGGCACATAGGCCAGCGGGCGGATGACAATGTGTTTGCCGTCGTCGGACATGAGCTTGGGCGGCATGGCTTTCATGCGCCCGCCATAGAACAGATTCAGGAAGAACGTGCCCAGGATGTCGTCGCGATGATGGCCCAGGGCAATCTTCGTGGCGCCCAGCTCGCCGGCGACCCGGTACAGAATGCCGCGCCGGAGCCGCGAGCAGAGCGAGCACATCGTCTTGCCTTCAGGGATGACGCGTGTGACGATGGAGTATGTGTCCTGGGTTTCGATATGAAAGGGCACGCCTATGCCGCGAAGATAGTCGGGCAGGATATGGTCTGGAAACCCTGGCTGCTTCTGGTCCAGGTTGACTGCAACAATATCGAAGTTGATGGGCGCGCGCGCCTTGAGGGTAAGCAGGATATCCAGCAGGCTGTAGGAGTCCTTGCCGCCCGACAGGCACACCATGACCTTGTCGCCGTCTTCGATCATGCCGAAGTCGGCAATGGCCCGGCCGGTTTCCCGTATCAGGCGCTTTTCCAGCTTGTTCTGGTTATGGCGCTGTTTCTGGGCCTGGCGGCCCGACAAGGCGTCCGCATCGGGCGCCGCGGTCTGTATGGTGTCGGATGGCATGGCAGTAGTACGAAATAATGGGCACGGCTCCGGTGCGGGGCCGCATGTGGCCGGAAGCGGTCAGAATCCGCGCTGCGGCCGGCTGTCGGGCCACGCGCCTGGCGCCGTTGCCTTCAGCGGCCGCGCTGCAGCTCGATACCCACCGCTGCGCAATCGGAGAATGCCGACGGCTTGCTGATGCGTATTTTAACGTGCTGAACCGAAGGGAACTCCGCAAGGATGCGGCTCACGACCCGTTCGGACAGGGTCTCGAGCAGATTCACATGCGCGCTCGTGCATTCGTCCACAATGGCGTTGCGCAGCAGGCGGTAGTCCAGCACTGTCTGGATATTCTGGTCGTGCACCTGCTGGGTGATGTCGACATCGAATTCGGCGTCGATGTGCAGGGGCTGGGTCGCGCGCAGCTCGTGTTCCAGGATGCCTATGCGGGCATCAAGTGCAAGCTGGGAAAAGAAAACGCGTCTTGTGGGCATAGTCTGGCCTTGTAGAATAGCCTGAATTGTAAGTTGGAATGAACATGTACGCTGGCGATGAAACATTTGATGCCGCCATCATCGGCGGCGGCCCGGCAGGCGTGTCCTGTGCGGTATGGATGGCGCGGCTGGGCCTGCGCCCAGTGCTGCTCGAGGCAGGCCACGCCATAGGCGGGTTGTGTCGCAGTCATGCCTTTGCCGATCACTGGAATGCGTCGCTGCCAGGCGCCACCGGCCCGCAAGTGGCTGACAACCTGGCATCGAGCCTCGCTCAGGCTGGCGTTGCCACCTATTTGTCATGCCGCGTCAAAATGGTGTCAGCCTCATCCGGAGGTTTTGATATTCATGCCCAGGGGCATCGGAATCCGCTGCGTTCACGGCATCTCGTGCTTGCCACAGGCGTGCGCGCCCGGCCTCTTGAGGCAAGCAGTCCGGTCGTGGCTGCAGGCCTTTCGGCTGCGGATGTTCGGGCGGGGCCCGATCCAGCCAGGCCTTTCCCCGGCGTGCTTGTCGGGCCAGGAAGCCATGTGGCCGCCGAATCTTTTGCAGGCAAGCGCGTGGCGGTTCTTGGCGGGGGCGACAACGCCTTTGAGAATGCGCTTTACGCGCTGGAGCATGGGGCATTGAGCGTGCGTGTGCATGCGCGAAGCGTGCGCGCGCAGCATCAGTTTGTCAGCCGCTTTCCGGCGCGGGATGTCATTGTCGGCCCATATGAGGCAGACCCGCTCAGCCGCCGCGTCGATGGCGTGGCCTACGACCTGGTGCTGGTGTTCTATGGCTGGGAGCCTTGTATCGGCTGCGTCGATGCGCTGGGCTTGCGGCGCAGCGAAAGCGGGTTCATCACGACAGACATGACCACCGCCGAGACCAGCTTCCCGGGTGTATATGCCATAGGCGAGGTGGCGCAGCGCCTGCATCCATGCGTCGTGACGGCCCTGGCGGATGGCGTGACTGCCGCCAAGGCCATACAGGCACGGATGGAGGCACGGCAGGCGTAAGGCCCGCCTTGGTCAGGTTTTCTGGCTGGCTGTGCGCTCCAGTACACACATGGCGGCGGCAGGGGCGTTGAGCGTCACGCGGAACTGGCGCAGCTCATCGCGTCGGAACACATGCAGCTCGACGGTGTCTCCGGGCGCATAGGCGGCCAGCAGGCGGTCCAGTGCGGCAGGATCAGTAATGCGCAGGCCATCCATTGCCACCAGCGTGTCGCCGGCAGACAGCCCCGCAGCATGTGCGGCGCCGCCTTCGAAGACGGTTGCCAACCGTGTTTCGCCTTGTTCCGCGCGTACGCGCGCATCCAGCGAAGGCAGGGCTGATGCCGGCTTCCAGTGCAGCGCGATGCCCTGCCTGGCCAGAAGCTCCCGCAGCGGAACGTCTTCGCGGCCATATACATAACGCCGCAGGAAGTCCGTCACATCCACGCCTGTCGCTTCGCGAATAAGCCGGGGCATGGCGTTCTCTGGCACACCCTTGCCGCCGCCATCGAGATAAAAATCGCGGCCATATCGTGACCACAGCAGGCGCATGACATCGTCAAGACCGCGCGCGCCATTGGATGCATGGCGCAGGGTTATATCCAGGCCCAGCGCCACCAGCGAGCCTTTGGTGTAATAGCTCACCAGGGCATTGGGCGAATTTTCGTCCTGCTTGTAGTAGCGCGTCCAGGCGTCGAAAGAGCTCTCGGCCACGCTTTGCTTGTGGCGCCCCGGCATGGCATGCACGGCACTGATCACCTTTCCCAGTACGCGCAGATAGTCAGCTTCCGACACCACGCCGGCCCGCAGCAGCATCAGGTCGTCATAGTACGACGTGAACCCTTCGAATACCCAAAGCAAGGAGGTATGGTTGGGGCGCGAGAGGTCATAGGGTGAAAAGGCAGCGGGCTTGATGCGCTTTACGTTCCAGGTGTGAAAATATTCGTGGCTGACCAGGCCGAGGAAGGTCTGGTATCCGTCCCCCGCATCGGCGCGCCCGACGACGGGAAGGTCGCGCCGCGCAGCCATCAGGGCGGTCGAGGCGCGATGCTCGAGGCCGCCGTAGCCCGTGTCGGTAACCATCGTCATGAAGACATAGCGGCTGGCGCTGTCCAGAAACGGCGCCTTGCGTGTTTCGGGCTCGAACAGGGCGATCTGGGCAGCGCAGATCTTCTGCGCATCGGCTGCGATGCGCTTGAGGTCGAGATTGGGAATGACACCCGTGAACACCATCTCGTGCTCCGCGCCGTGCGCGCGAAAACGCGCGACCTGGGGCGTACCCATTTCCACGGGATGATCGATGAGCGCGTCATAGTCTGGCGCCTGGTAGAGCCCGAAGCCATGCCGGACAGCCGCCCTGGGGTGCCCGGCTGCCTCGGGCAGGCTGGTATAGACCTTCCATCCGCGCGTATGGGGCGGGCGCTCCAGCATTACATTGCATTGCGCCGATTCATGGCCGCGCGCGCAGAGAAACAGGCTGGTGCCATTGAAGAACCCGTGGGTTTCGTCCAGGTGCGCGCCGCGCACCGACAGGTCCCAGGCATATACGGTGTATTCGATCACCAAAGGTCCTGACACGGGGTCGCAACGCCATGTATGATCGGATATCTTGCGCACCGCAACAGAGCGGTTGCGGCTGCGCGCCTCGATACGTTCCACCTGCCTGGAAAAATCCCGCACGAGATAGCTTCCCGGGATCCAGGCGGGCATTGTCAGCACCTGCCCGTGCGGCGCGGGCGCCGGTATTTCCATCTGTACGGTGAACCGGTGGCCGGCGGGATCCGAAGGGGTTACGGTATAAAGTAAGGCTTTGTTTTTCATCCGCATATATTAATGAACTTTCCAAGGAGACGGCATGAATGCGCCATTGATCAAAACCGAAGTCCGCGGCCGCGTGGGGATCATCACGCTTGACCGGCCCAAGCAGTTGAATGCGCTCAGCAACGAGGTCATCGATCAGGTCGCCGAGGCGCTGCGCGGCTTTGACAAGGACGAAGGCATAGGCGCCATTGTGCTGACCGGCAGCGAGAAAGCATTTGCCGCGGGCGCCGACATCGCTGCCATGCAGGGATGGTCCTACATGGATGTCTACAAGCAGGACTACCTGGGCGGAAACTGGGAATACATCAAGCGCGTGCGCAAGCCCATTATTGCCGCGGTGGCCGGCTATGCGCTGGGCGGCGGGTGTGAGCTGGCCATGACCTGCGACATTATCATTGCGGCCGACAATGCGAAGTTCGGCCAGCCCGAGATCAAGCTGGGCGTCATACCCGGCTACGGGGGCACACAGCGTCTGCCTCGCGCCGTGGGCAAAGCCAAGGCCATGGATCTCGTGCTGACCGCGCGCATGATGGATGCGCAGGAAGCCGAGCGCGCCGGCCTGGTTTCGCGCGTGGTGCCGCTGGAGCGGCTGATGGACGAGGCGGTGGAGGCCGCCACGATCATTGCTTCCATGTCCCTTCCGTCGGTCATCATGGCCAAGGAATGCGTCAACGCGGCTTATGAAGGCACGCTGAACGATACGCTGATGTACGAGCGCCGCAATTTCCACGCGCTCTTTGCGACCGAAGACCAGAAAGAGGGCATGGCTGCCTTTGTGGAGAAGCGCAAACCCGAGTTCAAGCATCGCTAGAAAGTGGTGCGGGGCGCCCCGGCGTGGGGCGTCCAGAGCGATAAAATGTGGGTGTCGCCCCACATTGGAAGCCCTTACAAGTTGCTTACGTATCAAAAATAAAGCTATACTCCATGGGTTTGACACCTCGCGGTAATTAACAAAGGTTTGCGGTCGCGGCAATGGATACCAACGATGTTCAGGGCGGCGGCAGATCTCGCGAAACAGGGGGGGATGGCGCTTTCGGTCTGGCTTTGACGGAACAGGATCGCGCTGCCATACATCTACGTGCAAGTAAGGGTCTGGTGCGTGCAATAGTCGCCCAGGCGGCGATGCTGGGCGCGGCGGTATTGGTGTGTGGCTTGTTTGGCGGTTCCTCGTCAGCCGTTTCGGCGCTGGTTGGCGGATGCGCTTACCTTGTTCCCAATACGCTGTTCGCACTGCGCCTGCTTGCAGGCCTGTGGGGGCCAGTCAAGGCCGGGCCGCTCACCTTTTTCATGGGTGAGGCCTTCAAGCTGGGCACGGCTGTGCTTGTGCTGGGCCTCTTCGCATGGAAGGGGGGCGGATGGCTGGTATGGCCGGCGGTGCTGGTGGGGCTGGTTTTTGTATTGAAGGGCTACGTGCTGTTGTTGCTGTTCCGCAAGCTGCCGTAGCCACGTTTTTATTGATTTCCGGATGCTCCGTGCATTCGCTAACAGGAAAAGGTTCATTCAGATGGCTGCTAGTGATATTTCGCCACAGTCCGACTACATCCAGCATCACTTGGTTCACCTGAATAACGCCGGCGTCAAGCAGTCTGCCATCGCTGATTTCGGTTTCGTAAACTACGACTCCCTGTTCTGGGCCATTCTGACCGGCCTGGTAGTTGTCTTCTTTCTCTGGCGCGCCTCCAAGCGTGCCACCGTAGGCGTGCCAGGCCGCTTCCAGGTCGCCGTCGAAATGCTTGCCGACATGGTCGACGAGCAGGCCAAGGCCATCATCCCCAGTGAAAAGTCCCGCCGCTTCGTATCGCCGCTGGCGCTGACGGTATTCCTCTGGATCATTCTGATGAATGCGCTTGACCTGGTTCCGGTCGACTTCCTGGGATGGATCTTCAAATCCACGGGTCTGGGCGCCCATCATGGCGACGCCCTGTACTACCACCGCATACTTCCCACCGCCGACCTGAACGTGCCCATGGGCATGTCCCTGGGCGTGCTGCTCCTGATGTTCTATTACGGCATCAAGATCCATCACCCCGGCGGTTTCGTAAAGGGTCTGTTTACCGCTCCCTTCCATGCCCACGGCCTGGCCGGCCTCGTGCTTGCACCGTTCAACTTCCTGCTGAACTGTATCGAGTACGCCGCCAAGTCCGTATCCCTGGGCATGCGGCTGTTCGGCAACATGTTTGCCGGCGAACTTATCTTCATGCTGATCGCACTGCTTGGCGGAGCATGGACCGGCTTTAATGGCGCAAGCTTGGGCTTGGGTATCGGCCATATTCTGGCGGGTTCGGTGTGGGCTATCTTCCACATCCTGATCGTGCTGTTGCAGGCCTTTATTTTCATGATGCTGACCCTCGTCTACGTGGGGCAGGCTCACGAAGGCCATTAATGGGTTTCGGCGCGGCGGAAGGTCCGCCGGCCGGGGTGCAGGATTTTCTTGCAATGCAGTTTCTTTGACTTTTTGATTACACGGTTATTAACCAAGGAGTTGTCATGACCAACGTTGCTTTCGTTGCTCTTGCTTGCGGTCTTATTATTGGTCTGGGCGCTATCGGTGCTTGCATTGGTATTGCGCTGATGGGGGGCAAATACCTGGAAGCTTCGGCTCGTCAGCCCGAACTGATGAATGCTTTGCAAACCAAGATGTTCCTGCTGGCAGGTCTGATCGATGCTGCGTTCCTGATCGGTGTCGGTATCGCCATGCTGTTCGCGTTCGCCAACCCCTTCGTCGGGTAAGGCATGCGTCCCCCGCTTTTCGCGGGACAAGCAGCCGCAGGCCGCCCGAGGGGCGGTTGCGGCATGGATATCGGTGTCGCGCGGCCTGGCTGCCTGACACTAGTGGTTTAAAGGGAAACGACCGTGAACTTAAACGCGACTCTCTTTTTTCAGATGATCGTGTTTTTCGTGCTGGGTTGGTTTACGATGAAATTCGTATGGCCGCCGCTCACGAAAGCAATGGACGACCGGCGCCAGAAAATTGCCGATGGCCTTGCGGCCGCCGACAAGGGCAAGGCCGATCTGGCCCAGGCTCAGGCACGCATCAGTCTGATCGAAGCTTCCGCCAAGACGGAAAACCATGCACGCATGGTTGAGGCCGAAAAGCAGGCTGCGGCACTGATCGATCAGGCCCGCCGCGAAGCCGAGGCCGAGAAGGCCCGTATCGTGGCCCAGGCCCAGCAGGATGCAGCCCAGGAAGTCCAGCGTCTGCGCGACGACCTGCGCAATGACGTTGCCGTCCTGGCCGTAAAGGGTGCCGAGCAGATCCTCCAGCGCGAGGTGGACGCTCAAGCCCACGCCAAGCTGCTGGATCAGCTTAAGGCGCAACTCTAGACTCAGGGCAAGCCATGGCTGAATTATCGACTATCGCCAGACCATACGCCGAAGCGCTGTTCGCGGCGGCGCTTGATGACCAGGCAGGCCTGGAGTCCTGGTCTGGGCTGGTTTCCGAGCTTGCCCAGGTGGCAGGCCTGGACGACGTGCGCGAGGCGCTGACCGACCCGCGGCTGAACGCGGCCCAGCGCGTCGAACTGTTTGCGGGTCTCGTCAAGACGCCGCTTTCGGCCGAGGCGCGCAACTTCATCGAATTGCTGGTCGACAACAACCGTATCCTGTTGTTGCCGCAGATTGCCGAGCAGTTTGAAGCTCTCAAGAACCAGCGCGAGGGTACGGCGCTGGCACAGATTACCAGCGCGTTCGAGCTCACCGGCGAGCAGGTGGCCGAACTCGTCTCCGGGCTGGAAAAGAAGTTTGGCCTCAAGCTCAAGCCGCAAGTGACGGTTGACCCCGCCCTCATAGGCGGCGTGCGCGTACTCGTCGGCGACCAAGTACTTGACACTTCCGTGCAGGCCCAGCTGGCCCGCATGCGCGATGCTCTGGTCGCCTGACGCGGCCAGTTAACAGGATTCCAGGAGTCTGAACATGCAACTTAACCCGTCAGAGATCAGCGAACTGCTCAAGAGCCGCATTGAAGGCCTGGGCGCGTCCACCGACGTTCGCACACAAGGCACGGTCGTATCCGTGACCGACGGTATCACACGCATCCACGGCCTGTCCGATGTGATGCAGGGCGAAATGCTCGAATTCCCGAACAACGTGTTCGGTCTGGCACTCAACCTCGAACGCGACTCCGTTGGCGCGGTGATTCTGGGCGACTATACCGGCGTTTCCGAAGGCGACCCGGTGAAAACCACTGGCCGCATTCTCGAAGTGCCGGTCGGCCCCGAGCTGCGCGGCCGCGTGGTGGATGCATTGGGCAACCCTATAGACGGCAAGGGCCCGATCAACGCCAAGGCTACTGATATCATCGAAAAGGTTGCGCCCGGCGTGATCGCACGTAAATCGGTGACGCAGCCCCTGCAGACCGGCACCAAGGCTATCGATGCCATGGTGCCTATCGGCCGCGGCCAGCGCGAGCTGATCATTGGTGACCGCCAGACCGGCAAGACCGCCGTCGCTGTCGATACCATCATCAACCAGAAGGGCCAGGACGTCACCTGCGTGTACGTTGCCATTGGCCAGAAGGCTTCCACGATCAACAACGTGGTCCGCAAGCTCGAAGAGCACGGCGCCATGGAATACACCATCGTGGTCGCCGCAGCCGCCTCGGATTCCGCCGCCATGCAGTACCTGGCCGCATATTCCGGCTGCACCATGGGCGAATACTTCCGCGATCGCGGCGAAGACGCCCTGATCATTTATGACGATCTGACCAAGCAGGCCTGGGCCTATCGCCAGGTTTCGCTGCTGCTGCGCCGCCCGCCAGGCCGTGAAGCATATCCCGGCGACGTGTTCTACCTGCATTCCCGCCTGCTGGAGCGCGCCGCCCGCGTCAATGAGGAATACGTTGAAAAATTCACCAATGGTGAAGTCAAGGGCAAGACGGGTTCGCTGACGGCACTGCCCATCATCGAAACCCAGGCCGGCGACGTGTCCGCCTTCGTGCCGACCAACGTCATTTCCATTACCGATGGCCAGATCTTCCTGGAAACCGACCTGTTCAACGCCGGTATCCGCCCCGCCATCAACGCCGGTATCTCGGTGTCGCGGGTTGGCGGCTCAGCCCAGACCAAGGTCATCAAGAAGCTGTCCGGCGGTATCCGTACCGACCTGGCGCAGTATCGCGAGCTGGCTGCTTTTGCACAGTTTGCCTCCGATCTCGACGACGCCACACGGCGCCAGCTCGAGCGCGGCAAGCGCGTGGTGGAGCTGCTCAAGCAGCCCCAGTACCAGCCCAACCCGGTGTGGGAGCAGGCTGTATCGCTGTTCGCCGTCAACAACGGCTACCTGGACGACCTGGATGTCGGCCAGATCCTGCCGTTCGAGAAGGCGCTGCGCGACTTCCTGCGTTCCAAGCACGAAGCGCTGGTACAGCGTATCCAGGACAAGAAGGAACTGTCCAAGGAAGACGAAGGCGAACTGGTTGCCGCCATTCAGGAGTTCAAGAAGCACGGTGCTTTTTGAGTGAAGGCAGGGCAGCCCGGGCTTGATCCCGGGCAGCGAATGTAAGTCGGGGCGGGCTTATGCAGCCCCGACACAACGCCCTTTCAGGAAAGAGCGATGGCCGGAATTAAGGAAATTCGAACCAAGATCAAGAGCGTGCAAAACACGCGCAAGATCACCAAAGCCATGGAGATGGTCGCGGCATCCAAAATGCGCAAGGCGCAGGATCGGATGCGTGCGGGCCGTCCCTATGCAACCAAGGTGCGCGAAATTGCCGCCCACCTGATGCAGGCACACCCCGATTACACCCACCCCTACATGATCGAGCGTTCTGAAGTTCGCGCGGTCGGCGTCGTCGTTGTCACGACCGACAAGGGGCTGTGCGGTGGCCTGAACACCAACATCATGCGCGTGGTGCTTGCCCGCTTGAAAGAGTTCGAGCAGAAGGGCATCAAGACGCAATTTACCGCGTTCGGCAACAAAGGCGTTGGCACGCTTGCCCGCATCCGGGCCAACCTGGTGTCCCAGGACGTCCAGCTGGGCGACAAGCCCAACCTGGAACGGCTTATCGGCGCCATCAAGGTGCAGCTCGACGATTTTGTCGATGGCAAGATCGATGCCGTCTATCTGGCGACCAACCGTTTCGTCAACACCATGAAGCAGGATCCCAGCTTCATCCGTCTGCTGCCGCTGCCCAGCGGGCTGTCCGATCCCTTCCAGTCCGAAGCGGACAACGCCGAGGCACAGGCAGAGAAAGTAGAGTCGAAGTACGGCTGGGATTACATCTACGAGCCTGATTCCAGGACGGTCATCGACGAGCTGTTGCTGCGCTACGTCGAAGGTCTGGTGTACCAGGCAGTTGCGGAAAACATGGCTTCCGAGCAGTCGGCTCGCATGGTGGCCATGAAAGCGGCATCCGACAACGCCAAGAAAGTCATCGGTGACCTGCAACTGGTCTACAACAAGACCCGCCAGGCTGCCATCACCAAAGAAATTTCAGAAATCGTGGGGGGCGCTGCCGCTGTGTAGGCCTAGGCCAGCACAGTACGGCATCCCGTCAGAGATATTTAGCAAGGACTAAACATGAGCAACGGAACCATCGTTCAGTGCATCGGCGCCGTGGTGGATATTCAGTTCCCCCGCGACTCCATCCCAAAAATCTACGACGCGCTCACGCTTGTCGACGAAAGCTCCGCCTTCGCGGAAAAGGGCCTGACTTTCGAAGTCCAGCAGCAGCTGGGCGACGGCGTGGTCCGCACCATTGCCATGGGCTCGTCCGACGGCCTGCGACGCGGCATGGAAGTGGCCAACACGGGCGACGCCATCTCGGTACCGGTTGGCGAAGGCACGCTGGGCCGCATCATGGACGTTCTCGGACGCCCCATTGACGAGCGCGGCCCCATCCTGAGCGACGAAAAGCGCGCCATCCACCAGGATGCGCCCAAGTTCGATGAGCTGTCGCCTTCGGTTGAGCTGCTCGAAACGGGCATCAAGGTGATCGATCTGGTATGCCCCTTCGCAAAGGGCGGCAAGGTCGGCCTGTTCGGCGGCGCCGGTGTGGGCAAGACCGTGAACATGCTTGAGCTGATCAACAACATCGCCAAGGCGCACAGCGGCCTGTCCGTATTCGCCGGCGTGGGCGAGCGTACTCGTGAAGGCAATGACTTCTACCATGAAATGGCTGAAGCCGGCGTCATCAAGATGGACAATCTTTCCGAATCGAAGGTTGCCATGGTGTTCGGCCAGATGAACGAGCCTCCGGGCAACCGTCTGCGCGTGGCGCTTTCCGGCCTGACCATGGCCGAGAAGTTCCGTGATGAAGGCCGTGACATCCTGTTCTTCGTGGATAACATCTACCGCTACACGCTGGCCGGTACCGAGGTGTCCGCACTGCTTGGCCGCATGCCTTCCGCCGTGGGCTACCAGCCGACGCTGGCCGAGGAAATGGGCAAGCTGCAAGAGCGCATCACCTCGACCAAGACAGGCTCCATTACGTCCATCCAGGCCGTGTACGTTCCTGCCGATGACTTGACCGACCCCTCGCCTGCAACGACCTTCCTCCACCTGGACTCCACTGTCGTGCTGTCGCGTGATATCGCCGCCCTGGGTATCTACCCCGCTGTTGATCCGCTGGATTCGACCAGCCGTCAGCTTGATCCCCAGGTCGTGGGCGAAGAGCACTACAGCATTGCCCGCGGCGTGCAGCAAACGCTGCAGCGCTACAAGGAACTGCGCGACATTATCGCCATTCTGGGCATGGACGAGCTGTCGCCGGAAGACAAGCAGGCCGTGGCTCGCGCCCGGAAGATCCAGCGCTTCCTTTCGCAGCCGTTCCACGTAGCCGAAGTCTTCACGGGCAGCCCCGGCAAGTACGTGCCGCTGACCGAAACGCTGCGCGGCTTCAAGATGATTGTCGAAGGCGAGTGCGATGCACTGCCCGAGCAAGCCTTCTACATGGTTGGTTCCATCGACGAAGCGTTCGAGAAAGCCAAGAAGATCCAATAAGGAAAGCACATGGCCACATTGCATGTTGACGTCGTCAGCGCGGAAGAATCGATTTTTGCCGGCGAGGCAAAATTCGTGACGCTGCCTGGCGAGTCCGGCGAGCTGGGCATCCTGCCCGGCCATACGCCGCTGATTTCGCGCATACGGCCCGGTACCGTCAAGGTAGTGCAGGCCGATGGCACCGAGATCGGTATTTTCGTCGCCGGCGGCATCCTTGAGGTGCAGCCGGGTGTGGTAACCGTGCTCTCCGATACGGCTATCCGTGCCGAAGACCTGGATGAGGCCAAGGCCGAGCAGGCTCGCCAGAGGGCTGAAGATGCCCTGCGCAATGCGAAGGACAAGGCAGATATTGCCGTTGTCGAAGCCGAGCTGGCCATGCTGGCGGCACAGGCGGCTGCTGCGCGCAAGCTGCGTCATCTGCGCCGTACACACTGAGCCATGCCTGCAGCGCCGCGAGTATCGGGCGCATGATATTGCATGGCTGAGCGTTCGTTCAGCGGCAAAAGGCGCCCCGCAAGGGGCGCCTTTGTTTTGGTGGTGCGCCCGGCAGGGCGCACCCACTAGAGGGTGATGGCCGGTTTAAGTATTTTCCGAGGTGTAATGATTGCCAATTGTTGGGGCGTCATGTGTCATCTATGATCTGTCCGACCTTGCAATTTAAGGGGGAATCATGAGGGAAAAACTTGATTGCGCCATCCTGTTCAGCAAAGGCGCCGCCGCATGGCCGGGCCTGCCGGCGCTGTTCAGCGAAACGCGGCGTGTGCAGGTACGGCAGCTGTGTCCCGAGGTGGACACAGCGCAGCCTGGCGCGAGCGAGATTCTTGCCAGATGCGCGATGGAGCTGCGCCGCTATGATGCATGCCTGCTTCCCGTGTCATCTTCCAATGTTGCGTGGGCCCGCATGACGCTGAGCCTGGCGCGAACCAGTCTGGCAACACCTGTGCTTGTGCTGGCTCGCCAGCTCAAGGCATGCGCGCTGGACGATCTGTGCAGGTTGGGTGTGGCCGATTTCCTGTGCGAGCCATATTGCGCCGAAGAGCTGCGGGTCCGAATCGAGCGTCTGCTTGATCGACCGCGCATCCGGTCTGCTGCTGCCGGGGATATTCAGGAAAGCCTCGCGGCCTATTCCCCTTCAGACAGCTGCCGGACTCAAACCCATATATACGATAACATTCGTTCGTGCCCTGCTGCCGAGCTGGAAGCTTATGTCTGCGCTTTTGCCTCGCGTTCGGCCGCATCCGGGCAATCCTTGCAGCAGGCCAAGCGCCAGGTCGTAGAGCAGTTTGAGCGGGCCTATCTGACGGAAGCGCTCAATCGTCATTCCGGCAATATCTCCCGGGCGGCCCGATCTGCGCGCAAGCACAGGCGATCTTTCTGGGAGCTGATGCGCAAGCGCAAGATCGATGCAAGCCGCTATCGCGTGAATGCCGCCTCCGTCTGCCGCCAGGCAGGTAAAATCAACAGTCTTGAATATGAGGACAGATGTGAGCTTCCCAGCCCTTAAAAACGATACATTGCTGCGCGCACTCTTGCGCCAGCCGGTTTCCTATACACCTATCTGGCTCATGCGCCAGGCGGGGCGCTATCTGCCCGAATACAACGAGACACGGGCCCGTGCCGGCTCGTTCCTGGGGCTGGCGCAGAATCGCCAATACGCGTGCGAGGTCACGCTGCAGCCCTTGCAGCGCTTTGATCTCGATGCCGCTATCCTGTTCTCCGATATTCTGACCATACCCCATGCCATGGGGCTTGGGCTTGATTTCGTTGCGGGCGAAGGGCCAAAATTTGCCTACCCCGTACGCAACGAGGACGACGTGCGCAAGCTGCGTGTGCCAGACATGGACGATCTGCGCTATGTCTTTGATGCGGTTACGCTGATACGCCATGAGCTTGATGGCAAGGCCCCATTGATCGGTTTTGCCGGCAGCCCGTGGACGGTAGCCTGCTATATGGTAGAGGGGCAGGGCACACGTGAATACCAGGTCATCAAGAGCATGCTGTACGGGCGTCCTGATCTGTTGCACCACATTCTCGAGATCAATGCGCAGGCGACAGCGCAGTATCTCAATGCCCAGATCCAGGCAGGCGCCCAGGCAGTCATGCTTTTCGACAGCTGGGGCGGGGTGCTGGCCGATGGAATGTACCAGACATTTTCGCTGGCCTATATACGCAAGGTGGTCGATGCGCTGATCCGCGAGCATGACGGGCGCAGGGTGCCTGTCATCGTATTCACCAAGGGCGGCGGGCAATGGATAGAAGCGATCACAGACACCGGTTGTGATGCGGTCGGGCTCGACTGGACAGCCAATCTTGCGCAGGCTCGCCGACGCGTACAAGACAAGGTTGCCCTGCAAGGCAACCTTGACCCTATGGTCATGTTTGGCGGTGAAGCCGCGATTCGAGAGCAGGCTCGCAAGGTGCTCGACGATTTTGGCCCTGTTGGCAACGGAGGCCACGTATTCAACTTCGGCCACGGCATTTCGCGCCACACTTCTCCTGACGCTGTTGCGGCGTTGGTCGATGAGGTACACACATATAGTCGCGTGAAGCACCAGGGCGCGGCGTAACGGATGCTACGCCCGGCTTTCGGGGCAGTCGGAGCCAGCTTTTGTTCGGGTTGTGCACAGCAAACGCTGCTTTGCACAAATCCGGCGGGAAGCTTGGTTACGCTCTCGATTAATTCCTCAAGCCATTGATATTTAACGATTATTTTTATTGCTTTACTGAAAGATGGCTATTATATGATTTCAAGCCATTGACTTTTCCCCAATTGTCCTCGCGATTTTCCCCAAAGTTATCCACAGGGGTCGGCACCCAAAGGCCAGGAGCGCATAACCATGCGCCTTGTGGCCGTTAAGCAAGAATTTACTTTAACTTTCTGATGCTCCCTCCTACTTCCCGTCCATGCGATAGCGAGGCCATCTCGAACGGCATCGAGGCGGTTTGTTGGGTGCGTGTTGCGCTGGATGTGCCTCTTCAGGGGCTTTTTGACTATCGCGCCCAGGCCACCGTGCCTGCCGGCACCAGGGTGATCGTGCCTTTCGGCCGGCGCAAGCTGGTTGGAATCGTGGTGGATAATCCCGCGCAGCCGGCTCTCGACCCCAGCCAGGTGCGCGACATCGATGAGGTGCTTGACGATACGCCGCCCCTGCCGCCCGACTGGATGCGTCTGGCGGGGTTTGCGGCGCGCTATTACCAGCGGCCACTGGGGGAAGTCATGCTGCCGACGCTGCCTGTGGGGTTGCGCAGGGTTGGCGCATACCAGGGCAAGCGGTCCGCTGGCGGGCCGGTGCTGCGGATGGACAGGCGCAAAGCGGCGGAGCCACCCGAGGTCGCGGCGGACGCAGTACCCGAGCTTAATGCGGAGCAGGCGCAGGCTGTACAGGCCATTGCAGGGCTGGACGGACATAAAACCGTGCTGCTGCATGGCGTGACAGGCAGCGGCAAGACAGAGGTCTATCTGCATGCGGCTCAAGCCGTGCTTGCCAGCGGCCGGCAGGTGCTGTTCATGGTCCCCGAGATCAATCTTACGCCTCAGCTTGAGCGCTCATTGCGCGCCAGGCTGGCTGCCGCGGCGGGGCAAGGGGCGCTTGCCGTGCTGCACAGCGGCCTGGCCGATGGAGAGCGGCTGCGTGCCTGGGTCCGGGCCATGCGGGGCGAAGCCCGTGTGCTGCTGGGGACCCGGATGTCTGTGTTTGCGCCCATGCCCGAGCTTGGGCTGATCATTGTCGATGAAGAGCACGATACTTCCTACAAGCAGCAGGAGGGGCTGCGTTACTCAGCACGCGACCTGGCGATCTGGCGTGCCCGCGACCTGGGCATCCCAGCGGTGCTGGGGTCGGCGACGCCCTCTCTCGAAACCTGGAGGCACGCGGAGAGCGGCCACTATCTGCGCCTCACGCTCGCCCGGCGCGCGCGCTCGTCCGGGTTGCCACATATCCGCCTGGTGGATACGCGCCGCCTTGTCATGAAACAAGGCTTTTCTCCTCAACTGACAGATGCCATTGCCCAGCGCCTGGATGCCGGGGAGCAATCGCTTGTGTTCCTCAACCGGCGCGGGTACGCGCCTGTATTGAGCTGCGCCTCTTGCGGCTGGGTCAGCCAATGTCCGCGTTGTACTGCCTATACCGTGCTGCATCGCGGCGGGGGGCGGCGCAATTTTCTTCAATGCCATCATTGCGGCTTTCAGGCGCGGGTGCCTGATGGATGTCCCGATTGCGGCGACCAGGATCTCAAGCCTATGGGGCGGGGTACGCAGCGTGTCGAGGAGTACCTGGGCGAGCTTTTCCCCCAAGCTCGCATCGCGCGCATTGATGCCGACAGCACCCGGCTCAAGGGGAGCGCCCAGGCGCTGTTCGCCAAGGTGCATGCCGGCGAGGTGGATATCCTGGTTGGAACCCAGATGGTGGCCAAGGGCCACGACTTCGCCAGGCTGGGTCTGGTCGGCGTGCTCAATGCCGATTCCATGCTGTTCGCACAAGATTTTCGCGCGCCGGAGCGCCTTTTCGCCCAGCTGATGCAGGTCGCTGGCCGTGCCGGCCGGCATGCGAAGGGCGGTGAGGTCATTATCCAGACAGACTACCCTGACCAAGCCGTGTACCAATCGCTGTTGCGTCACGATTACATCGGGTTTGCCGGCTACGGGCTCAAGGAGCGTGAGGAGGTGGGGTTGCCGCCATATGCCTACCAAGCCTTGCTCACGGCGGAAGGGAAGGCGCTGGCGGATGCGCTGGCATTTCTTGCGCAGGCGCGTGATCTTCCCGCAAAAGATGCGGAGCGCTATCCCACCTCCGCCCATGTCACCCTCTACGATCCTGTGCCCCTGCGCGTGGTCCGCGTTGCTCATGTGGAGCGTGCGCAGTTGCTGGTCGAGAGCGCGAGCCGGCCCGCATTGCAGCTGCTGCTGTCGACCTGGCTGGAAGATCTGGCTGACCTGGCGCGAGGCCACAAGGTGCGCTACCACCTGGAAGTGGATCCGCTGGAGATATAAGCCCCATGGACCCGCAGCTCACCTCCGCTGGCCATACCGTGCCGGCCGACATGAATCCCATGCAGCGGCAGGCGGTGCTGTATCTCGACGGTCCATGCCTGGTCCTGGCGGGGGCCGGCAGTGGCAAGACAAGGGTGATAACCCAGAAAATCGCCTATCTTCTGCGTGAATGCGGCTACCGCGCGCGCAACGTCGTGGCGTTGACTTTCACCAACAAGGCTGCCCGAGAGATGAGCGAGCGGGTCAAGCAGCTTGTGGACGCCAAGATGTCCAAGGGCCTGACCATCAGCACATTTCATTCTCTGGGCCTGCGTTTCCTGCGGGAAGAGGCCGTGCATGCGGGCCTCAAGCCCAGGTTTTCCATCCTGGACGCAAACGACGGGCTGGGTATTATCCAGGAGCTGCTGGCAACGACCGACAAGGCGCGGCTGCGGGCGGTACAGCAGAATATTTCGCTCTGGAAGAACGCATTGATGGATCCCGATGCCGCCGAGAAGGCTGCCGCCTCGCCCAGTGAGGCCGAGGCGGCCAAGGTGTACCGGAGCTACAGCGCCACGCTGGCGGCTTACCAGGCTGTGGATTTCGATGACCTCATACGTTTGCCGGCCATGCTGATGCAGAACAACGAGGAGGTGCGGCAGCGCTGGCAGGCCCGTGTCCACTATCTGCTGGTGGACGAGTATCAGGATACCAATGTGTGTCAGTATCGCCTGGTGCAGTGGTTGACCGGAGGGCGTTCGATGTTCACCGCCGTGGGCGACGATGACCAGGCCATTTATGCCTGGCGTGGCGCAACGGTGGAAAACCTGGCGAACCTGACTACGGATTATCCTTCGCTCAAGCTTATCAAGCTGGAACAGAATTATCGTTCGGTGCAGCGGATCCTGGCGGCAGCCAACCAGGTGATCAGTCACAACCCCAATCTGTTCGGCAAGAAGCTGTGGTCAGATCTGGGCGTGGGAGAGCCCATACAGGTGACACCCATGGACAATGAGGAAGCCGAAGCCGAATCGATCGCCATGCGACTGTCGGCCGCCCGCTTCGAGCGACGGGCGGAATGGCGGGATTTCGCCGTGCTGTATCGCAGCAACCACCAGGCGCGCATTCTCGAACAGGCGCTGCGCAACCTGCACATCCCCTACACCATTTCCGGTGGGCAGAGCTTCTTTGAAAAACCCGAGATACGCGACATCCTGTCGTATATACGTCTGATCGCCAATGACGAAGATGATCCGGCCTTTATACGGGCGGTCACGACACCGAAACGGGGTATCGGCCAAGCAACCCTGCAGGTGTTGGGGCAGTTTGCGGCTGAGCGGGGGTTGTCGCTGTTCGGTGCGATTTTCGAGATAGGGGCGACTGACAGGCTGGGGGCTCGTCAGCTGGAGCCATTGCAGGTATTCGGCGAGTTTATTCAGCGCCTGCAGGCGCGCGCTGGCCGCAAGGGGGCGGCACGCGCCCTGCCGGCGCCGGCGCAAGCCAGCCTGCTCATGCCTCCAGACCCGGATGGCCCGCCCCTGGGCGTGGACGGCTTTGTTGAAGACTCTGCGGGCGCTGTACTGGATGAACTGCTGGCCTCTATCCAGTATGAGCGCTATCTCTACGACATGTTCGACGAGCGCCCGGCCCAGACCCGCTGGCAGAATGTGCTGGAGCTTACTGGCTGGCTGAAGCGCAAGGCGGAAGAAGCCGAACTGTCCCTGGTGGAATTGGCGCAGCATGTGGCGCTGGTCACCATGCTAGAGCGCGGCGAGGGGGAGGACGAGCCCGATGCTGTCAAGCTGTCCACGTTGCACGCCTCCAAGGGGCTGGAGTACCCGCACGTGTATCTGGCAGGTGTGGAGGAGGGCTTGCTGCCTCATCTTGGAAGGGAAGAAGAAGATACTGATCCGGACAGCATGGCGGAGGCGCTGGCTTTGCGCGTGCAGGAAGAGCGGCGCCTGATGTATGTGGGCATCACCAGGGCGCGCCGCAGTCTGCACCTGACCTGGTGCCGCAAGCGTCGCCGCGCGCGTGAGGATGTTGTTCGTGAGCCTTCGCGTTTCATCGAGGAAATGGGATTGGGTCAGCCTGACCAGACCCAGCCTGATCCGGCGCCCGGGCTCAGCCCAAAAGAGCGCCTCGGCATGCTGAAGGCGTTATTGAACAAGTAGCCTAGCCAGTTTTCGCTTGGGCTCCCCAGCATGTGGCCTTATGGGCGGAGGCTCGCTTCAATGCGTTCCCTCGCATATGGATGCTTCGCGGCCCAGGCTTGCTGGCGACGATGGATACGCGACCGGCTGGATAGTCGTTGAGCAACAAAAAGCCCGCCAGTTGGCGGGCTCACGCATCCGAGGTGTTCAGGGGTCGAGCCGCCAGAACCTGGCGGCCTGCCTGTTAACCGAGACTTACCATTGCGCGCCGGAAAAGCGGCTGTCTTTCGCGCGGGCGTCGTTCAACGCTATGGTTACATCAACCACGTAGCTCCAGAAGGAAACTGCGCCCTTCTTCAGGGTAGCCAGTACGAATTTGCCGAGGTCGATAATGGAAGCCGGTTCACCGCGGGTGAGCTCTTGACGCATCAGATCGCGCTCCATTGCGTCGCTCAAACGAAGATTGGAGTTCAAAGCGGAAACGGACATATTAGCCTCACCTATCAGTGTGTCGACAGAACAGAATGTTGTGTACCGACAAAAAGAATTATAGGGTAAACCCTATATTCAATGCAAGGGTTTACCCTAATATGTCCGAAGGTGTGGTTTATTTGTTACGGTGCACAAAAATCTTTCGCCAAGGCGGCGCGCGCCTCAAGATATTCGGCCTTGAGCGTATCCACAATATGTGACAGGGGTTCGACGGCGGCGATCCTGCCTACGCCCTGTCCCGCGCTCCAGATGTCTTTCCAGGGCTTGCTCTGGGTGCTGCTCAGGCCGACGGGCTCGTTGCTGGAGCGCGTCAGCCTGTCGGGATCCAGGCCTGCCTGAGTGATGCTGGGACGCAGGTAGCTGCCGGGGATGCCGGTGAAGTAGGGTGTGTAGACGATATCGCTGGCCTGGGATTCGACCAGCATCTGTTTGTAGGCCTCCTGAGCCCTGGCTTCGGCGCTGGCGATGAAACGGGTGCCTATATAGGCGAAGTCGGCACCCATGGCCAGGGCGGCCAGGATGTCCTGACCGCGTGAGATGGCGCCGGACAGCACGATAGGGCCATCGTATATCCTGCGCACTTCTCCCACCAGGGCGAAGGGGCTGAGGGTGCCAGCGTGGCCGCCGGCTCCCGCGCAGACCAGTATCAGGCCATCCACGCCTGCGTCTATGGCCTTGCGTGCATGGCGCAGTGTCGTCACATCATGAAAAACCTTGCCGCCCCAGGCATGAACCCGTCCAACAATATCGTCGGGCGCGCGCAGGCTGGTGATGACCAGCGGCACCTGGAATTGCTCGCATACCGCCAGGTCTTCCTGCAGCCGTTCGTTGGATTCATGGATGATGTGGTTGATTGCGTAGGGGGCGATGAGTCGGTCGGGCTCGCGTGTCCGCAGGTCGGCCAGGGCGGATTCGATCTGCTCCAGCCACTTGGCCAGATCGGTTTGCGGGCGCGCATTCAGGGCAGGCATCGCGCCGATGATCCCGCTGCTGCACTGCGCAATGACGAGCTCCGGCCCGGAAACAATGAACATGGGTGCGGAAATCACGGGCAAGGCGAGCTGGCTGCGTAATTCTTTCACCAGTGGGTGCTGGGTCATCTAGTGTCTCCTGTGATGAATACACGCAGCCATGCACTGGCGTGTGGCTGCGTATGCTGTGATGCAACACTCTGGTATTCTAGGGCGAAATAACCGCAGCGCAACATCCGCGATGCAAGGCGGGCGACCGCAGTGCGGACGGAACACGGCCCAGATGGGTCTGCGCGCCATCCATCAGGCAAAATACGCCTTTCACTCCTGACACAGAAAGCCTCCCATGTCGTCTTTACGCCCCGCACCGCTTACCGGTATCAAAGTCCTGGATCTGACCCGTGTGCTGGCCGGCCCGTGGTGTACCCAGAATCTGGCCGATCTCGGCGCCGAAGTCATCAAGATAGAGCGGCCTGGCTCCGGCGATGATACCCGTGGATGGGGGCCTCCCTATATTAAGGACGCGCAGGGCAATGACACCACGGAAGCAGCCTACTATGCGTCGGCGAACCGCAACAAGCAATCCGTTGCGCTGGACATCGCCAGCCCGCGCGGCGCAGAGCTGGTGCGGCAGTTGGCCATGCAGTCCGATATCCTGGTCGAGAATTTCAAGGTTGGAGGGCTGCGCAAGTACGGGCTGGATTACGACAGCATCAAGGCCATCAATCCGAAGCTGATCTACTGTTCGATCACCGGCTTTGGGCAGACCGGCCCGTTTGCCAGCCGGCCAGGCTACGACTTCATGATTCAAGGCATGGGCGGCCTCATGAGCATTACCGGCGAGCGTGACGATCTGCCCGGCGGCGGACCGCAGAAGGCGGGCGTGGCGGTTGCCGACCTGATGACCGGCATGTATGCCACCGTCGGCATCCTCGCGGCCTTGCACGAGCGTTCGCGCAGCGGCCTGGGGCAGCATATCGACATGGCGCTGCTGGACTGCCAGGTGGCGATGCTGGCGAACCAGAACCTGAATTACATGACAAGCGGTGTGGCCCCGCGGCGGGCTGGGAACGCTCACCAGAATCTGGTGCCATACCAGGTGTTTGCCGCGGCCGATGGCCATCTGATCGTGGCGGTGGGCAACGATTCCCAGTTCCGCAACTATTGCGGCGTGATCGGCAGGCCTGGCCTGGCTGACGATGTGCGCTTCAAGACAAATTCTAACCGGGTGATCAACCGCGACCTGCTGGTACCCATGCTTGTCGAGGCCATGAAGCTGCAGAGCCGCGATCATTGGCTCGAAGAGCTCGAGCGCGTCGGCGTTCCCGCAGGGCCGATCAACACGATAGAGCAGGTTTACGAGAACCCGCAGGTTCAGTCGCGAGGCATGAAGCGCATGCTGCCCCATGCTTCGGCAGGCGAGGCGCCCGTGTCGTCCAGCCCCTTGAGGCTGTCGGACAGCCCGGTGGCCTATCGGCATGCCGCCCCGCTGCTGGGCGAGCATACCGAGCAGGTACTGCGCGAGCGCCTGGGGCTTTCAGCTGAAGAGATACAGAAATTGATGAACGCATAGCCGGGCGACTGGCGGGAGACACACGATGAAGATTGAGAGCATAGGCGTCATAGGCGCCGGCGCCATGGGGCGCGGTATCGCGCAGATTGCCGCCCAGGCGGGCTTGACCGTACTGCTGTTCGACCAGAATCAGGACGCGGTGTCGGCAGCCAGGGAATCGCTGCAGCAGATCTGGGAAAAGCTGCAGGGCAAAGGCAAGATGACGCATGAAGAAGTCCATGCCGCGCTTTCCCGTGTGCATGTCTGCCAGGCTCCGGAGGAAATGGCCCGGGTCGGCCTGATCGTTGAAGCCATTATTGAGAACCTCGACATCAAGCGCGAACTTTTCCGGCAGCTGGAAAGCATTGTGTCACCGGAATGCATCCTGGCATCGAATACATCTTCCCTGTCGATTACCGCAATTGCACAGGCATGTGAGCGGCCGGGGCGCGTGGCCGGTTTCCATTTCTTCAATCCTGTGCCGCTGATGAAGGTTGTCGAAGTGATAGACGGCCTGCGCAGCGACCCGGCCACCGGGGATGCCTTGATGGCCCTGGCTCGGGACATGGGCCACAAGCCCGTGCGGGCACGCGACATGCCTGGCTTCATTGTCAACCATGCCGGCCGGGGCATGAATATCGAGGGTCTGAAAACCGCGCAGGAGAACGTGGCTACGTTTGCCCAGATCGACGACATCATGCGTGAGCAGGCTGGCTTTCGCATGGGGCCATTCGAACTGATGGATCTTACCGGGCTGGATGTTTCCCACCCCGTGATGGAATCCATCTACCGCCAGTTCTACGATGAGCCGCGCTTCCGGCCCTCGCCCATTACCTCGGTTCGATCCGCGGGCAAGCTGCTGGGCCGCAAATCGGGGGCGGGCTTCTATCAATACAGCGAAGGCAAGGCCCAGCGACCCGAGTCGATCCCGGTTCCCGCACCGCGTGATGGCTTGAAGGTCTGGCTGGCCCCTTACCATTCGGTCGGCCATCGGCGCGCCGCAGCGCTGCTCAAGGACCTGGGCGCACACGTTGTTGCGTCGGAGCAGCCTCCGGCCGACGCACTGATTGTGGTGACGCCATTTGGAGAAGATGCTGCCAGCATCGTGGGCACGCACGGGCTGGACGGCGAGCGCACGGTGGCCCTGGATACATTCTTTGGCCTGGAGCAGGGCCGCCGGCGCGTCCTGATGTGCTGCGTCGCCACGCAGCCCGTCTGGCGCGATGCCGCCCATGCCCTGTTTGCCGCTGATGGAACACCGGTTACCGTCATCCAGGATTCTGCCGGATTCGTGGCGCAGCGCGTTGTGGCAGCCATTGTCAACGTAGCCTGCGATATTGCCCAGCAGTGTATTGCGACACCTGAAGACATCGACGTCGCCGTATCGCTGGGCCTGGGCTATCCACATGGCGGGCCTTTGTCCATCGGCGACCGCCTCGGCCCCGCCCATCTGCTGGAAGTCTTGCGCAATATGCAGCGTGTCACGGGCGACATGCGCTACCGCCCCAGCCTGTGGCTGCAGCGCCGCGTCCAGTTGGGCCTTTCGCTGCGGGCTGAGCCTGTCCGCGCGTGATGGCAGTCTATGCCCGGGAGGCAGGCGCGGCATGCCGCCCGCTCCCTGGGCATAGACGGACATAGCCGCCATTGCAAACGAGTATCTGCACCGTTTTACTCAACACCAGGCCATTCGTTCAGATCTTTCCATTGTTTCCGTAGAGTGGAAAGCACGTGTCCTCTGACGCCATTTATCGGTTTGTTTGACGCTTTTAAAGTGACTACATCGGCGGGATCAAAGAAGTTACTCGCCGAACCCTGGGAATAAATCCCAGGAAACTTAAAGGCAATCAACTTACTTTATGGATGCATACATCATGACACGTATTCAAACCTGCACACTTACCCTTGCGCTCACCGCTCTGCTTACGGGCCAGGCGATGGCAGCCCCCGCCCACTCATCTGCTACGCGTGAGCAAGTCCAGGCGGAGCTTGCCGAGGCAATACATGCCGGAGCCATTATTCCGGGAGAAAGCGGCCTCAAGCTGAACGAGCAGTTTCCCCAAAACTATCCGGCGCAGCATAAGGTAGCCGCGAAGAGCCGGGCTCAGGTCCAGGCAGAACTGGCGGAAGCTGTCCGTACCGGAAACATCAGGCCGGACGAAAGTGGTCAGAAGCTTAATGAGCAATTTCCTTATAGCTTTTCAGCACAGAAGAATATTGCCGGCAAAAGCCGCGAGCAGGTCGAGGCGGAACTTGCAGAGGCAATAAGCATAGGCCAGGTTGACGCTTACATCGAAGCGTAGGCGCACTTGATCGTGTGCGCGGCGAACCTCGCCCTCAGGGCCGGGAAGGACAGCGCGGACGCCGTAGGGGTCGCCCCGCAGGGTGCCAATGCGGCGTCTGTTCCTGTTCGATGTACTGCTATGGATTCGGCATCAAAAAATGCTTTGACAATAAACGACTGGTCATTTATATTGAAAACAAGCAAATCCAGCAACGCACGATATGCCAAGACGGCCCGACCCTGATGTTCTTGAGCGCCTTCTTACAGACGGCGGCCGCTTGGTGCACCAGGCCGGTTTCCATGCCTCGGGCGTTCAAGATATAGCAACTGCGGCAAAAATTCCTAAGGGGTCTTTCTATAGCTATTTTGATAGCAAGGAAGCATTTGCCTCTGCCATATTGCAAGCATATTGGTCAGATATTGAAAACCGTCTGGGTCCCGTGCTGTACGACGCACGCATGGAGCCCTTTAAACGGATCGAGCGCTTCTTTGTTTTACTGGCGCAGGAACACTCGTCCAACCGTTACGAAATCGGTTGTCTCATAGGAAACCTTTCGCTGGAATTATCCAACCACAGCGGGGAAGTACGCTCAACGCTGGCAAGTATTCTGAGCAAATGGGAGGCTGCATTGGCAATGTGCATAGAAGAAGCCTCTCAGGATACGGATTCATCCAAAAGGCAAGATGCGAACAAGTGTGCTGCAATTCTTATAGAAAGCTGGGAAGGGGCAACCTTGCGAACCAAGATAGAACGTAATGGTGATGCATTTCAACGTTTTCTTGACACGACGCTGCCGCTTGTTCTGGCCAATTAAGTCAGGCCGTTTTTTTATTCTTTATAAAGACGACTGGTCATCTATTATCGGGCCAGATCCGCAGCTTGGCTACTGAAGGCGTTGCAGAAGCACTTAGCCGGACGTGCAATTCGAGGACATGCCATGAACCAGAAGCCATTATTTCAAGTCGATGCCTGCCAGAGCCGCCGGGCCGTGCGTGACGGTAACGATACTTTCGATCGGCTTCGATGGAGATTGGGTCGGATCGCCTGCCGAATGCTGGGATCTGATGCCGAGGCTGAAGATGTCGTTCAGGATACCTGGCTGCGATGGAATGCAATAGCCGGAAAAGAGATTGAGAACGAGGAGGCGTGGCTAGTCTCGGTCGCGACAAGGTTATGTGTTGATAGATTGCGCGAGATCAAGGTGCGGCGCGCGCACTGCTTGGTGCCATGGCCGGCAAGCCCTGAGACAGTGAGCCTGTCGGTGACTCCGCAAGAGATCATTGAGACTGCGGATGAGGTGTCGGTGGCATATCTGCTACTGCTCGAGCGGCTCACGAGCGACGCACGTGCAGCTTTCCTGATGCATGAGGTTTTTGACACGGATTACGGCCAGATCGCCGAAATACTACATAAAAGCCCGCAGGCATGCCGAAAAATGGTGAGTCGGGCGAAGATCCAATTGCAGGTTGAGCGGCCGCACTTTGTGGTGTCTCAACAGGTACATCGCCATCTGCTGCAATTCTTTGTTCAGGCTCTTGGACGAGGCGATGCTGCAGGGATCAGTGAGTTGCTGACAGAGGAGGCAGCAATGATGGAATATGCCGCTGAACAGAAGCCTGAGCGTCGGGTACCATGATTGTCAGCCTCGAAGCAAGGAAGGGGATGGGCATAACGACCTTGTCGAATCAGGTCACGCTGAGTCCGCCATCGACGGTGAATATCTGGCCGGTGATCCAGCCAGCATCGGAAGAGGCGAGCGCTACGATCCAGCCGGCCACGTCTTCGGGAATGCCACGCCTGCCGAGCGGAATGCGCGCACGCTCGTCGGACTTGATGCTTTCTATCTGTTCTGGCGTCAACATCATCCTTTCAGCCAGAAAGTCGCTTTCTGTAGGCCCCGCGGAAACAGCATTTACACGTATCCCGTCATGTGCAAGCTCGAGCGCCCAGCACCTGGTCATATGTTCGAGCGCTGCCTTGCTGGCTGCATAATGAGACAGAGTCCCTGCGGCCTTGTGTCCAAAGGTGCTCGACACATTGACTATGCTGCCGTTGAACCGCTTCAAATAAGGCAGTGCTGCAGTGGCCAGCAGCGATGGGCCGATGACGTTGACAGCGAATATGTCGCTGATCTGTGTAAAAGTAGCCTGCGATAGTGGGGAGATGGCTCCGGCGCCCGCATTGTTGACAAGAACGTCCAGACGTCCATATCGACGTATGGTTTCGTCGATGGTTGGCAGGGCATCAGAGGGCTTCCCTGCGTCGGCAACGATATAGTCGATGTTTGGTTTGGTGCCGACAGCACGTTCCAATGCTGCGGCTCTACGTCCTGTGATGACCACCTGGGCGCCCTTCTCGGAAAACTTCGACGCTGCGGAAAGACCGATTCCGGCGCCACCACCAGTGATCAGTACAACTTGATTGTTGAATTGAGTCATTCTTGCTGCTTAAAAAGAAGGAAGGTTAAATGCGGGTCTGCTGTTCGCCTGCTTCGTCTTCTGGCACAAGCGCCACGATATTGGTGATGCCTTGTCGTGCCATCTTGGTATACGGGCAAAAACGCTCGGTATTGCGAACCAGCTCTTCGGCAATTGCTCGTTCCACCCCCGGGAGGTGGATCCGCGTGTAGGCGGTCAGGACGAACAGGCCGTCCATGGGATCGCGGCTGAACTCGACCCTGACCGCCACGGAACTTCCAGGGATCGGAATTCCCTCACGGCCGGCGAGCAGGCTCAGGGCGCCGTGAAAACAGGCGGCATATCCGGCTGCGAAAAGCTGCTCCGGGTTAGTGCCTCCGCCAGGCCCGCCCAGTGCCTCGGGCAGGCGTAGGTGGACGTTCAGATTGCCGTCATCAGAGTGCGCGATTCCCGACGCCCGCCCATGGCTGGCATCGCCTCCGGTGACGGTGACAGTGGTTGAATAAAGCGTTCGCGTGTCACGTCCACGATACTTGTCCAGCAGGGATAGAGGCGGTGCTTTTAATGTAGCCATAATGTGCAGAAGTGGCCTCTTACCTGGATGCGCGTGACTGGGCGAACCAGGCATCAAAGTTCACGCAGCCAAGCCGGGGGTTGAGACCGGGCATAAGCGTGTCGCTCTTGAGCTCGGCTCCGAAATAAGGGGCGTGAGCGTCCTCTACCACGTTGCGCGAATCGGCCGTCGCCTCAAGGTAGCGCCGAACCAGGTCAGACAGCCTTACACGTTCTGGCCCGGCAATCTCGACTATGCCATTGTGGGGCTTGCCCAGCGCGTAATCAGTCACCGCCGCAGCGACGTCATCCGAGGAAATCGGCTGGAAAAATGCCGGAGATATCCGAACGGCGCCTCCTGCGCTGCCCGCTTGCGCAATGCCGCCCAGGAACTCGAAGAATTGCGTTGAATGCACGATGGTATAAGGCACGCCTGATTCTCTGATGAGTTTCTCTTGGGCAATCTTGCCGCGGAAATAGCCGCTTTGCGCCAGGCGGTCGGTGCCCACGACAGACAGGGCGACATGATGTTGCACACCGGCAGCAATTTCAGCGGCAAAAAGGTTGCGGCCGGAAACCTCGAAAAATTCCAGCACTTCTTTATCGGCAAACGATGGGGAGTTGGCCAGGTCCACGACGACAGAGGTGCCTGCCATCGCTTGCGCCAGGCCTTCGCCTGTGATGGTGTTGATGCCTGTTGAGGGAGCGGCTGCTATGGCTTCATGGCCTTGCGCCTTGAGCATGGCGACAACTTTGCTGCCGATAAGGCCAGTGCCTCCGATGACAACGATTTTCATGGTGTTCTCCTGATGGTGGGTACGTGGGAGCAGTGTAGGATCGGGCATGAACATGCGGTAGAGCCCGAGGCGGACCCACGGTGTTGCATCAAGCGCACCAATGGCGCGGTGGTCAGGCTGCGGCCGCGTTGACCAGCGTGCTGGGGCATTGCAGATCGAGTGCGCGAATTTGCTCGGTGATGTAATCGACGAATACGCGAATTCTGGCCGGAAGCTGTTTGCGGCTCAGGTAACACAGGTAGTGGCTGCCATCGTCGGGAGCATGCTGCGCAAGACATGCAACCAGCTTCCGGTCGTTAAGCAGCTCGCACACCAGGTAAGCAGGAAGTTGCGCAATGCCCTGGTCGTGCAGCACCGCCTGCAGGATCAAGTCCAGATCATTGAACGTATGGTCGGCGGCAGGCAAACGCTTCTGGGGATAGCCGTCAACCTTGAACTCCCATTCCCTGGTACGTCCTGAGGCTGTACGAAAGTTGATGCAGCGATGGTCGGCCAGTTCGTCGAGGCGGCGCGGCAGGCCGCTGGCCGCGGCATACCTGGGCGAAGCGCATACGACCATTTGCATGGGGATCAGTTGGCGAGCCACGATGTCGCTGTCTTCAAGTCTGCCGTCGCGAAAGGACACATCAATACGGTCCACTGTGAAGTCGGCCGGGCAGTCGTTCAGCACCAGTTCCAGCGTGATATCGGGGTGTTGTGCATGAAAGCTCTGCAGCAGCGGAGCAATCACCTTGCGCCCGAAGCCTGGTGTCGAGTGGATGCGCAGGTGACCCCGTGGCGGGCCATTCCGCAGTTCACGCATATCTTCCAGCGCTTGCACAATGCGCGTCACGCCTGGTTGGCAATTTTCATAGAATAATTCGCCCTCACGGGTGAGCGATGTACTGCGCGTCGTGCGATGAAACAGGCGGGCATCCAGCTGGGCTTCCAGCTTTTGGACACTGCGGCTCACCGCTGAGCGGCCTATGCCCAGGCGGTCACTTGCCCGCGAGAAGCTGCCTTCGTCAGCCACTGCCAGAAAGGCAACCACGCCCGCGTAACTGGTGACAAAGCTATTGGCAAGCGAGTCGGCCGTGCCGGAAGGCGAACGGCGCGGCTGCTCGTTTGATATCGATGGGAAAATGTGCGTATTCATGCCCTACTAGACGTATGGGGACTACGCTGTGTGACACTGTTTGCCCTGTTTTTCCAATGGTTACATTTGCGTTGGAGCCGCTTATTTTTCCGGGATGAAGAAAGGTGCGTGTTGATCCTTCAGCAATACGACCAGAAACTTCGCGGGACGTGTCTGGCTGGCGTTGCGCCCGACGGTATGCAGGTCGTCGGGTCCTTCGTAGTAGCTTTGCCCTGGCGTCAGGGTCACCTCGGGGCCGCCTTGCACTTGCATCACGATCGAACCTTCCAGGACGTAGACAAGGCTGTGCGCGTTATGTCTATGCACTGGGTCGACGGCTCCGGGCGGATAGTCGACCGTAATCATGAGCGCCTCCTTGCCTGGAAAATCATCCAAAGGCTTTGTCATGATCTGCTTGACAACCGCCTGGGGAGGGGCCGCATGGGCGGCGCCGGCCAGCATGTCTATGGTTATCAAGAGAGCGAGCGCTGCTTTTTTCGGGATGGCCATAATATAAAAGTCCCCTAGGAAAAAGCCCTGTCGCCAGGGCGAAACCAGTCCGATGACGGGCAGGAATGTTCAGTAGTCCCAAAAGACGGGTACCCAGCGAAAGGCATCGCCATTGATTGCCACTCGGCCCACGGAGGGGAAGGGAAGGTGGGTGGCCACCAGCAGTTCTCCTGTCTCCGACATTTCGCGCAACATGCGGATTCGAACGCGGGCCGCTTCCTCGGGGTCGTGTTCGAAGCCGTTGTGCCAGTCCGGGTGATCGAATCCGACGGCGAAAACGGCATCGCCGGCGAAGGTCAGCGCGTCGTCGCCGGATGCCAGGCGGACGATGACATGTCCTGGCGTGTGGCCGCCAATGCGACGTGCCACCACGCCTGGGGCGACCGTGTACTCGTCCTCGAATGTCTTCAGGTAGCTGCCGTACGCTTTCACAAATTGCGTGGCGGTTGCTCGAAGCGCATCAGGGAAACCGGACGGCATTGATGTACGGGAGAAGTCGGGCGATTCCCAAAACTTGACCTCGGCCGCGGCAACGTGAATTCTTAGGTCTGGCCGTAGCCTGTCCTTCACCCCCTCAACGAGCAGGCCGCCGATGTGATCCATGTGCATATGGGTCAGCACGACATCCGTTACGGACCCAAGATCAATGCCCGCCGCATCCAGCCGCTTGACCAGTTGTCCCGCGCGAGGCAAGTGCAGGTCGGGGTCTGACCCGAGGCCGGCATCAATCAGTATGGTCTGTTCTCCGCTCCGAACGACAACTACGTTTAACGCCCAGTCAAAAGCCTCCGGCGGCAGAAACATGTCGTCCAGCCAGGCCGCCCTGACCGCCGGGTCAATGTTGTGTCCCAGCATTGCCGTGGGCAGCGGCAGCACCCCATCGCTGACCACCAGCACATCAATCTCGCCGATCTTCACCGCGTAGCGCGATGGGACCAGTTCTTCGGTACACAGTTCTTCGGTATCTATGGTGTTGTCCAGATTAAGCATTTCAAGTCTCCAAGGATGTAACCCAATTGCACAGGTCAAGCCAGCCGGTCGACTGGCAGTACGCTGTTTTTATTCAGGCGAGGTTGGCCTTATCCAGGCCAAAGGCCTTGTCAGCCGAGCCAGGTACGGTTTTGAACGCAACATTGGCGCGATTCCAGGCATTGATAGCCATCACATCGAATGTCAGGTCGGACAATTCTTTATCGCTCAGTTGAGTCCGTACCCGGTCATAGATCTCATCCGGAACGCCGTGCTCAGGCAGTTTCGTCAGCACTTCAGCCCAGGCGAGCGCTGCGCGTTCGCGTGGTGCAAAGAGGGTAGACTCGCGCCATACCGCCAAATGGTGAATACGCAGTTCCCGTTCGCCGTGGATGCGCGCTTCCTTCACATGCATGTCAAGGCAGAAACCGCAGCCATTGAGCTGAGAGGCGCGAATTGAAACCAGATCCCGAATGGATTCTTCTATTGTGGAGTGCTTCAGGGCGTTGCTGAACTCCATGAATTTTTTGAACAGTTCAGGGGATTGCTGTATGTAGTTGATGCGTTGTGTCATGATTGCTCCAGACGATGGTGGCGAGGGCGGCGTCCTGGTTGGGGGCGCCAGTCACGGCAGAAGGCCGCATGTCGTTATCGTAGGGAGCAATGATTTATGGCGGTAGGCATGCACGCGGGACCACAGTGTTGTCCCGCACGCACCAAACGGCGTTCAAGAGGGGGGAGGGTTTGTCGGCAGTGAATCAGCGATTCACGCATGCTGCGGCGATGCGGGCCAGTTTGTGGGGGTTGGCTGTTGAGCGGCACAAGCCTGATTCGAAGCCCGGTCTTGTAACGGCACGATGCGGCAAAGAAAAGCTGTGCAATACGTCTGCCTCCAGCATGGGTTTCGGAAAACTGCTTACCTTGAGTTTGCCGTTGCCCATAAGCACGGCGTCTTCAGCCAGCAGCATCAACGATGCCCGCAAAATCTCCACGTGCAAGTACTTGTGCAAAGGTCTGGAGCAAATGACGGTGCGTTTTAAGCGGCACCGTAGAACGCGGTAGGTATGATGTTCTTTATTGAGGGAGATGTCGAACGAAAAAGCGGCGCAGATATACAAAGGCTTGTAAGGACGAGGCTATTCGGCTTGCTACGCGGTCAGAGATTAGCCAAGCGCAAGCTGCCAGGGGTCTGGATATTAATGCTGGCCTACTGAATCGGTGGGTGGTCGAAGCTCAGAGAGCCAACGGTAACACGCCGGAGTGACCCATTGATTGCGCTTCTGAAGAGAAATTCCAGCGCATGCAAGTCGAACTGGACAAGGTCAGAATCGAGCTTGGCATAGTAAAAAAGTGCTAGCCTACTTCGTAGCAGACTTCAGGTGAAGTATGGTTTCATCACTCAAACATCGTGAGGTCAGGCCCATTCGGTTCATGTGCCGTGTTTTGGGTGTTTCGTCCAGTGGCTCCTATGACTGGATCAAACGTAAGCCCGGCAGCGTCTGCGGCGGCTCATATGAGATAAATTGAGATTTCGATATCTAGAAGCCATATAGCTTCGCTGGATTGCGCACGAGGATTTGCTCTCGCATTCTTTCATCCGGCACCCATTGTGCCAAAAGCGTCAGAAGCTTGCCGGTATCGGGCATATCTTCTACGTTCACATGAGGCCAATCGCTGCCCCAGAGCATGCGCTCGGGGCATGTTTCGTAAATTGAGCGCGCGACTACCGTAGATTCATCAAGTCTATTTAATGGCAGACCCATTCGGTAGGCCCCAGAGAGCTTTACCCACCATCCATAGTTGCGCACCAGATCTCTTAGTGCTTGGAATTCAAGTGCATCGGGATCAGCATTGGCGGGGAGGCTTCCCATATGATCTAGAACACAAGGAACAGGCAGCTTTCTTAAACGGGGCAGGAGCAAAGGTAATTCGTTGGCGTTTATTAGAAACTGGATATGCCATCCTAACCGCTTGATCTTTTTGGCTAACACCTCGAGGTGTTCATGGCCAACTCCACCTCGTAGCATCGTGTTGACTCGAATGCCACGAACGCCTGCATCATGCATTGCGTCGAGCGCGTTGTCGTGAATGCTGGGTTCAACAACCGCAACGCCTCGCAGTCGCTCCGGGTGGCGCTTGAGCACTTCCAATAAAAAACGATTGTCCGTTCCATATACGCTGATCTGTATCAGCACGCCACGATCTAGCCGTAGTGTGTTCAACATCTGTATGTAATGATCTTCAGATGCTGACGGGGGTGTGTAGCTTCTGCCTAGAATAAACGGATAGCGACAGAGATCATCTGCAATCACGTGTGCGTGGGTGTCGCAAGCGAACGCCGGAATCTTGTATGCAGGCTGAGATAAGGTCGCCAAGGGAGCTGGGCAAGTTGGTGTAACGTGCATTATTAATCGGCGGTAAGAGTTCCCGCAGCCTTGTATTTGGCGGCAAGAGTGGCCAACGTTCGGTTGGTTTGCATAAAGTTGTCATGTTCAGCTGTAAAGGGGCTGCCGCCTAAAGCCTCCATTGATTCACGGACCTTTGAGTTATTCGTGACTTTGCGCAATGCTTCGTTTAGTTTCTTACGCACGTCGACCGGTGTGCCCTTAGGCACCACCAGGGCGGCCACGGTTGCCATATCGGCACCCTTGATGCCCAGCTTGCTTAATGATGGGGTTGACGGGTAGTCCGCTATTGGATCGTCGGATAAGGCGATCAGCGGCTTTATTCTTTTATCGTCAAGAAAGGGTTTCGAGCTCGATATTTGGTCGATAATCGCGTCGGTTTGTCCACTTACGAGTCCAATCAAGGCTGGTCCGGAACCCGTGTAGGGCACCATTGTAAACTTGCAGCCTGTGACCTCCTGCAACTGCCTCAGGGCCATGAAATTAACGGAGCCAAAGCCCGCAATTCCCATTGTGACTTTTCCAGGGTTAGCGCAGACATCATCCATCAACTCCTTTCCTGATTGATACTTACTATCGTGGCGAACCTCTATGATCATTGGGACGGTGTTAATCGAACCCACCAGGTCAAAATCGTCAACTGAGTAATTGGCATTCGTGATGTAGGGCGTAACACTTAGTTCAGTGGTAGCGGTTACTAACACAGTATATCCGTCGGGCTTGCTGCGGGCAGTGTACGCAGCGCCTAAAGAGCCGCCTGCCCCCGCCTTGTTCATGACGACAATAGAGGCATCTCCAAGCTCTTTTGAAAGATACGGGGCTATCAGCCTTGTGGTCACATCCAAGTTGCCGCCAGGCGCGTACGGAACAATTAACGTAATGGGAGAGGAGGGATAGGGCGGCGCAGCGAAGCAAGTTGCTGAGGCAATCGTGAGCCCCGCCGTAATAATTGCCAGTTTGAGTTTCCTTGCCATGTCTCCGCTCCCAGATCACAGCTTGCCGATAGAAGACAAGCGTGTTTGATTTATGAAAGTCTGCCGAAGGATTGGCAGATGGGGACTTAGTCTAGGATCGAAAAATGTTAGGGGCCAGTGCTGAATCTGCAGTAGGGTATGCCGTACTGTTAATCCTTGACGAGGTGAACATGTAACCGTGAAATGAAAGCTGGTGTGCTTCCGTGTCACTATTTTTTCGCCGTTGGTATGGTTAGCCATAAAGCATACCCCTGCCGGTATTTAGCACGCGGCATTGGCGCTCTGACTGTTTACTACTGCATTGAGCGACCTGAGCGGTGGTTTGGTAATCCCCGACTCGCAAGGACTTGAACGCGGACTTCCCGCCGTGTGGGGCCATCCCTGATTGCAGTCGACGAAACACTTAGAACCGCCTCCGACTTACTCGCAAGTCCTTGTAGATTATGGAGATTCGACCGACTGGACGACAGGCACACAGTGCTGAAATTGGCCTTGGTAGAATGCTAGGCGTATACGAAAAAACAGGTTTGGTATCTATTTTTTCTTGCCTTTCATGGCTTTAGCACATGTTGAAGGGCGAGTTTCAAGGGGGCGCGTGCGACGGGAATCGAGCGTGTATTGGCAAGCCAATACACGCCTTGACGTTTGGCGTTAAGCGTCAAGAGCGATAAGATGTGGCGATGACCAAAAGCTTCTGATGCGCCGATGCTCAAGCTCGTTACGAGGGCAGGCGCGTAGATCGCTTTACGAATTTACAGACAGTGGCCGGACGCAAATGGCAACTGCTCGATAGCGCCGACGACCTTGATTTTCTACGCGCCCCGCAACTTCTCGATTGTGAATTCGCAAAAAAGCAGCCTGACGGCTGCTTTTCAAAAACATTGGCGCGCCCGACAGGAATCGAACCTGTATCAAGAGCTTCGGAAACTCTCATTCTATCCATTGAACTACGGGCGCAGGGTCGCTATTGTAGCGTGTTTTGCGGAAGATGCGATCAGAGACTGTGCTTTGTGGCCTGGCGAGGGCATGCGTCGCAGGTGCGTTCATATGCACGGCAACAGCAGTGTCGTTATAATCGGCGATTGGGGAAGCTGAGACATGGCATGCAATGCATGCTGCGGCGTGCCCGTTGCTGGTCCGCATTCTCATTCTTTTGGGCACGGCCCTGCCTGGTTGGAAGTATAGGGCCCTTCGCAGTATCGGCATTGATGCCCCTCATAAAAATACAGGAAGACGCAGGATTCGATCATGAATAACACGGCAGATCACATCGAAGAGCATATCGAGGAGCACGAAGGCCTCATCAAGACACCCAAGCAGCTTATCGTCACCGTAATACTGGCGTTCATTGTTCCGGTCGTGGTCATCATCATGCTGGCCCACCTGGTTGCAGCGGGCATCAGCAGCAATTCGGGTTCCGATGCGCAGACAGCCGAATCGATTGCCTCGCGCATCAAGCCAGTGGCCGACTTCAAGCTTGTCGATGCCAATGCGCCCAAGGTGTTCAAGACTGGCCAGCAGGTCTTCGAATCGACCTGTACCGCCTGTCATACGGCCGGTGTGGCCGGCGCCCCTAAGCTGGGCGACAAGGACGCCTGGGCTCCCTTCATCGCCAAGGGCTATGAAGACATGGTGAAGAATGCGCTGCATGGTATTGGCGCGATGCCACCCAAAGGCGGCAATCCTTCCCTGGATGATTTCGAGGTCGAGCGCGCTGTCGTATACATGGCGAACCAGTCTGGCGCCACGTTTGACGAACCCAAGGAACCTGCGCAAGGCGATGAGAAGGCTGCCGAGGCAGCGGCGCCTGCGCCTGAGGCCGCTGCACCTGCTGCCGCCGCACCTGCCGCGCAGCCCGCACCTGCGTCGGCGCCTGCCGCCCAGGAAGAGCCCAAGCAGCCCGAGGCTGCCGCGGCAGCACCGGCGCAACAGGCTGCGGCTGGTGAGGGCGCGGTCGATCCCGCTGGCGAAAAGCTGTACAAGTCTGTGTGCTTTGCCTGCCATGCCGCAGGTGTGGCTGGCGCTCCGAAGTTTGGCGACAAGGATGCCTGGGCTCCCTTTGTTGCGACTGGCCTGGATACCATGGTCGCCAAGGCCATCAGCGGTTCGGGCGCCATGCCGCCGCGTGGGGGCTCGCAAGCAAGCGACGACGAAATCAAGGCGGCGGTTCAATACATGGTGCACGCTGCCCAGTAATCGGCGGGCTGGCTGGCGCTAAAACCTGCACCCGGCTTCTTGCGGCAACAAGAGTTTCAGATGCCGCAAAGGCATGCAACAGCGTTCGTTCCCATCTGGGCAGGGAAAGGCCTTGTCTGGCGTATCACCCATGGGGGATGCCGACGCTCAAGCCTTTCGCCAGCATGATCACGGCAACGGCGAGGCAGACCGTTGCAAAAGCGGCCCGCAGCGCTTTGGCGGGCAAGCGGGGCGACAGGGCCCTGCCTGTGAGCATGCCGACCAGGGCAAAGGCCACAAACCATGTCAGGATGGCTGGCCATTGCAGCCCTTGAGACACCGCATGGCCGACAGTGACGGCGGATACCAGGCCGATGACCATGAGCGATGTGGATACGATGCCGTGCATGCTGACATTGCTGTAACGCTGCAGGGCGGGCACGATGATAAAGCCGCCTCCCACCCCGAGCAGGCCGGTAAAGAAGCCTGAAGCCGCGCCGATCGCGGCAAGTGTCGCGCCCGATCGTCCGTTCCAGATGAATTTTCCCGAAGCGGGCGACAGCATGCAGACCTTGTCGTCGCAATGCCCTTCGGGCGGGCGCTCGGGGCGGAAAGCCTGGTGAAGGCCTCGGCAAGCGACATAGATCATGACCAGCCCGAAAAGCATCATCAGCCATGAGCCGGGCACGCGCGCAGCGACCCAGATGCCCAGCGGAGCTACGATGCCGCCAACGGCTGCCATGAGTGCGGCTGCCTTGTACCGCACAAGCCCGCGCCGCAGCCCATCAACCGCGCCCAGGAGGGCGGCCAGGCCCACTGCCACGAGGGCGATTGGCGCCGCGGTAGGCAGGTCAAAGCCGAGTACGACTGTCAGTGCCGGTACGGCAAGGATGCCGCCCCCTGCGCCTGTCAGGCCCATGACGATTCCGATTGCAAGGCCCAGCAGGCTGGCGGTGAGCATGAGTATTTCCAGATGTAGGCCAGGCGAACGTGTTAATTCCTCGATAGCTCGCCCAGTCAGCATATATTACATTTACATATAAGTATATATCTTATAATAATATTGAGCCAGCTCTCTATCTCGTGTCGTGTTGCATCAGCCAAGCACACATGGCATGCGCGGACAGCTCGCCCCATATCGTGGATATTCACCGCGGCAGGCAGCCCTGCCCGCTGCGGCACTGTCAAACAGGAGGAAGTCTTGAAGCGCTTGCTACGCTTGTTGTCGATGTTTATTTGTGTGTTGTTGCTGGCTGCCCCAGTTGGCTGGGCGGGCGCGCAGGCAGCCGAAGAGCCCGCAGTCATCTCCACGGTTCGTGATCAGGGGCTGGAGATCCTGGGCTCGTTTGATGCGCCGGGCGGGCTGCGTGGCTACGCCGGCCTGGCCGGCGACCAGCCTGTGGCGGTGTATGTAACGCCGGATGGCCAGCATGCCGTCATCGGCGCGATGATCGATGTTCAGGGCAATGATGTCGGAGCCGAGGCAATGAGCAGGCTTGTTGCAGGGCCCATGACAGATCGTATATGGGCGCAGCTTGAGGACAGCCATTGGGTGCCCGATGGCAAGCAGGACGCTCCCAGGGTCGTCTATACCTTCAGTGATCCGAATTGCCCTTATTGCAATCGCTTCTGGCATGCGGCAAGACCGTGGGTGGACGCGGGCAAGGTGCAGTTACGCCATGTGCTGGTGGGCGTCATTCGTCCGGACTCCGCGCCCAAGGCCACTGCGATATTCACTGCAGCGAATCCCGAAGAAGCGTTGCGCAGGAATGAGGAAGACTACAAGCAGGGTGGCATCGAGCCGGTGGAATCGGTGCCCGAGAAGATACAGGTCTGGCTGGACGAGAACGAATTGCTGATGGCGGATCTGGGCTTCCGTGGCACCCCGGGCATCCTGTTCAAGAATGCCGAGGGAGAGTTGCAGAAGCGCAATGGCATGCCTCGCGATGGCGATCTTGAAACAGTGCTGGGGCCGCGCTGAACGGGCGCGGGCGGCGCGCCAGGGATGGCAGGCAAACCGTGTCAGGCTGGGAGTGAAACACGATGTTTGCCCGCCAAGGGGGCGGGGTGTGCTAGCAGCGAGTGACCGCGGCCGGACGCCGATAACGAAACCACCCCCAGGCCAGGCCGAGCAGCGCGGCAAGCAGGGATGCAAGCAGCACGCCGAGTTTGGCTGTACCCAGCAAGTTCGCGTCAGAAAATGCCAGCGTGGCGATAAAGATGGACATGGTGAACCCTATGCCTGCCAGCAGGCCGATCAGCGCGATGCCGCCCCAGCCCATCCCTTCCGGCAGGCGGCACCAACCGAACCGTACTGCAAGCCAGCTCAAGGCAAGCACGCCCAATGGCTTTCCAACCACAAGAGCGAGGATCGTGCCCAGCAGGATCTGTTGCGGGGCATGGGTGCCGAGATCAACCCCGTCGAGCGTGACGCCGGCATTGGCCAGGGCAAACAAAGGCATTACGCCATAGGCGACCCATGGATGCAGCGCGGCCTGGACTCGCGAGACGGGAGGCAGCAGTTCCCGCTGCGCACGTCTGAGGCGGCTGAGCGGGGCGTGTGCCTGCTCAGGCTGCCATCCAGGCGCGTTCATCCGGATGCGCAGATGGTTGAGCGCGCGGCTGGCCATCTGCAGCGGCTGCTGTCGGGTGCGAACGGGTACTACGGGCGTCATCAGACCGAGCACGACGCCTGCCAGGGTCGGATGGGCGCCTGTCTGCAGCATGCCGATCCAGAGAATGGCGCCTGGCGGCACATAAGCCCAGGCCGAGCCTATGCCCATGCGCTGCAGGCCCAGAACAGCGATGATGCCGATCCCGGCAACCAGCAGGCCCCCGAGTTGCAGGCCGCCAGAATAGAAGACGGCGATGATGAGTACGGCCACAATGTCATCGATAATGGCCAGCGCCAGCAGGAAAATTCGGATATTGCCTGGTATTGACCGGCCCAGCAGGGCCAGCACGCCGATGGCGAAGGCGATGTCGGTGGCCGTGGGCACGGCCCATCCCGCCCGCTGGGGCGGCTCGCCGTTGAGGGCCAGATACACGAGCGCCGGGGTGACAACCCCGCCCAGGGCTGCGATCAGCGGCAGTGCAGCTTGCTGGAGGCTGGAGAGCGAGCCCTCATGGATCTCGCGGCGTATCTCCATGCCGACCACAAGAAAGAATACCGTCATCAGCGCATCGTTGATCCAGAAGTGCAGGGACTGGGAAAACTGATAATCACCGACCCCGATCGAGAGCGGCATATGCCAGAGTGCGTGATAGCTTTCCGATACGGGGGAGTTTGCCCAGGCCAGGGCAATGGCGGCGGCAGTGAGCAGCACGATGCCGCTGACAGCCTCAATGTGCATGAATCGGGATAGGGTGGAAAAAGCCTGTTCGGTGAGGCGCTGGGCGCGCGGCAGGCGATGCCGGCTCGACGGTCTGGACATGGTCGCAATGGCTCCGCGCGGCGGCCCGACCAGCGCTTTAACCTGCCCTTGGCTGCACCATGCAGCTGACACCCGCGGCGATTTTACAGGCTGTCTCGGGCGGGATCAAACTGGACAGCCAGCGCTTCCGGGCGCAGTTCAGCGCCAGCTTTGGTTGATGGACCCAATGCGTGGGGTGAAGGACGGCCGCAGACTTTCCTGTGGTGGAGCAAGGGCCGTGCCTCCAGAGAGTATTCCGGGGCAATGGCCGGGAGGCTTCCGCCCCCGGAGCTGGGAAACATGTTATTTTTTTCCTTCCCACAGAGCCGCAAGCTTGCAGTGTTTGCGGCGGTCCGGCATATATGTGCTGCTTGGGGCGGGCAGGCAATATCCAGCCGTTATCCAGAAAGGAGCGCTACAAAGCCTATGCTTGAACAAGATATTCCGCTGGAACGGTTACGTATCGGTTTCATAGGGGCGGGCCGCCTCGCGCAGGCGCTGGCATGGAGCCTGACACAGCGAGACTGCCGCGTTTGCGCGGTTGCCAGCCGAAGCAGATCCAGCGCCCTGGCGCTGGCTGCGCCACTGGAGGGCTGTGAGGTGACAGGCGCCCAGCAAGTGGCTGATATCTGCGACATCGTCTTCGTGACCACGCCCGATGCCAGTATCGAGGCCACTGTCCAGGCATTGACATGGCGCCCTGGCATGGGGGTGGTCCATTGCAGTGGCGCCACAGAGGTTGGCACCCTGGCCAAGGCCGCCGCCGAAGGTGCATCGACAGGTGGTTTTCATCCCATGCAGACGTTCGGCGATCCCGCCGTGGCGGCCAGATCATTGCCGGGCTGCGTCATCACGATCGAAGCCCAGGGCGCGCTCGATGCTGTCCTGAAGCGATTGGCCGAGCGGCTGGAGTGTACCGTCAACGCCCTGCCGGCCGGCATGCGGGGCCGTTACCATGCTTCCGGCGGTTATGCATCCCAGTTCATCAATGTATTGCTGGCCGAGGCGGTTCATATCTGGCGCAGCTGGGGCGCTGAGGAGGATGACGCGCTCAAAGCCTTGCTGCCGCTGCTCAAGGGCACGATAGGCGCCATAGAAAGCGCAGGCCTGGATCGAGGCATGCCAGGGCCTGTGTCGAGAGGCGATACGGAGACAGTCGCCAGGCATGTGCAGGCCTTGGCGCAGATGGATGACAAGGCCTTGGCGCTGTATCGGGAGCTTTGCAGGCGTACTGTTCCCCTTGCGCAGCGCGCCGGACGAATATCGCCCGAGACGGCGGACCAGATCAGGCGCGAACTGGAATAAGCGGCCCGCCTGCTTCCCATGTATTGGCAGCCTGGGAACGGCTGCCGATATGCATGCTGGATGTTTGCCGGCGGCGCAAATGAAGCGCGCCGGGCATATCGCCTCCTAGCCGCCTATGGAGGTGGCGCCGCTTTCATGCTCCAGCGGACGTCGCACGTATATCCGGTTCTCGACTTTCCGTACGCCCAGGCAGGTGGCAGCGCAGTCTTCGACGGTATGTTTGATGCGGCTGCTGTGCACTGTGCCCTCCAGGCATACGCTGCCGTCCATCACGCTTACCGAGACGTCTCGCACATCCATGCCGCTGTTGGCCAGTTGCTCGCAGATATCTTCCCTGATTCGATTGTCCGAGCGCGTGTAACCCTTGGGAAAATAGTGCCTGGAGTGCCAGTGACCACTCCACCCGTCGTCTTCACCCGGTTCCCGGCCATAGCGTGCCGTCAGGTTGCGCTGCTGGCTAGTGTCGGGCATGGCGGAACCATGGGCTTGACGCTTGCCGCTGGAAGGGGATGTTTCGCGTGTCTCGCTGTTGAAAACCCTGTGGCTGCCCAGTTCACGGGGATCCCTGAAAGGGCCGTCGTAGTCCTGGTTCAGGTCGGGCCTGCGCTTGCCTGCCCGGGGCTTTGTACCCTTGCTGTTCAAGGGAGCATTGCGGGATGACCGTATGCTTTGCCGCACTGGGGCGTGGGCGATAACGTTGCGTGGCATGATTTGCCTCCTGAGCAATTGCCTGGCCGTTGCGCCGCCAGTGTTCCGGCCCTCAAGGGGGATGGGCTGTGGGACGGCGGCGTGCTGCGGCCTGCCGCCATTGCTTGCGGGTGCAGCAATGGATGCGCCCCTTCAGAATACTGCAATTGCAACGGTTTGCACACGCACGCCAAGGCGTGCGTAGCCCATCAGTGTCTGTCGCCTTTGTGCTCCGGTTTGTGTTTGGTGTCCGTATCCGCAAGCTCATGCAGCTCTTTCTTGCTCATCGAGTCGTACATGGACTTCGACGCACCTTTCAGCTCGCTGACTTTCTTTTCGCCTCGCTTGGCTGCCAGGGCTATCCCTGCTGCCTGCTGCTGCGCCTTTGATTTCGCTGGCATTGTTTGGCTCCTGTAATGCGGAGCAGCGCGGATCGCCCCGCTTGAACATGCGCCCGACATGAGCGCAATACGCTTTTGTCGCAGCAAGCGCTATTCCTGGCTTCCATGGATGCCGGACGGATTGGGGCTAGATGGACACCATGCCCAGCGGTTGGCTGGCGTAAGGGCAGCAATCGAAGAGTGCGTCGTTCTGTGCGCCGTCAATGGCGGCGGTCGGATTGGCAACCGGAGGCGGCAGATCGACTGCGCGGCACAGGCCATCAACATCCAGCAGAACCAGATGGCGCTGGCGGCCTTCCAGGTAGCCGGCCCGCTTGAAGCCATTGAGCTGGCGAGAGAACGTCTCGGCGGCGATGTTCAGCTGGCGGGCGAGGACGCTATGGCTCGTGGGTAGCGTGAGCCAAGTGGTGCGCTGCTGCATATAGAGATCCATCAGGTAGGTGACCAGCCTCTGCGCGGAATTGCCGATGGTGAGCAGGTCGATGCGATTGATGGATTGTGAGAGCCGTTGCGCCATGCTTTGCGCCATTGCATAGCAAAAGCTGGGTGATTCGCGTGCGATGGTCAGCAGCTGTTCGCGATGCATCCGGTATGCGTTGGTATGGACGCAAGCCTGTGCGGACAGGGGGTAGACGCATGGAGTCAGGAACATGGCGGCTTCACCCAGAATATCGCCGGTTTCCATGACGCGAAAGACTTTGTGGCTGCCGTTGTAGCAGGGGCGGTAGAGCGACACGCTGCCCGTCTGGATGCAGTAGAAGTAGTGGGCGGGGTCGCCCATCTTGAACAGATGTTCGCCCGCATGCAGCGAAACAGGGCTTGCATTGCAGGCGAGCCTGGTCAGGGCGGCCGGATCGGCCTGCGAAAAGACGGGAGACAGCGAGAGCGTTCTGAATAGTGCCCGATCAGGCATAGGCGGAGCTTATGGCAATTTGGAGCAGGATGTGGCTGTTCAGTGCGGAGCAGGCATGTTACCGATTATATTTTCTGCAGTATTTTTATGAGAATGATAATTGTCATCATTCTCATGTGTAAGGCCGCGTGCGAGCTATCCCTGAGAATGTCTTCTCAGCCCGGAAGGGGCCGGCCCTTGTCCAGCGCTTCGTGGAAGCGGGACACATAGCTGTCGAAATCTTCCGCGTCGCTGGCCTCGAGGTCGCGTTGCTGCGCCGTGGATTCGCTTGCCATCTCCTGGTAGGCGCGTTGTGTCGCGGCATCGAGTGGCGTTGCGCGCAGTGTTTCCCGGTGCCCGAGGCTTTGCCTGAGCGTATAGTCATGCAGCCCGAGGCCGCTGTCGCGCACCTCGCGCAGCAGGCGGGCCGACGGGGTGTTCTCGCTGTCCGTGAGCTTGGCGGCCTGTGCCGCGACGGCGGCCGTGTAGTGCGTGCCGCCATGGGCGGTATCGAGCAGCTCCGCGTAGGGCGAAATGCCTTCCAGCAGCTTGCTGCCCCAGTCGGTCAGGGCGACGGGGGTGCCATCATTGCTGAGCTTGAGCCCTGGGCGGCGTCCTTCCCGCGCCACGCGCGCAAAATTGTGCTGGCTGTTGGAACAGAACCCGTTGTTGGGAAAGTTCGCGCTGTGCTCGACTGCGCAGAACAGGAGAAAGGCGTCCATGAAACGTGCGGTCTGCTCCGTGATGCCTGTTGGCGAGAAGGGATCGATGTCCAGGCAGCGCACCTCTATGTATTGCACGCCACGTTCGGCCAATGCCGTGGCGGGGCGTTCGCATCGGCCCGTGGTGCGCTTCGGCCGTATGCTGGAATAGTATTCGTTTTCGATCTGCAGGATGTTGGTATTGAGCTGTATCCATTCGCCATCGCGATGCGTGCCTATGGACTGGTATTCGGGCCAGGGCGTGGTTACGGCTGTGTACATGCGCGCGAGAAAAGTTTCGAGGTCGTTGTAGCACAACTGCAGTTCGGCCTGCGCGCTGTTGTTCTTGTAGCCGATGTCGCTCATGCGCAGGCTGGTGGCGTACGGCAGGAAGCGTGTGGTGTCGTCCAGCCGATCCAGCATGTCGCGGGCGGCCTCGGGCAGGAAATCCGTGGAAACGGCAGGCGAGGCGCCAAACAGATACATCAGCAGCCAGGAATAGCGCGTGAAATTGCGGATGAGCGCCAGATAGCCTTGCGTGCGGCGTTCCTTGTCGTTGCCCGGCACGCCGAGCAGGGCCCACATTTCCTCGGGCACGGAAAAATTGTAGTGTACGCCGGCGATGCACTGCATGGCCTTGCCATAGCGCACGGCCAGGCCGCGCCGGTATACATGCTTGAGCATGCCTGTGTTCGATGTGCCGTACCATGCGATGGGAATGTCGGCTTCGGGCGGCAGGGTGGCGGGCATGGACTGATTCCAGATCAGCTCGTCGCGCAGTTGCGAGGCCACATAGCGGTGCGTCTGCTCGAGCTCGGCAATCAGGCTTTCGGTAGAATCATGCGTTCCCGTGATCAGCTCCAGCAGCGCCTCGGAATAGTCTGTGGTGATGCGCGGATGCGTCAGTGCCGAGCCGAGCGAGCTGGGGTGCGGCGTGCGGGCCAGCTCGCCGAGCTGGTCGACGCGCAGGCCTTCTTTTTCGATACCGCGCAAGATCCCCTGCAGCACAGGCAGATGACGGCTGAGCGTGGTGTAGCCTTGGGAGCGAGAAGTCATTAGGCGATATCTTCTTGTAAGTAAGTTGTGGTCCGGGGGCGATTTTAACTGAGGAGCTATGTTGAGACATATCGGATGGGCCCTGCTTCTGGCGATGCTGATGGCCGGGTGCTCGCCAGACTATAACTGGCGGCAGGTGCTGATTGCCAATGGCGCGGTTACCGCCTTTTTCCCTGACAGGCCGCATACGGAGCAGCGGCCCCTGCAATACGATGGCCATGAGGTTCAGTTTTCTCTGACCAGCGCCTCCGTGGGCGACGCGCTTTTCACGGTTGGGCATGTGGCCCTTCCGGCGGCGCTGGGGAAAGATGCGCGGGCGCGGGAAGCGTTTGCGAAGGCGGTTGTCGGTTCGCTATACAGGAATCTGGGCGCGGAACCCCCTGGGGCGCTGCCGCCGCAGGGGGAGGTTTTTGTAGTGGAAGGCAGCGGCCCTGCGAAAGGGGTGATGCTCAAGGCTGCCATATGGCTGACGGATCGGGCCCTGGTCGAAGGCATGGTGACCGCAAAGGCGGATCAATACCCTGTTACTTACGCCGACGAGTTTTTGCGCGGCATAGTCGCGGATCGCTGAATCCCGGTACCAGCCCGGCATTGAGCGCCAGGGTAATGGCTGCCTGCCGCCTGTGCACGCCCAGCTTGTTGCATACCGAATATAAATGGGAATTTACGGTGCGCTCGGCGATGTTGAGGATGACGCCGGTTTCTGAACTTGTCTTTCCGATGGCAGCCCATTGCAGGCAAGTCAGTTCCCGGTCTGTGAGCGGAGGGATGGAGGAAGGCGTTCGCATAGTATGAGGCTATGAAGGTTTGTAATATTCGAAAATGTATCAACAAGAATCATAAAAAATAGTGGGAATAGGGCAATTTTGCCCGCGCATATCAATCAATTGGCTGCTCTCCCAGGCTTCTGCACGACGGTGCTAAACTATGCGGTTCATACACATTGAGTTTTCCACGAAGTGCGCCGATTTGCTTGATCCGCTTGCGGGCGCCTCATAAATCCAGCTAAAGAGGTCCATATGGCCGAAATCACCGCTGCTCAGCTTTCCTCTATCGCCGTTCCTGTTGCGCCTGCCCAAGCCGTGGGCGATATACCGCCAGGATCCGTCGGCATCGTTTCCCCCCAGTTCATCAGCTTCGACCAGCCGCTTGCGCTTGCCAGCGGGCAGGTACTGCCCAGCTACGAGCTGGCTGTGGAGACCTATGGCACCCTCAACGAAGCACGCAGCAATGCAGTGCTGGTATGTCATGCGCTCAATGCCTCGCATCACGTAGCCGGCATTGCGGAAGGCAATCCCAAGGACATAGGCTGGTGGGACAACATGGTCGGGCCAGGCAAGGCGCTCGATACAGACCGGTTCTTCGTCATCGGGGTCAATAACCTCGGTTCCTGCTTCGGATCCACCGGACCTGCCAGCATCAATCCCGATACCGGAAAGCCCTGGGGGGCCGCGTTTCCTGTGCTCACGGTGGAAGACTGGGTACGCGCACAGGCCCGGCTTGCCGACCATTTCGGCATAGAGAAGTTCGCTGCCGTGATGGGCGGTTCGCTGGGAGGCATGCAGGCGCTCAGCTGGGCGATCACCTGCCCGGAGCGGGTGGGGCACTGTATTGTCGTGGCCAGCACGCCCAGGCTTTCCGCCCAGAACATCGGTTTCAACGAGGTGGCGCGGCGCTCGATCATCAGCGACCCAGACTTCCATGGTGGGGATTACTACGCGCAGGGCGTGGTGCCCGGGCAGGGGCTGTCGGTGGCGCGCATGGTCGGGCACATCACGTATCTGTCCGATGAGGACATGGCCGCAAAGTTTGGTCGCGCCCAGCGCGCGCCGGCGCCCAATGGGGAATTTCACTACGGCTACGATGTGGAGTTCGAGGTAGAGTCCTACCTGCGTTACCAGGGCGAGAAATTCTCGCGCTACTTCGACGCCAATTCCTATCTGCTGATCACGCGCGCGCTCGATTACTTCGACCCTTCGCGCAATTGCGGGGGCGACTTGGCCAAGGCGCTGCAGCCGGCCCAGGCCAGCTTCCTGCTGGTTTCATTCACGACCGACTGGCGTTTCCCGCCGGAGCGCTCGCGCGAGATAGTGCGCGCGCTGCTCAAGAACAAGCGGCCTGTCACCTACGCCGAGATCAATGCGCCGCATGGGCATGACGCTTTTCTGCTGGACGACGCCCGCTATCACTCCGTTGTCCAGGGATACTATGACCGCATCGCCGCCGGGCTGGGCCTGCCCGAGCGCAGCCGTGTCACGGGGGTGCTTGCATGAGCCAGGGAACCGTTGCGCCGCGCCATGTGCGCGCTGACCTTGCCCGTATTGCAAGCTGGATTGCACCTCGCAGCCGGGTGCTTGACCTGGGTTGCGGCGATGGAACGCTGCTGGCCTATCTGCAGGCAAACAAACAGGTCATCGGCGCCGGGGTGGAGCTGAGCGACGAGCTGGTGATCGCCTCGGTACGCCGAGGCGTCAATGTCGTGCAGCAAAACCTCGAAGATGGCCTTGCGCTGTTTGACGACAAGCAATTCGATACGGTTGTGCTGTCCAAGACGCTGCAGTCCATGCACAAGACGGAGCACATTCTGCGCGAGATGGCGCGGGTGGCGCGCTACGGCATTGTGTCTTTCCCGAACTTTGGCTACTGGCCGCATGGCTGGTCCATCCTGCGTGGGCGCATGCCGGTGTCGGATGAAATGCCTTACCAGTGGTTCGATACGCCCAACATACACCTGTGTACCCTGCGCGATTTCGAGGATCTGGCCGCCGCGCACCAGCTTCGCATCACGCACATGGCCACGTTCAACCGCAATAAAGAAGTTAAACTCCTGCGGGGATGGCGCAGCACGCTGGCCGTCTACCGTTTCGAGTCTCCTTAATCCACAGAGGTCCGATCATCGCCCTGTCCAGTGTCTATGCCAGCCCGCGTGTCGCACCCCTGCTGGTGCTGGGTTTTGCCAGCGGGCTGCCGCTGGCGCTGACCAGCGGCACATTGCAGGCGTGGGCGACAATCGATGGCGTGTCGCTGCAGAATATCGGCTTCCTGACGCTGATCGGCACCGCCTATACGCTCAAGTTCCTGTGGGCGCCGCTCGTGGACCGTTATGCCCCGCCCTTCCTGGGGCGTCGGCGGGGCTGGGTATTCATCATGCAGATCCTGCTGGCCTTGTCGGTGGCTGGCATGGGGCTGCTCACGCCCTCGGGGCACCTGGGCCTGCTTGCGGCGCTGGCGGTATTGGTCGCCTTTTTGTCGGCAACCCAGGACATTGCCTTCGATGCCTACAGTACCGACGTACTGCGCCATGAGGAGCGGGCCGCGGGGGCGGCTGTCAAGGTCTTGGGCTATCGGCTGGCCATGATTGTCTCGGGCGGGCTGGCGCTGGTGATCGCCGATCAGTGGCTGGGCTGGCACAATACCTATTACCTCATGGGCGGCTTCATGGCGCTGTGCGCCATTGCGACGGTGCTGGCGCCCGAGCCGGAGATCGTGTCGGCCGCGCCGCCTACGCTGGCCAAGGCGGTGGCCGAGCCTTTGGTCGATTTCTTCCGCCGCCATGGCGCCTGGTCCATCCTGATACTCATCATTCTGTACAAGCTGGGCGACGCATTTGCCGGCGCGCTGTCCACGACTTTCCTGTTGCGTGGCGCGGGCTTCACCGCGACCGAGGTGGGCTCGATCAACAAGGTGTTCGGCCTGGCGGCCACCATCGTGGGGGCGCTTGCGGGCGGTTCCATCATGACGCGTCTGGGGCTGTACCGCTCGCTCATGGTGTTCGGCATTCTGCAGGCCTTGTCCAATTTCGGCTATTGGGTGCTGGCAGTGACCCCGCCCCATCTGTATTCGATGGCTGTGGTCGTGGCCGTGGAAAACCTCTGCGGCGGCCTGGGCACGGCGGCTTTCGTGGCCCTGCTGATGGCCTTGTGCAGGCAGGAATTTTCCGCCACCCAGTTTGCGCTGCTCTCGGCGCTGTCGGCAGTGGGGCGCACCTATCTCGCGGGCCCGCTGACACCGCCTCTGGTCGAGGCGCTGGGGTGGCCCGGCTTCTTTGTGGTGACTATAGCCATAGCCTTGCCAGGCCTGGCTATGCTGCGCCTGCGGCGCGCGGAGATTGAGGCGCTGGACCGGACGCCTGGAGAGGCGTGACCGGGGCGCCCGCCGTACCGCGCCGGCAGGATCAGCCTCGAGGGGGGATGTTCAGGCCTTTCTGCACGGCAGGCCTTGCCACGAACGCGTCAAGACAGCGTCCGACATTGGAAAAGTCGTTGAACCCGACCAGGTCTCCAGCCTCGTAGAACCCGATCAGGTTACGGATCCAGGGGAAGGTGGCAATATCGGCGATGGAATAGTCGTCGCCCATGATCCACTGACGGCCTTCGAGGTGGCGGTCGAGTACGCCCAGCAGCCGGCGCGATTCGTTGATGTAGCGATCGCGTGGGCGCTTGTCTTCATATTCCTTGCCGGCAAAGCGGTGGAAGAAACCGACCTGGCCGAACATGGGGCCTATGCCGCCCATCTGGAACATCAGCCATTGCAGGGCCTGGTAGCGCTGCGAGACATCCTGAGGCAGGAACCTGCCGGACTTTGCCGCCAGATAGATCAGGATCGCGCCCGATTCAAACAGCGGCATGGGTTTGCCGTCGGGCCCGTCGGGATCGAGAATGGCGGGGATCTTGTTGTTGGGATTCAGCGAGAGGAATTCGGGCGAGTTCTGGTCATTGCGCTCGAAGCTGACAAGGTGCGCCTCGTAGGGAAGGCCGGTTTCCTCGAGCATGATGGAAACCTTGACGCCGTTCGGCGTCGGAAGGGAATACAGCTGGATGCGGTCCGGATGCTGCGCCGGCCATTTGCGGGTAATGGGAAATGCAGACAAGTCGCTCATCTTGCGGGGTCCTTTGTGTTTGCGGGCGGGAACGGGTTTTCATGACAGTGCGGCAAGCGATGCCCCGCGGGGCGCCCTGAAGCGCCGCCCCGCCTACAGCGTCGTGTCGTAATCAATGATTAGCGGGGCGTGGTCGCTGAAGCGTTCGTCCTTGTAGATCGCCGCTGACCTGGCCGTGGCGGCAATGTCGCGGGTGGCGATCTGGTAATCGATGCGCCATCCCACATTCTTGGCCCAGGCCTGCCCCCGGTTGCTCCACCAGGTATAGGCCTCGCCGGTGGCATCCGGATACAGGCCCCGGTAGACATCGGCCCAGCCGATGTCATCGAAGACCCGGGTCAGCCAGGCACGTTCCTCGGGCAGGAAGCCGCTGTTCTTCAGATTGCCTTTCCAGTTCTTGAGATCGATTTCCTTGTGCGCGATGTTCCAGTCTCCGCACAGGATGACGCGCCGGCCACAGGCGGCGAGTTTTTCCAGGTGGGCGAAGAAGTGTTCCATGAACACATATTTGGCCGCCTGGCGATGGTCGCCGCTGGAGCCTGACGGGAGGTAGACAGAGATGACGGACAGTGTGTCGTAGACCAGCTCCAGATAGCGGCCCTCGGCATCGATCTGCGGCACACCAAGGCCTACGATGACCTGTTGCGGCTGCTGGCGGGCATAGATGCCCACGCCGCTGTAGCCCTTTTTCTCGGCATAGTGGAAGTAACCGTAATAGCCTTCAGGGTTCAGCATCGCTTCGGTCAGATTGTCTGCCTGTGCCTTGAGTTCCTGCATGCAGACAAAATCCGCATTTTGCAGCGGCATCCAGGTCAGGAAGCCTTTGTTGACGGCGGAGCGGATGCCATTGAGGTTGGCGGAAATGACTCGGAGCATGTTGATGAATGGGTTTGGAACGCGGATTATGGATCGTAACCCATGTTTTTCAGGAAATGTTCCAGCCTGGCTCGCCCGGGAGGCGGGCCAGGCTGGCCCGGCGCAAGCCAGGCCTACGAGGGGGCGGCTGCCGCGCCTGGATCAGTTCTTCTTGCGCAGCGCGTCCACGCTCCAGGGGCCGGGGCCGGCGAAGAAGATATAGAAGAACACAAAGCAGAACAGCACGGCGGTTTCACCGCCGTTGAGGATGGGCAGCAGCAGGCTGCCCTTGGCGGCCACGTGTCCAATGAAATAGGCCGCGGCGGTGAAGCCTGAGGCGATAAAGGCGGAAATGCGGGTGAACAGGCCGATAATGAGCAGGGCACCGAAAACCAGCTCTATGATTGCCGCCACGCCATACAGCGATGCCAGTTGCAGGCCATCGAACATGGCAATGTGCGGCGTGCCGAAGAGCTTGGCTGTGCCGTGAACAAAGAGCAGGTAACCGCTGACGATGCGCAAGACGCTGAGTATGCGCGGTGTCCAGATTGTGCAAGCGTTCGTGTCCATGCGTGATCCCCATGAAGTTGATCGATGCGATCCAATGCTGCATCGCCAGCCAAGTGTAGTGTAAGCAGTATGGAAAATACAGCAATTCGGCCCCTGTGCCGTCGAGCAAGGCAAACTGGCAACACTTTTTGGGGCCGGGCTGTACCGGATGTCCACAGTTCGGGGCATGATGCAGAGGAAGGGGCCCTCATGTTCGCGCTGGCGCCTGGCCTCGTCTTTGCCGGCGCCTTCGGGGTGCGGACTCGCCGGCTGTGCATACGGGCTGGCGCGCATATGCGGGTAAAATGGCTGCCTTGCCACCCATCCCGACACCCACCGAACGACAACATGAGCGATTCTTCCAACCGCACGCAGTTCGTGCGCTTTTCCCTTGAGCAGGGCGTCCTGCGTTTTGGCAGCTTCAAGGTCAAGTCTGGCCGCATGAGCCCTTATTTCTTCAATGCCGGCCTGTTCAATACGGGCGGCTCAGTAGGGCGGCTGGCGGGTTTCTATGCCCAGGCGCTGGTGGATGCGGGCTTGCAGTTTGATATGCTGTTCGGACCGGCCTACAAAGGCATTCCTCTGGCCGCCACCACGGCTGTGGCGCTGGCTTCGCATCCAGGCATGAACGGGCGTGACGTGCCATTTGCCTTCAACCGCAAGGAAGCCAAGGACCACGGTGAAGGCGGCACCCTGGTGGGCGCGCCGCTGCAAGGACGGGTGGTCATCATCGATGACGTGATCACTGCGGGAACGTCCGTGCGGGAATCCGTCGAGCTGATCCGGCAGGCCGGCGCGCAGCCCGCTGCCGTGCTGATCGCGCTGGATCGCATGGAGCGCGCGGGGGCGGACGATGCGCTCTCGGTGCATTCCGCCGTGCAGGATGTTGCCGCCACTTATGGCATTCCTGTGGTCAGCATTGCTTCGCTCAACGATATCATGGCGCTGCTCAAGGATGATGCCGCGCTGGCGGAGCATCGCGAGTCCGTTGCCGCCTATCGCGCGAAATACGGAGTCAGTTGAGGGTTGCTGGCTCCGCTGCAGGCCGGATGCCGGCCAGGCGGAAGAGAAAAACGCCGGCGCAAGCCGGCGTTTTCATGGGCGGAATGGCGGAATGACCTGAACTCAGCCCAGCTTCTGCCTGAGCAGATCGTTGACCTGTTGCGGGTTGGCCTTGCCCTTGGCTGCTTTCATGACCTGACCCACCAGCGAGTTGAAGGCTTTCTGCTTGCCTGCCCGGTATTCCTCGACCGCAGCCGGATTAGCGGCCAGCACCTCGTCGATCATGGCGCCGATGGCGCCTGTGTCGCTGATCTGTTTCAGGCCGCGTGCTTCGATAATGGCGTCGGCGTCGCCGCCCTGTTCGCCGGACCACATGGCGGCGAACACTTCGCGGGCAATCTTGTTGGAAATTGTGCCGTCGATAATGCGCGCGATCAGGCTGGCCAGGGCCGTCGGCTTGACCGGGCATGCTCCGATTTCGCGTTCCTCGCGGTTCAGTGCGGCGGATACCTCGCCCAGCACCCAGTTGGCAGCCAGTTTTGCCTGACCGTTGGGCAGGGCGGCGGCCGTACGCTCGAAATAGTCGGAGGTGTCGCGATCCATGGTGAGCTGGGCGGCGTCGTAGGCGGTCAGGCCGAGCGCCTGCTCGAAACGTTCGCGCTTGTGGCGCGGCAGCTCGGGCATGGCGGCGCGAACCTGTTCGATCCATTCGGGCGCAATGACCAGCGGAGGCAGGTCGGGGTCGGGGAAGTAGCGGTAATCGTGAGCGTCTTCCTTGCTGCGCATGCTGCGGGTTTCGTCGCGGTCGGCGTCGTACAGCCGGGTTTCCTGGACTACTGTGCCGCCATCCTCGATGAGCTCGATCTGGCGGCGCGCCTCGAACAGGATGGCGCGCTCCAGGAAGCGGAAGGAATTGACGTTCTTGATTTCGCTGCGCGTGCCGAATTCCTTCTGGCCTTTGGGGCGCACGGATACGTTGGCGTCGCAGCGGAAGGAGCCTTCCTGCATGTTGCCGTCGCAGATGCCCAGCCAGACCACCAGGCTGTGCAGCGCCCGGGCATAGGCCACGGCCTCGGCCGCCGAGCGCATTTCGGGCTCGGAGACGATTTCCAGCAGCGGCGTGCCTGCGCGGTTGAGGTCGATGCCGGTGGATGATTCACCATGCGGGCCGGTGAAATCCTCATGCAGCGACTTGCCTGCGTCTTCCTCGAGGTGGGCGCGGGTCAGATTGACGGTTTTTTCCACCCCGTCAACGAAAAAGGAGATGCTGCCGCCCTGCACAACCGGTATCTCGTACTGGCTGATCTGGTAGTTCTTCGGCAGGTCGGGGTAGAAGTAGTTCTTGCGCGCAAAGATGGACAGCGGCGCGACGTGGGCCCCCACGGCCAGCCCGAACTGAATGGCGCGTTCGACCGCGCCCTTGTTCAGCACGGGCAGGCTGCCGGGCAGCGCCATGTCGACCTCGTTGGCCTGGGTGTTGGGCTCGGCGCCGAAGCGTGTGCTGCTGTCAGAGAAGATCTTGGATTGCGTGGAAAGCTGGGTGTGAGTTTCCAGCCCGATGACGATTTCCCATTCCATTATGCGAGTTCCGGTTTGCGTTGGTGCCAGTCGGTGGCTTGCTGGAAGCGGTCGGCCAGCGCCAGCAGGCGGCCTTCGCTGAAGTAGTTGCCGATGATCTGCAGGCCGACCGGCAGCGGCTTGCCCGATCCGCCGAAGCCGCAGGGAACGGACATGGCTGGCAGGCCGGCCAGGCTGACACCCAGCGTATAGATATCGGCCAGCCAGTCGGCCACGGGATCTTCCCGGTTGTCGCCGATGCGCTTGGCAACCGTGGGCGTGACCGGCCCCATGATGACATCGCACTGGCCGGCAAAGGCCTGCTGGAAATCGTTGACGATCATGCGCCGCACGCGCTGGGCCTGCAGGTAGTAGGCGTCGTAGTAACCGTGGGACAGTACATAAGTGCCTACCATGATGCGGCGCAGCACCTCAGGGCCGAAACCCTCGGTGCGCGAGCGGCTCGTCATCTCGCCCAGGTCGCTGTACTGCTGGGCGCGGTGGCCATAGCGCACGCCGTCGTAGCGCGACAGGTTGCTGGATGCCTCGGCCGGAGCGATGACGTAATAGGTGGGGATGGCCAGCTCGGTGCGGGGCAGCGAGATGGCGACGCGTTCTGCGCCCAGTGATTCGAAGGTGGCCAGCGCGGCCTCGACTGCGGTTGCGACATCGGGAGCAAGGCCCGCGCCGAAGAATTCGCCAGGTACGCCGATGCGCAGGCCTTTCAGGGGCTGGCTGCCGGCCGCGTCGAATTCGCGGGCGGCCGAGACGAACTGGGCATGGATGCGCCCGGGTTCGTTTTTCTGGCCGTCGCAGGCTTCGAGGCTGGTTGCATCGCGCGGATCAAAACCGCTCATGGGGTCGAGCAGCTCGAGCAGATCGCGCGCATGGCGCGCAATGGGGCCTGCCTGGTCGAGGCTGGAGCCATAGGCGATCATGCCATAGCGCGAGACCGTCCCGTAGGTCGGCTTGATGCCGCTGACGCCGCACAGGGCGGAAGGCTGGCGCACCGATCCGCCGGTATCGGTGCCTGTGGCGCCCATCGCCAGGCCCGCCGCGACGGCGGCTGCCGATCCGCCCGAGGATCCGCCCGGCACCGCATCCGGATCCCAGGGGTTGCGGGCGGGCCCGAAGGCGGAGTTTTCATTGCCCGAGCCCATGGCGAACTCGTCGCAATTGAGCTTGCCCAGGGAGACCGCGCCGGCGTTTTGCAGGCGGCTGACCACGGTGGCGTCGAACGGACTCTTGTATTGCGCCAGCATCTTGCTGGCCGCGGTGGTGCGCCAGCCTTGCGTGACGAAGAGGTCTTTGTGGGCGATGGGAACGCCGGCCAGGGCGGGCGCTTGCGCACCCTGCTCCAGCAGGCGATCGGCCGCGTCGGCCTCGGCCAGGGTCAGGTCGGCATCGATATGCAGGAATGCGTTCAGGTCGGCGCGGGCATGCGCCGCCTCGAGCGCGCTGGTTGCCAGTTCCCGGGCGCTTACGCGCCGGGCGCGCAGGGCCTCGCGCAGAGAGGCGATACTGTCAAATTCGTTATGCAGGGGCATGCTGGGGATCGCTTATTCGATAACCGTGGGAACCAGGAAAAGGCTGTCGTGGCGGGCAGGTGAGTTGGCCATCAGGGCCTTGCGCTCGGCCTCGGTATGCGTGGGCCAGGCCACATCGGGTCGCAGGCGCAGATGGATGTCCTGGTGCGCCGACAGAGGATGGGCCATGGGCTCGATGCCGGAGGTGTCCACGGCCTGGAGCTGCGCGATGAGATCCAGTATGCCGTTCAGTTCATGTTGCGCCCGGGCGCTTTGCTCGGGCGAAAGTTCGATGCGGGCGAGCCGCGCGATGCGGTTCACATCATGCTCGGTGATAGACATGGCTTTTCGAGATGAAGTATGAGGTTGGGCGGCAGTGCGGCAAGCATGCGCTGCGCGAGGCGGGAAGCGCCGTTACATAAAATAATATGCTGCTTTTTGCGCTAATCAAGAGCCAATTATAAGTTATCATTGCTGGTTTAATTCGTCGGCCAAATTTTGGCGCCCATGTTGCGCTGGTCGGCTGCCTGCGCTGACGAATTTCCTCTTTACCTTTTATTACTGAGCGCCCATGTTCGGATTCCTTCGTAGCTACTTTTCCACCGACATGGCGATCGACCTCGGAACCGCCAATACCCTCATTTACGTTCGCGGCAAGGGTATCGTGCTGGATGAACCGTCTGTCGTCGCCATTCGCCACGACGGCGGCCCGAGCGGCAAGAAAATCATCCAGGCAGTAGGGCGCGAAGCCAAGCAGATGCTTGGGCGGGTTCCGGGCAATATCGAGGCCATCCGGCCGATGAAGGACGGCGTCATTGCCGACTTCACCGTGACCGAGCAGATGCTCAAGCAGTTCATCCGCATGGTGCATCCGCGCAGCATGTTCGCGCCCAGCCCGCGCATCATCGTGTGCGTGCCCTGCGGCTCCACGCAGGTCGAGCGTCGCGCCATCCGCGAATCGGCCCTGGGCGCTGGCGCGAGCCAGGTCTATCTGATCGAGGAGCCGATGGCGGCCGCCATCGGCGCCGGGCTGGCCGTGTCCGACGCCAGCGGTTCCATGGTGGTGGATATCGGCGGCGGCACGACCGAGGTCGCGATCATTTCCCTGGGCGGCATGGTGTACAAGGGTTCGGTACGCGTCGGCGGCGACAAGTTCGACGAAGCCATCATCAACTATATCCGCCGCAACTACGGCATGCTGATCGGCGAGCCCACCGCGGAACTGATCAAGAAGGAAATCGGCTCGGCCTTTCCGGGTTCGGAGATCCGCGAAATCGAGGTCAAGGGCCGCAATCTCTCGGAAGGCGTGCCGCGCAGTTTCACGGTTTCGTCCAACGAGATTCTCGAGTCGCTCACCGATCCGCTCAACCAGATCGTATCCGCCGTCAAGACGGCGCTGGAACAGACGCCGCCCGAGCTTGGCGCCGACATTACCGACAAGGGCATTGCCCTGACGGGCGGCGGCGCGCTGCTGCATGATCTCGACCGTCTCCTGCAGGAAGAAACCGGGCTGCCGGTCGTGGTGGCCGAAGATCCCCTCACTTGCGTGGTGCGGGGCTGCGGCGAGGCGCTCGAGCATCTGGAGCGTCTGGGCACAGTGTTCATTTACGACTGATTCTGCATTGCCGAGCCTCGCGAGCGGGGTATTTAACGGAACGTTGCTCCTTCCATGCAAGAAACCGGCACGATAAGGCTGTTCAAGCGCGGTCCAACCGCCGAATTGAGGCTGTTTGTGCTCGCTTTGCTGGCCGTGGCGCTGCTGGTCGTGGACGGGCGCTGGAGCGTGCTGCAGCCGGCGCGCCAGGCGCTCTCGGTCGCGCTATACCCATTTCAGCGTCTCATGCTGGCCCCGCGCGATGCCGTCGAGCACTTCAACGACTGGAAAGATGCGGCCTCGCTGGCGCGCAGCGAAAAAGAAGCCTTGCAGCGCCAGCGCATCGAGCTGGCCCAGATATCCACACATGCCGCCCAGCTGGCGACCGAGAACGAACAGCTGCGCCGCCTGCTTCGGGTGGCCGACGAGGTCACACAGCCTTCCGTGGCGGTCGAGGTGCTCTACGAGCCGCCCAATGCCTTTTCGCACCACCTGATATTCAACAAGGGCTCGTCCAGCGGTATCAAGCCGGGCATGCCGCTCATCGACGAAGGCGGCATAGTCGGCCAGATCGTGCGTGTCACCCCTTTCACCTCGGAAGCCGCGCTGCTGACCGACGACAAGGTGTCCATACCTGTTCAGGTGCTGCGCAACGGCCTGAGGCTGATCGCTTTCGGCGGCAATGTGTCGGGCAAGGTCGAGGTGCGCTACCTGACCGCGAATGTCGATCTGGTGCCCGGCGACACACTGATCACCAGCGGGATAGGGGGGCTGTTCCCGGCAGGTCTTTCGGTGGCGACCGTGGACAGTGTCGCGCGCGATCCGGCAACCGGCTTCGCGCTGGCCGAGGCCACGCCGCTCTCGCACCCTGAGCGCCACCGGCACTTTCTGGTACTGTTGGTGGATGTGTCTACGCAGGATCTCCACCAGGAGGGGCTGAGCCATGTTGCGCAAGATGGACAATAGCACCCGGGCCCCGGCTACCCGGCGCACCGCGTCTTCGCTCAGCTCGCTTGAGCCGATCGACGCATCGCCATTCAAGCGCCCCTCCAGCGGCCTGTTCATATGGTTCACCATTGTCCTCACCTGGCTGATTTCGCTGCTGCCCTGGCGTCTGTGGCAGCCCGCGCCTGACCTGTTGCTGCTGGTCATTGCCTTCTGGTGCCTGAATGAACCGCAGCGGGTTTCCATGGTGACGGCATTCATATTCGGCCTGCTCATGGATGTGCATGACAGCACATTGCTGGGCGGCCATGCATTGGTCTATACCCTGGCCGCATATGGCGCAGTGGCGCTGCAGCCCCGGCTGCGGCATTTCAATTCCGTCATCCAGGCCATTCACATGCTGCCTGTGTTCGTGCTGGCCGACTCCATCGGGCGCCTGCTGTATGCCTGGACGGCAGGCGAATGGGCTGGATGGCAGTGGCTCTGGTCGCCCGTGTTCATGGCCGTGCTCTGGCCGCTGGTCGACATCCTGCTGCATATGCCGCAGCGCAGGCTGGACGATGGCGATGCCGGCGCCGTATAGCGCCGACGGATACTGACTGGCCGGCGCATGTTCGAATTCAAGAAAACCACTCATCACCAGAAGCGGCGAATGCTGATCCGCACGCTGGTGGCGGCGGTGTTCGTTGTGCTGTGTTTCATGGGTCTGGCTGGCCGCCTCTGGTATCTGCAGGTGATTCGCTACGAAGGCCTGGCTGCGCGTGCGGATCGCAATCGCATAGCCGTGGTGCCCATACCCCCGCGCCGGGGTGAGATCCTGGACCGCAACGGCGTGGTGCTGGCGCGCAATTTTCGCGACTATACCCTGTCGGTTGTGCCCGCCAATGTATCGCGCAATATGGACGAAATGCTGGACGACCTGGGCCAGCTCGTCTATCTGAGCGGGGGAGACCGGCGCCGCTTCCTTCAGAACGTGCAGCAGAGCGGCCGCTACACATCCATCCTGCTGCGCAACAACCTGAATGATACCGAGGCGTCCTGGTTTGCCGCGCATTCCTACAAGTTCCCTGGCGTGGAGCTGAGCGCCCGCTGGGTGCGGGAATATCCGCAGGGAGAGTCTGCCGCGCATGTGCTGGGCTATGTAGGCCGCATTTCAGAATCCGACCAGGAGATGCTCGAGAAAACGGACCAGGAAGGCAACTATCGGGGGACTTCCGTCATTGGCAAGAAGGGCATAGAGAAAACCTGGGAGAAGGCGCTGCATGGCCGCACCGGTATCGAAGAAGTCGAGGTTACAGCGACGGGACGGCCAGTACGCACGCTGAACCGGGTCGATCCGGTGCCCGGCTCGGATTTGCACCTGTCCATTGACATCGGGCTGCAGAAGGTGGCCGAAGCGCAGTTCCAAGGTCGGCGGGGAGCGCTTGTCGCCATCGAGCCCAAGACTGGGGATGTGCTGGCTTTTGTGTCGGCGCCATCCTTCGATCCCAATCTGTTCATAGACGGCATTGATGTCGAGAACTGGCGCAAGCTGAACGAATCGCCGGATCATCCCCTGATCAACCGGCCCCTGTACGGCACCTACCCCATCGGCTCCACCTACAAGCCATTTGTCGCGCTGGCGGCGCTGGAGATGGGCGTGCGCTCGGCCACAGAACGTATCCCCGATCCGGGGTTTTTCGAGCTCGGAGGGCAGAAGTTCCGCAATGCCGGGGGGGCCGTATATGGCCCGACGGATATGCATCGCGCCATTGTCAAGTCATCGGACACTTATTTCTATTCTCTGGGCCCCGAGATAGGCGTCAATGCGCTGCACGACTTCAGCGCTCAGTTCGGCTTCGGGCAACTGACAGGCATTGACCTGGATGGCGAACGCCGGGGCGTGCTGCCTTCGACCGAATGGAAGCGCAAAGCCTACAAGAAGCCGGAGCAGCAGCGCTGGTATGCGGGGGAGACGGTATCGGTGGCGGTGGGTCAGGGGTATAACGCATTCACCCTGCTGCAGCTGGCACAGGCCACTGCCGTGCTGGCCAACAACGGCGCCTATATGAAACCCCATCTGGTCAGCATGATAGAGAACCCGTGCACCGGCTTTGTCGAGCGGACGGTGACCAAGCCCTCGCATACGATCAAGCTCAAGCCCGAAAACCTGGCTGTGGTGCGCGAGGCCATGGCGGATGTGCTGCGCTCGGGCACGGCCCGCAAGGCGTTCCTGGGGGCGAAATACCAGGCCGCGGGCAAGACCGGAACCGCCCAGGTCTTCAGCCTTCGGGGCGCCAAGTACCGCGCCTCGGAGGTGGACGAGCGTCTGCGGGATCATGCGCTCTTCATGGCTTATGCTCCGGTGGACAATCCCCAGATCGCCGTGGCGCTGATTGTCGAGAATGGCGGCTGGGGCGCAACCGTGGCGGCGCCGGTCGCTCGCACTGTTTTTGATTACTGGCTGGACCCTGCGCGCGAACACAAGACTCTGCAGGCGGAAGAGGGAAAAGGCCTGGAAGACCACGTCCCACCGAACATTGCGCCGCAGGCCAACCAGCCTGCTGAGCCGACACCCGGACGGCATGTGCTCGCACAGCAGGCAGGAGGAGGCCAATGAAGCGCATCATGTACTGGCTTGCCAGGGCGGTTACGGCATTCGACCCGCCGCTGATGGCGCTGCTGGTCATCATGGCCCTGCTGGGCCTGACGATCATGCACTCGGCCGTGGGCGGCACGGACTGGCGCTTTGCGGACCAGTCGCGCAATTTTCTCATCGCGTTCATGGTCATGTGGGCTGTGGCCATGACGCCGCCGCCGGCGCTCATGCGGCTGGCGCCCTATTTCTATGCCCTGGGCGTTCTGCTGCTGCTGGGGGTGGAGTTCTTTGGCGAGACCAGCAAGGGCGCTACGCGCTGGCTGGATCTGGGTGTTGTTCGCATCCAGCCGTCGGAAATGCTCAAGATCGCCGCTCCCATGATGCTCGCCTGGTATTTTCACCGGAACCAGGGCAGGCTCAGGGTGCTGGACTTTCTCGTGGCGGGGCTGTTGCTGGCGGTGCCGTTCGCGCTGATCGTGCTGCAGCCCGACCTGGGCACGGCCCTGCTGGTATTCGCGACCGGTTTCTTCGTCATTTATTTTGGCGGGCTGTCTTTCAAGCTGCTGGCCCCCATTGCCCTGGCCATCGTGGTCGGGCTAGGCACGCTGGTCTACTACGAGCATGACATCTGCCAGCCCGAGGTCGACTGGGTGGTGCTGCACGACTACCAGAAGTATCGCGTATGCACCTTGCTCGATCCGAGCACTGATCCGCTGGGCAAGGGTTTTCATACCATACAGTCGATGATAGCGGTCGGCTCGGGCGGGATCTACGGCAAAGGCTACATGAAAGGAACCCAGACGCATCTGGATTTCATTCCTGAGCGGACGACCGACTTCATATTCGCGGTATATGCGGAGGAGTTCGGCCTGTATGGCAGCATCATGATGCTCGCGCTGTATCTGCTGCTTATCGCCAGGGGGCTGACTATTGCCCTGCGCGCGCACACCCAGTTCGGCCGCTTGCTCGCCGGCGCGATGGCCATGATGTTCTTCGCCTACGTGTTTGTGAACGTAGGCATGGTGACAGGCATCCTGCCCGTGGTCGGCGTGCCGCTGCCGTTCATGAGCTATGGGGGAACAGCGTTGATGACGCTGGGCATAGCCAGCGGCCTGCTCATGAGCATAGCCCGCTACAGGCCGGTGCGTCACTGAGCGGCTTCGGCTGCAAGGGAAGGGCGGCATTGCCGCCCGCATGCCGGCGCGGCGGGCGTTCAGACCAGGGACTCGGCGGGGAACAGGCCGTCCAGCAGCTTGCGCACGGGCGCAGGCAGGGCAGTATCACCCAGCGCCTCGATCGGCACCCATGACTGCCTGGTTCCTGGCGACATCACCATCAGCGCATCCTCGCTATGCAGGTACCACGGCTCGATATGCAGCTTGAAGTGAGTGAATACATGGGTCATGGATGCCATGCGGCACGGCGCGGCGTGGCCAAAGCCCATGGTGCCGCAGTCGGCCTTCAGCGCCGCATCGTCGTCATAGCGGGGCAGGCTCCATAGCCCTCCCCAAATGCCTGGCGAGCGCTGCTGCTCCAGCAGGATGCGGCCCTGGTGGTTGAGAATCAGCATCGCGCAGTGCCGCTCGGGTGTCGCTTTTTTGGGGCGCGGCGTGGGCAGGGTGTTCTGGCAGTCATTCAGGCAGGCATGGCAGCCTTCGCGCAGCGGGCATAGATTGCAGCTAGGGCGGCTGCGGGTACAGCACTGCGACCCCAGATCCATCAGCCCCTGTGTATAAGCGGCCATGTCCAGATCAGCCGGCGCCGCTGCGACCATGGCATGGGCCTTGTCCCACAGCGCCTGTTCCACGGCGCGCTCCGAAGTAGGGCCGGCAATGCCGAAACATCGCGTGAATACGCGTTTGACGTTGCCATCCATGATGGGGCTGCGTTCGCCATAGGCGAAAGCGGCGATGGCTGCGGCAGTGGAGCGCCCGATCCCTGGAAGCGTTGCGATTTCATCCGCCGTGCGTGGAAACCGGCCGCCCCATTCGGCGCATACCGCCTGGGCGCATCGGTGCAGGTTGCGCGCACGGGCGTAGTAGCCCAGGCCCGCCCAATAAGGCATGACTTCGTCCTGCGTTGCCCGAGCCAGTGACTGAATATCGGGAAACCGGCCCAGGAAACGGGCGTAGTAGCCGATGACTGTGGCTACCTGCGTTTGCTGCAGCATGATTTCGGACAGCCAGATGCGGTAGGGATCGCGTGTACCCTGCCACGGCAGGTGTTTGCGCCCGAATTCCCGCTGCCACTGGACGATGGCCTGCGCGAATTCCGGCGCGGGCACGCTACAGGCAGAAGATATGTCTGCCGATGCATGTAAGGATGCGGGCCGCAGCGCGCGGGCGGCGGGCTGCCGTGTGGTGCTCGAAGACATCAGATACGGGTGTTGCGTGTCACCGACCAGCGCGCCGCCAGGGCCGCCAGGATGGCGATGACGATGGTTGAAAGCAGCAGGCTCACGCCATCGGGCAGGTGCAGCACGAGCTGGGTGCCATAGCTTTGCGCCAGTCGGGCCAGGGCTGCGTTGAGCGGCTGCAGGGCGATGGCTGACAGCCCGACAGCGATGCCGCTGGCCACCACACCGGTGAGCGCGCCCAGGTAGAGGAAGGGGCGGCGAACAAAGGATTCGGTCGCACCCACCAGGCGCGCCACGCCGATTTCCTCGCGCTGCGCCAGCGCCTGCATGCGCACGGTGTTGAACACGGTTGCCAGCACAACCAGCGCCACCACGCCGGCCAGGATCGCCAGGCCGATGCGGCCGAATCGCAGGATGGCTTCCAGGCGCTTGACCCAGTCGCTGTCCAGCTGCACGGTGTCTATTTCATCCAGCGTGCGCCACTGCGCCGCGAGGCTGGACGCTTGCCCGGAGCCCTGCAGCGTGTCGGCAAGCGTCACAATGATGGCATCGGGGAGCGGGTTGCCGGGCAGGACTGCAAGCGCTTCCCCCCATGAGGGGTTTTCCTTGAGCTTGCCCAGCGCCTGTTCTCGCGTGACGACGATCGCCTGGCTGATGTCTTCTCCATGCTCGCGCTCAAGCTTGTCGGCAAGCTTCCCCGCCACATCGGGTCCGGCCGACGGCTTCAGGAAGAGCGTGATTTCGGGCGATACCGGCAGATCACGCGCCACGGGCTGTATCGATACCAGGACCGAAGCGGCCAGGATGGGGATGACAAGCGCCAGGCTGACGACCAGGATGTTCGACAGCGATGAGAAAGGCTGGACGGCCAGCCGGCGCAGGGCTACCTTGAGGGCGTAGCGGTGTTGGCGCAGCCAGCGGTTCATGCAACCCCCTGTATGTCGGAGAAGCGGCCGCCGTCTATGCGCAGCGTGCGCATGGCGTAGGACGCCATCAGCGCCTTGTCGTGCGAGGCAATGAGCGTGGTCACGCCGACGCGGTTGAAATCGCGGAATACCTCCATGATGCGCCGCCCGCTGTCCTGGTCGAGGTTGGCGGTGGGTTCGTCGGCGATCAGTATGGTCGGGCGGTTGACAATGGCGCGCGCGATGGCCAAGCGCTGCTGCTCTCCGCCAGACATTTCGACCGGGTTCAGGTCTTCCTTGCCGGCCAGGCCGACTTTCTCCATGGCTGCGCGCGCGCGATTGCCCGCCTGCCGCGCGCCCAGCCCCATGACATCGAGCGGAAGCATGACATTATCCATAGCGTTGCGGTCATAAAGCAGGTGAGTGTCCTGCAGGATGACGCCGACCGCGCGCCGCAGATACGGGCGGGCGCGCGCGGGCATGCGATCTATGCGATGGCCGTTGACATGCACCGAGCCCCGACTGGGCGGCTCGAGCCCGCCGATCAGCTTGAGCAGCGTGGACTTGCCCGCCCCCGAGGGGCCGGAGACGAAGACGAACTCTCCCGGCTCGACCCTGAAATTGATGTCGGCCAGGATATTTCGCCCGCGCCCATACGATTTGAATACGTGCTGGAATTCGATCATGATGCGAAAAATTATGAAGCCCTAATGATAAACGGCCCGCAAGGGATATCCCTCATGTTTTTAATGTTTTCCAGCGGATACGATGCAAGTCGAAATATTCAGTATTGAATGTTGCAATGCCGCATCATACTTATTATGTAGAGGGTCACTATGAAGTTCATGAAAGCAGCGGTTATCGGCGTCTCTTTGTTTGCATTGGGCGGCGCCGCCCAGGCAGGCGAGACTTTTGACGCGGTCAAGAAGAAAGGCTTTGTCCAGTGTGGCGTCAATACAGGCTTGCCGGGCTTTTCCATCGCTGACAGCAAAGGTGTATGGTCAGGCATCGACATTGACATTTGCCGCGGCATCGCCGCAATGGTGTTTGGCGATGCATCCAAGTTCAAGGCCACCCCATTGACGACCCAGCAGCGCTTTACCGCGCTGCAGTCCGGCGAAATCGATGTGCTGACGCGCAACACCACCGCCACCATGACGCGGGACACCACGCTGGGCCTCATGAGCACTGGCGTGAATTACTATGACAGCCAGGGCATCATGGTGAACAAGAACCTGGGCGTCAAGAGCGCCACGGAGCTGGGCGGCGCAGCCGTCTGCGTGCAGCCTGGCACGACGACAGAGCTGAACCTGGCCGACTGGTTCCGCACGCGCAATCTTGATTTCAAGCCTGTGGTGATCAACAGCCCCGACGAGGCGATGCGCTCTTATGTCGCCGGCCGCTGCGATGCGTTCACCACCGACAAGTCGCAGCTGGCGACCATGCGCTCCACGCTGGCCAACCCGGACGACAACGTCATCCTGCCTGAAAACTTCTCCAAGGAGCCCCTGGGCCCCATGGTTCGGCAGGGCGATGACCAGTGGTTCACGGCTGTGCGCTGGGTCCTGAACACCATGCTCGAGGCGGAAGAGTACGGCATCACATCCAAGAATGTGGACGAGATGCTCAAGAGCCCGAATCCCAACATCCAGCGCATCCTGGGCGTGACAGGCGAAATGGGCAAGGGCCTGGGCCTGGATGCGAAATGGGGCTACAACATCATCAAGCAAGTGGGCAATTACGGCGAATCGTTCGAGCGTAATATAGGCCAGGGTTCGGCAATGAAACTGGAGCGCGGCCTGAACGCCCAGTGGCAGGACGGCGGCCTGATGTACGGCTGGCCGGTTCGCTGATCGGCAGCATCGTTGCAATACACCGGGCCTTGCGGCCCGGTGTGGCTTCCGGGTACCCTCGCGGGTACAGAGTTTCATTTACCTGGCAAGCATACTTATGGCGACTAATGCATCTCCGCCTCGCCCCAAACGGCGTCTGTCCTGGAACGATCCCGGGGTACGCTCATTCATCTATCAAGTGCTGATACTGGGCATCGTAGGCTTTATTGTCTGGTACCTGGTATCGAACACGCTGCACAATCTGGCGGTACGCAATATTTCCACCGGGTTTGGCTTCCTTGACAGGGAGGCTGGCTTCGCCATCGGCGAATCCATGATCGACTACACACCGGCCGACACATATGGCCGGGCTATCTGGGTAGGTATCCTCAATACTCTCCGGGTTTCCGTCATCGGCATCATCTGCGCGACCGTCCTCGGCACGCTGCTGGGCATCGCCCGCCTCTCGAAGAACTGGCTGGTATCCAAGGTCGCCAGCGCCTACATCGAGGTGATGCGCAATATCCCGCTGCTGCTGCAGCTTTTCTTCTGGTATGCGGTCATTACCGAGGTCGCTCCCGGCCCCAGGCAGGCGCTGCACCCTATGGCGGGCGTGTTCATTTCCAACCGCGGGCTCAAGCTGCCCAGTCTGGCGGGGGACGGCATGGACTGGGTCATGGGCGGCCTGCTGGTGGCGATCATCGCCATCGTGCTGGCCGGACACTGGGCCCGCAAGCGGCAGGAAGCCACTGGTCGAATCTTCCCGCTGGGCCGCGTGGCAGTGGGGCTGATCATTCTGTGTCCCGTGCTCGCATGGCTGATCAGCGGCGCCTCGCTGGCGCTCGATATGCCGGAACTCAAGGGGTTCAACTTTGTGGGCGGCATCACGCTTTCCCCTGAATTCGCAGCGCTGCTGGCAGGCCTGGTCATATACACCTCGGCATTCGTGGCCGAGGTGGTACGGTCGGGCATCATGGCCGTCAGCCAGGGCCAGTGGGAAGCGGCCGGTTCGCTGGGTCTGAAGCGGTCCCGCGTGCTGCGGCTGGTCATCCTGCCGCAGGCCCTGCGGGTTATCGTGCCGCCCATGACCAGCCAGTATCTGAACCTGACCAAGAACAGCTCGCTTGCGGTCGCCATCGGCTACCCCGACATTGTGTCAGTGGTCAACACGACGCTGAACCAGACGGGCCAGGCTATCGAGGGCATTCTCATCATCATGGCGGCCTACCTTACCGTGAGCCTGTCGATTTCCATTTTCATGAATTGGTATAACAAGCGCATTGCGCTGGTGGAGCGCTGATGGCTGCCAATCTCTCCCCGACGCTTCCCGACGATGGTCCGCCGCGCCACAGTGTGGGGCTGATCGGCTGGCTGCGCCGCAGCCTGTTTTCCTCGCCGCTGAACAGCCTGCTGACCGTGCTGGTGGCATGGCTGCTGCTGATGGCCATCCCCGCCATGATCGAATGGCTGTTCGTGCGCGCGAACTTCAGCGCCACCACGGCGGCCGAGTGCAGGGCTTCGGGCGGGGCCTGCTGGGCTTTTATCGCCGAGAAGCACCGTCTAATCCTGTTCGGGGTATATCCCTACGACGAACAATGGCGGCCCCTGCTGGCCAGCGTGGTGCTGGTGGCTGTCATCGTCTGCAGTTGCCTGCGCAGGTTCTGGAAGCCCTGGCTGGGCCTGCTGTGGGCGGCTGCCCTGACCGTTGTGGCCATTCTGATGTGGGGCGGGATCTTCGGCCTGCAGTACGTCGAGAATGATCGCTGGGGCGGCCTGCCGCTTACGCTGATTCTTGCGACCTTCGGCATTGCCTTCGCGTTCCCCTTCGGCCTCATGCTGGCTTTGGGCCGGCGCTCGCACATGCCCGCGGTAAAGGCGATATGCGTGGTGTACATTGAACTGATCCGCGGCGTGCCGCTGATCAGCCTGCTGTTCATGTCATCGGTGATGCTGCCGCTTTTTCTGCCGGAAGGCTTTTCCATAGACAAGCTGTTGCGCGCCCAGATCGCCATCATCATGTTCACTGCCGCATATATTGCCGAGACAGTGCGCGGCGGCCTGCAGGCCATCCCCAAGGGGCAGTATGAAGGCGCCGATTCCCTGGGGCTGAGCTATTGGCAGCAGATGCGCAAGATCATCCTGCCCCAGGCGCTCAAGGTCGTGATTCCTCCCCTGGTGGGTATCTTCATCTCACTGTTCAAGGATACTTCGCTGGTGGTCATCATCGGCATTTTCGACCTGACGCAGGCGGCCAAGACCGCCGTGGCGGATGCGGCATGGCGCGGTTTCAGCACCGAGGCCTACCTGTTCATCGGCGTCATTTATTTCATTTTCTGCTATTCGATATCCCGTTACAGCCAGCACCTGGAGCGGCATCTGCAGACGGGCTATCAGCGCTGACCGGCTTGTACGGCAAGGAGTATTCATATGGCCGAGGCCATTATCCGCATGGAAAATGTCAACAAGTGGTATGGGCAGTTCCATGTACTGCGCAATATCAATCTTGATGTGTCGCTGGGCGAGCGCATCGTGGTCTGCGGCCCTTCGGGCTCGGGCAAATCCACCATGATCCGCTGCATCAATCGGCTCGAAGAGCATCAGCAGGGCAGGATCATTGTCGATGGTACGGAACTGACCGATGATCTCAAGCAGATCGAGGCGATACGCCGCGATGTCGGCATGGTGTTCCAGCACTTCAACCTGTTTCCCCACCTGACCGTGCTTGAGAACCTGACGCTGGGGCCCGTGTGGGTGCTCAAGCGCCCCAAGGCTGAGGCTGAGGCAGACGCGATGAAATATCTCGAGCGTGTGCGCATCAAGGAGCAGGCGCTCAAGTATCCCGGCCAGCTGTCTGGCGGGCAGCAGCAGCGGGTGGCGATTGCGCGCTCGCTGTGTATGAGCCCGAAGATCATGCTGTTCGATGAGCCCACGTCGGCGCTGGACCCGGAAATGGTCAAGGAGGTGCTCGACGTCATGGTCGGCCTGGCCGAGGAAAGCCACATGACCATGCTGTGCGTGACCCATGAAATGGGGTTTGCGCGCAAGGTGGCAGACCGTGTCATCTTCATGGACCAAGGGGAAATCATCGAGGAAAATACCCCTGATGAGTTCTTTGACAACCCCCAAAGCGATCGCACCAAGCTTTTCCTGAGCCAGATTCTGCACTGACGGCGCGAGCATGCCCGAAGGTTGCATGCCGCGAGCTGGATGCAGCCGGAGCCGGCACGGCTGCGTTGCACGCGGCGCGGATAGCATCGCCGGCTATTTTTAAATATGAGAAGGTACTTATCATGATCACCCGATTCAAGCCTCTGGCCGCCCTGGCGGCATTGGCTGCCTGCGTCGTCCTGCCCATGTCGGCATCCGCGCAGTCCGCGTCCGACTATCCGTCCAAGCCTATCCAGTTCATCGTCCCCTATGCTGCGGGCGGCCCGCTCGATGGCGTGGCCCGTCTGCTCGCCGAGAAAGTGCAGGGTGATCTTGGCTCTATTGTGGTGGAGAACAAGCCGGGCGCGGGGGGCAATATCGGCGCGGCCTATGTCGCCAAGACCGCGCCTGACGGCTACACGCTGATGATGGGCGCGGTCGCGATCAATGCCATCAACCCGTGGCTGTACGAAAAGCTGCCTTTTGATCCCGTCAAGAGCTTCGCGCCCATTACCCTGGTCGCCTCAGTGCCGAACGTGCTGATCGTCAACAAGGATTTTGCGGCCAAGAATGGCATAGACAGCGTGCAGAAGCTCGTGGACTACGCCAAGGCCCATGACGGCCAGCTGAATTTCGCTTCCGGCGGCAACGGCAGCGCGGGCCACCTTGCAGGCGAACTGCTGAACGTACGCAAGGGCATCAAGTCGGTTCACGTGCCCTATGCGGGCGCCGCGCCTGCCAAGCTTGCGCTGCTGGCAGGTCAGGTGGACTTCATGTTCGACAACCTGGCTTCCGCATCTTCGCTCATCAATGACAAGAAGGTGACCGCGCTTGCGGTAACCACAACAGACCGTTCGACGATCTATCCCGATCTGCCGACCATGCAGCAGGCTGGCGTGCAGAATTTCGACCTCGGCACCTGGTTCGGCGTGTTCGCCACCGGCGGTACGCCGCAGCCCATCATAGACAAGCTGAACGCCGCATACTCGAAGGCGCTCAGGGATCCGGATGTGCGCAAGAACCTGCTGACCATGGGTTCCACCGCTGAGCCGACCTCGCCGCAGGCATTTGCCGAGCTGGTCAAACACGATCTTGCAAAATACAAGGAAGTGGTGGCGGCTTCCGGCGCCAAGCTGTTCTAGGCGTACACGCTGCCAGGCTCGTGGGGTTATCACCAATGAAATGGTCAAAAACCGTCAAAACCATGCCATCGGAATAAAAATGTAACACCCGGGCCGCTGCGCAGTTGCTAGCATGAGCCTTCGGCAGACTCCCGTCTGCCTCGTATGTCTACAAGGAGAATTACATGAAAGTATCCATGCGAGCAGGTCGCATCGCCACAGGCATTGGCGCTATCGCTCTGATGGCTGGCTGCGCGAACATGAACGAAATGGGCACTGGCGGCAAGACGGCCGTCGGCGCCGGGGCGGGAGCCGCAATAGGCGCCGGGCTGGGGGCGCTGGTTGGCGACAGCAGCAAGGCAGCCGCGATCGGCGCCGGCATTGGTGCGGTGGCGGGCGGCATCGTCGGCTACAACTGGAAGGGCATCAAGAAGGATGTGGAACAGTCTGGCGCCAGCAGCCTGGGCATAGATGTCACCGAGATGCCGGATGGCACCCTGCGCGTCAACATCCCCAGCAATGTTTCTTTTGACACAGGCAAGTACGATCTCAAGCCGGCCCTGCTGCCAGTGCTTGACAGTGTGGCCAATGCTCTGTCGCAGCACCCGGAGCTGCGTGCCAAGTCCATTGGCCATACCGACAGCACAGGCTCTGATGCGATCAACCAGCCGCTGTCGGTGAATCGTGCAACCGCGGTCACCAATTATCTGTCGCAGCGTGGCGTTGCGGCGGCCCGACTGTCCGCCGAGGGCAGGGGCTCGGCCAACCCCATCGGCGACAACGCTACTGCGGCTGGCCGTGCGATGAACCGCCGCGTCGAACTGTATCTGTACGCTGTGCAGCAATAAACCTGGCTTTCCGCGCCGCGCAGGAAGCGGCGATCGCTGGCTGCGCCCCAAGTTCCGGGGCCTGCCCAGCCCTTGCGGTTCCCACGAAAAACTATTCCATCCCTGCGTGGCGGCGCATGCCGCGCAGGGATTTTTCGTATCCTGGCGCCATCGAAGGCTGGGCGGGCGGATTCGGGCGAGCGCCGGATTGGCGGCCGTCCGCCATGCCTGGATCGCAATGCCGCTGTCAGCGGCGCCGGAGCTTGTTCCGGAACGATTGCATCAGGCTCAATACCGTATCTTCGATCAGTGCGCGATCCCCAGGGCTCAGGGCGAAAAGCTCATCGGGAGGAATACGGGGGAAGGGCCAGGAATAGCTCTGGCCGGGTGCGGACGATGGCTCGCTGATCTTGTATGCACAGGAAGGAATTTCCTGTTCCATGGGGCCTGCGCCCGTGGCCAGCCAGGCGGCGCTGACCTGCAGGATATCCGCCAGGCGAAAGACTTCCTTGGCAGTCTTGCGGCTGGCGCTTTCATAATTGGAGATTGCCCCTTGCGAAAGCCCACAAGAACGAGCCAGCTCTGACTGGGTGAGCCCGCGCAGCTGGCGGGCATGTCGAAGACGATCAGAAAAGGTTTTCACGTTCGTGATTGAACAGCGAGATTCAACCACATTGGTAATATATGCATTGCAAACGTGATGTTTTATTGTAAACTGAAGTAAATAAATAAATCATAAAGAAACTGAATGGGCCAGGACATGTCCAAGGGCCGGTTTTTGTCTACACGCGATGAGGTTTGCTTGAAATCACCCCGCCTCTTTCACTCCAGGTCGTCTCCGCCGGCGGTCATCCTGTTTTCACCCTCCAGCTCGATGCAGTCCGGCCCGGCGAACGGGCCCCGGCTGGCGGAGCTCGAAGCCCACGGGCTGACGGTTTCGCGGTGCACCGACATGCCTCAGCTCTATGCTGTGGCACGCCAGGCTATGGAAAACGACAGGGTTTGCGCTGTGCTGCTTGCCTCGGGGCACTCTGAAAACTGCATCGTTGCCGCGCAGCTGCGGGCGCTTTACCCTTCACTGGGCGTGGTTGCCATCACGCCATCCAGCATGGAAACCATGTGGCTGCAGGCGCTGCAGAGCGGTGTCGATCACATCTGCCCGGCGTCGGCTCCGTCGCAGCTCCTGGTCGCAATACTGTTCCGCTTGCTGTGGCGGCTGGATGTTACCGCCGCAAGCGCGGCCGCCTCCGGCCGCGCTGTATGGTCGCTGGCGGAGCATGGCTGGATACTGGCCAGCCCCGAGGGGCAACGCATCCCCCTGACCACGGGCGAACGCGCCTTCCTGATGGCGCTGATCGCTGCGCCCAACCAGCGCGCTCCGCATGCCGAGCTGATCAAGGCTGTCAACGAGGCATATGCCCTGGAGTCTGCTGCGGCGCTGCAAAGCCGCATCAGCGTGCTGGTCAGCCGTTTGCGGCGCAAATGCGCAGAGCATGGTGTCGGTCTGCCGTTGAAGTCGGTTCACAACTGGGGCTATATGTTCACGGGGGCGCTGTAGCCGGCTGGATTCGGGCGCCCGTCATGCGTTCAGCCACCCGCAGCGTAGCGGCCTATGGCCAGATCGTCGCTGCGTATGGCGGTAGGCTTGCCGGAGACCAGATCAGCCAGCAGCTGGCCGCTGCCGCAGGACATGGTCCAGCCCAGCGTGCCATGGCCGGTGTTCAGGTACAGGCGCGGTACGGATGTCGCGCCGATGATCGGCGTGCTGTCGGGGGTTTTCGGCCGCAGCCCAGTCCAGAAGCTGACCTCGCCGGGCTGGCGGCCGCCGGGGAAAAGATCGTCCAGCACGGTTTCCAGTGTGGCCTGGCGCCGGGGATCCAGGCGTTTGTCGAAGCCCTTGATTTCGGCCATGCCGCCAACGCGAATGCGATTCTCAAACCGTGTCACCGCGATCTTGTAGCTTTCATCCAGCAAGGTGGATACCGGTGCGCGATCCTGGTCCCCTACGGGAACCGTGATGGAATAGCCTTTCATGGGGTAGACCGGCAGGCGCAGGTGCGGTTGCAGCAGCCTGGTCGACCAGGCGCCCAGCGCGACAACATACGCATCGGCAGTAAGCGTTTCGCCGTTGCAGACTACCCCGCTGACGCCAGCGCTGTCGGCATGCAGGCTGTCTATGGTGACGCCGTAGCGGAACCTGACGCCCATGCTTTCCGTCAGGGCGGCCAGGCGCGTGGTGAACAGGTGGCAGTCCCCCGTTTCGTCGTCGGGCAGGTGCAGCCCGCCCGACAGCTTGTGCCGCGAGCTGGCCAGGCCGGGTTCCACATTTACCAGCTCTTCGCGCGACAGAAGGCGATATGCAACACCCGCGTCGCGCAGCACATCGATGTCTTTGTCGACATGATCGAGCTGCTGCTGGGTGCGGAATACCTGCAGCGTGCCGCGCTGGCGCCCTTCGTATTCGATGTCGGTTTCCTGTTTCAGCGCGGCCAGACAGTCGCGGCTGTATTCCGACATGCGGATCATGCGTTCCTTGTTGACGGCATAGCGGCGAGCGTCGCAATTGCGCCACATCTGGAACATCCACCAGAGCTGGAAGAGCGTGCCATCGGGTCGGATCGACAGGGGAGGATGCTTGGCGAACATCCATTTGATGGCCTTGAGCGGCACGCCCGGCGCGGCCCAGGGCGAGGAATAGCCGAACGATATCTGGCCGGCGTTGGCAAAGCTGGTTTCGCGCGCCGGGCCTTGCAGGCATTCAAGCACAGTGACTTCATGCCCGGCCTTTGCCAGATAATAGGCGCTGCTCACCCCTATGACGCCTGCCCCCAGAACAATGACTTTCATCTTGCCATATCCCTCTATTTTTATGGGATGATATGCCAATTTCACAAGAAAATTTTCATGAAAAAACTAGGTTTTTAGAAAATTTACCTGCAATGACGCTGCAATGTGGGTGAGGCCGGGATGCTGCTGTATTGGTGGGCGACTGCCCCCTGCACAGCGTTCTTGCCCCATGTTCGTGCGGATAGTTCGATACACTTGCTACCCTGGGGCGCGGCCTTGGGTCATGGAGGTTTTGCCTTGCGCATACAACGCAGCCCGGTTGCTACCCTGGACAAGCTCGACCGGCATATTCTCGATCTGCTCCAGCGCGACGGTCGCATGTCCATGACGGATCTTGCCGAGGCGGTGGGGCTTACCGTCACCCCCTGCATAGAGCGTGTGCGGCGGCTGGAACGCGAAGGCGTCATTACTGGCTATCATGCCCGCGTGGCGCCGGGCCCGCTGGATGCCGGGTTGCTGGTATTCGTCGAGGTGTCCATTTCCAGCAAATCGGAGCGCAGCTTTGAGGATTTCCGGCGCGAGGTGCTGTGCATTCCGCACGTACAGGAATGCCACCTGGTGTCCGGCGACTTCGACTACATGATCAAGGCCCGCATCAAGGAGATTGGACAGTATCGTACGCTGCTGGGGGACATCCTGCTGCGGCTCCCCGGCGTGACCCAGACCAAGAGCTGCATCGTGATGGAGGAGATCAAGGAAACACATTACATCCCCGCGCTCAAATAGGGCGAGGGATGCGGCGCTCAGCCGGCTTCGGCGGCCGATGCCTTCCGGCCTGGCGATATGCGCAGGAACACCATGTTGTCGCGATGCATCAGCTCCGGATCGGACATGCTGCCCAGTATGCCGGCGATCTCGCTGCTGGGGTGGCGCATGATGCGGCGCGTGTCGCTGGCAGAGTAATTGATGAGCCCGCGGCCATATTCGACGCCGTCGGGGCCGACGCAGGCAACCACGTCGCCGCGCTCGAACTCGCCCTCGACAGCCGTCACGCCCACGGCCAGCAGGCTTTTGTGGCCTTGCGTCAGCGCTTTCACCGCGCCCGCATCCAGCACCACCTTGCCGCGCATGCGCAGGTGATTGACCAGCCAGCGCTGGCGTGCGGAGCGCACGGGCAGCAGCGCGCGCAGCTCTGTGCCGATGGCTTCACCCGCGGCCAGGCGCAGCAGCACCCGGGGTTCACGCCCCGAGGCGATGATGGTGTTGCCGCCGCTGTTGGCTGCACGCTTGGCGGCCAGGATCTTGGTCAGCATGCCGCCGGTTCCGACATTGCTGCCCGATCCTCCCGCCATGGCTTCCAGGGCGGGATCCCCGGCCTGCGCGGTGGACACAAACCGGGCATTGGGATGCTTGCGCGGGTCCGCGTCGTACAGGCCGGCCTGGTCGGTGAGGATAATGAGCGTCTCGGCCTCGATCAGATTGGTGACCAGCGCACCCAGGGTGTCGTTGTCGCCCAGGCGGATTTCGTCGGTCACGACAGTGTCATTCTCGTTGACGATGGGCACCACGCCCAGCCCGAGCAGCGTGTACAGGGTGCTGCGGGCATTCAGGTAGCGTCGGCGGTCTGACAGGTCTTCGTGGGTCAGCAGGATCTGCGCCGTACGGATGCCGTGGCGGGCAAAGGCGGCCTCATAGGCCTGCGCCAGGCCCATCTGCCCCACCGCTGCGGCGGCCTGCAGTTCATGCATGGCGTTGGGCCGCCGGGGCCAGCCCAGCCTGGCCATGCCTTCGGCGATCGCGCCGGACGACACCAGCACCATCTGCTTGCCCTGGGCATGCAGCTCCGCTATCTGGGCGGCCCACTCGTCGACCGCCGTCATGTCTACGCCCTTGCCTTCGTTGGTGACAAGTGACGATCCTACTTTGACGACCAGCCGCCTGGCCCTGGATACGGCGGACGGCATATTGGTGGAAGCAACCATGGGGGCGAAATGCGAACGAAACGGTGGAAATCTGAAAAAGGACGGAGCCAGGCCAGGCCTTATTCCGGCGTGGAGCGGGTGGCGTCAAAGCGCGGATCTTCGGCGACGTATGTGCCTTCCGCAATGTCCTGTGCCTGGTTTGCCTGGGCGCGCTCAGCATCCAGCCATTCCTGCAGCTTGAGCGTGAGCTCCTGCGTGCCTTCCCCCGTAAGGGCCGATATGGCGAACACAGGGCCATCCCAGCCCAGCTCATTGATCAGGCGTTGCCTGACCGCGTCGGGCTCCTGGACCATGTCGAGCTTGTTCAGCACCAGCCAGCGCGGCTTTTCGTAGAGCCCTGTGTCGTAGCGGCGCAGCTCTTCCACGATGGCACGGGCGTCATGAACGGCCTGTCCAATGGCGTCGCTGTCGGGATCAGGGGACGAGACATCGACCAGATGCAGCAGCACGCGAGTGCGCGACAGATGGCGCAGGAACAGGTGCCCGAGACCGGCGCCTTCCGATGCGCCTTCGATCAGGCCGGGGATGTCGGCAATGACAAAGCTGTGGGAAGCGGATGTGCGGACAACGCCCAGGTTGGGGTGCAGCGTGGTGAAGGGGTAGTCGGCGACCTTGGGGCGAGCGTTGGAAACCTTGCTGATCAGCGTGGACTTGCCTGCGTTGGGCAGGCCCAGCAGGCCAACATCTGCAAGCACCTTGAGCTCCAGGCGCAGCTTGCGCTGTTCCCCTTCCTTGCCGTACGTGAACTGCCGGGGGGCGCGGTTCGTGCTGGACTTGAAATGGAGGTTGCCCAGCCCGCCTTCGCCACCGGCAGCCAGCGTGACTTTCTGATTATGGCGATCCAGGTCGAAGAGCTGTTCGCCGGTTTCGGCGTCGAAAATGGTCGTGCCGACAGGCACCCTGAGCGTGATATCGGGCGCGCCTGCGCCGTACTGGTCCGAGCCGCGACCGTTTTCGCCGTTCTTGGCGCGGTGCAGCCGGGAAAAGCGGAAGTCCACCAGCGTATTGATATTGCGGTCTGCCACGGCATAGATGCTGCCGCCACGGCCGCCGTCGCCGCCGTCCGGCCCGCCCTTGGGTATGAATTTCTCGCGGCGAAAGCTCGACGCGCCATTGCCGCCTTTGCCCGCAATGACTTCGATGGTTGCTTCGTCTACGAATTTCATGAGTATCTGGCAAAAATGGCCGGCATGTGCATGGCGCCGCCTGGCCTGTGGCGCCGGCCAGCAATGAGCGAGCCCGGCGAGAGCCTGCGAGACGGGTTGCGCGAACGCCAGCCGGCAGGCCTGTGTAAAGTGTTTATTCTAAAGCAAAAAGCCCCGCCGAGTGATCGGCGGGGCTTTTTGCTTGTGGGGTCGCCGGATGATTACTCGGCCGCCACCACCGATACGGTGCGCTTGTTCAGCGCGCCCTTGATGCTGAACTTTACCGTGCCATCGACCAGCGAGAACAGGGTGTGATCCTTGCCCATGCCGACGTTGGTGCCGGCATGGAACTGCGTGCCGCGCTGGCGAACGATGATGGAACCAGCCGAGATGTGCTGGCCGCCGAACGTCTTGACGCCCAGTCGTTTCGATTCTGAGTCGCGGCCGTTCCGCGTCGAGCCGCCGCCTTTTTTCTGTGCCATGTTTAGCTCCTGCTATGCAAAACCGTTAGTCGTGATCAGGCCGTGATGGCGTCGATACGGACTTCGGTGTAGTTTTGACGATGGCCCTGGCGCTTCTGGTAATGCTTGCGACGGCGCATCTTGAAAATCTTGACCTTGTCGTGACGGCCTTGCGCAAGAACGGTTGCCTTGACCACGGCGCCGGAGACCAAAGGCGAACCGACCTGGATCTGTTCACCTTCGCCAACCGACAACACCTGGTCGAGCGTGATTTCTTGCCCAATGTCAGCCGGTATCTGTTCTATCTTCAGTTTTTGACCTGCGGCAACGCGATACTGCTTGCCACCGGTTTTTATGACCGCGTACATGTGGGGGATTCCTAAAAATGAAAAACCTTGGCCGAAATGCCAAGCTCATGATTCTACTGCGGTTTTGAGCCAGAGGTCAAGCAGGCCTGGCTTTGGGCCGTGAAGGCAGTGGGCGATCCGCACGCGGGTGCTGCTCGATGAGCGCCTGCCGGGCATTGCCGCGCTCCGGCGTGCCATCCCTGGCGCCTCACAGGGAGGAGGCCGGCGATGGCCGTCCCGCGCCGGCCTTGTCAGGAGCGATAGTCGGCGTTGATGCTGACGTACTCGTGAGAAAAATCGCAGGTATAGACGGTCTCGCTGGCGTCGCCCCTGCCCAGGGCGATGCGCACGAGAATTTCAGGCTCTTTCATGACACGCTGGCCGTCTTCCTCGCGGTATGCGGGATGACGCTCGCCCTGGCTGGCAACCAGCACATCGCCCAGCCAGAGCCTGGTGTTGCTCACGTCCAGGTCGTCGATGCCGGCGTAGCCGACCGCGCACAGGATGCGGCCCAGGTTGGGGTCCGAGGCAAAGAAGGCCGTCTTTACCAGTGGCGACTGCGCCACGGAATAAGCGACCTTCAAGGCTTCTTCCGCGTCCAGCGCCTGTTCTACCTGCACGGTGATGAACTTGGTGGCGCCTTCGGCGTCGCGCACGATTTTCTGGGCCAGTTCGCGCGCCGCTTCGGTCAGCGCCTTGAACAGCTGGGGGTACAGCGGGTCGGCAACGGATTCGACCCGCACGCCGCTGCGGCCAGTGGCGATGATGATGAAGGAGTCGTTGGTGGATGTGTCGCCGTCCACGGTGATGCGGTTGAATGACTGGTCGGCGATGGCGCGTGCCATGTCTTTGAGCAGCGGCGGGGCGATGCCGGCGTCGGTCGCCAGGAAGCCCAGCATGGTGGCCATGTTGGGGCGTATCATGCCCGCGCCCTTGCTGATGCCGGTAATGGCGACAGGGGTGTCGCCCAGCCGGATGCTGCGCGACACAATCTTGGGCTGGGTGTCCGTCGTCATGATGCTGTGCGCGGCGTCGAACCAGTTGATCTCTGCCAGGCCGGCGACGGCAGCGGGCAGGGCGGCAACCAGGCGGTCGACCGGCAGCGGCTCGAGGATGACGCCCGTGGAAAATGGCAGCACCTGCTGCGGCTTGATGCCCAGTTCGCAGGCCAGTGCCTCGCAGGTGTCCCGGGCAGCCTTCAGGCCGCCTTCGCCGGTGCCCGCATTGGCATTGCCGGTATTGATGACCAGCGCCTCGATGTCCAGGCCGCCGGCCAGATGCGCTTCGCAAACCTGCACCGGCGCAGCGCGAAAACGGTTGCGGGTGAAGACGCCCGCGACACTGCTGCCTGCCGCCAGGCGGAACACCGTCAGATCCTTTCTGCCCGCCTTGCGGACGCCCGCTTCGGCGATGCCGATCTGGACGCCGGAAATGGGCAGGATGTCGGACTGCGGCGGGATGGTCAGGTTGACGGCCATGATGCGATTCGAAGCAAGAGTGAAGAAAGCACCCATTCTATCGCAGCAAGGCCCCGGCGGGAGGCGCCATCCTGTTCGCCGCGGCCGGCATGGCGACGGAGGGATTCTGCCGCTGCGCCGGCACCGTGCCGGCCGCGATGCGGGCTTCAGGGAAAAGCCCCGCGCCAGCCTGCCCGGCTATTGCAGCCGCGCGGGCTGCGCGGCGGACAGCCGGCGCAGCAGCTTGAGCTCGCCCAGGGCTTCGAACAGCGCGTCGCGGCTTTGCTCGGACAGCCCGCTGAACATGGACTGTATCCATTGCTCATGTTCCTTGGCCATGCGCGTGAACGTGCGCTTGCCCTTGGTCGTAAGCTTGATCACGGAGCTGCGGCGATCTGAGGCATCGCGGGTGCGCTGCACCATGCCTTCTTTCTCGAGCTGATCGGTAATGCCGGTGATGTTGCCGTTGGTCACCATCATGTGGCGCGACAGCTCGCTCATCTTCATGCCTTCGGGGCTGCGCAACAGTTGCGCCATCAGGTCGAAGCGTGGCAGTGTTGTGTCGTATTCGGTGCGCAGTCTGCTGCGTATCTCGCTTTCGATCAGGTTGCAGCAGGTGAGCATGCGCAGCCACAGGCGCAGGTCCTGGTGGTCTTCGGGCACCGTGCGGCTTTCCAGGTCCGGTACTTCGGGTAACGCGGAGAGGGAAGAAGGATCGCTCATTGCGGGGTATCTGTCAGGATGAAGGCTCATATAGTTTAATCTTCAATCACATAAGTGGGAAACCGGCACCTGCGCACACAACGCGCGGCAGCGAATGAGGAGGTGCCGTGCCGACACATCCTGAGCATAATAGTGCGGCCAATTCAAGCGCCTGTCCTTGATCTATGCATAATTCAGCCATCAATAATCGTTGAAAGAAGGAGACATTTGATAATGTTCAAAAACTGCTTTGCCAGTAGCTACGCCGATGCGCGTATCCGGTTTCTCGAGGCGGCCCGGCAGCAAGGCTGCGCGATTCGTTCGTTCGTGAATGATGCGCACAAAGGCGTGGCGGGCGAGGATCTGGCCATGGACGTGGCATGGTACGGTGACGCCAATGCGCAGGCGATGCTGGTGCTTACATCGGCCATGCATGGCGAAGAGGGGTTTTGCGGCTCGGGCTGCCAGGTGGCGCTGCTGTGCGACCAGCCATTGCTGGACCGGGCCCGCGCCGCCGGCGTGGGCCTCATGTTGATACACGCGGTCAACCCCTACGGCTTTTCATGGGGGCATCGCACCAACGAAGACAATATCGACCTGAACCGGAATTTCTGCGATTTCACTCGCCCGCTGCGCGAGAACCGGCATTATCGGACGTTGCATCCTCTGCTTGTGCCGGATGTCTGGCCCCCGGCCGAGGATAACCAGGCCGCGATCCAGGCTTTCATCGAGCGGGAAGGCATGCAGGCCTATAAGGAAGGCATGATGGCTGGCCAGCACGATGAGCCGGAAGGCCTGTTCTATGGCGGCCGCGCCCCGGCCTGGAGCAACCGCACGCTGCGCGCCATTTTCCGCGAGTACGGACAGGGACGCCAGCGCATAGCCTGGATCGACTATCACACTGGCCTGGGGCCATGTGGCCATGCAGAGAAAATCTTTGTTCAGGCCGACGAGGCTGCCTTGGCGCGTGCCCGAGCCTGGTGGGGCGCCGACGTGACCTCGGTGCTGGACCCTTCGTCCAGCACTGTCGATATCGCGGGCACGGGCACACAGGCCATGCTGGAAGAATGCGCCCAGGTGCCTGAACTGACATTCATGGCCATGGAGTATGGCACCCTGCCCATGGATGATGTGTTTCGCGCTCTTCGCGCCGACCGCTGGCTGGCGGCCCATCCCGAAGCGGATCCCGGCTTGCGGGCGGAACTGAAGGCGGCGCATCGAGCGGCCTTCTACATCGATACCGACGAATGGCGCGCAGCCGTGGCGGCGCAGTCCCGTGTCAGCCTGCTTCAGGCCGTGCTGGGGCTCGGGCGCGCGGCCTGACGCTCGTCGTCCGGACTGCCGCAATCGAAAAACTGCTTGCATGGGCAGTCTGCTGGCTATATAGTTGAAGCCTAAACTATATTGAGCAGGGAACGTTATGCTGTCGCAGATAGTGTTCCCGGGAGACAGTCATGAATATCGTGTGTATCGGAGGCGGGCCTGCCGGCCTGTATTTCGGTTTGCTGATGAAGCTTGCCGACCCTCACAGCCAGGTTACCGTGGTCGAGCGCAACAGGCCCTACGACACATTTGGCTGGGGCGTGGTGTTCTCTGATGCGACGCTGGAAAACCTCAGGCAGGCCGACCCGGTGTCGGCCGAGCGGATCATCGCCGCTTTCAATCACTGGGACGATATAGAGATCAATTTCCGCGGCCGCAGCATGCGCAGCGGCGGACACGGTTTCATCGGCATAGGCCGCAAGAAGCTGCTCAATATCCTGCAGGACCGCTGCAATGAGCTGGGCGTGAACCTCGTGTTCGAGACTGATGTTACCGACGACCAGGAGATAGCCGAAAAATACGAGGCGGATCTCCTGATTGCTTCGGATGGCCTGAACAGCCGGGTGCGCAAGCGCTACGAGTCCGTTTTCCAGCCGGATATCGATGTGCGCAACTGCCGATTCGTATGGCTGGGCACGGAAAAGACTTTCGATGCCTTTACCTTTGCCTTCGTGCAGACCGAGCATGGCTGGTTCCAGGCGCATGCGTACCAGTTCGAGCCTGGCATGTCCACCTTCATTGTCGAAACGCGCGACGAAACATGGCGGGACAGCGGCCTGGAGGACATGACTCAGGAGGAGGGCATTGCATACTGCGAAGAGCTGTTCGCCCCCTGGCTGGGCGGCAAGCCGCTGGTGTCCAATGCCAGCCACCTGCGGGGCTCGGCAATCTGGCAACGGTTTCCGCGCGTGATCTGCGATACATGGGTGCATTGGCAGGAATTGCCGCAGGGACGCCGCATACCGGTGGTACTGATGGGCGATGCCGCCCATACCGCGCATTTTTCGATAGGCTCGGGCACCAAGCTGGCGCTGGAAGATGCCATAGAGCTGCACAATTCCTTGCAGGCTCATCCCGGCGAGCTCGCCGAAGCCTTGCGGCATTACGAGCAGGTTCGCAGCCTCGAGGTGCTCAAGATCCAGAACGCCGCACGCAACTCGACCGAATGGTTTGAAAACGTGGCCCGGTATGCCGGCTTTGAGCCTGAGCAGTTTGCCTATTCCCTGCTGACGCGCTCGCAGCGCATCTCGCACGAAAATCTGCGCCTGCGCGATGAAGACTGGCTGCATGATTACGAGCAGTGGCTGGCGCGGCGGGCCGGTGTGCAGGAAAGCGCGCAGCATCCCGTGCCGCCGCCCATGCTGACGCCTTTCCGCGTGCGTGATGTGACGCTCAAGAACCGCATCCTTGTATCGCCCATGGCGATGTACTCCTGCGTCGATGGCGTGCCGGGGGATTTTCACCTGGTGCACCTGGGTGGGCGCGCCATGGGCGGCGCGGGCCTTGTCATGGTGGAAATGACCTGCCCTTCGCCTGACGCGCGCATCACGCCGGGATGTCCGGGCCTGTGGAATGACGAACAGATGCGCGCATTCGCCCGCATCGTGGATTTTGTCCATGCCAATACCGATGCAAAGATCGGCATGCAGCTTGGCCATGCCGGGCGCAAGGGCTCGACGCGGGTCAGCTGGGAAGGCGCCGACCTTCCGTTGCCCGAAGGAAACTGGCCGCTGCTGTCCGCCTCGCCGCTGCCTTATCTGGAGGGTATTTCCCAGGTTCCGCAGGAAATGACGCGGGCGCAGATGGATGCCGTGCGCGATGATTTCGTGGCTGCCACACGCCGCGCCGCGCAGGCTGGCTTCGACTGGCTGGAGCTGCATTGCGCGCATGGCTACTTGCTGTCGTGCTTCATTTCGCCGCTGACCAATCAGCGCAAGGACGAATATGGCGGCTCGCTCGAGAACCGCCTGCGCTATCCGTTGGAAGTCTTCAAGGCAATGCGTGCAGCATGGCCCCAGCGCTTGCCCATGTCGGTGCGCATTTCCGCGCACGATTGGGTCGAGGGCGGCATTGATGCCGATGATGCCGTGCAGATCGCTGCTGCCTTCAAGGAGGCCGGCGCGGATGTGGTGGACTGTTCTTCGGGCCAGGTAAGCAAGGACCAGCAGCCGGTGTATGGCCGGATGTACCAGACGCCTTTTGCCGACCGGGTGCGCAATGAGGCCGCGATTCCGACCATCGCCGTGGGGGCGATTTTCGAGGCCGATCATGTCAACAGCATTATTGCCTCGGGCCGCGCCGATCTATGTGCGCTTGCGCGCCCCCATCTTGCCGATGCCGCATGGACGCTGCGTGAATCGGCCCGCATCGGTTTTGGCGATATTGCCTGGCCGCGCCAGTACACGGCTGCCAAGCGGCAGCTTGAGACGAACTTTGAACGGGCGGCTGCCTACGCACAGCCGATAGGGAAATGAGCGCCGAGGCGGCTGCACCGGCCCATACCGTGTCTTCGTTGGCGGACAGGCATGCCCTGGTGACGGGCGGTTCGCGCGGGATAGGGCTGGCGATTGCAAGGCAGTTGCTGGACCTGGGGGCTCGCGTAACACTCATGGGCAGGGAAGAGGAAGCGCTGCGCGTGGCGGCGCGCCAGCTTGCGGGTGCGAAGGGCAGCGGGCCGGGCAATATCGCATGGGTGGCGGGCGACATTGCCAGTCATGATGACGTTCAGCGTGCGCTGGACCAGGCCCGCAAGGCACACGGGCCCGTGGACATCCTCATCAACAATGCCGGGCAGGCGGCGAGCCAGCGTTTCGACCGCCTGGACGAGGCGGGCTGGCAGCGCATGCTGGCTGTCAACCTGACAGGCACTTTTCACTGCATGCAGGCAGCCTTGCCCGACATGCGGCGCAATGGCTGGGGCCGTATCGTCAATGTCGCCAGCACCGCAGGGCTGAAAGGCTACGCCTATGTGAGCGCATACTGCGCCGCCAAGCATGGCGTCATAGGCTTGACGCGCGCTGTTGCGCTCGAGGTGGCGGGTCAGGGCGTCACGGTCAATGCGGTCTGCCCGGGCTATACCGAGACTGACATCGTGCGCGAGGCAGTGGCCAATATCAGCGCCAAGACGGGCGGCAGCGCGGAACAGGCGCTGGGCCAGCTGACCGCGCGCAATCCTCAGGGCCGGCTGGTGCAGCCGGAACAGGTAGCGCAGGCCGTGTCCTGGCTGTGCCTGCCCGGGGCGGATGCCGTCAATGGGCAGGCAATCGCAATCGATGGCGGGGAGCTGGCGGGCTGAGACGCAATTCCCGCATGTCAACCGGCAATTTCGTTTATGGAGCTTATCGATGAGTAATGCAGCACAGGCCATGGCGCATCACAAGAGGCCTTACGCCTCCTATCAGGCCAGCCATTTCCGCTGGGAGGTATCGGCGGACGGCAAAGTGGCGACCATCACGCTGAACCGGCCCGAGCGCAAGAATCCGCTCACGTTCGATTCTTACGCGGAGTTGCGCGATCTGTTCAGGGGGTTGTGCTACGCCACGGACATCAAGGCGGTGGTCGTGACAGGCGCGGGGGAGAATTTCTGCTCCGGGGGCGACGTGCACGAAATCATTGGCCCCCTGACGCAGATGAGCATGCCGCAACTGCTGGATTTCACTCGCATGACAGGCGATCTGGTCAAGGCCATGCGCGCCTGCCCACAGCCCATCATTTCCGCGGTCGATGGCATTTGTGCCGGCGCTGGGGCGATGGTTGCGCTTGCTTCAGACATGCGCATCGGCACAGCACGCGCGAAAACAGCATTCCTGTTCACACGGGTAGGGCTGGCAGGCGCCGACATGGGAGCCTGCTCGCTGCTGCCGCGCATGATAGGGCAAGGACGGGCATCGGAGCTGCTCTACACAGGTCGCTCCATGAGCGCCGATGAAGGCCTGGCATGGGGCTTTTTCAACAGCCTGCGCGAGCCTGGCGACCTGCTGGCGGGCGCGGCCGAGCTTGCTCGCCAGTTGGCCGATGGTCCCACTTTCGCTCACGGCATGACCAAGAAACTGCTGCATGAGGAATGGGACATGGGCGTGGACCAGGCGATCGAGGCGGAAGCCAACGCCCAGGCCATCTGCATGCAGACCCAGGATTTCCGGCGCGCATACGAGGCTTTTGCCGCGCGGCGCAAACCGGTCTTCGAAGGGAACTGACGCAGCATGGCTGGCGCTGCCGCATGCGCCGGCGAGACAGGAGGAGACAATGGAAAAATCCGCTTATACCGACACTTTCGCGCGCGACCATTTGCCGCCGCCGGAGGAATGGCCGGAACTGCTGCTTGAAGGCAACCCCGACGTCAGCTACCCCGCGCGGCTCAATTGCGCGGTGGCGCTGGTCGATGATCTTGTGCGCCAGGGCAAGGGCGGGCGCATCGCGCTGCGCTGGCAGGAAGACGGCAGCCAGCGCAGCATGTCATATGCGGAACTGATGGCCTTGACCAACCGCATTGCGCATGTGCTGGTCCATGACATGGGCCTGCAGCCCGGCAACCGCCTGCTGCTGCGCGGCCCGAACAACCTGATGATGGCTGCGTCATGGCTGGCCGCCATGAAAGCGGGGCTGGTCACGGTGCCAACCATGCCTTTGCTGAGGGCGGGTGAGCTGAAGAAAGCCATAGACAAGGCCAGGATCACCGCTGTGCTGTGTGACCGCAGGCTGGCCGATGAAGTCAGATTCTGCATGGACCCCGGCCACCCGTCTTATTGTTCGCAACTGACACAGGCCTGCTATTTTGGCGATGACGGCACAGACAGCCTTGAAACGCTCGCCGCAGGCAAGCCCGATACGTTCGACGCCGTCGACACCGCCGGCGATGATACCTGCCTGATTGCGTTTACGAGTGGCACCACGGGCAACCCCAAGGGCTGCATGCATTTCCACCGCGATGTGCTGGCCATGTGCGACACATTCTCGCGCCACATCCTGCGCATGCGGGAAGATGACATCGTGTGCGGCACGCCGCCTCTGGCATTCACTTTCGGCCTGGGCGGCCTGCTTTGCTTTCCGCTGCGCGTGGGCGCTTCCGTGGTGCTGGCTGAAAGGCTGACGCCGGACGGGCTGCTCGCGCTGGTCAGCGAATTCCGGGCGACCATGACATTTACCGCGCCGACCTTCTATCGCCAGATGGCGGATGCGGCGGGTAAATATGATCTGTCATCGCTGCGCTGCAGCGTCTCGGCGGGGGAGGCGCTGCCGGACGCCACGCGCCAGCTCTGGAAGCAGGCCACAGGCGTGGAGATGATAGACGGCATCGGCGGCACGGAGATGATACACGTATACGTATCCAGCCCTGCGGAAGAGGTGCGCGCCGGGGCGATCGGCCGGGCGGTGCCTGGGTATGTCGCGCGGGTGGTCGACGACAATCTGCAGCCGGTCGCGCCTGGCACGCCTGGCAGGCTGGCCGTGAAGGGGCCGACTGGCTGCCGCTACCTCGATGATGAGCGCCAGCGCCAGTTCGTGCAGCAGGGCTGGAACCTGCCTGGCGACACCTTCATCATGGACGAGGATGGCTACTTCTTCTATCAGGCGCGCAACGACGACATGATCGTCAGTGCCGGGTACAACATCGCGGGGCCCGAGGTGGAGGGGGCGTTGCTCACGCACGAAGCCGTTGCCGAATGCGGTGTGGTCGGCAAGCCTGACGAGCTGCGCGGCATGATCGTCAAGGCCTATGTTGTTCTCAGGGAAGGGTATACAGGCGATGAAGCCCTGGTAAAGGCGCTTCAGGATCATGTCAAGGCCGAGGTGGCTCCTTACAAGTATCCCCGAGACATCGAGTTTGTCGACAGCCTGCCCCGAACAGAGACAGGCAAGCTGCAGCGCTTCATGCTCCGGCAAATGGCGAAACAGTAAAAGGAACAGAGAAAGGCATGGAAATACTGCAACCCCCATACTGGCAGGAGCCGCGCGGCTATGCGAACGGCATGATGGCCGAACTGAAGGCAGGCAGCAGGCTGCTGTTCGTAGGCGGACAGATAGGCTGGAATGCACAGCAGCAGTTCGAGACGGATGACTTTGCGGAGCAGGTGGGCCAGACGCTTCGCAATATCATCGCTGTGCTCAAGGAGGGCGGCGCAGGCCCCGAGCACATTGCGCGCATGACCTGGTATGTCTGCGACAAGCAGGAATACCTGGCTGCGCTGCAGGATATAGGGCGTCACTATCGCGAGACCATAGGCCGGCATTACCCGGCGATGACCGCGATTGAAGTTGGCGCCCTGATCGAGGACAGGGCGCGGGTCGAGATCGAGGTGACCGCCGTCGTGCCGCCGGCAGCGTGATCCAGGCGGGCCGCCGGCGTGCGGCGGCTCCGGGCTCAGTGCTTGCCGAGTACAGCCCGGGCTGCTTCCAGCGTGGCGTCTATCACCGCATCGTCATGCGCGCCGGAGACGAATCCGGCCTCGAACGCGGATGGGGCGAAATATATGCCCCGGATCAGCATGCCGTGGAAGAACTTCTTGAAACGCTCCACGTCGCATTCCTGTACCTGCGTGAATGAGGCAGGCACGCCTTCCCTGAAATACAGGCCGAACATGCCGCCTATGGAATCGGTGGACATGCGCACGCCAGCTTCGCGTGCGCATGCGGCCAGCCCTTCCGCCAGCTTGCGGGTCTGTTCGCCGAGCCTGTCGTAGAAGCCAGGCTCGGCCAGCAGCTTGAGCGTCACCAGCCCTGCCGCGACAGCCACCGGGTTGCCCGAGAGCGTGCCCGCCTGATAGACGGGTCCCAGAGGCGCGATCTGCTCCATGATGTCGGCCCTGCCGCCGAAAGCGCCCACCGGCATGCCGCCGCCGATCACCTTGGCCAGTGTCGTGATGTCGGGTGTGATGCCTGTCAGGCCCTGCACGCCCTGGGGGCCGACGCGAAAGCCGGTCATCACCTCGTCGAAGATGAGCAGCGCGCCATGCCTGGTGCACTGTTCGCGCAGGCCTTCCAGAAAGCCGGGCGCCGGCTTGATCAGGTTCATGTTGCCGGCAACCGGCTCGACAATGACACAGGCGATATCGCCGCCATATTCGGCAAAGGCCGCCTCGACGGCAGGCAGGTTGTTGTAGTCCAGCACCAGGGTATGCTGGATGAATTCGGGCGGCACGCCTGCCGAAGTCGGGTTCCCGAACGTCAGCATGCCCGAACCCGCCTTGACCAGCAGGCTGTCAGCGTGGCCGTGGTAGCAGCCCTCGAACTTGATGATCTTGTTGCGGCCGGTAGCCCCGCGCGCCAGGCGGATTGCGGACATGGTCGCTTCGGTGCCCGAGCTGACCAGGCGCACTTTCTCTATCGACGGGATGCGGGCCACGATGGCTTCGGCAATCTCTATCTCGGCTTCGGTGGGCGCGCCGAATGACAGGCCGTCCGTGGCGGCCCGCTGGACGGCCTCGATGACTTCAGGGTGAGCGTGCCCGAGAATGGCCGGCCCCCACGAGCCGACATAATCGATATAGCGGGTATCGTCGGCGTCCCAGACATAAGGCCCCTGGGCTCGCTTGATGAAGCGCGGCGCGCCGCCCACCGAGCGGAAGGCGCGCACGGGCGAGTTGACGCCGCCAGGTATGGTCTGGCAGGCACGTTCAAATAGCTGGGCATTGCGGGACATGGCTTAAGCTCCATGGAAACGGATGGAAATGGACGAGGAAAGCATAACAGTTTGGCGGATTGCAGGCCGCAGGCATGGCGTGGATGCCGCCCCTACTGTGTCGGGGCAGGCATCCTGCGGGCGGGCCTTGCTGGACGCTGGCTGGCGTGGTCAGCTGAAGAGTGCCGCGCAGCGTTGCGCTTGCGCCCGGATATCCGCAGCGCCAAACAGACTGCTGATGACGGCGATGCTGTCCGCGCCTGCATGAATGACAGGCGCGGCATTGTCCGCGCCGATGCCGCCTATGGCCACGACAGCTGCGCGGGGGCGCTCGCGCGTGCTTTCCACAAGCATGCGGCCTTGTTCGATATCCTCAAGCGTGGCGTGTACCGCGTCGGGCTTCACGGATGAGGAGTACATCGCACCGAAAGCGACATAGTCTGCGCCCGCCTTGAGCGCCTGCGCCGCCAGAGCCGGCTGGTTGTAGCAAGAGCAGCCAATGATCTTGTCTTCCAGCGCGACACGTGCTTCGGCCAGGCTGCCGTCGTCGCGGCCCAGATGTGCGCCATCGGCGTCCACCAGCGCAGCGAGCCGCCAGTCGTCGTTGATGATGCTGACAACGCCCAGCGTGCGGCACAGGTCGACCACGGCGCGCGCCTGGGCAACGCGTTGCGCCGCAGCGACGGTCTTCCGGCGCCATTGCAGGGCGGTCATTCCCCCTGCGGCTGCCTGGGAAATGGCCTGCAGGAGCCTGTCGGTATCATCCCATTCTGGCGTGATGCCATAAAGGCCACGCGGAAATCGCAGCGAAGTAGTCATGGCTGGCAGCGGTTGATGATGCGTTGGCCCATGCCGGGCTGGAAATGATGCGCGGTGAAAGGCTCTGCCTGAGCGATGGCTGCTTCCACGGCCTCGGGGATGGCGCGGCCGCGAGCCAGTTCCACCGTGATGGCGCAGGTCAGCGGCCCGTCCGCATCCATCAGGCGCGAGGAAGGCGCCTGCCACGGAAAGTGGGCGGTTTCATTGCGCTGGCCCTGCAGCAGATAGCTGCCCTGGCCGGGACGCAGCGGCATGCCGGTGGTCAGCACCCAGTCCGCGCCGTATTCGAGCAGCGCCTGGATGGCGGCTTCGGCGCTGCCGCCCGGCAGCAGCCCTTGCGACTGCCACTGTTCCAGCAGCAGGTAGTCGATCACGACCAGATTCGCCTGCGGCAGCAGCAGCTCGAACAGGGCAAGCTGCAGGTCTTCGGTATCGCCATGCTCAAGCAGGGATTCGTCCGGCAGCCGGCCCAGGTGCAGAACCAGCGGCACCTGGTTGTAGTCGGCGGCGATCTGGGCGAGCACACTGACGGCCTCGGCGGTATACACTGCGCCCACCTTGATGGCTTGCACCGTCATATCTTCGAGCACGCAACGGGCCTGATCGTCGATGACCTCGGGCGGCACCGGCTGGATGCTCTCGACGACGGCGGTGTCACGCACCTGCAGGCCGGTCACCGTACCGAGGGCGTGGCAGCCCAGCCGGGCACAGGTAACCGTATCGGCGGGCAGGCTACTTGAGCCGCTGGGGTCGAATGGGCCGAAAATCAGGGCCAGGGGCGGATTGGCAACTTGCACTATGGGGTCTGTAAGAAAGAAATCGGCAACTTTTGGTTAACATTGGGGTATTGCTATTGGGTTTGGCACCCTTCGCCCCCATTCTAATGGAAGCGTCCGGGGTTCGCGGGAATCCGCCCCGGTCAAATAATTTTAGTGAGTATCAAAAACATGCGTACGTGGATGTGTCTGATCTGTGGTTGGATTTATGATGAAGAGGCGGGCTTGCCGGAAGAGGGCATACCTCCGGGTACGCGCTGGGAAGATGTTCCGCCGAACTGGGTGTGCCCCGAATGCGGCGCCCGCAAGGAAGACTTCGAGCTCATTGAGGTGTAAGCTGAATCCAGACGCTGTGTTCGGAAATCGCTCAACGTTCCAGGAGGACAGGCCATGACTTCAACGCCCAAGAATGCCGAGCCGCAAGTCACCGTCGACTTGTCCCGACAGTTTCTGCTGGCCATGCCGGGCCGGGTGTCAGGCGAGCTGGCCAACACCGTCATCTACGTCTGCGAACATACCGGCGATGGCGCGCTCGGGCTGGTCATCAACCGCCCCACAGACATCACCGTGGCAGACCTGCTCAAGCGCATAGATCTGGATCTTTCCCAGGATGCGGAAGGGGGGGATGCGCACGTGTTTTTCGGCGGACCGGTGCAGACCGACCGCGGCTTCGTGCTGCATGCGCCTGCCGGGGGCTACAGCTCCAGCATCAAGCTGGGCGATCTGGCCCTGACTACTTCGCGCGATGTGTTGCAGGATGTCGCCAACGGAAAGGGCCCCGCACGCCTGCTGATCACGCTGGGCTATGCCGGATGGGGCGCTGGCCAGCTGGAAAGCGAAATGTCGCAGAACGCCTGGATCAATGTGGACGCCAGTACTGATATTCTGTTCGAGACCCCTGCCGAAAACCGCTACCAGATGGCATTAGCCAAGCTTGGTATCGATCCGGTCATGCTCGCCGGTGAAGCAGGGCATGCCTGAACAGACACTGCTTGCCTTTGACTACGGCACCAGAAAGATCGGTGTTGCCGTTGGCAATACGCTTACACGCTATGCCCGTCCGCTCGAAATACTCGAGCCTGTGACGCGCGAGCGGCGTTTTGCCGAAATCAGCCGGCTGCTCAACGATTGGCAGCCGGACAAAGTCGTGGTCGGGCTGCCTCTGACGCTCGAAGGCGGCGAGCAGTATGCCAGCCTGCGATGCCGGCGTTTTGCCAACCAGTTGCGAGGCCGTTATGGCATCGAGGTCGAGCTGGTGGATGAGCGCGGCTCCAGCATGGAGGCCCAGGCCATGCTGGGCACGAATGCGGCGGACGATGCTGTGGCCGCCGCGGTAATCTTGCAGCGCTATCTTGATGGCCTGCCGCGCCAGGCGGGCTAAAGGGCCTTCCCGAAAAAAACGACAAGGTGACGATTTCTTGGCTCTTCTGCGCTTCCTGCCACGGTTTCTTCTCGTAGCGTTATTTGTGATTGCTGGCCTCGTCAGTGTTGTTGCCATTTTTCCCCTGGCCGGCACGCGCGTGCGCAACGCCATGACGCTGCGCTGGTCGCGTATGCTGATGGCCGTATGCGGCGTCAAGGTGCGGCTTCAGGGCACGCCCGTGATGAGCGGGCCGGTCATGTGGGTGGCCAACCATGTGTCCTGGGTCGATATTTTTGTGCTCAACAGTGTGCGCCCCACTGCTTTCGTCGCCAAGAGCGAGATCCGGAAATGGCCGCTGATCGGCTGGCTGGTGGCCGGCGCGGGCACGATATTCATCGAACGCGGCCGCCGCTATGCCGTTCGGGTGGTTGCCGAAGAGCTCGAACGGCGTTTCGAGCAGGGCGAGGTGGTCGGCCTGTTCCCCGAGGGCACGACGTCGGCGGGCCATGACGTTCAGCCTTTTCATTCAAGCCTGTTCGAGGCCGCCATACACGCCGGCGTGGACATCCAGCCGGTGGCCTTGCGCTTCAAGCATAGGGGCCGGCGCAGCGACTATCTGGCCTTCGTTGGCGAGCAGAACCTTATGCAGAATCTGTGGCGGCTGCTGGGCACCACGGGAGCCTGTGTCGAGCTGGTGTTCCTGCCAGTGATGCCCGGAGAGCAATGCAGGCAAGAAGGGCGTTCAAGGGTGGCGGCCCACGCCCATCGGGCCGTGCGCCAGGCGCTGCTGTCATAGGCAGCGTCGACGGACGAGAGGCTTGCGGCGCGCGCCGTCAGTGTGTGTGGGGCTTGCTCGACTGGGCGCAGGGTACCTGGGCAATTGCGCGGTCGCGCAGCCGCATGGCGGTCAGCTGCCGTCCCCATACGCATCCTGTATCCAGGCAGACGGCATTGGGGCGCAGCAGCAGCCCGAGCGTGGACCAATGGCCAAAAACGATCGTGTCGTCCGAAGCGGCCCGCCCCGGCAGGTCGAACCAGGGCGTGAGGGGGCTTTCGCTTTCTTCCGCGGGGCCTCCTTTATGGGTGAAATCCAGGCGGCCATCGGGCAGGCACATGCGCATGCGCGTGGTCACGTTGATGATGGCGCGCAGGCGGTCGTCTCCGCGCAGGCCGTCATCCCAATAGTTCGGCTTGTTGCCATACATCCGGGCCAGCGCGGATTTCCAGCTGTCGGCACGCAGGGCCTGCTGTGCCTCGCCAGCCAGCGCCAGCGTCTTTTGCGCGCTCCAGGAATGGTAGACCCCGGCATGTACCAGCAGATGACGATGTTCATAATGGGCCAGAGGCAGGTGGCGCACCCAGTTGATGATGTCCTGCGCGTCGGGAGCGTCGAGAATCTCGCTTATCGTGTCGCCTTTTTTGACCTTGCCCACGCCGGCAGCCACAGCCAGCAGATGCAGGTCATGGTTGCCCAGCACTGACACGGCGCGCTCGCCCAGCGCCATGATACGCCGGAGGGTTGCCAGCGATGCGGGCCCCCGGTTCACGAGATCGCCTGCGAACCAGAGGCGCGCGTTGGGGGATTGCGCAACAAGCGGGTGCGCGAGCAGCGCTTCCAGTGGCGTGCAGCAGCCTTGCACGTCGCCGATGATCCAGATGTCGGGTGTCGCGGTCATGCTGCTGGCGCGCTCCAGGGGGTCTGGCTGCGTCCGAAGCGCCGGACATTATGCTGGTTTTCCATCAGAATGAGTGCGCCAAGCCCCAGGGCAAGAGCGCCCAGGTTGGGCACCAGGGCTGTGATCCAGGGCGCCCATTTGCTGAGCATGCCGACATTCAGGGCAAGCTGGTTGAGCATGAAAAAACCGACTCCGAGCAATATGCCAATAAAAACCTTGCTGCCTACTCCGCCACGCCGTGTCTGCATGAAACCTATGGGGGCGGCGATAGTGATCATGACCAGAAGCGTGAAGGGGTAGGCCATCTTGCGCCACAGCGCCACGACCTGGCGTTCAGTCTGGAGCTGGTTGTCCTTCAGGTAGCTGATGTAATCGGCAAGATCAAGCAGCGACATGCGCTCGGGCGTCAGGATGCGCGCAATCAGGCGTTCGGGCGTGAGGGTGGTGTCCAGTACGCGTTCGGGCAAGGCGCGTACCTCGGTCAGCGCGGCATCGGGCTTGCTGCCGTCTTGCAGCGCCGAGACGGCATCGGCTTTGATCGTGGTTTGCTTGACGTCGTTGAGCACCAGGGTGCCGTTGCCGAAGTGCCCCTTGGCGGCTTCGGAAAATGCCTTGAGCTGCTGTCCGGGCCCGAACTCGTACAGCGTGACGTCCTGCACGCCGCCCGAGGCGGTCAGCCTGGAAATATTGATGATGCGCGTGCCATTGCCGCCATCGCTCTCTTTGAACCAGTAGCCGCTGGCCAGCCGGCTTCCGTCGGATTTTCCCATGATCGTAAGCTTGGCTTCGCTTGTCTTGAGCTCGGCGGCGGGCGTGATGACCTCGGACAGGAAAAATGCGACGAAAACCAGCGGTATGGTCACCAGCCAGAGCATGATCAGCAGCTTCATCCCGCTCACCCCCGACACGCGCAGGATCACCAGTTCATTGCGCTGCGCCAGGCCCGCCAGCGCCAGGATGGCCCCGATCAGCAGACCTATGGGCAGCAGATCGTATACCCGCGTAGGCAGCGCCAGCGCCTGGATATAGAACAGATTGAGAAGGGTGAACTTGGTGCCCACATCGTCCAGGTCTTCGATGAGCGCGAAAAAAGTGAACAGGCCCACCAGCGCCAGCAGCACGACGGCGCTGGAACGGTAGATTTCTCGGGCAAGGTAGCGGCGGGCGGTGCGCATTGATCAGTGAAGCAGATGCAGCCTGTTGATGGAAATTGAAAGATTAACACTACTGCCCAGATACTGGGCTGTGGCAGGGCTGCCGCATGGCCTGCCGCCAGCTCAGGGGATTTCCACCAGCCGCATGCGGCGCTGTATCGTGTTGGTGCGAGCGTTGAGGTAGGATGTGCCTCTGTGCGCGTCGTAGTAGGCGGGGTTGGGCAGCATGGCCGCCAGGCGTGCCGCCTGGCTCTGGCTCAGGCGCGCGGCGCTGGTTCCATAGTAATGGCGGGCGGCAGCCTCGGCTCCGAACACGTCCCTGCCCCACTGTGCGACATTCAGATACAGCTCCAGGATGCGTTCCTTGCTCATCACCAGCTCGATCATGTAGGCCAGAATCAGCTCCTGGCCTTTGCGCACATAGCTGCGCTCGCTGGAAAGGAAGATGTTCTTGGCCAGCTGCTGTGTGATGGTTGAGCCGCCCCGGCGCTTGCTCCTGCCGCGCGCCTCCTGTTTGCGGTTGTATTCCCAGGCCTTGCGTATCGCCTCCCATTCAACGCCGCCATGGTTGGCAAAGTTTGAATCTTCCGATGCGATCACGGCGCGCTTGAGGTTGCCGCTGATGTTCTTGTATGGCACCCACTGATACTTGATGGATGCGTCGGGATCTTTGACGCGAAGCGCGGCCAGGGTGTGGTCCATGAAGGCGCTGCCCGAAGGGTTGCGCAGGCTGAGCCAGAGCACCATGACGAACAGGCCGAACAGATACAGCAGCCCGGCGAATATTGCCAGCAGCGCTGCGGCCAGAACGACCTTTCCCTTGTTGAGGCTGCGGCCCGGCATCGTTCAGGCGTCTGAAATCTGGCGGCGCAGCGCCGCCAGCACGTCAGCGATGGAGGGGACAACCCCGTGCCAGATGGCGAAGCTGGCAGCTGCCTGCCCGACCAGCATGCCCAGGCCGTCCGAGGTCCGGGCTGCGCCGGATTGCCGCGCCTGCAGCATGAAGCTGGTAGGCTGAGATGCGTAGAACATGTCGTAGGCGAGCGCGCCGGGGGCGTATATGCCGTCGGGCAGCGCGGGGGGCGTGGCGCCCAGGCTGCTGGATGTGGCATTGATGACAATGTCCCATTGTCCGGCAGCCTCGTTGAGACTACCGGCTTCCAGTCGTGAAGCCAGGGCAGGCATGCAGGCCTGCGCGTGCGCTTGCAGCTGTGTGGCCCGCTCAGGGCTCCGGTTGACAATGCGCAGCCTGCTGCAGCCTGCATCGAGCAGCGGGAACAGCACGCCACGGGCCGCGCCGCCTGCACCGATCAGCAGGACGCGGCGCCCGTGTGGCGCATGGCCCAGGCGGACAAGATCTTCGAGCAGGCCCTGGCCGTCTGTGTTGCAGCCATGCAGTGCGCCCTCGCGCATCCACAGCGTATTGACCGCGCCGGCCAGCCTGGCGCGGGGGCTCAGATTCGCGGCTGCAAGTTCAAAAGCCTGTTCCTTGAAGGGCACGGTCACATTCAGACCCATGCCGCCTTCGTGGAAGAAGGCGGCTATCGTTTCCGCAAAACCGTCCAGCGGGGCGAGCACGCGCTCATAGGTCAGCTCGATGCCCGTCTGGCTCGCGAACTGTTCGTGGATGAAAGGCGAGCGGCTGTGGGCGACAGGGTTGCCGACCACGCCGTAGCGGGCGGCGGCGTGCGCTGCGCCGGATGTCGAAGAAGCGTTCACGGTGCGGAGGTTTCCAGTTGCTGATTGACGAAGTTCCATGTGCGCGTGATGGCCAGAATATCCGTTTCGCCAGCAATCGTCGGTGGCAGCGGCGCAAACGGCGCGGCAAGCTGTGCGATGCGCAGCGCGGCCTGGTTCAGCACGGCATGATTCGAGGGGCGGGTGATCTGCGCGAGCTCGAGCGAACCATCCCTGCGTATGTAGACGGTCATCTGCAGGCTGCCATAAGTCTTGCCGCGCGCCTGTGGCGGATAGTGCTCGGTGCCCAGCAGCTCGATTTTCTTGCGCCAGGCCTCGACGTATTCGGCATAGTCGGCGCGCTGGGCCGACGGGCCCACGAACTGCCGGCGCGGCTGCTCATTGTAGCGTTGTATGCGTTCCCGGATGGCGCTGATCTGTGCATTGATCACAGCGCTTTCCTGGTGGCGGCTGTCCTCCCCCGTATCGCCCGACTGCGCGAACAGATCGGGCTGCTTGCGCTCCGGCCTTACCTTTTCCCGCGCCAGCAGCTGCGTGTATAGCTGGCGCTGTTCCTCCTCGAGCGCGGCCTGCCGCCGGCGCAACGCCGCCAGTACGATTTCGTCGGGCGATTCGGTTGCGGTGCGAGGCAGGGGAGAGGAGGCAAAGATGCGCTGGCCTGTCGTGCCCCCGCCATCGAGCGAGCGCTGGGCAAGCACGCGGGGCGCCAGCGGCTCGGCCTGGCTGTGGGCGTTCACCAGCGTAACCTCGAGCGGGGGAAGGGGGCGAGGCTGCGGCGCTTGGGGACCGGCAAAGCGCCACGCAAGCAGCGCGCCATGCACTGCGAGCGACAACACCAGGCCGATGGCCAGGTAGTCATTGCGGGGCGCATGGGCGCCGGGCAGCGTGGCGATAGTCGACATGGCAATACCTCCGGGCCCCTGTGCGGATCAGGCGGCTGCCACCACTTCGCGCAGCCTGCAGTCCACTTCCAGTGCCAGCTCGTCGAAACCCATGATGTCCAGTGTAACGGGCTGCCCGCGCTCGAGCGAAGGCAGCGCGGGCACCCTGACCACCAGCGGCGCGCAGTCCAGCCGTACCAGATCATCGCGGATGACATTGGCCTGTACGGTGCGGATATCCTGCTGTTGCAGCCACCGCAGGCACCAGTAGCGCTCGATGGCGGACTGGAATTCGCCCCAGGCGGCGTACTGAGAGTCAAAGGCTCCTATGATGGCGAACAGGTCGGCGTCTTTTGGCTTGAACGGGGCCACCAGCCGTGCGGAGACGCCATGTTCCGCGGCGGCAAGTATCTGCCACTGGTTGACCAGGTCCACATAGCGGCGCAGCGGCGACGTGGACCATGCGTACTGCGGAACGCCTATGGCTTCATGAGGCAGGGCATGTGTGGACATGCGTACCTTGCCCGCCTGCTGTGAGCGGTAGATGCCGGGTACGCCGTGGCTGGCAAGCAGGCCGCCCCACAGGTTGTTGGTGAGAATCATGTATTCCGCGACCAGGCGATCCAGCGGAGCGTTGCGGCGGCGCGGCACCAGTCGAACCGGCGTATCGGGGTCGTCATAGGCGCCAGCCAGCTCAAAAGCGTATTCGACGCGGCTGTTATTTTCGGGCTTGCCGCGCACCTGTTCGCGCAGGGCGGCCTGATGCTTGGCGAAGCGCCACAGCGGGCGCAGCCATTCGCCATAGGGAAGGCTGGCATTGGGGTTGTCCAGGGCTTCTTCGGTGACGTGTTCGTCCAGCGTATTGTGGCGCAGGTTTTCACGCACCTGTATGCGCTCGAGCCGGGTGCTGGTTTCCAGTATCTCGCCGGTGGCCAGATTGGCCTGCACATACAGCGAGACAGCGGGACGGGGCACCCCGGCGTCAAGCGAGAAATGGTTGATCAGCTCGCCGGGCAGCATGGGTATCTTCAGGCCGGGAATATACACGGTCGACATGCGGCCGCGGGCGATCCTGTCCAGCTCGCTATTGCGCGTTACCGCAAGCCCGGGGGCGGCGATGTGAACGCCTATGCGGACAATGTCGCCTTCGACGGGAGTGACAGACAGGGCGTCGTCCACCTCGATGGTGCTGGCGTCATCGACAGAATAAGCCACCACGTCCGACAGCGGCAGATCGGCGCCGACCTGCCCGATCTCCACCGGCGGCAGCTGTGTGCCCTTGGGGAAGTGGGTCGAGAAAAAGCGGTGATGATGCAGCGCAAGCGCATTGGGCCAGGCGCCGCGCGAGAGCAGCAGCTTCTCGGGCGAGATCTGCAATTGCTGCACAGCGGCATCGAAGGCCTTCCACTGCAGGGAATTCTTGTCCGGGCGGGTGAGAAATGTGCTTGCGACAGCCTGGATTTCCTCGGGAAGGCCTCCATTCACCAGCTCTTGCGTCCAGGCCTGCTGCTGTTCGGCCTGCAGGCGCTTCTTTTCAATGGCAGCCAGCGCGGCGGCAAGGATATCCGGCGGCGCCGGGCGATAGCAGCCCTTGCCGCGCCGGTGAAAATAGGCCGGCGCGCTGTTGAGCGCGAAAATAAGCGCCGCCTTCTCGACTGCGCTTGGCGGATGGCCGAAGTATTCCTGTGCGAATGTCGCGGCCTCGAACTCTTCTTGCGGCGCGCATTCCCAGAGGAAGTCTATCTCCTGGGCCTGTGCCATGGCCTGGGCCTGTTCGAGCAGTGCCGCCGGTGCGGGCTGCTCGAACTGGAACAGTACATTTGATTTCTTTATCTTGCTGCGCTTGCCTGAAGCCGATTCGACCTGCATGGTCGAATCGCTTTCGGAAAACACCTTTTCCGCCTTGAAATTTCCGTTGTCTTCGTAAAGAACGTACATGAATGATCCGGTGTGACGCGCTTGGTGCGCATCATTGTTTGGGAAGCAGAGGCGCCGCGGCGCCTTTGCCGGTTGCGCCGGGCGACTGGGCCCGTGGCCCGAGGCCGGCCGGACCTGCGAGCGCGAAGTCCAGTACCTCCGGCAGCCATTGCGCGAAATCCGACAGGCCGTGGTCGCTGCCTTCGAGAACGCGGCCATGGCTGCCCGCATACCAGTCGGTCATTTCGCGCCAGTCCAGCACCTCGTCGCCTTTCGCTGCCAGCAGATAGTAGTTTTCGGGGCGTGCCGGGCGTCCGACCGCCATGTCGGCCAGCTCGTCCACGTACTCGGGCAGGAAAACAAATGGCGCATCGGAATGGTACATGCGATGCTCGCCAACCTGTGTGGCCAGGTCGCGCGCGGCGTACACCGCCGGGTTGAGCAGCACCGCCCTGCATTTCCAGTATTCAGCCAGGCAGCTGGCATAGTAGCCGCCGAGCGACGATCCGATGATGGCCAGGTCGTGCACGGCGTCGAACGCCTGCGCGGCCTGCGCCTGGCGCAGCAGATGCATGCACTGCTCCATGGCACGGGCGGGGCTGGCCGGCAGCTGCGGGCAGAGCCATTGGCTGGCCAGGCCACGCTCGCGCATGGCTTGCGCCAGCAGCGTGGCCTTCAGCGATTGCGGCGAAGAACGGAAGCCATGGAGATAAAGAATCATCGCGTGCCTAGTCTGTCATTGTGCGTGGCCGGTCCGGCGGTGTCCGCATGCATCGTCGAGAGACGCCTGTGCCCGGCCGCCCTTATGCCCGCGCACCCTCTGCGGCCAGGGCGTCGAGCAGCTTCTGGTGTATGCCGCCGAAGCCGCCGTTGCTCATGACGACGATGCTGTCGCCGGGGCGGGCGGCCTTGCGGATCGCAGCCACCATTTTATCCAGATCGGTGTGCGCCGTCGCGCGCTTGCCCAATGGGGCCAGCACTTCGGCGGGATCCCAGCCCAGCGCGTGCTTGCCGTGGGCTTCCCCATAGCAGAAAACGAGATCGGCCTGATCGAGCGAGCCGGGCAGGCGGGCCGCCATGGCGCCAAGCTTCATTGTATTGGAGCGGGGTTCAAGCACGGCGACGATGCGGCCGCCTTGCTTGCGGCTGCGAAGGCCTTCAAGCGTGGTGGCGATGGCCGTGGGATGGTGGGCGAAGTCATCATAGACCTCGATACCGTTGATGGTGCCGCGCAGTTCCATGCGCCGCTTGACGCCTTCGAATGCCGAGAGCGCCTCAATGGCGGTTCGCGGCGGCACGCCCACATGCGCCGCCGCGGCGATGGCGGCCAGCGCGTTCATCCGATTGTGCTCACCCGTGAGCGTCCAGCGTACGGCTCCCGCATGTCCGAGGCTTGTCTCCGGCAGCACCGGCGCGGCGGGATCCGGCTCGCCGCCAGCTGCCGCGCAGTGCCGCAGCGCGCTTGCGTCAGCATGGACATCGAAGCCTTGCCCGTCAGGCAGGACGCTTGCCTGCCATTGGCCAGCCTCGCCGAAGTATTGCACAGGCGTCCAGCAGCCCCGTGCCAGCACGCGGTCCAGCGCTTCGGACTTCGCGGGGCGCAGAACCAGGCCCGACGCCGGCACCGTGCGCAGCAAATGGTGGAACTGGGTTTCGATGGCGGCAAGATCGGGAAAGATGTCGGCGTGATCGTACTCGAGGTTGTTGAGGACGGCGGTGCGCGGGCGATAGTGAACGAACTTCGAGCGTTTGTCGAAGAAGGCTGTGTCGTATTCGTCCGCTTCGATGACGAAATGGTGCCGGGCGGGGTTGAAGCGCGCCGAGACCTTCAGGCCAGGGGCGACGCCGCCTATCAGGAAATTGGGCGCCAGACCTGCGTATTCGAGTATCCATGCCAGCATGGAACTGGTCGTGGTTTTGCCATGGGTGCCCGCGACGGCGAGCACATGCTGTCCGCGCAGCACCTGTTCCCCCAGCCATTGCGGCCCGGATACATAGGGCAGCCCCTGGTCGAGTATGGTCTCCATCAGGGGATTGCCCCGGCTCACCACGTTGCCGATCACAAACAGGTCGGGCTTGAGGGAAAGCTGTTCGGCGCCATAGCCTTCAACCAGCCGTATGCCCTGTTCCTGCAACTGGGTGCTCATGGGTGGGTACACGCCGGCGTCGCAGCCGGTGACGGTATGGCCCGCCGAGCGTGCAATAAGGGCCAGGCCGCCCATGAACGTGCCGCAGATGCCCAGTATGTGTAAGTGCATAAGATCCTCCGGCGGTCATTTTAGCCAGATGCGCCATTGGGATAGGATCTTGCGCTTGCGCAAACCATTCCGCCGGCAGCGGGTGCTATGATCAACCATGATTTTCCTCAATTCTGTATGGCGGTTATGAATCGGCGCGTTTTTCTGCAGCGTGCGGCCGGCGGCGCGATGGCCCTGGGCGCTTCGGGGCTGCTGCTTCCCTGGGGAATGCGGCTCGCCAATGCGGCGGCGCCGCATCCATTTTTCGGGCGCTCGTTTGACGACGTCGATGGCCGGCAGGTGGCGTTCACCGAGTTCCTCGGCAAGCCTGTCGTGCTCAATTTCTGGGCAACCTGGTGTCCTCCCTGCGTGCGCGAGATGCCCGAACTCGACGCGCTGCACCATAAATACACCGGCATGCATTTTGTCGGGCTTGCGGTGGACACGACGAAGAATGTCCGCAAGTTCGGGGAAAAGGTGCAGGTTTCATACCCGCTGCTTGTCGCCGGCCATCAGGGCATAGGAATGATGCGCGATCTGGGCAACAAACAGGGCGGCCTGCCTTTTACGGTGGTTTTCGACGCGCAGGGCCAGCTCAAACACGAAATTCTCGGAGAGGTCGATCCGGCCGCCCTGGATGCATATCTTAAAAGCTTGAGCTGAGCCCGCCAGTTTGTAACAAAACATCTCCCCCGGCCATTTCAGTAGTCTCCAGACACCGTTTTATGGACAAATACGCCCATTTAGCGTAAAAAGGCGGTCTGTCTTAACAAAACTTTTGCAATGGCGCAGCATATCCTGGTCCTGCACGGCCCGAACCTGAACCTGCTCGGTACTCGCGAGCCGGGCATTTATGGCCGGCAAACACTTGCTGATATCGATGGCAGGCTCAAGCAGGTGGCAGCCGAGCACGGCGCCAGCTGTACGTCGTTTCAGAGCAATCACGAAGGGCAACTGGTGGACCGCGTTCAGGCGGCCGCTGGCGACGGCACCGATTTCATCATCATCAACGCTGCGGCCTACACGCATACCAGCGTGGCGCTGGCCGACGCGCTGTCTGCCGTCGATATTCCATTTGTAGAAGTGCATCTGTCCAATGTTTACAAGCGGGAAACCTTCCGCCACCATTCTTTCCTGGCGCCCAAGGCTCAGGGCGTGGTCGCGGGACTTGGCGGCTTCGGATACGAAGCCGCCTTGCGTTTTGCGCTGTCCTCCTGACACGGGCTGCGCCGCGGCACCTGAATTTTTTCAATCACAAACGCTTCGCGCGGTCGCGGCGAAGCGGTATATGGGAACCTGGTATGGACTTACGAAAACTCAAAACACTGATTGACCTGGTGGCCGATTCCGGAATTGCCGAACTCGAGATCACCGAGGGCGACGGCAAGGTTCGCATCGTCAAATTTTCCCAGCTGGCGCAGCCTGTTGCCTATGCGGCCGAGCCTGCGCCCGCCGCCGTCCAGGCAGCCGCCGCACCAGCCGCCGCTGCGCCGGCGGCAGCCGAGCCCGCGGCTCCGGCCGGGCATCAGGTGAAATCCCCCATGGTGGGTACGTTCTACCGCGCCCCCAATCCCGGCGCCGCGCCCTTTGTGGAAGTGGGACAGTCGGTCAAGGAAGGCGATGCGCTGTGTATCATCGAGGCCATGAAGCTGCTCAACGAGATCGAGGCGGACAAGTCCGGCGTCGTCAAGGAAATCCTGGTTGAAAATGGCGAGCCCGTTGAGTACGGCCAACCCCTGTTTGTGATCGGCTGATTCCATGTTCGAGAAAATCCTCATTGCCAACCGGGGCGAGATTGCATTGCGCATTCAGCGCGCCTGCCGCGAGCTGGGCATCAAGACGGTGGTGGTGCATTCCCAGGCGGACCGCGATGCGATGTATGTGCGGCTGGCGGACGAATCGGTCTGCATAGGGCCCGCGCCCGCCCGAGACAGCTATCTGAACATGCCTGCCATCATTTCCGCGGCAGAAGTCACCGATGCGGAGGCCATTCATCCCGGCTATGGCTTTCTCGCCGAGAATGCCGATTTCGCCGACCGTGTCGAGAAAAGCGGCTTTGCCTTCATCGGCCCGCGTCCCGAATCCATTCGCCTGATGGGCGACAAGGTCAGCGCCAAGCAGGCGATGATCGAAGCGGGCGTGCCAGTTGTGCCAGGTTCCGACGGGGCCTTGCCTGACGATCCCGAAGAGATCATGCGCATAGCGCGCGAGGTGGGTTACCCCGTGATCATCAAGGCAGCGGGCGGCGGTGGCGGGCGAGGCATGCGTGTCGTCTATACCGAGGCGGCGCTCATTACGGCCGTGGGCATGACCCGCAATGAAGCGGGAGCGGCCTTCAACAACCCTGAAGTCTATCTCGAAAAGTTTCTCGAGAACCCGCGCCACATCGAGATCCAGGTTCTGGCAGATGGCGTTCGCAACGCCATCTGGCTGGGCGAGCGCGACTGTTCAATGCAGCGCCGCCACCAGAAAGTGATCGAGGAAGCGCCGGCGCCCGGCATTCCGCGCCGCCTCATCGAGCGGATAGGCGAACGTTGCGCCGAAGCCTGCCGCAAGATGAAATACCGTGGCGCGGGCACCTTCGAGTTTCTGTTCGAAAACGGCGAGTTCTATTTCATCGAAATGAACACCCGCATCCAGGTCGAACACACGGTTACCGAGATGATCACCGGCATCGATCTGGTGCAGCAGCAGATCCACATCGCCGCAGGCGAGAAGTTCACCCTGCGCCAGCGTGATGTGCAGATCAAGGGCCATGCCATCGAATGCCGCATCAATGCGGAAGATCCATTCAATTTCATGCCCAGCCCGGGCCGCATCAGCAACTGGCACACGCCTGGAGGCCCTGGCGTGCGCATAGATTCGCACGTGTTCAGCGGGTATTCGGTGCCGCCCAACTACGACTCCATGATCGCCAAGCTCATTTCCTATGGGGATACACGCGAACAGGCGATCGCGCGCATGGAAATTGCGTTGTCGGAAATGGTGGTTGAGGGTGTCAAGACCAACATCGCCCTGCACCGGGAGCTTCTGCAGGATGCGAATTTCCGCAACGGCGGCACCAGCATCCATTACCTCGAGCATAAACTCTCGCAGCGGCCCCAATAGGTCGGGCGGTTGTCAGCTTGACCGGAAGGGGGCTGCAGCCCCCTGTTTTCTTGAGAGGGTAGATCATGCGCGAACTGGTCCTGAAATGCCTGGAAGAGCAGGCCGAGGCGCTGTCTGACGCGCTGCTCGAGGCTGGGGTGCTGTCCGTATCGGTCGAGGATGCCGACAGCGACACGCCGGCTGAACGCGCCCTGTTTGGCGAGCCCGGGCTGGAGCCCGAGGTTCAGGCATGGCGTCACAATCATGTGGTTGCCTTGCTGCCTGACGGGCTTGATCCTGGTCAGGTGCTTGAAGTTGTGGATGCTGCCGGCGCGGGCAGTTACGGCGACGGCGACTGGTCCCTGCGCGATGTGCCCGACCAGGACTGGGTTCGGCTGACGCAATCGCAGTTCCAGCCCATACAGATAGGCAAGCGCATCTGGATTGTGCCGAGCTGGCACCGTGAAGATCCGGATGTCCCTGCTGCGCGGGGCGCTGATCCGGAAGGGCGCCTGCATATCGAGCTGGATCCTGGCCTGGCCTTTGGCACGGGCAGTCACCCGACCACGCATCTTTGCCTGCAATGGCTGGAGCAGAATGTACAGGAAGGGGAAACGCTACTGGATTACGGCTGCGGATCCGGCATCCTGGCCATAGCGGCGCGTTTGCTCGGCGCGGGGCCGACGCAGGCTGTCGATATTGACGAGCAGGCCGTGCAGTCGACCCAGTACAATGCCCAGGTAAATGGCGTGCAGTTGAGCGCTTCGCTGCCTGATGACCTGGCTCCCGGCCGGTTCCAGGTAGTTGTGGCCAATATACTGTCCAATCCGTTAAAGGTGCTCGCGCCCATGCTGTCGAACCGGGTTGCGCCCGGCGGCAGGCTGGTGCTGTCGGGTGTGCTTGAACGACAGGCGCAAGAGGTCGCGCAAGCCTATGCGCCATGGCTGGACATGCAGGTCTGGCAGGCAATGGATGGATGGGTGTGCCTGCACGGCCGGAAAGTCTGACCGTACGATACTGGTTTTTCATCTATGGATCTCACTACGCGCTGCCCCCAATGCGGCCATACGTTTTCAGCGAGCCTTGAGCAGCTGCAGTTGCGCAAAGGCTATATCCGCTGCATCAATTGCGCCCATATCTTCGATGGGTTCGAGGCAGTCGTATCCGGCCCGCAAGTGAGCGATGTGACTCCCCCGGCATCCCAGGCGCCACAGGCGCCGGTAGCCGTCCCGCCGTCCGCGCTCGCCCAGCCTGCGCGCATGCCCCAGGCTCCCAATGCTGGCGGCATGACCGCTTCAACGCCCAGCGTCGTGCGGCAGCGGCGCATCATCAGTGAGCAACCGCAGGGCCCGGTTTTTACCATTTCAGACAGGCCAGAGCGCGATCCGGACGATTTGCGCTTTCGTGTCGGCACGCCGGCAGTTTCACCGGACGAGCCGGTCATCAATCTGGACAGCAGCCCTGAGCCAGCTCGGGAAAACCTTGGGCACACGGTTTATGTCCCGCGCGATGCTGCCGTGCGGGCTGATTCCAGGCCGGATGCCGGCGCAAGAGAGCCTAGCCTCGCTGTCGGCCAGGAGCGGACGTCGGAGGCGCAAAGCCTCTATATGGAGCCAAGGGAACCCGCGCGAACGGCTGGGGGCTACGACACCTCGGATTACCAGCGGGTCAATGTGATCGGCAAATGGTTCTGGCGGACGGCTGTGCTGCTCGGGCTGGTGCTGCTGCTTGCGCAGCTGTCTTACGTTTACCGTGTGCAGATCGCCGCCAGCATGCCCTTCCTGCGCCCGGTCCTGGAACGGGCCTGCCAGCCGCTGGGCTGCCAGGTTCCGTATTCCCGTAATATCGGCGCGATCTCCATCATGAGCTCATCACTGCGTTCGGGCACTTCGCTTGGCCTGGCCCCGCCCGAAGGCAAGGACGCACAGGCCGCGTCCTCCGACAAGATGGTTCTGCAATTCATCCTGCGCAATACCTATGACAGGCCGCAGGAATGGCCCACCATTGTATTGAGTCTGAAGGATGCATCGGGGGCGCTGGTCGTGCGCAAGAATCTGCCGCCTGATGCCTATCTGCCGCCTGATGTGGGGCAAGGCCCCTTCGCAGCGGGCAGCGAGGTGAACGCGCGGGTTCCCATCATGCTCAATGGCCAGAAGGTCAATGGTTACCAGCTCGACAAATTCTTCGAATAAACAGGGTCGTGAAAAATGACGGACAAGGTATTGATTTGCGGTTCCATTGCATTTGACACCATTGCGGTGTTCGAGGGCCGGTTCAGGGAGCATATCCTGGCCGACAGCATCCAGTCGCTCAGCGTATCGTTCTTCGTACCCAGCCTGCGCAAGGAATATGGCGGGTGCGCCGGGAACATTGCCTACAACCTGCGCCTGCTCGGCGGCCATCCGGTGCCCGTGGGCACTGTGGGCCCCGATGCGTCCGACTACCTGGATCGCATGCGGCAGCTAGGCATAGACACCAGCATGGTCCGGGTTCTGCCAGATATGTTTACGCCCCAGTGCTACATCACGACAGACCTGGACAATAACCAGATTGCTTCGTTTCATCCCGGCGCCATGATGCGCTCGGCGGACAATGACCTGAGCGGCCAGACAGCTGTCTGGGGCATTGTTGCGCCAGACTCGAAAGATGGCATGTTTGCTCACGCGCGGCGCCTGCATGCGCAGGGCATCCCTTTCATCTTCGACCTGGGCCAGGCCATGCCGCTGTTCTCGGGCGATGACCTGAACGAGATGCTGTCGATGACAGCCATTCTTGCCGCCAACGACTACGAGGCCAGTGTGGTAGAGCAGCGAACAGGCCGAAACATGGACGATATCGCGCAAGACATGCGAGCGGTCATCGTCACACGGGGGGCTGATGGCGCCACGCTCTACACGCATGGCAAGCAGGCCGATATTCCCGCCATGGCCTCTGTGGAGGTTGTCGATCCGACCGGATGCGGCGATGCGCATCGGGCGGGGCTGTTATATGGGCTTACACAGAACTGGAGCCTGATCGACGCCTGCCGCTTGGCGAACATCATGGGCGGCTTTAAAATTGCTTCCAGAGGGCCGCAGAATCATTGCCCCTCGCTGTCGGATATCGATGCGGCGCTTCATGGCAATTACGGTATCCATCTGGCGGGCTGATCTTTCCGGGCGCCCGCTGTCACTTCAGTGACGTGTTTTACAAGGAGTCTCTTGTGTCCCCAACATCCCCGTTCCAACCTGGCGCGCGTTCCGGCCGGGTTCTTGCACTGGCTGCGCTTGCATGCTCGCTGGCCCTGGTGGCGGGGTGCGCCAACCAGAGCGCATCGTCGTCGGTATACACCTATGGTCAGGCTCAGCGCGAGCAGATCGTGCGCACAGGCACTGTAGAGTCAGTTCGCCCCGTTACCATACAAATGGAACAGACGAGCGGCGCGGGCGTTGCCGCAGGTGGTGCGCTGGGCGGCGTGGCCGGCAGTACGATAGGCGGCGGACGCGGCAGCGTGCTGGCTGCGATCGGTGGCGGCCTGCTCGGCGCCATGGCAGGCAATGCAGTGGAAAACCGCATGGGCAAGCGGCAGGGCCTGGAGATTACCGTCCGGCTCGATAACGGCGAAACCCGCGTCATTGCCCAGGAGGCCGACGTGGCGATCTCGGCAGGGCAGCGCGTGCGCCTGATCAGCGGCAATGGCCCTACCCGGGTCGTTCCCATGTAAGGCAGGCTATGGCGGCGCAACGCCTGCTCTGAACAGCGGGCGTCGGGCCGACAGCGCTTCTTTCTGGCGCCGGGCTCGTCATGCGAGCCCGGCGTTTTTTTATGTGATGGGGTGGCCCGCCTGGAAGGCTTTCAGGCTGCGCCGCCACAGGCATCCCTGCTGTGGACGGGATCTTTCCGAACGCGTGCCTGATCAGAACAGGACCACCGAGTATTCGAGGCGCTGCAGTACCATCATGCACAGCTGGGCAAGCACCAGCAGCACGAGCGGCGAAAGATCGAGCCCGCCAAGATTCGGAAGAATGCGGCGAATGGGATCAAGCAGGGGCGCCGTCAGTGTTTGCAGCACGGGCATGACCGGCGCAAGCGGGTTTACCCAGGAGAGTATCGCCTGTATCAGCGTGACCCAGAGGATGACATTGAAGGCCCATTTCGCGACCGTGAACAGCGCGGCGAGACAGCTGGGCAGCAAAGCCCCCAGCGCAGTCGGCAGGCCGACGAATACCACGGCCATGAGCAGCAGGGAAACCAGCGCGGTCAGCCAGCTGGCCAGCAGGCTGGGCCAGTCTATCCGGTTGCTGGACGGTACGATGCGCCGGATAGGCTGCACCAGCCAGTCGGTGACGCGGAATACTGTCTGGGAATAAGGGTTGAACGGATGCAGGCGAATGGCGTAGATCCAGGCCCGCAGGATCAGGGCAATGCCAAACAGGGAAAAGACGATCTCGATGATGAATTGCAGGGCGTCGCGAAGCATGGGTAGGCCGTGATTTAGGGGGAACGCGCCATTGTCGCATGTCGCGACAGCAGGGAAAACCGTCCGGCCGAAAACAAAACTGCCCGACAGTGTCGGGCAGTGGAAACCTGCATATGCAGGCCTGTTGGCGGCAGCCGCATCGCCCCGGCATAGGAGCGATGCGACATGATTACGGACGGCCGCCTGTCGGGAAAGGCCACGATGCGGCAGGGTTGATGGTCTGCTTTGCATCGGAAGCGGATGTTGCTTCCTTTGCAGCCTTGGCGGCGGCTTTCACGCTTGCCTTGCGGGGCGCTTTTTTGGCGGGCGCCTTCTTGGCTGCGGGAGCGGCTTTCTTGGCGGGGGCTTTCTTGGCCACTGCCTTCTTCGCTACGGCTTTCTTGGCAACCGCTTTCTTGGCCGGAGCCTTTTTGGCTGCGGCTTTCTTGGCGGGGGCTTTCTTGGCTACTGTCTTCTTCGCAACCGTTTTCTTGGCAGCTGCTTTCTTTGCCGGCGCTTTTTTCGCGACGGCTTTCTTGGCTACAGCCTTTTTGGCCACTGCCTTCTTCGCTACGGCTTTCCTTGCCACGGCTTTCTTGGCAACCGCTTTTTTGGCCGTTGCTTTTTTCGCAACCGCTTTCTTGGCTACTGCTTTCTTTGCTACTGTTTTCTTTGCTACTGTTTTCTTTGCGACTACTTTCTTCGCCACAGCTTTTTTCGCAACTGCTTTCTTGGCTGTTGCTTTTTTCGCTACTGCTTTCTTTGCAGTGGCTTTCTTTGCGACCGCTGTGGTTTTCTTGGCGGGCGCTGCCTTCTTGGCGACTACTGCTTTCTTAACTGCGGTTTTCTTGGCGGGTGTTGCTTTCTTGGCGGTTGCAGCTTTTTTGGTTGCCGCTTTCTTGGCGGCCTTCTTGGCTGTTGCCATAGTAATGCTCCTTGAGATCGAGTCGAAGAGAACGTCCACCCATTTGATATGGCCCCCACTTAAAGGATGCGACCCATCTCAAATGGCGCAAGCGTGCAATGTACCAAGTACATTGCACGCCTAGAGTCTAACGTAGCTTCGCTTGTCAACCAAGCATTATTCCCAGTTGAGGGCTCCGCCGGTCTGATATTCGATGACGCGTGTCTCAAAAAAGTTGCGTTCTTTCTTCAGATCGATCATCTCGGCCATCCATGGGAAGGGGTTTTCTTCCTGGCCGAACAGCGGCTCGATGCCGATTTGCTGGCATCGGCGATTGGCGATGAATCGCAGATACGACTTGAACATCGATGCGTTCAGACCAAGCACGCCGCGAGGCATGGTGTCCTCAGCGTAAGCATATTCAAGGTCTACAGCCTTTTTGAAGAGTTCGCGAATCTCTTCGCGGAACTCCGCTGTCCACAGATGCGGGTTCTCGAGCTTGATGGTGTTGATCAGGTCGATGCCGAAATTGCAGTGCATGGATTCGTCGCGAAGGATGTACATGTACTGCTCCGCCGCGCCCGTCATCTTGTTCTGCCGGCCCAGCGCAAGTATTTGCGTAAAACCAACATAAAAGAACAAACCTTCCATCAGGCATGCGAAAACAATGAGTGAACGCAGCAGGGTTTGATCGGCTTCGGTGGTTCCCGTCTTGAAGTCGGGATCGGCGATCACATCGATGAACGGGATCAGGAATTCATCTTTTGCACGGATCGAGGGGATCTCGTTATACGCATTGAAGATCTCTGCTTCATCGAGGTCGAGGCTCTCGACAATGTACTGGTATGCATGCGTATGAATGGCTTCCTCGAAAGCCTGGCGCAGCAGGAACTGGCGTGCTTCTGGTGCAGTGATGTGGCGATAGGTGCCGAGCACGATGTTGTTGGCGGCCAGCGAATCGGCCGTCACGAAGAAGCCGAGATTGCGCTTGACGATGCGGCGTTCATCTTCGGTCAGCCCCGTGGGATTCTTCCACAAGGCAATGTCGCGCGACATGTTGATTTCCTGCGGCATCCAGTGGTTGGCGCAGGTGGCCAGGTATTTTTCCCAGGCCCATTTGTATTTGAACGGCACCAACTGGTTGACGTCGGTCGTACCGTTGATGATGCGCTTGTCGGCGGCGCGTACCCGGCCTGTCGAGCTTGCCGGCGTTGCCGCTGCGGCAGCCTGGGGCGCGGCCATTGCGCTGTCATCGAAACCGGGCAGGCTGGAATTGCCGCCGGTGGGCGCCGCAGGTTGCGCGGCGGTGGATTCATCCCAATTGAGCATGATCGTTTCCTGTGTGATGCCTGAGGGGCGGGCACCATGCCTCAGCCGGCATGGCGCACCCTGGAGCTGAGTTGTTTACTGGCAGGCCTCGCATTCTTCGAAGCCTTCATCGCCGGGGCGCATGGTGCATACCGCGCCGACGACTTCGGCTTCGGGCAGGGCAGCCACTGCGGGCGCCGCGGCTGCCGCGCCGGCATTGCTGCTGGTCGGCACGGCGTTCAGTTCGCCGCCGCGGCCTGTGGATTTCTCGGCGTTGGTGGCGCCGATGGAGCGCAGGTAGTAGGTGGTCTTCAGGCCGCGTGTCCAGGCCAGCTTGTAGATGTCATCCAGCTTCTTGCCCGATACGCCCGCCATGAAAATGTTCAGGGACTGGGCCTGGTCGATCCACTTGGAACGGCGTGCCGCGCATTCGACGACCCAGTTCGGATCCACCTCGAAGGCCGTTGCGTACAGCTGGCGCAAGTCTTCGGGAATGCGATCGATGCGGGCCAGGCTGCCGTCGAAATACTTCAGGTCGGCGACCATGACTTCGTCCCACAGCTTGCGTTCCTTCAGGTCGCGCACCAGGTAGTCGTTGACGACCGTGAATTCGCCCGACAGGTTGGATTTCACGTACAGATTGCGGTAGTTGGGCTCGATGCAAGGCGAGACGCCAATGATGTTGGAAATGGTTGCCGTGGGGGCGATGGCCACGCAGTTGGAGTTGCGCATGCCGTGCTGGGCAATGTGGGCGCGCAGGGCTTCCCAGTCCATCGTGCTGCTGGTGTCGACCTCCAGGTATCCGCCGCGCGCTTCGCGCAGCAGGGCCAGCGTATCTTGAGGCAGAATGCCGCGATCCCACAATGAGCCCTTGAACGTCTGGTAGGCGCCGCGTTCGGCCGCCAGCCTGCTCGAGGCAAAGTAGGCGTAGTAGCACAGCGCTTCCATGGAGCGATCGGAGAACTCGACAGCCGCCTGCGAGGCGAAAGGCACGCGCATCATCAGCAGGCAGTCCTGGAAGCCCATGACACCCATGCCGACCGGACGGTGGCGCATGTTCGAGTTGCGGGCTTTGTCCACGGCGTAATAGTTGATGTCGATGACGTTGTCGAGCATACGCATCGCGGTGGAAACGGTACGCTCCAGCTTTTCGTGGTCCAGCACATACTGGCCGGACGCATCCTGCTTGAGGTGGGCCGCCAGGTTCACCGAGCCCAGGTTGCAGACGGCGATTTCGGATTCGTTGGTATTGAGCGTGATCTCCGTGCACAGATTGGAGCTGTGCACCACGCCCACGTGCTGCTGCGGCGAGCGTACGTTGCAGGCATCCTTGAAGGTGATCCATGGGTGGCCGGTCTCGAACAGCATGGACAGCATCTTGCGCCACAGCTGCACGGCGGGAACCTTCTTGAAGAGCTTGAGTTCGCCGCTGGCAACCTTGGCTTCATAGCCCAGGTAGGCCTGCTCGAAGGCCTTGCCGTACTTGTCGTGCAGGTCGGGGCAGTCGGAGGGCGAGAACAGTGTCCATTCGCCGTTTTCCATGACGCGCTTCATGAACAGGTCGGGGATCCAGTTGGCCGTGTTCATGTCGTGCGTGCGGCGGCGCTCGTCACCTGTATTCTTGCGCAGCTCGAGGAATTCCTCGATGTCCAGGTGCCATGTTTCCAGGTAGGCGCAGACCGCGCCCTTGCGCTTGCCGCCCTGGTTCACCGCCACGGCTGTGTCGTTCACGACTTTCAGGAAAGGCACGACACCCTGGCTTTCGCCGTTGGTGCCCTTGATATGGCTGCGCAGCGCGCGCACCGGCGTCCAGTCGTTGCCCAGGCCGCCGGCGTACTTGGCGAGCAGTGCGTTTTCCTTGATGGCGTCATAGATGCCGGCCAGGTCGTCGGAAACAGTCGTGAGGTAGCACGACGACAGCTGCGAGTGCAGTGTGCCGGAGTTGAACAGCGTGGGGGTCGAGCTCATGAAGTCGAACGAAGACAGCACCTCGTAGAATTCAATGGCGCGAGCCTCGCGGTCGGGTTCGTTCAGCGCCAGGCCCATGGCCACGCGCATGAAGAACACCTGGGGAAGCTCGATACGGCGTCCGCGCAGATGCAGGAAATAGCGGTCGTAGAGTGTCTGCAGGCCCAGGTAATTGAACTGCTGGTCGCGTTCGGCCTTGAGCGCCGCGCCCAGCCTGGCCAGATCATATTCGCCCAGCCTGCTGTCCAGCAGCTCGCCTTCGATACCCTTGCGGATGAACTCGGGGAAGTAGACGGCATAGCGGGTGCTCATCTCGGACTGCTCGACTTCCTCGCCCAGCACCTCCTTGCGGATCGTATGCAGCAACAGGCGTGCGGTCACCTGGCTGTAGGACGGGTCGGTCTCGACCATCGCGCGGGCGGCAAGTATCGACGACTTGAAGACCTCATCGACGGGAACGCCATCGTAGAGGTTCTTTACGGTTTCGTCGAGAATGCCGTCCACATCGATGTCGTGCGGCAGATTGGCCGCTGCTTCGGCGATGGTGCGGCGCAGGCGGCCCAGGTCCAGCGGGCGCCTACTGCCATTGTCGGTGACATGCAGGGACGAGTGCTCTGCTATTGGCTGGGGCGCTGCCGCGGCCCGCTCCTGCGAGCGCTTTTCGCGGTACAGCACATAGGCGCGCGCGACATCATGCTCGCCCGAACGCATCAGCGCCAGCTCGACCTGGTCCTGCACGTCTTCGATGTGGAAGGTGCCGCCGCCGGGGCGGTTGCGCACCAGTGCGTTCACGGCCTGGGCGGTGAGCGCATCGACCAGTTCACGCACGCGCGCCGAGGCTGCGCCCTGCCCGCCGTTGACGGCCAGGAAGGCCTTGGTCATGGCGATGGCGATCTTGCCAGGCTCGAAGCCGACCACAGCGCCGTTGCGGCGGATGATATTGAAGTTTGCCCACTGGTTGCCGGTATCGGCCGGCGCGGTGCTGGTGGCGGGGGAGGCAGGAACGGACTGAGGCTGGTTCTCGGTCTGGGTGGTTTGCATGAATGCTCCTGGACAGGGTGACGCGCAGGGGCGCGCATCGGGCGTTTCTTGAGGTTGGCGGAATAATGCAAACTGCGGTTTGCCGTGGTTGGGTGCACGGCCTGAAACCGTGCGCCTAGACCACTATATATAGTGGTCGGTTGTTGTTTGAGCACTAATTGTAGTAAGTGTACGCAGGCGAAGCAAGCATCTTTTATGCTTGATTTTTTCACCCTTTTGTGGGCGATTCGGGGCGAGACTGTACTCCAAAAAGCGTAAGCCGCGCCAGTCAAGCCTTACGCCCGTTTGTTGTGCATTGCAACGTGAACAGACCGCCCGAGGCGGTCTTTCGTAAACAAATGTTAACGGTTCGTCCGGCCCAGCGAGTCCGCCAGCACGCCCTCGATTGCGCGGCCTGCATTCAATATATGGACGTCGCGCATCGCGGGGCCGGCAACCATCAGCCCCACGGGCGCCTCGCCTTGCGCATGGCATGGAAGAGACAGCGCGCAGCCGTCCAGGAAGTTGATCAGGGTGGGATTGCGCAGTATCAGCCCGTTGGCCGCGAAATAGGCCTCGTCCGATGCGCTCAATGCGTCGATGGCGGGAGGGATGACTGGCGCGGTGGGCAGCAGCAAGGCATCGAAAGGCGCCAGCCGGCGTTCCACCGATGCGATCCAGCGCCGGCGGATCTGGAGCAGGTCGATATAGTCGGCAGCCGATATGTCGCGGCCACGCAGTATGCGCGAGGCCACCCTGGGATCGTAGCCGGCCTGGGACCGGTCGAGCAGTTCCCGATGGATGGCCCAGGCCTCGGCGCACACAAAGCCGCCCTGGCGGTTGATGTCAGCAAGCCGGCTGAACTCGGGCAACTCAAGCATTTCAACCTGGGCGCCCGCCCGACGCAGCGCCTGGATTGCCTTGTCGAAGGCGGTGCGCACAGTCTCGTCCGCGCCTTCGAGAACGGTGTTCCCGGCAACGGCCAGGCGCAGATGCTCCGTCCGCGCAGGCGCGGGCGCAACCAGGGCCTGGCCGGTCAGCACGGCATCGACGGTTGCGCAGCAGTTTACCGAGGCAGCCAGCGGCCCGATGGAATCCAGGCTCCCGGACAGCGGAAATGCGCCCATGGTGGGCACCCTGCGGGCCGTGGGCTTGAAGCCGGTCAGCCCGCAGAAGGCGGAAGGTATGCGCACGGAACCGCCGGTATCTGTTCCGATCGACACTGCGGACATGCCGTCGGCAACCGCGACGCCCGCGCCCGACGAGGATCCTCCCGGAATACGGCCCGTGTGCCGGTCCCAGGGGCTGCGCGGAGTGCCATAGTGAGGGTTGATGCCAAGACCTGAAAAGGCAAACTCTGTCATATTGGTCTTGCCGACGAGAATGGCTCCGGATGCCAGCAGGCGGCTCACAATGGCGGCATGCCCGGTAGCCGGCGGGGCATCCCTGAGCACGGCGGATCCCGACCATGTGACCTGCCCAGCCACATCGAAAAGATCCTTGACGGAGACCGGCAGACCTTCCAGGGGTGAGCGCACCAGGCCTGCGCTGCGCAGCATGTCGGATGCGCGGGCGCTGGCAAGCGCCTGCTCGTGGTAGACCTGCGTGAAAGCCCGGCTTCCTTCACCCCGCGGGTCGTCTATGCGTGCAAGCGCCTCGGCTGTAAGCGCTTCGGATGTCGTGTCGCCCCGTTCAAGCGACGCCTGCAATTGTTCGATGGTGGGCAGCGTGGTCAAGGTTTGTTTTCCTAGGCGATCTCGGGAAGGATGTCCTGAGTATAGCGATGGCGGATGCTGCGGCCCAGCACAGGATCGTGCAGCTCCATGGAAAAGCATGCCGAGGGCCGGATGGCGCCGCGCGTGGCGACGGTGCCGCAGGTCATGGCGCAGCGGGCGGGCATGGCATCCGCATTGAAATGGAGGCGGATGAGGTCCAGCGGTTCGCGCAACTGCGACAGCGGTCCTTCCTGGTACAGCACGGTCTGGCCTTTTTCCGTTATCCATGAACGCAGCAGCAGCTGGTCCCAATGGTCGGCCACGGAATCGAACGGCCAGGCGTGTCGCGCCACCGGCTTGACGCACAATTGCTTGGAAAGCGCCACACTGTGGGCTTCAAGCTTGCGGTCGGTATGATCGGAGGCCAGGCTGACATACATGCTTCCCGCATGTGAGAAAACAAGGGCTTCCGCCTCTCCGGATGAGTCTGGACCGACTACCTGCACGATCTCGTCCTGTACAAGCTGGTTGGCGGCGACCCGGTAGAACAGGGGCACCGCGCTGGGGCGCGGCACGCCCAGTTCGGCCAGCTCCTGGATATGATGTTCGATCGCCGCCTGGTCGCGGCCGGCCCAGCCGGCTATCACGAAGGTATCAATGTTCGCCTCGATGGGGGCGGCATCCCGGTCTGTATCGATCTGGAATTGAAGTTGCATCTTGAGTTGCTCCACAAAGGTTGCCGCGAGGCGGTCCGCGGGCAGCCGGCTGGGGGCTGCGGTATCCGGGAAATGGGCGTGGGCGGCTGTCAGCCGCCGAAAATTGATGGCAGCCAGAGCGCCAGGCCAGGCAGCAGGGCCAGGAACAGAACCATGAGCAGCAGCATGAGCACGAAAGGCAGGCTGCCCTTCATGACCGCGTTCATGCTGCCGCTGGTGCGCAGGCTCTGCACGACGAACAGGTTCAGGCCGACAGGCGGCGTAATCAATGCGGCCTCCACGAGGATGATGATGACAATGCCAAGCCAGACAGGATCAAAACCGAGCGCGATCATGATCGGTGCGATGATGGGGATCGTGGTGATCATCATCGCGAGCGTTTCCATGAAGCAGCCGAGCACCAGGTAGAAGAGCACCATGATGAGCAGCATGGTGTAAGGCGCGACATCCAGCCCGGTAATGGCGTTTGTGAGCGCAGTCGTCAGCCCTGTGGCGGACATGATGAAATTCAGGAAGGCCGCGCCGATCACGATCAGCATGATCATGGCGGTGGACTTCATCGTGCCTTCGAACACCGCCCCCAGCATGGCGAGCGTCAGCCTGCGGCCAAAGGCAGCCAGGATCAGGGCGCCTGCAACACCCAGGGCGGCTGCCTCTGTGGGCGTGGCCAGTCCGGCGTAGATCGAACCCACCACCAGCAGGAAAATGCCCAGCGGCGGCAACAGGTGCACCAGGCTTGCGAAGCGTTCGCGCCAGCCTGCGTTTGTCCTGTACCCGCCCCAGGACGGACGGACCATGCAGGCGGCCGCAATGGCAGCCATGAACAGGATCGCCATGAGCAGGCCGGGAATGATGCCTGCAAGGTAAAGGCGCGGAACGGATGTATTGGTAAGTACGCCGTAGATGATCAGGTTGATCGAGGGCGGGATCAGAATCCCCAAGGTTCCGCCTGCGGCCAGGCTGCCCAGGAACAGCGATTCGTTATAGCCCTGTTTTTTGATCTGGGGAATGGCGACAGTGCCCACGGTTGCGGCCGTCGCCACGCTTGAACCGGATGTGGCTGCGAACAGTGCGCTGGCGCCGATATTGGCATGCATCAGCCCGCCGGGCAGCCATGAGAGCCACAGGCTCATGGCATGGTACATGCGCTCGGCAAGCCCCGAGCGCAGCAGGATCTCGCCCAGCATGACGAACAGCGGGATGGCCACGAGCAGGAACTCATTGCTGGTTGACCACGATACTTCGCCAATTGCACGGGTCAGCGGCAGCATGGAGTAAAGAGGGTCGAGTATCAGGCCGAGCACGCCAAGCGCGGCGCCCACCGGAATGCTCAGGCCCAGCAGCACCAGCAAGAGAACAAGGGATGTGGCAACCATCATTCTTCTCCCTTGACCATGCGCACGCCGGCTTCGGCTTCATCGCGCGCCTCTTCCTGGATGGAGCGCATGCCGCATACGCGCTGCACGCCTGGCACGTCGCCGGAGATCAGCGCGGTCGAGGAACGCAGCAGCATCAGGGCGAGCACCACGCACAGCCACGCCAGCCCGGCGGCCCAGATGGCCTGGGGGATCCAGAGCGGCGTGGCGAGCACGGTGTTCGCCGTGGCGTCGCGCTCCCAGGAGACAAAGGCGACGCCGCTGGCGTAGCGGGTCAGATAGGCAATGAACACAGCCAGCCCTACCAGCGCCAGCCAGTCCAGCAACGCGCAGAGGCGCACAGGCAAAAGCTGGTAGAGCGCGTCGATGCGAATGTTTGCGCGTTGCAGGGTTGCGAACGAAAGCGCCCAGGAAATGCTGATGGCAAAGGCGTAGCCTGACAGCTCATCCGAGCCGCCGAGCGAAAAACCGAGCAGCTTGCGTGTGATGACATCGATGGTGATATAGAGCGCGCTGATCAGCGTCAGCGCGCCCGCGGCCCGGATGGCGATACGCGATAGCGACGATGCGGCGTCCAGCAGCCGGTCCAGGGGGCTGGACGCAGGGCCGGAGCCTGGGATATTGGGGGTGGCATTCACGATAAGGCCTCGCTGTGAAGAGCGCCGGCACGGATGGGCATCGGCGCCGATACCGGAGGCGGGGCAGATGCCTGCCCGGTATCGGCGCCTGCCGCCGGCAGCGGCGATTCAAGACTTGGGATGCACAAGAATCGATGGATTCGGCTCACTTGCTGGCAGTGATGCCCAGTATCTTGCCGACCGTGTCGTTCCAGTCTTTGACGCACTCGGCCGAGCAGCGCGCAGCCCACTTGGGCACCACCGTTTCCGAGGTCACCTTCTTGAGCAGCTCGCGATCCGCGTCCGACGGCTTGACCAGCTTCATCTTCCCCTTGACCGGCTGGTCGCACGCCGGAGCGCCGGTATTGCAGTCATAGCCCTGCTGTGTCTCGGCCGCGGCGGCATCCCACATCCTGGCTGTCATGTCGTCCAGGTTTTTCTGGAGGAAGTCCTGCACTTTGGGATCGAGCTTTTCCCAGTAGGCCCTGTTCGCGGCATGCACTTGCTGGTTCCAGTTGATGGGCAGTTCGAGCAGATGGGTGCTGACCTCATACCATTTGGCGGAGTAGCCGGACATGGAGCCAGTGATCGCGCAGTCGACCACGCCATTCTGCAGGGCGGGCACGACCTCGCCGAAAGGCAGCGTCACGCTGTTGCCGCCCAGCGCCTGGACGAACTCGGCCGTGGTGCGGCTGCTGGTGCGCACCTTCTTGCCCTTGACGTCCGCCAGCCCGGAAATATCGGCGTTGCAGAACAGCACCTGGGCAGGGTATGGGGAAAAGCCCAGCACCTTGATATTGTGGCTCGCATAATACTTCTCGAACACCGGCTCGAATGCGTCTGTGATTTCGCGGGCGACCTTGGCGCTGGGTGCGATGCCGGCAAGGTCTATGCCTTCATTCATGGGGTTGTCGCTGGCAAAGTAGGCCATGGTGGCCGTGCCGATGGGGATGACGCCCTGGCCTATCAGGCGCAGTATTTCGGGGCCCTTGAGGCCCATTTCATTGAAGCCCTTGATCGTGGCGGTGACCTGGCCATCTGAAAGCTCGGGAACCGTCTTCGTCCAGAACGGCTGCTCGAAGTTCTGGTACGCGGTCAGGTTGCTCAGCCCTCCGACTACCTGGAGACTGGTCTCGGGCAGCCCTGCGGTTTTGTCCTGGGCGATGGCGCCCGCGCTCAACACCAGGGTACCGGCGGCAAGCGTCGTAATCAGCATACGTTTCATGGCATTCTCCTTTGGTTTTGCATCATGGGGATGAAAGCGCCCGCGTGCCGGCCGCCGCCATCCCTGGTGGAAAGGGTCAGATGATTGCCAGGCGGCTGTTGACCATGTCGGTGATGAGCATATGGCCTGGCGCATGGGTGATGCTGAATTCGGGTTTCACCTGGCTGATGACGGCCTGAGGGGTCACGCCGCAAGCCCAGAACACAGGTATTTCGCCCGGGCGGATTTCAACTGCGTCGCCATAGTCCGGGCGGGAGGTATCGCGTATGCCTATCAATGCCGGGTCGCCGATGTGCACGGGCGCGCCGTGTACCGAAGGAAAGCGCGAGGTAATCTGAATGGCGCGGATGGCATCGGCTGCCTTGAATGGGCGCATGGAAACCACCAGCGGCCCCCGCAGCCGGGGGGTTGGCGCCGTGGGTATGGACGTGCGGTACATCGGCACATTGCAGCCCTGGCTGATATGGCGCACCTCCATGCCATCGGCCAGCAGCGCTTCTTCGAAAGAAAAAGAGCAGCCAATCAGGAAGGACACCAGATCATCCCGCCAGACATCGCGAAGGTCGGTGGGTTCGCCCGCCAGCTCGCCGTTGCGCCATACGCGATAACGGGGAATGTCGGTGCGGATGTCGATATCCGCGCCAAGCGCCGGGAAGCTGGTTTCGCCAGGCGCCGACACGGCAAGCAGCGGGCAGGGCTTGGGGTTGCGTTGGCAGAACAGCAGGAATTCGTCCGCCAGGTCACGGGGCAGAATCATCAGGTTGGCCTGCACGCAGCCAGGCGCAAGGCCTGCGGTGGATGCCGTATGGTCGCCGCACCGTATCGCCGCTCGCGCCAATGCCGCCTGTGCGGCCGGGCCGGTGCCCGGCGGTGTGGATTGGGCAAGGGAAGCGGAAGGAATGTCTCGCATGCTGGCCGTCCGTGATTCATTGGTGGAACGAGAAATGGAAACGGTGGGTCTGCCATCCAAATTCCACCGCAACGCAAGGCTTCTGTCCAATTGTTAGTTCGCATGCGGGCTGATAAGGGCTGCTTATATCGGGTTAAACCCTGAGTGGTTTTGCCCGGTTCCGGCGCCCGCGTCGCAAGCACCGGGAGGGCGCACCGCCATGGTGCACCGCGCCCGCGTGATGCGCGCCTATCTGGCCATTTTCCGGGCAATGCGCTGGGCCAGCAGCGCGACCGTATTCATGGTGTGGCTGTCAGGCGAATCCACCCAGCATGCATAGAAGCCCAAGGGTTCGGGCTTGCGGTCCACATCCAGCACGCAAAGCTTGCCTTCCTCTATCTGCTCCTGAATGACGACAGGCGCGATGACACTGGGTCCGATGCCGCGCTGTGTCATATGAACAATGGTGCTCAGCGAAGCGCTGCCATACAGCCTGGGCGACTTTATGCCAGCCTCGAGCAACAGCGCCTTGGCAGCCTGGTAAGGCATGCTCACGGCGGGGTAGGTGATGACCGGGTACTTCCCGAGTTCGGCCACGGTTACGCGCCGCCCGTGCATTTTCAGGCCAGGGCTGGCGACCCAGGCAAGGTCATAGTCGCACAGGTGCAGGTGGCGCTCGCGCGGATCCTGCGTGGGGCCCACCAGGAAGGCGAGGTCTATCTGGTGAGAGGCCAGGCATGCCCGCAATGTGTGGGTCGTGTCGACCTGTATGTCCACCGTCAGCGCGGGATACTTATGATGCAGGGCGTCGATGAAATGGTGCAGCCATGTGTGCACCAGCGTTTCCGACAGGCCCAGGCGCAGCGTGCCGCGAACCGTGTCGCGGGTCTGCGCGACGCGCAGCATTTCTTCCCGCAGTTCGAGCATGCGCTGAGCGTGCGACAGCAGCTCCTGCCCTTTCTCCGTCAGCTTGATGCCGCGCGCGCTGCGTTCGAACAGACGCGCATCCATATCGCTTTCCAGCGCCGCGATGCGCTGCGAAATCGTCGGCTGGGTAGTGTGCAGTTTCTCGGCTGCGGCGCGAAAGCTCCCGAGTTCGGCGACCCACACGAAAGCAGAGATCTGTTTGAAGTCCATTGTCGTTATGCAGCCGGCCTTGGGCCGGCCAGTTCGGATCATGTCCGGCAATGTACTGGATCGTACCGCGACCGCCGGTAAACCGCCAAGCGGCGCGCCATGAGCGCTGCATTCGAGGCGCGGGAAGCGGCGTCACGCGAATGCCGGGCCTCAGGCGTGCGACGGACGTCCTGCCTGCTTGCGTGGCCGGTCTGCATGACGCAGAGACTGTGGCGGGGTTCGCAGCCGCTCCAGACAGGCGCGCGCAGCGCCTTCCTTCACGTGCCCGAAACCGCGCACGGACTGCGGCAGCTCGGCCAGCTCCACCGTCTGGCTGTAATTGCCATGTGTCAGGCCCGCTACCCAGTTGTCCATGGCGGTAAAGTAGGCCTCGCACAGCTCGCGTTCCAGCCGTCGCTCCGCAGTATATGAGAAGATATCCATCCAGGTGCCGCGTACCCTTTTGCAGCGTGCCAGTATCCGGAACACGGTTTCCGTTGCCGGGCCCAGTGCGATCTTGCGCGGCCTGCCTGTATGCGGATCGCGACGGGCCAGCAGTGGCGGCGCCAGGTGAAAGCGCAGGGTGTAGTCGCCTTCGAAAGCGGCATCGAGCTGCTTGCGGAATTCGCCATTGGTATAGAGGCGCGCCACTTCATACTCGTCCTTGCTGGCCATGAGCTTGTACAGCGAGCGCGCCACCGCCATGGCCAGGCTGGGGCGGCCTTCCGGGAACAGTGCACGTTCGGCCGCCTGTATGCGTCCTACCGCATCGACATAGCGCTGTGCATAGGCCTCATCCTGATAGGCCTCCAGCTCTTTCCGGAAACGGGCGACGACAACAGGCAGCGGTTCGGGCATATGCACCACGACGGCATGCTCGCGAACCGGCGAGGCCATGCCCAGCGCTTCGGGTTTTGCGGCGGCCAGCCTGCCCAGGCCAAATGCCATCTTGTTGGCATCGACTGCGACGCCATTCAGCTCGAGCGCGCGCATGATGGCGGCTTCGCCCAGCGGCACGGCGCCGCGCTGCCATGCATGGCCCAGCATCATCATGTTGGCCAGAATACTGTCGCCGAGCTGTTCGCTTGCCAGTGTGTGGGCATCCAGCAGGGCCTCATCGCCGCAATGCGCTGTGCTGCGTATCGTCTCTATCAGCCCGGCGGGGTCCTGCCTGGCCTGCGGGTCGCGGGTGAATTCAGGCGTGGGCGCAAGATATGTGTTGAGCGACACCTGGCAACCCTGCGGCCTGAGCGCCTGCAGCGCATCGGGCCGGCAGGCGGCGACGACATCGCAGAGTATCGCGACATCAGCTTCTTGCGGGCCTATGCGTACCGCGCCGGGAGACTGGCCGTCACGCGCAAGCCTCACATGGCTGATGACGGCGCCGCCTTTCTGTGCAAGCCCCGTAATGTCAAGGACGCTTGCCGCACGGCCCTCGAGGTGGGCTGCCATCGAGAGTATGGCGCCTACGGTGATCACCCCTGTGCCGCCGATGCCGGCCACCAGAATATTGCAGTTGCGCGCGTACCTGCGCTGCTGGGGCTGCGGCAGCGCTGCCGCGAGGGCCTGCAGCTGAGCGGGATCCGCGGCTGGGCTGCCGGCGGCCTTGCGGGGCCTGCCGCCCATGACAGATACAAAGCTGGGACAGAAACCATTCACACAGGAATAGTCCTTGTTGCAGCTGGACTGGTCTATGGCCCGTTTGCGGCCAAACGGCGTTTCCACCGGCACGAGCGACAGGCAGTTCGATTGCGTGCCGCAGTCCCCGCAGCCTTCGCATACCGCCGTGTTTATAAACAGGCGGCGCGCAGGCTGTTGCAGTGTCTTCTTCTTGCGGCGGCGACGCTTCTCTGCCGCGCATACCTGGTCGTGGATAAGCACCGTGACGCCTTCGATCTCGCGCAGTTCACGCTGCAGGACATCCAGCTCCTCCCGTGGATGAACGGTAATTCCCGCAGGTAGCCTGATGTGGCGGTAGCGGGCAGGATCGTCAGTCGTGACAACAACGCGGGCCACTCCCTCGCCCATGAGCTGCTGACAGATGCCGGGCACCGAGATGCGTCCATCCACAGGCTGGCCGCCAGTCATGGCCACCGCATCGTTGAACAAGATCTTGTAGGTGATGTTGGCCCTGGCGGCGACAGCCTGCCTGATTGCCAGATAGCCAGAGTGAAAGTACGTGCCTTCCCCCATGTTCTGGAAAACATGCGGCATGCGGATAAAGCGTGACAGGCCGATCCAGTCCACGCCTTCTCCGCCCATTTGGGTCAGCCCGCCCGTGTCGCGATCCATCCAGGTAGCCATGTAATGGCAGCCCACGCCGGCCAGTGCCTGGCTGCCCTCGGGCACCTTGGTCGAGGTGTTGTGGGGACAGCCAGAACAGAAATAGGGGCGGCGTGTCAGTGTCGCCGGCTCTCCGGATGTTGATTCGATGCGCCGTTTTTCGCTTGCGCTGAATGGGGCGGACGGTTGCCTCGCGGCTGCGATGATGGCATCCATGCCCAGGCCGGCCTGCACCAGCCACCGGTCCAGCCCACGTGTCACCACGCCGGGGCATAGCTGCCCCTCGCGCGGCAGCAGCGGCTGGCCGTCCAGGCCGCGCTGGCCGCTGACCGTTGGCCGTGTCTTGAGGTTGAACAGAATGTCTTTCACCTGCCCTTCGATGACGGGGGCCTTCTCCTCGACCACCAGGATATGGTCCAGGCCTTGCGCAAATGCCAGCAGGCCCTGTTCGTCCACAGGCCAGCTCAGGCCTATCTTGTAATGGCGCAAGGCTGGCAGGGTTGCCTGGGGATAGCGCTCCGCCAGCGCCTCGAGCGCATCTTCCGTATCCAGGAAAGCCTTTCCGGTAGACACTATGCCCAGCTTTGCGCCGGGGGCGGGCCGGGCCAGGCGGTCCAGGCTGTACAGACGGGAGAAGGCCTTGACGGCCTCGATGCGGCGAGCCATGCGTATTTCGATTTCAGGCGTCAGGAACTCCCGGGCGCTGTAGGGCACGGCGCCCTTGTGTATGTCGGACGCGGGGATGGAAAAGTCGGGGATCGGCGCCAGGGAGAAAGAGCGTCCGCTTTCCACGGTTTCCGTCACGGCCTTGAAGGCCACCCAGGCGCCGCTGTAGCGTGAGAGCGCCCAGCCCCAGCGGCCAAAATATTCGTATTCCTCCACGGACGCCGGGTTGATGACGGGAACGCTCCAGCCGATCAGGGAGGTTTCGCTGGCGTGCGGGATAGATGAGGAGGCGGCGGTATGGTCGTCGCCCACCACCAGCAGCACCCCGCCATTTGCCGAGGCGCCGGCGGCATTGCCGTGGTGCAGCGCGTCGCCCGCGCGATCCAGCCCGGGGCCTTTGCCGTACCAGAGGGCGAATACCCCGTCGACCTTGTGATCCTCCCGGGCACCGGCCTGCTGGGTGCCCATCACCATGGTGGCGCCCAGGTCTTCATTGACGGCGGGCAGGAAATTGATCTGATGGGCATCCAGGTGCTTCTGCGCCCGCCACATAGCCATGTCCACCCCGCCCAGCGGCGATCCGCGATATCCGGTGACAAAACCTGCCGTATTCAGGCCAGCGGCCCTGTCCGCCTCGCGTTGCGACAGCAGCAGGCGCACCAGCGCCTGGGTTCCAGTAAGAAATACCCTGCCGCCGCGCGCCGTCAGGCTGTCTTCCAGCCTGTATTCCATGTCTGTTTCGTGTGTGGCCATGCCCGTCTCCTGTATGGATCCATGATAGGCAGATCAGCCTCTGGGTTTATTGCGTCAGGGCAGCGTAGAATCCCTAATAAACGAAACAGATATTTCGCCAGGGAGGATATTTTGGATAAAACTGACTTAAAAATACTGAAAGCGCTGCAACAAGATGGTCGGGCATCGGCACAGCAGCTGTCCGACGGCGTGGGCCTGTCGGCGGCGCCGGTCTGGCGCAGGGTCAAGTCTCTGGAAAAAGCGGGTGTGATACAGGGCTATTACGCGCAGGTCGACCGCAGCGCCGTGGGCCTGCAGGGCTGCATGTTCACGCAGATCAGCCTGGAGCGGCATTCCTCCCAGGTGGTCGAGAATTTCGAGCGCACGGTGCGCGATGCGCCTGAGATCCTGGAGTGCTATGCCGTCACAGGCGACGCCGACTACCTGCTCAAGGTGCTGGTGCCCAGCCCCGAAGCCTACGACAGCTTCCTGCACCGGTTTCTGTTCAATATGCAGGGGGTCAGGCAGACGCGCACCATCGTGGCCCTGCGGGAAATCAAGCACGAAGTCCGCCTGCCATTTGACCTGTAATCGGTTTTTCAACAGTGGTACGATGGACACGCAGCCTTCGCGGGGCTGTGTTTTTTTGCAAGGAAGCAACTTATGCAAGACACTTCATTGCGCCGCAGCGCGGCGTTCGCTGGCCTGGCCCTGGCAACATTGCTGGCCGGCTGCGCCACGCAGCGCCCAAGCACCCAGGCTGCCGCGCCAGCCCAGCCTCAGCCGCCTGCATGCCAGGCTGCCGCCGCGCAGGACGGCGTTGTCGGAAACTGGCTGAGCGTGCGCCGCGAGAAAGGCGTCAGGGGGGAGCTGCGGACGCTGTTTACGCTGAACGCGGATGGCACCATGGCCTATACCGAACAGCTCAAGCGCGGAAAGCAGCCCTCACAGGGGCTGGACGAAACCGGCTGCTGGTCGCGCAAGGGTAATGGACTGGTGCTGCGGACCCTGGAATCCAACGGCGCCCAGGTTGCCCTCGATGATCCGATTTATACCAACACGTATACCGTGGTTTCCAGCGCCCCCGAAAAGCTGATCCTGAAGGCTCCGGATGGTTCGGTGCTCAATGCCCGGCGCATGTCGCCGGGCTATCGCCTGCCATTCTGAGGCGCCGGGCCGCAGGCCTGCCAGACCCGTCGCGGCTTGCCTTAGGCCGCGGCCAGGCGTTCCAGCACGCAGTCGCGGCCCAGTATGGCCAATACCGCGCCGATTGAGGGCGTCTGCTTGCGGCCGGTCACGACCACCCGCAGCGGTATGCCCAGCTTCGGCATCTTCACGCCATGTTCGGCCAGCAGATCCTTGATCAGGGCGTCGATGGCTTGCGGCGTCCAGTCCGCCAGCGCCCGGGCGCGCGCGGCAAAATCCGCCAGCAGCGCGCGCGCGGCATCATCCACATGAGCCGCCAGCAATTCGGCATCGGCAGGCGCATAGGGCCCGCAGAACAGCATGGCGCCATCGGCCAGCTGGTTCAATGTTTCCGCCCGGTCTTTCAGCAGTGCCATGACTGCCTTCAGGTCGACAGCCTGCGGGTTTCCGCCCAGCGCGGCGATGCGGGGCGCGACACGGGCCGCCAGATCCTCGTCGCTGCTTTCCTTGATGTAGTGCGAATTGACCCAGTTCAGCTTCTTTGGATCCCATTGCGCGGCCGATTTAGTCAGGTTGCGCGTATCGAACCACTCCACCAGCTGGTCGCGGGTGAACAGCTCGTCGTTGCCATGGCTCCAGCCCAGGCGCGCCAGGTAGTTGATCATGGCTTCGGGAAGGTAGCCTTGCGTGTCGTATTCCATGACACTGACGGCGCCATGGCGCTTGGACAGCTTCTCGCCGTCGGGGCCCAGTATCATGGGCAGGTGGCCGTATTCCGGGACGGCGGCGCCCAGGGCGCGCAGGATGTTGATCTGGCGGGGCGTGTTGTTGACGTGGTCGTCCCCGCGTATGACATGGGTGATCCGCATGTCCCAGTCGTCGACTACCACGCAGAAGTTATAGGTGGGCGTGCCGTCCGGGCGGGCAATGATCAGGTCGTCCAGCTCGCTGTTATCGAAGCTTATGGGGCCCTTGATCATGTCGTTCCAGCTCGTGACGCCTTCCTGCGGTGTGCGAAAGCGCACCACAGGCTTGCGGTCGGCAGGTACAGGCGGCAGCATCTTGCCAGGCTCGGGGCGCCAGGTGCCGTCATAGCGGGGCTTCAGGCCCGCGGCGCGGGCTTTCTCGCGCATGGCTTCGATCTCTTCGGGGCTGCTGTAGCAGTAATAGGCTGTACCTTCTTCCAGCATGCGCGCGATGACCTCGCGATAGCGATCCATGCGCTGCATCTGGTAAAAAGGGCCTTCATCGGGCTGCATGCCCAGCCACTGCATGCCGTCCAGAATGGCCTGGACCGCCTCGGGCGTCGAGCGGGCCAGGTCGGTATCTTCGATGCGCAGCACAAAGACGCCTTTGTGATGCCGGGCGAATGCCCAGGAAAAAAGCGCTGTGCGGGCGCCGCCAAGATGCAGGTATCCAGTCGGCGAGGGCGCGAATCGCGTGCGTACGGCTGGTACGGTAGACGTTGTCATAATGGTCGATCTTCAGGTTTACTTTAGTATTGCATCGCGCCCACTGGCGGACGAGCCCTTGCTGCAATGGATATTGATGGACTCACAGGCTCTATTTTAGAGTACGCATAAATTCTTACAGGAACTGGCCTTCCATGCTTCATCACCGCCTGGCTTCTTTGTTCGAGCCTCGCTCCGTCCTCGTCGTGTCGGACGGCACCCTCCCGCTGCTTGATGAGCCTCCGCGCTCGCTCAATGGCGTCTGCGGACGGGTGGACGTCCTTCCCGGCAAGCCGGTCGTCATGCCAGACACCGTACCGGGCCTGACTCCCGGCCGGCGCCTGGACCAGGCCCTGGTCTGTGTGCCGCCCACCCGCCTGCCCGAAACCCTGGAAGCCCTGAAACCGCTGCGCCCGCGCGCGGTAAACCTGCTGCTGCACGAGCAGCCTTCGAAGGATCCAGTCGAAGACATGGTCTATTGCCGCGCATGGGCGGCACTGAATGATTCTGTCGTGCTGGGGCCACGCAGTTTCGGCGTACAGCGCCCGCATCTGGGCCTGAACCTGAGCCAGCAGCGCCACACCGCGCTGGGAGGCCGCGTCGCGCTTGTGGCGCAGTCGCGTTCCATTGCCACAGCCGTGCTCGACTGGGCCGAAGACATAAACCTGGGCTTTTCCGCAATTGTTTCTCTGGGCGACGAGGCCGCGCTGGACCTCGCGGAAGTGCTCGATTTCCTGGCCATGGATGCGCGCACCGACAGCATTGCCCTGTACCTGGAGGAGGCGACATCGTCGCGTCCCTTCAGCAGCGCCTTGAAGGCGGCGGCCAGCGTCAAGCCCGTCGTGGTGCTCAAGGTCGGCCATTCGCAGGAAAACGTGTCGGTGCAGGATGCCGTCTTCAATGCCTTGCTCAGGCGGGTCGGCGCGGTGCGCATCCGCTACTTCGTGCAGCTGTTTTCGGCGCTGAAGGTGCTTGTGCACACGCGGCGCCCCCGTGGACGCCGCATCGCGCTTTTCTCCAACGGCGGCGGGGCGCCGCAGCTTGCCATGGATGTCATGGGCGACAGCGATGCCGTTGTCGTGTCGGAGCTGTCGAGGAACACCGTCAAGTTTCTGGACCAGTTTCTCGAGGTCGGCGCGCGCACCTCCAACCCTGTGGTGACTTATTCGCGCCTGACGCCGGACCTAGTCAAACAGGTGATTGATGCGCTTGTCGCAGACTCAGGCGTGGATGGCGTGCTGGTGCTGCTGGCGCCGGACCCGCTGTCAGACTTGCAGGCAGTGGCGCGGCAGCTTGCGGAGCTGGCGCCTTCGGCCCGCAAACCCATCATTACCTGCTTCATGGGCGATGCGACGATGCGGCCGCTGCGCCACATTCTCGATCGTGTCGGCACGCCCGCATTCCGCACGCCCGAATCGGCTGCCAATGCCTTCGGCATTCTCGGCTCGTACCATTACAACCAGACACTGGCGCAGCAGACGCTGCCTCCCGAGCCGCTGGGGCGGGCCCCACGCCTGGAAGAAGCCCGCCTCGTGGTGCAGATTGCACAACAGGAAGGCCGGCTCGTGCTTTCCGACGAGAGCTGCGCGCAGTTGCTGTCGTGTTTCCATATACCTTTGCCCTTTGTCTCGCATGCGGAGGCGCGGGGGCGGGACGTGGATGAAGATGACCTGCCCATGTCCATACGGGTGCGCCGCGACGACAAGTTCGGCCCCTACATCACGTTTGGCTCAGGCGGGCAGGATGCCCTGCTGTCGGCCTCCTACAAGGCCCTGGAGCTGCCGCCGCTGAACCGTTACCTGGCGCGCCAGCTCGTGCAGCGCAGTACGCTCTGGCGCCGCGTGCTGTCCCGGGAGATGCTGCCCGAGGCGTACGAGATACTGATCGAATCGCTCGAGCGCATCTCGCAGCTGGTATGCGAAATGCCTAATGTGCTGACGCTGACCATTGATCCCATTCTCGTCCAGGATGCGCATCTGCTGGCATTGGGGATGCGGGTGGAGCTCGATGCCGAGCCCATGGCCGTGCCCCCGGAAATATCGGGCTACCGGCATATGGCCATCCACCCCTACCCGCGCAGGCTGGTGCAGGCAAAGGTATTCAAGGATGGAAGACCGTGGATGATGCGGCCCATACGGCCCGAGGACGCGGAGCCGCTGCAGGATTTCGTGCGCGGCCTTTCCGACCAGTCGCGCTATATGCGTTTCGTGTCCATGCTGCGCGAGCTCACGCCACGCATGCTGGAACGCTATACCCGCATCGATTACGACCGGGAGCTGGCGCTGGTCGCCACAGTGCTGGTGCCCAACCCCGAGCATCGCGGCCATCCTCGTGAGGAAATCATAGGCTTTGCCCACTATCTCCGGAATGCCGATGGCCGGGGCGCGGAATACGCGCTGGTGATTGCCGACGCATGGCAGCGGCGCGGCCTGGGCGCGCAACTGATGGGCGGGCTCATTGACGCCGCCAAGGAGCAGGGGCTCACCTATATCGACGGGCTGGTGCTGGCGACCAACAGGCCCATGCTGAGCCTGATGACCTACCTGGGGTTCCGGAACGACATCGACGAAGAAGATCCAACCATGAGACGCGTCTGGCTCGACCTGGGGGAAACAAAGCTGGGCTGAGCCCTTGGCGGGCTCGGCCCGCCTCAGGCCAGCACAGTGCGCAGGAAGGCTGCGATATCGTTGACCTCCTCCAGGCATACCGAGTGCGGCATCATGTATTCATGCCATTGCACCGCATAGCCCATTTGCTCCAGCGCCTGGCGCGAGGCCTGCGCGCGCGGCAGCGCCACGACGGGATCCGCGGTTCCGTGCGCCATGAAGATGGGGGTGTCTTGGTTGGCAGGGCTGCGTTCAGCGGCGGTCTGCTGCGCCAGTGGCAGGTAGCCTGAAAGGCACAGCATGCCCGCAAGTCGGCTGTCCAGCCGCAGGCCTGTCTGCAGCGTCATGGCGCAACCCTGGGAAAAGCCTGCCAGAACGATGCGATCCGTGGGAATGCCCCGGCTGTTCTCGCGCGCGATCAGCGCCTGTACGGCCTGCTGCGAAGCGCGAAGCCCTGCCTCATCCTCACGTTTCACGAGTTCAGGCGCGAGGATGTCATACCAGGCGCGCATCGCCATGCCGCCATTGATGGTGACCGGCCGCACAGGTGCGTGCGGAAACACAAACCGGATGGCGGGCAGGCCATCGAGCCTCAGTTCTGGCACCAGCGGCGCGAAATCGTTGCCATCCGCACCCAGGCCGTGCAGCCATATGACGGATCGTTGCGGGTTGGGGCCGGTTTCTATTTCTATGCATTCCAGCAGGGGGGGGTGGTTCAAGTCATGCTCCGTGTGTAACGTTCCTGGAAGGAGGCCGTGGCGCAGGCTGCGCAGTCAGGCAAGATCCTTGAGCGCCTGGAACAGCGCCCGGTAGTGCTTGCGCTGCGGGTCTTGCCCAGGCTGCAGGGTTTCGTTGGCCTTGGCCTCCTTGCGGCCGGCCCTGATCAGCGCGCGCAGATGCTGTACGTCCGCGCCAGGGTGGGCCTGCAGCAGTTCGGTCAGCGCATCGTCGCTTCTGAGCAGATGATCGCGCAGCATCTCCAGCCTGTGCATCTCGCGGGTCTGCTCGCGCGAGCCATTCTTCCATATTTCGAGCTGGTTGCGGATCGCCTCGGCATCTGCATCGCGCATCAGCTTGCCCACATAATGGATCTGGCGTCGCCGGCCCTCGCGGCTGGTGGTGCGTTGCGCGAGCAGCAGCGCGTCGAACAGCTTTTCCGAGAGGGGAAGCTGCCGCAGCTGGGAGGTGGACAGGTCCACCAGCTCCTTGCCCAGGTCGTGCAGGGCGTGCATTTCGCGCTTGACCTGGGATTTGCTCGGGCGGTCGTAGCCGTTCTCGTCTGGCTCGGCATGCTCTTGGGCCGGTGGATGGGTATCCTTCCCGGCGGCGTCTGCGTCATGGTGATTGTGGGGCATCATGGGGCGTGAAAAAAATATGCTTAATTGGCTATGATAACCGTCTAACCACCAAAGGCATCATGAGCGACAAGTCCACTACCTTCCTTCCCATCACCCAGAACCAGTCACTGTTCCGCGAACTTGTGGCCGACGCCCTCGCGCATGCCAAAAAGCTCGGCGCATCCGACGCCGCCGCGGAGGTCTCGGAAAGCAAGGGGCTGGCGGTATCGGTGCGCAATGCCGACGTCGAAACGGTCGAGCAGACCCGCGACCGGTCGCTGGACCTGACCGTGTTCGCCGGCCAGCGGCGCGGCTCCGCCTCGACGTCCGATTTCTCGCCCCAGGCCTTGCGCGAAACCGTCGAGGCCGCCTGGCACATCGCCCGCTATACGGCTGAAGACCCGGCCGCAGGCCTGCCCGACCCGGCCGACCTGGCTACCGGAACCCATATTGAGCTCGATCTTCATCATCCCTGGGATATTTCCGCAGAAGATGCAGCCGCCCTGGCCATAGACGCAGAGCGCGCCGCGCGCGATATCAGCCCGCTCATCACCAACACAGACGGCGCTTCCGTCGATACCTATGAGGGTCACTTTGTGTTGGGCAATTCGCGCGGTTTCATGGACGGTTATGCCTATTCCCGGCATTCGCTTTCGGTCGCGCCCATAGCGGGCCGAGGCTCCGCCATGCAGCGCGACTATTGGTACACCACTTCGCGCGCCGCCGGCGACCTGGCCGATCCGGGTGCGGTGGGGCGCTATGCAGCGCAGCGAACCCTGTCGCGGCTTTCCGCACGCCGCATCAAGACGGGGCGCTTTCCCGTCTTGTTCGAGGCGCCGCTGGCTGTCGGCCTGATCGGCGCACTGGTGCAGGCCGCCAGCGGCGGGGCGCTGTACCGCAAGGCCAGTTTCCTGCTCGACAGCCTGGGCAAGCCTGTCATGGCGGATCACATTGATGTAGCCGAAGATCCGCATATTCGCGGCGCGATGGGCAGCTCGGGTTTCGATGCCGAAGGGGTACGCACCAGCGCGCGCGATGTCGTGGCCGCCGGCGTCCTCCAGGGCTATTTCCTGTCCACCTACACCGCCCGCAAGCTGTGCATGCGCTCCACAGGCAATGCGGGCGGATCGCATAACCTGCGTCTGGCTTCGCGCCTGACCTCTCCCGGCGACGATCTGCCAGCCATGCTGCGCAAGCTGGGCACCGGCGTGCTGGTTACCGAGCTTATCGGACAGGGCGTCAATTACGTGACCGGCGACTACTCGCGCGGCGCTTTCGGCTATTGGGTCGAGAACGGCGTAATTCAGCATGCCGTAGAGGAATTCACGATTGCGGGGAATCTGGCCGACATGTTTCGGCAGATCGTGGCGGTGGGGGCCGACACGATCACGCGCGGATCCAAGTCCACAGGTTCTATCCTGATAGAGCAGATGTCTGTCGCGGGGCAGTGATCCGCGTCAGGAAAAACAGCCGGGGCGGGTTATTAATTGGTTACATCGCCCGCCGCTCGGTGTAATATGCCCCGTGTCGGTAAATGCCGGCCGGAACCGGCGGCGGGGCGGCAGTTCCCGCGGGACGGTATTCGCGCCATCAGGCGCTGCGTGCCCGTTTTTCCGTTCCGGCAGGCGCAGCCCACCGTAAAAGACAAGTTGTATTCCAAAGGAGAGCGTTCAATGCAGCGTCGTTCATTTCTCAAGAAGGCAAGCCTGGGGGCGGTAGCTGGCGCTTCAGTCGTCACGCCGGCATTCGCCCAGAGCAACCCCAAGATCAGCTGGAAGATGACATCCACCTACGGGCCGTCGCTTCCGCCGCTTTTCTCCACCGCGCAAATGTTTTGCAAGCAGATCGAAGAGGCCACCGACGGCAACTTTTCCATCCGCCTGTATCCGGCGGGCGAGATCGTTCCGGGCTATGGTGTCATGGACGCTGTCAGCAACCGCACGGTCGAGTGCGGCCAGACCGCCTCTTATTACTACTATGGCAAGGATCCGTCCTTCTGCTTTGACACGGCGGTTCCCTTTGGCCTGAATGCCCGCCAGATGTACGCCTGGATGTACGAGGCCGATGGGCTGAAGCTGATCCGCGAGCTGTTCGCGCCGCGCCACATCATCAATTTCCCCCTCGGTAACACCGGCACCCAGATGGGCGGCTGGTACCGCAAGGAAATCAAGTCCGTCGAAGACCTCAAGGGCCTGAAGATGCGCACCGCCGGCTTTGCGGGCGAAGTGCTGTCGCGCATGGGTGTCGTGCCCCAGCAGGTTCCTCCCGGCGACATCTACCCATCGCTGGAGAAAGGCACGCTGGACGCGGTCGAGTTCGTCGGCCCTGTCGACGACGAAAAGCTGGGCTTCCAGAAGGTCGCCAAGTACTACTACTATCCGGGCTGGTGGGAAGGCGGCGCCCAGGTGTCGCTCTACGTCAACGATGCGGCCTACAATGATCTGCCCAAGGCTTACCAGTCGCTGATCGACACTGCTTCGCGCGCCGCCGGCGCACGCATGGTGGGCGATTACGACGCGCACAATCCGGCTGCACTGCGCCGCCTGATCGCCAGCGGCGCCATCCTGAAGGCCTTCCCGCGTGATGTCATGGATGCTTCGTTCAAGACATCGAACGAGGTCTACAAGGAATTCTGCGACAAGAACGAAATGTTCAAGAAGATCCACGACAGCTACATGGGTTTCCGCGACAGCGTCGTGCCATGGTTCCGTGTTGCCGAAGGCTCCTACGACAATTACCTGGGCATTGCCCTGGCCAGCCAGAAAAAATAACAACAAGCCGCTTTGTTGCGGCGCTTCGATGAAGAGGCCGGAATCGGCCCATTCATCCGTCAGACCGGCATGCGGCGCATGCCGGTTTTTTGTACCACGATGACTCCAGTGTCGCCATTCGCTGGACCACGCCAAGGCTCGATACAGCAGGTTTATCAATCACTTAGATGTCGCTGTGCTGATGAAGAAGCTGGCCTACAAGAAGGCCGAGGCGGACCGCACCTTCGGCGTGCCGAGTTCGCCGCCCGTCGCGCTGAAATCTGCCCCTGCGTTCTGCCGCCCCCGAACGATCCAACCCGGCACGTGAGCCGCCGCGAGCACTATGCTACGAACGCACGGCCTTGTCCAAGAACAAGGCGGCGATGCTGGTCAAGGGTTCGGTGACCAAGCCCGAGGATGCCGTCACACCAAATGACGTGATCAAAGCCCGCATGTGCTGGAGTTCCTCGATCTCGAGGATGACAAGCCGTAGTCGTGCGTCCCGGCGTTTCCGCCGTCGGGCTCGCGGGCTACGCCCTGTGCTTCGTGCCGAATCACAGCCATTCGGCGCCAGTGCCGAAATGATGTTGAGCAGGCCGATGGCGGCACAAGCAGCGTTCAGCGCCTGGTTGGACGGGGTGGAAAAAATCCGCAACTATGTTATTATTATTGACTTTTCCGGATGTTTGTACGGGCAAATTACAATGCCTAGACAGGTCAGTAGCACCGGGGAAGCCTTCTAAATTTTTCTTTAGGACCCATCATGAAGACCTTTGTGGCCAAGCCGCATGAAGTCAAGCGTGACTGGTACGTGATTGACGCCAAGGGCAAAGTCCTCGGTCGTGTGGCCAGCGAAGTCGCACGCCGTCTGCGCGGCAAGCACAAGCCTGAATTCACGCCCCACGTTGACACCGGCGACTATATCGTCATCATCAACGCATCGGAAATCGTCGTTACCGGCAACAAGTCGGAAGACAAGAAATACTACCGTCACTCGACGTATCCGGGCGGCATCACCGAAACCAACTTCCGGAAAATGCAAGAGCGTTTCCCCGGCCGTGCCATCCAGAAAGCCGTCAAAGGCATGCTCCCCAAGGGGCCCCTGGGCTACGCCATGGCCAAGAAGCTGAAGATTTATGCCGGCGCAGAACATCCGCACACGGCTCAGCAACCCAAGCCGCTGGATTTCTAAGGATAGGTCATGATCGGTAACTGGAACTATGGAACTGGCCGCCGCAAGACGTCGGTCGCCCGTGTATTCCTGAAAAAGGGATCGGGCAAGATCGTCATCAACGGCAAGCCCCTGGATGAATACTTTGCTCGCGAAACCGGCCGCATGGTCGTTCGCCAGCCTCTCGAGCTCACCAACCACCTCGAATCGTTCGATTTTCACATCAACGTTCATGGCGGCGGTGAAACCGGCCAGGCCGGTGCGGTTCGCCACGGCATCACCCGTGCGCTGATCGACTATGACGAGTCGCTGAAGTCGTCGCTGAAGCAAGCTGGCTTTGTTACACGCGATGCCCGTGAAGTCGAACGCAAGAAGGTTGGCTTCCACAAGGCACGTCGTCGCAAGCAATTCAGCAAGCGCTAATACGCGACACAAGGGCCCTGGGCCTATGCAGTATCAAAACCCCCGGCTCGTTCCGGGGGTTTTCGCGTTGGCGTGTAGCATAATGCACGCATTCTATTGTTTATCTGTAATCAGGAATGGCTATGACTTCAGCAGCGACTCGGCGCATCAAGGTTGGCATCGTGGGGGGCACCGGATATACCGGCGTCGAGCTTCTGCGACTGCTTTCCCAGCACCCAAACGTGGAACTGGTTGCCATCACATCGCGCAAGGAAGATGGCATGCCTGTTGCAGACATGTTCCCCAATCTGCGCGGCCACGTGGATCTTTGCTTCAGCACGCCTGACAAGGCTCCGCTGGACGACTGTGATGTGGTGTTCTTTGCCACCCCTCACGGCGTGGCCATGAGCCAGGCTGAGCATCTGCTCTCCAAGGGTGTGCGGATCATCGATCTGGCGGCCGATTTCCGCCTGCAGGATACCGCTGTGTTCGAGCGCTGGTACAAAATGCCTCACGCCTGCCCCGACATCCTGCGCAAATCGGTCTATGGCCTTGTCGAGGTGAATCGCGACACGATTCCAGCCGCGCAAGTGATCGGCAACCCTGGCTGCTATCCCACCACCGTGCTGCTGGGGCTGGCGCCCCTGTTTGCGGGAGGGCGCAGGCTTGTCGAGCCTTCCGGCATCATTGCGGACTGCAAGTCTGGTGTGTCCGGTGCGGGCCGCAAGGCCGAGGTCAGCACCCTGTTCTCTGAGGCCAGCGACAACTTCAAGGCCTATGGCGTGGCGGGGCATCGCCATCTGCCGGAAATCTCGGAACAGCTTGACGCCCTTGCCGGCCAGCATGTCGGCCTGACCTTCGTGCCTCATCTGGTGCCGATGATTCGCGGGATGTTTTCCACGCTTTATGTACGCATCCTGCCCGAGGCGCTGGATACGGATTTCCAGGCGCTGTACGAACAGCATTATGCCAGCGAGACCTTTGTTGACGTAATGCCCGCGGGCAGCATGCCCGAGACGCGTTCGGTGCGGGCCTCCAACCAGTTGCGAATTGCGGTGCATCGTCCGGGCGGCGGCGACCAGCTTGTCATCCTGGTTACCCAGGACAACCTGGTCAAGGGAGCCTCGGGCCAGGCAGTGCAGAACATGAATCTCATGTTCGGCCTGCCCGAAGCGGCTGGATTGGGCCATGTGGCCGTACTGCCCTGATCGTTGGCTGTATTCATGCACGCTGCGCGCGCGGATGGCAGCAGCCGCTTCAATCCGTTACGTGCAGGGAACTGATGGCCCCGCGGCGGTGTCTGTGTCATCATGAAAAGCAAGAATGACGCAAGGCAGGCCGCATCCGGCCCAGTTTCAACGGCGGCGCCAGCGCAACCCGGTATCGCTGCCTCAAGGGGGCGGGCGCGCTGGCTGGCGCTGGCGGCGTTGCTGTCAGGCATGATCTTGGGCGGCCTGGGCGGCCGCTACTGGTTCAAAGACCAGGCCATGCATCAGTACGATACACTCAAGCAGCAACTGGAAGGCGAGCTCATCGGGGCGCGGGCGGAGCTGGCCAAGGCGCAGGCCCACGTCGATGCCCTGAACGGCAACCTCATGGTGGAAGAAAGTACGCGCAAGGGGCTCGAGGCCTCGCTGGAAGCGACCCAGGCCGAGCTTGGCCGTACCCGCGACCAACTGGCGTTCTTTGACCAGCTGTTCCCCCCGGGGCCAAAAGGGGCGGTCAGCATCCGGGCCTTCGAAGCCCAGATACTGGGCAGCAACGTGCAGTATCGCGCCTTGTTCATGCGCAATGCCGTCAATGCGCCGACCTTCAAGGGCAGGATGCAGTTCGTGGCGCAAGGAAAGCGCGATGGCAAGCAGGTCCGCATTACGCTGGAACCGGCCCGGGGCGCCACCCCTCGGGATGCCGGCTCGCCGCAAGCGCCGGCGGGCTCAGCCAGCCCGGCGGCATCCGGCGCGGCGGAAGACGGCGGTTTCGCGCTGCAGTTTGATGAATTCCAACGCAGCGCGGGTTTGCTCAGCCTGCCTGCTGACTTTGCGCCTGACAAGCTGATCCTGAACGTACTGGAAGGCGATGCGGTGCGCGCCACACGCAGCGTCAGCATCGACACGGGCGAATCGGCGCCATAACTTCAGGGAAACCTCTCCCCGACACGCGGAGTGGTATAGTATTTTTATCTAGATATGCGCCGCCATCTGGCGGCCACGGAGCGTTAAATGAATACCGTTGCAGAAACCACAGATCTCCAGGCGCCACCGTCGCCGCTGATCTTCACCGACGCCGCGGCGGCCAAAGTCAAGGAATTGCTGGACGAAGAGGGCAACCCGGAGCTGAAGCTGCGGGTTTTCGTGCAGGGCGGCGGCTGCTCGGGCTTCCAGTACGGTTTTACCTTCGACGAAACCGTCAATGACGACGACACGACCATCGATAAGGAAGGCGTGCAGCTGTTGGTCGATCCTATGAGCTTCCAGTATCTGGTAGGCGCGGAAATCGACTATAAAGACGACCTGGAAGGCGCGCAGTTCGTGATCCGCAATCCGAACGCCACGTCCACCTGCGGCTGTGGATCGTCTTTCCAGCCCTGATTCTTGACATAGGGGCTGCTGCGGGCAGTGCCTGACACCTGCCCAAGCCCATCCGTCTGAATCGCAGCCCAAAAGCGGGCCTTTGGCTCCGCTTTTGGGCTGCGATTCATTTGTGGGGTTTTGTTCGACGGCGGCGGTGTTGCGATGCAGTGCCGGCAGGATGGTTCCGGCTTCAAGCCGGATAGCGGCATCCGAGCAGGCTGGGGTGCCGCGCACCCGTCACGCTGGGAAGACCGGCACAAGCGCCAGCTTCGTGCGCCCAGGCCAGCCAGGCAAAAGCCAGCGCTTCGACCAATTGGACGGGCACCCCGGCATCCGAGGTCGGGGCGACTGGCAACCCCAGCGCGGCCTGCAGGGCTGCGACCAGGACAGGGTTGCATGCGCCGCCGCCGCAGACCAGCACCTGGGCGGCGGCGGGGGCATGTTCGAGTATGGATTGGGCCGCGCTATGGGCGGTAAGCTGCACGAGTGTGGCCTGGATGTCGGCGTCAGACAGACCCTTTTCCGAGGCACCGAAGCTGGCCAGCCTCTGGGTGAGCCAGGCTAGGCTGAACAGATCGCGCCCTGTCGATTTGGGCGGCGGCAGCAGAAACCAGGGCTCGCTGTCCAGCAGATAGCCAAGCAGCTCGGCGTTGACGGCGCCGGTGGCGCCCCAGGCTCCATCCGCATCGTAAGGCTGCCCGGTCTTGTCGGCGACCCAGGCGTCCAGCAGTATATTGGCCGGCCCTGTGTCGAAGCCGCGCACCGGCTCTTGCGAGCCTTGTGCCGGAAGCAGCGTGACGTTGGCGATGCCACCCAGGTTGAGGACAGCCCGTGGTTCCGCGCCCGCGAACATCGCTTGATGAAACGCGGGCACCAGCGGGGCTCCCTGGCCGCCGGCCGCGATATCACGGCTGCGGAAGTCCGCAATAACGGCAATTCCGGTGTGCTCGGCCAGCAGGGCGGGCGCGTTCAGCTGTATGGTGTAGCCCGACGCCGGATCGTGTCTGACGGTCTGTCCGTGCGCGCCAATGGCCCGCACAGCGTCCGCCTGCAAATCAGTCTGCGACAGCAGCTCCCGGCAGGCCTGGACGTACAGTTCGGCCAGCGCATTGCCAGCCATGGCGGCGCGCACAAGCTCGTTGGCGCCTGGTGCATTCAGATCCAGAAGCTCAGTGCGCAGCTCGCCAGGCATGGGCAGGAAGGTCGAGGCAAGCACGTGGGGGCTTGCCGGTTCCGCGAAATCGGCAAGCACAGCATCGACGCCGTCGGTGCTGGTGCCGGACATCAGCCCGATATAGAGCGAAGAGGCCATGCTAGCGGCTGGCGACCTTGACATCAGTATTTTGCGGCTCGCGCGACACAATCTCGATCTGGTCGCGGTAGCGGGCTACCGCTTCGTCGAAGGCCAGGCGCTGAGATTTGTCCAGCGTGCGGGCAATGGGAAGGTCAACGGAAAGCGGATCCACGGCCTTATTGGCAATGCGGAACTCATAGTGCAGGTGCGGGCCTGTGGCCCAACCGGTGGAGCCCACATAGCCGATCACATCGCCCTGGTTGACGTGCATGCCTTTCTTGATGCCTGCGGCGAAACGGCTTTGGTGCGCATACAGGGTGCTGTAGCTGTCCCAATGCTGGAGGATGATGACGTTGCCGTAGCCGTTCTGCCTGCCGACGAACGAAACGACGCCGTCGGCCGTTGCATGGATAGGCGTACCCGAGGGCGCTGCGTAGTCGACCCCCTTGTGAGCGCGCCACTTGCCATGCACCGGGTGCTTGCGCAGGCCGAAGGTGGAGCTGATGCGCGAGAACTTGATGGAGTTGCGCAGGAAGGCGCCTTTCAGGCTGCGTCCGGAAAAGTCGTAGTAGCTGCCCTTGCCGTCTTCATCGGCAAACCAGACAGCCTCGTAGACCTTGTCGCGGTTCTCGAATTCAAGGGCGAGGATGCGCCCGCCTCCAAGCTCCTGGCCATCCTGGATGTAGTTTTCATAGACGATGCGGAAGCGGTCGCCACGGCGCAGGTCACGCAGGAAGTCGACCTTGCTGCCCAGGATATCCGTCATCTGCATGGTGACCGAATCGGGTATGCCTGCGGCATCGGTGGCGCCGAACAGCGACGAGGTGATCACGCCTTCGGCAACGCGAGTGGCCGTCGCCGCCGCCTTGCTATGCTCCTGCGCGGCGAACCCACCCTTGCCATCCGGACGTACTTCCAGCCAGCGCGAAACATACTGGCCGCCCTTCTCGCTCGTCCCTGGCGTATGGTTATAGCGCAGCCAGACCAGGCTGCCTTCGTCATTCAGCGCAGCCTGCACAGTGCGGCCGGGATACAGCTTGTAGATGGAGCGGGCATCCTTCTCGTTCACCAGGAACTGCTGCAGGCCGGGTTCGTCCACGCGCAAACGCTGCAGCAATGCCGCGAGCGTGTCGCCGCTGCGGATCTGGGTTTCGCTGATGTAGGGGGTTTCGGAGCGGGGAGGGGTCAGGCTGGCGGCATCGGGAAGATCCAGGGTCTGGCGGGCTTGATAGAGCGCTGGGGCTTCGGGAGGCTTGACTACCGCCAGTGCGGCGGCGCCGGCAAAGAGCCCGAGCGCGACAAGAACCAGGCCGTTGCGGAAAAAATGATGGTTGCGATGCACGCGAACGGTTTCGCGATAAGAGGGAGTGCCAGTTTTCCCTTTTTCGAACATAAAGACAAAGACCTAGAAATGGGCTGCGTGGATGGATGAAGCTGCAAGATACGACCGGGGCTGGCTTGCCGCCATGGAAACCTGTGCCCGTATGGATTAGCTGACGCTCTGATAAGATGGCGTTGCGTTCAAGCCATGCTTGTAACCATCTATACCCTGCAGGGTTCGCGCTTGCACGTTATGCTAGCGTATTAGGCCTGATTTTTCGAGCATTTTTTTCAAGTTCCACCAATAAAGCAGATATGCCGTCCCCAGAAGCCCCGATTACCCCCGAAGTCCAGGAAGCCCTGCGCATCGCCAAGCGCGGATGCGATGAGCTGCTGGTCGAGTCCGAGTTCATACGCAAGGTCGCGCGAAGCCAGGCAAGCGGCACGCCCCTGCGCATCAAGCTCGGCCTCGATCCGACTGCGCCGGACATCCACCTGGGGCATACCGTGGTGCTCAACAAGATGCGCCAGCTGCAGGACCTGGGCCATACCGTCATATTCCTGATTGGCGATTTCACCTCCATGATCGGCGACCCCAGCGGCCGCAACGCCACGCGCCCGCCACTCACCGTCGAGCAGATACACGAGAACGCCAAGACCTATTATGCGCAGGCCAGCATGGTGCTGGATCCGGCCCGCACCGAAATCCGCTACAACGCGGAATGGTGCGACAAGCTGGGCGCGCGCGGCATGATCCAGCTTGCGTCGCGCTATACCGTGGCACGGATGATGGAGCGCGACGACTTCACCAAGCGCTACAAGGGCGGCATTCCGATCTCGGTGCACGAGTTCCTGTACCCGCTGATGCAGGGTTATGACTCTGTCGTGCTCAAGGCAGACCTGGAGCTGGGCGGCACCGACCAGAAATTCAACCTGCTGGTCGGGCGCGAGCTTCAGAAGGAATACGGCCAGGAGCCCCAGTGCGTCCTGACCATGCCGCTGCTCGAAGGCACAGACGGCGTCGATAAAATGTCCAAGTCCAAGGGCAACTATATCGGCATCACTGAAACGCCCGACTCCATGTTCGGCAAGCTGATGTCCATTTCGGATACGCTCATGTGGCGTTACTACGAGCTGCTGTCTTTCCGTTCGCTTGACGACATCGCCGCGCTGCAGGAGCAGGTGCGGCAGGGGCTCAATCCCAGGCAGGCCAAGGTGCAGCTGGCCCAGGAGATCGTCGCGCGCTTTCACGACCGCAAGGCGGCCGAAGATGCGCTCGCCTCATTCGAGGCCCGCTTTCGCGATGGCGTCATCCCCGATGACATGCCCGAGGTCAGTATCCCGGGCGCACCGCTGGGCATACTGAAGGTGCTGCGCGAAGCGGGCCTGGCTGCTTCAGGCGCCGAGGCCCAGCGCAATGTGGAACAAGGCGGCGTGCGCATAGATGGTGGAAAAATCGAAGACAAGGCCCTGCAATTGCCGGCGGGAACCTATGTCGTCCAGGTTGGCAAGCGAAAATTTGCCCGCATTACCCTTACCGGCTGAATTCACTTGTTCAGGAGTACGTTATGGAACTAACCAGCAAGTCTTTTACGGATAACGGGCGCATACCCGAGCGCTATGCCTTTGGCAAGCCCGACGGCCAGAACCACGTTGCGCTGGCTGGCAACGTCAATCCGCATCTGGCGTGGTCGGACGTACCTGTCGGCACCCAGTCTTTCGTCGTCATATGCCATGATCCCGATGTCCCGAGCAAACCCGACGATGTGAACCAGGAGGGCCGCGAGATTCCGGGCGATCTTCCCCGCGTGGACTTCTTCCACTGGGTGCTCGTGGATATTCCTTCCGGCACCCAGGAGATTGCCGAGGGCGCCTATTCCGACGGCATCACGCCGCGCGGCAAGGCGGGCCCGCTTGCGCTGGACGGTACGCGCCAGGGGGTCAATGACTACACCAACTGGTTTGCCGCCGACCGCGACATGAACGGCGACTATTTCGGCTATGACGGCCCTTGCCCGCCGTGGAATGATTCCATTGCCCACCGCTACGTCTTCACCGTCTATGCCCTCGATATTGCCGAGCTGCCTTTCGAGGGGCGTTTCACCGGCAGCGACGCGCTCAAGGCCATGCAAGGGCATGTGCTGGGACAGGCGGCGATCACCGGTATCTACAGCCTGAACCCGCGCGTCATCGCCGACCAGGCAGGTTGACGCGCCGGCCGCCTCAACATGAGGGCGGCTCACATCAACATGAATGCGGTTTCCGTAATCGGGCCAATCTGGCCCGATTACGCCGCTTGGGGCCCACATTGCACCCCGATCGCATCGGGATCGCGGATATTCGGGCTAAAATGCTCCAGTTTGTCTACGCTTCCGCCTCAATCTCACCCAGGATTACCCTCATGTTTGACCGTTCACGCACTCTCGATCAAGTCGATGCCGACGTCTGGGCTGCCGTCCAGAAGGAAAACGTCCGCCAGGAGCAGCACATTGAGTTGATCGCTTCCGAGAACTACACCAGCCCCGCCGTCATGCAGGCTCAGGGAACACAGCTGACCAACAAGTATGCCGAAGGCTACCCTGGCAAGCGCTATTACGGTGGTTGCGAGTACGTGGACATTGTCGAACAGCTGGCCATCGACCGCCTGAAGGAAATCTTCGGCGCGGAAGCGGCCAACGTGCAGCCGAACTCGGGCTCGCAGGCTAATCAGGGCGTATATATGGCAGTGCTCAAGCCTGGCGATACCGTTCTTGGCATGAGCCTGGCAGAAGGGGGCCATTTGACGCACGGATCACCCGTCAATGCTTCGGGCAAGCTGTACAACTTCGTGTCGTATGGCCTGGATGCAAACGAAGTGCTTGACTACGACCAGCTCGAGAACCTGACCAAGAAGCACAAGCCCAAGCTGATCGTCGGCGGCGCATCTGCCTATTCCCTGCGTATCGATTTCGAGCGCATGGCTCGCATCGCCCATGACAACGGTGCGCTGTTCATGGTCGACATTGCCCACTACGCGGGCCTGGTCGCTGGCGGCGCATATCCCAACCCCTTCCCCCATGCCGATTTCGTCACCTCCACCACGCACAAGTCGCTGCGCGGCCCACGCGGCGGCGTCATCATGATGAAGGCCGAGTTCGAGAAGATCATCAATTCCGCCATCTTCCCTGGCATTCAGGGCGGCCCGCTGATGCACGTCATCGCGGCCAAGGCTGTTGCCTTCAAGGAGGCGCTGCAGCCCGAATTCAAGGAATACGCGGCACAGGTCGTCAAGAATGCCGATGTGCTGGCTCGCACGCTGGTCAGCCGCGGGCTGCGCATTGTGTCTGGCCATACGGAAAGCCATGTCATGCTGGTCGATCTGCGCGCCAAGGGCATTACCGGCAAGGAAGCCGAAGCAGTCCTGGGCCAGGCCCATATCACGGTCAACAAGAATGCCATTCCGAACGACCCCGAAAAGCCTTTTGTCACCAGCGGCATCCGTCTCGGCACGCCAGCCATGACAACGCGCGGCTTCAAGGAAGCCGAGGCTGAACTCACGGCCAACCTTATCGCCGATGTGCTCGACAACCCCCGCGACGAAGCGAATATTGCCGCTGTTCGCGCCCGGGTCAACGAGCTCACCGCCCGCCTGCCGGTCTACCGCTGACACCAGCAGCCCCGCGAAAGCGGGGCACAGCCAGCCATGAAATGTCCGTTTTGCAGCAGTTTCGATACGCAGGTGATCGATTCCCGGGTTTCGGAAGAGGGCGACACCATACGGCGTCGCCGTCGCTGTACAGCCTGTGACCGGCGCTTCACCACCTACGAGCGGGCCGAGCTGGTCATGCCGGCGGTGGTCAAGCGCAACGGCACACGCACGGAATTCAGCATAGACAAGTTGCGTGCCAGCCTGAGCCTGGCCTTGCGCAAGCGGCCGGTAAGCACCGAAGACGTCGACGCCGCGGTTGACCGGATCGAAGAGGCGCTGCTGGTCAGCGGCAGGCGAGAGGTTCCGTCAGGCTATATCGGCGAGCTTGTCATGGCTGAACTCAAGAAGCTCGATCTCGTGGCCTATGTCCGTTTTGCTTCTGTGTACCAAAGCTTTGAGGACATCGGCGAATTCGTCAAGGCCATTGATGAGATCCAGCCCAGGTCAAGGTCGTGAGCATTGAATCTGCGCGCGTTGATGGCGGGGTGATGCCTGCCCCTGGTGCGGACCCTGACCTGCACTGGATGAACCTCGCCCTGGCCCAGGCCGAGCGCGCGCTCTACATTACCAGCCCCAATCCGCGCGTCGGGTGCGTCATCGTGCGCGATGGCCGCCTGCTGGCTCAGGGTTCCACGCAGCGTGCCGGCGGGCCGCATGCAGAGGTGATGGCGTTGCGCCAGGCGGCCGAGCGTGGGCTGGACGTTGCAGGCGCCACGGTCTATGTCACGCTTGAGCCTTGCAGCCACTATGGCCGTACGCCGCCTTGTGTTGATGCGCTCATCAAGGCGCGCCCTGCCCGGGTCGTGATTGCCCTGGTCGATCCCAATCCGCTCGTCGGCGGCCAGGGGGTGGCCAGGCTGCGGGAGGCCGGCATTGCTGTCGTTACCGGGGTAGGCGCACAGCAGGCATTGGCCCAGAATCCGGGCTTCATTGCCCGCATGACGCGCCGAACACCATGGCTGTGGATGAAGCTCGCCGCCACGCTGGACGGACGTATTGCGCTGCCCAACGGCAAATCACAGTGGATCACCGGCGAGGCCGCACGGGCCGACGGCCATCACTGGCGCGCGCGCAGCTGTGTCGTTCTGACGGGTTCAGGCACTGTCGTCGCGGACAACCCGCGGATGAACGTGCGCTATGTTGATACACTACGACAGCCTATACGCGCCATCATCGACACCCGTTTCGAGGTGGACGAGTCTGCCGCCATCTTTGATGGCAATGAGGCATGGATATTCACATGCAGCGCAGATTCTGACAAGGCCGCGCGCCTGGCAGACAGAAACGTGCGGGTCATTCAGGTGCCGCGCAGCGACAATGGCCGTGTGGATCTTGCCGCAGTGCTGCAATGGATGGGCGAGCACGACGTCAACGAGGTGCACGCCGAGGCCGGCTCCAAGCTCAGCGGGGCACTGCTGCAGGAGGGCTGCGTGGACGAGTTGCTGGCCTATATGGCGCCCATGCTGATGGGGCCCGGCCTGGGGATGCTGCGACTGCCCGAATTGCAGGATCTTTCGCAGGCAACCCGGTTCGAGTTCACTGAACATCTGATGGTAGGGCAGGATATCCGCCTGCGCGCACGCGACGCCAGCCGCTGGGCGGCCCTGGCCAGGGCCGTTTCTGCCTGACATTTGACGCTCGTGGCCCAGCCATTGGCGCATGCCTTCCAAATTCTGATAAAATAGCGGACTTCGCCTTGATTACCGGTCAAGGCATGAGCAGGACAGGTGGCCGAGTGGTTGAAGGCGCACGCCTGGAAAGCGTGTATACGTTTATAGCGTATCGGGGGTTCGAATCCCCCTCTGTCCGCCATAAAAATCAATTAAATCAAGGCATTGTGAATTTGCCGTGTCATTATTTTGGGGTATTTTGGGGCTGTTTTGGCTCCGGAATGACACGATAAATGACACGATCAGCCGGCCCGGCGATCCCTCGTTTGGGCCGGCGCAAAAAGTGCCTCGGCCTTCCCGCCTGCATCGAGATCTGCCGCAGGCATCCACTTACCGTAGATCTTGGCGATCATCGTCCAGTCCTTGTGCCCCATCTGCTTGGCAACCCACATTGGATGCTCGCCTGCGGACAGCATCATGGATGCGTAGGTGTGGCGCATCTGGTACGGCCAGCGGTAACGCACCCCGGCCAGCTTCAGCACCCGCACCCATAAATCCCTGATCTGCTGATCTCCCGTCCAGCGCTCGCCAGTGCCTGGGTTCCTGAATACGGGGTCGCCTGCAAGGAAGGTGCGCGGCTTCTGAGCTTTGAGCGCCGCAGCTGCAGGGGCCAGGATCTTCACCTCACGCCGGCCCGACGATGTTTTCGTATCCTCAACCTTGCCCTTGGATGCCTGTGTAATCGCTTTCCTGACGACGATGCGCCCACGCACGAAATCAATGTCAGACCAATTCAGCGCAATCAGTTCGCTTGGTCGCAGGCCCGTCCACAGCGAAAAGGTCACTTGGTTGGCAAATTCCGGCGGGCACCTGGCCAGAATAGCGGCCTGTTCGTCGGGGGTGAAGGGATCAATGTCATCCTCATCTTTTGGAGGCTCTTTTTTCTGGTAGCAGTAGCCCTTCATGAAATTTGACTCCAGATCTTCGTCCTCGACAGCGTCATCCAGGGCCTTTCGGATGACGCTTTGAATATTGGCCAGGCGCTTGTTGCTGCACGTCATGCCCTCAAGCCACGCCTTCACGTCGGGCCGCCTCCAGCTTGCCAGCATAACCTGGCCGAACTTCGGGATTAGCAGGTTGTCGACAACCTTCCTATATCCATCAAGGGTGGATGCCTTGACGTGTTTTTCTGCTGACTTTAGCCAGTCAGTCAGGTAGGTTTCAACGGTCTTTGTCTGGCCTGGGACGGCGGCGAACTTGGCCGCATTGGGGCTATTGGGAAACGTGGCGGCGTAGTCGAACGTCCCGGACTCAATCGCCACGAGAATGGCAGCCCGGTGCCGCTCGGCTCGCTTCAGATTAGCGGGCGTGGGCTTGATCCGAATTTTTTCCCGGCAGCGCTGCCCACGGTACTGGAATGTGATCTGGATACTGCTTTCCGAGGCGGGGGCAACACCCCTTCCGTCCCTACCCATGTGTCATATCCTTGCGTGTCGATGAGAATTCGCCCATCAGGGGCTTTTATCCACTCGCAGCCCTGCCTCCATATTCCGTCCCTCAGTTTGGTTCGGATGGCGTTCTCGGTATAGCCGGACATGGCCGCGAAGCGGGCGATTGTTACATATCGCACCATTATCGTACTCCAAAGAAAACGCCCCGGGCGGGGCGTACCAGTTACTGCCGGGAGGGCACTGCCTAATGTTTGTCTCTCCATCCCTGTGGGTCAGCCATCCATTCTTTGACATCCGACAGCCGCCAACGCGTACAGCGGGCGGACAGTTGAATGGGCTTGGGGAATTTTCCGTCGCGGGCCAGCTTCCAGGGCCAGGAACGCGAAGCGCCCAGCAGGTGGGCAACTTCTTTATCAGTGATTAGCCGGTCATCGGCTTGTGTGGCTTGCTGTGCCATGTCTTACCCTCGTAGTAATTGAACATAAATAGAATCATTGGCGGAAGAAAAATGGCTATCAAATAATTAACGCTGCCGCCTCCATCATCGTCTCCATCCGCCGCTCCAAATCCCGCACCCGATTTCCCAGGATGCCGATAGGCGTATGGGTGCAGATATCCATGCCCGAGGCCAGATGCACTAGCTCATTCAGCAGACCATCGTCAATCCTGCCCCCACACCACATACATAATCAGGTAGGCGTAGCCCATGGCATCCAGGGCTATCAACCAATCAGGGCCGAGGCTCATGTCGGCACCTCCTTGATAATCTCGCCCTCAATCCGCCCGGTAGCCTTGATATCGGCCAGCATCAGGCGGGCGTGGTCCTCTGAGATTGCGTGGATGGTGGCGCAAAACTGGCCGTCCGGGCCGTCCCACACCAGATCAAAGGGCTTCCATTGGCGGCCTTTGGCGTCGATGGCGGTTTCGATCATGTCACTCTCCGAAAACAGCAATGTTGACCGCGTCGCAGTTGTCTGGGGAGGCTGGCTGGGCGCTCGGCACCTTCACCGGCTCGGCAACTGTCCGGAAATTCCGGATAGTTGGCTCGGCGGGTTGTGGGGCTGTGTAGACAGGATACTCACCGTCCGGCAGGCTGTTGCAAGATACTACGGTAGGCATTTCGTTTTCTAGCCCCGGAGTTGTCCGGTCGAATCGCAGCACGGCCACAGGCTCCCCGCGCTGCTGGCGAAGCGAATTAATCTGCTCCTCCAGTCTCACAATCTCCGCTGCTCGCTTATCGGCGATCTTGTGCCAGTCTGCTTGCTGCTGGCGGTCTTGGGCGATGGCTTGGCGGGCGTAGTCTTGCATGGCCCGACCAATGCTCTTGTCCCAGCTATTCTTTACGCCTTTTGGCAGCGGCGGCAGTTCTATATTCTGGTCTTTCAAGTCCTTTCCTTGGCCGCGAACGGCACAACGTTCTTCAGTTCTTTCTCCACGCCGCCCGCATCTACGAACTTCCGCCACATGACCGCATGGCCAGGGCAGTAATGGACATTGGGAGCAGCCTCGAAAGCGTGGTTGTCGCAAATCGGCATGTCGCACGTTTTCCCCTCGTCAACCGGGTAATCGCAGAGGTTCGTGCCCACGTCCATGCAACGATGGTCAGCGCAGTACGGGCCAAGATCGCCGCAAATGAAGAAGCGGTCGCCGCCCTTGGTGAATCCGCTGTAGCAGGGCATCATGACTCCCCCTCTATGCGGCGGCGGCGGGTGTGGTCAATCATGGTGTTCATGTTGGCTCTCAGGCCGGCCCCTTCAAATGGCATGTTATGGCTCCAAATCACCAGATTCTGTCGGCCGTTGTCAGCGCGACGAATGGTTCGGGCATGCTCTGCTAGGAAGTTCAGGCGCTTGGTATCCTCAGCATTCGCAGGCATGGCGGACTGAACCTTTGCCAGCACTGCTTGCTCGATGGCTCGGGCAAAAACAACGTGGTGGCCTTCCTTTGGGGCCGGGGGAGTGTTGTGCAGAATTCCAACTATCTGCTCAACTGACAGGACTTCGTTATTGGTTGTCATCTCTCTTGCTCCTGTGAAAGGGCGCATCCGCACGTCAATACCGCTTTGATTTTGCCGATATGGACATGTCGCCCTGCCAATTGCTCAGCGCTCGGTAATCCAGCGCGGACAGCCAGTTCCTCGCAGCGTTCGCACAGGATTGCCCCGGCGGGCGGTGCGTCGAGGAAAGTGATATTCCCGCTGTTATTGTTTGCGTGGTTGCCACACCAATAGCCAATCGCAAAGTGAGGCTTCTTAAGCAGCGTGAATGTCGCAACGGTTCGGGGACGGTGGATCAATAGGCCTCGCCGGTTCTCCACGAATGGCGCGCAGCTTGCCCATGGAAATGTGGTGCGGCGATAATCTGACGGAACATTCTTGGGGTGTTCGAGCGGCAGTTTTAGCATTTCTGCTCCTGTGAAAGGGCGGCGCGGATCAGTGTTGCATCCTTGCAGTGGCTGATTTCAAGCCTGCTCATGTCGATGTGATCGTGCGCGACGGCCAGCGCCTCCCTAAGCCTCTGCACATCCTCCCACCGTACAAACCGGCCATCTGCGCACTCGATGACTTCGGGCATGCCGATGCCGTGGCGGTAGTCGCGGGATAGTTCGTAGCGTTTCATATCGTCCCGCCAAAGTAGAGGGCCAAGATAATCAGCGGTGATGTGGCAATAAGGGCGACTGGGATTAATGCCCAGCGTAGGATGCGGCGGGGTAGTTTCATGCTGACTCCAGTATTTGGGTTCGTCTTGCCGTTTCCACAAGCCAGACAGCAAGTGCAGGCGGGGTATGCTCGCGTTCAGCTTTCGTGATCGATGGCAGGCGGGGATATGACTTGGTTGGCCTGACACAATGGGTCGGGCGTCCCTCACGTCGAGGAATCGGGGGCAGGGCGTCCGGATCGAGCCCGACTACATACAGCCAGGTTGATTTCTCTGCCCTGTGCCCGAAGTGGAACTGGTCGACAGCGAATGACCAACCCCCCCATTCGTCAGGGAAACGCCCAGGTGCGGGCATGGAGCAATGTGCCCATAGGGTCGATTCTGCAGGGTGCTCAAGGACTCCGCCCCATCTGCGCACTTGTTCCACCGCCCAGGGGCCAAGCTCCTTCTCTCCGTCTCTCGGCTGGGCAAACTGGCGCAAGCGTCCCCAGGAGCGGCACGGCGGGTGCGCCACGATCGGCATACTGCCAGAGAACGTCCGAGCATCTCGGTTGATGTCATACACATCAACGCCTGGTAGCGTCTTATATATACTGTCGACTCTGGCGAAAAGCACGGCTACAGGGCGCACAAATCTCTCCCAGCGCCTTATTGGGGCGCTGGGCTCCAGGGGTGGTGGGGAAGGGGGTTAAATGCAGCGCCAGGCCGCTCCGTGGCCAGCACGCATGAATGGGATATCTGAATCCATATCAGCCAGATTCGCGGCGGGCGCTTGCTGTGCCGGTCGCTGCTGCGGCTGACGTTGTGGTGGGGCTTGACGCTGTTGTTGCGGCTGGCCACCGTCAATAGGCCGTGAAGCAAACTCGATCGTAGACACCTTGCCTACCATTGCTACGCCCTGGCTGCCGTCTTGTTTGGCGAATGCCTGAATGTGGACATCATCCAGCACTACGTAAACGAGCGTGCCCTTGAGCAAGTATTGACGAAGCGATTCGCCGCGCTGGCCCCATATAGAGGCCTTCACCCATTGAGTGGGTTTCTGGTTGGTATTGGGGTCCTTCTTTCCGTAGCTGAATGCCAGGGAAACTTCGGTAACTGCGTCGCCGCCTGGTGTAAAGCGGGTTTCTGCATCCCTTCCGATGCGCCCGATTCCGGTTAAATTTGCCATCTAAGCTGCCTCTTTCAGTGCTTCGCGTAATGCGATTTGGTATTTGGTGACGGTGCGCTCGAACTCCATCAGATCGGCTTCCAGCGCCTCGATTTCCTCGTCGTCTCGGTCGATACGGATAATCTTCATTCGCCCCAGGTCATGCACCCACAAGACCAGATCGACCCATTTGCGGCCAAGTAACCACATTGCGCCGTTGCATTGATCGACATAGCTGGAGATATCGCCATCAACAAAGGCCGTGAACAGTGTGTCGCTGGACACCATCGTCTTGATTTCGATGATGCCGTCGTCGCCAACCAGGCCGTCTACGCTGACCCCAAACAAGCGGTCTGCCGTGGTGATGAACCCGGCTTCGTCAACCAGATTCTTTGTCCGCATTTCGTACATGGCGCGGGCTTCTGGCTCTTGTTCGGTGCCCAGGCGCATAGCCCCATTCACAAATACAGGCATCGGCTCGCCGCCTTCGCGCTCGCGGGCTACGTCGCGGGCATAGTCCATACATTTCTTGGATGGAGCGCCGTTTTTGAGCTTGTCGCGGCAGTCTTTGAAGCGGCTGGCTGTGATGACGGCCTTACGCGCCTGGAGCCAAGCGTCTGACCCTTGCGGGTCGGTGTGGATGATTAGGCCGTCCATTACTTTTCCTCCTTGAGCATTTTCTTTTTGTCGGCGTAGGCTTGGCGAAACACCTTGAAGGCGTTTAGATCGTTCTTGCCGTCAATGTCTTTGCAGCCAGCCGCCCACGTTGCCTCCATGGCTTCTGTCGTGTCGGCTTGCGCCATCTGGCTTACCCACGAGTCGCCAAGCTCGGTGTCGATTTCATGCCGGCCATCGTTGTCGTCGCCTTTCTCTGATACCCCGGTGATTGCCTTGAGCGTGTGCCGCTGCAGGTACGTGACGGTTGAAGCAATGGCCTGGATGCTGTTTTTGTTGCCAGACTGGTCTGCCGCCGATTCGAGCGACACTGAATCGCTGTGGCCCTGCCGGTGCTTCAAGATGCAGGTCACACGGATGCTGCCGCCGTTTTGCTCGGTTTTCCAGCTCCATGCAAAGCCGTGCTTGGACAAGGCTGGGCCTACAGCCTCCACCACATCAGACAGCTCCGCGTGCTTGTAGTGGGTGCGCCCCTTCTGGCTAGAGAAGTCCACTGTTTTGCGCTTGATGATCTCGACAGCTTCCGCTTTGAAGGCGGCCATGGCATCGTTAAATGCCTTCTCGGCTTCTCGGTGCTCCCAGCGCTCTTGCAGATCCATCATCTTTTCGACCTGCTCAAGGCTGGCGCCTTGTTTCATGGCCGCCATCATCATTCCCATGGGGGAGTTGGCCGGGACTTGATCTTGTGGTGTGGCAACAGCGGTTTCGCGCTGTTCCATCTCGATAATTTCGCTCATGGCGTCCTCAATAGTTAATCGTTACGGCCGGAATTTCGCCCTTAGCAATCAGCGTCACGGCCTGCTTAGCGCATTCCTCGGGCATGCCGCCCTTCACAAATGCAGCCAGGGCGGCGCGGTTGATCTTCGCCTTGTGCGCTTTGTCGGCTTCCCGCTTGCGCTGCTCGGCTTCGATGCGGACCTTTTCCTGCTGCTGGCGCTCAATCTCTGCCAGTCGGGCGGCTTCGGCGGCTTGTTTGGCCCGTTGCTCGGCAGCCAGCTTTTCAGCCTCGGCGCGTGCCTCTGCTTGCTTTTGGCGCTCGACGGCTTCTAGCTTCTCGCGTTCGGCTTGCTCTGCGGCTGCCTTGGCCTGTGCTTCGCGTCGTGCTGCGGCTTCGCGCTCGGCCTGGGCTTTTGCTTCGGCTTCACGTTTGGCTTTTTCAGCGGCTTCCTGAGCGATGCGGGCTTCGCGGTCTTTCTGTTCCTGCTCGGCCTGTTTGCGGCGCAGTTCGGCAAGCTCGGCTTGTTCCGCTTCGTATTTCTCGCGAGCAGACAGGGCTTGCGCCAGACTGTCTAGAGCGCGAGCCTTCACTCGGTGCGCTTCGGCCTCGAATTCCTCGTAGGACTCATCGACAACCATACCTTCGACCTCAGCAATGGTTGCTCGCAATTCCGTGCTATCCAAGTCGCGGTTTTCCTCAGCGCGCAGCCGGAACCAGTCGATGCCGGTCTTGTGCATGGTGACACGCCGATCCTCAGCCTGCTCCCATTCATCGAGCGGCCTGCGCACCTCCCCGGCAAGCGCGTCCAGCTCATCGCGCATGCGTTTGCGCTCGGCGTCGATCAGCTTCGGGATTTCCTTGAGCCTGTCTACCTGCTCTTTGCCTAGGGCATCCAGCGCTGTCTTTGCCTTGCGCACCTTAAAGGCGAGGCTCGCAATGGCTTTTCGACCCTTGTCGGTGGTCAGATCAGGTACGTGGCCGGTGACTTCCGCCCGGATACGCTCGATGTACGGGTCTAGCCCTTTGGGTTGCTGGTAGACTTGCAGAGCCGTCTCGGCAGCTGGCAGCAGATCTAGTTCGGTCGATTCTTTTTCTATGACTTCGCTCATATCCTTATCCTTTAAAACCCCGCCTTATCCAGCGTTGACATCAGCACATACGCGCCGACCATAAAGAGCGCCATCAGCGGCGGCGCGTACCACGGAATGCTGTCTCCTGGCTCGCCGGAGTGCTGCGTGAGGCGCATCCAGAGCTTGTGTAGTGTCTTCATCCGCGTATCCCCGTAATCTGTATAGGCAACTGCACGATGTAGATCAGCAAAAACAGGAGTCTCATGCCGCCTCCTTGATCATTTGCCAATGCGCCAGAACACGCACGGTCGGCCAGCAATAGGCGTCGATAAGCTCTTTGCTCTCTTGAGTCCCGGCCACCGCCAGCAGCAGCGCGGCTTGCGTATACGTCATGTCGTCTCGGTAGCCGGGTATGATGACCGGCAGCGTCTCGTCCTCAATATCCTCAACTGTGCCGACGAATATGTCGCGAGCGTTGACAGTGCGAAATCCATAGGGTGTTTGCACTGCGGTTTCGGGCAGATCGCCCTTGAGTACAGCGACAACGCATGTGCGAACTTTCTGCAGCGTGTCGCGCTCGATTTCGTGCAGGCGGGCGTAATACTGGGTTTCCTGAGCAGCGCTCCACCCATCAGGCGGATCGACACGCGCAGGGTCGTCCTGGCCCGCATAGGGCCGACTGGTTGCATACATGGTTATCTCCCTGAGTTGGGAATGGATAGAGGGCCGCAACCCTCACGTACTAGATGATTGAAAATGCTGCGAAGGTGCAGCGTTTGAGCGGCCCTCTGGTCAAGACACCTCTGAACCGCACAGTAAACCCTCCGCATTTCCGCCAGGAGTAAGAGGGAAGGTGTCTTGACCGGAAGGCCCCCGCCACGACAAGCCCAGCAAGGCGAGCCACCGCCAAGCCGAGCTTGCCGCTAAGCCATCGTCTCGCGCCCGGGACAGCGCCTCATTACAGGGATGGCCCCCGCCCGTCTTTATCCGCAGTCATCGGGGTATGCTCTATGTCGCGGAAGCAGAAATCTTGCCCGGATTCGCCCTGTTCGGGCCAGGCTCCGGGTGGCCTGTAGTTGGGTGCCAGACGAGGCACCGCCGTACTGCGATTGATGGTGGCAGGGGTGGCTACCTGCTTGCAGCCTCTACTTCTGGTTGGTGGGCATGCATCACCTTTGGCTGCCGGTTCTGGCTCCGGCGCGTTACGCGCTACACCATCAAGAAAAAGAGCGGTATCTGCCTCTATAACGCCCGTAGGCGGGGTGCGACCGGCTTTCGCATTGATCCCAGGCAGCAGTCTTTTTGCTGTGCCGCGCTCTTTCTTGATGGCCCCTGCGCCGCAACCGACGCGGGCAGGGCTTGTGCGTTGTGTCAGCCGCACCCCTGTCAGGTCATAGACTCGTAGATCTCGCGAGAACGCCTGCGCTGAGGTTCCATGGGGCATCACCTCCTTTGGGTCGTCTTGTAGCCGCTTTAGCTGGCTAGGCTGGAGGATTGGTAGGCAGCATAATGGATCGGATGCAGCCGATTGCGCTCTCCATCTCCGTGACAGCGGAATACGCAAGGAGATGCCGCGTCGTCTCTGTTTTTATGAGGGCCACAACATCTTCCAACGCTTCCCTAACCCTCGCATCTGCGTAGGCTTGGGCTTGGGTGGTGGTGATGAGCGGGGCGGTGAATTCATCGTCTGCGCACCGCTGGATGTCCGTGTAGAGCCTGCCCTGATCTGACAGGCCCTTGATAACAGATAGGCTGAAGGGCTTTATGAACCCCACCGGCTCCGGCATCGGCACATTACTCATCTTTAGCCTCCATGGCGTCGTCAATCTTTGGGCGTGGTTCCATCTTGTCCTCACATGAAAATCGCAGATCTCACAGTGAAAGGCGATTCAGATATGGCCCGGTGAAGGGGCGGGGGTTAGGAGTAGGTGATCGCATCGATCTTTGAAATCATTGCTGTTAGTTCGGCCCGCAGAGCATCAATGCGCGGCTTTGCTTCAGCATCTAGCTCAACGCCTGCCGTGTTGCCGTGCCTGAAGCTTTCAATGGTTCCATCAAGCACCTCGCTTACTGAGAATGTCATCCAGAGGCTGACGTATTCCCCTTCGTTGTGAAGGGTTGCCGCACGCTCGAATTCCTCCTCGTCGCTGCTGGCTCCAGCCGACGCAACGAGCTTCCCGTCGCGAATTTCAAGATAGACGTATGCGCCCTTTTCTATATCTGTCACGCCACTCTCCTTATGGTTGTCATCAGTAAACCCTGACTCGCAGGGCTTGCGGATGACTCCGGACAGTAAGCTCCTGACGGTTCCAGTTTGCTCACTGCCACACGGCTCTGTCGGCTCTGGGGCTTTCCGTTTACTGGCCCCTTCTTCGCGTCCGCTCCGATTGCAGCTCGGGCTAGGGCATTCCTCTTTCGACCTCAGCGCTTCAGATCCTGTATGGGTACTGGCGCTCTCGCATGGGCTTGCGCTTGCTCTGCCTCCCCCTGTGCTGGCCTTTGGCGCTAAGCGGTGGGTGGGGTGTTGGTGTAATAGTGCCACTAGTTAAATGGACTGTCAATAGTGCCGCTAGTTATTATTTTGTAACAGGAAAAATAAAACCCGCCGTAGCGGGTATCTCGGAGTGAGCCGGCTCAATCTGGGCGACTTCGGCTTTCTTGTTCTTCTTCGAGGGTCAACAGAGCATCAATTTGGTATGCAAGGTCTTGAATCTCGCCTAGAAACTGACGGAGCAGGGCGCGCCTGGTTTTAGGTGTATAGGTGGGCTGCTCGCGAATGAGCCGTACAATTTTGCGGAGATCAGGTGGTTTCTCGTTTTTCTGTGCTGTCATAGTCTGCCTTTTTATGTCGTATGTGCGCCTCCTGGGGCAGCGGTATCGAGTTGCATCCCTATATTGCACTGTGTATTTATACAGTACAAGAGATAACTCTGTGGATAACCTGTGGATAGATTCGGCAGCGGCAAGCGGGGCGGGGAGACGGCGATTTCGTTCAGGAAAAACCCCACCCAGAATGAGCGGGCAAAAGAAAAGCCGCCCGTAGGCGGCTGATCTGATTAGGATATGCGCACTGGGTGGAACTAACATAACCTCAGCGTGCTGGACTTATTGTACCAGCGCCACAATCTGGCGGGTGATGTTGGGCTCAACGTTGCCCACAATCTTGCGCACCTGGTTGCAAGCGCCGACGTACAACGCATTCCCAGCAAACCACTCATCAAAACCTGGGCCAGGGGCGGGCGCATCGCTTCCTCCGTTTTTCCCGTAGCGTTTCATGAGCCGGGAGCCTCTGGCGACGGACGTCAGATACACACGATTCTCAGCCAGCTCAGGATTCGCCTCGATGATCGAATCCAGCAGAGCGCTCAGCTTGTCAGCCATGTCGTTTCCCTTGGCGGCCAATGGCCAACCAGTTTTGATGTTGAATAGTTCCCACAGTCCAGGGGGCATGCGCCTCAACCCAGACTCCCACGACCGCCACGCCGCCTCGGTGCCATGTATCAGGTTTGCAGCCTGGCGCTGGGTCAAACCCGCAGCCATGCGTGCGGCGGAAATATCATCAGGCGCAGGGTTTGCGGCAGGGCCTTTCGGCCCTCGATTCGGGTGATTAGGCATTCTCAGGACCAAATGCCTCGATCTGCAAGACCACCTTTTGATCGATGGTCAGATCATTGAATTCGGCTTCTGTCATGACGGCGTCAGTGTCTACAAATTCAATCCACAGATGGTAGTCGGCAGCGATTTCAGCGTAGGTGTGTTGTTGGCTCATTTTTCATCTCCTGGCCCCTGAATCCCGAGGCGCGGTTTGGTGTTGATCACCATAACTACAGTTTACCGCTACATTGTAGCGGTGTCAATAGTCATTTAATAGGTGGAAACCCTAGATCGGCTCACTCGCATCCAGCCAGTCACCAGCCCAAACCCAACCCCCCCCCAAGAGGGCTAATGCGATGCCTTGATGACCTTTATCAAGTCCTCAAAACACGCCCAAAACTGATCTCGCTGAGAATTTTCCAACTCGGGAGTGCCGTAATAGATTGTGCTACTCCCTTCGCGCCAGGAAATTGCTATATGAATGGGCTGTTTTAAGACAATTGCCTCCAGCACCTCCATGGTCGGGGTGGCATCAGCTATGAATAGCCTCGTTTTCGGGTCCTCACCGGGAAAGTAGGGTTTGAGGGGCGTAGTGGGCACCCCTCCTTGTTTTCGAAACCAGCCCCCATACACTTGCTTCGACTTGAACTTACTCAGATCGCCGCTCGTCGGGCCTGTTGACCCAGTCAGCTTGCCAAGGCCAAAGCCCGCCGCCCTGAGAGTCAGGGAAGTGTCAAAGACGGTTCTCACTTCTGCGGCGTCATCAAAGCCTGTGACTCTCATGCCGCAAGCCTCAACCTTTCCGTCTTTCCCTACGTGCATTTGTGTTTGGGCGCCCATGAACGCTGCGACCATAGATTGGGCGGGCGCGGATTGCCAAATCCATGGCAACACCGTCGCAATCAAACTTAGTATTGTTTTTCTCATTTCGTTACCTCGCGGGTAAAAAATCCCTCTTCACCAATAAATCAAGCCGTGTTCTTCTTCGCCGGAGGGGAGGATGCTCGTTTAGGCGTCATCGGGGCCAGCACATCCAAGCCTACGCCCAGGGCGGCGTCCATGAAAGCCGCCTCTAAAAGCAGGAAGTTCTTGTGGTCCAGGGCGCATATCTTGTCTTGACTTAGCCGCTTGAACGGCCATGGTCGATAGCTCGGCGTAGCCCTCATATCCTGCTCAGCGCCAGCCAGCGCATCAATCTCATCAGCAAGGCGAGGGCTGAAATCCCTAACTTTTACCCCAAGAGCCGCAGCAAATTTAGACGCTGCGGAGGCGTTCAATGGGCTTCTGGCATTAAGGTATTGCCAAAGGTTCCCCTGCGATCCGAGTCCATATTCAGCCGCAAATGCCGCTTGAGACAGCCCATCGGTTTTTGCATCGTACAGGCGCTTAAGGGCCGCCGCTTCCTCTTTGTGAATCGGCTCGATCTTCGCTTTTCTCGGCTCTGTGCGTGGCATAGGAAACATATTAGCTGCGCTAGTAATATCTGCAACGAGTGCCACTATTGACTGCCGTCGTAACTAGTGGCACTATTTGTATTTATGAAGCCCATATATCAAATCCGCTCCAGGTTAGGACTCAGCCAAGCCGCGCTGGCGCGCGGTATCGGCGTCACTCAAGGAAACGTGTCCCATTACGAAAAGGGGCAAACAGTGCCTCCTGATGTGGCGGCCCGGCTGATCGAGTTCGCAAGCACGCTTGGGGTCTCTTTGACCTTTGATGACGTGTACCGCCCCACCAAAGAGGCTGAGCATGCGTAATTTTTGCGTTGTGTTCATGGCAAAAAAATTTATCCGTCGCTCAATGGTTAATGCAATGGCTAACAACGGTTAATTCCCATGAAAAATATTAATGACCTGCTGCAATACAGCCTGCCCCTGCTGTCAGAAGTGCCGAAGCCAATGTTTCTGGATGATGTGCTCATTCAGTCCTGCAACGACTATGGCGCGGCTGTGAGGCTGTGCCTGGACAAGAGGTTGCGTCGAATCTCTGAATCCGAAATTGCTGCTTGCCTCGGGTTCAAGCCGCCGCATCTGACTAAGGTCAAGAACGGCCAGGGCTACCTGACCAGCGATCAGGAGGTCATCTTGCAATACCTGTGTTCGAACTGGTCGATCCGCCAGTACTGTGAATCTCGCGAGCGGATGATGGCAGAGATCACAGAATCACCAGCCGAGAAGATTGTCCGGCTTGAGCGCGAAATCCAAAGTCTGAAAGGGCGGAGGGCGGCATGACAACCGCCATCATCAACAGCGACCAGTCACTGCAAAGTGTCTTCGGGCAACTGCGCGAAATGTACCAGCGCCATCGTTTCCTTCGCCTGTCTGTCAAGACTGGCAAGGCCAGGAGCCTGCAGCAGAACAACATCACCCACGCCTGGTATGAGCAGCTTGCCCGCGAACTGCGCGAGGACGATGCACTGGGCTGGAAGTGCTATTGCAAGCTGCATCACGGTGTCCCGATCCTGCGGGCTGAGGACGGCGAATTCCGCGAGGCGTATGACACTGTGATCAAACCCTTGGCCTATGAAAAGAAACTGATCGCCATGCGCCACTGGCCCGTAACAAGCCTCATGAGCAAGGAGCAATTGAGCAAGTACGCCGAGGCGGTCCAGCGTGATTTTTACGACAAGGGCGTGATCCTGGCGTTTCCTGAGCAGGAGGTGGCGGCATGATGTTCCCCAAGTCCTCCGCCCATCGCGACAAGAAGATGCTCCAAGCCTGTAAGGGCGAACCTTGTTATCTGCGCATCCCTGGCATCTGCATCGGCGGCACCGAGACAACAGTCCCCGCGCACTCGAACGAGCAGGCCCACGGCAAGGCGATGGGGCGCAAGGCTGACGACCGGTATTCGGTCCCGGCTTGCTTTGCTTGTCACGCTCAATACGACCAGGGGCGCTTATTTACCCGCGCCGCCAAGTTTTCTATGTGGCGGGCGGCATACGCACGGTGGGAGCCGGTGCGCGAACAGAAGTTGTACGCGAAGTCTGCGGCGATAACGGCAGGCAACAAAAAGCCCACGTTGGCGCGTGGGCATGTTTAACAAGGTGCTAAATCTTATGGATATTCTATCAAAGTTCAACCGTGCTGAAAAGACCGATCTTGAATACACCATCACTTCGATGCTTGCGCGTGCCAATGACGCAACGATCAAGATCACGCCGCATTTAGCGCGCAGGATCATCGACGAATCCAGTTGGGAGGGCCAGCGCGCAATCTCGCCCTGGCACGTAACGCTCTTGGCGTCGATCATGCGCCGCGGCGAGTGGGTAGGGGGCGGACAGATAGCCTTTGCGGAATGCAAAGGTAAGCTGCATTTCGTGAACGGCCACCATCGTATGGAGTCCGTCATCGAATCTGACATGCCGCAATCGTTTCAGGTCAAGATCCATCAAGCCAGGACATTGGCGGAAGTCGGGGAGATTTACTACAGCTATGACGTGGCGGCACGCAAACGCTCTGTCTCCGACATTATCAACGCATCGACAGTATCCGAGCAGACCGGTTTACCAAAACCGTTCATCAAGAAGATTTATGACGCTGCGGGACTCCTTTCGAACAACCTGTCTCAGCCCAACTATCACACTGACCCGCTCAAGGCATCTGACCCCAATTTCAAGATTTCGGTTATCGCGGAATGGGCGAAAGAGGCGCACGAGTATTTGTCTCTGATCTCGAAGGCCGAGCCGCAGCTTAGAAAACGCCTGCTGGCTGGCGGGGTTATCGCAGTCGCATTTTTCACGCTTCGTTATCAGCCCGAGAAGGCGCGCCAGTTCTGGAAGGGCGTGGCCGATAACGACGGACTTCGCCGGGGCGACCCTCGCCACACCTACATATCCGATCTTCTGGCACGCAATCTGAACACAGGCACGATTTTGCAACGTACTTTCGCGCCCGCTGCGGCATGGAATGCGTTTTTTGATGGCCGCCAATTGAAGATCATCAAGGTCTATGAAGATCGCCCCGTGCGGCTGCATGGCACACCAATCAACGGAGAAGCGTAATCATGATGGGCGCACACGAAACGATCGATATGTCCGTGGTGCGCCCGCGATCAGGCGGGCGTGACATATCCAAAGATAACGTCAAGCAATTGATGGCAAGCATGCGTGAAATGGGCTTGCTGCAGCCCATCACTGTGATTAAGGCTCGCGTCGTTCGCGGCGCAAGCCTGGTGGATGGCTATGAAGTGATTGCAGGCCGGCACCGATACTGCGCAGCCGTCGAACTTAACTGGCGCGAGATTCCGGCGCACGTTCTAAGCGCTGATACGGACATCAAGAATATCGAGCTAATCGAGATTGATGAAAACCTGTGCCGTTCCGAATTGACCCCGGCGCAACGTGCCAGCCACATCAAACGGCGCAAGGAAATTTGGGAGGCGCTGCATCCTGCGGAACAGGTGGCGCAACTTGAGCCGCCTGTTGAAGTCAAGAAACATGGCCGCCCTCAAGAAAAAGGCTTCGCATCCGAAACCGCAGAAGTAAGCGGCGAGTCGAAAGCCTCAGTAAACCGCCACGTCGCGCGCGCCGAAGCCCTTGGCGACGACATTAACGAAGTTGTCGGCACCAGCTTGGATAAGGGTGTAGAGCTTGACGCACTGGCGAAAAAGCCGGAGCCGGAGCGCAAGGAACTGATCGAGCGAGCGAAGGCTGGCGAGAAGGTGAGCGCCAGGGATAGCGCGCCGAAACCCACAAATGGCGAAGGCGATGCCCTTGTTTCGTGGCTGGAGTGCACCGCGAGACTTGCGGAGAAACTTGGCGGCACAGAGGCGGCGCTTCGCTGGGCCAAGACTGTTCATCTGACGAAAACCGCTCGTGCCGGCCTTGCGTTCTATGTTGCTCTTAATGGCGAGGTGGCCTGATGGAATGGTTCAGGCTCTATGCGGAGTTCGCTACCGACCCTAAGGTGCAGATGATGCCCGAGGTCATGCAGCGCCGGCTCATAATGTTGCTGTGCCTTCAATGTAGTAACGGTATTGAAACGTTTCGTGAAACAGAAAGGGAAACGGCAATAGCGTTTGCGTTGCGCATTTCCGAAGCCGATGTGGCAGAAACAAAAGCGTTGTTTTTGCTGCGCGGCTTCATCAATGAAGACTGGACGCTAGCCAATTGGGATAAGCGCCAATACGTCTCAGACTCAAGCACGGCGCGGGTTCGCAAGCATCGAGAGGCAAAGAGACAGGCACAAGAAACAGAGGAAACGTTACCGAAACGTTCCAGTAACGCCCCAGAACAGATACAGAACAGAACAGATACAGAACAGAAGAAAAACAATAAACCCGCAACGCGTTCCGCGTCGCTGTCTGCTGCCGATCTGAAAACCGAAGGCATTGACGAGCAGTTGGCAACCGAGTTCCTTGCAATCCGAAAACGAAAACGCAGCCCGCTGACACCGCTGGCCCTTGAAGGCATACGCCGGGAGGCTGGCCGGGCCGGTATGACGCTGGATGCAGCGCTACGCAAATGCGTCGAGCGTGGCTGGCAGGGATTTGAGGCGAAGTGGGTGGAAAACGATAGAGCGACAGGAGCAACGCAGCATGGGAACTTTGCAAAACAGGACTACCGAGCAGGGGTGGCAGCGGATGGGAGTTTCTAACGTGTTATCGACCATGACCAAGGTGTGCGAAAAGCATGGCGAATACGAGGCCCGTGAGTACAAGTGGGGCGTGGCTCCTTGCCCAGACTGCTGGCAGGAAAAGCTGGAAGCCGAGCATGCCGAGCAGCGCAAGAAGGATGAGGCCGAGCGTGTACAACGGCGCATTCAGTACCTTTTCGACCGCGCAGCAATTCCGCCTCGCTTTGCGGATCGCAGCTTGTCTACGTTCGAGGCGAAGTTGCCAGGACAGCAAAAGGCGCTGGAAGTGGCCAGAAACTACGCGGCCACGTTCGATGAGTCCGCAGGGACGAGCCTCATTTTCTGCGGCGGCGTAGGCTCCGGGAAAACTCACTTGGCTGTCGGCATCGCCCGAGAGCTGATCGAGCGTCAGCGCATGGCGATCTTCATGTCTGTAATGGGCGCCATCAGGACGGTGAAGGACACATACCGGCGCGGCAGTGATGTGAGCGAAACAGAGGCTATCGAGAATCTCATCAAGCCGGATTTGCTGATTTTGGATGAGGTGGGCGTGCAGTTTGGCAGCGATACCGAAAAGCTGATCCTGTTCGAAATCATCAACGGGCGATACGAGAACCGCAGGTCAACGATCTTGATCAGCAATCTTGCCATGGACAGGCTGGGCGACTACTTGGGCGAGCGCGTTATCGACCGCATGCGCGAAGGTGGCGGGAAGATGGTTGTTTTCGATTGGCCATCGTACCGCAGGCAGGCCGCATGACCCCCGCCGAACACGCCTTTTACACCGACCAGCACCGTCTTGCGTGTGAAGCCAGGCACGTATTGGGATTCCCCACACGCGAGGCCCGCCGCCAGTATCTGGACATGGTGGAGAAGAAACGTGGCGAACCCGCCCGCAGGATATTGGAGCGGGAAATCATGAAACAGTGGAAGGAGAAGCAGAATTGAGCGCGCTATCCCGCACGAAAGGCGCAAGCTTCGAACGATTCATTGCCAACAAGCTGACAGAGTCTACCGGCACGCTATGGCGGCGTCGGGTTCGGAACCACCAGGGCGACAGCGATCTGGTGTCAGATGATCCAGCGATGTCGCACATAGTTATCGAATGCAAGCATGCCAATACCCTACGGCTGCCCGAATGGTGGCGCCAGGCGCAGGATCAGGCATATCGACGCATCCCGCCACTCGTCATTGATCACGGCGCGGCGCGCCAGAGCCTACCTGTCCTTGTGTACCGACAGACGCGAGGGCCGATACAAATCATGCTTGACGCCCACCACGTTAATCCCGCTCACTGGCCTGTTGCCGGCAGGTATACGGTCACGCTGGACTGGGATGCTGCGATGCAGTGGTTGCGCGAAAAGCTGCCTGCGACATTTTCCCCGGAGGTGATCTGATGACCCACAACGAACTCAAACGCCTGGCCATCGCCAAACTGAAAGAGCAGGGCATTAAATTAAAGTCCAACGCCAACATGGCCCAGATCAACGAAGCCATCGGTATCAAAAGCTTCTATGGGCACCGGACACAGCGCTGGCACATCGAGCGTTGGCTGGGCATTGCCGCCGAGCCGAAGGTTGAGAAGCCAGCGAACACTACGCCGCCGCCCTACCGGCGTAACTCGTTCGGCCAATTCAGCTGGCGCCCAACGCGGATGGCGGATATCGACGCCGCACAGCCGCCGATGATTACCCCAAACGGCATTGGCAACGACAAGCAGCCGGGCGGGTTTAGGCCGGTGGTGTGGTAATGGAGCGCTGGATGATGGGAGATCCGGCAAGGGTGTATGAGCGGATGGAGCAGATGCGAGCAAGGAGGGAATCGGTAATGACGCAAGACCAAAGTGCTGAGGTGGAGGGTCTACTCGATGAGTGGTACGGATGGGCGAGGGCGCAGCGTGAGTTCCTGGGCCACAGCCGGGTATCTCCGATGTTTCGCAACGTCGATTCCAGCGAGGTGCACGACACAGGTGGCGATATTGACGCGAGGCTGCACAACATCACGGCGGAGATGGTGGACTCCTGCCTGAACGATCTGAAGGTTCTGGAAAGGGCCGCCATTGAGGTGCATCTACGCAACAAGGTTCAGGCAGTGCACCGCAACCCAAGGCTTGGCACTGTGGAGCAACAGCACAGGGCATACATTGACGCGAAAGAGCGACTATTCCCAATCCTTCGGCGCAAGGGGCTTGTAAAGGCGGATCGGGCGGCGTAAAATAGTCGGTAAGGCAGCACAGTTGCGCCTAAAATTTGCGAAGCCCGCCAGTCATTCGATTGAGCGGGCTTTTTCGTTTGTCTCCTCCTGCTGCCTAACCGCAGCCTTCCCGGCCCGCCTGAGTCTTAACGATTCGGCGGGCGTTTTTATTGTGAGTCCCGCTTTGTACGAACTGCATCACGGCGATTGCCTGGAGGTTATGCGTGGCATGCCTGACGGCAGCGTGGATTTGACCGTGACAAGCCCGCCATACGACAACCTACGCACGTACAACGGGTATACGTTCGACTTTGAAGGTATCGCGCAAGAGCTATACCGCGTGACCAAGCAAGGCGGCGTGGTGGTATGGGTTGTCGGGGATGCGACGATCAAGGGCAGTGAGACAGGAACGAGCTTTCGGCAGGCTTTGTATTTCAAGGATGTGTGCGGGTTTAACTTGCATGACACGATGATCTGGGATAAACAAAACTGCTCGTCTGTTGGTGCAATGAGCAGATATGAGAACACGTTCGAGTTCATGTTTGTTCTAAGTAAGGGCGCGCCATCTTCTACTAACGTAATTAAAGACAAGCCTAATAAGCGCGCAGGTGAAATGCAGCATGGCTCCATCCGACAGGCGGATGGCTCCGTTAGGAAAACTACAGGGTACGGCAAGCGGGCGATAGCTGAGTTTGGACGGCGATCAAATGTGTGGCGCGTGTTTCCATGCAAAGCGAAGTCTGAGCGACTTCATCCGGCCCCATATCCTCTAGATTTGGTTAGAGATCACATCGCATCATGGAGCAATCCAGGCGACACAGTGCTAGACCCGTTCCTTGGCAGCGGGACAACAGGTAAGGCGGCGCTAGATCTCGGCCGTAAGTTTATCGGCATCGAGATAAGCGTCGAGTACCTAGAGATTGCCCGCAAGCGCATAGAGCAGGCTCAACTACAAGCGGCTTAACTGAGGCGACTGATGATTGATGCGACTGCCGATACTCATGACCCAGGACGCGACGACTGCGACGAAGAGCCGACGAGCTAACGCCCGAGGAAATCGCCAAGCAATACGTGGCTGAGCATGGGCGGGTAGAGGAAGAGGATGGCGAGTAATCAAATCACAGTGAAGCTGACCATCGCATGGGCGACGTAAGGCTCGACCCTCAAAGCATGGCGATCCACAAATCGGTAATGCGGCTTCAGTGCGAAAAGACCAAGGCCATTTTGTATGCGTACTACGTTTTAGATAGAGTGCGGTAATTGCCTCTGTGAAGCCCGCCAGCCATTGAGGTTTGCGGGCTTTTTGTTTTGCCTCCAGCAGCGAAAGCTGCACCTCGCCCCACGTTGAGCTACCCGCTCCGTGGGGCATTTTTATTGGGCGACCAACTGGGATAACCGGAGTCGCAAGAGATATGGCCAGACCTTCCAAGTTCTCCCAAGCAATTGCTAACGCAATATGCACGCGGCTGATGGAGGGGGAAAGCCTACGGGCGATCTGCCAAGACCAGAAGATGCCGGGGCAGCGAACGGTTTACCAGTGGCTGAATGACAAGCCCGAGTTCCAGCAGCAATACGCGCGCGCGAGAGAAGTACAGGCAGACCGTTTGGCCGAAGAAATACTTGAGATTGCGGACGATGGTTCACGCGATACCTACGAGGACGACGAAGGCAATATTCGCACTGATCATGAAGTCGTAGCGCGATCCCGGCTGCGTGTGGATTCTCGCAAGTGGCTGGCCTCAAAGATGGCGCCCAAGAAGTATGGCGACAAGGTGACCCAGGAGATTGGCGGAATCGGCGGCGGCCCGGTGGAAATGAATCACAAAATTGAGTTCATCGGTGACGATTAAGTTTCCGAAGAAGCTCCGGTTTCTGTTCAAGCCGTATCGGTACAAAGTTGCACACGGCGGGCGGGGCTCAGCTAAATCATGGTCGTTTGCTCGGGCGCTGTTGCTTCAGGGCACCACAAAGACCATCCGTGTGCTGTGCGCCCGCGAGGTTCAGTTGTCCATCAAGCAGTCGGTACACAAGCTGCTCAAGGACCAAATCGAGCTTTTGGGGCTCACAAGCTTTTATGAGGTGCTGGAAACCGAGATTCGCGGCGTCAACGGTACGGAGTTTTCGTTTGCAGGCCTGTCCAAGCAGACGGTCGATTCCATCAAGTCGTTTGAAGGCGTCGATATCGTTTGGGTGGAAGAAGGCCAGTCGGTCAGCAAGAAGTCGTGGGATGTGCTGATCCCCACGATTCGCAAGGCTGGCTCTGAAATCTGGATCAGCCTTAACCCTGAGCTGGAGACTGACGAAACGTACCAGCGGTTCATTGCGAACCCGCCACCCAATTCCTGTGTTGTCCAGGTCAATTACCACGACAACCCTTGGTTTAGTGCAGAACTGGAAGCGGAGCGCATCCACTGCCAGCTGACCGCCCCGAAGGATTACGACAACATTTGGCTGGGCAAGTGCAAGCCTGCTGTCTCGGGCGCGATCTACTACGACGAGGTGGCAGCAGCCGAGGAAGGCGGGCGTATTGCCAACGTACCGTATGACCCGATGCTCAAGGTCCATGTTGTGTTTGACCTGGGTTGGAACGATGCGATGGCAATCAGCCTGATCCAAAAGGGGCCGGCTGACATCCGGGTGATTGAGTACATCGAGGACAGCCACAAGACGCTGGATCACTATTCATCGTTGCTCAAGGGCAAGAATCTGAACTGGGGCAGCCTGTACCTGCCTCACGACGGGCGTAACAAGGACTTTAAAACCGGCAAGAGCGCCGAGGAAATCATGCAGGCGCTGGGCTGGGACGTGAAGATCACGCCGAACATGAGCGTTGAGGATGGAATCAGGCTCACGCGCATGACCTTCCCTCGGATGTATTTCGACAAGGCCAAGACGGATCGGCTTATCCAGTGCGCAAAGCGGTATCGGCGCTCGATCAACCAGCAGACCAATGAGCCAGGCGCCCCGATGCATGACGAGTGGAGTCATGGGGCTGACTGCCTGCGCTACGTGGCCGTCAATGCCGAGACAATGACGAACGAAACATGGGGCGGTGAACTGAACTACCCATCCCTGGGAACATTTTGATGATCGATAAAGACGAGTTCGAGAAAATTCTCGACGCGAGCATCGTAGAAGCGGCCAACTGGCAAGAGCAGCACCTGAAGGCCGACCGCGACCGCAATTACGAGTACTACCTGGGCGGCATGGATAGTGCGCCCGATGGACGCTCGCAGGTCGTGTCCTGGGATGTGTTCGAGACGGTCGAATCGATGATGCCGGACCTGATCGAGATATTCCTGTCCGGGGATAACATCGGCGAGTTTGAGCCGGTGGGGATGGAGGACGAAGCTTTTGCAGAACAGGCGACCGACTACATCAACTATATCCTGCAAAAACAGAACCCAGGTTTTCTCATTTTCACGACTTGGCTTAAGGACGCGCTGCTCTCGAAAATTGGCGTTGTGCGCGCATACTGGGCCGAGAATGAGAAGATCATCGATCGGCAGTATCGCGGCATCAATGAACTGCAGCTCACGCAACTGCTCGATGGCGATGTGGAAGTGGTCGAGCAGCGCATGTACGACGACCCGGCAGATGTGGATGCGCGGGCACAGGCCGGCGCTGCCTTTAACACCCTCGCCCCCGATGTCCAGCAGCAAGTTGCCATGCAGTTGCAGCAGCCTGTAGCTCAATTATTCGATGTCAAGTTGCGCCGCACGCAGAAAAAAGGCCGCGTCTACATCGATAACGTTCAGCCCGAGAACTTTATCATCACGCCCCGCGCCAAGACTATATCGGCAGCCGATATCGTGGGCGAATTCAAGATGATGACCCGCTCGGACATGCTGGAGGCGGGATATCAAAAGGGCAAGGTCGCTGAAGTCCAGTCGTTTGAGGCGCCTATCGATGCAGATGGGATTGCACAGATGGCCGACGAGGACAGTCTGGCCGGCTGGCCTGAGCGCGATTCGACGGACGACTCGACCGAAGAAATCCGGGTGTTCGATGGGTTTATCCGCCTGGACTACGATGGCGATGGCTTGGCCGAGTGGCGCCACGTTGTCAGGGCTGGAAACGTCACATTGCTGAATGAAGAGGCGGATTGCCCCGACTTTTGCACGCTCTCACCTATCCTGATCCCGCACCGGCTGATCGGGCTGGCGCTGGCCGATACGGTAGCGCCGATCCAGCAGTCCAGCACGGCCATGCAGCGCCAGTACATCGACTCGCTGATGCTGGCAAACAACCCGCGCACTTATGCGGTCAAGGATCAAGTCAATCTTGACGACCTGCTGAATAATCGAATTGGCGGGGTTGTGCGTGTAAACAGCCCGCAAGCAGTCGGTCCGCTGCAAACCGCGAACGTCGCCCAGTCAGCCCTAGAAGGCATCGAGTTCATGGACTCGCGCCGGGAAGTCAGGACGGGTGTCACGCGCTACAACCAGGGCTTGGATGCTGACAGCCTGAATAAGACCGCTACCGGCGTAACAAAGATCATGTCAGCTGGCGATGCCCGCAAGCGCATGATGGCTCGCATCATGGCCGAGACGGGCGTCAAAGACCTGTTCCGCCTGCTCCTGAAACTGGTGGTGAACAATCAGGATCAGGCGGCTGTCGTCAGGCTGCGCAATTCCTGGGTGCAATTTGACCCGTCCCAATGGTCGCCAGAAATGGATGTGACCATCGAGACAGGCCGGGGATCAGGGGACAAGACCCAACTTATCGGCATCCTGCAGATGGTGCTTGAGGCGCAGAAAGAGGCAATGCTGAACGGTCTGCCCCTGGCCGACCCCAAAAAGCTCTACAACACGCTCGAATCCATGCTCAAGGCCGCTGGCATAAAGAGCGTGGACAAGTATTTCAACGACCCAGATCAGCAACCGCCGCAACCGCCAGCCCCGCCGCAGCCCTCGCCCGAGGAAGTCATAGCGCAGGCCGAGGTCGAAAAGGCGCGCATCAATCAAGAGACGCGCATGAAAGAGATCGAGGCTGAGAACGCCCGCAAGCAGATGGATTTGCAGATCGAGTACATCAAGCTTGAGCAAAAAGCCATGGAGCTTGGCATCAAGGACCGTGATTCGCAAGTCAAGGCCGCCGTGGCCGGGGTGGAGCAGCAGCGCAAGAATTTCGAGGCCACGCGCCCACAACCTACTGGAGATGCGCATGTCGTACCTAATCCATAGTCCTGCGGTAGCGATACGCAGCATTGACGCCCTGACCGGCACGGACGATGCGCCGCTTGGCAGCCTCGCCATGAACGAGGATGGTGATAAATACGTGCTGACCGCTGCCGGCTGGTTGGATGTGACCAGCACAGCAGCGCCTGAAGGGTCAACGGTGACGGTGCAGAGCGGGGACGGCACGATATCCATTCCCATCACCATTGAAAACGGTGTTGCAGTAATTCCTGAAGGCTACACGCTTGCGGAGGATGCATGAGCTTGAGCCCCGAGCAGCAGGACGAGCATAACCGGGCGGTGGCGGCCAAGACCATCACAGAGGACCCGCTTGTGCTCGAAGCACTGTCCACCATGCAGGCCCATATTTTCGAGGTTTGGCGCGACGAGAAGCTGACGCCGGATCAGCGAGAAGAGCTGCACCGCATGCAAATGACCCTGAATCGCTTTGTAGGCGTGTTCGAGGGCTATCTGCAGGGCGGGGCGCAGGCGCGGTCAATCCTGGGCCTGGAGCCTGAGGAAAAGACCTTCATGCAGCGAATCAAGGAGTTTTTCAATGGGACGACCACGTAAGAATCAACCAGAGCAGGCGCCGGAGACTGTTGAAAATCCGGCAGTAACCATAGAGCCGTCTGCAACGCAAACCGAAGCGCTACCAAGCCTGAAGGAGTTCGTTGCCCAGCATGAAGAAAATGCTCAGGAGGCCGGCGTTGTCGTGACGCGCATCACATACCCAGGCGCAGAGACCCACATTCGCCAGGGGCGCTACAGCGGCATCCATATCACAGATGGTAGTGCTTGCGCTGTTTATAGCGACGGCTCGAAACACTGATTTACCGGGCGATTCGCGGCCCTTTGACAGCGAAATCCGAGAAAGACCAACCGATTAGCCGCCTTTGAGCGGCTTTTTTGTTGTCGGAGTCAAACCTCATAGGACTTGAGTCATGGAAAACGACGAAATCGACCTGCAGCAACTTGCCAACCAGATGAACGAGGCTGATGAGCCTGAAACCGAGCTGGACGAAGATCAACCGGAAACGGAATCAGAGGACGACGAGGCGGACACCGAGGAGCAGGAGCCTGAAACTGGCGATGGCGGCGAGGAAGATCAACCGGAGACGGAATCGACCGATGACAGCGCCATCATCAAGTGGAAGACAGCGGCGGGCGAGGAATTCGAAGCGCCTATTTCCGAGCTTAAGGCCGGCTACATGCGTAATCAGGACTACACGCAAAAGGCCCAAGCCCTGGCCACGGAAAAGCGCCAGGCTCAAGAGCAACTGAACCAGCAGTACCAGCAAGCGACGCAATACGCAATGGAATTGGCAAGCCTTGCCGCAGCTGATCAGCAAGTCAAGCAGCTTGAGGATTATGTATCACGCCTCTCGCCACAAGACGACCCGACCAGCTACAACACGGCAACGAGCCAGCTAATGAATGCCCAGAGGCAGCGTGATGGGTTGGCCGCCCGAATCACGCAAATTCAGCAAGAACGCACTGCCGCGCAGCAACAGGCCACGTTGCAGGCGCAGCAACAAGCGATCGCCGAGCTGACCTCTGGCCCCAATGCACTGCCGAACTTCGGTCCCGAGCTGGTCAAGCGGATTGAGGCAACGGGCAAGCAATACGGCCTGACGGACGATGAGCTGTCGGCCATTGTGGAGCCCAAGCACATCCGCATCCTGCATGACGCGATGCTGTACCGCGAGTTGCAGGCAAAGAAACCGGCAGCGGTAAAGAAGGCTGCGGCGGCCAAACCCGCCCGTCAGACCCGATCTGTGCCGCCGTCTACCATTGACAGGACGCTCAAGCGCTTTAACGCCAATCCCTCTATTGAGGACATGGCACGGCTCATGAGCGCCGCAAAGTAAAGGAACCATCATGGCCAAATTGGCAAACTCCTTCGCCACATTTGATGCGGTTGGCAACCGCGAATCGCTGGCTGACCAGATCTATCGGATCAGCCCCGAAGAAACCCCTTTTGTGTCGGCCATCGGCAAGGGCAAGGCATCCGCCGTGCTGGAAGAATGGCAGACCGACGAACTGGCCGCAGCCAGCAACAACAAGGTTGTGCAGGGCAATGAGGCGACTGTGGTCGCGGTCACGCCCACCGTACGCCTGGGTAATCGCACCCAAATCTCGGAAAAGGTGTACGCGGTAACTGGCACCCAGGAAGCGGTTGCCAAGGCTGGCCGCAAGTCCGAGGTGTCCTATCAGGACGTGAAAAAGATGGTCGAGCTTAAGCGCGACATCGATTTCGCAGCCCTGCAAAACACCACGGCTATCGCGGCGGCAGCTGCGACTGCGCCCCAGGCTCGGGGCGTGCTGGGCTTTGTGCATACCAATACAAGCATTGGGTCAGGTGGCGCCGACCCCGATCCCGAAACCAACACCGCGCCGACCGATGGCACGCAGCGAGCCTTCACCGAGGCGCTGTTGAACGAGGCCGCTACCGAGGCATGGAAGAACGGGGCAGGGTCGAACCTGTCGCTTTTCATCCCTGCTGAGCAGCGCGCCACGTTCTCCGGGTTCGACGCGAACGCGACCAAGAACTACATGCTCAAGGAAAAGAAGCTCACGGCCACGATTGATGTGTATGTGGGCGACTTTGGCACGTATACGGTCGTCAATAGCCGCAATCAGCGCGGACGCGATGTGTTCGGCATCGACCCCAAAGGCTGGTCCATCCTGACGCTGCGCCCCTTCAAGGCAATCGAGCTTGCCAAGACGGGCGACAACATCAAGAAGATGGTCAATACCGAGTGGACCTTGAAGTGCAACAACCCGCTCATGAATTTTGCTGTGCGGGATCTGACCACAGCGTAAGAGGATCGGGCCGGGGCAACTCGGCCCGTTTTGCATATGAGCCAGATAATTGCTGCCGATCCCGGTCGTGTGACGCGCTTTCACGCCGACGAGGGCAAGTTTCACGTCCAGACCACTTTTGACGCTGAGCCCACATTGGAGCTTGCCAAGGCGCTGCACAACGAGGGCATGCAGGAAAACATGCTCGGTCATAAGCATGCGATGCGTATAGACGCGGAAATGGTCAATGCCTGGGCGATCAAGCGCGGCGTGACGTTCGATGCCGTGATGCAAGATTCGCGGCTGCTCAAAGAAATGGTCAATGACCCCGATCTGTCGCATTTCAGGGTCTACAAGGGCGCGATATGATTTCCACCTACTACGACCTCCAGGCTTCTATCGGGCGGTGGCTACATCGCGGCGACCTGGCGGCGGTCACTGGTGATCTCATTGCGTTTGCCGAGGCGAGGCTGAACCGCAATCTTCGGGTGCGCCAGATGGAGAAGTCGCATACCGAGGTCATCACAGATAGCGTGGTGGCGCTACCGGCTGACTGGATTGAATTTGTGGGCGCTCCGATGCTGGGAGATAAGAGGCTCGATTTCGTGACCCGCGACCAATACAAGACGCTCGACGGCTGCTACTCAGACCGGTACACCATCATGGGGTCAACGCTTGTAATCGGCGCGCAGATCGACGCCGGCGCATCCCTGTCATTTGACTACTACGCCAAGATTCCCGCGCTCTCGGATGATGCCCCTACCAACTGGCTGCTGACGGACGGCCCGGATATCTATTTGTATGGCTCGCTGCTTGAGGCTGAGCCGTACCTGAAAAATGACCCGCGCATTGAAACGTGGCGCGGCTTGCTGCAGGTCGCGCTCACTGACATACAGGCAGCGTCTGACCGTGCCAAATATTCCGGTGGCTCGCTGGTGATTCGATGATCCCGCTACTTGGATTCATGCCCGACGCAGACCCCACAGTGTCAGGGGCGATTCTCGATTGTGAGAATATCGTCCCGACCACAAAGGGATTCGCGGCGGCCAATACGCTGACCGATACCGGTACCGAGGCGCTGCCTGGTGAGTGCCGGGGCGCTGGCCTTGCGATTCTACTCACGAACAATCGGCGCCTTTTCGCCGGGACGGCTGATGCCCTGTACGAAAACGTTTCAGGCGAATGGGTCGATATGTCTCGCGCGGGCGGATATTCCTCGGGCGCTGAAAACCGCTGGCGCTTTGCGCAGTTCGGGAACGTCACGCTTGCGGCGAACCAGCAGGATGTTATTCAGCAGTCCACGAATGCCGAGTTCTCCGACATTGCGGGTGCGCCCCGTGCGCGCATTATCGAGGTGGTGGCCGGGTTTGTGATGGCGCTGGCAACTGTCGATTCAACCTATGGGGACGAGCCTGATAGGTGGTGGTGTTCGGGCCTGTACGACCATACCACATGGACGCCCGCGCAATCGACACAATCGGCCACGGGAAGGTTTATCGATTCGCCTGGGGAAATCCGGGCCGGTCGAAAGCTTGGCAACACGATGGTGGTCTACAAAGAGCGCTCCATGTTCATCGGGGAGTACATCGGTCCGCCCATTATTTGGGCGTGGCAGCAAATCCCTGGCGAGATTGGCGCGGCGAGCCAGGAGGCGGTGGTGTCGATTGGGACCGCGCATCTTTTCTTCGGAGCGGACGACTTCTGGGTATTTGACGGCTCGCGGCCTGTCTCAATCGGTGCGCCGGTACGGGACTGGTTCCTGGAACACTCCAACCCGAAATACAGGTATCGGATACAAGGATACTACGACCGGCTCGCGGCGGTGGTGTATTGGCACTATGCCTCATCGGATTCTGGCGGCGAGCTGGACGCCTGTTTGGCATATAACGTGAAAACGCAGCGTTGGGGCAAGGTCACGCGGCCTATCGCGGCATTTGTCGAATATGCCGCGCCTGGCGTGACGTTCGATACGATGGGCAATCTGTACCCCACATTTGACGATATCACCGGGATTGCTTTTGATTCGCCGCAGTGGTTCTATCAAAAACCCGTACCGGCTGTAATCACCCCGGACGGGGATTTGATGCTGGCTACCGGGACGCCTGGGCATAGCTCGCTGACGGTAAACGACATGGGCGACGATTCGCAGTACACGACCCTTCGCGCTGTCGTGCCCCGGTTTTTGCAAACCCCGCTCTTGGGCAGCCTGCAGGCCTATTACAAGGCGGGCGAGGGTGATGCGATAGAGCCGGGAGAATCCGCAGAGCTTTTTGATGGGCGCTTCGATCTCATGTGGTCGGCAAGATGGCATCGGGTGAAGATGGATTTTCAGGGGGCCATGGAAATGACTGGTTTTAATGTGGATCTAGTCAGGGACGGGACACGATGAAGTTATCTTCCGACCCGCGTCTGCCAAACAACTCGGGCATTTCGAGCATCCTGAATGTGCGGCTGTACGAACTGTTCCGATCAATAGCGCAGGCGGTCAACGGATTGGCTGAGGGGCGCATTATGGCGACCTACAACGCCGCGACCGCAGCGCCCACGACAGGCGAACACTACCAGGGGGACTACGTGCGCAACAGCGAGCCTGTGGACGCCGGAGGTTACATCGTCATGGGCTGGGTATGCGTGGACTCCGGGACACCTGGAACGTGGAAGGAGTGCAGATGCACGACGGTGTAGACCTTTTTGTCGTGGCGCCCAATCACATTGATCAGGCGTGGCGTGATGGCGCGCATAGGTTATCCGAGGCGATTGAACGCGCACGGGATGAAGTGACCGTCGATCAACTCAAGATGCAGCTTGCCCGAGGCGAAATGACACTCCTGCTCCTAAAGGTGGGAGAGGTTGATTCCTGGTACGTGGTGGAGTTTGTCCAGAAGCCGAATATGCGCGTGCTGTTTGTGCATGCCATGGTGGCCGCTGGCGCGACAACTGAGGCTGCGATGGGGAAACTTGAGGAATATGCCCGACAGGGCGGGGCAAGCGCTATAGATTGCGCGTGTTATGGGGCTGCGGCCCGAATATTTGCCCGCTTCGGGTTCGATGAAATTTACAGTATTGCGAGGAAACCATTATGGCAGGCGGCGGCGGAGCAAAGAACGTAACCCAAACGACCAAGCAGGAAGTGACGCCCGCGTTGCAGCCCTACTTGCCGGCGTACATGCAGCAGGCGTCGTCTGTTGCCATGAAGCCCTACGAAACGTATGGCGGGGATCGGATTGCAGGCTTCACGGGCGATCAGAACACCGGCTTTAATATGGTGCGTCAGCAGGCTCAGCAGGGCCAGCAGAACCTTTCGGGGGCCGTTGGCGGGCTGAACGACACGATCAGCGGACAGTACCTGAACCGAGATCCGGGCACCAATGCCTTGCTGGGGATGAATAACCCCTACCTGCAGTCCGCCATCGACTCGGCGCAAGGCGATGTGAGGCGCCAGTTTGAGAACTCGGTATTCAACAATACGGATGCAACGATGGCGCGCGCCGGTGCGTTTGGGGGGTCGGCATGGCAGCAGGCGCAGTCCGAGAACGCCCGCCAGATGAGCGGCGAGCTTGGCCGGGTTGCCAACGACATGCGAATGCAGGATTACAACCTGCAAGCTCAGTTGGGCGAGGCTGATCTTAACCGGCGTCAAGGTGCGTTTGACAGCGAGCGCGGCAGACAACTGGCAGCCGCTGGCATGCTTCCGGCGCTCAATCAGGCGGGCTACCAGAACGCGCAGTCCATGCTCGATATCGGAAATGCTCAGCAGGCGATGAATCAGGCCGGGCTTGATGTGGACTATCAGAACTGGCTGGGCGGCCAGCAGCACCCGTATCAGTCCCTCGATGTGATGGGTAACGCCATCAGAACGCTTATGGGCGGCGGGGGTACGACGACTTCATCCATGCCGAACCAGAACCAGACCAATCCGATTGCGGGCGGTATCGGTGGTGCGGCGGGGGGTGCAGCATTGGGCGCGAAGTTGTTTCCGGCTGCCGCAGGAGCTACACCATGGGGCGCAATCGGCGGCGCGGGTCTTGGTCTACTTAGCGGGATATTCTCATGATGAACATATTTTCCAACTCAAATTCGATCTACGGCCAGGGCCTGCTCGGCTATCAGTCCCAACCATCCTACGGCGGCGGTCTTTTGGGCATGGGCTCCAGAAAGAGTGACGATGACAAGAGCAAGTTCGAGCAGATGGCTTCCCCTTATGCTCAATGGGCCGCGCAGCAACTCGCAGCGGTGACCCCCCAGGCGCAGCAGCCGCAGCAAGACCCGAACATGCTCGCCCAAATGCAGCAGTTGCAGCAGCAGATCGCGGCCATGCAGAACATGGGCCGCACGGGCAACTTCGACAATTTCAACAACTCCTGAGGCGCATATGGGACTGCTTGACGCGATTTCGGCCCAAACCCCGCAGGGTGAGCAGCTACGCTCGGGGCTTCTGGGCATGGCCTCGGGGCTGCTCCAAGGCGGCAATTACGGTGCGCTCGGGCCTGCCTTGGGCCGTGGCTTCATGGGCTTTCAGGCCGGACAGGATCAGGCGATGCAGGGGCAGATGCGCCAATCATTGCTTGGTATGCGCCAGCAGCAAATGCAAAGCGAGCAGGAGCAGCAGGAGCAGGCCAGGGCATGGTGGGCTCAGCACGGGCAGAACCTATCGCCAGAAGTCATGCAGCAGGGCGTAGGCACCGGCAATCCGTACCTCATGGAAATGATTAAGCAAGGGGTTTCTCTTACGCCCAAGCCGAACGTTCAATTCGACCCGACCACAAAGACCATCATTGATCTTGATAAAGGCACTTACAGGAATGTGGCTGGCCCTGGCGGGAATCTTGCGCCCACTCAAGAGCCGACCTCGCTACAGCGCAACCTCGCTGCAGCAGGGCTGCGGCCTGGGACGCCAGAATACACCGATGCGATATTGGCCGGCACGCGCGGCACAACCGTCAACGTTGGCGCAGGCGAGAAGGCATGGGATGTGGAAAGCGCCAAGCTCTTTGCCAAACGGTATGATGACATAAGCACACAGGCGGCCAATGCCAGCAATATGCTTGGCTTGTATGACTTGGCCCAAGCAGGGCTAGATTCCGGTGTGCGCACAGGTTCGTTGGGCGAAGCCGAGCAGTCGGTACGCAAGCTGGCAGCAGCGATGAACATTGGTGACGCGGACAAGATCGCTGGCGGCGAACTATTAAATGCCGTGACAAACAGGATGGCGCTAGTTATGCGCTCTCCTGATTCTGGTATGGGCATGCCTGGCGCGGTGTCTGACAGGGATTTGAGGTTCTTGAGGGATGCTCAGGTTGGCCTGGATCGCACGCCCGAAGGCAACCGCCTCATGCTCGATGCGTACAGAAAACTGGAACAGCGCAAAATTGATATTGCCAGTCTTGCCGACCGATATGTCCAAGAGCATGGCCGCCTGGATGCTGGCTTTAACCAAGCGGTTAAGGCGTACGCGGATGAAAACCCGCTGTTTCCTCGAGCGGCTGGCAAAGAGTCTGCGCCGGCTAGTGCGCCTGCTGCGGCTGTCGAATACCTGCGTCGCAATCCTAGCCTGCGCGCTCAGTTTGATGCGAAGTACGGTGCGGGGGCAGCGTCTCGCGTATTGGGGCAATAATGGCAAATCCACTTGATTTTGTGCAAACGTACATGCCGCTGGCGCAGGCCGCCGGGCAGCGATTGGGCGTTTCGCCAGATATTTTGCTTGGCCAGTGGGGGTTGGAGACGGGATGGGGTAAGTCTGTCATCCCCGGCACAAACAACCTGGGCAATATTAAGGATTTCTCTGGCGGCGGTGTCGCTGCAACGGACAATATGACCGGCTCTGTGGACAAGTATCGCGCCTTCGATACGCCGGACGCCTTTGCAAACCACTATGCCAGCCTGATAGAGCGAAAGTATCCCGGCGCTGTCGGCGCTGGCTCCGACCCCGTTGCCTATGCCAATGCCTTGAAGGCGGGCGGCTACGCTGAGGACCCGAATTACGTGTCCAAAATGGCCGCAGTCACCGACACGGTGCGAAAACAGCCAGGAATGATGGAAAGGCTTACCAATTTCCTTATCCCGGCAGCGCAAGCTGGCGAACTGCCGCAAGGCAAGAACCCTTTTGACCAGTTTGACGGCCCAGCGATGGTGGAATCATCGGACGGAAAAGGCGATTCTGTGCGCTGGATGGGTGAATCCGCCAATGGAAACCCTTTTGACCAATTCGATGCTGCCCCCGAGCCCGCGTTTGACCCAAAGAAAGCGGTTAACGAGTCTCTAAAGCTCTTTCCGGACAGCCCTGACCCTGTGCAGCATAGCAAAGCTTTGGGCGCGGGGCTTGTTCAAGGCGTGACCGACCCATTCCTGGGCGCAGAGCATTGGCTAGGCAAGGGGCTAGATCTGGTGGGCGCTGACGAGACTGGCTCGTCCCTGGTCAAGAACGCCGCAAGCAATCGCAAGGCTGTAGAAGATTGGGCCGACCCGTACAAGTCGGTAGCGCCCTATTCTGGCGGAGTCGGACGCCTCGGCGGTCAATTGGCGGCAACTTTCAATCTTCCGGCCAAACTCGCCAAGGGTGTAATGAGCGTGGCTCCGGCTGCCGGCAAGATGGCCCCCACAGTGGCTCGCGTTGCCGAATCTATAGGTTCTGGCGGGCTTCGGATTGGGGCTCCTACCGGCAGTCTGGCGGGAGATCTTGCGCTGCGTTCGCTTGGTGGTGGCATATCTGGCGGCGTAACGGCTGGGCTGGTGAGTCCAGATAGCGCAGGCGAGGGCGCACTCATTGGAGCGATCAGTCCGCTGACAATGACTGGCGCACACTCGCTTAGTAAGGCGCTTGGTAAAAGCCACGCCGAGCGGGCTGTCGCCCAGGCTCGCAACGCCCCGAAGCTGGACACCATTCGAGAGGCTACGGCGGCAGGCTACGTCATCCCACCCACGAGCGTTAACCCAAGCCTGACCAATAAGACGCTGGAAAGTATTTCCGGCAAGATCGCCACGGCGCAAGCCGCGTCAGTTCGTAATCAACAGGTAACGGACTCGCTCGCGCGCAAGGCGCTCGGCTTGCCGGACGATTTCCAGCTGACCGCCGACGCATTGAGTCAGTATAGGAAAGAGGCGTTTGAGGCCGGATACGAGCCGCTAAAGAAGATCGGACAGGTTAATGTCGATCAACAATTCAAGGATGCGCTCGATGGCATCATCAAGCGTTTTACGGGCAAAGGCACCATCCCGGCCATGGAGCGCCCAGAAATCGCCCAATTGGTCGATTCTTATCGTCTGCCGGGGTTCGATTCTGGCGATGCGGTAGAGGCTATCAGCCAACTGCGGCTTAACGCTGGCAGCGCTTTTGCGCGCGGCGAAAATGAGCTAGCCCATGCTACCCGCGCTGTAGCAAATGCGATTGAGGGCCAGTTGGAGCGGGCCGCAGCGAATATATCGCCCGATCTGCTTGAGGCTTTCCGGCAGTCTCGAATGAATATTGCCAAAAGCCATACGGTCGAAAAGGCGCTGCGACAGGGGGCCGGGAGTATTGATGCCAGCAAAATTGCGAGCCAGATCAAGAAGGTCCCGCTTTCAGAAGAGCTTGATCTCATCGCCCGCTTTGCCAATGCGTTCCCAAAAGCGAACCAAGCATCCGCCCAGGTGGCTGGACCCGGCGTTAGTAAGCTCGCTGCAGCAGCGGCACCAATATTCGCGGGAGGCGGGGCTGTTGTTGGCGGTCCTGTCGGCGCGGCGATCGCGGGCGCGGTTCCTTTCGTTGTGCCGCCAGCCGCAAGGGCAGGGCTACTTTCAGGGGTGTATCAACGCGGGCTAGGCAAGGCAACTACGGTCCAGCCTTCCAGGCTCGGTGGGCTGCTTGGCAATCGAGACATTCAGTCGTTGCTTAACAGAACGCTCCCGCTGCTTGGCAATCAGTGACGAGGCCAGCGCCCTTGGCAATAACCGACTATCGCGGCTATCACGCAAAGAACGCCTAACTTAATCCACATCCAGTCGGTGAATTCCATCGACAGGCCCTTAAAAAAACGCAGAACTCTACGAATGAACGCTGGCTCAATGGATGCCAGCGGATAAACGAAAGCCCCGCTGCTACCAACAGTCGGGGCTTTCTTGTATCAGAGCCTTGAACGCACCAAGGAACCGACCTGTGGTTGATTTTAACAAACATTTGGTGAAAGCCATGGAACTTTTCGTCGAGCGCAAGTCGCTGCGCGTTGCCTACTATCTCGGAATAGGCGCGGCCTATTTGTTCGCCATCGCGGCGGTTCTCAAAGCAGTCGCCGCGGTCATAGCGGCGTTCTAAGCCAGATCAGAATTCTATCCCAGCCACTACCCCGTGGCATTTTTATTGGACAGCAGATATGCCGACTCCAACGATTCCCAATAGTATTACAGACCTAGACCCGATAGCGGCGAATAATTCGCCCAAGGGCAGTGATGACACAGGCGGCGCGATAGACGACCTGTTTCGCGCCCACGCGTCGATTATACGCAAACAGTTCTCGATTGCGGCAGATATCGTGGCGGCCAGCGCCTTGCCGGTGCCCGATGAAGGGTCTTACGTCAATGTGACAGGGACGGCAACCATTCTCACGTTCGATGATTCCTTCCCTGGGCGTGTGATCTGGATGCGATTCGAGGCCGGGGCGGTGCTGACCCACTCTGAAAGCCTGATCCTGCCCGGTGGAGCGAATATCACGACCAAGGCCGGCGACCTGGCGCAGTTTGTCAACGAATCAGAAGGCGTCTGGCGGTGCCTGTATTACCCCAATGACTTGGCTTCAACCTCCAAGTTTGTGGGCGAGGTTTTCGCTATCCGCACTGATCTGGACGGCGCCCAAATCCCCCCTGCTACGGGGACGAATTTTAGGTACATCAGCCTGACCGCCGCCGATTCCTATAACGATGGTGCGCTGACAGACGAATCTGTTTCAGGGTCCGCGCCGGACATTACAGCAACCGCCGTGATCGATTTCCCGGCCAGCCCCTTTCACGGGGAAACCATCAACCTTATCAATACCGAGCGGCGCACCCTCAGGGCCGGTGAAAGTGGCACGCTGCAAAACGATGCCATCAAATCCCACACCCATACGGGATCGACCAATACGGATGGTGGGCACTCGCACACAGGGACCACGAACAATACAGGGGCGCACACCCATGCCCAGGTCTACGGAATCTACAGCAACCGAGAATCCGGCAATAACGATTGGTATTCGCCCTCCGTGGGCGGCAATACTGGAGCGCAAACCCAGTCTGCCGGTGCGCACTCACACACGCTGAACATCAACGTCACCGGATCTGCGCACTCACACAATTTCACGACCAACGCATCGGGCACCACAGAAAATCGTGTCCGAAACCAAGGCGTTGCCTATTACATGAGGATTGCCTAAATGCCGTACGCAGCCAATAACCAGATCAGCCAATCCCCCATTGAGGGGAGCATACAGATCACCGAACAGCAATATCAGGCTGCCCTGAATGCGATGCAGGAGGGCAAGGCCGTACTGGTAGACGGCGGGTTGATGACATTTGGCCCTGCTCCAGAACCTGACCCCGAACCCCCTGCTCCTTTGTCTGTGAGGTCTTTTCGCGCCCGGTTCACGCGGGAGGAACAAATCGCGATCCGGGAGGCTTCGTTGACCGATATGGATGTGGGGCTTGTCTACGATGATTTTATGTCTGCCCAGTACATCGACCTATCGGACCCCGCAGTTGAATCGGGGATTGACCTGTATATCAGCAAGGGGCTGATTGACCCGGCACGGAAAGATGAGTTGATGGAGGCAAACTATGGCGCTTAAAACACGCCCCATCAAGGGCACGGTATATACCCCGGACGGCAAGCCGGCTGCCGGAGCAAAGATTCAGGCCAAGTTAAATCGCTTTGAAACCGATGGCGGAATCGTCGTGCCGTTTCATGCCGAGGCGAAAGCGGACGAGAACGGCGATTACACAATCGACCTGTGGCCTAATGAGCGCGGCACCGGGTCATCGAGCTACCGGGTAACGGTACGCTCGGCCAGCCCTCAGGATGTAAGCTTTAACGTGGTCGTGCCCGATGGTTCCGGGGCACTATCCATGGACCCGCTCATTGATCGCCCGCCTTACCCGCCCATTGACCAGGCACAAGAGGCGATCCAGAAAGCCCAGGCGGCAGCATCCACGGCCGTTGCAAGCGCACAGTCTGCTGTATCTGCGGCGGATAGTGCGGGGAATGATGCCGCGAATGCGGTTGCCGCCAAAGAGGCCGCCGAACAGGCGAAAGTTGACGCGCAGACGATTGCCAATGATTTCGGGGATGTGCAGGGCGCAGTTGCCGCCGCAACCGCACAGGCCCAAGCCGCAGCCGGATCAGCGAGTAACGCATCGGACGACGCCACAACCGCCAATCAGGCATCGGTGGACGCGCAGAATTACGCATTGGCTGCAGCAGCAGAATCGACCGCCGTGCGCACCGACCTTGCCGACCCTAGCAAGGGGGCGGCGATGGTGGTAATGCGCGATAGCGACTTGGTTGATTACCTCACTACGTTGGCGCAAGTAGCGAACTCAGGCGATCTGGTGGACTTTTACGTATCCAAACAGGGCCAGCCTGATGCCTTGTACGCAAGGAAAGGGGCTGGTACGCTCGATCTGCTGTACACGTTTGCTGGCAGGGCCAGAAAATACAGTTTCACCACTGACGCAGACGGTCTGATGCGCCTAACCGGTGCAGAGGTGGGACCAAAGCAGGCGACAGAAGGACTGACCGGGCAGGCCGGTCAAGTGACGCGAACGGGTACGTTTTCACTGTCGGGGGCAAATTCATGGACCACGACACCGGGCGACACGATCTCAGGTTCTTTCAGCGGAACGGGGTTCAGGTTCTATACCCGCACCGACACGAATGGCGGCGTCTGGCAATTCGTCATCGACGGTGGGGCGCCAATTGATGTGTCGGTCTGGTCTGACCCAGCGGTTGACTCAAGCAACCCGACCACAGCGATTGATGTGGTGTCGGGGCTAGAAGCGGGGGAGCACACGTTCACCGCGACATTCACTGGCGCAGACCCTAACCATGCGCCTTCTAGCGGCCCAGCACGGGGATGGCTCAAATATGACTCGACCCAGGGGATCACTACGCGTTGGCTTGATAATGCCTATGACCTTGCTTACCCCGCAAGCAAGATAGCACCGTCATCGCCCGTCGGTGTTTTGTCTGTGCCGAATCATTATGCCAATACGGTGGGCCAGTCCATGTCCTTCAGTTTCACGGGGACGGGATTGAGGCTGAACCATTACGCGGATAATCGCGGAGGGATTTGGAGGTTTGTCATCGACGGCGGGCCGCCAATTGACATATCTACTTATGACGCTGCTGGAAGTACACGAGCAACGGTAGTGACCGACTCGCTTGCTATGGGTGAGCACGCTGTGACGATGACGTTTGTCGGTGATGACCCTGTGCATGCGCCAGTGGGCGGGGTGTCCAGAGCATGGTACATGTACGACCCGGCCAAAGCGATAACATTTGATGTGCTGCCGCGCACGCCCGGACAAACAGAACAGATGCTCGCGCAGACCAGCGTCCTTGAATGGGCACTGTCAGTGCGCCCAGCATCCGAGACCACAATGGAATTGACGTGGCACCCGATCCATGCGGGTCGCTCCGGAGTATCCAGAGGCATCACACAACGCTTCTTGATAGATGGGGACATCTACACTTCCCTCGCATCGACGCCGCTGACTGGCGTTTTCAGACAAGTAAAGTCCTTGCGCATTGAACAGTCGTTTCGGGCCTATAACGCCAACGATACAGCGGGCGACTTCCCGATGTGGGACGCTTCCATCTCTCACGAGGCTACGGGCAAAGGATCGATTCTGCATCGCCACCGTCTTGATTTTTTGCGTGACACCTACTTCGGTGCTGGCTATCTGGCCATGCTGGGAGCGTCAACCATTGTGGACAAGATCGAGTCCTCAAGGTTCGAGGAGCTAGGCGTAGGCGCGCCCGGTGGAGCGCCAATTCTGTATTTGGCCGCCCCTAGCGGCATGAGCGCCAAGTTTACAGCGGATCGTTACGTATTCGTCACGCAGTCACGCACGCCTGATGAGTCCTATCAATTGGGTCGCCCGGGGTCAAAAAACAAGTATTGCTACACCAATAACCGACCTGACGCCATCAAGACATACATGGTTGGTTTCCAGGATCAAACAGTCCCGGCCGGGGACGCACGCGCTCACGCAGTTGAATATCTTGTTGCCGAGTACTGACCCCACCCAAAGGAGGCCTATATGACCTCAAGGAATTTCAAAATGAACTTGGATGATGTCGCCGTGGAAGCTACTGTAATTTCAACCTCCGGTAAGACGACCATGGGCGGCGCGGCGACAGGCATTGTCGGCTGGCTGGCCTCGGTGAACTGGATAGGGGCTTCGGGCATTCTGATTGCGCTGGCGGGCTTGGTCGTCAATATATATTTCCAGATCCGAAAAGACCGGCGCGAAACAGCGGAAAGCCAAGCCCGCATGACTGCTCTGCGCGAGCGTTGCGGGGTGGCGGAATGAACCTGCGCAACAAGGTTGCCAGCGGCGCAATTGCGTTGGCAAGCGCCGGGCTGATCGCCTTCCTCGGTCAATGGGAAGGTAGTAGCAATGTGGTCTATCCCGACAAGTTGGCCAGGAATTTGCCCACGGTCTGCAAGGGCATTACGAAGCACACCAGTCCTTATCCGGTTGTGCTTGGTGATTACTGGTCGGATGCCAAGTGCGAGGAAGTGGAACAGATGGTGATCTCGAAGGGGCAGCTTCGCCTGGCCGATTGCATCACCAACCAGAACATCACGCAAAACACGTTCGATGCACTGTCCAGCCACGCGCATAACTTTGGTGTAGCCAACACCTGTGCGAGCAGGGCGGTGGGGCTGATCAATTCCGGCCAGATTGCCAAAGGGTGCAAGGCGCTTGCCAACTCTCCGAGCGGAAAGCCTGTCTGGTCTTATATCCAGCAGCCGAACGGCTCATATAAATTCGTGCAGGGCCTGTATAACCGCAGGCTGGCCGAGGTCAAGCTATGCCTATCCGGGCTCAACTGACGCTGCTGGCGCTCGTTCTGACCGTCCTGGGCGGTTGGTGGCTGCATCACGATGGGTATCGGCAAGGCGTGGATGACACCCAAACCGCTGCCAAGCTGGCTGCCGCCGCCCAGTATCAGGCCGATGTGGCGCGCATCAACGACAGCGTGGGCGTGCTGCAGGCCCGTATCGAGGAACTACAAAATGCCAAGCAATCGGTTCGTACCGTCTACCGCGACCGGGTTATCCAGGCTCCTATGCCTCTTGATTGCCATCCTGACGATATCCGGCTGCGCATCTTCGAGGATGCCCGCCGAAAGAGCAACGCTGCCCGCTAATCTGACTGCGCCGTGTCCCGATATACCGGTGCTGGGCGGTGGCGGATGGGATGACGTCGGCCAAGCGTACATCGACCTGATGTTTCAGTATGGGGAATGCAAGGCTCGGCATGCGGCGGTGGTGCGCGCCGTCCAGACAAAAAAATAGCCCGCTCGGTGGCGGGCTGCTGGGGTTGTATTGGGTGACTTTAGGTTGGTTGTCAACAGACAGAATGACATGATTTTGCCATGCTCCGCCTGGAAACCCGCATAAACATTACTGTGCGCGGGGGTTCGAATCCCCCCTTGCCAGGAATACATCCAAGGCAGTACACAGAAGACTACAAGGCCCGCACAGCTGAACGCTCTGCGGGCTTTTTGTTGTCTTTTCTGGCTCTTTTCTTTCCTCTGCTCATCGAGCGTGGCAGTAAAGAAAACCCTGCTCAGATCAGACAGGCAAAAGAAAATTGATGGGCTTAGCAGCGTAGTTACATATATTTCTTGCTTAACATAATTATCGTAACTACAATAATTGTGATGGAAATCACCTTTGATCCAGTCAAGGACGGTATCAACCAGCGCAAGCATGGTGTGCCATTATCGCTGGCTAAAGAGATTGACTGGTCTGAAGTGATGGCCAAACCCGACGTCCGCCGAGATTACGGTGAAGTGCGGGAAATCGGCTATGCGATCATAGACAACCGACTGTACTGTGTGGTGTTCACACAGCGCGGAGACAAGATGCACGTCATTAGTCTACGCAAAGCTAATTCGCGAGAGGTACGGAGCTATGTCGAGCAAACGTAAACTGATCATACCCACGCTGGAAGAGGATGCAGCTATCAGTCGTGGTATTGCGGCGGATCCGGACACCTATGAGCTGGATGAGGAAGAGTTCAAGCAGCTCAAACGGGTGGGGCGCCCAAAGAGCTGCTCTCCCAAAGTGCAACTTACAGTGCGATACGATGCCGATATCGTGGAGGCGTTCAAGGCCAGCGGCGAGGGCTGGCAGACACGAATGAATAGCGCTTTGCGAGACTGGCTCAAGACGCATCGGGTGTAGGCGAACGAAACCAAGGCAGTACACAAAAGACTGCAAAGCCCGCACAGCTGAACGCTCTGCGGGCTTTTGTTCGCCATGACGAAGCGGCGCCGTGGAATGGCGCAAGGCGTCGGCCTTTGCTGTTTGGTCGACGAAAATTGTTGATTCATCGAAAAATTCAGCCACAGCTTGTTATCCGATGATAAAAATCGGCCATTGTGTCGACTAGGACAAGCTGGGCAGGGAGTGGCTCAGTGCTGGGCTCTTCCCCGCAAACAAGGGACGGGCTGTCATGTATACGGAAGCCCGAGCCCTGTAAGGCCATACAGATGCAGCAGTGCCCAGGGCTTTTGTAAAGGACCTGAGATGAAAACAACGTGTAAATCAACAAGAGGCAAAAACGTTACGGTGGCTGAGCGGTCGCAACTGGCGCCGCGTCACTATTACCTGCCACGGCCAGTTTCCCTGGTGTCGATGACGGCCATCGGCATGTTGATGGCGCAACCAGTCTGGGCGGTGGTCGATTGTCCCGCGGGCAGTTCCAGCGATGCAGTGGTCTGTAAAGTGTCGGCGGATATGGGCGGTGCGGGCGAACAGATCCTCGTGGATTTCATCAATGACACCGAAGGCCTGCATGAGGGTAACTCAGGCGGCGACTATACGGTCGATAACTATGCCTCGCTGGGGCCCGATACGCCGCCAATCATGGTGCGCCTGCGGGGGGAGAATGGCACAGGCCCCAGCGCGTCCAGCGGTGACGATGGTTTCAAGGGCGGCGATGGCGGCAGGATTCAGATATCCAACAATAGTGGCGCCAAGCTGTCGGCGACGCAGGCGCCTACGTCTGGCGCGTCAGGCAGCGCGCCGGGCGTCTGGGACGATACGGGAGCAATGTTCGGCATCTATGCCGCTTCCGTTGGCGGCAATGGCGGCAACGCGGACGGTGGGATAGACGGCGGCGATGGCGGCAATGGTGGCGCCGGGGCGTACGTCAGTATTTCCAACAGGGGCGATATCGAAGTGCGGAACATGCCCTATGGTGGCGTTGGTATCTATGCCGCGACGATAGGAGGCAATGGCGGCAGTCAGGATGATTCCACGCTCGGAACCGGTGACCAGGATGGCGGGAACGCTGGCAATGCAGGGGTGTTTTCCGTCACCAACGACGGAGTGATCGATGTGTCCTCCAGCAACGCGGGTAAGTATGCCTGGGGCATGGGCGCGCAAGCAATTGGCGGCAATGGCGGCCAGGACGGTGGCGATGGCGGCGACGTTAATCCGAACGGACAATATCTCGTCAGCAACCGGGGCACGGTGAAGGTCATAGCCAACGGATCGGGGCTGTCAGATGGCGTGCGAGGTCTCTACATGCTGACCCAGGGTGGGAACGGCCAGACCTCCGAGGACGGCGGCGATCCAGGGGGGGCCGGTGGCAACTTCGGGCAGATGCTGATCAGCAACAGCGGTTCCGTAACCGTGACCAGTGATTCCGTGCCGACGCCCGCCGGCCTGTCGTCGCTGTCTGGCGGCATCGTCATGACAGGCTGGGGGGGCAACGGCGGAGATGGCTCGAGCGACGAGTATCAGTTCGGTACGGCGAAGCCATCCGGCGATGGCGGCTCGTCCATAAGCACCCAGGACAATATTCTGGTCAATATTTACATGAACAATGGCTCGTCGATAACGACCCAGGGTGATTATCTGCCGGGTGTCAATTTGACACTCTGGGGCGGCACGGGCGGCCGTGGCCGCAATGAAAGCGATGGCGGCAATGGCGGTGGGGGAGGCGCCGCCAGCATACAGTTGCTCGATGGCGCCATGATCGCGACCGACGGCATGCAATCTCACGGCATCGTCGCGCGCAGCCAGGGCGGCAGTGGCGGCGCTTGGGGCGATAGCGGCAGCATTATTGATTTTTCGGGGAACCAGGCGGGCGATGGCGGTTCCGGCGGGAAGATTCAGATCTATACAGCCAGCAATGCCTCGATTCTAATCCAGCGCGACAATTCCATCGGCATCCTGGGGCAATCCATGGGCGGTATCGGCGGCAATACCGGCGATCAGTTCTCATGGATCTATCACCCCGCCAACGATGGCGGAAATGGCGGAGCCAGCGGCAAGGTCGAAATCGATAACCACTCGGTGATCGAGACACATGGCACGTCGTCGCACGGGATTGTCGGGCAATCCATCAGCGGCGGAGGAGGCATTGGCGGGAAGGCTTCCGGTATCAGCGCGGTGGGCGGCGCCGGTGGCACCGCCAAGGCGGGTGGCGAGGTGAGCCTCAAGCAGTCAGGCAATGTCCTGAATACGCATGGTGCGGGTGCCTATGGCATGTTGGCGCAGTCCATCGGCGGCGGCGGAGGTGACGGCGGCGGGGCCAATGGCGTGGCCGTCATCGGCGGAGAAGGCGCTGGCGGCGGCGCTGGCGGCAAGGCTACGGTCGGGGTCGATGGCTATGGGGTGCAGACCGAGGGAGACCATGCGCACGGCCTGATTGCGCAGTCCATCGGTGGCGGCGGCGGTACGGGCGGTGCGGCATCGGCGTACGACGCCGGTATCGGCTTCTCCATGGCGGTGGCGGTGGGCGGTTCGGGGGCATCCGGCGGTTCGGGTGGGGAGGCAGCCGTCAATGTTTCTAACGCATCCATTACCACCAACGCCCAGGGCGCCCTGGATGGCGACGCAAACG